>Ga0209517_10000004_pt1 | contig 561182 bp, 542 predicted proteins | sample PeaSoiMetSII2010_FD_187695 | JGI IMG/M metagenome (GOLD analysis project Ga0209517, IMG submission 187695) | Peat soil microbial communities from Weissenstadt, Germany - SII-2010 (SPAdes) (version 2) | ecosystem: Environmental > Terrestrial > Soil > Wetlands > Peat | place: Germany... | reverse complement strand
TTGAACGGCACCACCATGCTCAAGAGCAATACGGCAATCACGGCGATGGCGAAAATCCCGGCACTCATCACGTGGCGTGACGCTTTCATTTTACGATTCCGTCCAGAGCTGGAGTTACCAGCTTCCGTCCCCCCAAGTCAGGGCACCAGTATAAATCCAAAACCCAGTAATCATAATAAATATGGAAGCTATAGCTGCCATGGAATAAATGCCGACGACCACGATTCAGATCGACGTCGAGGTGCGCGACGAATTGCGATCCCGCGGTCGCATGGGAGAGAGCTACAACGACGTCGTCCGCCGCCTCCTCGACTCCACTCGGCCGAGGGGACTTTCCCGGTCGGAGCTACGTGCGGAACTGTCCGGTCCTCAGTCGAAGCCGTGGGTTCCGTTGCAAGATCGCGATTAGCGAGGTCCGAGCCCACCCCACTTGACTCGTCGTCCCCGACGGCGATGCGCGAACCGCGGAGTGAACCTTGGCTCTCAACTCGCGAGTCAACCGTCCCCCGAGGGGAGAGGTTCCGGAGGCGGCGCGCTAGGACGGGCCTGCTTCCCAAAGCCCTAAGAGCCCGAAATCACAAATACGCCTTTGGTAGGTGGGGCGGTCGTGTCTGAGGAGTTCGACGTGAATACGTGGTCGCTCCTCGCGTCCCGGGTCCTGCAGCGGTCGTTGGGACTTCGGCGAGGTCAGAACGTCGTTATCGAGACCTGGACCCACACGCTGCGCCTCGCGGAGGTCTTTTCGGTCGCGGCGCGGCAGGCCGGAATCCGACCGACCATCCTCTACATGTCCGAACGAGCTTTCTTCGAGTCCCAGGCCAAGTCGTCTCCTTCGGACGCCAACGCCATCGGCGCGGCCGAATTGAAGGCGATCGCGGCCTGCGATGGCTATGTCAATCTTCCAGGTCCGGCCGACCTCAAACGCTGGGGCGAGCTCCCGGCGGCCCACCGGCACGAGCTCGATCGCTGGATGCTGGAGTGGAGCCGGAATCTTCACCGGCATTCTACCCCCTGCGTCTACCTGCTCGTCGCCAGCCCGACGCGGGCCGCGGCTCGGACCTACCGCGTTCGCCTCGACGATTGGCAACGGGAAAATCTTGCCGGCAGTCTGGTCGACCCACGCGTCTTTCAGAAGAAGGCCCGGCCGCTGACCGGCCCGCTCCTCCGTGGCCGGCGGGTCACGATCACTCATCCGAACGGCACGAACCTCGAGCTCGGGCTCATCGGCCGACAACCGATCGTCTGGGACGGTGTCGTGGACCGACAGGACCTCGCCGAGGGCCGGAATTGGACGGTACTACCCTCCGGGTGCCTCATCGTCCCGCTCGACGAGCGGCGGGCCGAGGGACGTTTCGTCTCGAATCGGCCCTCCCGGCACCGTCGTGGGACGATCAGCCGGATCAGCTGGACCTTCCGGAACGGCAGGTTGAACCGCTATGACGTCGGCCAAGGGCGGAACCTGTTCGAGGACTTCTACCTCGGAGCGGGCAAGGAACGAGACCGGCCGGCGCTTCTCTCGATTGGACTGAACCCGAAGATCCGCGACTCCCCGTTCGCCGAGGACGCCCAAGCCGGCGTCATCACGCTGTACATTGGCCATAACGACGACTTCGGAGGGCGAACGCGGGGAGCGTTCCGAGGGTTCGCTCTTCTCGAGGCTGCCGACGTGCTCGTGGATGACCGCCCGGTGCTTCGCGCGGGTCGCTGGACGTGACCGGATGCTTGCCCGTCTCCCCGGGAAGTGAGACCTGCCGCCCCGGTTGTACGGCCAGGCGTAGCGGCCGGCAAAGTTCGCGTTTCCGAGGGGATATCTGCGATCCGGAAGCGTCCATGCTAGGGCCTAGCATGGCCTGAGAAAGAGCGCCCCGGCCCCCGGGAATCGAGCCGGAGTACGAAGTTCCACTATAGGTCTATAGAGGCACCATCGTGCCGCCTGCACGCAAGCCTTTTGTGCCCCGTCCGGGTGTTTTTCTTGACACCATGTGCGAGGAGGGAGAAAATGCTGCCGGAAATGATCCGAGCCAACCGCGGCGTAGACTCTCTCTTCGGGGGAGTCAGCGTTAGGGAGTTCGCTGCCTGCGAGTTCCCGCGCGAAGACATCGCCTGGGTCGCGTCCCAGACCCGCCCGAAGCGCATCCTGACAGGAGGCGCCCGAGCCCGCTGGAACCGCTTCTGGCGACCGTTCGACACCCCTGGAGAGGTCGAGTCCGACACCGAGGCGCTCTCCGAGCCAGCATCCGCGTGAGCGGGAACCCTTGGCGCCCGGCGACGGTTCGCGCCGTCGTCCGGGCCAACCCTTTCCAAGTGATCCGTCGATGCTGCGTGTCGAGGGCCCAATCCATCCATCCGAGGGCCGCTCCGGCACGAGGCGTCAGCCGGGCGGCGGACTGGCGCTCAGGTCGTCCAGAATGACCCGCGCAGCGTTGTGACCCGGAGCGCCCATGACGCCCCCGCCGGGATGCGCGGCGGACCCACACAAGTAGAGACCCGGGAGCGGCGTGCGATAGCCGGACCAGCCCGGCACTGGGCGGAATCCTAGGATCTGGTCCGGCGTGATGTCCCCTTGGAAGATGTTGCCGCCCGTGAGCCCGAGCGTACGCTCGACGTCTACGGGTGAGACGACCTGGGAGTGGCGAACGACCTTCCGCACGTTCGGGGCCAGGTCCTCCAGGGTCCGTAGGATCGTGTCCGCGACCTCGGGTTTGTGGTCCTCCCAGGTCCCTTGTCGGAGCTCGTACGGGGCGTACTGGACGAAGCAGGTCATGGTATGTTTGCCGGGAGGAGCGACCGAAGGGTCCCGGACGCTCTGGAACAGCGTCTCCATGAACGGATGGGAAGAGAATCGCCCGTACTTCGCTTCGTCAAACGCGTGGTCCAGGTAATCGAGGGAGGGGGAGATCTCGAGCGCGCCCTGGTGGGCGTCGCTCGGCGTGCCGGGAGCCGCCGGGAACTCGGGCAGGCCGTCCAGGGCGGCGTTGAACTTCACCTGCGCCCCGCGGTAGCGGATCTTCTCGATGCGCCTGCGGAAATCGTCCGGGAGCGCGTCGGGGGGAGTCAAACGGAGAAAGGTCTGTCGGGCGTCGATGCTGCTGGCCACGACCCGAGCCTTCAACTTCTCTCCCTGGGTGGTCTCGACCCCGGCCACCTTTCCTTCGTGCACCAGGAAGTGCCGGACCCCGACCCCAGTGGCGATCGTCACCCCGGTATGCTCGGCGGCCCGACGCAAGGCCTGGGTGATCGACCCCATCCCCCCAACGGCGAATCCCCAGACCTCACGGTGTCCATCCAGGACGCCAAAGCTGTGGTGGGCGAGCACGTAGGCCGACCCGGGCGTCGAGGGTCCGAGGAACGTCCCGATCACGGCGTTGATCGCGAGGGTTCCTTTCAGCTCGTCCGACTCGAACCACTCGTCCAGGACGTCCCGGGCGCTCCGTAGGATCAGGTCGCGGAGCAGGCGTTCCCCTTCCTCACCGGGAACCAGTTTCAGGAGCTGGTCGAGAGGCGCCGGCGGGGCGAGCAGCACGGGCTCCAGGATGTCGACGATCCGCTGCCAGAATTCCAGGTATTTCGGGTAAGCGAGCGCGTCATGATGCGAGAACGCCTCGAGACCGTTCGCGGTCCGCTGCGCGTCGGTCCAGATGCGAAGAGCACGTCCGTCCGGGAACGGCTGGAACATCTGGGGGTCGAACAGGAGGGTCTTCAGTCCGAAGTGGTGGAGGTGGAGGTCCCGCACGATCTCCGGACGCAGGAGCCCGGCGGCGTAGGCGTACGTATTGATGTGGAAGCCCGGCCAGGTTTCCTCGGTGACACAGGCCCCCCCGACATGGGGCCGGCGCTCGAGGATCAGCACCCGGGCCCCGCCGCGCGCCAGATACGCCCCGGCCGTGAGCCCGTTGTGACCACCACCTACGATGATCGCGTCCCAGACCTCCGGCGTACCATCACCCGTTCCCGGACCGGGAGGGGCTCCATAGATGAATCGTTCGTTCTCCCTCGCCCGGTGGGGTCGCCGAACCCGCCCCGGGACGACTCTTAAATCCGAGGTCCTCGTCCGAGCGCGAGGTCACCATGGCGAAATTCGACGTCGCGGTGGTAGGAGGAGGACATAATGGACTGGTCGCCGCCGGGTATCTCGCCCAAGCCGGAGCGAAGGTCACCGTCCTCGAACAACGACCGATGGTCGGGGGTGCGTGCATTACAGAAGAGCCGTGGCCCGGCTACCGGATCAACACGTTCTCCTACGTCGCGGGCCTGCTCCGGCCCCCCATCGTCGAGGACCTACAGCTTCGTCGGTTCGGCTACGAGACGATCCTGTACGACCCCCAGGGATTCTACCCGCATCCAGACGGTCGGTCGCTGACCCAATGGAACGACCCGGACCGGGCGGTCAAGGAGATCGCGAAGTTCTCGGCCAAGGATGCCCGGGCGTACCCGAAGTACGAAGATTTCTGGGAGGGCGTGCTCGACCTGGTCGAGCCGCTACTCCTCGCCCCCCCGGTTCCTCTCACCGACCTGGTCGGGCAGTTCCCCGGAACCGAATCCGAGGAGCTGGTCCGCAGCCTCTTCCTACTGAGCGCCCAGGATTTTCTCGACGAATGGTTCGAAAGCGACGAGGTGAAGATCGCGCAGGCGACGAGCGCGGTCATCGGGGAGATGGTCGGGCCGCGGACCCCGGGCACGGCCTATGTGCTGGCGCACCACAACATCGGCGTCCTGAACGGAAGCCGAAAGGTGTGGGGGTTCTCTAAGGGCGGCATGGGCCAGATCACCCAAGCGCTGGCTCGGGCGGCCGAGCATAACGGGGCGACGATCCGCACGAACGCCCGGGTGCGGGAGATCGTGGTGCAGCACGGCCGCGCGACCGGCGTCCGTCTCGAAGATGGCGAGATGATCGAGGCCCGGGCGGTCGCGTCCAACGCGGACGCCCAACACACGTTCCTGAAGATGCTCCCGCGCGAAACCCTGCCCGCGGAATTCGTGCGGGAGGTCGGTCGCATCCGTAGCCGCGGGGCCGCACTGAAGTTCAACGCCGCGCTCGATGCACTTCCGAAGTTCACGGCCGTGCCGGGCGGCCGGCTCACGGAGTACCTCTGTGGCTCGAACCAAATCGCGCCGTCGATGGAGTACCTCGAAAAGGCGTACGACCAGGGAAAGTACGGACACTTCTCCGAGCATCCGTACATCGACTTCTACTTCCAGAGCATTCTCGACCCGCAGATGGCCCCGCCCGGTAAGCACGTGATGACGTGCTTCGTTCAGTACGCGCCGACCGACCTCAAGGAAGGCAGTTGGGAGGACTACAAGCCGACCGCCGCCGAGCGGGTCCTCGACACGATGGAGGAGTACGCCCCCAACATCCGCGATGTGGTCACCCACTGGCAGATCGTCTCCCCCACGGACATCGAACGGACCCTGGGGATGACCGGCGGGAACATCTTCCAGGGCAACATCACCCCCGACCAGATCTTCTCCTTCCGACCCGTCCTCGGCTGGTCCAGCTACCGGACCCCCGTTCCGGGTCTCTACCTCTGCGGCTCGGCCGCCCATCCGGGCGGTGGGGTCACCGGGGCACCGGGCCACAACGCGGCCCAGGTCATCCTGGAGGACCTGCCGGGCCTACCGAAGTAGCGGGGTCGTCGCGGACGTTTCGGGTCAGGCGGGGGGTCGATGGCGAAGAACCGGCGCGCGCGGCGGCCTCCCGGGTCGGCCGAGTTATGGAAGCGCTACCGGGCGCTCTTCCCGAAGTACTTCTGGGCCGACGAGACCAAGGGTGCCAGCATTCTCCTGACGGGCGCCCGCGGCTCGCTGCTCGTCGACGCCGACGGCAAGGAGTACATCGACCTCACGAGCCAGTGGGGGACCAACAACATCGGCAACGTGCACCCCGACGTGCTGAAGGCCACGACGGCCGCCCTGGAGCAGTATGGGTTCCTGATCTACTTCATGAACCCGCACGTCCCGATGATCGACCTGGCCGAGCGGTTGCTCGCGGTCCGCCCGTCCGCAAATCTCACGCGGGTGTTCCTCGAGCTTTCGGGGACGGGAGCGGCCGAGGCCGCGGTGAAGTACGCCGTCGAGGCCCGCGAGCGGCCGGTGATGCTGAGCTTCATGGGCCAGTATCACGGACTGAGCATCGGCACGGGGGTCATCGGGTCCCTGAGCGCGGAGGAGCGCCGGCATTGGGAGGCGTACTCGGGGGGGGCCGTCCACGCTCCGTATCCCGCCCCGTCGCGACGACCGGAAGGGATGAGCGAGGAGGAGTACGGGGACTGGGTGCTCGATTTCATCCGGGACCAGATCCTGCGGCACGTGGTCGCCCCGGACCGCATCGCCGGGGCGATCTTCGAGCCGGTAGCTCTGGAAGCTGGGGTCTGGATCCCGCCCAAGAACTTCGTGCGCGGACTGCGACGTCTTTGCGACGAGCAAGGATGGGTCTACATCGACGACGAGGTCGAGGCCGGCGTGGGCCGGACCGGCCGGATGTGGGCGATCGAGCACTACGGGGTCGCCCCGGACTTGGTCGCGGTCGGCAAGGGCCTGGGCGGCGGACTGATGCCGATCGCGGCGGTCCTCGGCACGGAGGAGCTGATGGTCGAGCACTCGGTCGCCGCGGGCACGACCTTCGGCGGCCACCCGGCGGCGTGCGTCGCGGCCTCCCGCCTGCTCCAGGTGCTCCAGCGCGACCACATCATCGAACGGTCCGTCCCCCTCGGCCTTCACGCCCTGCGTCGGGTCCGGGAATGGGAGCGGTTCGACCGGGTGGCCGACACCCGCGGCCTCGGCTTATGCCTGGGCGTCGAGCTGGGTCGGAAAGGACGCCCCACGTCGGCCGACCTCGCCACCACGCGCCGGGTCTTCTTCGACTGCGTCCGGCACGGCGTGGTACCGCTCTACAACTACGGGGACAACGTGCTGCGCATCCAGCCCCCGCTCACGATCACCCGGGAGGAGCTCGACCGCGCGCTCGACGTCCTGGAGGCGGCGCTAGGCCGCGCCGCACGGTAACTCGGGATTCAGGCGGCGCCGACCGGGCGCTCGACCGAGCGTTCCTCGGTGACCGGAACGCCGAGTTCCCGCAGCTTCGGGAAGAAGGGGTCCACCGTGAGCGATTCCGGCGCGAGGAACCCGCGCTCGGCGATCTTTCCTTCGAGGAGCAACAGCACCGCCACCGCCGTCGGGGTTCCGGTGAGGTGCGCTGTCGCCGTCGCACGGTGGTGTTCGTAGGCGGCCCGGTGGCTCAGCGTCGTGGAGAGCGTGATCTTCGTCCGCGCCCCTTTCGACTCGCCGACGGTTTCGACGACCAACGCAGCGTAGCCGTCCACCTTGCCGGCGAGCTCGGCCGGTTTGGGCAGTGCCCGCAGGACCGCCTGGCGGGGCCCGGGCGCCTCGGCGGTGCCGGGCTCGAGCAGCTTGAGGTCCCGCAGGAGTTCGAGCGTCCGGCGAGTGGGGTCGTCGAGCGCGAGCTTGAAGTCGACGTACTGCACGCCCTTGCCGATGAACCGGGGAAGGCTGTCGACCTCTTCGTGGTCCACGGAGTAGACCTTCTGAGGGCCGACCGGGGCCGGGAAACCGTAGGTCTCCCCTTCTCCGAAGGGAGGGACGTTCCGGTACTTCCCCCCGTCCCAGATCCGGGATGGATTGAGCGTTTCACCGATGAAGGTCTCGGGACTGAACAGTGGCAGGAACGCGAATTCCGGGCTGGTCGCGGTGTCCCCGTCCCGCACGCGGATGGACTCTACCCGGTCCAAGCGATCGGCGGCGAAGCGGGCCATGAGGTTGCTCATGCCCGGGTCCTCGCCCATGCCGACGATCCCGAGGAGCCCGTGATGCTCCCACTCGGAGGTCGTCACGTACGGGTCGACCGAGTCGGCGGCCATGTCGATGTAGTGGGTTCCGGACGCGAGCGCCGCCGCCTGCACCTGTCGGTTGAAGCGGGGCAAGGAGGCCTGGACGACCACGGTCATCCCGGAAAGGGCCTGCTCGAGGGCGCGGGCGTCCGACGCGTCGAGGGAAATCCCGCGGACCTGCGTCGGGGCCCGTATCTTGTTCAGGAGCGACCGGACGCTGGCCTGCTCGACGTCCGCCACGACCAGTTCGTGGACGGCCGGGCTTCCGGCCAGGTGCCCAGCGATAACCTGCCCGATGGCACCGCACCCGATCAGGAGTACCTTTCCTTCGCTCGGGGGTATGGTTCCCAGCTCCGCTCGCGCCGAGACCTGCCGGGTCTTAAACCCGCGCCCCCCCCGCCCCGGGAGGGCCGGGCCCTACGAGGCGGAGACCGTGTTCCAGCTCATGGTCGAGAGGGGGGTGCTGCCCATCGGAGTCTGATACAGTCCGGAGAGCGCGGGGTTGGACACCGAGAACAGGTACGGGCAGGCGAACCACGCATTGGTGTAGTTCTGGTACATGATCTGGGTCATCTGACCGTAGAGCTGGCTCGCGAGCGTGGCATTGGTCGTCCCGGCCGCCTCGTACACGAGATTGTCCAATGAGGCGTTGTAGTACGACTCGCCGAGGTTATTGAACCCGGACTGGCAGATGTTCGCACTTCCGAAGCTCAGGAAGTCCTCCTGGGTCCAATCGTCCGGGGAGATGTAGTCCGAGGAATAGAAGTCCTGCCCGATGTAGAAGGGTCCAGCTCCTCCGTAGGTCTCCGAGGTCGTGCACACTCCGGTGGCCGGGTCGATGGTCTGTTCCGTGTAGAACTGGGCCAGCGTGATCCCGATCGGCGTCACCGTGATCCCGATCTTCGCGAGGTCGGCCGCGATCAGGGTCGCGGCGTCCTGCCAGTCGATGCTCGTGCTGAGGTACATGTACTGGAAGTTCATGCCCGCGCAGGCGCTGTTCGCGCACGGCGAGCTCGCGATCTCCTGCTGGGCCAACGTCAGGTTGTACGCGTACGGCGTGAGTCCAGCAGGGTTGTAGTCCGGATGCCCCGGGGGCACTGGCCCCACCCAGTCGAAGGCGTAGTCGCCGAACGCGTCCTGGAGGACTTGTTCGTAGTTGATGGCGTGAGTGACCGCCGCGCGGACGCTCAGATTGTAAAATGGGTTCGGTGTCCCGTCGGCCAGGAACTGGCTCTGGTTCATGTAAACCCACCACGCGCCGTTCGCGCCGCTGAACGGGGCGTTCTGCGGGCTCGCGTCGAGCTGCTGGACCTTCAGGCACTTGACGCCCTGCAGCTGTTGGATCGATGTCGGACCGAGGTACAGGAACGACGCGGTGGCCACGGACCCGCTTTTCAGGTCCTGGATGGTTACGGAAGCCTGGGACTGGTAATCGACCTGGATCGTCGCCTGGGCCGGCTGGAGGTTGTTGTTCCACGGCTCCTGGGCCGCGAGCGTCTTGGCCCAGTAGTTCGGGTCCGGGGTCAGCGTGTAACCGGCGATCGTGTCCGACGTCATGAGATAGGGTCCCGTGCCGACCGCGTGGTTCTGCAGGTAGCTGTTCGGACTGCCTTTCATGACCATGCCGTTCGCCTGGACGACCGCCGGGTCGACCGCGGCCGCGCCGGGGGTCGAGATCTCGGCCAGAAGGTAGGAGTAGGGAAGCGACCCGAGGTAGCCGAACCCGAGATTGAGCTCGATCTCGTTCGGGCTCAGGACCTGGAACGACTGGTTCGTCGCGCTCATCACGGCGATCTCGGAGGCGTTGGGGTTGAAGAAATTGAATGTGTTCAGGTCGTTCGTGAGGTTCGCCGCAGCGTTCTGGACCTCGGTCGCGTTCGAGTAGTAGCTGACGTTCGGGAACCAGAAGTTCTCGGACAAAAGGTACTGGTTGATCCCGTACAGGGCGAGGAGCCGGTAGAGGCTGAACCACATCACGTAGGCATTGAACGTGTCGTTGTTCGAGAAGTGGACCCCCGGGTTGAGGGTGAAATTCCAGTGGAAGCCGTCCGTCGAGACGCTCCAGTTCTTCGCAAGGACTCCGGAGAACTGGGTCAGGCTCGAGCCGTTGTACATGACCAGCGTCTGGTAGATCTGCTGGACGAGCCCCCAAGATGGAGTGGAGGGAGCCGACTGGGGGTCCGCGGTCTCCGCCACCTCGGCCTGGTCGACCACGATCGGGTTCGTAGATTTCAGCGAACACTTCTGGTTCGAGAGGTTGTTCTGCACGACGAAGTAGATCCCGATCCCGGCCAGGACGAGCCCGACCACTACGGCGATGACGATTACACGGCGCCACTTCGGGTCCATTCCATCCCCCGGCTGGCGGTCGGTAGAAGGACTCCCTTGATATAGCCTGCCACGCCATAACACGGGCGTCGTACCGGGGTTTTTCCCCCGTTCCGCGACAGCCTCTTAACCTGGAAGCCCTCAAGGAACCCCGATGGCGCCCCCCGCCGACGCCGGTCCTTCTACTCGCCCCCCCCAGGGGGGGCTCCCCTCCTCGCCCGCTCACCGAACTCCGGACGGTCGGATCTACTGGGACCCGGAGATTCTACGGTCGGAGCTAGACCAGTTCTTCTATCGGAACTGGCTGTGCGTCGGCCGGGTCGAGGAGTTCGCGGATACGGGGGATTACCAGACCCGCCGGGTCGGTAGGGAGAGCATCCTCCTGGTGCGAGACGCCGAGGGGAAGATCCGGGGATTCTACAACCTGTGCCGGCACCGCGGAACGCGGGTGGTCCTGGAGGATTCCGGCAAGGGGGCCCGATCGTTCATCTGCCCGTACCATGCATGGTCGTACGACGTGACCGGGCGGCTCATCGGGGCGCCCCACATGAAGGGCCAGGCCGATTTTGACCGGAAGGAGTATGGTCTCCACCCGATCCGCGTCGACACGTGGGGGGGTTTCGTCTGGGTCAACCTCGAACCGAACGGTCCCTCACTGTCGGAGGCGCTCGGCCCGTTCTTCCAGCGATTCGACCGTTTCCCCCTCGCCAGCCTGCGGCTCGGGGGACGGCAGGTCTACGAGGTCGAGGCGAACTGGAAGATCATCGTGGAGAACTTCTCGGAATGCTACCACTGCGCTCCCGTTCACCCGAGCCTGAACCGTCTGACGCCCTACCTATCAGGGGACAACGACGCGTCCTTCCAGCAGCAGAACGGCCGCTCGCTGTTCTCCGGTGGGTTCATGGAGTTCGCCCGGGATTTCCAATCGATGACCCGGACGGGGTACACCACCCGCCCGCTCCTCCCCGGGATGACAGCCGAGGACAAGAAGCGCGTCTACTATTACGTCCTCTTCCCGAACACGTTCTTCAGCCTCCACCCCGACTACCTCATGATCCACCACGGCTGGCCGGTCTCACCCACGCATACCCGAGTCGAGAACGAATTCTACTTCACCCCGGAGGCCGTCGCCGACCCGAACTTCGACCCGAGTGACGCCGTCGGTCTGTGGGACGAGATCAATCGGCAGGACTGGACCGTGTGCCAGCTCGCCGAGGAAGGCATGGGCTCCCGCGCATGGGGCGGGGGCCATTACAGCGACCAGGAGGACCTCGTGCGCGACTTTGATGAGTTCGTGGTCGGGGAGTACGGCCGGCTCCGATTCCCCCCGCGGGCGTCCCGCGGCGACTGACGGGTCAGCGGGCCCGGCCGAGCAGCCCCATCCGCTTCAGGTAGTAGCGGTCCACGAGGTGCACGACCTCTTCCTCGCTCGAGTAGCGGCCCTGGAAGTACGCTGCGGTCTTGGAACCGAGGTGGGCCATCTCGCAGATGTGCCAGTCCTGCCGGTTCGTCATCTCCCAGAACTCCATCGCATCGGTCGCCGGGTCGGCCTCGTCGCGGTGGACGTAGACCTCGAAAATGAGGCGGGTCTTTTCCGGACCCATCGGGATGAACCAGTCGAACGTGACGTAGTCAGGGAACAGACTCAGGAAGTTGGCCGGGTAGAGGACATAGTAGTAGACCCGCCGCAGGTCCTCGGCGGAGAGCCCGGGAAACGGCGGGCGGGCCGTGCTCCCGGTTAGGGTGGCCGCGCGGACCCCGTCCACGAAGTCCATCCACCCTCCAAAGACCGGGCCCGACCGCAAGTCTTCCTCGCCCGATCGGTAGGGAGTGATCTTGACCAGCTGGGGGTGGACCCCGGGGCAATGATAGCACTCGTTCGCGTTCTGGACGACCAGCTTCCAGTTCGCGGCGATGTCGTACACCACTCGATGGGTGCGGCGCAGGTCTTCCAGGGGATAGTTCGCGCACCGCCGTACCAGCCCCCCGAGCGCTTTTTCGAGGGGTTCGGGTCGGGCCGAGACGTTGACGAACACGAACCCGCGCCAAGATTGCACCGCAACGCGGTGCAGGCCGAACTCCGAGCGGTCGAACTCCTTCGCGTCCTGCATGTGCGGGGCACCTACGAGCCGCCCGTCGAGGTCGTACGTCCAGGCGTGGTAGGGGCACGTGAGCTTCTTCAGGCCCTGGCCTTCGGCTCCTTCCACGAGCCGGGTCCCCCGGTGGCGGCAGACGTTGTGATAGGCCCTCAGCTGCCCTCGCTGGTCCCGAAGCACGAGGACCCCGGAGCCGGCGACCTCGACCGTGCGGAACGACCCGGGGTTCGCGAAGTCATCCTCGCGACCGAGGCACTGCCAGGACGGACGGAATAGTCGCCGGACCTCCTGCTCGTAGACCCCGGGGTCGGTGAACATCGGACCAGGAAGCGTCGACGCCCGGTCGAGGGGTCGATCGACCGCCCGGAAGGCCTTCGACGGTATCGCAGCTCCCCCGACCCGGACTCCCGAACGCAGCGCGCCGGCCATGGAAATCACCCGACAATCCTGACGTAGGAGGGCGGTTCCTTAACCTTTCGCCCGGGACGCCCATCGAGAGGTTTATCCGACCCCTTCCCTCCCGAGAGCCGATGGCGGATCTCGATGCGATCGTGATCGGGGCCGGCCACAACGGCCTGGTGACCGCCGGCTACTTGGCCAAGGCCGGCGCCCGGGTCCTGGTCCTGGAGCGCCGGTCGATCGTCGGCGGGGCCTGCGTCACGGAAGAGCCGTGGCCCGGATATCGCATCAACACCTACGCCTACGCCAGCGGCCTGTTGCGCCCCCAGATCGTGAACGACCTCGAGCTTCCGAGATTCGGCTACGACCCGATCCTCTGCGACCCCCAGGGGTTCGCGCCCCAACCGGACGGGCGCCACCTGACGTTCTGGCTGGACGAGGAGCGCGAACAGAAGGAGATCGCAAAGTTCTCCACCCGGGACGCCGCGGCGTACCCAAAATACGTCGCCTACTGGGACCATGCGCTCGACCTGATCGAACCGGCCATGATGGCTCCCCCGATGCCACTCAACGAGTTCATCGGCACGTTGCCGCCGGGAGAGGCGGAGCCGATGCTGCGCGACCTGTTCCTGAGAAGCGCTCGCGATTTCCTGGACGACTGGTTCGAAAGCGACGCGCTGAAAGGGGCGCTCGCCGCCGGAGCGGTCATCGGGGCGTTCGCCGGACCGTACACTCCGGGCACGGCGTACATCCTCGGTCACCACAACATCGGCCGCCTAGGTGAGCATCGAAGGGTCTGGGGCCTCATGCGAGGGGGGATGGGGCGGATCACCGAGGCGATGGCGCGCTCCGCGACCCGCCACGGTGCGACGATACGGACCGGGGTGGGGGTGCGTGAGCTCCTGGTCGAACACGGTCGGGTCGTGGGCGTCCGTACGGAGACCGGGGAAACGATCCGCGCCCGGGTGGTCGCCTCCTCCGTGGACACCCACCACACGCTCCTTCAGTTCCTGCCGCCCGGAACGCTCGAGCGCCCGGTCGAGGACCGGCTGCGACGCGTTCGTTCGCAAGGGGCGTGCCTGAAGTTCAACGCCGCCTTGGATGGTGTCCCGAAGTTCACGGCCGCCCCCGACCCTTCGTACCTCGTGGGTGCGGTCGACGTCTGCCCCAGCATGGAGTACATCGAACGCGCCTTCGATGACGCCAAGCACGGCCGATTCTCGCGGGAACCGACCATCGATGTATATTTCCAGAGCCTGCTCGACCCGTCGGTCGCGCCGACCGGCAAGCACACCATGACGTGCTTCGTCCAGTATGCTCCGAGCCAGCTGCGCAGCGGGTCCTGGGACGACCAGCGGGAAGCGGTAGCCGAAACGGTCCTCACCACGCTGGAGGCGTATGCTCCCGGCCTCCGTCGTCTCGTCCGCCACTTCCAGGTGGTGACGCCGCTCGATATCGAACGGACGATCGGAATGACCGGCGGGTGCATCGACCAGTGCGACATCACACCGGACCAGATCTTCTCGTTCCGACCCGTTCCCGGTTGGTCGGGCTACCGTACCCCCGTCCCCGGGCTGTACCTTTGTGGTTCGACCGCCCACCCCGGAGGTGGGGTGATCGGTGCCCCCGGTTTCAATGCGGCCGGAGTCCTCCTTCGCGACCTGAAGGACGGCTTCGGTCGCTCCGGCGAGACGGCCACCCACGCTTCCGGGCCGATGGCGGGGTAAGGATCCGTGCCGGAAGCGAGCCTGCGGTTCCAGACGCCCGCGGACCCCGCGACCCTGCGTCGCCTCCTGTCCGACCCCACGTTCGTCGCCGGGAGCGTCCCGCAGGTGGTCGCGGTCGAGAAGACCTCGGAGACGACCGCCCGCTGGACGGTCCAGATCAAGGTCGGCCCGATGACCCGAAAGAGCCTGTACGACGGGGAGCTCCTCGAGGCATCGGATGCGGGCGTGCGCTTCCGGGCGACCGGCCCCGAGGCGACGATCGAGGGGACGCTGGCGTTCGCCCCCCGGCCCGCGGGGGGCACCGACGTGGACCTGACGCTCTCCATGAAGGGGAGCGGCCCGCTTCGAGCCGTGCTCGACGCCTATCTGGCCAAGCACGTCCGGGATGACGCGGAGAGGTTCGCGCGCAGCCTGGAGACGCGGGTGGGAAGTTCCTCCGTGGCTTCGGCGTGAACGCTCATCCGTCGGGTTTATCGGCCGGTCAGTTCTCCCCGGTCCCGGTGCACGATCAGGAGGCTGCGGCCGGACCTGACCCCACGAGGACGCCGGGGTGAGGGCGCATGGGACGCAGCCTCACTGACCTGGCCTTCTTCATCGGAGTGCGGCTGCTCGAGCTCATCCCGGTCGTCTTCGGCGTCATCCTATTGATGTTTCTGTTCACGCATCTCGCCGTCTCCGACCCGTGCGCGTCGTGGTATCCCCACGCGAAGAAGGCCGTCCTCGATGCTTGCCGCAACTACTACGGGTTCAACCAGCCGCTCACCGATCAGTTCTTCCGGTACGTCTCCGGTCTCTTGGCGGGCAACTGGGGCACTGACTCCAACGGCGCGGCCGTCTACCCGGTGATCGCCGCGAGCCTGCCTCCGACGATCGAGCTCGTCCTCGCCTCCCTACTGATCATGATCGTGTTCGGGATCGCCCTGGGAGTGCTCGCCGCCCAGTTCGCCGGGCGCTGGCCGGACCACCTCGTGCGCGTCTTCTATCTCAGTGGCTGGGCGGCCCCCACGTACATCGTGGCGATCCTCTTGGACATCTTCGTCGCCCCCGCCCTCGGCTTTCCCACGGGCGGCGCGTTCACCCAGAACCCGCCGCCGTTCAACCAACCGACCCACTTTTCGGTGATCGACGCCCTCCTTGCCGGGAGCGTTTCGGGGACGGTCGACGCCCTCTCCCACCTCGTGCTACCGGCGATCGCGCTCGCGTTCCTCAACCTGGGCATCATCACGCGGATGACCCGGAGCTCGATGCTCGAGGTCCTCCCGCTCGATTTCATCAAGAGCGCCCGGATGAAAGGGATCAGCGAGAACGCGGTCCTCTATCGCCACGCCCTACGGAACTCACTGATCACGACCACGACCATCCTCGGCTTCACGGCGAGCGGCCTGTTGGCCAGCACGGTCGTGGTGGAGGAGATCTTCCGGTGGCCCGGGATCGGAGACTATTCGTTCACCGCCATTTACGACAACAATTTTTCCGGACTCATCGGGGTCACGATCGTCTTCGCGATCGCGGTCGTCGTGGCCAACCTGGTCGCCGACATCCTCTACGGAGTGATCGACCCCCGGGTCGAGTGGAGGTAGATGTCCGCGACGCGCGCGGCCGCAGACAGCGCTCGGTCCGAGCCCGCCGGCCCGCCCCACGTGGTCCGGCGATCCCGCGCGGGGGACGTCCTCCTCGAATCGCTGCGAACGCTGCGGGCCAATGTTCTCACGCTCGCCGGGTTCGTCATCACCGTTGTCCTGGGCGTCACCGCCGTGCTCGTGGTGGTGGTGCCCCCGGTCACCCACTTCCTGCTCGGTCACGCGTTGTCGATCCTGCCGTACGACCCGACGGCGGTCCCCGCGACCGGCGGCACGGGGTATCCCCAGCCCCCGAGCGGCCAGCACTGGTTTGGCACGGACGAACTTCACCGGGACGTGCTCTCGCGGGTGGTCGCGGCCCTGCCGCTGGACCTCACGATCGGGATCGTGGTCACGGGGCTCGCGATCTTCATCGGCGCGGGGCTCGGGCTGGTGGCCGGGTTCTGGGAGCAGGGACCCGTGGGCCGCGCGACCTCGGCCACGATCCTGCGGATCACCGACGTCTTTCTCGCGTTCCCCACCCTCGTGCTCGCCATCGCCCTCACGGCGATCTTCGGCCACAGCGTCGACGTGCTCACGGCCGTGGTGATCGCGCTCACGGTGACCTGGTGGCCCTACTACGTGAGGATCGTCCGCGGAGAGGTGCTCGTCATCAAACAGCAGGGTTACATCCACGCCGCGCGGCTCGCCGGACTTTCGGAAGCCCGGATCCTGGTGCGACATGTCCTGAGGAATCTGCTCGAGCCGCTCACCGTCTACGCCACGCTGGACGTCGGGACCGTCATCGTCACCTTCTCGACCGTCACCTTCGTGCTTCCCCTCCCGACGTCCGTCATCGAATGGGGATCGATGGTCAACCTCTATCAATCGCAGCTGCCCGCCGGCTGGTGGCTGGTCGCCGGCCCCGGTTTAGCGATCTTCGCCACGGTGCTCGGGCTGAGCCTGCTCGGGGACGGGCTCCGCGATGTGCTCGACCCGCGAACACGGCGGGCGTTCGCCAAGGAGGCGCAAACCTCGACCGCTCCCGCGCCGGTGACCACGCTTTCGGACGGCGGCGAGTAACGCGCGGAGACGACCTCCGATGAACGTGCCACCCTCCGCGCCCGTCCCGCCCTCGCCGAGCCCCGATGTCCTCGTGGTCGGCGCGGGCTTTGCCGGACTCGCCGCGGCCCGGCGCCTGCTCGAAGCGGGATTGGAAGTGACGGTCCTCGAGTCGCGCGACCGGGTGGGCGGCCGGGCGTTCACCGATTACCAGCTCGTTCCTGGCGTCCCGCTGGAGCTCGGAGCCCAGATGGTCCACGGCCGGAGGGTCGTCACCCACGCGTGGCTCCATCAGGCCGGCCTCCACGCCGCTCCGCTGCCGGTCCACCAGCGTAGCCGCATCGCGATCGGCCGACGTGTGGGGCGCTACCCGTGGTTCGTCCTTCCGTTCCATCCGGTCGTGGGCACCCGAGCCACGTGGGACGGGTATCGCCGCGTTCCCCGCGCGCTCGCCCTCTACCGAGGGCCGGACCGACCTCTGAGCGAGTATCTCGATGGGCTTCGGATGGCGCCGGCCGCCCGCGCCCTCGTCCACGTACTGCACGCGCACACCTACGCCACCGACCCGGAGTCGATCGGTGTCCGCGGGCCGGCCGAGGAAGAGGCGGACGCCGACGAGCCGTACGGTTTCCGCAACTTCCGGGTCATCGAAGGGTACTCCGCCCTCGCGAACCGGCTGGCCGAACGACTCGGTGACCGAGTGCACCGGAACACCATCGTCACCGAGGTCGCGACCGACCGCGCGCAGGTTCGGGTCCGGACGAGCCCGGCGGTCCGGGGCGCCGACCGAGAGTATCGGGCCCCCTACGCGGTCCTCACCGTCCCGCTCGGTCTCCTCAAATCCGGAGCGATCCGCTTCGACCCTCCGCTCCCGGCCGGCAAGCAGGCGGCGATCTCCCGGCTCGGCTTCGGGGACGCGTACGCGCTCCAGCTCGTGGTCCGAGGCGGACGGATGCGTCGCGCCCTCGGCGACTTCGGCATCCTGTGGGGGGACAGCGCGAGCTCGTTCCACCGCCCCCGGGCCGGACTCGATGAGCCCGTCGAGGTGCTCACGTCGTTCACCGTCGGGCGCGAAGCGCGTCGACGCAGCGGGCTCACCGATGCGGAGATGGTCGCCGCGACCGTGGAAGAGTGGGAGCAGATGGCGCCCGCGCGGGCGACCCTCGGCACGGTGGAGCGGGCCGCGGTCTACCGCTGGACGAACGACCCGTGGACCCGCGGAGCCTACTCGTTCTTTCCTCCCGGCAGCGGCCCGGCCGACCGACGTGCACTTGCCGCTCCGATCGACGACCGACTGTTCTTCGCCGGAGAGGCGACCGATTCCACGGGCCAGTCCGCGACCGTCGCCGGGGCGATCCTGTCCGGGGAACGCGCCGCTCGAGAAATCCTCGGAGCGCGCCGGGCCCGGGGGGCGGGCTAGACTGCCATGCCGCGGGCGAACGCAGCTGATATCCGCCCCGGAAGCTGGTCCTGGGCGGGCCGGGTCCGTGCCGTCGATCGATGCACTGCTCGACGAGGTCCGCCGCGCTCCGGGCGGGTACCTGGAATTCCTGCGCGTTCCGGCGATGAGCGTGGGAGTCTACCTGCTCGCCGCGGGCGCGGTCGACGATCAGACGCCCCACGGGGAGGACGAGATCTATTACGTCATCCGCGGACGCGGAAGATTCCATCACGGCGGCGAGGACATGGGAGTGGGGCCGAACGACGTGCTCTTCGTGCCGGCCCGCCAGGCGCATCGCTTCCACTCGATCGTGGAGGAATTGGTACTCCTGGTCGTCTTCGCGCCCGCCGAGCAGCCACGCTCCTGAGCCGACCGCGTGGGGACCCCCGCTCGGTGCGCAGGATCCCGCGACCCCGAGATGTTAGTAGCCTCTCCGTCTCCGTGGCTGCCGTGCGACGGGTTCCACGCCGTCCCCTCCGGTCGTCCCGAGGAGGATCGTCGGGGTGACCGAGCCCATCCTCGCCGTCGAGGGCCTCTCGATCGATTACGTGGTGGGTGCCGGCACGTTCCACGCCCTGCGGGATGTTTCCTTCGAAATGCTCCCGGGCCGCGTGCTGGGGATCGTCGGAGAGACGGGCTGCGGAAAGAGCACGCTCGCCCACGCGATCCCTCGGCTGCTCCGTGAGCCCCCCGCCGTCGTGCGGACGGGCAAGATCACCTTCCAAGGCGTCGACCTGCTCGAGGTCCCGAAGTGGAAGATCCCGATGGTCCGTGGGACGCAGATCGGAATGATCTTCCAGGAACCGATCAATTCACTCGACCCGGCATACCGGGTCTACAACCAGGTGGCGGAAGCGATCCGCGTCCGGCGACTGCGGGACGCCGGGGTCGTCCCCGCGTTCCACGCAGGTCCCCCACCTTTCGATTATTCGAAGAGTGCCACTCCGAAGGTCGGCGACGTGCTGACCCATCCCTTCCTTCCGAGCGCTCCCACGACCCTGGGCCAGGGAGCATCGTCCACCTTTGCCCCCATGCCGTTGAAGGCCGAGGCGCTGGAGTACCTTCGTCTGGTACGGATCAACGACCCGGAGACCGTGCTCCGCCTCTACCCGCACGAGCTCTCGGGAGGCATGCGTCAGCGCATCATGATCGCGATGGCGCTCTCGGAGAAGCCGACGCTGCTGATCGCCGACGAGCCGACCAGCGCGCTCGACGTGACGATCCAGGCGCAGGTGCTGACGCTGATGAAGGAGCTCCTGGACGAGGTTCGAACGTCCATCCTGTTCATCAGCCACGACCTCGGCGTCATCGCCGAGGTGGCGGACGACGTCGGGGTGATGTATGCCGGCCACCTCGTCGAGCTCGGACCGGTGGCGGACGTTTTCCAGCGCCCGCGCCACCCGTACACGAAGGCCCTCTTGCGCTCGATCCCGAACCGCTACCAGGACGACGGACCCCTGCCCATGCTGCCGGGCTCGGTGCCGAACCTCTCGCGCCTGCCGCCCGGCTGTTCGTTCGCGCCCCGCTGTCCGCTCTCCCGCGACGTATGCGAGGTGGACCCGGGGCCGGCCCTCGCCACTCCGCTCGAGTTCCCTCGCGGCCGGACCAATGCCGCCAGCTGTTACTTCGTGCGGGAGGCCGAGGCGCTTCCATGACGCCCGCGGCGCCCCTGCTGGAGACGCACGACCTGGTCAAGCACTTCCCGCTCAACCGCACGATCCGGGACCTGGTCCGCGGGGTGCCGGTCCGGGCGATCCACGCCGTGGACGGCGTGTCGATCTCGGTCGGAGCGGGCGAAACCCTCGGACTGATCGGCGAATCCGGCTCGGGGAAATCGACGTTGGGCTGGCTGATCGCCCGGCTCTATTCGCCGACGAGCGGGACGATCGTCTTTGACGGGGAGGACGTGACCCGATTGACCGGACGCGCGCTGCGCGCCTGGCACCGCAAGGTCCAGATGGTCTTCCAGGACCCGATCGGGTCGCTCGACTCGCGCCTGCGGGTCTGGCAGGTCGTCGGCGAACCGATCTTCGCCCAGGAAGGCCTGCGCGGACACACGCTGCGCGTGCGTGTGGCGGAGCTGTTGCCGACGGTCGGCCTGCCGTCGGACTGCCTGGACCAGTACCCGCACGAGTTCTCCGGCGGGGGCCGGCAGCGTTTGTCGCTCGCGCGCGCGCTGTCGGTCGACCCGAAACTGATGGTGTTGGACGAGCCGACCAGCGCGCTCGACGTCGCGGTCCAGGCCCAGATCCTCAATCGCCTGGTCGCCCTCCAGAAGGAGCGGCACTTTGCCTACCTCCTGATCACCCACAACGTCGCGGCAGTGCGGTACGCGGCGCATCGCGTGGCCGTCCTCTACCTCGGCGAGGTCGTGGAGGTGGGCGCCGTGCGCGAGGTGCTCGAGCGGCCCGTCCACCCGTACACGAAGGCGTTGCTCGCGGCGGTTCCCGTCCCGGACGTCCGTCGCCGTCGGGCCCGGTACCGGATCACGGGGGAGATCCCCACGCTGATCGCGCCGCCCCCGGGCTGCCGCTTCGCGCCACGCTGCCCGTTCGTCATCGACCGATGTCGCGTCGAGCCGCCTCCGCTTCGGGAGATCGCCGGACGCCCCGGGCGTCTCGTCTCTTGCCACCGGGCCGAGGAGGTCGCCGACATCTCCCCGGAGACCCTGATCGGACCGGCGCCCGGACCGACGGAGACTCTCGCGAGCGCCGGATCGTCCACGCCGGCCTGAGCCGCCGGCCCAGGGGCCGCGACGGTTCAGACCGATTCCTCGATCTCTCCGGCCTGCGGCGTCCCGGCGAGCTTCTCGGCCACGGTGCCGAGGACCTCGAGGTGACGGTCGACGTCGGCCTCCGTGTGCTGTACCGAGATCGTCCACTGCTCGTCCGGGCCGGTGCCGCTGGGAATGAGCCCGCGGTTCAGGCACAGATAGTAGTAGAGCATCGAACGGTCGCCATCCACCGTCAGGAAATCCCTCCAGTTACGGATCGGATGGTCGGCGAAGAACACGGTGCCCGACACCCCGTCCCCCGCCACGTGGGCCGTGACGCCCGCGTCGTCGAACACCTCGGCGTAGCCCTTGGCGAGCCGGGAATTGAGCCGGGCGGACCGCTCGAGCGCCTCGTCCGTCAGGATGTGGTCGAGGGAGGCGAGGCACGCGGTCATCGCGAGCGGATTCGAGTTGTACGTTCCGGCATGCGCGACCTTGCGCGGGCCGACCTCCTCCAGAATCCCGGGGCCGGCGGCGATGGCGGAGAGCGGGATGCCGCAGGCGATCGATTTTCCGAGGGTGATGATGTCGGGCCGCACGCCGACGCGGCCGGCCCCACCGTGCGGATATTTCGCTCCTGTCTTGATCTCATCGAGGACGAGGAGGGCCCCCAGCTCGTCGGCCAGCTCGCGCAGGCCGGGGAAGAATCCGTCTTCGGGCAGGATGAACCCCATGTTCATCGGGATGGGCTCGGCGATGATCGCCGCGAGGTCGTCCCGGTGCTCGCGCGCGATAGTTCGGGCCGCGACGAGGTCGTTGAACGGGGCGACCAGGGTGCGTTCGGACACTTCGCTGAGGATCCCGGGCGAGGCGGGCGCGGATTTCGGATGGCTGGCCGGACCGGCAACCTGGAGGCGTGGTTTCACCCCGACCAGGAGAGTGTCGTGGGACCCGTGGTACGACCCCTCGAACTTGAGGACGTAGCGCTTCTTCGTATATGCCCGGGCGAACCGGATCGAGTGATGGGTCGCTTCGAGACCGGTCGTGCTGAACCGTACCTTCGCCATCCCATATCGTCGGCAGATCCTCTCGGCGACCTCGGGGGTCCGTTCCCACTCGTACCCGTAGATGCTTCCGTTCTCCAGCTGGCGTTGGAGCGCGTCCACGAGCTTCGGATGGGCGTGACCGCTCTGGAGCGCTCCGAAGGCCATGTTGAAGTCGAGGTAGTCGTTCCCGTCGGCGTCCCAGAGGGTGACGCCCTTCGCTCGACTCACAAAGAACGGATACGGGTCGAGGAACCGGTAGTTGGAATGGACGCCGAGCGGACTCCACCGGCGGGCGTGCTCGAACAGTTCCTTCGACCGGGGCGTCCGGCGCTCGTAGTCGGCGAACGCGGCCTCGAACCGGGGGTCCACGGTCTCCTCTCCCTCGGGTCCCCGGCCCGCGGCCGATGGTCCCGGCGTTCGGAGCCGATGGGCCTACAAAAGCCCCACCGACCCTCGGGCCTCGTCCGGTATCGGACGGCCGCCACCGAGACCGTCAAGAGGCGGAAAGACTCACCGAGTCGAGGAAGGTCGTGGCGGGCGCGGTGGAGCTCAAGAACTACGTCCGCGGCCAGTGGGTGCAACCCGCTTCGCTCGGGTTGCTGGACGTTCCCGACCCGTCCTCGGGTGCACTGATCGCCCGGGTCCCCCGCTCCTCGGCCGAGGACGTGGACCGCGCGGTGGCCGCGGCCCGCGAAGCATTCCCCGCCTGGCGCGACGTGCCGGTGCCCGAACGGGCTCGACGGGTGCTCGTGCTGCGTAACCTGTTGGATACCCACACCGAGGAACTCGTGCGCAGCGTTGTCCGGGAGAACGGCAAGACGTTGGACGAGGCGCAAGGCTCGGTGCGTCGGGGCATCGAAGCGACCGAATTCGCCGCCAGCGCTCCGACCACGATGCAGGGCTCGTTCCTCGAGAACGTCTCGGCCGGGGTCGATACGACCCTATTGCGCCAGCCGCTCGGCGTCGTGGCCGGGATCACCCCGTTCAACTTCCCGGTCATGATCCCCCTGTGGATGGCGCCGCTGGCCCTCGTCTGCGGGAACACCTTCATCCTCAAGCCGTCGGAACGGGTCCCTTCCTCGGCGAGCCTCCTGGCCCGATTCTTCGACGAAGCTGGCTTTCCCTCGGGAGTGTTCAACCTGGTCCACGGGGACGCCGTCGCCGTCGACGCGCTGCTCGCCCATCCTGAGGTCGATGCCGTGTCGTTCGTCGGTTCCGCCCCTACCGCCCGACATGTCTACTCGACCGCCGCCGCCCACGGGAAGCGGGTGCAGGCCCTGGCGGGCGCGAAGAACTACATGATCGTGATGCCCGACGCCGACCTCGACCGGTCGATCGCCGCGATCCTTTCGAGCGCCTTCGGCCAGTCCGGCGAGCGCTGCCTGGCCGGCAGCGTCGTCGTGGCCGTCGAGCCCGGAGGGGACCGGTTCGTCGAGCAGCTCGCCGAACGGGTCCGCTCACTCTCGGTGGGGCCGGGCGACCGACGTGACACGTTCGTCGGACCGGTGATCCGCGCCGACCACCGCGACCGGATCTTGAACTGGATCCAGGAAGGAGAACGGGGCGGCGCGGTCGTCGTCGCTCGAGGTACCTCCCCGGCGGGGGTCGATGGCTTCTACGTTCCGCCGGTGCTCTTCGACCGGGTCCGACCCGAGATGGCGATCGCCCAGGAGGAGATCTTTGGCCCGGTCCTCTCCGTCATCCGGGCGTCGTCCCTGGACGAGGCGATCCGGATCGCGAACCGTTCCCGGTTCGGGAACGCCGCGGCGATCTTCACCCGCGACGGAGGGGCCGCGCGGGAGTTCGCCCACCGCATCGAGGCCGGAATGCTCGGAGTGAACATCGGGGTGCCCGCCCCGGCCGCGTACTTCCCGTTCGCCGGCTGGAAAGGGTCGTTCTACGGTGACCTGCACGTTACCGGACGGGACGCGATCGATTTCTACACGCGCAAGAAGGTCGTCACGACCCGCTGGTTCTGACCGGTCAGGTCGCGGGAACGGGGTCGGCCTTCGCGTCGGCGATCGCGAGCGCGCGGTCGAGCACCTCGAGCCCGTGGTTGAGCTCCTCGCGTGTCACGATGAGCGGGGGGGCGATGATCAAGTGGGAGACCCAACCGATGCAGAACACCCCCTCCTTCATCATCGCGGCGCTCACCTGTTCGACCAGCAGCGGACGGCCTGCCATCTTGTCGTCCTCAGTGTTGAACGGCGCGCGCGTGGTCCGGTTCTTCACGAGCTCGACCGCGGCGAACAGTCCCAGGCCACGGACCTCGCCGACCGACCGGTGCTTGGCCTGGAGCTCCCGGAGTCGGGCCAGCAGGTAGTCCCCGTCCTTCCGGGACTTCTCGAGCAGTCCGAGGCGGCGGTACTCGGAGATCGCGGCGACGCCCGGAGCGAGGGTGAGCGGGTGAGCCTCGTAGGTGTGCCCGTGCGGGAAGTAGGTTTCCCGGAACGCGTCGTGAATCTCAGCGGTCGTCGCCGTCAGTCCGAGCGGCATCTGCGCTCCGGTGATCCCCTTGGCGGTGGTCAGGATATCCGGTCGTACCTTCCAGTGATCGACCGCGAACCACCCCCCGCCCCGGCCCCAGCCGCTCATCACCTCGTCGGCGATGAGCAGCACGTCGTGCTTCTTCGTGATCTCCCGCAGGCGGGGCAGGTACTCCGGCACGGGGACGATCACGCCGTTCGTGCCGACCACCGGTTCGACGATCATCGCCGCGACGTCCCCTTCCCTCTCTAGCTGGTAATCGACGTACTCCGCACAGGCGACGCCACACGTCGGATAGGTGAGCCCGAAGGGGCAGCGATAGCAGTAGCAGTCCGGGGCGAACACCGTCCCCGGGACGCGCTGCACCGGCTCGATGGCGCGGCGACGGAACTCCCCGGTGACGGAGATGGAGGCGGCTGTCGAACCGTGGTAGGATCGGTACCGGGCGACGACCTTGGTCCGTCCGGTCACGGCTCGGGCGATCTTCAGCGCCGCCTCGTTGGCCTCCGTTCCGGAGGTGCTGAAGAAGAACCGCCCGAGACCCGTCGGAAGTACTCCCAACAGCGCCGCGCTGAGCTGGGCGCGAGCCTCCGTGGCGAACCCCGGGGCGGCATAGCCCAGGGTTCGAGCTTGCGCCGCGATCGACTCGGCGACGGCCACGTTACCGTGGCCGAGATTGGTCGCGATCAGTTGCGAGGAGAAATCCAGATACTCCTTGCCAGAGCTGTCCCAGAACCGGGATCCCTCGGCTCGGGCGATCACCAAGGGGTCCCAGCCGCCTTGGCGCCGCCAGGTCACGTAGTTGGTCTCGCGGACGACTCGTCGGATTTCGTCTGCGTCCATCGTCGTTCCTTCCGTGGATGCGCGGTCCGTGGCGCGAACCGCAGCGCGGAGGTGCCCGAGTCGCTCCGGCCTTAAGACGACCCGGGCGTCCGTCCGCCGTACTCTGGGAGACCGAACAAGCGACGAGCGTTTCCCCCCAGGATCGCCGCACGGTCCTGCGCTGGCAGGTCGAGGCGGTCGACCAGGTCAACGGCGACCTGCAGACCCTCGAGCGGCCAGTCGGACCCATAGAGCACCCGGTCGGGCCGGCCGATGGTGATGATCGCCTCGTACAGCACCCGGCGCGATTGTTCGACCATCCGTTCGTAGTAGGGGTAGGACGGGTGAGCGAGCAGTCCGGAGGTGTCGGCGTAGACGTTGTCGTTCTTGTAAACGAGCTCCGCGCCCTCGGCGATCCACGGGTTGCCGAAGTGACAGAGGACGAAACGCACGTCGCGGTAGCGACCCGCGACCTCATCGACCTCGATCGGTCGGGAGTACTTCACGAGACCGAGTCCGTCCAGCGTGTCTCCCTGGTGGAACAGCACCGGCAGGCCACGACGGTGGGCGTACTCGTACACCGGCTCCAGACGCCGGTCGTGGGGGTAGAACGCTTGGTACCCCGGGTAGAGCTTGATGCCCGCGAGCTCCTTTTCGGCCTCCCACAGCGAGAGCGCGTTGCGGACCGCCCCTTCCCCCTGGGTGGGGTCCACGGTGGTCACGGGCCGCAATCGACCCGCGCTCGCGACGAACGACGAGCGGCCTTCGGCCAACCCCTCGGCGACGCTGGGGGCTTCGTGGAGCTGGAGCAGGAGACCGTAGCCGATCGCGTTCTGGTCCATCTCGGCGAGCAGGCCGCGCACGGTGTAGTCCAAGGGGGTGCGGTAGCCGGTACGCGCGATATCGCGCCACCATCGGCTTAAGTGAAGATGCATGTCGATCCGGGGTAGTGGGCCGTTCCTATCCGTCACTGTGGCTCCGGTGAGAGTTTGGCCGCTATGGGTTTGTCGGGCCGGGGGGCGCCGGGGGGGAGCGCGGCCGTTGCGATTCTCCGCAGTGGTTCGGCGGTCGCGCGAGTCTTGATATGGGGCGGAACGCTGAGAGCCAGCAGAGGGTAGGATGACCGACCGCGCGGGCTGGTTGAGCTTCCCCGACGCGCCTCGAATCCTGCACCCACCTCCCGGCCCGCGGTCGCGGGAGCTGCTCGCCGACCAGGCCCGATGGGAAACGGACGCAGTCGGCTATCCCCACTACTTCCCCATCGCCCCGAAGGTCGGCCTCGGGGCGACGATCGAGGACGTTGACGGGAACCGGTTCATCGACTGGGTGGCCGGCATCTGTGTACTCAACCTCGGCCACCGCCATCCTCGGGTCGTGGCCGCGGTCGAAGAGCAGTCCCGGGAAATCTGGCATGCCCTCGAACTTCCGACCGAGGCCCGCATCCGGTTCCTGAAGGAATTGCGCGAGTCCCTGCCCGGCACGTTGCGCAACCACGCCCGGGTTTTCTTCTCCGTCACCGGCGGCGATTGCGTCGAGACGGCCGTGAGCCTCGCCGACTTCGCGACGGGCCGACGCGGCACGGTCACTTTCTCGGGCGCCTACCACGGCGTCCATGGGGGCGCGGTCCACCTGACGAGCGGTCGCCGCTATCACGCGACGACCTCCTTCCCGGCCGGCTCCGTGATCCGGGTTCCGTATCCGGACCCGTACCGACCCGTCCTCGGCGCGGAGGAAGGCGCGGCCGGAACGATCTCCTATCTGGAACACCTCGTGAACGACCCGCATTCGGGCGTGGACGCGATCTCCTCGATCCTGGTGGAGCCGATCCTCGGCGAGGGGGGCTACGTCATTCCCCCCGACGACTTCCTGCCCTCGCTTCGGGAGTTCTGCGACCGCCACGGGATCCTGCTCATCGCCGATGAGGTCCAGACCGGGCTCGGGCGCACCGGAAAGATGTGGGCGGTCGAGCACGCGGGCGTGACGCCGGACATCATGTGCATCGCGAAGACCATCGGGGGAGGCATTCCGCTCGCCGTCGTGGCGTACCGCGACGATCTGGTCAAGGAGCTTCCGCGCGGCTTTCACCTGGGAACCTTCCGTGCGAATCCGCTCGCGCTGGCGGCCGGCGCCGAGACGCTCAAGGTGCTGCGCGAAGGCGAGCTCCTGGAGCGTACGCGGCGCCGCGGACCCCAAGTGCTCCACCGGTTCCAGTCGATGGCGGACCGGCATCCCACGATCGGCAACGTGCGCGGTCGGGGATTCATGATCGGGGTCGAGTTCGTTCACGACCGCCGGCACCGCAACGCGTGGGGGGAACGCGCCCGGGCGATGCGTTCGGCCTTGCTGGCCCGCGGGGTGCTCATGCACACGGCGGGAGCCTGGGACCAGGTGCTGCGTTTCATGTCGCCGCTGATGATCGAGGACGAGCTGCTCGAGAAGGGCCTGCTCGCGTTCGAGGACGCCCTCGACAGTCTCGAGGCCCACCCCCCGGAACCCCGTCCGACCGGCCCGGTCCCCCACCCGATGGGTCTCGGGGTGCCCCACGCGATGCCCGAGCACGCGTTCCCCACGCCGAGGGTGCCACCGATCCCCGGGCGGGAACTTCCGGCCGACGACCCGCCCGCGGCCGACTAGCGCTCGGCGTAGTTGACCGAGATCAACTTCACTTCGGTCATCTCTTCCATCGCGTAGCGCAGGCCCTCGCGACCGAGGCCGCTCTCCTTCACGCCGCCAAAGGGCAGGGCGTCCCAGCGCAGGTTCGTCGGGTCGTTCAGATGGACGCCCCCGGCGCGGATCTGCTTGGCGAGGCGGAAGCCCCGGGCGAGGTCGCGAGTGTACACGGCGGCCTGAAGACCGTACGGGGTGGAGTTGGCGATGCGGACTGCGTCGTCCAGGCTCGAGAAACGGACCACCGGCGCGAGGGGTCCGAACGGCTCCTCCTGGACGACACGTGCCTCTTCGGGTACCTCGTCCAGGACGGTCGGGGCGTAGAAGCTCCCACCGCTCGTGGACGCAGGTCGTGCGCCGCCGGCGAGCACTTTCGCCGACCGGGACCGCGCGTCCTCGACCAGGTGCTCCATCCGCTCGACCGCCGCCCCATCGATCAACGGGCCGACTTCGGTGGTCTCCTCGAGGGCCGGTCCGACCCGAAGCGTTCGTGCCTTGTCGGCCAACGCCCGGGCGAATCTCTCGGCGACGGCGTCCTGCACGAGCAGCCGCTTGGACGCGGTGCAGACCTGCCCGGAGTAGCCGAACGCTCCGCGGACCGCGGCCGCCACCGCCACGTCCAGCGCGGCGTCGTCCAAAACGATGAACGGGTCCATCCCGCCCATCTCCAGGATGACGCGTTTCGCGTGGCGCCCCGCCCGCTCGGCGATCCCCTTCCCCACCTCGGTCGAACCGGTGAACGTCACCAGACGGGTCCGCGGATGCTCGACGAGCGTGTTGCCTACCTCGCCGCCGGGCCCCACGACGACGTTGAGGACGCCGGGAGGGACCCCGGCGGCGGCGAGATGCTCGGCGAGACGCAGTGCGGTGAACGGGGCGGCGCTCGTGGGCTTCGCGACGACCGGGTTTCCGGCCGCCAAGGCCGGGGCCACCTTGTGCGAGAGAAGATTGAGGGGGAAGTTGAACGGTCCGATCGCGACCACGACCCCGATGGGGTCCCGTACGGAGAATAGGAAGCGTTGCTCGTTGCCCTCGGGACGTTCATAGGCGTCGGCCGGGAAGCTCTCGCCTCCCAGGTGCCGGATCTCCTCCGCGGCGATCAGGTAGACCCCGACCGCCCGGTCCACCTCGACCCGAGACTCGACGATCGGCTTGCCCACCTCCGAGGCGATGAGCCGTGCCATCGTCTCCCGGTCGGCCCGCAACCGCTCGGCCCCGGCACGCAGGATGCGGGCCCGTTCGTGTCCGGGTGTATTGGCCCAGAGCGACTCGGACCCGGCCGCGGCGTCCACGGCCGCCCGGGCCTCGTCGGCGGAGGCCACCGGGGCCTCGCCGATCGACCGCCCCGTCGAGGGGTCGACGACCGGCACGTACTTCCCGCTCGCCGGAGGCCGCCAGGCCCCTCCGATGAAGAGGGAGCCTTTGCCGTTCGCCGGAACGCCGTCGATCACGCTCGGGCTCAGGTCACGCCGGGTCACCGTAGACGGTGTAGTGCCAGCCTTTGCGGGCCTGGCCCGTGAGGTCGATGTAGATGTTCTTGACGACCGTGTAGTCGTTGAGCGAGTCGGTACCGAGGTCCTTGCCGAACCCGGATTGCTTCATGCCCCCGTGCGGGGTCTCCGAACCGAGGGGAAGGTGGTCGTTGACCCACACGTCCCCGAAGCGCAGGGCGTTGGCCGCGCGCATCGCGGTCCGCACGTCCTTGGTCCAGACGCTGCCCGCGAGACCGTAATCGACCCCGTTCGCGATCTCGATCGCCTCGTCGAACGTCGAGAACTCCAGGACATCGAGCACCGGCCCGAAGATCTCCCGCTGCGCGATCGCCATGTCCGGCGCGACGGAGTCGAAGACGGTCGGCAGGACGAACGACCCGTTCGGGAAGTGCTGGTGGTCGTCGGTGCCTCCGGTCAACAGTTTGGCCCCCTCACCTTTTCCCTTCTCGACGAACTCGAGGACGGTCTTCTGCTGGACGGGGCTCACGAGGGGACCCAGGTCGGTCTTCCGCGACAGCGGGTCCCCGACCCGCACCTGACGGACCCGCTCGAGGAGATGCTGGACGAACCTCGGTCGAATGTCCTTCTGGACGATCAGGCGGGTCGCGGCGGTGCAGTCCTGCCCTCCATTAACGAACCCCCCCACCATGGCGCCCTCGACCGCCGCGGCCAGGTCGGCATCCCCAAAGACGACGAACGGTGCCTTGCCTCCGAGTTCGAGCTGGACGCGCTTGACCGTACTGCTGGCCGCCTCCATGATCTTGCGCCCGGTGGCCGTGTCGCCCGTGAGCGAGACCATGTCGACCTTCGGGTTGCGGCAGAGCTCGTCTCCCACCTCCGCGCCGGGGCCGGTAATGATGTTGAGGACCCCCGCGGGGAGGCCGGCATCCTGAAAGGCCCTCCCGAGCTCGAGGGATGTTAGCGGCGTGTAACTGGCCGGTTTCAAGATGACCGTGTTGCCGACGACCATCGCCGGGGCGACCTTCCAGACCGCCATCATGATCGGGTAGTTCCACGGGGTGATGGACCCGACGACCCCGACTGGCTCTCGGCGGAAGATCGTGGTCCCGTCCCCGGTGAACTCCCCCGGATTCTTCGCTTCCAACGTCCGACACGCGCCGGCGTAGAACACGATGTTGTCGACACTGAACGGCAGGTCGGCATCCGCGGCCTGCTTGATCGTCTTTCCCTGGTTGCGGCTCTCCAGCTCGGCGACCTCGCCGAGCCGTTGCTGGAGGATCTGGGCCGCTTTCAGGAACACCTCGGACCTCCCCCGGGGAGGTAGTCGGGGCCAAGGCCCCTTGTCAAATGCCTCGCGCGCCGCGTCGATCGCCCGCCGCGCATCCTCGCGGGCCGACTTCGGGACGGTCCCGAGCGAGGAGCGGTCGAATGGGCTCACGACGGGCATCGTCGCTTCGCTGGACGCCGCCACCCATTCTCCCCCGATCAGCATCGTGTGGTCCATGGTCCCACCATTCGCCGGGCACGGTCCGTCCGCTAAAGACCTTGCGGCGGCGGCCCCCCACGGGCCGGGAACCTGCGCCGGGCGCCGAGAAGTCCCCCCTCGGCGGTTTCCGCATACCATATCAATAGGGAGCTATCTCACCCAACGCGGCCCCCGGCGGTATTCGATGGACCCGCGTTGGCGCAACGTCATCATTCTGGTCATCGTCGTCATACTCGTTCTCGCGGTGGTCTCGCTCCGCGTCTCCACCAACAACTGCCTGCGCCAGACCAATCCGCTGATCGTCGACCAGTCCGAGATACCGGATTCGCTCGACCCGGCCGTCACGTTCACCACGCCGGGCTGGGCCGCGGTCCAGCAGGTCTACCAGGGCCTCGTGAACTACAACGGCTCGAGCGCGACCAACTTTTCCGGAGTGCTCGCGAAGAACTGGACCGAGTCCACCGACGGGCTCCACTGGGTCTTCACCCTGCGCAACGGGGTCGAGTTCTCGAACGGGGACCCCTACAGCGCCTTCGTCCAATGGTTCAGCCTGTACCGCACCCTCCTGATGGCCCAGGGGCCTCAGTTCATCATCGAGGAGAACTTCTTCTCGACCGACTTCAACGCGTCGAACCCGCTCTCCTACGGCTCGGACATCAACAACACGACGGCGGCGAACGCGACGCTCCTCAACGACCTGAACACGTGGAATTTCGACAACCCGACCTCGCAGGAGGTCGCTCTGATGGAGACCGCGAACCAGTCGTTCCAGGTGCTCAACGCCTCCGCGATCGAGCTCAACCTGGGCTACGGGTACTTCGGCACCGTGCCGTACAACTACCTCCTCGCCTCGATCTCGGCGCCGACCTCCTACGCGGTCGACCCGAACGTCGTTCAGGCGAACGGTGGCGTGGTCAACAACACGCCGAACGGCTACCTGGCCAGCAACATGGTGGGCACGGGACCGTACGTCGTCTCCTACTACAGCGGACTCCCCGGCGGGGGCTACGAGATGGTGCCCAACCCGAGCTACTGGGGCGCGAGCACGGCCAAGGCCGAGCCGTGGAACAACATGATCCAGCCGGCGAACGCGACGGTCGACGTCATCTTCCAGGACTCGGTCGACATCACGACCAACGACCTATCGGTCGGCTACGCGGCGAGCGCCTCGTTCGCCTACATCGGACCGGCGACCGTGCGCATGCTCCAGGGAGACAGTTGCCTCATCGTCAAGGCCCTGCCGACCATCTACGGGGCCACGAGCGGCTCGTGGTGGATCTTCCTGAACCAGAACCAGTTCCCGTTCAACAATCTCTCCGTCCGGGCCGCGATCGCACACGCCATCGACTACCAGCAGATCATCCAGCAGGCCTTCGGAGGTTACGCGTCCCAGTGGGTCGGCCCCGTCCCGCCCTCCTACCCGTACTACAATCCCGCGGGCCTGAGCCCGTACCAGTACAACCTCACCCTCGCGCAACAGGAGATCCAGAACTCCCCATGCGCGAACGGTGCCTGTTCCGGCATGACGATCAAGTATGCCTACCTCGACAGCGGCATCGATTGGGCCGAGACCGCGCAGTTCCTCGCCGCCGACCTGAAGGTCATCGGGATCACCATCCTCCCCACCCCGATCTCGCTCAACGGGCTACTGTCCGAGCAGGCACCGAACACGGACGGGGTGTGCACGTCGGAGACGAACTCGAACGGCGGACCGTTCTACATGGGCCAGGAGTTCTACACGTCCGACTACATCTCGCCGGACGACTGGACCCAGAACGATGCCTACTCCCTGGGGAGCGCGAACCACTGCATGTCCCAGTACGCCAACGGGACCGTGGACGGCCTCGTCTACTCCGCCGCCGCCGACCTCAACACGACCAACCTGACCGGCGACTACACGACGATGACGAACCTGATGTACAACAACTACACGGACATCTGGCTGGTCGTCCCGACCGCCTTCGCGGTCTATTCGTCCAACCTCCACGGGGTGATCGAGAACCCGATGGCGAGCGCCGAACCGTTCGCCTTCCTGTTCAACACCCAGTGGGCGACCAAGTCCTAGGCCCTACGCCGAGGCGGCCGCGAGGGCCGCGGCCGGCACCGTCGTACCATCCGTCGTGACCAGGAGCGACGCCGGGGTGATGTCCCGGACCTCTTCGGCGCGGTGGCAGGCGATTAGCTGCCCGGGAGCGCCGGGGATCTCGCGCAGGGCAGGGTATTCCACCCGGCACCGGTCGATCACGAACGGGCAGCGGGGAGCGAACCGGCACCCGGGCGGAGGGTTGACGAGGGAGGGCACGTCGCCCCCGATCTTGAAGCGCGTGCGTCGCCGACTGGCATCGGCGACCGGCACCGCCGCCAGCAACGCCTTCGTGTACGGGTGCACCGGATGCTCGAGGACCCCACGGACGGACCCGACCTCGACCGCCCGTCCGAGGTACATCACCGCGACCCGGTCGGCCACGTAGCGAACGGCGGCCACGTTGTGCGTGATCAGCAGGTAGGCGACGTCCCGTTCCCGTTGGAGCTCGACGAGCCGGTTGAGGATCTGGGCCTGGACCGCCACGTCCAGCGCGCTGGTCGGCTCGTCCAGCACGACCAGCCTCGGGTCGACGCTGAGCGCGCGGGCCAGCGAGATCCGCTGGCGGCCGCCGCCGGAGAACTCGTGGGGGTACTGGTCGAGGCAATCCGGCGGGAGACCGACGGTGGGCAATAGGTCCCGGACGCGCGCCCGGACCTCGGTCTTCGACAGGTCCCCGATCGCGCGGAGCGGCTCGCCCACGATCTGGTAGACCTTGAGGCGCGGGTCGAGCGAGCCGACCGGGTCCTGGAACACGACCTGCACATTGCGACGCCAGTGGCGCAGCGCGGTGCCGCGCAGCGGAAGAACGTCCTCCCCGGCGAACCGCAGCGCCCCGGCAGTGGGGTCGTGCAGGCGAGCGACCAGCCAGCCCAGGGTCGTCTTTCCCGAGCCCGACTCCCCGATCAGTCCCACGGTCTCCCTCGGGGCGATCGTCAGGGAGACCCCGTCCACCGCATGGATCGAACGGCGGGCCGACCCGTGGAACAGCTCGGTCGCCGTCCGGGTCAGGGGGAAGTGCTTCTCCATGTCGACGACCTCGACCAACGGTTCCGGCGTCATGGGATCGCGGCCACCTCCGAGGGGAAGTAGCAGGCGCTACGGTGATTCTCGGACGCCCCCTCGACGGCGAGGAGCGGGGGCCCCGGAGGGACCCTACACTTGGGCCGGGCGATCGAACACCGGGGGTGGAACCGGCAGCCGGTCGGCGGGCGGGAGAGATTCGGCACGCTCCCCGCGATCGAGGCGAGGGTGCCTTCGGACTTGTAGCGGGTCGGGGCCGCGCCGAGGAGCGCCTTGGTGTACGGATGTCGGGGAGCGGAGAACAGCTCTGCCACTGGCCCGAACTCGACCAGCTTGCCGGCGTACATCACGCCGAGCTCGTCGGCCGTCTCCGCGATGACGCCCAGGTCGTGGCTGATGAACAGGATCGAGGTGTTGACCTCATCGATCAGCTCCTTCATCAAGGTAAGCACCTGCGCCTGGATCGTCACGTCGAGCGCGCTGGTCGGCTCGTCGGCGATGAGCAGCGTCGGCTTCTCCGAGAGCGCCATCGCGATCATCACCCGCTGGCGCATTCCCCCGGAGAGCTCGTGCGGGTAGAGGTTGAGGATCGTCTCGGGGTCGTTGATCCGGACGAGACGCAGGTACTCGAGCACCTCGTCGCGGAGCTCGCCGTGACGCCCGGTCGCCTTCCGGGCGACCTGCGCCGCCGCTCCGCTCGGGATGATCGGCCGGGTCAGCGCCTCCCCGGCGTCCTGCTTCGGGCGTTGGGAGTAGTCGAACGGCGCCGCCGGCCGGTGGTCGACCACGATATTCCCCTTGTCGCGCACCCGGCGGATGTGGATCGCCTCGGCCACCTGGTCGTAGATGCGGTACGCCGGATTGAGCGAGTTGAGGGGCTCCTGGAAGATCATGTTGATGCCGGTGCCCCGGATCCGGGGCATCTTCCACAGCGGCACCTGGACGAGGTCGATGCCCTGGAAGATGATGCGGCCCTCCCCGATCGTGGCGGGGGGCTCGGGCAGGAGGCGGGGAATCGCCTGGGCGAGCGTGCTCTTGCCGCAACCGGTTTCCCCCACGACGCCGACCACATGACCCGGTTCGACGTCGAGCGAGACCCCCGAGACGGCACGGAACCGCCCGGCCCCGATCACGTAGTCGATGCTCAGGTTCTGAACGGAAACGACGGGCACGGTCATGACAGGGCCTCCTGGGCCGCGGGGACGTTCGTCGGGAGCTCCAGGACCTCCTGCTGGACCTCCTCGGCCGCCTCCTCCTGTTCCGCCGGTGAGGTGGAGGAACGACCGGCGTTCCCGGCCAGGACGCGACGACTGCGCGGGTCGAGGACGTCCCGCAGTCCGTCCCCGAGCAGGCTGAACGCGAGCACCGTGATGAAGATCGCCAGTCCGGGGCCCAGGACCGTCCACGGGTACGACGTGATCAGGCCCGCTCCCTGGTAGTAAGAGATCATGCTCCCCCATTCCGGCGTCGTCGGATAGTTGACCCCGAGCCCCACGTAGCCGATCGTCGAGAGCGTGACGAGGACCGTGCCGATATCGAGGGTGAAGTAAACGATCACCGGCTCGAGGACATTGCGCACGACATGCCGCAGGACGATGCGGCCCTCGGTGACCCCCGCGGCCCGCGCCGCCATGACGTACGGTAGATGCTTGACGGCGAGGGTCTCCCCGCGCACGAGCCGGACGTAGAATGGCCACCACGTCAGCAGCACGGCGACGACCAGCTGCCAGACGCCCCGCCCGAGCGAGACCGCGATCGCGAGGGCCAGGATCAGGCTCGGAAACGACAGGAAGATGTCGGTGATGCGCATGATCACCACCGAGGCGATGCCGCCCGCCGTACCCGGCCGGTCCCAGAAGCCGGCGATGAGGCCGAGCGCGCCCCCGCCCAGGAGTGCGACCCCCGCGATCGCGAAGGCGATCGCGAGGTCGACGGGCAGCCCGTAGAGGACCATGGAGAAGATGTCGAGGCCATTGCCGTCCGTCCCGAACAGGTGGTGCCACGAGGGGGACTGGTGGTAGTCGACGGTTCCCTGGTCCACCCCGTAGCTCGTGAGCAGGTGGGGAACGCTGACCATGATCACCGCGGTCCCCGCGATCAGGACGACGATCACGAACCCGACCAGCGTGAGCGGGTTCGCCCGCAGGACGCGCCAGAGCAAAATCGCGGAGCGGCCGATGCGCCGCGCCCGCTCGGCCATCGGTGACCTGACGTCGCTGGGGGCCGACGATCTGCTCATCGCCTACCGCCAGTCGACCCGGGGGTCGAGCAGTCCGTACAGGATGTCCGCGATCAGGTTCGCCACCACGACGCCCACGGCGAAGACCGCAACCACCGCGACGGCGCCGTCGAAGTTCGGGGCGGCGCCGCCTCCGCCGATCGCGGTGTAGGCGTAGGCCCCGATCCCGGGCCAACCGAACACCTTCTCGATCACGACCGTACCGGCCAGCAGTCCGCCGGCGGTGACCCCGAGGACCGTGGTGGTCGTGATGAGCGAGTTGCGGAGCGCGTGCTTGTACAGGACCCAGAACTCGGAGAGCCCCTTCATCCGGGCCGATTTCACGTAATCGAGCGGGATCACCTCGAGCATCGAGCTCCGGGTCATCCGCGTCGCGATGCCCATGTTGATGAACGCGAGGGTGGTGGCCGGCAGGATCAGGTGCGAGATCGCGTCGACGGTCCACGGGAGGTTCCCGGCGAGGAGGGCGTCGACCACCGACATGTGGGTGTACTGCTTGAACGGCGGGACGAGACCGGTGTACTCCCCGTGCGACGGCAGGCCGAGGTACGGAGCGATGAAGATGGCCGCGATCACCGCGCCGAGGTAGGTCGGGGTCGCCCAACCGCTCAGGTAGAAGATGCGGACGAGGTGGTCCGGCCAGCGTCCGGACGACTGCGCCGCGATGACCCCCAGCGGGATGCCGATGACGATCATCAGGAACAGCGCAGCGAAGACCAGCTCGAGGGTCGCGGGAAGTCCCGCGGCGATCTGCGGGTAGACCGCGACCGCGGAGACCGAAGCCCCCCAGTTGCCGTGCAGCAGGTTGTTGACGTACTGCAGGTACTGAGTGACCAGCGGCTGGTTGAACTGATGCTGGCAGTTGGCGAGCGTGGTCTTGTCGGCGTGGGGGAACCACTGGGCACAGGGGTTGACGGCGGAGAGGTGGGTGAAAACGAAGGTCAGGATCGTGATCCCGATGAGGACGGGGATCAGCTGGACGAGGCGTTTACCGACGAAGACGGCTAGATCGCTTGGACTGCGTCCCAACCCCCGAACCTCCCGTCAAGGGGGCGGACTCGCCGGCCCCGGCATCCGTGGGGTTACGGATTCCCCCCATTAAATCCACCGCTTGGGGGCCGACGGTTCGTCCGGGCGCTACGGCAGGTAGTCCCGTGGCAGGGTCTTGAGCTCGGTGAACGTCTCGTTCACCACCGAGAGGAACTTCTCGATGTCCTTGTCGGTGTGCGCGCTCGAGAACGTGATCCGCTCGTAGTTGTCCGGGTGGATGTAGATCCCCTTGTCGAGTAGGAGTTGGTGGTGCCGTAGGTAGAGGTTCCAGTCGATCTGCAGGGACTCGCGGTAGTTGGCGATCTTCTTCCTTCGCGTAAAGAAGAACTGCAGCATCCCGTTCACGGACTGGACGAGCAAGGAGATCTTGGCATCCCGGGCCGCCGCTTCTAGGCCCTTCTCCAGCTTGTCGGTCATCCGTCCGAAGCGGGCGTAGAGCTCCTCGCCGCCCCGGTGGAGCATCTTCAGATTCGCGAGGGTGCCGGCCATCGAGATGTTGTTCGCGAAGTACGTCCCTCCGAACGAGATGCGCCCGGGCGCGATCATGTCCATGTACTCCGCCTTGCCCGAGACCGCCGAGACCGGCACGCCGCCTCCGAGCGCCTTGGCCCAGCAGGAAATGTCGGGTTCGACGCCGTACAGTTGCTGGGCCCCTCCCGGGGCGACGCGGAAGCCCGTGAACACCTCGTCGAAGATCACGAGCATGTCGTTCTGGTGCGCGACCTCCACGAGGCGCTTCAGGTAGTCCGGGGCAGGGGGGATAATGCCCGCATTCGCCATGATCGGCTCCAGGATCACCGCGGCGAGACGGTCGCGGTAGCGGCGGACCATCCGTTCGAAGGCGATGATCGAGTTGTAGGGAGCGACCATCACGTAGTCGGTGACCCCCGGAGGGATCCCGGCCGAGTTGGGCATCGGTCGGGGGTATTCGTCCAGCCCCGATACGACCGGGGGCGCCTCCGCACTGATGAGCGCCAGGTCGTGCTGGCCGTGGTAGTGGCCTTCGAACTTCAGGATCGCGTCCTTTCCCGTGACCGCTCGCGCGATCCGGATGGCGTTCATCGTCGCGTCCGAGCCGTTCGAGCAGAACGCCACGCGTTCGGTGTTCGGAACGAGCTTCTGGAACATCTTCGCGACTTCGATCTCCCGCGCCGTGGGCGAGGCGAAGTGGAGACCGAACTGGACCACATCCTGGATGGCGCGGACCTGTTCGGACGGCGCGTGACCGTTGATCAGGACCCCGTAGGCCAGGTTGAAGTCGAGATACTCGTTGTCGTCCTCGTCCCAGATCCGGGCGCCCTTCGCCCGGGCGATGAACGGGGGCACCGGGTCGTAGGAGGCGACCCGGATCAGCGAACTCGAGGAGTTAGGGATCCGCATCTTGCCCTCCTCGAACAGCTTGGCGCTCTTCCGGAGCTTCGGGACGAGCCGGGCGATCGGGATCGGAAGTGGCTGGTCGTCGGTCTCGGGCGGGGGCGAGATGGGGCCGACCTCCTTCGGCCCTTCCTGAGCGGCCTCCTTGGCCACTTCCTTGCCCGTGTCCCGTTTCGATCCCATCTCGTCCTTGGACAATTCCTCCTTGGGAGTACCCGGAACCGCGGGGCTCGGTACCGCGGCGTCCTCCGCGGTGAGCGCCGAAGAAAGGGTCTCGGTGCGAGCGATGAGTTCCGGGCCGTCGCGCTTCCGGTCTAGAAACGCCGCAGATGGGGCGGGTTGCATCTCCGCCATACAGAACTCATCTCGAGCGGGCGGACCACCCCAAGTTGCCTATATATAATTGGCTCAGACCGAGAATGCACGTTATGATTGATATAGAGTAAGGCACACCGAATTCGAAGTAGTACTAAATGGACCAAAACCTGCGAAAATACCTAGTAATTGGCTCGTAAGCAACCGATTTACCTAGGGTTTAGCCACTTGGACTGACGGTTCAACTCTTCCGGGGTGGTGGCAAGGGGTTTTCCGGAGGAGTAATGGTCGTCTCGATCCCGCGCTTCGATAAGGCAGCCCGGAACGCGGCGGCGGGCACGCACCGTTCCGGCGGAACGACGCCGGTGGCACGGATCTCCCCGTCGGCGATCAGCTCCGCTCCGACCGCCCCCGCCACGCCCACGGCGTACTCCGTGGCAGTGAGGTTCCAGTCCGGTCGGGGCGGGAATCGGGACAGGGCGTGACGGACCACCGATCGGCCTGCCTTGGTTCCGTGGACCTCGATATCACAGACCTCCCAGTCGTCGACTTGGATACCCTCGGGGGCGCCGAGCAGCTTCTCCCGCTTGAGGAGCGCGAGCGTGAAATCGCGGGGCGCGACGGACTGGCCCTTCACCTCCAGCGGTCGTTCCGAGCCGAGGCCGAGCAGCGCCATCGTGCGCAGCACGTCGATACCGGGACCGCCTTCCTTCCATTCGCAATGCCGCAGTCCCTTCGCTTTCAAGCTCTCCGGCAGGGTCGCCGGCTCCGAGTGAAGCGTCCGGTATACCCGGGTCCGTCCGATCGGGGGAGCAAAGTCGTACTCCTCGGCTCCGCTCATGGGAGGATACTCGTGGTAGGCCCCGTTCTCGAAGACCATCGCAGGTAGGATCATCTCGTCCAGGAAGGTGCTCGGAGACCAGGTGAACGAGATCTCCGGACCTCCGACCGTCAGGTCACGCCAACCGTCCCGGATCACGATCGATTCGACCCGGTCCAGGTCCTCGGTAGCTTGCATCGCCAGGACGTTCGAAACCCCGGGAACCTGGCCCAATCCGGGAATCGCGACCTTGCCGGCGCGTCGGAACGCCTCGTCGAGCGCGAGCTGACGGCGGGTCATGTGGAACAGGCCACCGAAATCGAGGTAGGGCACCCCGGCCTCCAGCGCGGCCTCCATCACCGTGAGATTGAACGAATATTGCACGGCGTTGACGCAGACGTCGGCGCCGCGGAGCAGCCGCACCACAGCGGCGTGGTCGCGAACGTCCAGCGTCTCCGCCTGCGCCCGGGGGCCGGCGGCCTTCGCCGCGGCCGATGCGAGGGTTGCGTCGAGGTCGGCGGCCACGACCGTATCGAACTTGCCTCCGCTCGCGAGGTCCCGAACGCTGCAGCGACCCGTCAGACCTCCGCCCCCCAGCACCACGACCCGCATTGTCTCCTCCGCGCCGGCCGGGCCCGAGGGTGTCGGCCTATAGGAGGATTGGCCCGGGACGGTCTAGGGGGCCGACTTCGGACCGGTGCGACGCGGGTGCGTCGGCGTCGGGGCGGACGACCCCGCGATGGGAACGGTCGCGGTGGTCCGGCTGAGGAGGTCTCGGAACGTTTCAAAGTGCCGGAGGAACGGGTCGGCGCGCCGGCGGTCCTCTAGCTCGCCGAGCGCGATCTCTAGGAGCGCCCTCGCCTTGGGGTCTCCGAGGCTCGCGTGAGCGAGATACACGCAGAGCACCTGATAGTGAGGGAGAACGAAGGCGTCCGTTCGGGGGGTGCTCATGTCGCCCTTGCGGGGCCGGTAGATCCGTTCGATGGGAACCCTTTCTGCCACCGACCGGCGGTGCGAGAAGCCGAAGTAGTGGCCCGGACCGAGAATTCGGGTGACCTCCCGAATGTTCCCGTTCAGATTGTTGGTCAGGCGGTCGCACTCGTGCCAGCACCACAGACCGAAGCCGTAGTCACCCTCGAGGTAGGCCTCCCACGCCTTCTCGTACAGCCCTCGTTCTCGTTCCTCGTCGCTGAGCTCCACCGGCACGCCGGCCTTCCAGTCCGAGATCAGCACGTCGACGCGCATCGTGGGGGAGAATTCTCGCATCGCGGGAATGGAAGGGGGCGTCGCCACGGCGCCCCGAGACCGACGGCAGGATAATCCTTACCCGGCCTCGGACGGCCGGAGGAAGGCGCGGCGCCCACCGACCCAGGTCTCGCGGACCGTCGAGGCGCCGCGGCGGACGGCGTCGGGAAGCTCGAAGGTGTCGAGGATGAGCAGGTCGGCACGTGCGCCGGGCTCGAGAACTCCGAGGTCCGGCTCGCCGAGGGCCCGTCCGGCGTTCCGGGTGTACATCCCGATCGCCTCCTCGGTCGATAGCGCCTCGCCCGGGTCGGGATTGGCCGACCGGCCCTCCGGGTCGCGCCGGCTCACCGTCGCCCACAGTCCGCGCCACGGGTCGACCGGGTCGTACGGCGCATCGCTCGACCCGGCGAGAAGATGGCCCTGGTCCGATAGCGTGCGGAACGCGTAGGCCCACCGGGCTCGTTCGCGCCCGAGTCGCTGCGGGAGCCAGGAGTCGCTCCAGACGAATCCGGGTTGCACGACGAGGGCGGGACGGACCTCGTTCAACCGCGCAAGGAGCTCGGGCGGCGTCAGTCCCGCGTGCTCGATCCGTACCGGCGCCGGCGTGGACCCGACGAACGGCTGCAATAGTCGGAGCGCTCGGTCGACCGCCCGGTCGCCGATTGCGTGCAGGGCGGGGGCGAGACCGTTCGAGACCGCGTCGCTCAAGGCGCGCGAGAGTTCCTCATCGGTCCCGACGGCTAGACCGGCCTCTCCGGGCGCATCCGCGTACGGGGCCGAGAGCCACGCCGTGCGCGGCCCGAACGCACCATCCGTGAATCCCTTGACGCCGGTGACCGCCAGGTCCCCTCGGTCGTCGGTCGGATGGAGGTCGGAGGGGGAGAACTCCTCCAGACGCGACAGTCGTAGGTACATCCGCACGCGGACCGGTAGGATCCGGTCGCGTTGTAGGGCGAGGAGGGACGACGCCTCTTCCACGCCGACGCTCATCGTCGAGACCGTCGTGAGTCCGAGCGTGCCCGCGAACCGGAGGGTCCGGGCGAGGGCCTTCGGATCCGGCGGAGACGTGTCGTTGGCTAGGGACGCCACCCGTCGCATGGCTTCCTCGAACAGTGCCCCGTCGGGCGCACCGTCCCGGCTCCGCCCGATCCGCCCACCGGGCGGGTCGACGGTCCCGCGGTCCACCCCGGCGGCGCGCAGCGCCGCGCTGTTGACCACCGCGGCGTGGCCGCTCGCATGATAGAGCACGAGGGGGCGGTCGGCGACCGCTTCGTCGAGCTCCTCCCGGGTCGGCCACTCCCGTCGCGCCAGACGTTCGGCGTCCCAACCTCGTCCCACCACCGTCCCGGACGGATGTCCTTCCCCCCAGGTTCGAATGCGTTCGACGAGTTCCTTGACGGACCGGGCATCCGCGACTTCCAACCCTCCCCGGGCCCGGGTCAGCTCGGCGACATGGAGGTGGGCGTCGATCAGACCGGGCAAGATCAGATGGCCGCCGAGATCGGTCGACTCCGTGCCGGTCGACGCGACCCGGTGCACCGACTCCGAGCTCCCCACGGCCACGACGCGCCCGTCCTCCACGAGCAAGGACTCCGCGTAGCTACGCCCCGTGAACACCCGGGCATTGTACCACCGGTGGGCGTCGCTCATCGCGGTGTTGCCTCCTAGCTGCGAGGAGTTGAAAGGGTTGGGAGGCCGGAGCCGTGTCGCCTAGACGTCGAGGTACCGGTAGAACTCGTACGGGTGGGGGCGGATGTTCAGCTCGAGCTGCTCTTCCCGCTTCAGGTCGACGTACGTCTCGAGGAGCGAGGGAGGAAACACCGGTTTCAGGAAGTTCTGGTCGGACTCGAGACAGTCGAGCGCCTCTCCGAGGGAGCCCGGCAGCTCCCGGATCTTGAGCTGACGACGTTTCGCCGGAGAGAGCTTGTAGATGTTCTCGTCCACGGGAGGCGGGGGCTCGATCTTCCGGCGGATCCCGTCCAGGCCGGCCATCGCGAGCGCGGCCTCGGTAAGATAGATGTTGGCGGACGAGTCGGGCGTACGGTACTCGACCCGCTTGGCCCCGGGACGACCCCGGTGGTAGAACGGGATGCGGACGTTGGCGGACCGGTTCGCCTTGCTCCAGGCGATGAACACCGGCGCCTCGTAGCCGGGCACGAGCCGGCGGTACGAGTTCGTGATCGGGTTGGTGATCGCACAGAGCGCCCGCGCGTGTTCGAGCAATCCGCCGATGTAGTAGCGGCATACCTGGCTGACCTCCGCGTACGGGTCCGACGCGTCGTAGAACCGGTTCTGCCCTTTCGTCCAGAGCGACTGGTTGGTATGCATCCCGATGCCGTTGTCGCCGTAGACGGGCTTCGGCATCAGGCACCCGATCTTCCCGTGCCGCGCCGCGACGTTCCGGATGACGTAGCGGATGTCCTGGACGTGGTCGGCCATCAGGACGAGGTCGTCGAACCGCACGTTGATCTCGGACTGGCTCGCGGTGGCCACTTCATGGTGGTGGGCGTCGACCGTCAAGTGGAAGTCGTCGGTGAGAATATTGCACATCTCATCGCGCAGACCGACGAGCGAATCGTGGGGCGGGGCTCGGTGATAGCCCTCCTTGAATCGGATGGTCGGTTGGATCGGCCCGCCCTGCCAGGGCGCTTCGGCATGGTTGATCAGGTAGCCGGCGCCGGCCCAGGCGTCCCGGACCCCCTGTACTGACGGGACGAGCTCGACCGAGTCGAAGACGAAGAACTCGACCTCGGGACCCCAGTAGGAGTGGTCGAATCCGGCATCGGCGAGCACCGTCTCGGTCTTCCGCGCGACCCCGCGCGGGTCGTGGTCGTACGGCTCGCTCGCGCCGCCGATACGAACATCGCAGATGAACCGCACCGTTCCACCCGATTCCGGGTTCCAGGGGATCCGGGCGAGGGTGCGCGCGTCGGGAATGAGCAACATGTCCGACTCGAAGATCTCGCGGAACCCGCGGACCGAGGAGCCGTCGAGCTTCGGGACGCCTCCCACGAACATCTCGGCCTCTAGTGCCGAGAGCGGGACGGAAACGAAGTTGAATCCCCCGAACACGTCCGTGTAGAACAACTGGACCCAACGGACCTTTTCGGCCCGGAGGCGGTCGAGAATCGCCGCTCCGTCGTCCTGTGGCTTCCCTCGCCTCTTGCCCGGCACCCGTCTGCCCCCACCGCCCCCGAACATGCTTGGCTACATCAAGGCTCTTCCATAATTTCTGGACGAATTGCCACTTCCACGGACCGTAGGCTTAATTTCGGTCGGTGGATTCAAGCTTCATGCGTCGAACGTCCACTCTGGACGAACTCGACCGGTCCATCCTCGAGGAGTTGAACACCGATGCACGACACAGCCACCGCGAGATCGCTCAGCGTCTCAAGGTCTCGCCGACGACCGTGAGCGCTCGGGTTGCACGGATGGAAGGCCAGGGGGTCATCCGCGGCTACATCCCGGTTCTCGACGACGAACAGCTGGGGTGGGACCTCTGGGCCGCGATCGGAATCCGGATCTCCAAAGGGCGGTTGCGCGAGGTCGAGGAACGGCTGGCGCGCGACGCACGAGCGTACGCCATCTACGACGTGACGGGCGACAACGACGCGCTCCTGATCGGTCGGTTTCGCGATCGGCGGGACCTGGACCGGTTCGTCAAGCATGCGCTCCAGGACCCCCACATCGAGCGGACGAACACGCAGGTGGTGCTCAACCGGGTCAAGGAGGACCGACGGGTGCCGGTCTCGCGTCGCGTTCCCGATCGTCCCGACGCGCAGTAAGGTCCCCTCCGACCCCACCCGTGCGAGAAACCCCTAAGAGGGCGCGGCTCTCCTTCTCGACGAGGGACCAACATGGACTGGGGCCTGCAAAACCGCCTCCACCGCATGTTCTCTCCCGCGAGCAGCAATACGGTGATGCTGGCCGTCGACCACGGATACTTCATGGGACCGACCCACCGCCTCGAGGATGCGCGGGCGACGATCACTCCGCTCCTGCCACATGCCGACGCGCTGGCCCTGACCCGTGGAATCCTTCGGCGCTGCGTGGACCCGACGGCGACCACCCCGATCGTTCTGCGTGTCTCGGGAGGAGCGACGATCCTCAAGGACGACCTGTCGCACGAGACGATCACCACCTCGATGCGGGAGGCGGTCCGGCTGAACGTCAGCGGGGTCGCGCTCAGCGTGTTCGTCGGGTCGCCGCACGAACACGAATCGCTCTCGCATCTCTCCGAGCTCGTTGACGAGGGCGAGGAATGCGGGATCCCCGTGATGGCGATCACGGCCGTCGGAAAGGAGCTGGAAAAACGCGACTCGCGCTACCTCGCGCTCGCCTGCCGTGTGTCGGCGGAGCTCGGAGCGCACATGGTCAAGACCTACTACTGCGATGATTTCGACAAGGTAGTGGAAGGGTGTCCGGTGCCGCTCGTGGTCGCCGGCGGGCCGAAACTCGACAGCGACCGGGCGGCGCTCGAGCTCGCTCGCAATGCGATCGACCGGGGAGCCCACGGCATCGACATGGGACGTAACATTTGGCAATCGGACTACCCAGTAGCGATGCTGAAGGCGCTGCGGGCGATCGTCCACGAGAAGGCAACGGTCCCGGAAGCGCTCGACGTCTTGAACGGTGAGAAGGCTCGTACCGTTCCCACGCGCGCCGCCACAGCCTAGGCCGCGGGCCGAGGGTCCCGCATGGACAGGATCGACCCGCTCGGGGCCGGTTCATCCCGCAGAGAACCGCTCCGACTCGTTGAACATCCGCGCACCGAACGGCCGACCGCGACCTCCTTTAAACGCGACCCTCCGTCGACGGCGAAGCTAGGTCGGAGCCAGCGGTCGACCGACCACGCCCCACCATCGGGTTCGGCCAGTCGATCCGACCCGCTTCCGCGAGCACTGCGCATAATAGGCGGGGGTGCCGGCCGACCCGATTCGATCTCCCACGGCGATCGACCGGCGGAGATATAGCCCGCCCCGCCTACGGGGCCGCCGCGCGGGGATTGCCAAGCTTGGCCAAAGGCGCCAGATTCAGGGTCTGGTCCCGTAGGGGTTCGTGGGTTCAAATCCCTCTCCCCGCACTGAACCGCCCGATGCTCATATCGCCGGGACCCGACGTAAGCGAACCCTTAGGACACACCGATTCGGATGTTTCCCAGGGACGGAGGGCGCGCTGCCGGCAGATTCCCGCGTGCGACGCGAGCTATACTCTCGGACCTCACGGTTGTTGCCGCGATCTGCCCATTCGCCCGGGGAGGGCGCCGGGGTTCGATCGCGGGGACCGTTCATGCGACGTTTCGAGATCTCAACAGTCGATGGCTGCCCGCGTACACCAACGCGGGAGCGAGCAACGCCAGCAGGGGGACGGTCAACAGAGGATACTGCCAGCCGCCGATCGGGAAGAGCAGGGCCACGAAGGGAGCGATGAGGACCAGAAGCAGGAGCGCGTACGCCGAGCCTCCACCGAATAGCCTCGGTTCCCGGTACCGTCGACCGCCGAGCTCGAGCCCCACCACGATCCCCAAGCCGCCCAACCACGCTAGCCAGAAGCCCAGGATCACTGCGTCGGCAAACAGTGGCTGAATCGTCCCGAGGCACGAGAGCGTATGGCTCGGGGCGCCCCGGAGGCATTGGACCATGGAAGGGGTAGAATAGAGTGCCAAGGCCATCGGAATGATGATCAGGAGGAGACCGATCGAGCCGATGTTGCAGAGAATGGACGCGCCGAAGAACCACCGATCGAACCTGCGAAGTGCGCCAAACCCGAGTCGGTAGAGGATCAGAGAAATCGCGAGGAGGATAGCTCCCGCCAACACGAAGATAGTCGTGAGTGCGACCAACGTCGTGCCGAAGGTGAAGATGCCCACCGGATAGTAGAAGGCGAATAGGTTGACCGTGATCGGCAGCACGAGACCGGCCATACCACCGGCCAGGCCGAAGAGCGCTCCTGTCTCGAACCGTCGGAGTCCCCGCGGTTCGTCCTCGGTGCCGTTCGTTGGAGGGGCCACCATCGAATCTCCCTACAGATCTTCCGAATTCGTTGCGCGTCGGGGCTTGATGACCTGAGCCGCTCCGGAGGAACGGCGCCCGGCAGACGCGCCGCAACTTGATGTTTTGGGTCCGGCCGGCTTCGGGTGTTCGAGGAGCGTCCACGACAGCTCCCCGCCCTCCCTCGAGGGAAACTCCCTTCCGTTACCGACCGGGCCCCACCCTTGGCCTAGGGTGTGGTTATGTTATCACGACGCGGCGGGCACCGGGCCCGAACGCGTACCACAGGAGGACCGCTGCCAAGATTAGGACCAGCAGTCCAAAGGGACCGATCAGAAACAAAAAGACGATCGCCAAGACGATGATCAACAGGGCTGCTCCGAGACTGATTGTATGCGGCATGGAGAAGTCTATCATCCTGGGGGGGATGATTCCTCGCTTGAATTGGATTAAGCGACCGTTGGGCCCGGGTCCCGCAGACCCTCCGAGATGTCAAAACCGGGTGACGGGAGGCGGGCGCACGGAAGGGGTAGGCGACCGTGGATTCGAATCGCCCGCCCGACGGTGGGTCACCGAGGCAGTTCCCCGGTGCCCCCCCTGAACCTCAAACGTTCAGATACCCGAGGAAGACGAGCACGACGAGGACGACCGCGATGAGGACGATCCATCCTAGCATGGTTGTGCCTTCAGGCCTCTGATGCGACGGCGGCAGAGGCGGGAAATGGCTTCAGCCGCTCGGGTGCGGGCGAGACGGCCTGTTCGACGTCCCTACCCAGCTGCACGGTCGCCTCGGCAAGGTCGCTGACCACGGTCTTGGTGGCGTCGACGATGACCGTTGTCCCTTCGACGACTACCTTTGCAACCTCGTGTCCGACGCTCTCGACCCCGTCCACGATCGCGGTACTCACCTCGGCGGGTACTTGGGCGACCTCGTGAGTGGCCGTCTTCTTCTCTACCACAATCGTGTTCTCCATGTTGACTCTCCTTTTGACTCCAGGTCGTGGAGTCGTGGCTGGGGGTTAAGCGCCCCCTTAGCCCAAATCAAGGACACGGGACGATTCGGCGCGGTTGGTGCCTTTCGATTCCTTCTCGCAATCGATCGCTAACGACGGGCGAATCGACGGAATCTCTGGTCGGCCGGTGGTCCGCTCGAACGTCTGCTTCGTCGGAGCTTTACTCGCAACCGAGGGAAGACCACCGGTCCCAAGGTCATATCGCCGGGCGACTGCGGCTCCATAGCCCGGTGCACCTGGATGCCCCGGGGCCGGCAAGGTCACTTCGTTAGTAGAAGTGGTTCCGGACCGCGATCAGGTAGATCAGGAGCACGACCGCGACAACCAGGGCCACGCCGAACGAAGCGCTCCACACGAGCACCGCGATCACGCCGGCCGTCACGATTCCCGTCAGATAGAGCGCCCAGGTCTCGAGATCCCAAAGTCCGGTCGCTACGACGGTAAGGATCGCCCCGAAGATGAGTGTGATCGCGCCCGCGACGAGCGTACCGCCACCAGCAAAACCGATCGCGCCGATGGACGGATAGGCGAACACACCGAGAGCGGCAAAGATGACCAACGCTCCGACGACGATTAGAAAGACCCCGAAAAGGGCGATGAGGATCGCCAGGATTCCGACGAGAATCGGAAGTTCTCCCGCCTTACTGTCTTGCGCGTAGACGGGCTGGTTGACGGCTGTGGTTTGCGTGGACGAAACTGTGCTCATTGACTTCCTCCCTCGGCAGGGGACCCATCCCCTACCAACAGGCAGGCGGCGATCGGCGTATAGTTCGTTCCTTAACCCGGATTGAGGGGGCCGAAGATTCAGGACAGTCCGCTCCGCGCCTAGGGCGGGCGTTTAGAGAAGAAGAAATATTCTTTCCGCATCTAACCGGAGGTCCCAAGGCGAGTCACGAGTCGCCGAGGATCTCAAGGAGGTTTGTGATGCGCGTGCTCGTCGTAGATGATGATTCGGCGTTCCGGGAAGATTTGGCTACCCTGCTCGGTGATCGCGGACACTCCGTGACCGGGGTTCCGTCCGCCGCCCAGGCCACCTCCGCGTTGGAAAAGAAAGAGTTCGATGTCATGTTCACCGACCTCCGAATGGGCCGTCAGAGCGGCATCGAACTCCTCGGCCACGCTCGGGAAAGATGGCCACGGCTGCTCGTCGTGATGCTGACCGGAAAGGCGACCGTGGAGACGGCCATCCGCGCTCTCCAGCTCGGCGCGTTCGACTACCTCCGCAAGCCAGTCCAGCCCGATCAGGTCCAGCGAGTGCTCGAACTCGTGAGCCAACAACTCGCACTGACTCGAGCGGGCGCCAAGCCGCTCGACCCCGTCCGGTATGCCAGTGCCTTGGCCGCGGAGGAGGGTTACGAGGTCCTCCTCATCTCGCCGTCGCCAGTGCACGTTACCACCGAGAAGGTCAGCCATCTCCCCCTCGACCCAGACAATCCGTTCGGGATCCAAATCGCGGTCGAGGACTTCGTCGCTCCGAAAGAGAGGGCGGCGGTGGTCCTCGCAGCTGTTGAGGAGCTGCTCGCGCGCCACCGCGAGGAGGAGGTCTCCGCGCTCCTCGAAGGAATCCGAGCGCTCCTAGAGGGCAAGGGACCGCTGGCCGTGGGGTATGACCCGAACAAGATCACGGCCACCGGAGCCCTCGCGGTCCGGGCGTCGATCGTATCGAGCGATGCGCGCACCACGCTCGACTCTCTGGCCAACCCGATCCGTCGCCTGGTCCTGCGTCGACTCGCGGAAGGCTCGTGCAGTTTCATGCAGGCCATGGAGGCGGCCCACCTCGACGACTCGTCGTTGATCGCGTTTCATCTCCGCAAACTCACCGAGAGTGGGCTGGTCGCGCACGTCGCCCGGGAGCGGTATCGGCTCACCGCTCGGGGAAAAGGGGCCAATCGGATCCTGAACTCGATCGACGAGCTCGATTCGGGGAAGGGAAGTGGGAATCGGATCTTTCCCTCGAAGACCCCGAAGTGATTCGCCTCACGATCCGGGCCCATGCTCCGTGCAGATGGTCCCCCGCGGGGATGCGTTGATTCTCCCGGAAATTCGGCGAACCTTCGCCGACCTCCTTAGCGCGATGGGTTGGCCCGCGGTCAGGTCATCGCGACTCACGGGGCCGGTGTAGGTTTAGTGGATAGGAGCATAGGCAGAAGTCCATGCCCGACCCTGCGGATCCGTCGGCCCGGACCAAGGTCACCTACCTCGGCCACGCGAGCCTGCTGTTCGAATTCGGCGGCGAAACGATCGTCACCGACCCGGTGTTCTCCGACCGCATCGGACGCTACTTCACGAAGAGAACGTCGCGGTCCGTTTTCCGTCCCGAGGATCTTCGGGAGGTGGTAGGGGTCTTGGTATCCCACGCACATCACGACCACCTAGATTACCGGTCGCTGAAACGGGTCGGGCGGACCCACCCCATCGTGGTCCCCTGGGGGCTCCCCGCCCCGATGCGATGGCGGGGGTTCACGGATGTGAGGGTCACCCGGCCCTGGGAAGAGCTCGCGTTGGGAGGGTGGCGGGTGACGGCCGTCCCGTCGCGACACTTCGGGGGCCGTCTACCCCTCATTTACACTTCTGGACACCAAGGCTACGTTCTGTCCGGGCCGAGCTGCATCTACTTCGCGGGAGACACCGGGCTGAACGAGTCGATGTTCCGAGAGATCGGTCGGCGGTTCGTCTTAGACCTCGCGATCCTCCCGATTGCCGGAGCCGTCTTTCCGTGGTTCCGCCGAAACCACATGAACGCCGCGGATGCGCTCCTCGCATTTCGAGCCCTGGGCGCGCAGAGAATGCTGCCGATGCACTTCGAGACGTTTCCCGCCTCCTTCGAACCGGTCGGTGACCCGCGGCGGCGGCTCCTCGAGGAAGCCGACCGGCTGGGGGTCAGCGAGCGCGTGACCATCCTGTCCGAGGGGGGGAGCCTGTACCTGAAATGAGGCGGAAGGTTGGCGCACCCACACCTGGGCCACCGACCCGAAATCGGTTCGGCTCGGTCACGCTCGTACTCGCGCGGGGAGGGTGAAGAGTACGGCGAGCGACCTGCTGCTCCTCATCGTCGGACTGATCCTGACGTTCGACGTGGTCGCCATCATCACCCTGATCTTCTTCGAGCGCCGAGATCCCGAAAGCATTCTGTCCTGGCTGTTCACGGTCATCACTCTGCCGATCGCCGGCTTTGTGCTCTATCTGCTGTTCGGATTCAAGTACTTCAAGACCCGAGCGTTCGGACTCAAGTCCACCGGGGACCAAGCCGTTCTGAACCGGGTGCGGAAAGGGCTCGAGCAAAGCGTCCGCGACGAGACGGAGCAGAACCTGGGGGGCGTGGTCGGGTACCCCGACCTCGCCCGATTGCTGTCGGCCGACAGTGCGGCGTTCCTGACCAGTGGAAATCATGTGGAGGTCTACACGAACGGGAACCAGAAGTTTGACGCGTTGTTCGACGCGATTCGTGACGCGAAGAACCACCTCCACCTCGAGTACTACATCCTCCGGAACGATGCGCTGGGCGAACGGCTGCTTCGGGCGCTCGAGGTAAAGGCCCGAGAGGGCGTGCAGGTCCGCCTGCTCTACGACGACCTCGGCAACAAGATCCCACGGGCGCGCTACCGAAAGCTCGTGGCTCAAGGAGCGAGGGTCTCCGGGTTCTACCGGGCCCCCGTCCCCTCCGTGAGCCTGCGACTCAACTACCGGAACCACCGCAAGATCGCGGTGATCGATGGGACCGTGGGCTTCCTTGGAGGATTCAATGTAGGCGATGAGTATCTCGGACTCGGCCCCCTCGGTCCGTGGAGGGACACGGCCGTCCGGATCCAGGGCGCGGCGGTCCGCTCCCTGCAGTTGCGATTCATCCTCGACTGGAACTACGCCACCAAGGAGGGCCTGACGTTGGGAGGTTCGTATTTCTCGGCGTCTCCGAAGGTCGGGTCCGCGTCGATCCAGGTCGTGAGCGGGGGACCGGACACCACGTGGAACCCGCCCCGGGAAGAGTACGTGAAGATCGTCAGTTCGGCGAAGCGGACGTGCTACCTGCAGACCCCCTACTTCATACCGGACGTTAGTGTGATGACGGCCCTGCGGATCGCTGCGCTCTCCGGGGTCGATGTCCGGATCATGATCCCAAGCCGGTCGGACCAGCCCTTCGTTCATTGGGCCTCGCTGTCGAACTTGGGAGAGCTACTCGAGGCCGGGGTACGGGCGTTCGGCTACAACGAGGGGTTCCTGCATGCGAAGACCGTGACCATCGACGACTACGTCACCTCGGTAGGGACCGCGAACTGGGACCTGCGGAGCTTCAAATGGAACTTCGAGACGAACGCGGTCATCTACGACCGAGAGTTCGGGGAGAAGTACCGACAGATCTTCGAGGACGACATGAAGGGCTGTACGGAGATCACGAAGGAATCCTACGCAACCCGCTCTCGCGCGACGCGATTCCGCGAGTCGACGTGCCGGTTGTTCTCCGGGGTTCTGTAGACTCGTCGATCCTCGGCCCACGTTCGTCCATCTTGAACCCTGCGGTGGTGCCCATCCCCCCGCTGACTCCCCGGTGGTGGGCCTACCTTCTCGGGGACTCGAGCGATCCTGGCCTAGGATGCCAGCCCGGCCCACCCCTCTCCCGGGCGCCCTTAGTCTCTCCGGATCTCGAACGCGGTTAGGTCGGGGGAGACGGGTAGTTCCGCCAGGCGTTGCACGACGTGCGCGTGGCTCGCCCCCCGAGGACCGTTCACGTCGCGCAGGAACGCCTCCACGGCCGCGAGGTCGCCCTGGACCTCGATGAAGACCGTGCCGTCGGGCCGGTTCGCGACGCTTCCGACCACGCCGTGACGGTGGGCCGCCTCCGCGACTCGCGCCCGGTAGTTCACGCCCTGGACGCGTCCGTGCGCGAGGTAATGCCAATGGACGAGCGAGCTCACGGACCTCCCAGGCCCGGGCTGCCCGAGTCCCTTCCGGCGCTCAGTTCAGGCGACATTGACTACCCCTCGCGGGCCTCGAAGGGGACCCGCGAGCGGAGCGAGCGGGGAGGACCCGTGCCGCTCGATTGGTCTCCTGGAACGTGGCGAGGCCATCGGTCTGCTCGCGACTTACTGCTCACTCGATAATGGACTTACCACCTATCAGGGTAGGACGCTATTAGCTTCCAGAAAGGTGGACGACGTGATGGCCGGGATCCCTTCCACCCCGAAGAACGCCAAGGAAATTTGGGATGGATTGACCGAGGAAATGTACGAGGAGTTCTACGTCGATGCCTGGCCTGTAATCTTTGAAAGCGCATTCATCTTAGAAGACGCGACAATCGCCTTCGATGCCGGAGCGCACCTTGCTGCCGAAATCGCATGCCGCGCATCAGTCGAACTTGCAGGGTTTGTGTTTCTTACAAGCAGTTTCCACAAAGACGGGGGGCCATGGCGGCCAGTGACCCCGAACTACCTTGATGGAAGCCCCCGCAGAGTTCAGTTCGATGAAATCTCTCGGGGCCTGAAGGCAAGGAAATTCCTGTCAACCGAGGCAGTATCCGCCCTGGTATCCATCCAGAGAAACGGAAACATCATCGCCCACATGGGCCCGGTTCTTGACCGGGAAGCGGCCAAGATGTGGGATGTCGTACGCAAGCGCGTGAGGGCGGGCATATCGTTCGGAGACGCCCTAATCTCGGCCCCCTTTACGCACGTGACCAACTTGATAGATCCCCCGACTGTCCTAAGGGACCTCCGTGGGGTCGCGATTATCAGCCTCGAGTTGGCTAAGGCCGCGGCAGCCGGAAAAGATGGCCCGATACCCAAGTCAGGGCCGGTCAAACCTCGCCGCGCACCGGAGCCTAGCGCAAAGGTTGGCGGCGTTGCCCCGGGTCGAGAGGTTCATGAGTCGGAGATCGAGTCGGATGACCCCTGAAATTGTTCTTGCGCATCGCCTGCTTCCGCTAGCGAGGTGGTAGGGACTCCATCGATGAATATGCGCTCGTTGATCCCGAATCTCCCGTAGAACCGCGCCGCCCTCCACCAGTCGCGTTGGAGGGTCTCGGCCGGGCCCGGCGTTCTCGCGACGACTGCCCGCGTAGACATCACGCGGGGTCCTAAACTAGGGGCGCCTCACGGGCAAGGGGAGTAGGAAAACGCCCAGCCGCCACCCGGTCCACCAGGGGCCGAGAGGTTGTCGATTTGCCAAGTTCCGAAGTTGCCAGGGAACAAGTAGTGGTAGCTCAACAAGAACGGAATAGTGTATGCCAGGGTGTAGTTCTGATTGCCCACACTGAAAGGTATGCGAACAGCGACGGACGTTGCAAACGTCAGGAGATTCTGGGCTGATGTACCACAAGTGGACACGTTGCCGCGGTTTGCGACGGCGAAGTTGTCGATGAAGACGGGAGAAGCCGGCTTTCCCTGGAAACCGGTGAAGTTGACCCAGGTCGGCACGCCGGCGTCGTTCATGCTCCCGGCAGGTAGAAGAGGCCAGGAAATGCTCCCGATATTCGTAGGAGGCTCCAGGATCACCGAATACGAACCCTGGCAACGGGAATTCTCACCTGAACCCCAATCTAGCGTCGTCGTGGTCCGATGAATGCTAACGTAGACTGGAAAGAAGAGGCCACCTGTGGAGCCGTTGGATTCGGAATCTCCAAGAACTGCCGTATGGTTCGGGTAACCCCACGCTCCGGGGAAGTTCGGTTCCTCAGTCACGTTAGAGAATGCGACTCCTCCGTAGGGAGAGTTCACAACCAAAGCAGGGAAGAAGAAGCCTTTGAGGACTGCCTGCCCACCATCAGTACAGGTCCAGTGTAGAGCTGGCGCCCAACTAAGCAGGTAGGCTGGGGCCAGCACGATCGTCGCAACTGCCGCAGCAGCCAGGACGGAGGCCGCAACGACTCGACGATTTCGACCCCACGTCATTACAATATCTTAGGTCGACTCCCACGATATCGGTTCCTATCTGCCTCCGCGATTCAATCAGAGGCCCCCCGGGCACGTCTGTTCACCCGAGCCGTCGCACCATCCTTCCAGCCACACATGTACAACGGCAGACGCGGTTCCAGAATCGTCGTTGAAGTAGTAGAAGTAAGGTTGCCCTCCGGCTTGGCTGGGATCGGTTGCGTACGCAAAGGAACAACTCTCAGAGTAACCACTCTGAGTGTTCACCGTGGTCGAATCGGAGAACCCAAGGGAAGGGGTGGCAGTTACCCCGTTCCACTGCAGCGGCAGCCCAAACTGAATCTGGTCCTGCGAGACTGACGAGTAAGTTCCACCCGAGAAGACAGTGAACGAAATCGGGTTCGAGATAGGATGAGTGGAACTTGCAACCGCGTACTGGTAGCCGGAAGGCATCTTCGCCGGGAGCGGGCTAGGAGCGGAGAGCCAGTCCGTTGTCTTGTATGGAACGTCGCTGAATCCCTGCGGCGAGCTCACGATATAACCGTTTGCTGGGGTCAAGTTACTGCCCCACACGAATCCGGAAAAATAGTACCCGAGATCAAGGCCCGTTACATTCCCCCAAGAGCCGGGAGAACTGTACTGTGCGCCGTTCGACGTACCTTCGGTCGTACTGGTCTGTCCACTCAGGCCAAAGAAGTCGCTAGTCAGAGAATACACCGTCTGATCTACCGTGCTTTGCGAAGAGCCATCATAGAACGTGAATCCGCATTGAGCATTGTACTTGTTTACGCCATTGGACACAGTGTGGATGAGGGAAAGACCGACCGGAACGTTTTCGAGACTGTTACTCGGGACCGCGAAAGGTTGGTAGTCGTTTGTTGCCGTCAGAGAGGACGGTACGGTCCGAGTGGCATTCCAGTATCCGGATTTCCCTGCTACGAGCGTGTATTGCGAGTTGGAAAAGGGATAGTAACCGTTCTCTGTACAGACGCCTGTCGACGAAAGGCTGTACGCTACAAGCCCGCCTCCGCCCGTGGCGCTTAATGGAAATGTCGAAATGTAGTGGCCCGACGAATCGGTAGTTCCCGCTGAAAAGTAGACGTGGGCGGCGGACCCGCCAGGATAGCACATCGCATCGATTCCGATTGAAGCGCTTGAAACCGGTGCTCCGTTGGGATCGAGCCAATAAGGATTCGTCGCTTGACTGTACACCCAACCCGCAAACCCAGTGGTTGGGGCATTCAACGTTGTGAACTGTCCGTTGGAATAAGCCTGACCGTAGGCATTCGATACGCTGATGGTGAAGTCGTACGTTGTTCCGGCAGTCAACGCATTCAAGTTGACTGTAGTTCCGCCACCTCCTAGCTGTGGAACCGGTAAGGAACCTCCGCCGGCTGCATTCCAACTGAAGCCTGTTGTGAGCGGGGGCGTACCGGAGCGGCTCCAATTCACCCAAGTCTGTCGAGTGAGACTGTTGGCAGTCTGAGTGGCGACATGAACTCCTGTAATCGTTGGCGGAGTGCCACCGGGACAGTTAGGCACGCACTGGTCCTGATGGGGGTAAGGGCATGGGATGCAATCCGGCCCTGCCTTGACCGGATTTGACGCAACGACGGGAAGTGGCAGGACGACGAAGACGAAGGTTCCGAAGATCATCAGAAGGCAGATACTAATCACACCCGGGGCGAGACGGCGCGATCGTCGGCGTTCATCCTCGCTAGCTTGATAGTGCGATCGTCTTGGCGAGTTTCCGCTGCCCATTTCGGTAGCCATCATGGCCTGATTTCTCCAATTTCGAGATCGGTTCTGAGTACGCTCGGCAAAGTCCGCGGTCGCCCTGTCCGGCCGTCCCCACCAACGTGGCCGCCACCGGAAGCACAGCGGGTAAGAAGACTGCCCAATGTGTCGGTGCGCGTCACGTTCCCAGAACTCCCTGTCTGGGAAGAGTTAGGGGCGAGGCGGTCGATGTGTCTATCCTCTGCCATCCGTATACGGGCCGCCCGTATACGGATCACCCGTCAACGGGCCGCCCAACAGCGAATCGAGCGTACCGGCAAAGGTGTAACTCCATAGATCAGGGGCACCTAGTGCTCTCGAGCGACTCCTCACACTCGGTCCAAGGACCAGGACCCGAGCGGAGATTCAATCAACGATCTTCCACGACTGGTAAGTCGATAGCTCTCGCCAAATGGAAAACTCTTGGCGGAAGTGCAATTGACCATGCCCATCTGCACCAAACAACGGAGTGAATTCTCGATGGCGACCTGGCCGGTTCTGAGCGTCCGCCGCATTCGGGGTTTGCTCGCCGACCCCTCTTCATCTAGCAGCAGCAGGATCTCAAGAGCTCCGTGGTGAGAGGCGAGTTCGTGTAGCGTCGGGAACGGATCGAACGCGCGAGCCTGAGGTTCTGGGGACCTTACCGTCGACGAGCCACGCTTCACCAAAAGATGATTGACTGCCAAGTCCCAGGAATGATCCGACCGCCCAACTACTTCTTCGTGCCAGTCCGAAGTCGCATCCGGCACGACCCGGACAACGCGCTCGCCGCGCATCATCCAACCTAGGGTTGGGTGTGTCACTGTGTCATGGGGTGTTTAATCTCCGTAAACGCGAATCCACCCCGAGAGCGCCGGACGCGCTTGAATGTCGATATATATCGTGAGGTCGCGAACATCGCCCATGACAAGCTCTCGGCGACCTGGAACTCATTGAGCCACGGGAAGGACACGCGAGTGAGGCGAGGGGGAGGACCCGCGTTCCGCGCACTCCGGTGGTTGTGCGAGGCGTGACCCATATCAGTGAGGCGCGGATTCCACGTATCGACAGTGAGGTTTGAATGAACTCTCGCGTCTGGGTCGTGATATCCTATGCACCGGGACTCGTCCTTCTCCTCGCTGGCCTTGTGGTGCTCGTCACAACCCCGCTGACAACGCCACTGACGTGTTCGTGTTCTACCGGTCCGAATGGGACGTTAGAGTGCCCCCCGTGCCCATCGGGGTACGTGATTCATCTCTTGGGACCGCTCTTGCTGGTCGGGGCCGCAGTTTACGCGCTCGCGGTGTTCCTAGCTCGGTCTTACTGGAAGTCGGGACACTGATTCTAGGGAGGCAGCCGCGGTGAGGGTGACACCCCTGGGACACTAGGAAAGCATGGGGAAGGACCCGCGCTTCAGGCGCGAAGGATCTCGAACCCGACAAGGTCGGGCGAGACCGCGACCTCCGCCACGCGCTCTACTGTGTGCGCGTGACTCACCCCGCGAGGCCCACTCACATCGCGGAGGAACGCCTCCACCGCCTCGACGGACCCCTGGACGTCGATAAAGACCGTGCCGTCGGACCGGTTCGCGACGGTGCCGACCACGCCGTGACGCTGGGCCGACTCCGCGACTCGCGACCGGTAGTTTACACCCTGGACGTGGCCGTGCGCGAGACAGTGGAGATGCACGAGCGAGTTCACGGGGCGTCCAAGCCTAGGCTCTCCAAGTTCTTTCCGACTTCGGGCCCGGGGAGGATCCCACTCGTCCCGCGGGATCGGCGCTACGGCGTGACGGGCCCCGCTCGAGGACCCACTCGACTTGCGGTCCCAGCCGCCGAGGACCGATGGGTGGATCAGGCTCCCCTGGTGAGCGCGTTGGCGAAGAAACCCCGATACGGCGTGCCCGAGGCGTGGCGGGCGGTCAGGCGAGCAGGGGTTCGTGTTCGACTCGGGCGGCCGTGAGGACGTTACCGACGAGGCCGAACAGGCGGTCGCAATCCGGGCACCCAAAGCACACCTCCCCGACGCAAGTGAGACTCCCTTCCACGCCCGAGAGGAAATCTCGGACATCGTGGGGCGAGTGACTACACACCGCGCAAGGCTGGCCTTGGGGCAGATCTGGCGGAAAGGCGTAGGCTGGCATCTGTTAGGACGATGTGCTCACGCGTAAGAATCTTCCGTTGACCTCGGTTTACCTTTTCCCAAAGACTGCCACGACGTCGGCCACGCTCGTCGTGGTCGTCGCCAGGAGCTGGAGTCCCGTCTCGGGACGGCGAGGACCGGGCCGACCGCGGGGTCACTCGCCTAGTTAGCGTCGTCCAGATCTTCCACGATGTGCCCGGGGCGACGTCCGTCTTGGGGGACGGTGCCGTCGCTCTCTCGCCGATGCCTCCCGTGGGAACGGGGGCTGCCCGCGTGAGGGGGCCCGTTCGGCCGAGAAGGTCGCTGGCCTTTTTTCCAGGAACGCGCGCATGCCTTCCTGCTGGCCGGGGGTCTCGAACAGTCGGCCCCACATCTTGCGCTCGTACTCTAGACCCGAGAGGCGGTCCGGGTCCGTCGCGCGGTTAACGAGGTATTTCGCGGCGGCGAGGGCGTCGGCCGACTTACCGGAAAGGGTCGTACCGAGGTCGACCGCCTCCTTCAGAAGGTCGGCGGCTGGGACGATGCGGTCGAGCAAACCGTCCTGAAGCGCCTGGGCCGCCCCCACGCGATCCCCCGTCATGATCCATCGTCGAGCACGGACGGGGCCGATCGTACGGGGAAGCCGGCGCGACCCGCCCCACCCCGGGATCACCCCGATGTTGATCTCGGGCTGGCCGAAGAAGGCGTCCTCGCTCGCGAGAATGAAATCGCACGCCTGGACCATCTCGCAGCCCCCACCGACGCAGAAGCCGCGCACGGCCGCGATCACCGGAAAGGGGGCGCGTTCGAGCAGATTGTAGATCGCCTGGCCCTTCGCGGAGTGTCGAAGGGACTGGGCCCGGTTCATCGCGAGCATCTCGCGAACGTCGGCCCCGCCCGAGAACGCCCTCTCCCCCGAGCCCGTGATGACCACGGCCCGAACCCGGGGGTCCTTCGATAGTTCGAGGACGCGCTCGCGCAACTCGTCCAGTAGTTGAATGGTGAGGACGTTCAGCGGTGGGTTGTTCAGCGTGACAATCGCGACCGGTCCCTGCCAATCGATGAGGACCAGGGGAGCCCGTGGGGTGGCATCGGAAGGAGCGACCACCGGCGGTTTTCCCGGTCGGCCGCTCCCCGAAGCCGGCATGGATGCCTACCGGCGCGGGGAACGGGGCCGGGCGGCGCGGCTGGCTTTCTGCGGACGGCGGCCGACGCGGGACCGACGCGGTAGAGCGGTCGCGCCCGGACCATCGTGGGACAGAATCCATTCGGCGAACCGGGGCCAGAGTTCCGCATGCGCGCGACGGCCCGTGGAGAGGCCGATGTGACCGGACGGATTCTCGAACTTCATGATGTCCGTCGACCCGACATGGGCGAGGATCCGCTCGGTGGATTCCGGCGGAACGAGATTGTCGTTGAGCCCGACGATCGTAGCGAGCGGCATGTCGATCTGGCGGAGGTCGATCTTCCGGTCGTCTCCATCGAGGGTCCACTCCCCCTGGACGAGCAGGTTTCGCTGGTAGCCCTTCTCGATGAACTCCGCGTACGTCGGTCCGGCCATCGGAATTCCGTCCGTCGTCCACATCTCCATGCGAAGGAAGTTCTCCACGAACGGACGGTCCTCGATCCGCTCGACGAGCTCGTTGAACTTGAGATAGTTCGTCCGCAGCGGGTCGAGGAGCGCAAACCCGGAGTTGAAGAACTCCGCCGGGATCAGCCCAAACGTCCGGGCGATCTTCCATGCGTCGAACCCCGGCGCGCGCGCCCAGACGTTGAGGAAGCTGGAGTCAGTGTCGAAGTCGAGCGGCGCGGCCATCAGCGAAAGGGTCCGGAGATTCCGGGGATGTCGTGCGGCGTACATCGCCGCAAACGAGCCGCCCATGCAGTACCCCAGCATGTGGATCCGCTCGACGCCGGCCTCCCGCTGCGTGGCCCGGACCGCGGCGTCGACGTACCCGTTGACGTAGTCGTGGATCCGCAGGTCCTGGTCCAGCACGTTGGGGGTCCCCCAGTCGATGAGGTACACGTCCAGTCCTCGGGCGAGCAGCGTCTCCACGACCGAGCGACCGGGCTGGAGGTCCATGACGTACGGTTTGTTGATCAGGGCGTAGACGCAGAGGATGGGAGGTCGGTCGCGCGCGGCGACCGTCGGCGGCTTGCGATAGTGGAGGACCCGCATGCGGCCGTCGTGATAGAGCACGTCGCTCGGGGTTTGGCCGAACTTCACCTCGGGAGGGAACAGCGCGAGCTCCCAGGCCTTTCGCAGCTTGTTGGCGAACGCGGCCACTCCTCCGGCGACGTCCGCGGGAGGCGGCGGACCGGCGGGACCCGAAGGGGTCGTCGCGCTGCGTGCGACCATCGGTAGGAGGGTCGGAAGCTCGTTGGCTTATAGCTCCGCCGCGGGACCGCGGCTTACGGCCGTCTCCCGTTGAGACGGGAGACCTGCTCCGAGAGGTCGCGGACCGCTAGGTTGAGCTCGCTGATCTCCTGCCGCGTCGGTAGGCCGGTGACCCGCCGGAAGAACTCGTCCGAGTCCTTGAAGGTCTTCTGGAGGTCGAGCGAGGTGTCGAGCGACTTCCCGAACGCCGTCACAAACGCCGGGCTCGTGAAATAGATCCGGGTGAGCTTCTGGAAGTTCTCGGCGAACTGCTTGGTCACCTCGTCCTGGGCCTGAACGAACTCGTCGAGCCCCTTTCCGGGCTGCATCGCGTCCAGGAGCCGTCGGCTCAGGTCGATCGTGAGCCCCGACCAGAGTTTCTGGACGAGCCCCATGACCTCCTGGTTCCGCTCGGTGACGGTCGCATCGGCCGGCAGGAAGGGCTTGGCCCAGAGCTCGAGGAGCTTGCGCTGCGGAGCCAGGCTCGTTTCGAACGCCTCGCGGACCCGCGTGCCGATCGCTTCGGCCTGGCGATTCCATTCCTCGAAGTTCGCGCGAACCGCTTGGGCTTCCGGGGGCCGGAACTTCGGGCGAAGGGTCTCGGAGAGGTTCGCCGACCACGTCTCGTAACTCCGCTGCTGTTCCTCGCCGAACCGACGCAGGAAATCCGTCACGGTCGCACCGGTCTCTCGGGCGTACCGGGTCCACAGATTCATCCCTTCCTCGATCGGAGCGCTCATCGTTTCGACCGGGCGGGTGCGATTCGATGCGACGTTCCGTGTCGGCGTGTCGGTACTCGGGCGGGTGCGCGCTCGCTTCTTCCGTTGGGGCATCTTTCTCCTCCGGTAGGGTCTCTCCGTCCCTCACACCGGCCTAGGTCGCGCGGCCCGGCCGCTTCTCGGCCGCTCCACCGGTGATGTCGAACAGGTCGGTCCACTTTGGGACCGCGCTGAAGAGCGGGAAGTTCCGCTGCATCCGGGCGAGGAGCGCGAACTGGGCCTCTCCCATTCGCGAGAGCTGTTCGGTCGCGACGATCGTCTGTTCGAGCAGTTCCTTCCGGGCGTTCTGGGCCCACCCCAGGTATGCCCCGAGTTGCTTGAGATAGAGCTCCGTCGCCTGATTCACGGCCTTTCCGACCTGGTCCCACGCCTCGTTCACTTCGTTTCGGTCTCCTTTGTTTTCGTTCATACCTACCTTCCTAGTTTCGTTCACGTTGATCTGCCACGCTTGCTAGAGCGTTTCCCACTCGTCCGGGACCGCCTTGCTCCTTGGGTCTCCTGCGCCCCGTCTTGGGAGCGGTTGGGCTGGGAAGGGCGTTGGGTCGGAGAGTTCTGTAGCTGCTCCTGCACCCATCGGTCCACCTCCGCCCCCAGGTCGGGCGCCGACCGTCCAAAGGCGGTTCGCACGAACGACCGGGTCGCTTCCCACGGCGTGGCGTAGAGTTTTTGGAGGAGCGCATAGCGCTGGTACGCCTGCCGCATCTGCTCGTCGACCGCCTGAGCGACCGCCTCTGGAGAACCCCACGGTGGAGTTCCGTCTGAGAAAGTGGCTCCCGGGAGGATGACCAGCACTTCCCGGCCGGCAAAATCCGTCAGGCCGCTCACCTGGCCGTTCGGCGAGACCCTGCGGGTACCGATGATCTTGCCTTCCGGACCGATCTCTAGCCTCATGGCATCCTGTGACTGATACAGCGAGGCACAACACATATTTAAGTTATGTCTATCGCGCTCGAGCAATTCCAAGGTGAAGAGCGCGCGCACCGCGAGGAGGCGCGCTCGTGAAGACCCGGTTTCGGTTCCAGCTACAGACCGGCAGACCCGAAGTCGAAGAATCTAGTGGAGGGCACTTGCAGCGCGGATTCGTCGCGCGAGACGAATCGACTAGACCAGCTGGTGGCGGAGATTCAACCCAAGGGCCCTCAGACGCTGCCAGAGAACTGCCGCAGTGCAGGGCCCGTTGAAGATCAAGAAATCTTCAAACGCATGGGGCCCCGGCCGGTCGGCGACCGAAACAGACGCCTCCCGCACGGCGACAAGCTGCCCCACCGACATCGGTAGGGGTGGTTCGTCGGGCTGATATCGGGTACCGATCGGGTAGTCCCGGCCCGCGGACCGGGTCATTTCCACGTGGCATCCCATTACCTGCGTGACGCGTCGTGACGCGGCGAACTCCACAAGTCGTTTCAGGCTGGCCAGGAACGCGTTCATGTCGCGAACGTACAGTCGGCCCGGATACACGGTGTCCCCCGTGAACAGCCAGCCGGTCCACGGGTCGTAGACTGCAAGGGACGCCGGATGATGTCCCGGTATCCCGAAGACCTCGAGTACCCTTCCCCCAAGGTCGAAGCGAACGACCTCGTCCGGCCAGCGAACGAACCCGAAGAACGTCCGCAGTGCGTCGAGGTCTTTTCCGATGACCCGGGTCTTCGGTCGGTCCAAGAACTGGGAGTCCCCCGCCACGTGGTCACCGTGCGGGTGGGTGTGTGCCACGACGAGCTCGTACTCCTCTCGGGGATGTTGGCCCAGCCAATCGCGGAGCACCCGGTCGACCGTCCCGCGCACCGGGAAACGGCGGGGGTCGGAGGTCGCGCCCGTGTCCAGCAGCAGGGCTCGGTCGTTTCCCGTGAGGAGGAATAGGAACGGCGCTTCGAACGAGACATCCTTGCTTTCTCGCAGGATGAACGTGTGCGCATCGTATCCGTGCACCTGGAGGGGCGGGTCCGTGGGATGTCTCGGTGACGGGGAGCCATGGATCCATCGAACGTCCAGGTTTCCCGGCACGGGAACCCCACGGAGAAAGTCGATCGGGACGGCGCGCTCGGGCGGGCTCATCGGCCCGCGGGCCGGGACCGGTCGTTCGAAGGAGGCGGACCGGTGACGGTTCGTCCGGCGGAACGCACGTCGGCGGTGCGCGCGAACCGGGTCAACGGACCGAGCAGCAACGCCGCATCCTGCGGGTAGACCTCCTCCAGGTTACGCGCTCGGCCGTCCTCGAACACGACCGGCGCATGGTTGTGGATACCGAACTGGAAGAGGGCGGAAAGAATGGGCCACACCTCGAGCCCCTTCGTCGTAAGCTCGTAGTACGGGTGCCGTGGGTCGTCGGGGGGGACCACCTTCTGGACGAGATCCTCGCTGGCCAACTCTCGAAGGCGAAGAGAGAGGGTGCGCTGGCGCAGGCCCGGGTTCGCCCTCCGAATCTGGGCGAATCGAGCTTGGGGAAAGAAGGCCACTTCCCGAAGAATGGTGAGGGTCCATTTGCGACCCAAGACCTGCAGACTCGTCGCGATCGGACAGGCCTTCAGCGGAACGGCCGGGGGCGAGGGGTAGGGTGGGGCGCTTCGGTCCGGAGGGTTCATGCGTACCCGGTCCAGACGGCATGCCGATAAGAGTTCCCGGAAACGTCGCCCGTGGATCGCGACGGGAAAGGGTTGGGGGCCGACGCCCTACTTCTTTCCTGCGAGGTGTCGCAGCGCGGCGTTGTCTTCGTTATAGGCTTCCTCCAACGAGGCGAGCACCATCGTCTCCAGCTGCGCCGCGGGGATCATCGGGGACTGAAAGTCCCCCACCACGTTCACGCCGGTCTTGTCACCGTTCGGCGTGTAGTAGAAGATGAACTTCGAGCCGGCGAGGGGACCCTCGACCGAGTGCACGAGCATGGCGACCGGAGGGAAGAGGGACACCCGGTTCGCCACCTTCACCCAGTGACCCTGCACGTTCTGCTCCCAGGAGAGCCGCATCCCGTGCTCCCCGTCGGGCTCCCCGCGCACGTTGCGTCGGTTCGCATGCGAACGTCCGTGGTCGTCCTCCGATTGGATGAACTTCCACACAACGTCGATCGGCGCGTCGAACTTGCTTCCCAGGTCCTCGATGTGGGCCATGCGGAGACGATGGACCCTATGCTACAAGAACCGAGGAGGGTCGAAAAGTATACTTCAATACGCGGACGACGGCGTCACCGGCCTTCCGTGGCCGTCGATACCTAAGTAGGGACGACCGGTGAACGGACGATGGTGTTCATCCGGGACCGAGGCAGCTTCTTCGAAGCCACGATCGATCAAGTGTGGACGTTCCTCGGGTCCGGCGCGCCACATGCCGAGGCTCACGCCCATCGGAACGTGACCCGTCGAAGCCTGCCGGGGAATGCCGGGGTGTACTCATGGGAACAGGATTTCGACGGCACGCCGGCGCGATTTACCATGCGGTGGACGGCTTTCCTGCCGCTGGGAATCGCGTACGAGGTGCTGGAGGGACCCTTCGCCGGTTCGAGCTTCTTCCTCTACTACATCCCTCAGGGTCCCCGGACCGGCGTGGACGTGGTCGGTGAGTTCGTTTCTTCGACGCTCCCAGCCAACCGGATCGAACCGGCGGTGCGACGATTCTTCTCGGTCGAGTTCGACCAGGACCGCGCTGCGATCGAGCATCGCCCCGGCAAGGCGCGAACGAGTGGCCAGCGCCGAGGCTCCCGGTCGCGGAAAGCGTGATGCAGGCGTGCCGACGACTCGTCGATGGTTCACGGCAACGACGCACCGGCGTAGGCGACCCGCAGTTCCCGGAGTTGGGCGCGAAACAACGTGCGCTTTCCAAACTCGACGGCATGCAGGAGTTCGTGGACGGGAACGACGCGACGATAGAAATCCAGCCGGCCTGCGAACGTGGCGTCGCCCGGTGCCTTTCTCGACCGCGCGAGAGACCGAAGGTACTCCGCGCCCAAGATCTTTAGTCCGGTCAGATCGAAGGCGGGGTCCCCGAAACGAACGTCCTCCCAGTCGAGCACCCCGGACGGTCGTTGCTCCTGCGGGTCCCACAGGATGTTGTACGGACCCAGGTCCAGATGCGTGAGCACCGGCCGGAACATCGATTCGCGTACGATGCGCAAGAACCCATCGAAATCCGCTCGCACCTTGCGGTCGAGCTGCGGGGAGATCCGGGCGGAGACGGATCGTTCGTACCGTTCGAGCAGCCCGACGTATCTCTTCTGCCAGGCCCCTCGGTCCCCGGGCGGACAGCCCAGGCGCGCGAGAGGAGCCGTCGGCAGCCCGGCGAGCTCAGAGAGAAGTCGACCGAGGAAGCGACGTAGTCGAGTTCGCCCGGCCGCTCCCAAGGATGGAACCTCGGAGAGCGGCACGCCCGGGAGTTTCGGGTAGGAGAAGAACGGCCAACCGCGCGGGTGCTCGAGAACCCCCAACCGCTGTGGCTCGGGGACCGGAACCGTGAGATGATCGCCGAGGAATCCCAGCACCCGAACCTCGAACCCCACTGAACGAGCGACCTGGACCCGCCGGGGGATCCGGAACATGACCTCTCCATTCGCCTCCAGAACGAGATTGGCCCAACCGCCCCCGTGGACTCGAAACTGCTCGAACCTGCGCTCGGGCCAGAGCGCGGCCGCGGCGCGCCTCAGTTCGGCGAACGGTGGGAGGCCCGGGTACACCCCGGGGGAAATCTGGACCGTCATCAAATACGTTGTCGGGACCCGGCGGGCGGTTCCTCGACGTCGAACGAGGCGGGTCCGAGATCGCCGGCAAGTCCGACGCCGAGGGTCGAGGACCGAAACGCTCGCCGAGTTTCGTTCGACCGAACCCACGTCGGGTTCCCGGCCACGTAAATAGCGCGGATGGGTCGGACCGCCCGATGGCCAGAGCCCGTCGCCCGGCGCGTCCAGGGCCGATCCGTGCGCGACGCACGTCGACCCCCCGGGTGGTTTTCTCGATCCCCCCCCCGAAACGGGTGCGGGTCGACCTGAGCGAAGACCCCCACTCCCATGTCGTCTGTCGGGTCTGCGGGAGGATCGCGCGGATCGAATTGACGGAGCTGGACCAGCACTTGTTGACCGAGCTAGCCAGCCGTCATCCGGACGGTTGGAGCGTCGACGGCGTCTCGCTCTCGCTGACGGGAGCCTGCCAGCGGTGCCGCGAAGGCCCTTCCCCCGGGCGATGACGGCCACCGCCGGCGGAGCGCGATGACCGGATTCTTCACCGCGCCCCGGATTGCCTGGGGGCCCGGGGCGATCGAGCAGCTGAGCGGTCTCGGAAGCCGGCGAGCTCTCGTGGTCATGGACCCGCTGGTCGCGCGCGATCCCGCTCCGCGGCGGGTCGTGGAGGAGTTGGCGAAGTCCGACGCGGTGGTCGAAATCGTGAGTGACCTCGAACACCCGGACCGGATCGATACCGTCGACCGACTCGCCGAGCGGGTTCGAAAGCAAGGAGTGGATTGGCTGGTGGCGGTCGGAGGAGGGCGAACGATCGACGGGGTGAAGGCGGCCCGGATCCGCGCCGAGCGACCGGACGTTCCCCTGACGGCGCTCACCTCGGTGCTGGAACTCCCCGAACCGCCGCACGTTCGACTCGCGGCCGTGCCAACCACGAGCGGCAGCGGCAGCGAAGCGAGCGGTTCGGTGGACCTGTGGAACGTCGACGGGACACCGGTAGAGATCGCGCATCGGGCCCTGACCCCCGAGTGGGCATTCGTCGACCCGGTGTTCGCAGCGTCGCTCTCGCCGGAACTTGTGCTGGAGGGAGCGTGGGAGACCGCCGCCCAGGCCCTCGAGGCGTATCTGTCCGCCTGGGCGAACCCGTTCTCCGATGCGCTCGCCGTCGACGCGTTCGCCTCGGTGCTGGAGCGGCTCCCGCATGCGCTGCGATGGAGCGACGACCCGGACGCTCGAGCCGCGCTCCACTTCGCCGCGACCGCAGCGGGCCTCGCGGCTTCGAACGCGCAGCGGGGGCTCACGCACGCGCTGGCACGGGCCCTGGTCGGACCGACCGGCCTATCCTACGGACGACTGCTCGGCGTGATCCTGCCGCACGTCCTCGAGTTCGACCGCCCGTCCGCTCGGGACCGTATCGAGGCGCTCACGAGGGCGGTGGCGCGGGGGGAGAACGAGTCCCGCGTTCCGTTGACCACGCGGCTGGCTCGGATCTCTGAAACTTTTCGGTTTCCCGCCACCCTGGCCGTGGCCGGCGTCGACCTATCCCGGGTGGAAGGCCTCCGGTCCGAGATCGTGGCCCACACGTTGCGGTCGCCGGGGGCCCTGGCGAATCCCCGAGTGCCGAGCACCGCCGACCTGGAGCCGCTCCTCGACCAGGTCCTCGGGGTCGCTCGACCGCGGCCGTAGTCCGTCGGTCGGAACGGTCGGCCGACCTAGGCGGGCGTGCCCTTTCGCGACGGGAGGTCGATGGACGAGTCGAGCCGAGGCGACTCGACCGCGCGGTTGATCGCGATCTCGGCAAGGTCGCTCGCGTAGAAGGCGCTCCGCTCGAGGCTTTCGAGCACGTAGGCGAGCCCGACGGCGAGGCGGCCGCGCTTCGAACTGAGCTCGCGAAGAATGTGGTCTCGCTCCTGGGTGAGCTCCTTGGCCACGTCGATCACGTGGTTCGCCTTGGCGATGTCGCGACTCTCCAGGCTGTCGAGAGCATCGGAGAGCGCGGTCGCCGCCGTGACGGCCATCCGGTCGAGCTCGGTGATGAGCCGCTCGGGGGTCGGGTCCTTGCCGAGGATCGTGACCGAGTTCGCGATCCGCACCGCGTGGTCGGCGATCCGCTCCAGGACCCGCGAGGCGAGCAGGTACGTCGAGCACTCGGGCAGGGTGAGCTCGAGCGTCGCGAGGATCCGCGCGTCGCGCAGCGCGCTCGTCACCTGTTTTTCGAGGAACCAGTGGAGGCGGTCGACCTCCCAGTCCCGGTCGACGACATCGCGGGCGATCGAGGCATCCCGGCCTCGGAACGCGGCCATGGCATCGGCGTGCATCGCGCGTACCATCTGATGCTCTCGTCGGATGATCGACGGGATGGGGAGCGGGTTCGCCCCCACGACGTCCTGCAGGATCACCGATTCCGAGGTTTCCTCTAGGATCTCCGGCCCGATCATGCGTTGCGCAAAATTCCGGACCACCTCGCGGGTCCGCGGGCTCATCCGCCCGGGAGTGCGGACCTCGAGCAGGGGATAGCCGGCGATGTACTCCGCGATCAATCGGCGGAACAGATGCTCGGTCTCCATGTCGTTGGACACCTCGACGACCCGGCGCTCGGCCTCGGCCGGACCGGCGGACTCCGCGAAGACGGTGAGCGACCCGTCGGCCCGGGGCGTGAAGAGGAGCACGTCGCCCGGCCCGAGTCCCCGGGCGGTCACCCAGTTCTTCGGCAGTGAAATGATATACGTCGACCCACCGGTCTTTTGGATCCGGCGTCCGTGGAATCCCCCGCTGCTACGCATAGAATGTACGTGAGGCGACCCACTATTGTCTATATAGCTTCGGACGTCGGCAACGGTGAGTCGCCGGTCGGGACGCGTCGGTCGGCGCTCCGCGCGGACACTAAATACTCGCCGCAGCGGTGACGGGCGGTCGTTTTGCATGGTGAGGGCCCCGGGGCGTCGCTTTTCGTACCGAGGGCGCACCGAAGAGGCCGGGCCCGGCGAGACGCTCCTCGCCGCCCTTTCGCGCGAGGGCCTGCCGACCCTCGTGCGTTCCAATCGCTACCACCGTCCTCGGGCGCCGTTCTGCGGCGTCGGTCAATGCACCGGTTGCCTAGTTCGGGTGAATGGCCGACCGGGTGTCCGGGCATGTCGACACCTGCCGTCCGAAGGCGATAAGGTCGAGAGCGAAGGGGGTTGGCCCTCGCCTCGGCTCGACGTGCTGGGCGCGATCGATCTTCTGTTCCCCCACGGGATCGACACGGTGCACGGACTCCGTCGGCCGGCCTTTTTGACCCCGCTCTATCAGCGCGTCGTCCGACGCCTCTGGGGAACGGGACGCCCTCCGACCGAAGCGGGGGCCCTCGCTCTCCGGGCGTCCCCGACCCGGCGCACGGCCCCGGTGGTGGTCGTTGGCGGAGGGAAGAGTGGACGGACCATCGCGACCGAGCTGGTCCGCCTCGGAGAGCGACCCCTGGTGATCGACCGGGGGCTGGCGTCCTTCGACCTGCCGGGCGCCGACGTTCTTTCGGTGACTTCGGTCACGTATGTTCCCCCGCCACAATCCGGGGGTCCGTTACCTTTCTCGCTCCTCGGATTCTCGGAGCCCGGCCGGGGTCTCTTCGTACAGGCCCGGTCGGTCGTCGTGGCGACGGGAGGGTACGACGCGTCGCTCCTCTTCGGTGGGAACGACCGGCCCGGAGTGATGACCGCCGAGGCCGCCCTCGAACTGCCCGGATCGGACCGGAACCCACTGTTCCAACGCGCGGTGGTGGTGGGAGGAGGGGCGAGAGCCGCGGACCTGCTCGGACGGTTCGGAAGCCGCATCGCGGCGGTCGTGGCCCCGTCCGAGATCCGCCCCGACGTGGTACGCTCGGCGTCGGAGCTGGAGATCCCGCTCTATCCCCGTTCCCTGCTGCTGCATGCGTCGGGAAGGTCCCGCGTTCGACGTCTCCACCTGAAAGCGCGCGGAGGCGGGCCGCGCTTCTCCCTCGCGTGCGATGCGGTCGTGCTGGCCCATCGTCGCCTGCCCAACACGCAGGTCCTCTTTCAGGCGGGAGCGGCCATGCTGTGGGTCGACGTGCGGGGCGCGTACTATCCGGTACTCGATGCCGCGGGAACGACCAGCGTGCCGGGTCTCTACGCGGTCGGGTCGGCCGCCGGCCCGACGAGCATGGTCGACCACTCGGACTTCGGCCAGACCGCGAACGCTCTCGTGGGCCACGGCCCGACCCCCGACCCGTCGCCCCGCCCGGTTCCGACCGCCCGGGGCGAGATGGTCGGATATTACCGGGAGCTGCTCAACGAGCCGCGGCGCGGGAAGTGGATGGCCTGCCTGTGCGAGGACGTGCTGGTCGAGGAATTGGAGCGGACCATGCGCAGCGGCTACCGCGGCATCGAGGTGACGAAGCGGTACACGGGCCTCGGCACCGGCCTCTGCCAGGGCCGATACTGTCTGGCCGACGCCCTGGTGCTGCTCTCGATCCTCGAAGGCCGACCTCCGCCCGAGGTGGGTTACATCACGCAGCGACCGCCGGTGTTCCCCACTCCGCTCGCCGCGCTCGCCGACGTGATCGGGAAGTTCGGCCCCGAGGGCAAGGCATGAGCTTCCCGCGTTCAACCTACCGGACCGTCATCGTCGGGGGAGGGATCATCGGCCTGTTCACGGCCTACCACTTGGCGCGCAGCGGCGCCGGTCCGATCCTCGTGCTCGAACGCGGCTTCCTGTCGAGCGGGGCCTCGGGGCGCAACGGCGGCGGCGTTCGTCAGCAGTGGGAGACCCCGGGAACGATCCGGCTCGCCCGAGAAGCCGTGAGCTCATATCGGCGGTTCGGCCGCGAATTCGGTTTCAACCTCTGGTTCCGCCAATCGGGATACCTGTTCCTGGCGGAAAACGCGACCGAGCTCGATCGGTTGCGCACGGTGCACGACCTGGTCCGTTCCGAAGGCCTGCCGTCGGAGATCTTGGACGTGGATGCCATCGCGCAGCTCGTCGTGGGGATAGCGCGCGACGCGGTGGTCGGTGGCAGCTATCTCAGGACCGACGGGATCCTCTACCCGTTCCCGGCGATATGGGGAGTCTACGAGGCGGCCCGGTCGCTGGGCGTCGACGTCGCGCTCGGTGTCGAGGCGCTCGGCGTGGACGCAGCCGCCGGGCGGGTCAGCGCGGTGCGCTCCTCGCAGGGGACGGTCGCCGCGACCACCGTGGTGAACGCGGCGGGTGGCTGGTCGGGGGAGTTCTCTCGACGCGCTGGCCTGCAGGTGCCCAACGTGGCGACCCGCCACGAAATCCTTGCCACGGAATCCCTGAAACCGTTCCTCGACCCGATGGTCGTGCGCGTCTCGGACGGCTTGTACTTCAGCCAGACCATGCGGGGTGAGATCGTCGGAGGCGTGACGGTGCCGCACGCCCCCGGCACCGCGGCCGGCATGCCGAGCTCGCCCCGGTTCCTCTCGGCCATGGCCCACGCCCTGGTGGGCCTGATACCACGACTGGGAGCGGTTCGGGTGCTCCGGGCATGGTCCGGGTTCTACGACGACACCCCAGATGGATTCCCCGTGATCGGAGAGGACCCGCGCCTTCCCGGCTTCGTCCACGCGAACGGCTTCGGCGGCCACGGGTTCATGCTCGCCCCGTCCGCCAGCCGGCGGGTCGCTCGTGCCGTGCTCGGCGAGGCGACCGACCTCGACCCGACCGAGTTCGCCCCCGGACGGTTCCTCGGCGCCCGCGCTCCTGCGACCGTGGAACGTCTTCAGCTCGGCTGACCGCAGGCGATGCCGCCACCGTATTGACCCGGGCGCCCGCTGACGGCGCCGTGATCGGACCGTTCCCGTGGGACCCGTTCCCTCCGGGCGAAGCCGAACCCAAAGGCCCGGATCCGGTGCCGAGCCTGGCGTACCGGGCCGCGGTCACGGCAGCCGATGCCTACCGCTCCGTACGCCTCGCGCTCCGGCGGGAGGGCGGGACGCTGCGCGTCGGCAACCGGTTCGTACCGGAGGGGCGCTACCGCGAGGTCGCCTTCCTCGCCTTCGGTCACGCGGCGAACTCCATGGCGTTGGCCGCGTTGCACGCGGTCGGCGACCGACTGACCCAGGGATATCTTGCCGGTCCGGAAGCCGTCCCGCCCGAGCTCCCGTTTCGCAGCGTCACGACCGCACCGGGCTGGGGCGGCGACCCGGTGGCCGCGAGCGTGGTGGGTGCGGCGACGGAGCTCGCGGCCGGACTCTCCGAGCAGGACCTACTGCTCGTCCTGGTCTCCCCCGGTGCGCTTCGGGCCCTCACGTTGCCACCGTCGGGAATGACGGCCGAGGAGTTCTCGACCCTCCTTGCGACGGCGCACGAGCGGGGCGCCAGCGGTCGAGAGGTCGGTCTCCTCGGCCGGGTCCTGGGGACGGGGGGCGTCGGTGGGCGCCTGGCGGCCAGCGTTTCACGCGCCGACGTCGCCACGTTCGTCGTGGACCGGGGCGACGGCCCGGGTACGGTCGGAGGGGGGCCCTTGCTCCCCGTCGCCCCCCACGAACGCATCGAGGCACGTGCGATCCTAAGCCGGTTGCAGCTCTCCGAATCCATCCCGGCGCCGAGCCGGGACGCGCTCGCGCCGGCGGGGGACACACCCATCGAGCTCCCCGGCCGGCTCGCCCGGCCGGTCGTCGTGGCGAGCCCGGGCGATGCGCTCCGGGCGGCGGCGGACGCGCTCTTCGACAAGGGCTGGACCAGCCGGCTCGCCTTCCTGCAGGTCCGGGAGGGGCCGGAGCCCAGCGCCGACCGATTCCTCCAACGCACCGACGACCTCCTTCGCGCGGAAGCCCTGGACCCCGAAAGCCGGACCAAGGGAGTGGTTTGCTTTGCGATGATGACGCTCGGGTTGCCGGAGGGTGTGGACGAGGGGCCGGCCCTCGGCCGATTCCTGTGGCAGGCTCAAGCCGGACTTCGTCGTAGGGAGATGAGCATCGGCCTGTTCCGGACGGTCGGAGGACTCGGCAGTCCGGAGTTCCCGGCGGGTGCGGTGATCGGCGCTCCGACCGACGGGACCGCCGAGTGGCGACGGGGGCGCGCGCGTGCAGTACCGATGCGTCTTGGCATCACGGACGTGGGGTTGCTGGCCGTCGCCGTTTCCCCGACGCCCACGACTCCGACCCCCACGGGCACGAAAGAACGGTAGCGGGCCTCGCAGACGACGACCCGCCCTTTCGGTGAGCAGCGTAGCTGGGCCCGAGCTATCGCGTCGACTTCTCGGCGAGCTCCGGGGTTGACTCGAAGTGGCGTCTCAGGGCCATGTACTCGGCGAACGAGATCTGGCGGCGCGCCCGAACGGCTCCAGCTTGACGGAGCGAGGAGATCTGGTACGTCTGCAGTAGCTCGGAGACGGGCCGGACCGCTTCCGGCGGTCGGTCCGCCGCGAGGGGCATCGCCGCGATCGGGCGGTCGGAGACCGACCCGGACCGGACCGTGGATACCTCGGGAGGTTCCTTCTGTCGAAGGGTGAGGTACTCGCTCAATCGAGCGTGCTCGCCGACGGTGAGCTCGCCCTCGCCCCGCAGAAGGTCGATCAGCTCGCGTTGTCGGGGCCGGTACGTTTCTACGAGTTCGGTCAGTTCGCGGTCGGCACGAGCGACCGGGGCGGCGGCGATCGGCGGACCGACCAACGCCTCGAGGTCGGCCTTGAGGGAGTCCAGCGCCTGGGCCAATTCGGAACTGGATGGGCCCGAGTCGTCCTCGCCCACTTCAAATCGGGCGGAGAGTCGGACCGTGCCGCCCGCCGACGGTTCCGGGCCGAGGGGACGTTCGACCGACAGCTCCACTTCGCGACGGCGCGCGTTCACGCCGTCGGACGGACGAGGGCGGAGAAAAAGTACACGCGCCACGGAACCGGCGCGAACGATGCGCGGTGGAGCACTTCGATTACCAGTTTTCACCTACTTTCATACCGTAACTATAAAAAGGTCCGCGGCTGTGTTGGTGCCGAGGTCGAGAGGATGGAGACGGGCCGGTCTCGGCGACCGATGGGTTCCTCCGCGCCGGGCGACGACGAGTGCGATACCCGGGACGGCCGAGCGCTGTGCCCGGTGCTCGCCGCAGTCGGCGTGATCGGGACGGAGTGGCGACTTGCGATCGTTCACCGCCTCCTCGAGGGTCCGCAGCGGTTCAGCGAGATCCTGAAGTCGAACGCGCGCCTCAACGCGAAGACCCTCAGCGCGACCCTGAAGTTCCTGGAAGGCCAAGGCGTCGTGCAGCGGACGGTCGTGAGCACCCGGCCGTTCTCCGTGGTCTACTCCTTGACTGAAATGGGACTGGGCCTGGCCCCGGCCGCCCGCGAACTCCGAGCCTGGGGGGAACGGTGGCTGCTTCCTCGGTCGAGCGCGGCGAGTCGAACGAACGCGAATGCCCGCCGACCTCCGGCGATCCAAGGGGAACTACCCCGCATCGTCCTCGCGGATTCGGACGCGCGACGGGCTCACTGACCGGGCGGGTCGGCGAGCCGTTGGGCTCGGGTCGGAAATCTGCAACGCTTCTACGTAGGGGTGTTCCACGCCCTCTCCTCCCAGCATCAAATACTCCGAAAGTAGATCGTTCTCGTGCAACCACCCCCGGAAAGGTCCTTCCACATCGCCGCAAGGGGACAGCACCGTGTCCCGGGCGTGCGAGGGACCTTTCCCAACCCCCTCCCATCGTTCATCTTTCACTGACGAGGAACCCACCTACCTCCCGCTCGGATGGGGACTCGACTGCATGAACGGCACCGCGTTTTCCCTACCGTGCGTCCCGGACCCGAAGCGAATGCCTCGGTCCCCCCCACGTGCGGATCTCAACGCGGCCCGCCTGTCAATCCCCGCCGGTCGGCCTCCCCACCGCTGCGGACGACCAGTCCGCCCCGGGCCCGGTAGGTCGGTAACGGCACCAACCGTCTAACGCGGAGCGTCGCCCCCCTGGGTCTGGGGACCTCGGAGGCCGCTCGTCGCGAGCGTACGCCCGGCCGGATCGGTCGGTCGTGTCGCTGGTGCGCGAGCGCTCGCCCGCGGTGGACGTCTTCCCGGCCCGCAAGCTGGAATCCCGACCGTCCGAGTCCCCCGGCGATCCAGCCGTGGGGGCGAGCCCTCGGTCGGCGGTGACAGGACCCTGACACGGTTCTGTCCGCCCGCCCGTCAGATTCCTTCCCACCGCGGGCTCGGCGGCGGGAGGGAGGATTTGTGCAAGAAACTTGGAGACCTACGAGGTCGTTTCGAAGCCCGCTGAACCTGTTCGACGCCGACCGATCTCTGACCGAACGGCATCCCGCGCCCGACTGGTTGGTGAGGTTCGCCTCCCGATCGCCGGACCGTACCGCCCCCGGGCTCGTCTCTACGCGGGTCCCGACGGAGAACTCCGCTGGACCGTGCGGCTGTGGGAGGTCGATCACGCCGAGGAGCGATGTGTCGGCGGCGACACGCTGCGGACGTTCGCCCGCGTGAACGGACTGCGGGAGCTCGCCGTCGAGGTGGACTCGCTGCTGGAACGCGCGACTCGCGGGAGGCGGGTGTGACCGCCGGGGGCATGCTCACGGTCCGGTGCCTCGGACCGGGTCCGGTTCGTGCCCGATGGTACCGCTCGCTCGCCTACGCCCTAGCGGCAACTCCCGGCCCCAGCGGGGTGGTGTTCGAGTCCATGAACGCGCCCACCATACCCTGGGTGACGGTGCGACCTCGGACGCTGGTCGACACGTTTCAGGCGGCGGCCTCGAGTCCGGGGCGCGGCCTCAAGCGAACGGACGCCGCGCCTCCGCTCGAACCCCCACGTGGATGGGTGGACGGGATCCGGTACGTCACCTCGACGGCGCCTCGGACCGCTTCGGCCGCCTATCGCTCGGAGGTCGGTCGGGACCTCCCCGAACTGGGACCGCGGGTCGGTCCGACGGCGTGGCTCGGTATCCAGACCCACTGGCTCCGGGGACATACGGGGGAGCTCTGGGTCGCCCGTCGATTCCGTCTCGCCACCGCGACGACCGCGGAGCTGGAACAACGGATGGAAAGCGTGGCGGCGGCCCTGGCCGAGGAATGGGCCGTCGGTGACGGAAGGGCGGCGGCCACCTGCCCGGCGCCGCGGGGCTCGCTACGGGACTGGAGACGCGGCACGGTGCGCGCGGTGCCCCACGACGCGTGGCAGGTGCGAACCGTGGATGCCATCGCGGTCACGGCGGAGGTCCGTTGGCCCTCGGCGGCGCTGCCCGCCGTCGCGCGCGACGGCCACGGAGTGGTCTTCGGATCCTCCGGCGCCGGAAAGACGACCTTCCTGGCGCGGCATGCGGCGCGGGAGATCGCCAGCGGCCGGGTGGTCGTGGCCATCGACCTGCATGGAGACCTCGCACCGGCCATCCTCGCGCGGCTTCCCGGCGCTTCCCGGTCGAGCGTGGTCGCCGTCGATGCGTCCGACCGACCGGTGCCCGGGATCGCCGCCCTGGCCGGAGACGCCGCGACGGACGAAGTGGCTTCGGCGCACCTGGTCGCGGCGCTCAAGCGGCTGAGTCCGGATGGGAACGACCTCTACTGGGGATTCCGCCTGGAACGTCTGTTCGACTCGTTCGTCCGGCTCGCCCAGGAATCGGGAGGTTCGCTGCTCGACGTCTACGACCTCCTAACGGACCCGGCGCGGCGTGACACGGCTCGCCTGACGACCCGTCGGCCGGACCTCGCTCGGTTTCTGGACGAGCTCGCTCCGATCCTGCGACGGCATCCGGATTTTCTCTGGTCGGCCGCGACGCGACTGTCCAAGGTGGTCCTGGTGCCGGGGCTGACCGAGCTCCTCGCCCCGGCCGAAGGGGGCCTCCCCGTGGAGGACCTGCTCGAGCGGAACCGCTCAATCCTCGTGCGCGTGCCGTTCGCCACCCTCGGGCCCGAAGCCGCCACCTTTGCCGGCTCGCTGGTCCTCGGGCGCATCTACCTCGGTCTCGCGTCGCGACGACGCACCGGAGAGTTCCATCGCCCCGTACTGTTCCTGCTGGACGAGGTTCACGGTCTGTCGCCCCGGCTCGTGGCCGAGGTCCTGACGGAGAGCCGGAAGTTCGGCGTGCGCGCGCTCATCGCGACCCAGTATCCGGACCGACTTGCACCGGAGGTCCGAAGCGCCGTGGCCGGGGCGCTGGCCGACTTTGTGACGTTCCGGGTCCCCCCGGCCACCGCCGGAATGGTCGGCGCGTGGGTCGGGCTCCCACGGGAAGAAGCCGAACGCTGGCTTCCGGGGCTGCCGACCGGCCACGGGGTTCGCCTGGATGCCGAGACCGGATCCGCCCGACCGATCTCGACCGGGGAGACCGTCATGGTCGACGAGCCTCTCGCGTGGCCCGGCGCTCTACAGAGGACCCGACAGGAATTTGCCGTCCGGGCGGGCCCTCCGGGGGACCTCCCGGGAATGGACGGCGCCACGGACCGGCTCCTGCTCGCCGTGCTGGCCGCCGAAGAGGAGGGCGTGGTGCTCGAAGCGTCGCACGCACCGCTTGCGGCGTCGGCACTTCCCGGAACGTCGCCGGCTCCCGAGGTCCTCGGCGATCGATGGCGGGACATCGTCCGTCAGCAGTACGTCGAGGAGACCGTCGGAGGGTGTCGATTGACCGACGCGGGTCGACGACGGCTGGGCCTCACGGTCCCCACCGGGGCGGTGCGAGAGAGCGGGGAACATCGCGCGCTGCTCCTCGCTACGTTCCGTCTGTTCGCGCGTAAAGGGTACCGCATCGAGATCGTCCGACAAGGCCGGTTCGACACGACGCTCCCCGACGCGCTGTTCCACCAGCTCCCCCGACGGAACGGCGCCGCTCCGGTGGAGCTCGCCGCGGACCTCGACCGGGTCCGCCTCGGTTGGGCCTGGAGGTTCTTCCGGGGACGGGACGTGCACATCGAGGTAGAGGTCTCGGGCGCCCTGCGGGCGGAGCGGATCCGCCGAGGCTATCGCAAGGCCTCGGACCGCGGCGCGTTCGCCCTGTTCGTGGTCGGGGACCCGGCGCGGGCGCGACGGATTCGCGCGACGCTCGGCCGGCTCTCGGTCGGACCCGACCGGGCTCAGGTCTGGACCCTGATGCTCCCGGGTCGGCCCCGAGCCCCCGTCTCCCCCACCGACCGACCCAACGCGTAAGTGTCCGGGCTCGCTCGGACCGACCATGCGACTGTTCCTTGCCCTGGAGGTGAGGCCGGTCGTCACGGGCTCGCGCCCCGAGGATCCTCTGGAGGCCCCGGAGCACCTGACGCTCCGCTTCCTGGGGGAGGTTCCCCCCGAACAGGTCCGCGGGATCGAGGCTGCGATGGAACGCGTCGCGCGCACTTTCGCACCGTTCGACCTGGTGCTGGAAGGGGTGGGGGCGTTCCCGTCTCGGTCGAATCCGCGGGTCGTCTGGGTGGGAGCGACCCAGGGTCGTCGCGAGGTCACCGAGCTCGCCGCGCGCCTCGCCGCGGAGTTGAAGCCGGGGGGCGCGGCGTCCTCGCGCGAGGAGTTCGTGCCACACCTCACACTGTTCCGGGTACGTTCCCCGCAACTTCGGCGACGGGCGGCGGACCTGTTGAGCGGAACCGAGCCGCCGCCGCCGCCGAGGACGGTACCGGTCCGGGAGATCTACCTCAAGGAGAGCACGCTCACGTCCGAGGGCGCCCAGCACCGGACGCTCGCGGTCTCGCCGCTGACCGGTCGGTCCGCGCCCTCCGCCTAGCCGCCGACCCGGCGGGCGCGGTCATCGACCAGCTTGCGCCACAGATAGAGCGTGGCGTAGCTGCCCCATCCCGGGTAGTGGCGGTCGCACCACGCGCGCGCATCGGCCTCGGGGGCAGCGCGCGGCAGGACCCCGTACTCGTCCAACGCGACCCGAAGACCGAGGTCTCCGGCCACGAAGACGTCCGGTCGGCCGAGCCCGCGCACGAGCGCGTTCTCGGCGGTCCACCGGCCGACCCCGGGCAGCTGGACGAGCGTCTCGACCGCCTCTTCGACCGAGCATGCGGCGAGCCGGCCCTCGAGCCGGGCGAGGCCCGTCGCGTCGACCGCGAGTCGGATTATCGCCCGGGCCTTGGCCCAGCTGATCCCTAGAGCACGCAGACCCTGCGGCCCGAGGGCGACGAGCTGTCCCGGCCGCGGAGCGCACGGCACGTTGACCCGGTCGGCCGTGACGAAGGCGCCGGTCCGTTCGAACAGGCGACGTTTCAATGCGTTCGCCGCGCGGACCGAGAGCTGCTGGCCGATGATCGCATGGAGCAGCGCCTCGTAGAGGTTGGCGTCCCGGGGCAACCGAAGCCCTCGGAAGCGCCGTTCCGTGCCCCGCAGTACCGGTTCCCGCCGGACGAGCCGGTAGAACTCCTCGAGCCGGTGTTCCAGGCAGAACATCGCCCGGACCGCAGCCCGTGCCTGCACGGGACCTGCGCCCCAGGCTTCCACGCGCCATCGCTGGCCTCGCGGCTCCACGCCCACCACCCACGGGCGTCGCGCTGGCCCCCAGGCCCGCATCAGGCGGCGTCCGTCCTCGACGAACACGAGGGAGCGCGAGGAGAACTCGAGCTGTTCCCACTCGACCGGCACCGAGGAGAGGCGCGGAGGCTCGAGCGACGTGACCGTGTGAACCGCCACGCCAGTGGGAAACCCCGGCGAGTAAGAGTGCGTCGGCCCGTCCCTCCCACCGTTCGGTACCCGCGACCGCACCCGGAACGGTTATCCACGAGAGTGCCGGTCGGGACGTGTCCCCGCCCTGACGGGGACGGCCGGGGTTGGGATGAAGACCCACCGCTTTGTCGACAGTACCGGCCGTCCGATGCGAGCCCTGCTCGTTCTCCTCGTGGTATTGGGGAGCTGCCTGGGCTCGCTGGCCGTTCCGTCGTCCGCCGGACACGCTCCCCTGGGCTCCGTCACCGGTACGGGGGCGTGTCCGGGGCCTCTGGACTCCCCCGGATTCTCCGGGCAGCTCTCGGTCCAGGGCGGCCCACTCGTGCCCTCGGTCGTGGGCGGGGTCGCCGTGGCGTATTCCTTCTCGTTGCAAAGCATCGTGACGTACGTCGGCGGCCCCGAGGTCTCCGTGAACTGCACGGCCGAGAACGCGACGACCCCCACCAACGCGAGCGGCGGGTTCTCGTTCTCGATCTCGGTCCCCGGTGAGAGCTGTGCGCCCCTACCTCCGGGCGGCGAGGCCTGCACGAACTTCAGCGGGCCGTACGGGACCGTCACCGCGTCCGTACTCCCGACACCACCCGCGGGCTACGGACTATCCACCACCGCGAACGGGTCGTTCTTCGCCCTCGCCTGGGTGGCCGACCTCGCGACCGTGACCTTGAGCCCGGCGGCCAGTCCCGTGGCCGTTTCCACGGGCGCCCCGACCGCGTTCGACGCGACCGCGCAAATGGCGAACGGCACATCGAGTCCCGTCACCCCCGCGTACGACTGGAGGGTGAGCGGGCGAGGATGGTCCTTCGTCACCCCGCCCGGTGCGGGAGCGACGGCCACCGTCGTGGCCGTCCACGGTGCTTCGAGCGCCAATCTCACGGTGAGCGCGTCGACCACCATCGGACCCAACACGTTTCTGACCCCGACCGTGATCCTCTCGCTGGAAGCGGTATCCACGGAACTCCGGTCGGGTCAGGTCAATCACACGGCCATCGACACCGGCACCTCCCTCGGCGTCACCGTGACGGCCACCGGCGCCGTGGGGTACTCGTACACGGAAACGGTCTTTCCCGGGCTCGGCCTCGACCCCACGTCGGGTCCGTGCGCGACCTCTCCCGACTCCCTCACGACCCTGTCGATCCGTTGCGGGGCGGTGGTGACGTACCCCGCGCCGGGAATCACTCAGATCTCCGTCGACGTATCCAACGGATACTCCGCGACGGCCTGGAGTTCCCCGAACGTGACAGTGGTGCCCTCGCTCGCGCCGGAGTTGACGCCCGCGTCCCCGGTCGGATACGTCGGGGTGCCCATCCCGATCTCGTTGACCGTGGCCGCGGGATCCGGCGTGCTCCCGTACGCCGGCGCCTGTTTCGCCTCGGGTGCGGGACCGCCGGAGTGCGAGGCGACCGCCGGACCGACGTGGACGTTCTTGCCCTCGTTCCCCTCGGTCGCCAACTACTCTTCGACCGCCTGGGTCATGGACGCTGCCGGGGCCAATCGGTCGGTTCCAGTCTCCGTGCGGGTGGTGGGCGTGCCGACCGTCACCGCCCCGGCGCCAAGTTCGCCGAACGCCTCCGCAGGTACACCGGTCACTCTCACCAGCTCGCTGTTCGGCGGAGACCTGCCGGCCCAGGTTTGGTGGAACCTCTCCGACCCGTCGGCCCCCCGCTCAACGTTCTGGGTCGGGGCCGATGGTCGTCTGTCGGTGGGATTCACCCCGCGGGCACCGGGCCCGGTTCGGGTCAGTCTCACGGTACGGGACTCGCTTGGGACCGACGTGGAAACTAACCTTACCCTCCCCGTGGCCATCGGCCCGGCGACCTCGGTCGTTGCCCTGAGGGGCTTGCCAACGGGGCCGGTGGTCGTGGGAACCCCCCTGGCCATCGAATGGCAAGCGCTCGACCCGGCCAATGTGCGCGTACCGACCTTCGCCGGCGCCGGCATTCTCTCCGTCGAGGGACTCGCCGGGACCCCGGCGCTATCGTGGGTCAACGTTTCGGGAACCGGTCCGCTCTCCGTCTCGCCCGAGGGCTCGTTCGTCGTCCCGCCGGCCGACTGGGCCGCCGGCGCCCTCAACGTGACGTTCACCGCGCTCTCGGCGGGTGCGTTGACCGTGACTCTCGGCGGTCCCGGGATCCCGGGCGTGGGTCGCGGCCTTTCCTTCACTTCCGCGGCGGACCCGGCGCACTTGCGCCTCTTCGACGCCCAGGTAGCCATCCCGGGCGACCCGGTCAACCACACGTACTGGCATGTCTCCGACCGGTTCGGCAACCCGGTCCCCGGTGCCTTCGTGATCGTGCAGTACCTGTACGCGGGGGCGGCGGTCGACCAGTCGTTCCCCGTGGATGCGAGCCCGAGCGGTGGCACCGGCGTGTGGCTCAACTACTCCCTACCCGGCCCGGGAGCGACCGTGCGGGTCCTCGATGCCGCGGGGGACGTCCTACTCGGTCCGACCCGGGGGGACGCGGGCGGTTCGCCCTCGACGCCCATCGACCTCGCGGTCGTGATCGTCGGCGGCCTCGCCGTGGGACTCACCGCCGCCCTGACCTCGATGGTCGTGCAGCGCAGGGGCCGACCGGCTCCGGGGCCTGACGAGGAAGCGGCGGCGCTCCAGCTCGCCGAGGGACGCGCGACCGTCGTGGAGATCGTACGGGCGGCCGGAGCGGCTCGATGGGGAGAGATCGAAGGGTTCTGGGACCCTTCCCCGCCCCCGCCGGACCTCGGCGATTGGCTGGCGTCGCTCGTCGCGGACGGTACGCTGCTCGCGCAACCGACCCGCGACGCCGAGCTCGAGTACCGACTCGCTCCGCCCGCGCCGCCGGCGCCCCAGGTCGTCGTCGACGAGACGGCCCTGGCCCACGCCGTCGCTCGACGCGAATCGCTCGTCCGCGAGAACGAGGGTCGAACCTAGGACGGTTCGCGACCGACGAGGTCGTAGTAGCGGTAGGCGGCCTCGCCGGCGCCGAAACAGTAGCGCAGCGTCGTGAATCCGCTCTTGAGCTCGGCGGCCGCGCGCGCCACCTGCTCGGTCGACCGGCCCTTGTGCAATAGGTCGTCGAACAGCTCGGCGATCCGCCCCATCTCCTTCTCGCCCATGCCGACCCGCGTCACCTCGGGGGTGCCGAGTCGAACGCCGCCGGGATGTTTCGGGCTCTTGTCCCCGGGGAGCAGGTTCTTGTTCGCGATGACCCCCGCGTCGGCCAGCCGTTTCGCCACGCTCTCTCCGCCGCCCTCCTTGTCGACCCGCACGGCGATCGTGTGGGAACGGGTGAAGCCGAGGTTGGCCGCGAGGACGTCGAATCCTCGGTCGTGGAGCGCCTGTCCCAGCGCCCGGGCGTTCGCCACGGTGCGTCGGGCGTACTCCCGTCCGAACTCGAGGTGCTCAGCGAGGCTGACCGCGAGGGCCGCCATGGCGTTCAGGTGATGGTTGCTGGTGACGCCCGGGAACGCCCCGCTCTGCAGCTTCTTGATGAGCTCCGGGTCGTCGGTCTGTCCCAGCAGGATCCCGTGCTGGGGGCCGGGAAGCGTCTTGTGCGTCGAGGCGCTCATCACGACGCAGCCCTCGTGGAGCGGGTCCTGGAACTGCCCGCCGGCGATCAACCCGGCGACGTGGGCGCCGTCGTACCAGCCGCGCGCCCCGATCTCCTCCAGGGTCGGACGCAGCTCGTCGATCGGCATCGGGAACAGGAACAGCGAGAGACCGAACAGACAGACCTTGGGCCGGACCGCGCGCAGGATCTCCCTCGTCCGGGCGACGTCGATCGTCATCCGCTCGGGGTCCCACGCATAGTAGACCGGTTTCACCCCCCGCAGGCCGAAGGCGCCGAACGCGGCGCTGGAGATGTGCGCCCCGTCGGCCAGGCGGCTCGTCCCGACGAGGTCCCCCGGTTCCGTGAGCGCTTTCAGGACCGCCAGGTTCGCGACGGTCCCGGAGATCGGACGCACGTCGGCGAACGAGCACCGGAACAGGCGACGGGCGAGGTCGAGGCAGAGGTTCTCGACCTGGTCGACCTGCTCGTTCCCCTCGTAGTACCGCTCGCCCGGCAAACCCTCGGCGTACCGGGAGTGGAAGTCGCTGATGAGCAGCTCCTTCGCGTACGGGGAGAGCAGGTTCTCGCTGGCGATGAGCGGGATCGACCGCTCGAAGCGGGATGAGTGTTCGCGCGCCAGCTGACGGACCCGGGCGACCGTCTGGGCCATTTCGCCCGGCGCGACCGGTACCGGTGCAGGACCGGACCCCCCCACCCCCTCATTTCCACTGGAATCCGCTCGATGGGATGACATCGCGTGCTCGCGTGGTCGCGTGGGCGACCGGTCGGGCCCACCCCGTCGAGGCCATATAGGGAGCGTGGGCGTCCGAGACCTCCATGGCCTCCGCGACGACCCCTCCTTCCTGGCCCGTGCAACGTCGGTTCTACGTTCCCTACCACGACCTGGACGTGCTCAACCACGTCAACCACGTCGCGTACTTCGTCTACATGGAAACGCTGCGCTGCGACTACTACCTCCCGCTCGTCGGACCGCTCGACCCGGCGAAGCTCGATATCATCATCGCCGAGGCCACCTGCCGCTACTTCGCTCCGGTACCGTACGGCTCCGAGCTCATCGGCGAGGTCGCTCCGGCCTTCCCGATCGGACGCACGAGCTTCACCCTCCTGTACCGCTTCACCCTCGCCGGCACCGCCACCGTCGCCGCCCGGGGCCGCACCGTGATCGTCTGCTACGATTACGAACGAGGAACGAAACGAGAGATCCCGGACGACCGCCGCGCGGTCTTCGAACGTGATGCCGTGGACCCGGCGCGGGAAGGCTGGTAGCAACCCTCCAGTGGAAACCGGGGGGTGGGGGGGTGGTGGGTCCACCCCGTGGACGCGGCTCAGTAGGCCGGATGCAGCTTGTCCGGCTGAGGCAGGGCGGGCCACGGGACCGGCTCGCGGAACTCCGGCTCGTCCGTGACCGTCTCGACGCGGTAGAACACGCCGGTCCCCTTCAGGGCCGCGTGGACCTTCAATAGGGTCTCGCGGAACTCCGCTTCCGTCGTCCAGGAGAACGCGAGGTCGTGCGGGCCCACGATGAACGACAGGCCGGCCGTCGACCGCAGGCGCTGGGAGATCTCGAGCGGCGAGACGCTTTCGGGGGTGAAGAACAGGTCGACGTAGCTGTGCATGGCGGGCGCGGTAGGCAGAGAACGCGGCGGCCGCCTACTTAAATCCGGCGCCGTAGCGCCGGATGCTAGGCCAGCAGGATTGCCGTCCGGACGAACGGCGCGGAGACCCCGCATGCTCCTCAGCCCCGTCGCCCCGCCAGCGTCGACGGGTCACGGTAAGGCTGCTCCCGTCAGGACCTGACCCGGTGCCCGTGATGGTTAACCGCTAGGGCGCTCCTCCGAGCGCCCGTCGCGGTGCCCGCGGCCCAGCGGAACAGAGCGTCGACGAAGCAATACGAGACGCGCCTCTCGCCCGAACGTCGCTCCTGCCTGTCACCCCCGCTAAGGACGGTTTCGGTGTGTAAGGGGACGCCCAACCCCCCGGTCCAGCCTAGCGGAGACACGACGCCGTGGGGGGTACATATGTGTTGGTCCCCCCAGCGGGGGGCCGAGGGCGCGGCGGCCGCCCCGCTACCGGATGTGCTCCAGGCTGAACGAACCGAGGTTGAACGAGCGCTTGTTGAACGTGTAGCCGACCCACGCCCGCGCCTGCGCGTCGGCGATCCCGCGGACCGACAGGAACGTCTTCAGCTGCTCGTTCTTGAGGTTGATCGAGCCATCGACCATGTGCTCCAGGGTCTCCAGGTCCGACTCGGAGTGCATGCCGCTGTCGAGCAGGTAGTAGGCCACGGCGTGGTCGATCTTGCGGCGGCCGACGAACGGTTGCAGGAAGCGGAACGTCGACGACGTGTCGAGGTACGCGGTGATGGTCGAGACGGACTCGAAGATGAGCCGGTACGCGGGGAACTTCTCCTTGAGCTCCTCGGCGAAGGCGTTCACGCTCGAGGCCAGCTGCTCGAGCACGCCCTTGTCGGTCGAGGAGAGCAGGCGCACGCTCGGGGAGGACTGGGCGGAGCCGACCGCCCGGGAGTACAGGTCGACGTAGCGGACCATCTCCTTCTTCTCCGCCTCCGGAAAGCCCGGGTAGAGCGAGGCCAGGTCGTCGCGCACCTGCCCGTGGGTCTTGTCGGTGACGACCCAGATCGACGGGATGCCGAGCTTCAGGCCCTCTACGCTGAACAGCCGGGCGAGCACGTCCTTGCCGGTGTGCGCCGGCCCGTTGAGCAGGATCTGGACTCCGGCCGGGAACCCGCCGTAGAGCAGGTCGTCCAGACGGCGCACGCCGCTGCGGACCTTGACCTCCTGGGCAGCGGCGCTGACGTCGTCGCGCATCTGCTTGGCTTCGACATCAGCGGCGACCCCCGCCATCCGCTCGAGCTCCTGCATCCGGGACTGTAGCAAGCCCTCGCGGCCGCGGATCTCGACCTCCTTCTCGGAGAGCTGGTGGCGCAGGTCGTCGAGCCGGCGCGCCTCGTCCCCCGGTGACTTGCCCGAGGCGCCGGTCTCCCGACGGATCTCCTCCAGTCGGCGGGCCTCGATGTCGAGTGCCTGGCGACGGGTCTGCAGCTGCTGGTCGTAGCCGGCGAGCTCGCGTTCCTTGAAGTCGGCCACCGAACGGCGTCGTTCGATCTCCTCGGAGTTGATCCGGATGTCCTCGAATCGCGTCCGCAGTTCGTTCTCGCGGGCGACGAGGTCCTTCTCGCGCTGGGCGACCTCCTCGAGTCGTTGCTGGACCTCGCCGGCGATCGGGCCCCGGTCCTTGGCGAGCAACGTCTCCCGGTCCCGGGCGCGCTCGGTTTCTCCCGCCAGGTTCCGGACTTCGCCCTCGAGCTGGACGATCCGCCGACGCAGCTCGGTCTCCCGCTCGATGTACTCGTGCTCGCGCTCGGCGAACTCCTCGCGCAGGTGCCCGTCGAGCTCGCGGGTCGCCTTCTCGACGACGTCGGCGGTGAGCACCGGGCTCGCCGTCTCTGCGCCCGTGGGAGCCGACGCGACCGGGGTCGGCGCCCGCTCGCCGCCCACGCCTTCCAGTGCGAGGAGTCGCAGCTTGAGCTCGGCGATCTCGTCCTCCTTCGTGCGGAGCGCGATCTCCCGCTCCTTCGCCTCGCGGGAACGGACGTACTTGATCACGGCGATCGACCCGCGCTTCACGTGCTCGACCTCGTCCTCGAGCTGCTTGCGCTTCGCGCGCTCGTCGTACAGCTGACGGTGGAGGTCCTGGACCTCCTGGATCATCGCGGACGGGTCGAACTGGTCGCTCTTCACCCGGTCGAGCAGGCCGGTCAGCCAGCGCACGACCGTTTCCTCCCGCTCCAGCACGGGCGAAAGCGTGCTCGGCTCCGCCGTCGGCGGGGCTACGTGGGCCTCGTCGCGCGTCGGGGCCGGCCTCGGCGCAGCGGGGCGCGCGAGGCCGGGTCCGCTCGGCTCGGACGTGCGGATCCAGTCCTCCATCGCCCGGTCGTCGCCGTCCACCCACTTGCGGAGCACGTCGGTCGATTCCTTCGGGGTGACCGTCACGCGTCGGCGCTTCGCACGTTCCGGCCGGCGGACCGAGCCGACCCACCGTTCCACGATCCGCTCGGAGTCCAACGCGGCGCCGGGCGCCGGTGGGCCGGGTGCGACGACGGCCGGGGAGCGGATGTGGTCGATCTCTTCTGCGGAGATCCCGGCCCGTTCCAGCTCGGCGTCCGGGGCCTCGCGGGCCGCGTCCACGGAGGTGAGCCCGGCCTTCCAGAGTCGGTCCGCGGTCTCGGCCGCGACGCCGAGCGTGCGCGCGAGCTCCGTGACCGAAGAAGGCGGCGGAGGAGCCCCCACCGCCGCTACGCTTTCCGCCGAGCCGTCCATGGAGTGGGGAATGTACTAGCGCGATGAGGGGTCTTAATCCCTAGCTTGGGCCGGCGGCGTTCACACCGCCCGCCGGGAACCCCGGCGGAGGGGATAAACGCTCGAGGCGCTCCCGGGCCCCCATGGACCTGGACGAGCGGTTTACCCGGGTGGTCCGGGACACCACGGAGGTGCTCACCCGCGACGAGGTCCGTTCCCTGCTCGAGACGCATTCGCACCCGAAGGCGTACATCGGCTTCGAGCCGTCCGGTGCCCTCACGATCGCGCACCTGATCACGGTCCGCAAGGTGATCGACCTCGCCGAAGCGGGGTTTGACGTCACGATCTTCCTGGCGGACTGGCACGCGTGGATCAACGACAAGCTCGGCGGCGACCTGGCGCGCATCGAAGGGTCCGGACGCTACATGCAGGCAGCCTTCACCGCGCTCGGTGCCGATCCGGCGCGGGTGAAGTTCCGGTGGGCGCACGAGCTGACCGGTTCCTCGGACTACTGGGCCCGGGTCGTCCGGGTGGCGAAGGCCACGACGCTCGCCCGCACCCGACGCGCGATGTCGATCATGGGTCGCGAGGAGGAGGAATCGAGCCTCGACTCCTCCAAGCTGTTCTACCCGGCGATGCAGGCCGCCGACATCTTCGAGCTCCCCGTCGACCTGGCCTACGGCGGGATGGACCAGCGGCGGGCCCACGTGCTCGCGCGCGAGGTGGCCGAGCACTACCACTGGCCGGTCCCCGTCGCGGTCCACACCCCCCTGCTCTCCTCGCTGCGCGGCGGCGGGCGGATGAACCCGACCGACGGCATCGCCGAGGGCAAGATGTCGAAGTCCGACCCCGGGTCGGGGGTCGTGATCCCGGCCGAGCGCTCCGAGATCGACGAGCGGATCGGCGGTGCGTTCTGTCCGGCGAAGTCGGTCGACGGCAACCCGGTGGTTGAGATCGTACGGTACATCGTCCTGCCGTGGGAGGGCCGGCTCGCCGTGGAGCGCCCGGCGAAGTACGGAGGACCGGCGGAGTTCGGCGACGAATCGGAGTTCCTGGCGGCGTGGTCGGCCGGTCGGCTCCACCCGCAGGACCTGAAGGGGGCGGTCGTCGCATCGCTCGACCGGCTGATCGACCCGGCGCGCCGGTACTTTGCGGCGCATCCCGAGCTCTCGCCCGCGATGTTCCAGACTCCGACGAGCGCTCCGGCCCCCTGACGGCGGACGCTCGTCGCGTCCGAGACCGCGGGCGCGCGTCGCGGTTGCGGCATCCTTAAGTATCCTGCGGCCTCCGACGGGCCCCACCCGTGAGCCGAGGACCCCCCGTATCGGGGGTTCCGCTGACGCGAGGAACTATGGCGCGACCGATCTACGTGCGATTCGAGACCCCGAGCGACCTCGCTGACAAGGCCCTGCAGCTCGTCCAGGTGGCGAGCGAGACCGGGAAGATCCGGGTCGGCACGAACGAAGTGACGAAGTCGAGCGAACGCGCGGAAGCCAAGCTGGTCGTGATGGCCGAGGACGTCGACCCGGTCGAGATCCTGGTCCACGTGCCGATGCTGTGCGAGGAGAAACGCATCCCGTACCTCTACGTTCCGAAGAAGCAGCGCCTCGGTCAATCGGCGGGTCTCTCCAAGTCGGCCGCGAGCGTCGCAATCGTTGAGCCCGGCGAGGCGAAGGCGCTCCTCGAGGAGCTCGCGGCGACGTTCCTGACCCTGAAGAAGTAGGTATCCCCCCAAGCGGTCCGGATCATGGCGGAAGAGAAGGGGTCACCGGCCGAGGTCGTCGAGCTCGTCGGCCGCACCGGGATGGCGGGGGAGGCCACGCAGGTGAAGGTCCGCGTTCTCGCCGGGCGGGACCGCGGCAAGATCATCACGCGCAATGTGGCCGGGCCGATCCGGCTCGGGGACGTCCTGATCCTGCGGGAGACCGCGCGCGAAGCGCGCAAGCTCTCCGTCCGCTAGGGGGGTCGCGATGGTCGTCAAGCGTCAGTGCTCGTTCTGTGCTGCCGAGATCGAGCCGGGCACCGGCTCCATGTTCGTCAAGCGGGACGGCACGGTGTTCCACTTCTGTACTTCCTCGTGCCGCAAGCAGCAGCTGCACCTGGGCCGCGTCGGTCATCGATTCAAATGGACGCGCGCCCACGCCCTGAAGGTCGCCGCGGACCGGGCGGGCTCGGCGAAGTCCGCCGCGGCCTCCGCGTCCGCGCGCGGCGGCGGTCGTCCGGCGGGCGGGCAACGGAAGTCCCCGCCGAAAGCTGCCGCCGTGCCGGCCAGCGACACGCCGGTCGAGGCCGCACCCCCGACGACCGGGGCCCCTCCCGCGGGCGAGGCGAAGCCGGCCCCGCGTCCTCGCGCCCGCAAGAAATCGACGACGCCGGCCAAGGCCTGACGCGTCGTCCAGCTCTCACGTTGCACCTGCAACGGAATCGGTAAGCCCTGGCGCGGTTCGAACCGCAGCTGATGGAGTCCGACGGACCGTGGACCTCCCCGTCCGACCTCGCGGACTACGCGTACTGCCCGCGGTCCCACTGGTACCGTTACCACCCGCCGGCCCAGGGACCGACGCGGTACTCGTCGGAGCGTCGTCGCGCCGGGGAACGGTACCATCGTCGGGTCCTGACCGCGGAGCGTCACCGCGCCGAACGGGGCGCTGCCTACTGGGTCGGGGCGGTCGCGGGGATCGGGCTCGTCGCGATCGGGGTGGCGTGGCTGTGGCACTTTTGAGCGCGCCGGAATTCGCGCTCGTCCTCGTGCTGGGGGGCGTGGGTCTGGCTGTCTGGGGTCTTCGCGCCCTCGCGACCCGACGCTCGGAATCCGCGGTCGGGACCCTGCGCGCGATCGATGCGGGTCGGTCGGCCCGCTTGCGTTCGAATCGATACCAGCTCCAAGGTCGCCCCGACGCGCTCCGACAGGCCCCGGACGGTCGGCTCGTTCCGGTCGAGGTCAAGAGCCGCACGAGCCCGGCGACCGGCCCGGCCCGATCTCACCTCGTCCAGGTCTGGGCGTACTGCCTGCTGGTCGAGGAGACGACGGGGCGGTCGCCGCCGTTCGGCGTGCTGCGGTACGCCGACCGGGAGTACCGCGTGGTATGGGATCCGGCCGCCCGTCACGACCTGTTGGCGTTGCGGGCGGAGGTCGCCCGGCCGTACGACGGGCGCGCGACGCCCTCCCCGGCGCGGTGCGCCCGGTGTGCGTGGGTCGACGCGTGCGACGTGCGGGTGCTGGACCGTTCGGGTTAGAACGTCGTTCCTCATGCCGCGCACATGACTCTCCGCACGATCCGGTGCTCGACTTCGAGACCGGTCGTCGAGCGCTCGGCGACCATGCCCGACCCCGAGTGGGTCGGTCTCAGCGGCGGAAGGCCCAGTACACTTCGGTCCGGTAGGGCATCTCGAGGATCGCACGCCCGCGGGTCGCTGGGTCGCGGTCGAGCACCGCGCGCACCCGGTCAGCGACCCGGGAGCGTTCCGCCAAGGGAAGGACGGCGACCACGCTCACCGAGAGGACTCGGGAGACGAACGTTTCTCTCGGGGCGCGCTGGACGTGGGCGAAGACGCGTTCGTGCAGGGGACCGAACGGCCCGTCGGTCCGGTCGAACGCGAGTCGCCAACGGCGGTTGCGGGACCGCGGGATACGTCGTGCGTAGCGGTACCGGTCCATGAGCGCGGTCAACTGACGAGACCAGTCCACCGACTCCTCACGAATATTCCACACGAGTCCAAGGCCGCCGCCCGGACGCAGCACCCGGGCGATCTCCCTCAGGGCTGGGCGCGCTCGGAACCAGTGGAAGGCCTGCGCGACGACCACGGCATCCGCGAACCCATCGGGGAGCGGGATCGCCTCCGCCGCGCCGGGGAGGATCGGCACGTCGGGAACCGCGCGGGCGAACACCCGTCGCATCCCGGCGACCGGGTCGACCGCGACGCGGGCCGCGCCGAGCGGGGCGAGCGCGCGCGTGAACTTTCCCGTCCCGCTCGCTAGGTCGATGATGGTGGTGGAGGGTCCCAGGTGGAGCACGCGGCCGAGGTGCGCGATGGCAGAGGGCGGATAACCCGGGCGCCCCTGTTCGTACGTTGCGGCCGCGCGGTCGAACCCGCGAACGACCGGATGGGTGCGAAACGACGACCGCGGCATGGGAAGCGATGACTACCCGTGAGCGGGACTCGCCCAGAGAACGGCGAAGGATTCGGTGAACCGGTCGAGCCGACCGAGCGAAGTGGGCGCAGTGCGGAGGACGGCGTGCGTTCGCCGCACGCGGCCCACGAGCACGGATTCGAGGCCGGAAGGCGGCGGCGCCGACATCTCGCGGGCGAACCCATGCCGCCTACAAATCGATTCGACACGAACGCGGCCACCGACTTCCACGGGGGCAACGTGGAGGCGCAAGGAGGCTCCGGCGCGAAACCTTTACCCGCCCGGCGGGCTCGGCGGGCCGATGGCGGAAGGGACCCTCGAGCGCACGCTGGTACTCATCAAGCCGGACGGAGTGCGACGTGGAAAGGTCGGCGAGATCGTGGGCCGATTCGAGCGCAAAGGGCTGAAGATCCTCGCGGCGAAGACGCTCCAGGTCGTCCCCGAGCTAGCCCAACGTCACTATGCCGAGCACCAGGGCAAGCCGTTCTATCCCGCGCTCATCCAGCACATCACGTCCGGTCCCGTCGTCGTCCTCGCGCTGGAAGGTCGGTCGGCGATCAGCGTCGTCCGGCTCTTGACCGGCGCAACGAACCCTCAGACCGCGGCGCCGGGGACGATCCGGGGGGACCTGGGGCTCGGGATCACCTCGAATCTCGTTCACGCCTCCGACGCCCCGGACTCCGCCGCCCGTGAACTGGCGCTGTACTTCGAGCCCGAGGAGTACCTCGCGTACTCCCGCGTGGGCGAGGAGTACCACTAGACCGATGTGCCCGACGGTCGCGGCGGCCGCTCGGGCGCTCGAGGCCGGCGCGCTCGTCATCTATCCGACCGACACGTTGCTCGGCCTCGGAGCCCGGGCCGGCGATCGCCGAGCGGTCGCTCGGCTCGAGGCCCTCAAACGCCGTCCGAGCGGCCAACCGATCTCCATCGCCGTGGGGTCACTTCTCGACGTGGAGGTCCTGACGGAGCTCTCGGTGTTGGGGCGAAGGTTCGTGCGCACCCACCTCCCCGGCCCCTACACGGTCCTCGCCTGTCCGTCCCCGCTCGCCCGCCGGACCTTGGCGCCGCGTATCTTCGCGGAAGGGGGAACGGTCGGGGTGCGGCTGCCGGACCACCCGGTAGCCCGAGAGCTCGCCCGGCGTTGCGGTCCGATCACGGCGACTTCGGCGAACCTTCACGGGCAGCCCGCATGCCGGACGGTGCGACAGGCCCGCCACATCTTCGGCCGCGGAGTCGCGGTCTACCTGGACGGCCGGCCCGCGGTCTCGGGTCGGCCCTCCACCCTGGTCGACCTCACCCGCAGGGAGCCGAGGGCGATCGCCCGGAGGTGAGGACCGATTCCCGCTTACCCCGACGACCTGGACCTGTGGCGTCGCGCCGGCGAGATCGCCGGCCGCGCCCGAGAGCTCGGGTTGCGCCTCACGGTCCCGGGGGCGCGTCGACGCGAAGTCGCGGACGCGGTCGAGGCGTTCATTCGCGAGCAAGGCGCCGCGCCGGCGTTCCCGGTCAACCTCTCCCGGAACAACGAGGCGGCGCACTACACCCCGTCCCCCGACGACGAGGCCGTGTTCGTGCCGGGGGACCTGGTGAAGGTGGATGTCGGGGCCCACCTGGACGGGGCGATCGCCGACACCGCCGACACGATCGAGGTCGGCGGAACGCACCAGTACGACAACCTGGTCCGGGCCGCCCGCGAGGCGCTGCGGGACGGGATCGCGCGCGTGCGACCCGGGGTCCGGGTCGACGACGTCAGTCGGGCGATCGCGGCCGCCATCCGCTCCCGGGGACTGAAACCGGTCGTCGACCTGACGGGCCACTCGATCGGGCGCTACCTGTTGCACGGCGGGAAACCGATCCCGAACGTGCCGGGCGCGACGGCGGCCACGCTGGAGGAAGGGGAGGTCATCGCCATCGAACCGTTCGCCACCAACGGCGCCGGCCACATCGTGAACGGACCGTTCGGGAACATCGCCCGGTTCCGTGCCGACCCGGGGGGCGCGGACCCGGTGCTCGCCGGACTCTTCCAACGCTTCCGGACCCTACCGTTCGCGCTCCGCTGGGCCGTTCTCCCCGAGGAACAGGCGGCCGTTCAACGGGCGCGACGTACGCTCCAGACCTATCCGGTCTTCCTGGAGGAAGCCGGAGGATGGGTCGCCCAGGCCGAGCACACGATCCTGGTCGGGCCGGCGCGCGCCGAGGTCCTTTCGGGTACCCCGGGCGCCTGACCCCTCAGCGACGGGGGTTCTCGAGTTCCGCGCGTGCCCGCGCGGCCCCTTGGACGACCGCTTCGAGCTTCGCCCGAGCGACCGTGAGGCTGCGGGTCCGCAGGCCGCAGTCCGGGTTCACCCAGATGCGGTGCGGGTCGCCGAGGTACTTCGTCGCGCGCAGGATCCGCTCGGCGACCGTCGCGGGGGACTCGACCGCGTCGCGGTGCACATCGACCACGCCGAGCCCGACGTCGCGCGTGTCGCCGTAGTCGGCGAGCGCGGAGAGCACCGCGTAGCCGTCGTGGGCGGGCGAGTCCCGGTTCGCGAACTCCCAGGCCCACTGGCGGCACTTCTTCGCCTCGAGCAGTTCCGGCAAGAGGTCGCGGTAGTCCGAGTAGCAGATGTGCATCGTGAACTCAGCGTCGAACCCCTCGGTCGCGGCGTTGAACCCCTCGACCACGAGCTCCGCTTCGTCCGGGTGCGTTCCGGCGGCCGGCTCGTCGATCTGGATCACTCGGCAGCCGTGCTCGATCAGGGCCTGGATCGTCGGGCGCAGCGCCCGCCGTGCGAGGTCGACCACGAACTCGCGTTGGGCCGCGCGGCGCGCCGAACGCCCCTTCCAGCCCTTCTGGCGTGCCAGGTAGTACTCGTTGTACGACCAGTCCGCGAGCGTGTACGGTCCGGTGATCGGCAGCTTCGGCTCGGCCTTGGCATGGCGTCGGACGAAGTCGAACTCCTCGACGTGGTACGGGTGCTCGAGGCGGACCTCGTCCGTCACCGCCGCCCTCAGGTAGTACTTGTTGTCGAAGGAACGCACGTGACCCTGGAAACGGAACCCGCGCATCTGTCGGATCGGGTACTCGTACATCTCGATGCGACGCGCCTCCCCGTCGTAGATCCGGTCGAGGCCGACCGATTCCAGGTAGCGGATGGCGAACAGCGCCCCGAGGTCGCGCACGGTCTCCGGGTCGAGCTCGCGGGTCCGCCCGGCGAGCAGCGCGTCGCGGGCGGCGGGCAGCTCGCCGCCGAACCCCAGCGATTCGTCCCAGAGCAGGAACTCCGAGCGCGCCGCCGCATCGAGCGGCTCGCCGCGCTGACCGAGGAGCTGCCAGCGCGGTTTCGCGAGGCTGCCGATCTCCTGGGCGGGAAAGAGCCGGTCCCTCACGAGCGACCTCCATCGCCGAGCGCTTGGCGCACCGCGGCCAGGACGTGGAGCTTGCGCGTCGCCGGTTCCCACGGCAATAGGTCGAGCGGTCCCCCCGGACCGAGCGAGACCACGGGCGGTCGGCGCCGCTCGTACGCGGCCCGAACCACCTGGGCGACCTCCGCCGGATCCTCCCCCAGGGTCGTGCGCGGGTCCACCACGCCGAGCCCGAGCCCCATCTGGTCCGGTCCGGAAGGCAGGTGGTCGACGTCCGTTTCCGCGAGGTCGACTCCCACGGCGGACACGGGGAGACGGTCCAAGAGCGGGAACGACGGGTTCGCGTCCGCGCCGTACGTCCAGACGATCGAGCTAGAACCGTTGAGCGCCGAACGGATGGCGCGGTAGCCGGCGACGACCGCTTCGGCCCGGGGACCCTCGGGAGGTCGCACGACCAGTAGCGGGTCGGAGAACAGGAACGTGCCGAAGCCCAGACCCACCAGCTCCCGGACCTCGTCGGCGAGCGTCCGACCGATCCGGTGGATGATCGCCTCGTCCGTCTCCCCCGAGCGGTTGTCCGATACCCCGGCGAACGTGTACGGACCCGGTAGATGGACCCGCGCAGTTTCGGGGTGGGAGCGCAGCGGGGGAGGCAGCCGGGCGGCGAACCCTCCCGGAGTGCGTCCGGGCGGAGCGAGCAGGATCGGCTGCCGGAAGAACGTGTTCGTTTCCAGCCAGCGGGTCAGCGGTCCGACCGCGACCCCCTCCCACGTTTCGGCGAACGGCCGGAACAGGTCGGGCCAGCGCAGGTAGCCGGCCGTGACCGAATCGAACCCGAGCCGGCGCTCGAGCGCGACGACCTCCTGCTCGGTGGACTGGAACAGATCCTCGACCGCTTCGGCGTTCGTGCGGCCCCGGTCCAGGTCCCGCGTGGCGTTGATGAGCGGCTCCGGCCGGGGGAACGGGCCGGTGAGTCCCGTGCGCACGATCATCTTCGAGTCCACCCCGGAACTCGGCCTTAACGGTGGCGCTGAACGACCCCGGTGCGACCGGAGAAATGGGGTTGCGTCGGGGGCAATCGAGGTCCGGCTCACTCGGAAAGGTTCGTCCGAACGATCGCGTCGAAGTTGTCCGGTTTCGGAGGCCAGCCTTCGGCCATGTAGGCGAGGAACGCCTCGCGCGAGCCCTGCCGCAGCGCCTCGTTGCTCGCCCGTTCGAAACCGATCGTCGAGACGTAGCGTTCGGGCAGCGCGTGTTTCGGGCCGTAGTGCGCGGGGTAGACTTCGGTCTCCGCCGGAAGCCGCAGGAGCTTGTCGGTGAGGCTGTGCCAGAGCAGTTCGGGGGAGCCGCCTCCTAGGTCCGTGCGGCCGCAGCTGCCGAGGAGCAGGGTGTCTCCCGTGAAGACCTTGTCGCGGACCCGGATCGTCAGATGGTCCAGCGTGTGGCCGGGGGTCTCCAGGACCCCGAGCTCCTCGGAGCCGAACCGGAGGCTCTCCCCCTCGGTGAGCGGGCGGTGGGGATACTGGGCCGGCGAACGATGGCTCACGAAGATCGGCGCGTCGGTCGCCGTATGGAGCGCGGCGTGGCCGGCCAGGTGGTCGGCGTGGGTGTGCGTTTCCACGATCGCCGCGAGACGCCAATCCCCCTCCGCGAGGAGCGCCCGGTAGGGCGCGACCTCGCGGCCGGGGTCGATGATCACGCCGACGCGCGCGTCGACGTCCCCCACGAAGTAGGTCAAGCAGCCGGAGTCCGGTCGAGGGAGCTGGCGGAGGTAGACGTGGCTGGCCGGGTCGTCGACCGGGTACCGAGGAACATCCGGGTCCGCCACGCGCGCGTACTCCTCCAGTCCGCCTTCGAGCGCGGCGGTCCGCTCGAATCCGCTCTGCTGGAGGAACTCCACTGCCATCCGCGCCCGGAACCCGAGGTGGTCGTACACGACGATGGGTCGGTCCCGGGGGAGCGCGGCGAGCGCGCCCGCGATCGATTCGAGCGGAACGTGGTGGTCGTTCGGCAGCTGGGCCCAACGACGCTCGGCGGCCGGGCGGACGTCGAGCAGGTACAGCGCCCCGCCGGACTCGATGAGGTGACGCAACGCGGCCGGCGCGATGAGCGGCACGGACCCCACGCGCGGCGGACGGAAGAACGGGTGCGGCAGGGGCTCGGAGCTCGCGGCCATCGGCGGGCTCGTCCACGACCGGTCGTAGTATTTACTCTCTCGTTGGGCGCGGTTTCGGATTGCCGAGTCGAGGGAACGCGAACTCCGGCGATTGACGAACCTGTGGAACGACTCCGGCAAAGCGTTAATACGCCGGGCATCGGTGAATGGCCGACTCATGGCCGAGAGCTCGGCATCCCCGGCCCCCGCGGGCCGCTCGGGGCGTCGTCGCCCCCGCACGACCCGCAGCGCCGCCCAGCGCCGCGAGGGCGAGACCGACGCGCTGGGTCGGCGTTCGGTCGAGCTCTCCGGTTACTACCAGGGCAAGATCGAGACCGTGCCCAAGGTGCCGGTCCGCTCGCTCGCGGACTTTGCCCTCTGGTACACTCCCGGGGTGGCGGCGGTCTCGCGGGCGATCCAGGCCGACCCGGACCTCTCCTTCGACCTCACGGGACGCTGGAACACGGTCGCGATCGTCACGGACGGGTCCCGGGTGCTCGGGCTCGGGGACATCGGTCCCCGGGCCGCGCTCCCGGTGATGGAGGGCAAGGCGCTCTTGTTCAAGTGCCTCGGTGGGGTCGACGCCCTGCCGATCCCGATCCAGGTGAGCTCGCCGGACCAGTTCATCGCGACGGTCGAGGCGCTCTCGCCGGCCTTCGGCGGGATCAACCTCGAGGACATCGCGTCCCCGAAATGCTTCGGGATCCTCGAAGAGCTCGCGAAACGATTGCCGATCCCCGTGTGGCACGACGACCAGCTCGGTACGGCGGCGGCCACCGTGGCCGGACTCCTGAACGCCCTCGAGCTGACGCGCCGGTCGATGTCCGGCATCCGAACCGTGCTGCTCGGAGCGGGCGCGGCGAACCTAGTGACCGCGCGCCTCTTGCTGGCCCTGGGCCACGACCCGCACTCACTCACGCTCGTCGACCAGCGCGGGATCCTCCACGCCGAACGCGACGATGTGGATGAACTGATGTTGCGGAATCCCTGGAAGTACCGGTTCGCGCTGCGGACCAACGGCGGAGGTCGCACCGGCGACCTCGCAGCCGCGCTGAAGGAAGCGGACGTGCTCCTCGCCGCGTCGACGCCGAACCCGGACACCATCCGGCCCGAGCACATCCGGTCGATGGCGCCCGGTCCGATCGTCTTCGCGCTCGCGAACCCGGTGCCCGAGATCTGGCCGGACGTGGCCCGGTCAGCGGGGGCGGCGGTCGTCGCGACCGGTCGCAGCGATTTCCCGAACCAGGTCAACAACTCGCTCGTGTTCCCCGCGGTGTTCCGCGGCATCCTGGATGCCCGGGCCCGTTCCATCCCGGACGAGGTCGTGCTGGTCGCGGCCCGCGAGCTCGCGCGCGGGGCGGCCCGCAAGGGGCTGAGCCCGCACCACCTGCTGCCCACGATGCAGGAATCCGCGGTGTTCCCCGAGGTCGCGGCGGCGGTCGGGGACGCGGCCGTGCGTCTCGGGATCGCCGGCAAGCGCCGCACCCACGACGAGTTCCTCGAACGCGCCACCACGCTGATGGGCCGACCGGCCCGGCTCGTCCGGGCCCTGGCCCGCGCGCACCTCACCCCGCCCATGCCCCGGGGAGGTCCCCGGGACCGGAGAACCCGATGACCGCAAGCAACGAAACCAACCCGCATGCCCCGAGTCCGCCGAGCGAGAACCCGTCGGTGCCGATCCACCTGCGACCGGCCCGCGAGGCCGACATCCCGGCCCTGGTTCCGTTGCTCTTGCGGCTGAAACGGCTCAACGAGGAGTTCGACCCGCTGCTCAAGGTCCGGGACGACGCGGGCGAACAGGGTCGCGCTGTTCTGCGCTCCAACCTGGCCGACCCGAAAGGGCTCGTGCTCGCGGCCGAGGGCGTCGGCGCCGACAAGGACAAGGTCGTCGGATTCGTCCGGGCCATCGTCCGCGAGCGACCGTTCTACGTCCCGGAGTTCGAGGGGGTCATCCTCGACATCTACCTGCTGCCGCTGTACCGCCGCCGGGGCGTCGGCGAATACCTCCTGCGCGAGGTGTCGGCCGCGCTCAAGGGCAAGGGGGCGGGCGTCGTCACCGCGGAGTTCCCCGCCCAGAACGAGATCGCCAGCCGCTTCTACGCCAAGCGGGGGTTCCGGCCGATCACGGCGATCCACGCGCGCTCTCTGTAGCGAGTTCCGGGCCGGTCCCGCGAACGTTAAGCAAGCGCGCTCTCCTCGGCGCGCCATGCCGAAGACGACGAGCGGTGCGGTGGCGCCGGCCGCGGCGAAGTTCCTGCGCCGTGGGAAGGTCAAGGAGGTCTACGAGGTCTCGCCGACCGAGCTCGAGTTCCGATTCTCGGACGACATCTCGGTGTTCGACAAGCACATCCCGAGCGAGATCCCGCACAAGGGCGAGACCCTGGCCCGTACCGCGTCCCACTGGTTCGGTCTGTGCGAGCGGCTCGGTGTTCCGCACCATTTTCTCCGGCTCTCGGGCCCGACCGCGATGCGCGTTCGGCGCGTCCAGGTCGTGCCCCAACCGAAGACCCTCGGGGCCTACCCGAAGAACTATCTCGTGCCGCTCGAGCTGATCGTGCGCTACTACCTGGCCGGCTCGATGTGGGACCGCGTGAAGGCCGGGAAGGTCGGGGCCGAGGAGCTCGGGTTCGCCAAGGGCAAGACGCTGGAGTACGGCCAGCCCCTCCCGACGCCGCACTTCGAGGTCACGACCAAGCTCGAGCCGGTGGACCGGCTCCTGACGATGAAGGAGGCGCTCGAGCTGTCGCGGCTCGACGCCCAGCAGATGGACGGGATCCGGGAAACGATCCTGCACGTCGACGCGGCGATGCAGAAGGAGATCGGTCCGCGCGGGCTGCTGCACGTCGACGGCAAGAAGGAGTTTGCGGTCGACTCCGAGGGCGTCCTGATGGTCGTCGACACGTTCGGCACCGCCGACGAGGACCGCTTCTGGGACAAGGACGCCTACGACCGGGGACGCCACGTCGACTTCTCCAAGGAGTTCGTGCGACAACATTACCGCCAGTCCGGCTACTACGACCGCCTGATCTCGGCCCGCGCCGCCCATGCGGCCGAACCCCCCATCCCCCCGCTGCCTCCGCTGCTGGTCGATGAGGTGAGCCGTCTCTACACGACCGTCTACCAGCGACTGACCGGCGAAGCGTTCCGGCCCACAGATCGAGCCCGTTCGGCCCCTTCGTAGTTAGTCCGCGAACGTGCGGTAGGGCGATAATCGGGCGCTCCATCGCCGCCGGCGGAGGAAGCACGGGTGGGACCCGAAGCTCCGTCGGGGGAGCCGGGCCCGCCGGCCGAACCGCGGTGTCCGAGCTTTCGCCGGACGTTGGGCCACCGGCCCTTCTTTCTCCTGTGGGTCTCGCAGCTCGTTTCCCAGTCCGGGGACTTCGTCTTCGAGGTCGCCCTGCTCTGGCTCGTCCTCCAGACGACGGGGTCGGTCTTCGCGGTGGGACTCGTGGTCACCGCCACGCTCGCTCCGGCCGTGCTGCTGGGACCGGTGCTGGGCGTGTACGTGGACCGCTGGCCCCGTCGCACGATCCTCCTCGGCACGAATCTGGCGGAAGGCGTCCTGGTCGCGGCGCTCTCCGGCCTCGTCCTGGCGCATACCGCCGGGCTCGAGGTCATCCTCGGGATCGTCGCGGTCCTCGGGGCCGGAGCTCAGGTGGTCCGGATCACGTCGAACGCACTCGTTCCGCAGACGGTGGACCCGGACGACCTCGCCCCGGCCAACAGCCTGTTGTCGTTCTCGAACTCGTTCAACCAGATCGTGGGCCTCTCGGTCGGAGGGGTCGCGGTCGCCCTGTTCGGCGTCACCCTGCCCATCGAGTACGACGCGGTCTCGTTCTTCGCCGCCGCCGCTCTCGTGGCCGTGATCCCGCGGCTGGTCGGTCTACCGGAACCCGACGCCGGCGGATTCCGCCGGTTCCGGGCGCAGTTCGCCGAAGGATTCGCGTTCGTGCGTCGGCAGCGGTTCCTCGTGGAGGCCATCGTGCTCGGCATCGTCGTGAACTTGTTCGGCAACGCGGTCGCCGCGCTGCTCGCCCCGTACGCCGCGCTGGTGCTCCACGGCGGTCCCACTACCTACGGGCTCCTTGGGGCGCTCGTCGCCGGCGGGGGGATCCTCGGCGCGCTGGTCGCCGGAAAGATCGATGCTCGTCGGCACGCGGGCCACACCCTGTTCGGGGGAGCCATCGCCGCTGGGGGCGTCGTCGTCGCGCTCGGGTTGACGAGCCAGGTTTGGGTCGCCTTCGTCGAGATGTTCGCGCTCGGCGTGACCCTCACCGTGGCCAACATCCCGATCTTCACCGTCATCCAGGCCAAGGTGCCCGGTCGTCTGATGGGACGGGTGATGGCGGTGTTGCTCTCGCTGGTGGCGGCTTCCGGCCCGGTGGGAACGTTCTTCGCCGGGTCCTTCGCCGCGGCCAGCAGCGTGGCGGACGTGTTCTTGGTCTCGGGGGTCGTCATCGTCCTGGTCGAAGCCATCGGTTTCGTGGTCATGACCGAACTACGCGACGTGAGCTTCTAGGGAACCTCGTGGCCCCGCCTCCCGCCGTCGAACTACCCCCAGCGTTCAGCGTTTCGCGACCCCTCCCGTACGCTTATCTCCCCTGAGCCCGGTTCGAGGGACGTGCCCGCCAAGACCGCGCCGCGCGCGTCGACGGCCGAAGAGATCCTCCCGCCCGAGCCGAAGCGGGAGATCGCCCTCGAGGACCTCCCCGGCATCGGGGAGACGACCGCCGGCCGCCTGCGCGAGGCCGGCTATACCGACCTGATGGAGCTCGCGGTCGCGTCCCCGGGCGATGTGGCGGAGGCCGCGGAGATCGGCGTGGTGATCGCCCAGAAGATCATCGGGGAGGCACGACGCAAGGCCGACGTCGGCAATTTCGAGAGCGGGACGACGTTGCTCGAGCGACGCAAGAAGCTCGGCCGGGTCACCACGAACTCCAAAGCGCTGGACGAGCTCCTGGGCGGGGGGGTGGAGACCCAGGCGATCACCGAGTTCTCCGGCGAGTTCGGCACTGGCAAGACCCAGCTGGCGCACCAGATCGCGGTGGACATCCAGCTTCCGGCCGCCCAGGGTGGTCTCTCGGGCGAGGTCGTCTACATCGACACCGAGAGCACCTTCCGCCCCGAACGGATCGTCGACATGGCGAAAGGGGTCGGGCTCGACCCCGAGACCGCGCTCGGCCACATTCACGTCGCGCGCGCGTTCAACTCGAATCATCAGATGCTCCTCGTGCAGAAGGCGCAGGAGCTCGCCCGGGAGAAGCCGATCCGGCTGCTCGTCGTCGACTCGCTGACCGCCCACTTCCGGTCGGAGTACCTCGGCCGGGCGGAGCTCGCGCCGCGCCAACAGCATCTCAACCGGCATCTCCACGAGCTATTGCGCTTCTCCGACACGTACAACGCGTCGATCGTCGTCACCAACCAGGTCACGGCGCGCCCGGACATCCTGTTCGGCGACCCGACCCGCCCCATCGGGGGGAACATCGTGGCCCATGCCGCGACCTACCGGGTGTATCTGCGCAAGTCGAAACCTCCGAAGCGGATCGCCCGGCTGATCGATTCTCCGAACCTCCCCGAAGGCGAAGCGGTCTTCTCGCTCACGACCGAAGGGATCCGGGACTAGGGGCCCGGCGGACCGCTACCGCTTTCACGTACAGGTACGCCCGCGTCCCGGTCGTCAGGCCGAGACGCGTGACCGAGCCGGACGTGAGCGCGACCCGAACGGGACGCTCTCCCCATCGGGCCACGAGCGTGACCGTGCCGTCCGGATGGGTGCGGACTTGCTCGATGGTCGTTCGCAGCGCATTGCGGGCCGAGAGCGTCACCGGCCGGCGGGCCACTACGAATCCCTCCGGGTCCACCTCGATGGTCACCTGGCTTCCTTCCCGGGCACGGAACGACACCTCGAGCGAGCTCCCGGGACCGACGACGACAGTCGGAGGAGGGCCCCGGCGGTAGGTGCCTGTCCAGAGGTTGGCGCCGGGCGGCACTCCGGACGCCGTCCGTAGCAGTCGGCGGCCCAGCGGTGTCAACCGGGTCCCGCCCGGGTGGGGCCCGCCGCGCTCCCCGAGGGCGACCGGTCGACCGAACAGTCGCGTGAGCCGTTTCAGCCGGTAGACCGCCCGGTCCCGTCCCAATCCGAGTGCGTGGGCCGCGTGCACGAGATTCGGCTCGCGGGCGAGTGCGCGCAGCAGTCGGACGTCGACGGGCGTCAACCACCGTTCCTCGCTCACGACGCGTCCTCGCCCGGCAATCCCTCCAGGGCCTTGACGTGCGCGGCATCGACCTCGACGGACACCACGTCCCCGACCCGCACGCCCGGGACTCCGCCCGGCGCAGTCGTGTGGAACGTCAGGGAGCCCTGGCGCAACGCCACGACCCACCCGGCGGCCGTCCAGCGCAGGGCCGCGACCCGGGCCTCGTGCGTCCCACCGGGTCCGGCGCGCCAGCTCAGCGCGTCCGGAGGGACCGCGAGTCCGTCTTCGCCCGACCACGACGCCAACCGAGCGCCGAGGGAAGATGCGCGCGCACCGGTGAGTTCCTCCGGGGAGAACAGGTTCTCGTAGCCGAGGAAGCGCGCGAGAAACCGGTCGAGGGGTCCCCCGGCGAGCGCGTCGGGCGTCCGGTCGACCCGGACCCGGCCCCCATGCAGGACCACCACGCGCGAGGCCAGGGCGAACGCGGTGGCCGGGTCGTGAGTAACGAGGAGCAACGGGATCCGCTCGGACTCGAGCAGGTCGCGCAGCAGCCGCACGAGCGTGTCCCGGCTCTCGACGTCGAGCGCGGCGAGCGGCTCGTCCCAGAGCAGCACCCGTGGTTCGGCCGCCATCGCCCGGGCCATCGCCACCCGCTGGCGCTGCCCGGAGCTCAATTCGTTCGGGAACCGGTCCGCCAGCGTTTCGAGCCCGAACCGGGCGACCCAGGCCGTGGTCTTCTCCGCGGCATCGGAGGCGCCGCGCAGGGCGAGCGGGTAGCGTACGTTCTCGCGCACGCGGCGCTGCGGGAACAGCCCCAGGTTGGGAGGCACGAAACCGAACCCCCGCCGCTCTGGAGGCAACCGCTCCACCGCCGCTCCGTCGACCCGCACGCTGCCCTCCGTGAGCGGCAGAAAGCCGGCGAGGGCCCGCAGGAGCGTGGTCTTTCCCGCGCCCGAAGGTCCGAGGAGCACGGTCGCCGTACCGGCCGGTACTTCCAGTCGCACCGGCCCGAGCCGGAACGCCCCTCGCATCGCGCGGACGCCCACCACCTCCAGGTCGCTCACGAGAACCAGCCTCCGCGGATCCAGCTGAGCCCGCTCCGGTCGAGGATGCGTACGCCCAGGAAGATGGCGAGGGCGACGAGGACGAGCACGGCGGAGGCGCCGGCCGCCGCGGCCGGGTCGATGCCCCAGTAGCCGTAGATCCAGACGGACGCGGGCTGGGTCACCGGGCCGTTCCACGGGATGCTTGGGTTGATCGCCACGGCGAGGATGAGGAACCCGCCGACCTCGCTGACCCCTCGGGCCCACATCAACAGCGCGCCGGTGAGGATGCCGCGCGCCGCCGCCGGCAGGGTGACCGTGGCAAACGCCTCGCCGGGGCCGGCGCCGAGGGACCGGGCGGCCTCGAGGACTTCATCGTCGACCGCGCGGAACGCGAGCTCGCTGGTGAGGACGACGTACGAAGCCCCGACGTAGACCATCACCAGCACGACTCCCCAGATCGCGTCGAAGATCGGGATACCGAGGGAGGCCGTGAACGCGCCCAGCGGACTTGTGGGAGCGAACAGGAGCAGGAGCGCGATACCGACGACCAGGTGCGGGACGACCACGGGGATCGTCACGATCGATTCGACGAGCCCCTTGCCCCAGAACCGGTAGCGCGCCAGCACGTACCCGAGCGGGACTCCCGTCAGCAGTCCAATCGCGACGGCCAGGCCCGAGGCGAGCAGGGTGAATTCGATGGAGGTACGGAACCCTCCGCTCCCGAGTGCGAACGAAATGCCGCCCCACCCGGCGTAGAAGAAGAGAGCGACGAGGGGCAGGACGAACAGGCCGACCAGCGATGCGGACAGAACGGCGGCGAGGACACGGCCGGCCAGCGTGCTGCGGCTCATCGCGGCCGTCCTCGGAGCGAGCAGGTCAGGCCAGCAGGGCCTGGAGGTACGCGGGCAAGGGCGCGATCCCGCCCGGGGCCGTGCCCGAGAGCGCCGCAGGGAGGTGGGTGGGCGCGTCGGTCCACATCGGGGCGAGGGGAGTGAATCCGTCGGCCGCCCAGGTCGAGGCGGTCGCATTGGAAAGGAGGTACGCGGCGAACGCCAGTCCGAGAGCGAAGTCCGGCGCGTTGTTGGGCACGGTGAGCGCGAAGAGGACCGGGGCACCTTTCTTGACGGCCGCGGAGGTGCCCGACAGCACGGTCGTGCTCACGGTAGCGTACTGCGCGACGTCCGGTGCACGATACGATCCCAGGTTGACCGAGTCGTTCAGGACGACGTAGGAGAGGTGGTCGACCTTCGCGTAGGATTGGTAGATCAGGAAGACGGAGACCTCGCCGGTAGACAGGGCGGTCTGCGCGACGTTCTCCGAAACGATCTTGGTCGAGGAGGTCGGGGTCGCGAACTGGCCGGTGCCCCCGGAAAAGAAGTGACCGTAGAACGCCCCGCCTTGCCCGGTCTCCGCATCCGTGAGCTCGAGCGTGAAGATCGCGTTCGCTCCGAGCGGGTCGGAGCTGGCGTTCGGCGTCCCGAGCGTTACGCCCGGCCCGACAATCTTCTGATACCAGTTCGTGTCGTTGATCCCCGAGAGACCGGTCGCCCCCGATTCGTAGGCGAGGACCATCGGGTCGTCGGCGAACGCGACCTCCCAGCTCGCGACGCTAGCCGTCGGAGCCTCGAGATGTTGGGGGATCACGCGGAAATCCGCGGAGACGAACAGGTCGTACGGCTGGTCCGGGAGGGTCAGGGTGCTCGCGGCCGCCGTACTGCCCTCGTACAGCTGCGCCGCGCTCGCCGCGCTCACGTCAGGAGTCGCATTCGCGAACGCCGAGGCGAACGATGGCAGGATGGGTGCGAGGCTCCCGGCGGCGAGGACCGAGAGCGTGGTCGAACCCGGTGAGTTCGTGGTCGAGGTCCCGGAGTGCAGGTACCACCCACCGACGAGCCCACCGGCGAGCGCGAGCACCACGACGGCCACCGCGACTGCGTTGCGGGCCACGGGGCGCATCGATGTGGCATAATGCCACATCACTTAAACGTGACGGCGACCGATCCCCGCCGGGAGGCGGGCGCATAGCGGAACCAGGCGACCCCGACAATGGCGCTCGCGTCCACGGGTCCGAAGTGTCGGCTGTCGCGGCCGGGTCCCGGGCTGTCGGCAACGAGATACACGGTCCGGTTCGGAGGTCGTTCCCGACCCGGGTCAAGAGTCGCGGGCGCGACGCCGACCCGCTTGACGAGCAGCCGTCCCGGCCGCTCCGGGTCGCGAGCTACGACCACGTCTCCCGGGGCGAGCGGTCGTGCCGGCCGCGGGTCGACGTACAGGCGGTCTCCCGGGACGAGCGTGGGCCGCATCGAGTCGTCGCGTACCCTCACGCGACGGCTTCGCAATCGCCGGCGGAACCGGGCCCACGACGACTCGGCCCGGGCGGAGCCCTCCGGCAACCTTATCCTCCGTCCGAGGTATGCACGGCCATGTCCGCCTTTCCCCGAGTCCGTGACTGGTTGATCGAGTTCCGGGACGCCGTAGTTCCGCCCAAGATGGTCGACGCCCACTGCGACATCCCGTGCGGTATTTATGACCCGCACGAGGCCCAGATCGCGGCGCTGACCGTGCTTCGGATGGACCAGTTGATCGGAGAGCTGGCCCACCCCGCGCCGGAGGCGAAGTTGGAGGAACGGGCGGCCTACGTCTCCAAGATGTCGCGCTACACCGCGGTCAAGGAACAGCACGCCGAGCGCGTGAAGCACGAGGTCCGCGTGATCTGGGGGGATTATTTCACGCCGGACCATGCCAAGCAGTTCCCGCAGGCCCACGAGCTCGTGTGGAAGATCATGAAGCAGGCGTCGAAGTGCCGGCAGGGAGTCGCCGCGGCCGATGCCCAAGAGCTGCTGAAGCTGGTCCAGGATTTCGCCGAGGTCTTTTGGCAGACGAAGGGTGCGAAGACCAAGAAGCAGCCGTCGATGCAGAAGTCCGGCGGCGATCTCGTCGTCCCGGTCTCGGCGTAGACTTGCCTCGGGGGTTCCCCCGGCCGCAGCGCGGGTTCGCGGGCCCTCGATGACCGAAACGCTCCCTCTGGACGGTCGGTCGCTGACCCTCGAGCAGTTCCTCGCGGTGGCCCGAGGGAACTGCGGGGTCTCCCTCACCGCCGAGGCACGCACCGCGGTAGCGGCCAGCCGACGGATCGTCGAGCGCGCGGTCGCCTCGGACCGACCGATCTACGGCGTCACGACCGGATTCGGCGCGCTCTCCGACCGGTCGATCCCCCGCGCCCAGGCACGGGAACTCCAGATCTCCCTCGTGCGCAGTCACGCGAGCGGCACCGGCCCGCCCCTACCGGTCGACGTCGTGCGGGGGATCATGCTCGTGCGGCTGAATTCCCTGGCGCGAGGCCACTCCGGAGTCCGCGTCGACGTGCTCGAGCGGCTGGTCGAGTTCCTCAATCGCGGTCTCGTTCCGTGGATTCCGGAGCAGGGGTCGGTGGGGGCGTCGGGCGACCTCGCCCCGCTCGCGCACCTCGCGCTCGCCCTGGCCGGGGAGGGCCTGTTCGTCGGCCGCGGCCCGGTCCAGCTCGAGCCCGCCCACGAGACCCTGCGGCGCGAGGGCATCGCGGCGCTCGAACTGGCGGAGAAGGAAGGGGTCGCCCTGCTCAACGGAACGGCCCTGATGGCCTCGTATCTCTGCCTCGCCGTCGCGGACGGCCGGGAGGCGCTCGCTACTGCGCTCATCGCCTCCGCACTCTCCTACGACGCGCTCCAGGGGAGTCCGGAGTCGCTGGACGACCGTCTCGGGGAAGTGCGGAACTCCCCGGAACAGCGGGCCGTGGCGAACTCGATGCGGCGATTATTGGACGGGAGCGACCTCGCGACCATCCGAAAGAAGTGGTCGGGCCAAGACCCGTACACTCTCCGATGCATCCCGCAAGTCCTCGGGGCCGTCCAGCTGGCGCTCGATTTCGGCGCACGGGTCGCGGCCGCCGAGCTGAACGCCGTCAGCGACAACCCGGTGGTGTTCGAAGGCGATGAGTTCGTCAACGGCGGCAACTTCCACGGCCAGCCGCTGGCCCTCGCGCTCGACACCCTGGCGATCGCGGTCCAGTACATCGCGGCGTTCTCCGAGCGACGGATCGCCCGCCTCGTCCATCCGGCGCTGAACCGGGGCCTGCCGGCATTCCTCGCTCCCGAGCCGGGCGTGAGCTCCGGGTTCATGGTGCCCCAGTACCTGGCCGCGGCGCTCGTGAACGAGAACCAGACGCTCGTCCATCCCGCGAGCGCCGGGAGCCTGTCGACCTCCGCGGACCAGGAGGATTTCGTTTCCATGGGTCCCTGGGCCGGCGCGAAATTGAGACGGATCTTGACCAACACCCGCCGGGTCCTCGCGGTCGAGTGGATGGTGGCCGGACAGGCGCTCGAGCTCCGTCGTCCCCGCTCGGGAGGACGCGGCAGTGAGGCCGCCCTGCGCGCGCTGCGCACCCGCGTGGCGCCGTGGGCGCGCGACCGCAGTCCGGCCGCGGACATCGAGCGGCTCGCGGCGGCGATCGAGGACAGCTCGATCGTGAACGAGGTCCGGGCCGCAGTAGCGTTCTAGGCCGGGCCGCTGGGCGGCGCGGGCGCCGGGGCAGCGATCTCCACGGCCTTGGGGAACTTCACGGTCTGGGCACAGTTCGGGCAGGTGTACTCGCTGAGCCCGCGATGCCGCAACGGCGTGCGGCATTTCGGGCACTGCATCGGTTTCGACGAGACGTAGGCGGCGAACAGCTCCTGCGAGCGACGGTCCGGAATGTCCTTCGCATTACCGGCGCCGGGAGCGGCCGCGCCCTCGGCGTCTCCACCGCGGGATGAGGCGAGTCGTCCGCACTGCGGGCAGACCGCGAGGCTCGATGAACCGGTGGGGATGAGGGGGACATGACAGGAGGGACACAGCGTCTTCAACGTCGTGCCCGTGAGAACGGGGGCCGGCGCCCGGGGAGCTCGGGCTGGCAGGTCGACGACCCTCGGACGAACCATGGGTGCCTCCCGCGCCGGGGCGACCGTGGGGGGGGCTCTCGCCCAGCGCACGACCCGACGGGCCGGCTCGTACACGAGCGGGGTGTTGGGACGAGCGAGCTCCTGGGCCAGAAGCTTCTCGGCCTTCCGTTCACGCCAGGAGAGGGCGGCCGCGAGCCCCGGCACGCTCGTCGTGCCGAGCGACTGGACCGTCGCGCGAAGGCGCTCCCTGTCCTGTTCGGACGGGCCGAAGAAGGCGACCATCGGTGCGCCGTCGGCTCGGCCCCAAAAGAAGCTATCGTTCTACGCGAAGCCAAAAGGGAGGCACCGGCGGGGCGACCCCTGGTCTCTTGGACGGTGCCACCAAGAGACGCCGCCGCCGATGCCCGAGGCCATCTACCTATTAGCAACACACACTATATAGTTATCCGGGGCCCCGGAGGATGGGCGATGCGGCGATTTCACAGCGAAATCTCAGCGCCTACGCTCCTTTCTTAAGGTCGAGCCGATACCCCGACCGATTCGGACCAATTTGAGATGACGGCCCTGGGTTCGTGGGTAGCCTCCGCGGAGGGCGCTCTCGGCCGCCCGACAACCGACGGGCCGGCGGCGGCCGGGGTTCGCGCGGTCCTCTGGGGCCAGAACGAGGACACCCGACTCCTTCTTCGCGGCCTCTTGCGACTGCACCGGTGCTCGGTCCTGCACGAGGTCGCCACGCTCGCCGACCTCGTGGCGCTCCCGTCCGTGCCCGAACCGAGCGTCCTAGTCGTCGACGCGGAATCCGAAGCCCAAGGCTGGGAGCGCGACCTTCCCACGGCCCTGAAGGCGCACCCGGAACTACGCGCGCTAGTAATCCTGCCGCCCGCGGGCGGTTCGCTCGAGTCGAGGGCGCGCGCGGCCGGGGCCGTGACAGTGGTCGTTCGTCCGTTCGCGATCCGCGACTTCGTACTGGCGGTCAGCGCGGCGGCGCAATCCAAGCTCGCGACCCCGGCCCGCTCCGGTCCGTAACTGCAGCCCCCGCCGGTATCGGTAAGGCTCCGGTCGGGCTGCCCGGCCGTGATGGCTCCCGAGCGCGACCGGTTGGAATCCGCGGTTCGGGGCTCCGTGCGCAGTCATCCGTCGGAGGTGGAGCCGTTCCGGCGCGACGCCTCCCACCTCGAGGGATCCCCTCGAGCGGTCGTCGCCCCCGTCGACGCGGAGGATGTCGTCGCCCTCGTCCGGTGGGCGCGCCGGAACCGTGTTCCCCTGGTTCCCCGCGGCGCCGGGACGTCGCTGGATGGCGAATCCGTGCCGGCCGACGGAAGCGTCGTGGTCGACCTCAGCGCTTGGAATGCGGTGATCGAGGTCGAAGCCCACGAGCTCTGGGCCCGAGTCGGCCCCGGACTCCGGAACTGGGACCTGCAGGAAGCGTTGCGCCCGACCGGACTGTTCTTCCCACCGAACCCCGGGTCGTGGACCACATGCACGATCGCCGGGAACGTCGGGACCAACGCCTCCGGCCCCCGATCGTTCCGTTACGGCCCTACCCGCGCCTGGGTCCGGGCTTTGGAGGTCGTGCTCGGCAGCGGGGAGGCATCCCGCTTCGGATCCCGAGTCGCGAAGCGTTCCGTAGGTCCGGACCTCCTCCACCTGATCGTGGGGAGCGAGGGCACGCTCGCCATCATCACCGAGATTACCCTGCGACTGGCCCATCGACCGGCCCTGCGCGAAGGGCTCGTCTTTCCTCTCGGGGACGATGTTTCGCTCGCCGCCGTGGCACGACGACTCACCCGGGAGCCGGGCACCGGGCTCTCCGCGGTCGAATTCATTGACCGGGGCTCCGCCGTCGCCCTCGCCCAGGCGCGCCAAGCTGAGTGGACCCCGGATGTTCCTCTGCTTCTGCTCGAGCTGGAGGCCGAGAGGCCGAGCGAGACCACAGCGAAGCGCGCCCGGATAGTGGCCGCGCTGGCCACGGTCGGGGTCACGTCCTCTCCGACGATCTTCGGCGACGCCGACCAGCTCTGGATGCTGCGGGGGGCGAGCGGCGTGGTCCTGGACGGGCAGATGGGCATCCGAGTGCGGGAGGACATCGCGGTTCCGCTCGGGCAGATCGACGCGCTGGTCCGACGGCTCGAAGAGATCGGCCGTTCCTCGGGAGCCCGGCTCTACCTCTATGGCCACCTCGGCGAAGGCAGTCTGCACCCGAACTACGTGGTGGACCCGGGGAGCGCGTTGGCCGAGCGAATCCGTGCTGAGGTCCTGACCGCGGCACTCGAGCTAGGAGGAACGGTGAGTTCGGAACACGGGATCGGGCGTCTCAAAGCGTCGTTCCTCGCCCGGGAGCTCGGAGGTCCGGCGGTCGAGATTCTCGCGGCGGTCAAGCGCGCGTGCGACCCGGACGGGATAATGAATCCCGGGAAGCTGTACCCGACGTTCGGCGCCGGAGCACGGCGACCGCCTTCTCCGTAGCCTTCGGGATCGCGAGCCGAAGCAGTTCGGGGGGCGTGACCCACCGCCGTCCCTCGCGCGTCCGGGGAACCGGGGGTCGGGCCCGGCCCCGGAAGACGTGGAGGTCGACCGAGAAGTGGCTGTACGCGTGACGCACCACGGCGACCGGCTCCAACGCGTAGGCGCGCCCCCCGGTTTCCTCTCGGAGCTCGCGCTCCGCCGCGTGCTCCGCCGACTCCCGACCCTCGATCTTTCCCCCCGGGAACTCCCAGAGCCCTCCGAGGAGCCCCTGGGGAGCTCGACGCTGAACGAGCCAGCGCCCTCTCGCGTCCTCGAGGGCCACGACCGCCGCTCGCACGTGGGGTCGCCGGGTGGTGGGAGGACGTCGCGGGATCGAGCTCGGATCTTCGAGCTCCGCCGTGGCCCGACAGGCGAAACGGACCGGGCATCGTTCGCATCGGGGGGCGATAGGAACGCAGACGGTCTCTCCGAGCTCCATCAGCGCCTCGTTGAAGATGCCGGGGGGAGCGGTACCGAGCGTGGAGAAGAGCGCGCGTTCGAGCCGTCGACGGACACGCTCGGTTCGCACGTCGCCGCTCTCCCGGAGCCATCGGGCGCTCACCCGCACTCCGTTGGCCTCGAGAGCCACCGTTCGAACCCCAAAGGCCAGGGCTCCGACCGACCGAGCGATGTACGGCCCGACTCCGGGGAGCTGTTCGAGCTCGGCCACGGTCGATGGGAGCCGTCCGGAGCGCTCGCGGTCGAGGATTTGCGCGGCGGAGTGCAATTGACGCGCCCGGGCGTAGTACCCTGCCCCCTGCCAGACTTTGAGGACCCGTTCGAGCGGGGCGGCCGCCAGCGCACGGACGTTCGGGAAGGCGCGGATGAACCGTTCGTAGTACGGTTCGGCTTGCGCGACCCGGGTCTGTTGAAGTAGCACCTCGGCCACCCAGACGTGGTACGGGTCGCGGTCCCGGCGCCACGCCAGAGGGCGACGGTGGCGGTGGAACCAACGAACGAGCGCACGGCCGACCCTCGGAGAAAGGGCCGGGATCGAGGTCGGTGCGCGGGCCGGCACGGGAAGTGCACCGCCGGACGAAGCACATGTTTAAAGCAGGGCGGGGGTTCGAACCGAACCGGAAGGACGAGGTTGTCGCTGCGTTCCCAGCCGGTACGGGTCACCGATGCTACCTTCGACGCGGAGGTCGTTCACTCCCAACTGCCCGTCGTCGTCGATTTCTATGCCGACTGGTGCGCCCCGTGCCGGATCACCGAACCGATGATCCGCGAGTTGAGCGCGAAGATGGCCGGCCGCGTGAAGTTCACCAAGGTGAACGTCGACGAGGCCGCCGGAGCGGCCCGTTCCTACGGGATCCACTCGATCCCCACCTTCCTGTTCCTCGAGTCGGGACACGAGAAGGGACGCGAGGTCGGTCTGATCGGTCCGGTCGAGTTCCGGACGATCTTGCGTCGCCACTTCACCGGCACGCGGTCCCGTGCGAGTAGCGCGCGACCCGCCGTCTCCGCGACGCCCAAATCGTGACATCGCGAGTCGCGCGTTGCCCACGAATCATCCTCTCGGCCTCCGCCGCTCGGTCTTGCGATCGACCACGCGTGGCCTTGGCAAGAAGTTGCCGTGGGTCGAGGATGAACGAAGGAGGCGTGGCTGTTGTTCGAAGACTGCCCCCGTAGGTCGACTGCGTCCGGATTCGTGTTGCAGGCACCGCTTGAGACCGACGCTGACCGGAACGCCAAAAACTGAGGCTCCAAGGAGGCGAGCTGGGACCCGGGTCGTTGAGGATTCACTCGATGCCCGCTCCCCCAGGGCCAAAATGGCATGCCGAAGGTGGAAGTGTTATGACCGCTCCGGGAAACCGGCGCGCGTGGTCGGAGTCGAGGACCCGATCGTCATCGTCCCGTTCGACGCGCGTTGGGCGGAGGAGTTCCGCCGCATCGGCGCGAGTCTTCGCTCGGCCCTGGGTCCCATCGCCTTGCGCATTGACCACGTCGGCTCCACCGCGGTAGAGGGTCTGGACGCGAAATCCGTCATCGACGTCCAGGTGTCCGTCGCGAACCTGGAACCCGGCGACCCGTTCCGTCACCCCCTCCAAGCCCTCGGATTCGTCTACTGTCAAGACAATCGGGACCGCACCAAGCGATACTTTCGCGAGCCTTCCGGAACCCGTCGGACCCACCTCCACGTTCGGAAAGTCGGCAGTTTCGACGAACAACTGAACCTACTGTTGCGGGACTATCTCCGGACGCATGCGGAGGTGGCGAGGGAGTATGCCCGGACGAAGCGGGAGCTGGCGACGCGGTTTCGGGAGGATCGCGAAGGGTACGTCCGTGCGAAGGAACCGGCGGTCTGGTCCATCCTCGCACAGGCCCACGATTGGGCGCAGGTATCGGGATGGTCGCCTGGCCCGAGCGACGCCTGACCCGCGCCGGTCCCGACTCGACGGCCGGGTCGAAATCCGCGGGCGAGGTTTGGGAAAGTGACTCGCGTAGCTACCCGGTAGGCGTTCTCCGCCGGAGTCAGTGGCGGAACACCCTCCAGCCCGTGAAATACATCGCGATCCCGGCCTTCTCCGCCACGGCGATCACGTCCGGGTCGCGGAGACTTCCGCCGGGTTGCAGGATCGCGCGGACGCCGGCCCGGGCGGCGACCTCGACCCCGTCGGAGAACGGGAAGAACGCATCCGAGGCGAGCACGGACCCCCGGGCCCGCTCGCCGGCGACCTCGACCGCCAGCTCCACGGACTTGACCCGGGTGGGCTGACCCGAGCCGATCCCGACGGTCTGGGAACCCCGCGCGAGTACGATCGCGTTCGACTTGGCGTGCCGCACGACGCGCCAAGCGAAGTCGAGGGCGCATCGTTCCTCCTCGGTCGCCGTTGCGGTCGTGACGAGCTTGAAATCGGTGGGGAGGAGGTCGCGACGGTCGGACTCCTGTAGCAGGAGCCGGCCGAGCGCGTTCTTTGCGTCCCAGCGGGGCTGGTCCGGCCGCGGTGGGTCGGTCCGAACGAGCTTGAGCTTGGGGCGGTGGCCGAGCGGTTCGAGGGATGCCGGGTCGAATTCGGGGGCGGCGAGCAGGTCCACGAACACCCCCTTGAGGGCAGCCGGGTCGTCCGGCCCGAACGGGCGGTTCACGGCGATCGCACAGCCGTAGCGAGCCATCGGGTCGGTCGCGATCGCCCGCTCGAGCGCCTCGCCCAAGGTCGCGCCCGAAGCGACGCCGCAGGGGGTGGCGTGCTTCACGACGGCGGCGCTCGGACCGGGGAATTCGGCGACGATCCCGAGGGCCGTGTCGATGTCCAGCAGGTTCGTGAACGAGAGCGCATCACCCTTCACGACCGCGAACGGCGCGGGCCGAAGCCCCGCTCCAGGCGGACTGACGGTCCCGTACGACGCGGCGCGTTGGTGCGGGTTCTCACCGTACCGCAGCTTGAGCGGTTCGCGTCGAAACACGACCTCCTCGGGGAACCCGTCCGCCGCGCCGCCGCTAACCCCCAGTCCCCGGGCGATGGCAGCGTCGTACTCGGTGCAGCGTTCGAACGCGCGGACCGCGAGACGCAGCCGGGTCGCGGCCGAGACCGAACCTGCGCTCGCCCGCAGCTCCTCGAGGAGAGGAACATAGTCCCGCGGGTCGGTCAGCACGGTGACCCACGCATGGTTCTTCGCGGCCGAGCGCGCGAGCGTCACCCCGCCGATGTCGATGTATTCCTCGCGCTCCCGGGACTCCGGGTGCTCGCTGAGGTGGCGCTCGAACGGGTAGAAGTTCACGACCACGAGGTCGAAGGGCAACATCTGGTGCTCGGCGAGCTCGCGGCGCCCGGCGTCAGTGCGGGGAGCGAGGATCCCGCCCAGAATGGCCGGGTGCAGGGTCTTGATCCGACCTCCGAACCACGAGGCGATGCCGGTGAGGTCCTCGGCGGGTCGAACTGGAACGTGACCGTCGATCAGGGCCTTGCGGGTTCCCCCCGTGGCCCATAGCTCGACCTGAAGCGCGGAAAGCCCCCGCGCGAGACCCGGTAGGCCGGACTTGTCGTCGACCGAAAGCAAGGCGCGCTCGATCCGCGTCGACGATCCTTCTTCGGACGACACCGTCCGTACCCCCAACGGGGAGGTTGGGCGAGAGATAAGATACGCGGAAGCCCCGCGGGGCGCCGCTCCGCCGTGGTGGGCCGCCTCTTGGGCAGCCATAGCCATTAATACGGCGACCCGAGCTAGTTACATCCCCGACAGGCCCATGCGCTGGATTCCACTCGATTCCTCCACGGCTGGCCCGGACGCCCACGTTGTCCGCGTGTCCCGAGCCCGATCCCGGCTCGCCCGCCGCGGTGCGGCACGTCGCTGGCGTCGTCGTGGACGCCGGGCGCAGGTAGCAGCGGTCGCTACCATCCTCGGTCTCCTGCTCGTTGTAACGTTCATCGCGACCTATCTGACTACGACGCTACCGAACCAGATGTCGGTCAACGACCTGAACCACGACATCCTGGTCGAGAATCAGGTGGGCCAGCTGCAGGCGACGCTCACGAAGGCGGCCGCCGACGGTCAACCGGGCGCGGAGGTTTCCCAGCCGATTACGCTGGGGTCGGACGGCGCCCCTCCCTTCGCGTCCCAGGACGGGTCGACCGTCTCCAGCACCATTGGGAGCGTGAACTCGACCACCAAGGTGTTCCTGGGGGCGAATTCGAGCGTCTCGTACACCTTGGCCGGACCTACCGGATTCCACCCCCCGCTCGGATTCGGGATCTCGAAGGTCGCGAACCTCCCGAAGCCCGCCGGGGTGTGCGTGGTCGCCCCGGCGAGCACGATGACGTGCGGCGGGTTCAACAGCCAGTACAATCTCAAGTGGAACTTTTCAGCGGGGAACAACCTCGCATACTCCGTCTCGCTCCAGGGGGGCTCGGCGTTCGTCGGCCTGAACTACTCGACGAACAGTTCCACGATCACGATCTCGGGTCTGCAAGGCTTCCACGTCTTCTTGACGCTCTACGGGAATCACAACAGCTTCAATCCGCAAGGGAGTGGGGGGAGCACGCCCATCACGATCAACGTCACGGGCAGCTTCAACACAATCAACCTGGCGGGGCTCACGGCGGGGGGCAATACCATCAAGGTGAACATCGTCGGGAACAACAACCTGATCATCGGTACTCCCACGAACGGCGGCAACACGGAGTACTTCAGCATCATCGGCGCCTACAACACGCTCTCCCTGACGCCGGGCGGCGGCGACAAGATCTACACCTACTTCACCGGGTTCGATGCCGGCAACGCGACGTCCGTGACCTGCCCGTACGGGACCCTCGGATTCAGCAACGTGTTGACGGGGGTCACCAACACGATCTTGAACAGCCAGAACGCGCACCTGTACCAGTTCTACAACAACTCCACCGCCTTCAACAACCCGAGCGTGCACAACCCCGGCACGCACTGGCAGGTCACGAACCAGACGGCGTCCAACTTCCTCTGCCCGTACGTCCAGTCCCTCCAACTGCCGTTCTCGTTCAGCCAGTCCGCCGAACTCGTGGTCCACCTGCGAAACACCTACGCACCGGTCGCCGAGGTGGCGTACGACGAAGGGGCCGTGGTCCTCGCCCAATCGGGAGGGAATCCCATCATGGTCGACGGACCGCAGGTCGCGTACACGGGCACCAGCGCGAGCCTGTGGATTCCATCGTTCGTCGGAGCTCCGGGTACGACGGCCGGGATCTCGACGGTGGACGTGCTCCTGCGTCTGGTCTCGGTGGAATCGTTCGCCCTCCCGGCGAACCTGTTCAGCCTATCGCCCGGCGGTGCCGTCACGGTCGTCGTGAACACGCCCTACGCCATCGCGTGGGTGAACTACTTTGCCAACCTTCCGGCGTTCGCCGGCCACGTCTCCTGCTCCCCGGCGGCGAAGGCTGCCTGCCTGGGACCCTACGCGCCGGGCGGGTCGCTCGGAACCGTGACGATTTCCTTGCCGACCACCGGGTTGCAGAGCTTCACGATCCAAGTGGCGCAGTTCGCCGTCTCGTTCACCTAGGCTCGCCGCGAGGGGGTCCGGGGACCCCCGGGAGAAAGCTCGCGCGCCCTCCACCTCAGCCATGCCTTGGCACCGACGAGCGTCCCCCAGGTCCGGACGGTCACCATGGGAGCCCCTTCCTCGGGGGAGAGCGAACTCGCCCAGGCGGAACGGACGGCGGGGAGTTGCCGGTGTTCGATCTCCACTACAGCGTACCGGCCCTCCGAGCGGATCAGCCGGAACCCCGTGCTGCCGAGTCCGGCCCGCTCGAGCCGGCGGCGGACCGCCACCTCCCAGTCTCGGGGCGATAGGGTCGGAAGGTGTTCCCCCGCCACCTCGAGACCGAGGTAGCGGGGTCGGTTCGTGCGCGGCCTAGCGGACGAGGTCGATGACTTCCTCGGACTCACCGGCGGCGTAGCCTCCCTTCTGTCCGAGGAGGCTCTGCGCGCGGACGCCCGTGATGATGAGGAGCACCTTGATGGTGTTCTCCAGCTCCGGAGAGTTCTCGACCGAGCAGCCCCAGATGATGCGGGCGCGCTTCGAGATCTTTCCCCCGACCAGGGCCGCGGCCTTCTCGGCCTCACTGACGGTCATCGTCGGACCGCCGATCACGCGGACGAGGGCGCCGGTGGCGTCCTTCAGCTCGACCGACCCGAGCAACGGGGAGGTCAGGGCCTCGGTGACCGCTTCGGTGACCCGGTCCGTGGCGCTCTCGCTCTCGCCGAGCCCGATCAAGGCGACCCCGCCGTCCTTCATGACGGTCAGGATGTCGGCATAGTCGAGGTTGACGAGGCCGGGCTTGGTCACGATCTCCGTGATGCCTTTGATCGCGGTCATCAGGACCGCGTCCGCCAGCTTGAAGGCGGAGTCGAGAGGCATCCGGGGGACGAGTTCGAGGAGCTTGTCGTTCTGGATGACGATCGTGGTGTCGCAGACACGACGCAGGCGCTCCAGCCCGTCGCGGGCCTGCTCCATGCGTGCGGACCCTTCGCCGGCGAATGGGAGGGTGACGACGCCCATCGTGAGTGCGCCGGCTTCCTTCGCGATCCGAGCGACCAGGTGCGCGGAACCGGTTCCGGTACCGCCGCCCATGCCCGCCGTGATGAAGACGATGTGCGCACCGTTGAGGAACTGTCGCAGCTCCTCTTCGTTCTCTCGGGCCGCTTCCTCCCCGATCTCGGGGCGGGCGCCCGCGCCGAGGCCCTTGGTGGCCCGGCGGCCGATGAGGATCTTGCGCGGAGCGTGGATCGTGAGCAGATGTTTCGCATCCGTGTTGATGGCGCACATCTCCGCGCCCTGGATGCCCTCCTCCACGCAACGGTTGATCGTGTTGGACCCGCCGCCGCCGCATCCGACGATCCGGATGTTGACCTTGAGGGTCTCTGCGAGCTTCGCAAGTTCGGCATCGTCCGGGTTGGCGTAGCTGGGCCCGGTCGGCTTCTTCTCCTCGACCAGGGCCTGATTCTCCTGGTGTTTCGCAATCGCTTCCTGGATGATGGACTTCATCGATGGTTCCTCGCTCCGTTTGTCAGACGAGCGTCATACGCTCCGAGGAAGGACTCTTGGAGTTCATAGATAAACGTTTGCGTCTAACGGAACTGTCACACTATCGGGGGTTCACGAGTCGTGCGATTCGGCCGTAACATTTCGGGGGAAACAGCGAGCCGCCGTAGAGAGAACGTCTAACGTCCGCAACGCCCTACCTGTGTAGTGGAAATGGCAGGCTCGGCACCTTCGACGGCGTACATCCGCCTCTTCGCGCCCGTCGATAACAACAGCATGATCGCGTTGCTGTCAATTTGCGACCAAATAGTCGCCCGTGGAACGGGGCGAATCCACTTGCTAATTTCGACCCCAGGCGGCTCGGTATTCCACGGCATATCGGTTTACAACTACCTGCGGGGATTGCCAGTTGAACTTGTCACCCATAACTTCGGAGCGGTAGATTCCATTGGGCTGGTAGTGTTCTCTGCCGGAAAGACCAGACTTTCCGTGCCTAACGCTCGCATCCTCATGCACGGGGTCTCGGCAACCGTCCCTGGTCCCGCTGCTCTCACTGAAGACCAGCTGCAGGAGAGCCTGAAGAGCCTGAGAATCGATGCTTCGAACATCGCTCGGATTATCGCTGAACACTCAAGGAAGACGGAGAAAGAGATTCATGAGGCTATGCTCGTGAAGACCACGTTCGACCCGAAAGAGGCTATTGCCTTCGGCTTAGTCGATAGAATCGAACCGGTTGAGATCCCGGCCGGCACGAACGTCTACGCCATCCAGAAGCAGGACCCGAAATAGAACCTGGTCACCGGCCTATCTCGATCGGCGACGACTTAACGGCTTTGTAGGCTGCTAAAAACCTCAACCGCCACTCGGTAGCGATGCTCAGCACGGCCCCTGGAAACTTTTTCTTCCAACTTGTAGTCCGCTTGAATCCTAGAATCCTGTAGTGACGTGAAGTCGTCGTAGAGGTCCTGGTACCGCCATGAGACTTCTTGTTTGGCGGTGTTGTGATCGCCAATTCCTGTGTACGAAACGAGCGATTCCGTCTTTTTCTTTACCAAGCTAAATACCGCATAGTACGCTCGACTTATCGAGCTTCTGTAGTCGGCCTCGTAATCCCCTGACTGAAGCAATCTTTCTGCTGTTCCCAGTAGGTCCCTGGGCTTAATGCTCATGTTCAAGGAGGAAGAATAGTAACCACAACGCGGCAACCGGGACGCAGCGAGCGCAGTTTAGAGCGAAGCCCTGCTTCGATGGTCCGCATCTCGTCGAATTCGATTCCCTCGACTGTTATCGCAATGGAAACGCAACGGAACGCGCCAGTATCCGGATCGGGATATGAATAGACTCGCGCGCTGGCAGAGCTCAACTTTGGCGTGCTATTGATTTCCGACTGGACGGCTCGAATGGTATCGAAAACCCCGTACTCTCGCAGCCACGGTAGGGCGCTGGCTTCGATCTGTACCCGAGAATGGAGTTCAAGAATGCGATGAATCCACGGAATCCCCAACAGGAATGCGGGGTCGACAACTGGGCGCAAGGATGTGTATTGATAACTCGAAGCGGAACCTACTACGGTGTTAGATACCACGCCGGAAGCGAATGAGTAATTCGCTGGGCCGACTGCCATTGTGGCAAGGTGGATGTGGGAGTCCGTCGCCGTCAGATTGCGGAGCGTCACGAGCTGGTGACGATCTGACATGCCGACCAGGTAAATCTCCGTGGAGGCCCCAGGGGACCGCCATTGATCCATGCTAAAGTCGAAGGACGGGTTCATTGCAGTAATTGCTTCTCCACCATCTCCGCCTTAGTAGGAAGGTCAACGAGCCATTTCTTCATGTCGCTCCAAGCCTTATGCCGAACCAAGAACTTCACAAATGCCTTTTTGGGATTATTTCCGAACGGTTCGATGGTGAGCTCGTTCCAAGGAGTTGCTTCCCTGAAGGGAGCTTTCATTGTGGTAGCTTCGACCCCGACAAATCGAACACCCCAACCGCGCATTTGCGCTCCCATTAACGTCTCTACCCAGACCGGGGCACGACCTGCGAGAGGTTCGAGTGCAGCGAGCGCAGTTGAAGGAGTATCCATCACAAAAGCGGATTCCACCTCGAATGATTTCAGGTCCGAAATGTTCACGCCTGCGAGTACGAGCAGCGGGTTAAGAATTGTAGTCTCGACGACTACCGGGTCATGAATCCGTCTAATATCAATTGACACAACGCCGAGAGTGCTGTCATAGATGATTATGCCCTGGGGCCATTGAAGCAGTTGAATCGGAACCTGTTCTCCCGTTACTCTGGCTCCGACCGCATCTGTGACACTACCATTTAGTGGGCGCAGCGCGGTTTCGAATTGCGCCCTTGAAAAGGGTGATGGTGAAGGAAAAACAACTCCAAGCCGAACGGCCTCGGGGGTGAGGGCCATTGGCCGGGGGACCTTGTATGCCTATTTGAGATTCGCTGCGCCACGGAACTGTAACGTAGTCGCGGCCTCACGATTCTCGGGAATCCCTTGTAACACGCCACGGCTTGCTCGCATGCTCGATGATTTTCTTCCACCTGAACCCGTCTCCGACGGGGATTCCCGCCGCCTCGCCCGGGGTCATGCCGAGAGCCTGGTGATCGCGTACGAGATTATAGTGGACCCGGAAACCCTCCGCCAGTACCGAGGCCCCGGACTCGTTGTCGAACGCCCGCATGACCTTGGTCCGCTCCTTCTCGGTTCCATGGAACCGTTCGATCTTGTTGTTGGACTCTTTGGCCCGGATGCTCGGAACCCGGTGGTGGGGGTTCAACGTGGCGTTCCGGTTGATTGGCGACCATCCGAGCGCACCCGGGACCGAAAGGTCCGCTGCCGTCGCCTTTCTTCCGAGTTCCTTCCGAACTGCCACCGGGTAGGCCGGCATCCCGTCCGTCATTACCTCGAAAGGTCGGTCCGGAGTTGCTCCCTTGGCCTTGCGAAGAGGAGCGCGGGTGTTTTCGATACTCCGATCCCGGCTGATGTGGGTCGCAAGAAGGAACCGACTCTCGCTGTCGAGGACGTTCCATAGGTAGGTATTGGCTCCGTTCACATTCACCACCGTCTCATCGACGTGCCAGCGGTCCGACGTGCGAGCGCCCTGCGCGTCCATCCACTCAGCTGCGAGGCGCGAGTAGTGGGTAATCCACCGGTAGACCGTCATGGCCGATAGCTTGAGATTGTAGACCTGCCGGAAATGGTCCGCGATCTTGCGCAGCGAAAGGCCCCGGAAATAGAGATCAAGCGCGAGGGCTATCTTCTCCGGGTCGGCGCGGCGGTTGTGGAAGCCCTCCCTGCCGCTGAACTTCCGCCCGCACGACCGGCACTCGTAGCGGGGAACGTCTCCGCTCTGGTTGCGGCGAACGCCATCTGGAGCTACGTCGGCAGACCGACATCGGTCACACCGGGGCTTCTCCTTCGGCGCGGAGGCCGCGTCTTGTAGGCCTTCCCGGTACCGCACGGCGAGGACGTGAACGCAAACCTTCCCCGTGGCCGCGAAGAAAGCGCAGTCGCAAATCCACCGGCCACCCTCTTTTCGGACGTGACGGAATGTTCCCGGCTGGCTCTGAGAGCACACTGTCCAGGCGTCCGGCTGCTTGGACGAAATCTGGTCCCCCCGTGCCACGATAGCGAGCGCCGGTGTCCGTTGGTCCGTCCATGCCCTTTCATTCCACCATTCCGTGCTTCCGATTCCCGGCATCCTCTTCACCCTCAGTTTCGCCCGTCTCACTTGGGCTTGTTGTTGCCTAACACTATAGGCAACAGAGTATTTAAGGCTGTTGGCAAATGGTAAGCCTACATATAAGGCATAGTTATGTAGTCGACCGCCTATCAGGGTGAGCGAGGGGTCGATGGTCGGAACCTTCCGGTCCAAGGTGTCGAAGACGATGGAACGCTCGGAGTCGGTACGAACCACCATTCCGGAGGCGGTGGCGGCAATCCTAGGAGCGGGACCCGGTTCGACGTTGCTATGGGCGGTCGAACCCGGTTCCGGGCGCGTTACGGTGTTGGTCGAGGGCGGGTCTGCCGGGTCCGGAGGGTTGTCCCGGTCGAAGAAGTCGCCTAAGCGGGCCTGACGGAGCGGCCTGCTGGCTTGCAGTCGAGTGGTTCGCGTCGAGTCGAGCCTCTCTCTCGGTAGGTTCTATTTGGCCAGTTGCTATTGAACTTTGCTCTGGTTTTCTTCGCCATAAATCGCGTCCTCCTCTTTCTTGATTTCGGCTTCTTCTTGGTCCTCCTTCTGTTTGGAGGCTTTCCGGGCCTCTTGTTCCTTCCGGGCCTTCTCCATCTGCTCTCGAATTGGGAAGGGAAGCATTCCACTCGGGAACGGAGAAGCGGCCGTTTCCAAGTCCCTGATCCTCCCTACAATTTCTTCATAGACCGCCTTCTTGGCCTTGGACATGCCCGGCTTCTGAAGGTCAATCTCTAGCAAGGCCTCCACGCGCATTATGCCCTCCAGCCTCGCGCTGCTCCGCGTGGAGTCCGAAGTCAACGCCCCAGTCTGTTGCATCCAGAGCTTGTGCTTCTCAAGCTCCACATCGGCATTGTGCATGGCGAGTTTTAGTGCGTCCGATTTTTTTTGCCTGTCAGTCAGCGCGAGTATGAAGACAATGAGCAGCGCGATTACGACGGCGAGGGCAACGTATGGATCAAGATGGGTCACCAATTCAACCACCACTACCAGAACGGCCCCTACCATCGAAACCAGCTCGGCGATGTACGATGGCTCGGGCAAGTTTTTCGCATCCACGATGCCTATCATCTCCCGGTCCGAGATTAAACGGTCGGTCTCCGAAACCTCGAAGGAACCCGGTTTCCCCCGGTTTGATACATGGTTTGGAAGAGGGTGCAAAAACCCCCGAATTTCGACTGAACCGCGTCTAACGGAAGGTGTCGTGAAATCACCTCGAGGAGTTCGACAAAACGACAGGCTGCTACGCAGTCGACCCATCGGCGGGGTATTCATCGTTCGTGAGTTACTGGTATCTCTCGGTCGGATACTAGGCAAGTGTTCCGCCGATGTGGCGCGTATCATTAGGCAGCGCTGATACTCACGTCTTGCCGACGCCAAATTTGGCCCAGAATGGCCGACCATGGAGTTGACCGAACTGAACAATCCATACTCACAAAGAGGTCAATCACGAATCCTAGCGGGCTACATCATCAGCGGCATCGCAGTCTTGTTTGGTGCATTCATCGTCACATTCTATACGTTGAATCCACCCTGCTCGCAGCCTACAGCGTATCCGTGCCAAGCGTCCCCCCTGGTTCCCGCGGCGGCAGTGCTTCTTGCAAGCGGAGTAATCGCGATAGTGATTATGGCTGTGGTTTCCTGGCGGAGAAGACTTCCCCGCTGAGCGGGAGTCGTCGGAGAAGCACCATTCGTAGGTTGATTGGCCAACGGTCGGAACCGCTGTGGTTCCGCCCATTTCAGAGTAGTTCGAGCGAGGAGCCCCTGACTGTGACTGAAGCGGACAGCGGCTTGCCAAGTGTAACTCGATGAAGCTGTGGCTGAGTCACTCATCTGTAACTTAATCGATCTGGCTGTAACTGAATCGACCTCTCCCCAGCAATTCAGTCACACCTTCCATCTAACGGAAGGTGTCGCGGTGCTGACGGATATTTCTCGATAGAGCAATCGGGCGAATGCCGTCGACGAAGACACCGACCGCTTCGGGAAGAAGGAGCCCACCGACGGCAAGTTCGCCGGCTCAGCGGTGGGAGGTTGGGGAGTTCAACCCGAACAGTTCGGCCGCGTTGCCGTAGAATATTCTCTCTAAGTTCTTCGCGGAGAAACCTAGCTGGACCACCGCCTCTACCGCGGGTCGGGGATCGTCGAGAGGATAGTCGCTGCCGAACAATAATCGGTCCACGCCGACCTTCTGAACCACCCACCGGAATTGGTCGGCAAACGGGCCGCCGGCCAGCAACGTGGTCGTGGCCGAAAGGTCGATCCACACATTCCGATGCCACCAGGGATACCGGCCGAGAATCTCGTAGACCAACAGGTCCGCGAACCTCGGTCCGTGCGCGTGAGCGAGTATCAAACGCGCCTCGGGCACGTTCATCGCGAGAAGGACGAATTTTCCGGGTTGGTCGGCGTCGAACGGCGAGTAGGCGTCGAACAGCACCGGGAGGTTACGTTCCGCGGCTCGGCGAACGACCGCCTCGACCGCGGGGTCCGCCACGTCGAACTGCTGGGTGTTGGGGTGGAGCTTCAGACACCGAGCCCCCGCCCGGGCGGCGCGGTCGATCTCCTTGAGCGCGGCGGCGCCGTCGGCCGGGTGGACCGAGCAGACGGGGTAGAAACGTCCCTTTGTTTCCTTCCCGAGCTTGAGAACGCGGTCGTTCATCTTGCGGGTGCGTGCCATGTCCGAGCGGGGCGCCATCACCAAGGCGCCGACGTACCGGACATCGAGACCCTTCGCCCGGCGCAGATAGTCCGCGGCCGTGTGGGGTTCGGAACCGAGGATCGGTTCCGTCCCCAGCATCGGGTGGACGTGTACATCGATGATAGGGCCGGAGTAACTTCGCGGCCCCCGGCGCGTCCTCGGCATCCCCGTCCCCACCTTTCCCGGCTTCATAAATCGGGCGACGAACTTCGGCCGCCAGTACGCTAGTCGAGTCGGCCGGAGTCGCTCGAGCCGGACGCAGCCTTAAAACCCGTGACTCACTGCGACGCCCGTGGAATCCTATTTTCGCGCGATCGAGTCGTCCGTCGACCGCGCGTACGCGGCGGCCGAGACCGCTCGCGGCGAAGGGTTCGACCCCGAGCTCACCCCGGAGATCCCCCGCGCGCAGGATATGGCGATGCGGGTCGAGAAGCTTCTCGCCCATCTCGGCATCGAAGGGATATCGACCGAGATTCGGTCGCTCGCGGCGGTGATGCCGCGCGAGGAGGTCGCCGTCACTATCACTCGACGTCTCGCGATGGATGCGTCGCGGGGCGATTCGGTCGCGGCCCGGGTCGACGCCGCCCTCCGCGTCGGCCTGGCGATCCTGACCGAAGGCATCCTGGTCGCCCCGCTCGAGGGCCTCGCCGAGGTGCACATCCGGGAAGGGCGCGACCATGCGGCGTACATCGAGCTGTACTACGCCGGTCCGATCCGGGCCGCCGGCGGGACCGCCCAGGCGCTCAGCGTGCTGCTGGCGGACGTTGTGCGTCGGGATCTGGGGTTGGCCCGGTTCCAGCCAGAAACCGGCGAGATCGGCCGGTACCAGGAAGAGATTCCTCTCTACAAGTACCACCAACATCTCCAGTACGTTCCGACCCCCCAGGAGATCGACCTCGTCATCCGGAACGTCCCGGTCGCCATCTCGGGCGAGGCGACCGAAGGAGACGCGGAAGTGAGCGCGTTCCGCAACCTGCCGCGGGTGCCGACCAATGGGATCCGCGGCGGAGCGTGCCTCGTGATCGCCGAGGGCCTGTGCCAGAAGGCAGCGAAACTACGGAAGGTCGTCGAGAAGCTCGGGATCGAGGGCTGGGAATTCCTCTCCGAGCTCGGCCACCACACCGATGACGACGAGGAGGCCCGCATCCCGAAGTACCTCCAGGATTCGGTCGGCGGACGGCCGGTGCTGGCCCACCCGAACCATCCAGGAGGCTTCCGCCTCGTCTACGGCCGCGCTCGAACGACGGGCCTCGCCGCCTGTGCGATCAATCCGGCCACGATGGTGATCCTCCAGCACTTCGTCGCGATCGGGACCCAGGTCAAGCTCGAGTACCCCGGCAAGGCGACCGCGATGGCGGTCTGTGACACCGTGGAAGGACCGATCGTCGAGCTCGACGACGGGACGGTCACCGCCGTCCACGATCTCGCACGGGCCGAGCTGCTGCGGCCGCAGGTCCACCGGATCATCGACCTCGGAGAGATTCTCGTCTCGTTCGGGGAATTCCTCGAGAACAACCGAGCCCTCGTGCCGGGAGCGTATTCCCTCGACTGGCATCTGGAGGAGCTGCGGGCCGTCGGGGTCGACCCCGTAGCGGGGTCCTCGGTCGCCGGATACGACGACGCCGTCGCGATGTCCCAGGCGCACGGCGTCCCGCTCCATCCGCGCTGGCTGCTGTTTTGGCACGACCTCAGCCCGGCGGAGATCCGTGCCCTCTCGGAGTTCGTCGAGAGCACCGGGCGTTGGGTCGACGGACAGCTCGAGCTACCGGCCGACCCGTCCTGGAGAGAGACGCTCTGTCGGCTCGGGTTCCTATTCTATCCGTTGGACGCGGACCAGCTCCGGGGGGAACCGGACCCGAGCGCCGCCTTGGTCGGGTGCCTCGGCCTTTCCCCCGAAGGCAGCCACTTGGTGCGTCGAGCGTCGCTCGAGCCGGTGGATACCGATCCGCTGGGATACGTCAGCCGACTCGCGGGAGTCCGGGTCTTGGCGCGGGGTCCCTCCCGGGTCGGTGGTCGGGTCGGCCGGCCCGAGAAGGCCTATCAGCGCAGCATGCAGCCGAACGTTCACGCGCTCTTCCCGGTGGGCGCCGCGGGCGGTCCCACCCGCTCCCTTCCCGAGGCCGCTCGGAACACCATGAAGGAGGGCACGAAGGTCGACCTCGGCGTGCGGGTGTGTCCGGCGTGCAACCGACCTACGGTCTGGATGCGGTGCACCTGCGGTGGACATACGCGGCCGACGGGCAAGGTGCTGACCGAATCGCTCCCCATCGCGCACCTGTGGGGCGACGCGCTCTCGCGCCTGCATCTGGGCAAGGTGCCGGTCGTGAAGGGGGTCAAGGGACTCACTTCGCCGGGCAAGGTGCCCGAACCGATGGAGAAGGGGATCCTTCGCGCGACCCATGCGATCTCCGTCTACCAGGACGGCACCGCCCGGTTCGACCTGACCGACCTTCCGCTCACCCATTTCCGGCCGGTCGAGGTCGGCGCGGACCTCCCGACCTTACGACGGCTGGGCTACACGCAGGACTGGGCCGGTGACGATCTCACCGATCCGGAGCAACTCGTCGAACTAGCGCCGCAGGACCTGGTCGTGTCCCGATCGTGCGGGGAGTACCTCACGCGCCTCGCCCAGTTCGTCGACGACGAGCTGGTCCGTTTCTACAATCTCGACCCGTTCTACCGTGCGGAGCGGCCCGAGGACCTGCTCGGCCAGATCGTCGTGGCGTTGGCCCCCCACACGTCCGGTGGGGTCGCCGGACGTCTCGTCGGGTTTACGGACGCCGAGGCCTGCTTCGCGCACCCCGTTTTCCACGCCGCGAAGCGCCGGAACTGCGACGGTGACGAGGACTCGGTCACGCTGTTGCTCGACGCGCTGTTGAACTTCTCTCGGTCGTACCTGCCCGCGAGCCGCGGGGCGCTCATGGACAAGCCGCTCGTGCTCACCACCCGGCTCGAGGCTACCGAGGTCGACAAGGAAGCGCACAACGTCGACGTGGCCTGCCGCTACCCGCTCTCCCTCTACCGGGCCGCCGTCGAACGTCGGCCGGCCAAGGAGATCGAGGCCCTCCTCGACCTGGTCAGCCACCGGCTCGGGACGCCGCGGGCGCTCGGAGATTACGGGTTCACGCACGACACCCACCGGATCTCCGGCGGTCCGGTCCGCTCCGCCTACCGGGAAGGTAGGTCGATGGCCGAGATGGTCGAACGGTCGATCGTTCTCGCCACGCAGATCCGTGCGGTGGACGTCGCGGAGGCGGTCACGCTCGTCCTGAACGCGCACTTCCTGCCCGATGTGATGGGGAACCTGAAGAGCTACGCGACCCAGCGATTCCGTTGCAAGGAGTGCGGGGTCTCGTACCGACGGCCGCCGTTGTTGGGACAGTGCACGGCCGACCGATCGGGCGGGGGTCGATGCGACGGGGAGCTCCTGTCGACCGTCTACGAGGCCTCGGTACGCAAGTACCTCCCGCTCTCGCAGCGCCTGGGGGCGATCGACGGGATCACGCCCTACGTCCGCCAGCGGATCCAGGTGCTCACCGATTCGGTGGCGACCTTGTTCCCGGGCGCGACCGCCCAGACGACGCTCGACCGGTTCCGGCCGCGCGAGCGTTCCCCGGCGGCCACCGCCGAATAGACCTCGCGCGCGGAACGCCCAAATAGCCCGGGGTCCGTGACGCCGTCCGTCGGGCTTGTGGGGTAGTCTGGACTATCCTGTTGGCCTTCGAAGCCAACGACCTGGGTTCGAATTCGCGGGAACGACCCGCGACGGAACTCCCAGCAAGCCCGTCCCGGGTCGACTACCGGAAGTAGTTGGCAGACTGCGTCGGCTCGTTCCGCTTCTCTTCCTCGGCCTTCGCCGCCTCGAGGATATCGACGGCGAGGAGGGCTGGGATCGGCACCAGGCGGACCCGCCCCTTCTCGTCCCCGTCGACCCCCTCGAGCTCGATCGCGAGCGCGTTGTCGCCCCCGATCGAGACGAGGCCCCGGAAGACCCCGGTCGAGACGATCGCCTTGTCGTCCGGGCCGGCGGACCGCAAGATCACCCGCGAGCCGGGCGTCAGTCCGATCGTCGGGCGCTTGTTCGATATGTTCGCCGCACTCACTTCGCGCCTCCGCGTTCCCGGGTGGCGCGCGGAGCGGTCCCGGCCTTCGGGCTCGGGTCGCTCGCGTGTTTCTCCACCAGCGTCTGCAAGTGATTCACGGTCTCCCGATACCGTCGCAGGGCATTCTGAGCATTGGCCTCGGTGAAATCCCAGGCCCGGGCGAGATTTCCGTAGCGCAACCGGTATCCCTTGCGCCCTTTGCCGTCGGTCGCGCCTCCCACCTCCTCCAGCAGGTCGAGGGCCTTGAGCTTGTTGATGTGCCGGTAAATGGTGGGCTTGGATGTCTTCAGCACCGCCGTGAGCTCGTCCACGTACCAGGGCCGCGCGGTGTCGCGCAGGAAGCAGTCGCGGACCAGGCGATACGCCAAGCTCTGCGCGATCGGCCCCTCCGAGCCCCGACCCTCCTCGCCTTCGGGCAAGTAGCCGACCAATCTCAGGAACTCGCGGAGCACCTCATCCAGGTCGGAGATCGGCGTCAGCGGAGTGCTGTAACGCAACGCGAGTTCGAATGGCATGCCGACCGAGTGCCAAAGCTGCTCATTGGATAAAAAAGAGGGCGTCCCCGTCCCAAGCGACGCGAAACGCTAAGCCCCGGCATCGCGGTGAACCCCGCGCCATGGCTGCGGTCGAAATCGTCACCCCCATGACCTCCGACGACGCGGTCGCCACGCTCCAGGCAAGCGCGCCAGGGGAGGCCGTCGTGCTCGCGGGGGGCACCGACCTCTTGTTCGACCTCGAGGAGGGGCGGACCGCACCGCGTCGCGTGATTTCGCTGCGACGACTCCCCTGGCGGACCCTGGATTGGAACGGTCCGACCTTGACCATCGGCAGCACGCTACCACTCCGTACGGTCGAGAACGATTCGGACGTCCGCGCCCGGATCCCCGGCCTCTATGAGGCGGTCCGGGCGGTCGGCAGCGTCGCGCTCCGCCACCAGGCCACGATGGGAGGGAACCTCGGGAGGTGCGCTCCGGCTTCCGACCTCGTCCCGATGCTCCTCGCGTTGGACGCCGAGGTCGACCTCGTCGGTCCCGCCGGGGAGCGGAGACTAACGGTCGACCAGTTCGTCATCGGCTCACGTTCGACCGCGCTCCAGCGGGGGGAACTGATCCGGTCGGTCCGGATCCCCGAAGCGCGGCCCTCTGCGTACGTTTGGCAACGCGTGCGTCCGTTCCATGACATCTCGCACATGGCGGTCGCGGTCGCCTTCTCTCCGTCCCGTTCGCGATGGCGCGTGGCGATCTCCGGGTTTCCACCCCGCCCGATCCTCGCCCCCGCAACGGAGGACGCTCTTCACGGACCCGTTCCGGACGAATCGGCCCTCGGCCACGCGGCCGAGGCGCTCGCGCGCCACGCGCCGATCGTCGCCGACAAACGTGCCTCGGAAGAGTATCGACGCCAGCTGGTCCGTCCTTTGTTGATCCGCGCCGTCCATTCCGTGGTACCACCTCCGGGGGCACCGTGACGACGCCGGCGACCCGGCTGACCGTCAACGGACGACCCGCGGTCCTGGGTGACGTACCAACCGGTGAGCGCCTTCTCGATACGTTGCGTTGGCGGCTCGGCCTCAAGGGCACCAAAGAGGGCTGCCGGACCGGAGGGTGCGGAGCGTGCACGGTCCTCGTGGACGGACAGAGCGCCCTCTCCTGTCTGCTCCTCACGCACGAGGTTGACCAGGCCTCGGTCACGACGATCGAGGGGATCGCCGACGATCCCGTTGGAGCACGAGTTCGCGCGGCCTTCGATTCGGCCGGCGCCCTGCAGTGCGGGTATTGCACCCCGGGGTTCGTGATGGCCCTGACCGGCCTCCTGCGGGAACGGGGCCGATCGATCCCACTCGAAGAACTCCTCGAGGATCTGGGGGGAAATCTCTGCCGGTGCACCGGCTATGCGACGATCGTTCGGGCCGCGCAGCTCGCCCGAGAGGGAGCACCGTGACCGGTTCGATGCGACCGGACAGCACGGCCAAGCTGGCCGGCTCGGTGGTCTACGGAACCGACCTCGATGTTCCCGGAATGCTCTGGGGCGCGCTCGTCCTCGCTCCGCTGGCGCATGGTCGGATCCGCTCGGTCGACCTCGCGCCGGCCCGCGCCCTTCCCGGAGTGATCGCGATCTCGTCGGCGGACGTCGCGGGTCTCGTCGACGGAGCGCACGGGGATCCCGAACGCCCTCCGTTTCCCTCCGAATTCATCACCTACCGCAATCAGCCCGTCGCGGCCGTCGCGGCCCCGACGCGCGAACTGGCTCGGGCCGCCGCCCGAGCCGTCCGCGTACTGGCCGACCCGCTGCCCGTGACCGCCGACCTCGAGGCGGTGTTCCCCGAGTGGCCGGCCTCGAAGGTCGTGGACCCCCAGCTCGTGGCGACGCATGTCCACGCCCGGCGAGGGGACGTCGACCGCGCGTTCCGAAGCGCCGAGACCGTCGTGGCGGAAACGTACCGAACGGCGAGTGTCCACCAGGTCGCGCTGGAGCCCCATGCCTGCGTGGCGGAGGTGACGGCCGGACAGTGGCGAGTGCAGTCGTCCACGCAGAGCCCGTTCGGGGTGCGGGAGGACACGGCGTCGATCCTCGGGATACCCGAAGAGTCGATCGTCGTCGACGGCACGTGGGTGGGCGGGGGGTTCGGCGGCAAAGGCGCGTCGTTCCTCGAACCGTACGCCCTGCTGCTGGCCCGGGCCTCGGGCCGGCCGGTGCGTCTCGCGCTGACCTATCGCGAGGAGTTCCTCCTGGGCCGGACCACGCTGCCCGCCGTGTTTCGCCTGGAGACCGCCGTGACCGGTGGGGAGATCGTGGCGCGCCGCGTTCGCCTCTTGCTGGATGTCGGCACCTCGCTGCCCGGCCGGGATTTCGCCACGGGGTACTCGATCGGCTTCCTGCTCGGACCGTACCGGACCCCGACGTTCGAGGTCGAAGGATACGCCGTGCGGACGAACAAACCGCCGTTCGGCCCCCACCGCGCCCCCTTCGCTCCGCAGGCGGCCTTCGTGGCCGAGTCCCATCTTGAACACGTGGCGCGGGTCATCGGGGTCGACCCGCTGGAGTTCAAGGCGCGGCACCTCTGGCGAGAGGGCGACCGGACCCCGTTCGGCCAACCGATCCTTGCGTTCGGGCTGTCCCAGGCGTTCGAGTCCGCGCGGGCGACCGCCGGGCGCTGGCGGAAGGAGGCCCCCTCCGGTCACGGGGTGGGGGTCGCGGTCGGATTCTGGTCGACGAACACCGGTGCCGGCGGGGAGGCCCGGGTACAGCTGACCCCGACCGAGCTGCGGATCGTCCAGGGCGAGCGGGAGATCGGCAGTGGGAGCGTGCTCGTGGGATTGGCCGAGGTCGCCGCGCGTCGCTCGGGTCTGCCACGGGACCGGGTCCACGTCGAGTACCAGGACACGGCGCACGCCCCGTACGATGCCGGGGTCTACGGGAGTCGCACCGTCGGCGCCCTCGGTCGGGCGGTGGACCGCGCGGTGGCCGACCTGCTCGGCGTGCTCGCTCGTCGCCTCGGCGTCACGGGCCCGGTGACCCTCGGCGTAGAGGACAATGAGATCGTCGCCTTGCACGGGTCAACGCACCGAAAGCTCGCCGAGCTCCTGAACGAACAAGAGCGTAGCGGCGGCGGGATCGTGGCCGAAGGCAAGCATTACGGCAAGGGGGGCGAGATCGACGAGTCCTTGGTGCTCGATGGAGCGTTCTACCCATACACGGACTTCACGGGGGCCGCGCACGTGGCCGAGGTCGCGGTCGACCGAGAGACGGCGACGGTTCGGCTCATCCGCTACGCGGCGTTCCACGATGCTGGAGTCGTCGTCGATCCCCGCACCGCTACCGCCCAAGTCGAGGGGGGAGTCGCGATGGGGCTCGGTACCGCGCTCACCGAGGAGGCGATCTGGTCGGACGAAGCTCGCCTCGAGAACGCAGGGCTGGTCGACTACCGGATCCCCACGCTCGGGGAGGTGCCGCCGATCGAAGTGCATTTCGTGGAAGGGTTCCTCGGCGCGGGCCCGTTCGGCGCGAAGGGACTCGGCGAGCCTCCCATCATCCCGGTCCCGGCGGCGGTCGCGGCCGCGGTGCGCGACGCGTGCGGCGCCCACGTGACCGACCTGCCGCTCTCTCCCGAGCGCTTGGCACGAGCGCTTAAGCTTCTCTGACGGTGCGGAGACCCATGCCGTTTTCGACGACCGAAATTCGGGAGCTGGTCGACCAGTATCCCCGTACCCCGGTCGTCGGTGCGGTCGGCTCGCATTCGGCGATCGACATCGCGGACGGGGCGGTCACCGAAGGTCTCTCGAGCCTCGTGCTCGCCCAGGCCGGTCGAGAGGCGACCTACGCCCAGTACTTCCGAACGATCCGGGGTCCGGGAGGCGGCCGTCGCCGCGGATGCGTCGACGACGTCTGGACGTTCCCGAAGTTCGCCGACATCGCGACGCCCGAGGCCCAGGAACGGCTGCGCAATCACGGAGTACTTCTCGTGCCCAACCGCGCGCTCTCCTCCTACGTGCCGCTCGCGACGATCGAGCAGGAGCTCCGCGTCCCGATCGTCGGCTCACGAACGATGCTCCGGATCGAGGAGCGCACGGAGCGGGAGAACTACTACACGCTCCTGGCCGCGGCCGGTATCCCCACCCCGCGCGCGGTCGCCACGCCGCCGGAGATCGACGGTCTGGTGATCGTGAAACTGCCGCACGCCCAGCGACGGCTCGAACGCGGGTTCTTCACGGTCGCGAGCCCCCAGGAGTACCGAAGCAAGAGCGCCCAGCTTATCGACCGGGGAACGATCACACAGGCCGACCTAGCGACCGCGCGGATCGAGGAGTACGTGCTCGGGCCCGTGTTCAACTTCAATTTCTTCTTCTCGCCGTTGCTGCCGCGCTCCGAGGGCCTCGAACTCCTCGGCGTGGACGAGCGACGGGAGAGCAGCCTGGACGGGCTCGTCCGGCTCCCGGCCGCCCAGCAGCTCGAGCTTTCCGAGTCGGCCCGCATCCCCGACTACACGGTCGTGGGCCACGGGACCTTGACCGTCCGGGAGTCGATCCTGGAGGACGTCTTCCGCATCGGCGAGAAGTTCGTGGACGCCGCGCGGGCGCGTTACCCGCCGGGCATCCTCGGCGCGTTCTGCCTGCAGACCTGTCTCGACCGGGACGGCCGCCCGACCGTCTTTGACGTCGCGGCGCGGATCGGCGGGGGCACGAACGTGCACCTCGCTCTCGGGCATCCGTACGGCAACGCGTTGTGGCGCGCGCCCATGAGCACCGGACGACGCATCGCGCTGGAGATCCGGCACGCCATCGACCTGGGCCGGTTGAAGGAGATCCTCACGTGAACACCGTAGCCCCTCCCGCGGCTCCGCCCAGCCTGCGACGCACCGCGCTGATCGACTTCCATCGGCGGCACGGCGCCCATCTCGTGCCGTTCGCCGGATGGGAAATGCCGCTCTACTACTCGAGCATCCTCGCCGAGCACCGGGCGGTACGCACCGGCGTGGGCCTGTTCGACGTCTCGCACATGGGCATCCTCACCGTCGAGGGAGGGCACGCCGGGGAACTGCTCGCCCGACGCACGACCGCGAACGTACCGAACCTGGTTCCCGGTCAGGTGCGCTACACGTTCCTGCTCGAATCGACCGGACGGATCGTGGACGACTTGCTCGTCAGTCGCCTCGACCGCGGCGACGAGCTCACCCGGTCGTTTCTCTCCGTCCCGAACGCCGGCCGGGCGGATGAGATCGAGGAGATCTTGCGTCAGCACCGCGGCCCGGACACGAAGATCGCTCGATGGAACGGTCCGGTGGCCCTGCTCGCCGTCCAGGGTCCCGCCGCCCGGGCCCTGCTCGAAAAGGAGTTCGGTTGGGACCTGAGCCCGTTGGCGTTCTACCATGCCGCGTTCTTCCCCGCCAGCCCCGCGGGCGAGCCGAGGACCGGCGTGCTCGGCCTGCCGTTCCCCGGCGCCCTCACGCACTCGATCCTGGTGAGCCGGACCGGCTACACCGGGGAGCTCGGCTACGAACTGTTCGTGCGGGGCGAGACCGCCGACGCCCTCGCCGAGCGGTTCGTGGCCCACGGTGCGGTCCCCGTCGGTCTCGGCGCGCGGGACACGTTGCGTCTGGAAAAGGGGTACCTGCTTTCGGGCCAGGAGTTCCACCGGGACCACACCCCGCTCGAAGCAGGCCAGGACCGGTTCGTCGACTTCGAACACGAGTTCGTCGGCCGGGCCCAGCTCGAGAAGGAGCGCAAGGAGGGTCTCGCCCGCCGCCTCGTGGGGATCGAGGTCGCGGAAGCGGGAGCGATCCCGCGCCACGGCACACCGATCCACTCCGGCGGCCAGGTGGTCGCCGAGGCGACCAGCGGCGGATTGTCGCCCACGCTCGGTCGGGGCATCGCGCTGGCCTACCTGCCCCCGGGGCTCACGACGCCGGGTACCGCGGTCGCGCTCGAGATCCGGGGCCGAGAAGTACCCGGGCAGGTCGTACCGCTCCCGTTCGTCAAGGCGCTCCGGACGTTAGCGTAAATAGTCGATTACCCCCATCTATGGCGGCGGGGCGATGGCGACCGAAATCGGGAACGGTCGCCCGTTCATCGGCCGGATGGAGGCGGTAGAAGCCCTCTACCGCCGATTCGATGACGCACGGGCCGGCACGGGAGGGGTCACCCTCCTGGTGGGAGCGACGGGGACCGGGAAGTCGACCCTGGTCGCCGAGCTCGTCACGAGCTTCCGCGAGCGCGGTACGCAGGTGCTCGTGGGGCGAGCTCCGGCGCTGGATGCTCCCCCACCGTTCGCGCTGATCCGATCCGCGATCGAGAGCGTCCGCGACCTGGCGTCGCCGCCGGCCGGCCTCGGGCCGGGGGCCACCGGGGGCGAGAGCTTCCTCATCGGGTTCGCTCCGCGACTGAACGAAGGCGACTTCCTGTCGCCGGTCCGGATCGAGGAGCGGCTGCTCTCCGAGCTCGAGTCGGCGGACGAGCGCGGCGACTCCCCGCGCGAGCCGCTGTGGACGGGGATCGTGGACCAGTTCCTGGAGGTCACGCGCCACGGCCCGACGGTGCTCGTCCTGGAGGACCTGCACCGCTCTGACGACCCGTCGCTCGAGGCGCTCGAGCACCTGGCCCGTCAGCTGCAGAACCGCCCACTCTGGATTCTCGCTACCTCGCGGCCGTTCGAGTCCCTGACGGAGTCCCGTCGCGCGCGCCTCGAGGGGTTCGAGACGGCGGTGCATGCCCGACGGACCGTGCTGCGTCCGTTCACTTCCGGCGAGGTGGCCGACTACCTGCACGGGCGCGAACCCAACCGCGAATTCACCCCCGAAGAGATCGCCCGTCGCTTCTCGGAGACCGGCGGCAACCCCCTGTTGCTCGAGCAATTCGACCGGCGCCGGTCGACCGGGCCGGGCCCGCCCGCGTCCGTCGGGTCCGGGGAGGGCGGGCCGCCCCCCGCCGAGCCCCCGCTCGATGACGACGAGCAGCGCACCGTGGCCGTGGCCTCCGTGCTCGGTCCGGAGTTCCCCTTCACGATCCTCCTACGGGCGAGCGGCGAGGACGAGGAGAAGCTCGCCGAGTCGGTGGACCGCCTCGTGAGCCGTGGCCTGCTCTTCGAGCGGCCGGGCGAGTTCCTCGCGTTCCCGGACGACCGGGCGCGCGCCCAGGTCTACGGACAGCTCACCGAGAGCCGGCGCCGCCTCCTGCACCGTCGGGCAGGGGAAGCGATCGAGGCGTCGGGCCGCGCGGATTTCGACACGATCTACGCCCTGGCCCGGCACTTCTACCTGGGCAAGGTGGACGCGAAGTCCGTGCAGTACAACCGCGCCGCGGCCGAGATCGCCGACCGGGCATACGCCCCCGAGACCGCCCGCGAACACCTGGAACGCACGCTCGAGGGGTTCCGTCGCCTGCGACCGGACGACGCCGACGGGGAAGCCGAACTCCTCCTCGAGCTGGCCCAGCAGGTCGACCACCTCGGCGAGTTCAAGGAGGCCGAGATGCTGTTGCGCAACCATCTCGCCCGTCGGGGAGCCGAGAGCCGGATCTCCCCGCCCGTGCGCGCCCTGCTCGAGCTCTACATCGCCCAGGTCCAGACCGACCAGGGCGAGTGGCCGGCCGCGGAGGAGACCACCGAGAAGGTCCTCAAGTCCGTCGACCTGTCGGCCCACCCGCTCGTCCGCGTCGCTCTCCATCGCCTGCGGGGGGAGGCGCTCTACTACCAGGGACGTTACACCGAATCGCTGGCCGAACACGCCGAAGAGCTTCGGATCGCACGGGAGATCGGCAACGAGCGGGCGACGGCGCTCAGCCGGGCCCGAACGGCGACGGTGCTGGCGATGACCGGTCAGGCGGTCCCCGCCATGGCCGAGGCGCGCGAGGCCGCCCGGATCCTCGAGCAGCTGGGGGACGCCCGGGAAGCGGCCCACGCGCACCTGTTCCTCGGGGTCATGATCGCCGGCCAACCGGCGACGCCCACCCGGCTCGCCGAGTCGATCGCCGAGTTCTCCGAAGCGATCCGCCTCGCCGAGAAAGCCCACGACCGACGGCGGGTCGGCTGGGCGCTGTTCAATTCCGCGGACGTGCAGCGCGAGGCGGGCCAGCTGGACGAGGCGACCGAGAAGGTCCAGCGTTCGCGCGAGATGCTCGAACGTCTGGGCGACCGGTTCGGGGTCGTGCAGGCGATGATCATCCAAGGCAAGATCGAACTCGACCGGGGCGAATACGACCGGGCGGAGGCGGATTTCCTCGATGCCTATCGGCTCGTTCGGGAGCTCAAGGCCCCGGCCGACGAGGTCGACGTGGTGCTGCGCCTGGCCCAGCTTTCCTACGCCCGCGGGGACCGGGCGAGCGCGCGGCGGCGCGTCGCCGAGCTCGAGCGCCAGAACCTGCGCACGCTGCGCCCCGACGTCGTCCCGGATTTCGAGCGCCTGCAGGCCGCGCTCCGGGAAAAGGAGGACGAGGGCAACGAGAGCGCATCGTCGCACTGACGGGCTCACGGTGCTGGTCCGACGCGCCCTCGCCGAGGACCGCGCGGGACGCGACCGGACCACCCGCGCCGTGCTCCCCGATCGGGTCCCGGCCGAAGCCGTGGTGACCGCCCAAGCCCCGGGCGTCCTTTCCGGCATGGAGGCGGTACGGCTCGCCGCGCGTACCGTCGGCCTCCAGGTCCGGTACGCGCGAGCCGACGGAAGCCCTCTCGCCTCGGGGACCGTCGTCGCACGACTCTGGGGCGATGCGCGCAGCGTCCTGGCGATCGAGCGAACGTTGCTCAACTTCCTGATGCATGCCAGCGGGGTCGCGACGCAGACCGCCCGCGCAGTACGGGCGGCCCGCGGGGCCGCGCGTCCGCTCCAGGTGTGGGCGACCCGCAAGACGCTGCCGGGGCTGCGCGCGCTCGAAAAGGCCGCGGTGGTGCACGGTGGAGGGTTCCCCCATCGTCGCGACCTCTCCGACGCGATCCTGATCAAGAACAACCACCTCGCTATGGTCCCGGTCGCCGAGGCGATCCGCCGGGCGCGTCGTGCGGTCCGTCCGCACGAACGCGTCGAGGTGGAGGTCCGCAGCACCCGGGAGGCCCTCGCGGCCGCGCGGGCCGGGGCCGATACCCTCCTGCTCGACAACGCGACCCCGCGCCGGGCCCGCGCGATCGTGCGGGCGCTCGAGCGGGCCGGCCTTCGGCAGGGTCGCCGGGTCGAGCTCTCCGGGGGGATCACTGCGGAGCGCGTCGGCCGGTACCGCTCGGTGGGAGCGGACGTCGTCAGTCTCGGGGCGCTCACGCATTCCGCGCCGTCGATCCCGTTCCACCTCTCCGTGCGCCCGACCCGCTTAAGACGCCACGCCGCCTAGAACCCTCGGAGGCCCGGATGTCGCTCGAGGAGGAGGTCCGTCGGCTGAAGGACGAGCGCGGTGCCGTGCTGCTCGCCCACAACTACCAGCGGGCCGAGGTCCAGGACGTGGCCGACTTCGTCGGCGACTCGCTGTACCTCTCCCGGAAGGCGATGGAGTCCGACCGGCCGGTCATCGTGTTCGCCGGCGTCCGGTTCATGGCGGAGACCGCCAAGATCCTGAACCCGAGCCGCACGGTGCTGCTCCCGGACCTGGCCGCCGGGTGTGCCCTGGCCGACTCGATCACGGCCGAGCAGCTGCGGAGCTGGAAGGCCGAGCATCCCGGCGCGGTCGTAGTCGCCTACATCAACACGTCGGCCGACGTCAAGGCGGAAGCGGACTATTGCTGCACGAGCTCGAACGCCATCAAGGTCGTCCAGAACGTTCCGACCGACCGCGAGATCCTGTTCCTTCCGGACATGTTCCTCGGCGACTACGTTCGCCGCAAGACCGGCCGTCGCATGCACCTGTGGGTCGGCGACTGCCCGGTCCATGCCAAGCTGCGCCCCGAGGACCTGGCGCGCGCGCGCGCCGCGCATCCCGGCGCCAGCGTGGTCGCGCATCCGGAGTGCGGCTGCGCGACCCAGGCCCTGGAGCACGTCGACCGGGTGCTGTCGACCGACGGAATGGTGCGGTTCGCCGAGGAGACCCGCGAGCCCGAGGTCCTGGTCGCGACCGAGGTGGGGATCCTGCACCGGATGCGCCGGTTGAACCCGACGACGACGTTCACCCCGATCGACGCGGGCGCGATCTGTCCGTACATGAAGGAGATCAGCCTGGCCGACGTCCGAGACTCGCTCCTCTACGGCCGGTACGTCATTGACGTGCCCCCGGAGACGGCGGCCAAGGCGCGGCGCTCGCTCGAGCGGATGGTGGCGGCGTAGGCCGACAATCTATAGGTGCGGGACGAGCGACCCGAACTGCGCCTGGAGCAGTAGATAGGTGTCCCAGAACAGGACGAGCGCGCCGAGGAACACGACGCCGACCGCGAGCCAGGACGGCTTCTTCGGCAGGTAGAAGTGCGGGCTCAGCGGGTTCACCCGGGTGGAGAGGAAGGAGCCCCCCGAGTACAGGAGCACCAGTCCGAGGGTGGCGGGGGCGAGCAGGGAGTACTGCCCGAGGTAAAGACCGAGGAACAGCAGCACGGCGGCGACCGGGATCGCCGCATTCGAACGACGGACCTCGGCCTCCGCGGCCCGGTGGGGGGGGGGGGGGGGGGCGCGGGAGTACGCTCGCGAGTAGGCCGGGCCGTTGGACACGCCGAGGCTTCCCCGGCACGGATAGATGAACCTCCGGGTCCAAAGGAAACACCGAGCGATGGTACCTAGAGATAAGAGGACCTTAGGGATGGAACTGCCGGTGTCCGAACCGACCCCCCGCCGTCCGGTACCCCCCCCTCCCGCGCCGGCCCCCGTTCGGGGCGTCCCGCGACGAACTCACGGAGGGTTGGCGGAACCGCCCGCCTTCCGCGCCCCGCCCCTCCGCGCGCCGACGATCTGCGCGAACTGTTCCGGTGCGGTGGCGACCACCGCCCCTCCCCTGTGCTGGGGGTGCGGTCGGCCGTTGTGCTCCGACTGCTACTGGCGGCACGGCCTGACTCCGACCGCGCACCGGTGCACGAACTGCCTCGCGCGCCAGTCCGAGGATGCGGTCGCGATCTCGGGCGGCCGTCGGGTCTCGCCGGTCGGGTTCAGCGGTCGGACGTAGACCGCCGACGGCCGGCCTCCGGGAATGGGCCGGCATTGATGACGTCGGGTCGTTGCGCTCCGGCGCGTCGTGCAAACCCGAGAGCGATCGGTAGTCGGGGGTCGTCCGGTGCGTCGCCGACTCCCGTGGGTACTGCGAGCCGTACGCCGGTGTCTCGAGCGAGTCGTGCCCAGGACGAGTCGAGACGCTCCGGTCCGGGCCCGACCTCGACCGCCGCCGCCACCGCATGGGCCAGGTCGATCCAACGCCGAGCAGGCGCGAGGCTCAGGTCGTTCCCACCGCCCAGGTGGGCCACCAGCCGCACCGGCACCGCACCGTTCTCGAGCGACTCGGGCAACTTCGTGGCGCGGAGCGGACGCGCGATCGCGTAATCGGCCGGCGGTGCCTGGTGAGCGGAGGGGTCGACGCCGGGTCCCACCTCGACCGCCCGCAGCACACGTGCCCCCGGGACCCGGGTGGCCTCGACCCGAGCGAGCGTCGTCGCCGGGACCGAGAACGGATGGCCGTCGGGGTCGACCCCGCCCACGACGAGGCCGACATAGGAGTAGTGCCGCCGTCGCGCCTCGAGAACGAGGCGGTCGACGTCGGCCGTCGTTGCGCCGACCGGCAGATGGACGTGGAGGTCGCCGACGAGGTCGGACTCCGCGACCAGCGTGGGGAGCTGGCTGCGGGCCGCGGCCTCGATCTCGCCCCGGTCTTCCCGGATCTCCGGAGGGATCCACGGGAGTCCGAGCGTGGCATAGACCTCCTCCTCCGTTCGGCCCCCCACGCGTTCTTCCGCACGGAACACTCCGTACTCGTTGATCTTCAGACCGCGGTCACGGGCGATGGTGCGCAGATGCACATTGTGCTCCTTCGAGCCGGTGAAGTACTGCAGCGCCGCGCCGAACGCGTCGGGCTCAACGACCCGCAGGTCCACCTGGAGCCCGCTCGTCAGGATCACCGTCTCTTTCGTCCCGCCCCGCATCCGGACCTCGCGCACTTCCGGCAGGGAGGAAAACGTGTCGAACACCTTCTCGGGCTCGTCCGAGGTGACGAGGATGTCGAGGTCCCCGACGGTCTCGCGTCGCCGTCGGAAACTGCCGGCCGCCTCGACCCGGTCGCTCGGGGAGCGTTCGCGGAGCGTCCGTACGATCCGCTCGGCGATCGGGTAGGCGAGCTCGATCGGTTCCCGGTGCGCCGCGGGCGCGGTCCGGGCGTGCTCGAGGGTGTTCCGGATCAGTTCGATCTTCCGCGGGCCGAACCCCTTCACCTGGTCGAGCCGACCGGCCGCGATCGCGTCCGACAGCTCGCTCGGTCCCTCGATCCCGAGCTCCACCCAGAACCGACGCGCGGTCTTCGGCCCGAGGCCGGGCAGGCGCATGATCTCCACGACGCCGGGCGGGACCTCGTGCTGCAGCCGTTGGTAGTACTGGACCTGACCCGTGGCGAGGTATTCGCGGATCTTCTCCGCGATCGCCTGGCCCACGCCGGGGATCGTTCCGAGCTCGTCACGGGCGGACACGCGACCCAGGTCCTCGGTCAGGGTGTCGATGGACCGGGCCGCGCGGCGGTATGCCTCGGGCTTGAACCTCTCCCCCAGCACGTCCAGAAGGTCCGCGATACCGCGGAACAGCTCGGCCGCCTCGGCGTTCGAGGGCATCGGTCTCCTACCGGACGCCGGGTCGTTAAGTCGTCGGGGCGTTCAGGGAGCCAGGTTCGCTCCCAGGTCGAGCCAGAGGCGGCGGTCGACGGTCCGGAACCCGAGACTATCGTACAGATGGCGGACCTCGACCCGGTCCTCCCGGACGTAGAGCGTGACCCGCGCTCCGGTCGATTCGCCGGCCCGCAACGCCGCCATCACGAGCGCGCGTCCCCAGCCCCGACCCCGCGCCGCGGCGTCGACGTAGACCCCGCCGAGGACCCAGACGCGAGGCAGCCGGACCTCGGCCCGCACCACGCCCACGAGGAGGTTGCCGTGGAACGCTCCCCACGTCCGGTCGACCTCGGGATCCAGGAACGGGTACTCCGCGACGACCGGGTCGACCTGGCGGCGAGCCCACTGCGCGAGTCGGGGCACGTCCTCGCGGGTCAACAGGCGAATTCCCACCGAGGGGTCCGGGGGCGGGGTCACCGAGCCCTCGGTCCGAGCCATCTGGAGCAACCCGTACTCATGCGCCGGGCCCCGGGCGGCCAGGACCACGTCCCGCGACTCCGCCGGGACTACGGCGACCAGCGGACGGGGAGGGAGGAACTCGGCGAGTCCTCGCGCGGCCGGGTCGGTCCCGACCCAGTGCACGACCGTCGCGCTGGGGTGTCCGAGCCAGACCAAGAGGTAGCCGATGGGTACGTCGTGGTCCAGCGCCGAGAAGAAGCGGACCCGGTCCGGGGTCCGCTCTAGGTCCCAGAGCGCGAACGCGTGGACGAGAGGGTGATGGGCCCCCTCCCGCTCGAGCCACGCGCGGTCGATCGTCGGACGGAACTCGACCGAACGGCCGGTCACAATCTGGGGGAAGCCGTCGGGCTAGTTAGGCCCGGGGGAGCATCGGCCCCCTCAGCGCAACCGTAAATTCGCCGCACGGGTCGACCCGGAGGATGCGCGCTCACCGCCCGACGCTCGAGTTTCCCCAGCACCTGCGCGCGCTCTACGACGGATTCGCGTTCGACCGTTCGCTCGCGGACGACCCGATCTCCGTCATCCGACCCTTGGCCTGGGACGCTCGGCGCGCCGAGCTCGCCGGCATCTTCGGTGCCACCCTGGCCATCGGGAACACCACGGCGATCCGCGGGGCGATCGCCGGACTCGCCGCCCGCGTCCACGGGGACGTCGCCCGCCTGGTGGACCCGGAGTGGTCGCAGGAACGCGCACGGCAGCTTCGGTCGTTCCAACACCGGTGGATCCGCGGAGACCAGCTGAACCACCTCGCGGGCGTCCTGAGCGAGTACTACGCCGACCACCGTTCTCTCGAGTCGGCGTTCCTCGCCGGGTGGGAGAGCGGCGGGTTCGTCGGGGGATTGGATTCCCTGGCGCGGACCCTTCGCGGAACGGGACGCGCCCCGCCGGGCTACCGGGCGTTGTTCCCCAGCCCGCTCGATGCGTCGCGCAGTCCGTGCAAGCGGCTGACGCTGTTCGTGCGGTGGATGGTCCGGCCGGGGTATCCCGACCTCGGATCCTGGCACCGGGTGCCGACCGGCGACCTGCGGGTGCCGCTGGACCAGCACGTCCATTGGATCGCCTACCATCTCGGGCTCACGTCCCGCCGGACCCGCTCGTGGGCCGCGGTCGAGGACGTGAGCGAGGCGCTCCGACGCATCGACCCGATCGACCCGGTCCGGTTCGACTTCGTGCTGTGCCACACGGGGATCTCCGGAGACTGCCCGAAACATCGCGACCTTGCGGTCTGCGGGCCGTGCTCGGTCCGCCCGGATTGCCTCCTCTGGCGGAGGAAGGGGGTCGCGCAGTGAGCGGGTCGGTCACGAAGATCGACCCCGGACTCCTCGCCCGGTTCCGCGGGGCGGCGACTCAGGTCGCCTGGCGGAACGCCCCACCGATGCCGAAACGGCCGCGGGGACGTCGGGTGCGGATCGCCCACCTGCACGACGAAGAGGCCCGGGTGGAATCGTGGGGCACGGACCGGGCGGGGGGATGCGAAGTCGACTCCGGACCGGTCGGCGCGCTGGTCCTCGTGCTCGAGACCGAGCGTCGGGGCCGACTCCCGCGACTGACCAGCGTCGAGGCGACCGAGGACCCGGCGTTCCGCGGAGGGGCGATCCGTGCCCAGTGGGGCGGACGAGCAACGTCGCGCGCGACCGAGCTGCGCCTGGTCGACCTCGTGGAACTCGCTCGCTACGCCCTCGCGTGAACCGCCCTCCGGAAATAGTTAAATAGACTAACTATTTCGGTCGCGAAGTTTCCCGAGGTAGTATACGATGCCGCAGGTTCTTCTGGCCCGGGACGCCGCACCGAGCCCGACGACGGAGCTCGTGGATGCGCTGCACGATGCGACCCAGGCGGTGCTCGCCCGTCTGGCCCCCGAGCTCGAGGCCGAGGGACTCACCCACTGTAAGTTCTGGACCCTGTACCGCCTCGCGGCCGGCGGAGCGGACCATCCGAAGGCGATCGCCGACCGACTCGCCGTGACGATGCCGAGCGTCACCGCGAGCGTCGACCAGCTCGTGGGCGACGGCCTGGTCGAACGTCGACGCTCGGAGACCGACCGCCGGGTAGTGGTGCTCGAGATCACGCCGAAGGGCCGACAGGTGCTGTCCGACGTGCTGCGACGATTCGAAGGGACGATGGGTTCGGCCCTTCGCTCCTTGCCCCGCGGCCAGGCGCACGCGGCCGCGCGTACGCTCGCGGAGCTCGCCGACCGCCTTCGGTCCCGGGACCTCCGAGCGACCGGGAGCGTGGCATGAGCCCCTCCCCGGCCGAACCGGTGCGCACCGCGGCCGGCTCGGAGTTCGACCCGCGGGCGGCGCGGGCCGTGCTGCTGATCCTCGCGGTGATGGCGCTGATGGTCACCTACGTCGAGACGATGGTGCTGCCCGCGTTCAAGCAGTTCTACACGTTCTTCGATGGAGCTCCGTACACGACGATCGCCTGGATCCTGTCGGCGTACCTCCTGGTCGGTACGGTCGCGACGCCGATCTTCGGCAAGCTCGGCGACAAGTACGGCAAGAAACGGATGCTGCTGATCGTGATGTCGATCTATGCGGCGGCGGTGAGCGTCGCCGGCTTCACCCCGAACATCGGGGATGCCTTCGGCCTCGGCCGGGCGAACGAGATCTACCTGTTGATCGGCGTGCGGGCGGTCCAGGGGATCGGGATGGCGATGTTCCCGCTCGCATTCGCGATGATCCCCGAGGTGTTCCCCGCGTCCCGCGTCGGCACCGCCCAGGGGGTCGTCTCGGCGATGTTCGCCGGGGGGGCGGCGCTCGGGCTCGCGGGCGGCGGGTACGTGGCCCAAGGCTACGGCTGGCAGTTGACGTACCACACCATCATCCCGCTCGCGGTCCTGCTCGTCATCCTCGCGTTCCTGGTGCTGCGGGAGTCGCCGCACCGCGAGCCGAAACCGATCGACATCCCGGGGGTCACGAGCCTGGGGATCGCCCTGTCGATGTTCATGTTCGGTATCACCGAGGGAGTCTACTGGGGCTGGTCGAACTTCTCGGCGGTGAGCTGGGGCGGGCTGCCGTGGGGCGTTCCGGAGTTCTTCATCCTCGCGGTGGTCGCCGTCGCGTTCTTCCTCCTGTGGGAGCCACGGGCCAAGTTCCCGATCGTCTCGTTCGCCGCGCTCAAGCAGCGCAACATCTGGGTGTCGAACGTCAACGGCCTGTTCGCGGGGATCGCGATGTTCCTGTTCTTCGTCGCGCTCGTCCTCCTGGTCGAGAACCCGATCTCCCCGGGGTTCGGCCTGGACGGGTTCCAGTTCGGGCTGGTCGCGCTGCCGAGCGCGATCTCGATGCTCGCGTTCGGTCCGTTCATCGGCCGCACGGTGTCGCGGGTCGGGCCGAAACCGGTGATGGTCATCGGGTTCGGGGTCATGGGGATCGGTGCGACCGGCCTCGCGCTGGCGCACGGGTCGATCTTCTCGACCATCCTGTTCACGATCCCGTGCATGGTGGGCAACGTGTCGGTGCTGATCGCGATGTCGAACGTGATCGTGCTCTCGGTCTCGCCGCGCGAGCTCGGGATCCAGACCGGCATGAACCAGACGTTCCGCAACCTCGGCAGTGCCATCGGTCCGGTGATCACGACGACCGTGATCGCGAGCTTCACGACCGCCTACCTCGTCGGGCCCGGCCAGAGCGTGCAGGTCCCGTCGAACACGGGCTACCTCGTGGTCTTCTCCCTCGCCGCCGTCATCGCGCTGGTCGGATTCGTGCTCTCGCTCGCGCTGCGGAACTTCCGGTACTCGGCCGAAGGGGTCCGCAATGACGCGGCGGCCCCCGGCGTGCTCGGAGCGGCCTCCTCCCGAGCGGACGAGAGCCCGGTCGGGGCGACGTCGAGCGACCGGTGAGTTGACGGCGACCTACGAGCAGCCGCTGGTCGAGCCGCAGACGGTGCACGCGTAGCACGTGCCCGAGCGGACCATGATGCCGCCGCAGATCCCGCACGACGGCGCGTCCTCGCTGACCCCGCCGCCCGAGCCCGACGGACTGAACGCGTCGAGCGGACGCGTCTCGAACTTCTGGGTCTGGCTGGCCGCGGCGCCCGATTTGGACCCGGAAGGAGCGGCCGTCCCGTGGCCGTTACCGTTGCCGTCCGCGGGAGCCTCGAGGCCGATCGCCCGTCGGTCGTCTTCCGTCAGGAACTCGATCGCGAGCCACCGCGCCACATAGTCGGGGATCGACTTCGCGAACCGGATCTTCGCATTGTTGGTCGCCCCGGCCGGCTCGAACCGCAGGTGGGCGAGCTTGCGCACGAGGTCCTTCAGGGGCACTCCGTGCTGGAGCGCCATCGACATGGAGATCCCGAGCGAGTCCATCAGACCGTTGACCGTCGAGCCTTCCTTCGTGACCCGGAAGAACAATTCCCCGGGTCGACCGTCCGGGTACAGGCCGACCGTCACGTACCCGTCGTGGCCGCCGACCGAGAAGTGGTGCGTGACCGCCTTGCGCTCGTCGGGAAGCCGCTCCCGGGCCGGCCCGCGGGGGCCGCTGGGCGCACCGGCCTTGCCTTTGCCGGTCTCGAACGGCTGGGAAGCCTTGCAGTTGTCCCGGTACAGCGCGACCGACTTGATCCCGAACCGCCAGGCTTCGAGGTAGATCCGCTCGATATCCTCGACGGTCGCGTCCGTCGGGAGGTTGATCGTCTTGGAGGCCCCACCGGACAGGAACGGTTGGACCGCCCCGAGCATCTTGAGGTGGCCCATCGGAGCGATCGTCCGGGAACCGCCGGCCGGTGCGAGCGCGCAGTCGAAGACCGATAGGTCGTCCGATTCGAGCCCCGGAGCCCCTTCCACCGTTCCGGACTTCTCGATGTGCGCGGTGACGGCCCGGATCTCTTCGGTCGAGTAGCCGAGCGCGTGGAGCCCGTCCGGGACCGTGCGGTTGACCATCCGCAGGACCCCGCCCCCGACCAGGTTCTTGACCTTGACCAGCGAGAGCTCCGGTTCTAGACCGAGGGTGTCGCAGCCCATGAGGAGACCGATCGTACCGGTCGGCGCGATGACGGAGATCTGCGCGTTGCGATAGCCCCAGAGCTCTCCGGCCTTCACCGTGTCGCGCCAGCGGTCGATCGCCGCCTGGACGAAGGCGGAGATCCGGGCGTCGTTGAGGGGGATGCGTTCGGAGGCCTTCGCGTGCTTGCCCATCACGCGCAGCATCGGGGCCCGGTTCTTCTCGAACCCGGCGAACGGTCCCATCCGCTTGGCGATCTCGCTCGACATGTGGTAGCCTTCGGCCGAGAGGAACGCGGACACCGTGGCGGCGAGCGTCCGGCCGGCGTCCGAGTCGTACGCGAGGCCGTAGTGCATGAGCAGGGCGCCGAGGTTGGCGTAGCCGAGGCCGAGGGGACGGTAGTCGTGCGAGTTCTGCGCGATGGGAGCGGTCGGATAGCTCGAGGCGTCGACGACGATCTCCATCGCGAGGACCATGGCGCGGACCGACTGACGGAAGAACTCGACGTCGAGCTGTCCCTTGGCGTCCAGGAACTTCATCAGATTGATCGAGGCGAGGTTGCACGCCGAATCGTCCAGGAACAGGTACTCGCTGCACGGATTGGAGGCGTTGATCCGGCCGGAGTTCGGGCTCGTGTGCCAGTCGTTCGTCACGTCGTCGAACTGCACGCCCGGGTCCCCGCAGCGCCAAGCCGCGTACGCCAGCTTCCGCCAGAGCTCGCGGGCCCGGTAGGTGCCGGCGACCGAGTGGTCGGTGCGGTTGAACGTCTTCCACTCCGCGTCCCGAATGACCGCTTCCATGAACGCGTCCGGGATGCGGACGGAGTGGTTCGCGTTCTGGTAGGCGATGGAAGCGTAGGCCGAATCCGGGTCGGTTCCGTCAAAATTCGACGAATAGCCTTCGCGGATCAACGCGAGCGCCTTGTCTTCCTCCCGGACCTTGCAGTCGATGAAGTTGACGATGTCCGGGTGGTCCATGTTCAGAATGACCATCTTGGCCGCGCGTCGCGTCGTTCCGCCGGACTTGATCACGCCGGCGAGCGCGTCGAACGCGCGCATGAACGACACGGGTCCGGAGGCGATCCCCCCACCGGCCAGCTTCTCGTGGCTGCCCCGCAGCGGCGACAGGTTGGTCCCGGTCCCGCTGCCGCCCTTGAACAGGCGGCCCTCGCTGGTCGCGAGGCCGAGGATCGAGTCCATGTCGTCCGAGATCGATTGGATGAAGCAGGCCGAGCACTGGGGCGGGTCGCGCACGCCCACGTTGAACCAGACCGGGCTGTTGAACGCCGCCATCTGCTGGACCATGAGGTAGGAAAGACTCTCCTCGAGCGTCGTCGCCTCGTCGGCGGTGTCGAGATAGCCGAGTTCCACGCCCCGCTGGGCGATCCAGTGGCATACCCGCTGGATCATTCCGTCGATCGCGGTTTCGCGTCGACCATTGATGATGCGGAAGTACTTCGAAGCCGCGATGTTCACGCTCGTTTCGGACCAGGAGGTCGGAGCGTGGATCCCCTTCTGCTCGAAGATGACCTTGCCGTCGGCGCTCTTGATGAGCGCGTCGTGGCTGCGCCACTGGACCGTGTCGAAGGCGGTCTTCCCTCGAGGGACGAGGCGAGGGACGGGAATCGGTTCTCGCCCGACCCGGGCCGGCCGAGCGGCCAGGTCTTCCGAGGCGGGCATCGCGCGCTTCTTTGCAAGGGCCATTGAGGCTCACTCCTACGGGGGTCGATCGGGATCCCACGAGCAGACGGTACCATCGCGCGCGAGCCTATCCCGCGGTCGGCCGGTCGTCGAAACGCCCTTGGAGAAGAGCCGTTTCTCGCCGGTCCTTGGCGGTCGAGGACGCGGATGGTGTCGCCCGGGACACCTCGAAAACCCTCCGGGTGCGCCCAAGAGTGACCCTGTATAAGGTAACTCGGTTCGACGAAGACCACGAACGAGTCCGGACGCGTCGCGCGAAGCGCTCAACGCGTTCCTTTGTAAGAACGGTTGCGCGAATGAGCCGTCGCACGTCGCCTCCCGTCCAGATCGCGGGCACCGTGGCCGGGGACATCCGGATCTCCGTCTCCCGCCGAGGACGAGCCGCGACCCGGGCGGACCGATTCCCGCCACGGAACGAATCTAAGTAGTCCGGGAACCCCCCGAACGCTCGATGAGCACCGCCGCTCCTCGGCCGCGGTTTGCCGGGGTCGCGAGATTCTTTCGCCGCCATCCGGTACTCCTTCTGCTGGCGTTCACGCCGGGGATCCCCGAGTACCTCTCGGGTTCGACCGCGGTCTATCCTCTCGTGATCAATCCCCTCGGCTTCCTCCTGTTCCTCGGGCTCAACCTCGCGCTCTACGGTCCCGGCGTGCTGCTGCTGCGAGAGGCCTGGGTCCGTTGGGGACGCAGCTGGGGCGCGCTCATTTGCTTCGGCGCGGCCTACGGACTTCTCGAAGAGGGGACCGCCCTCAGCACCCTATTCAATCCGAACGCATCGGTCGTGAACGGTCTCGGCCACTACGGGCGGTACGTCGGCGTCAACTGGGTCTGGCTGATCGGGGTCCTCGGAGTTCACATCATCTACAGTGTGGGTCTACCTATCCTGCTGCTTGGGCTCGCCCTCCCGGCGACCCGGGGTCGCTCGCTGCTCACGCGACGCGTGACGGTCGTCGCGGCTGGGGTGTACGTGCTGGACATTGTCCTCCTGGCGTACATCACGCACTACTACACCGTTCAGCTCGCATGGATACTCGGCGCCGTCGTCGTGGCGCTCCTTTTCTGGGCCATCGCCTACCGGCTACCGAAGGGGTTCCTGGACCCACCGCGCGAACGTCCGAGCTACGGTCCCCGCGGGTTCTTCCTTCTCGGCCTCGCGTTCTTCCCGGCCTTGCTCCTCGTGCCGGCGGTCGGGGCGAACTACCAGGTACCCGCCGCGGTCACGTGGGGGATCGATTTCGCTCTGCTCGTCGCCCTGTTCTTCGTGATCCGTCAGGGCATCGGGCGCCGCGCTAACGAACCGCATCTCATCCTGCTCGCCCTGGGCGCGACGCTGCCGATCGTCCTCTTCGGCCTTCTTGCGCAGGTCGGGATCCCGGTCGTCCTGGTCCTGGACGTGGTCTACGGTCTGTTCTTCTACACCCTGTGGAACCACTACCGACCGGCGACGACCCCAATCCGAGTGCCGTCGGGCGCGTCCACGAACTAGATCACCGACGGTGGGGGGAGCACTCGCATGCTGCACGGCATCAGCACGCCGCAGTCGCCACAGTAGAGGCCTTCCTCGGAAACCCAGAGGAACGCTCCGCACCGCTCGCACTTTCGAGGGTCGTCCGGGTCGTTGCGGCAGACCATAGGAGCGAGCGGCCCTAGCGAGTTCGGCTATAATCAGTTCCGGTTCGAGCGCGGCGAAAAAATGGGATCGGGGGACCTCCTCGAGGTCCCCCCGAAAGAGTGTGGGGTGCCGTTCAGGCGTTCTTCATCTTGGCGCGGGAGATGAAGCCCTTCTTGTCGAGGAAATACATGTAGCCGTCTTGGCGGGAGACCTTCTCCGTGCCAACGCGGCCCTTCTTCCCGGACTTATTCAGTTTGGTCGGGGTCTTCCAGAGGTACCCATCCTTCCCGAGGTAGTACAGGTATCCCTTCTCTCGCTTGATCTGCTCCTTGCCTACGCGCTCCGCCATTTTGGCGACCTCGGCCGGCGAGATGGTGAGCCCTCCTATTTAGATATACTGACGGAGTTACCTCGAAGAAATCGATTTTCCCTGACGGTAAACTTGGCTCGGAATCGTGTCGAAGCGGTAGCCCAGGTGGTCGACCGACGGCGCGGGAAAAATGGCGAAATCCGCCGGCCGGCCGACCGCGAGGGTGCCCGCGTCCTCGAGTCCCACGGCGTGGGCCGCGTTCACGGTGGCGGCCGTCAGAGCCTCGTGCGGTGTGAGGCGCGCCCCGTAGACGGCGTGGGCCAGAACGAGCGGCATCGACTCGACCCAGGAGTTCGGCGAGCAGTCGGTCCCGAGCGCGACCGGCACGCCCGCGTCGACCATCTCCCGTCCCGGGCTCCGCCGGGCCGAGGACGAGGCGAACGCCGTCAGCGGAAGCAGGACCGCGGTAACTCCCGCCCGGGCGAGGCGCGCCCGGTCGGCCGAGCCGGCGGCGAGCAGATGGTCCGCGGAACGGGCCCGCAACCGCGCGGCGAGCCGAGCTCCCCCCGAAAGCACGAACTCGTCAGCGTGGACCTTCACTCCGAGACCGAGGGCGAGCGCCGCCCGGAGGATCCGTTCGGACTGAGGGACCGAGAAGAATCCGGGTTCACAGAACACGTCGCAGAAGGTCGCCAATCGTTCGAGCGCGACTGCCGGCAAGGTCCGTCGCACCAGCTGGTCGACGTACGCGTCCGGACGGCCGATGAACTCGGGCGCCACGGCGTGGGCCCCCAGGAAGGTAGCGACGAGGCGCTGACCGGTTCGACGAGCGAGCCGTGGGATTAGACGGAGAAGTCGCAACTCGCCGGCGTGGTTGAGCGCGTACCCGCTCTTGACCTCGACCGACGTCGAGCCGTTCGCGTCCATCCGGCGCAGGCGGGCTTCGGTGACGGCGAGTAGTTCGTCGTCGCTTGCGGCTCGGGTGGAACGGACGGTCGAATAGAGCCCACCGCCGCGACGGGCGATCTCGGCATATCCCAGTCCCGCGATCTTCAACGGCAGCTCGAAGGCGCGGTCGTCGGCAAAGAGCACGTGGGTGTGCGCGTCCACGAACCCCGGCACGAGGGTCCCCCCGTACCCACGGACGCGCCGTCCCCCCGAACGGAGGCGGACGTGCCGGCCCAGCGCCTTTTCCGGGCCGACCCACACGACGCGACCGTTCGCCACCGCGACCGCCCCTTGCGCGATGCGGTTCACCTCTTCCATCGCCGACCCGACCCGAGGGACCGGCCCCACGGCGAGGGTGGCGACCTCGGCCAGGTCCGTGACGACCAGGTCCGCGCCCGTCATGGCTGGTGGATCAGATGGTCGAGCAGGTCCCGGGCCACGAGCGCCCCTGCGAACACGGTGCGTGCTTCGGCCTCGAGAGGTTCGAGCTCCTTGTACCGAGCAGAGAAGTGCGTTAGGAACAGCGCCGCTACTTCCGCCGACACGGCGAGGTCCGCGGCCTGGCGGGCGGAGGAGTGGCCCCACTCGTTTGCCTGGGCCTCGAGCTCCTGGGCCGTCGTCGACTCGTGGATGAGGAGCGTGGCCCGATGGGCCAAGCGACGAACGTCCTCGGCGGGGGCGGTGTCGCCGGAGTAGACCACCGAGCGTCCCAGCCGGGGCGGCCCCATCACATCGGACGGTTGGACCACGTGGCCCTCCACGTGTACCGATTCGCCGGCCTCTAGCCGAGCAAAGTCATGACCGCGGATCCCGAGCGACCGGGCGAGCTCCCCGTCGAACCGTCCTCGCTTCGGGGCCTCTTCGATTCGGTACGCGAGCGCCGGAACCGGGTGCTGGGCCTTGGCGGTGCGCACGGAGTATCCCTCGAACTCGCGAGACTCTCCGGGCGCGAGCGAATGGATCGTAACCGGGAAACGGAGCGTGAAGTAGCCCATCTGGAGCGCCCGACCCACCATTTCCTCGGCGTCCGGAGGGCCGTAGATGTCGAGCGGCTCCGTCCGGTGATTGAGGCTCATGCTCTGGATGAGGCCGGGAAGGCCGAGGAAATGGTCGCCGTGGAAATGGGTAAGAAACACGCGACGGACGCGCATGAACGACGCGCTCGAGTGGAAGAACTGGCGCTGGGTCCCCTCGCCGCAATCGAGCAGGATGAGCTCCTTCTCCAGGTCGAGCGCGATGGCGCTGGCCGATCGGTCCTTGGTCGGCCAAGAGCCGGCGGTACCGAGGAAGGTGAGTCGCATCATTCTGCGGCACCCGCTGCCGGGTAAAAGGAGGATGGGGAGGTCCGGCGGACCCCGGCGCGGGTCTCCGAGGGAACATGCTGACGAAGGCAAAAGGGGAAAAGGAGCCCGTCGGTTCATCCTCCGATGGTCGATTGGGACCGGGTCGAAGAGCTCCGGTCGAAGGGCTGGGACTGGGAGCGGATCGCGGACGACCCGAAGGTAGGATTCCATCCGGATACCTCGGTGCGGGAGTCCGGCCGGGCGCTCCGGGGATTGTACCACCGACAAAAATTGCGCGAGCGGCGACAGGGGCCTACGACGACCAGCCCAAAGAAGGCGGCGGAAACCAAGGAACGTCGCTGGACGCTGACCCGGATCGGCTACTTGCTCACTCCGATCCTGGGGGTGTGGTTCACCTTCGCCTACCTGATCCCCTCGCCCGTCGGACTGCTCCTCCCGGCGATCCCGTATCTCGCGCTTGGCCTCGCCGTGGCGGCGTTCGTGCTCCTGTTTGGACTCTGGCGATCGGGCAAGGAACGCTGGTCGAAGCTCCTGCGGAAGACCGTCGTCACCGGGGTCGTCATCGGCTTTGTCATCTCCGGATTGATCGCGCTCGGCGCCGTCCTGTTCTTCGGCTGCCCGTACCTGCCTTCGGCAGCCAGCGCCACGAGCCAGCCCGGTCCCGGCTGGACATCGGTCCATGTTTCGGCCTGGAAGGACAACGGTCGGGTGGTCGTCTACTTCTACGGCGCGACCTGGTGTCCGTACTGCTCGGCCAGCAGTTGGGCCGTCTACAAGGCGCTCTCGGAGTTCGGGAGCGTGACGGGGGTCAACAATGCCCTGGCGTACTCCGACCCGGGAGACATCTACGGCAGCACTCCCGAGGTCGACCTCTCCACGATCAGTTTCTCCTCCCAGCAGGTCTCCTTCCAGGTAAGCGAGTACTCCGGCGACCCCTCGGGACACCCGTTCCCGGGGACCTCGAATTGCTATCAGCAGGCCTACGTCAATGCCTATTCCCAGGCCTCGATCCCTTTCCTCGCCGTGAACGGTCAGTACATCCACGGAGGCAGTTCGCTGATCAACCCGGCGGACCTGCAGACCTGGCAGGGCACGGGAGCGGGCACCGTCCAGGCCGCGGTCGCGAACGAGGACACCAGTTCCGGCAGTCCCTGGTTGGTGATTCAGGACCAGGCCTGGTGGACCATGGCGTTCGTGGCGAAGTCGACCGGTGACTCGGTCAGCGCTCTCGCCAGCCAGTACCACTGGTCCTCCGCGACCACGAACTCGGTCACCTCGGACCTGGCGCAGATCCAGTAGAGGTGCGGGATGCGAACGAGGTCGGTTCGTTCCCTCATCTACCTCGCCGGGGGCATCGGCCTCATCGTCTCGATCTTTGCGGCGTTCGAGTTCTTCGAGGCCTCGCTGCGAAGCCTCTGCACGATCAGCTCGTTCTTCTCCTGCTCGACGGTCGACCAGAGCGGCCGGACCTCCACGCTCGGGATCCCCGACTATCTGTGGGGGATCGGCGGCTTCCTTCTGATCTTGATCGTGGCGGGCCTGGCGGAGTCCCGACCTCGGGAACGACGGTGGCCCCAGTTGCTGCTCGTCGTCACGACCGCCGGGGTCGCGTTCTCCTTCTACTTCATCTACGTGCAGCTCGCCCTCATCGGGGCGTTGTGCGTGGTCTGCGTGACGGCCGACGCCTTTGGCTGGATCGCATGGGGCGGGGCCGTCCTGCTCGTGCGGATAGCTTCCGACCGCCGGCCGGTCGAGGCGGGGGAATCGGACGCGGGCGAGGACGCGGCCACCGATTGAACCCGTCCGGACCCACCCGCATTCTGCCGCAGATGCCCCGGCGGCTCCCCGATCATTTCTCCCTCGACCGGGAACGGTCCAACGCGGCGGATTCGGTTATATACCGGACCTTACTCGGCCGCCCGGGTCAGCCTATGCCAACCGATTTCGCAACACTCGCGGCCGGGATCGCGATCGCCGGAGGACTGATCGGTACGGGCATGGCCCAGTCCGGGATCGGCGCCGCCGGAATGGGGATCATCGCCGAGAAGCCGGAGAAGTTCGGCCAGGTGTTGTTCTTCTTCGTCATTCCGGAAACTCTATGGATCATCGGATTCGTGCTCGGGATCATCCTGCTACTCGGGATCCTGTAGCGCTTCCGTACCCGTTGTATGAGCCTCGAGGACCTGGTCGGGGAGATTCGCCGCCGCGGTGAAGCCGAGCTCGCCAAGGTCTCCGCGGAACAGGCCCGATCGACGGCCGCCCTCATCGCCGAGCGCGACCGTCGACGGGCGGAGATCCGTGCCGAAAGCGACCGGATCGGCGCCGCGGAGGTCACGCGGGAGCGGACCCAGCGCGTCGCGGCTGCGAAACTGAAGGCCCGCAAGATGCTCTACGAAGCGCGCGAAGCGCGGCTCGAACAGGCGGTCGAGGAGACGAAAGCGCTGCTCCACGAGTTCACTCGGTCCAGCAGCTATCCCGCGGTCCTCCGGCGGATGGTGAGCGTCGCCACCTCCTCGTTGGGGAAGCAGGTGCGCGTCAGCGGACGCGCGGAGGACGCCGCCGCGCTCGCCAAGGTCGCGGGGAAGTCGTTCGACCCGACCCCCCAACCGATCCTCGGCGGCCTGGTCGCGGAGACCACGGACCGCAGCCGCCGGCTCAACCTGACGTTCGACGAGCTGTTGCGCCTGCACGAGGACCAGGTTCGCGAGCTCCTCGCGTAGGACCGGGACGATGGCGGGCTCCCCCTATGCGAGCGCTCTCGGCCGCCTGAAGCCGGAATTCCCGGCGTTCCTGACCCAGGGGATGTATCAGACGCTCCTCAGCGCGAAGGACGTCAACGACCTCGCGAAACTACTGGAGACGACGCCGTACGCGGCCGCGGTCACCCGCAGCCGGGCGACCCACTCCGGGGCGGCCCTGGTCGAGATCGCACTCAATCGCACGCTGGTCCAGCGCAACCGGCACGCTTACGAGGCGACCCCCTTTTCCGGACGCACGGTCGTCACGGCCTACCTCGCCCGGTGGGACATCCAGAACATCGAGCTGCTCCTCTCCTCGAAGGCGCAGGGGCGGTCCCTGACCGAGACCGAAGACCACCTGGTCTCGGCCCGCGAGATTCCGGCGGGGTTCTATTCCGGCGCGCTCGGCCTCGATGATTTTCGGATCCTCCTCGGCCAGCCGAACCTCGAAGCGACCGTGACCGCCCTGGTGAAGTACGGCTACGGCACGACGGTGCTGCCGTTCCTCGAGGAGTTCCAGCGGACCCGGAACATCTTCCCCATCCTGCAGGCGCTCGACAAGGAGTACTATCGGCAGGTGCTCAGCGCCACCCGGTTCTTCCAGGGCGATGAGTGGGTCGTGCGCGCGCTCCTCCAGAGCGAGATCGATGGCCGCAACGCCCTGCTGCTCCTGAAGGGGAAGAGCCTCGACCTGGGCCTGGAAGACGTGCTGTCCCGGTGGCTCGACGGAGGCACGCTCCTCGCGAGCCAGGCCCCCGACCTGTACTCCGCCCGCGGGGTCGCCGAGCTGGCCGAGCGGTTGGCGCCGCGCTGGCCCTCGATCGCCGACGGGACCCCGGGGAGCGGGACGGTCGAGAGCCTCACCGGCTACGAAGCGGCCATCCAGCGGGACCGCGCGAAGGTCGAGCTCAAGCGACTCGCGACCTACCCGCTCTCCCTCGGCGTGATCTTCGCCTACCTGCTGCGCGCGGAACTGGAGTGGAGCGACCTACGACGTATCGTGTTCGGCCGGGTCTACGACCGCCCCGCGGCGGAGGTCGAGCCGCTCCTCGTATCGTACCGGCTCGGCGCAGTCGCGCTCTAGGTCGACGGGCCCCGAAGGATCGGTCCCACGGGCATCGTCCCGTCCTCGCTGACCGAGGAGATGGTGTGGGTCCGCGCGGCGCCGAACGGCCGGAACGGCCGACCGTTGCCCGAGTAGTACTTCGAGAAGTGCTCGACAAAGATCAGTCGGGCTCCCTGAATGCCCGGTTCGAACACCCCCAGGATCACGTTGAACGCCTGGCCGCCGACGACCACGACCACGGCGATCAGCAGGCCGACGATCGGCACGCCATGCCACGCCAGGTTCGCGATGTCGTTGATCACGACCGCGAGCACCACGGAGGCGAGCAGGATCCCGACCAGCCGGGTGTAGGAGAGCACGTGGCTCACGATGTCGATCAGACTGAGGATCCCGAAAGGTCCCTCGCCGACGATGAGCATCACGAGACCGAGCACGAGGCCGACGATCGATAGGTCGGTCACCACGGTGAACGGTGGGGGGATCTGGTGGTACTGGATCACACCGAGTCCGAACCAGGCGATCCCCCACGCGAAGGCGATCCCGCCGACCTTGCCGATCGCGCCGCGGGGGTGGTGGTGGAAGTACTCCTTCAGCGCGCCGAGCCCAAAGCCCAGGCTCACCATCCCCAGGCCCATGAATCCGGCGATCTTGAGCAGCGGACCGACCTGGTGGAGCGGGTCGACGATCGGGGTAGTTCCGAACAATAGGTGGAGGAGATTGACGCCGAAGAACTCGTCGAACAGCAGACCGAGGCCGATCGCGAGAGCGCAGCCGGGCAGCAAGGTCCACGCGAGCTGCTGCATCGCCTTCGGTCCCATGATGAGCTTGACGAAATTGCGGCCCATCCGGGGCAGGTAGCGTGCGCCCGGGAACCCTCGGATCATCCAGAGGGAGATCAGGAGGATCGTGAGACCGTAGCCCCAGTCCCCGAGCATGATGCCGAAGAACAGCGGGAACACGATCGCGAAGACGAGCGTGGGGTCCCACTCGGTCGCCTGCGGCAGGGAGTAGAACCGGATGAAGAACTCGAAACGGCGCACCCCGCGCGGGTTCGACATCATCGTGGGGGGTTCCTCCGTCGTCTTTACTTCGTAGAAGTAGACCCGGCCGGCGGTCGCCCCCTGGATGACCGCTTCCAGTCGCCCCACGTCCCGGGCCGGTACCCAGGCCTCCAGGGCGAACGTGGCTCGGCCCGCGCCGAGTTTCGCCAGGACCTCGGTCTTCCGGTTCTCGACGTCCAGCGCCTCGGCGATCGAGGCCACGGTCGGATACCAGTCCGCGGCGAGGGCGCGCAGCCGCATCGCGATCTCGACGCGACGGGCGGAGATCTCGGCCTGTCGTCGGAGCAGCTGGCTCCGCTCGTCGCTCGCCGTCCCTAGGAGCGCGGGGATGACCGTGAGACGGACGCCGTGGGTCTGGGAGGTCCGGGACAGGGATTCGGCTCCGGCCGGCCGGAGCACGACGAGGAACCGGACGGACTCGTCATCGGCCGGTCCCAGGATCACCTGGGCGTCCGCTTCCGGCGGCAAGGTCCGATGCAGCTCGGCGAGTGCCGTAGGGGTCGCCTCGCCGTAGAACGACAGGAAATTGGCCGACCGCAAGTACTCCAGCCGGTCCGGATAGAAGGAGAGCTTGTCGAGCAGTCCCACGACGTCCCGGATCCCTTTCTCTTCGGTCAGGAGCCGGTCGTCCTCGCGCTTCAGCCCGCCGACCTCCTCGTCGATCGGGACGGTCCGGGTCGCCGCGAGCACCTCCGCGAGCGAGTCGAAACGTCGCGGTTGTACCGGACCGACGGCCGGGAGCGCGCTCACGAGACCCCGGAACCGCAGGGCTTCGTCCCCGACCTGGCGCAGCGTGTCGGTACCTCGTTCGGGCGCGAGCTCGGCCATCGCGGCCGGCGAGAGGGGTTCGACCTGGGCCACGCGCAGGTCGTGCAGCAACGTGAGGATCCGTTCCTGGTCGTCCCGCAGGCCGATGAATCCCACCTTTTGCATGCGGACCGGCCGGAGTGCCATCGGTCGACTCCTACTCTTCGGCGAGCGGTCCGAGCACCTTGGCGAGCACCTGGTCGCGCCGGTCCTGCGGGCGCTTGCCGTCCGCGTGCGCGGCCGCCTCGGCCGCCCGTTCGCCTTCGGTCAGGATCCTCGCGACCTCCCGGTCGACGTCGACGCGGGCGCGCTCGAGCGACCGGGCGCGGTCGGTCTCGGCGGCGACCACCTCCGCCTGGAGGGCGGCCGCGGTCTCCTCCCGCAGCTGGGCGAGCGATTCCTCCGAGGCGCGACGCGCGTCGGCGAGCTTCTGCTCCCACTCGACCTCGGTCGCCTTGACGCGCTTCAGCACCTGGAGCGAGTCACCGGCGGTGGGGGTCGGTGCGGGAGTCGAGGAGGTCATCCGATCCCTCCGAGGTACTTCGCGGCCAGAACGATGAGCAGGCCCAGGGCGAACAACTTCACGGCCAGGCTGCCGGCCCACACCGCCGTGAATCGGCGGACGGCGGCGTCACGCTGCAACGGCGGCCGCCTCCTGGTCCATCTTGCGTTTCACGGTCTTCAGCATGGAGAACGAGTCCCGTTCCATCTCGTCGAACCGGAACTTGATGTACCGCACGACGTCCTGGAGCCGGGGGATCAGCACGTTCTCGATCGCGCTGGCCCGGCGTTTCGTCTTTTCGATCTCGCGGAGCAGCCGACGCAGCGCGTTCTCCTTCTCGGCGATGTCGAGCACGACCTGGTAGATCCCTTGGAAATGACGGATCGACTCCTGGATCGAGGTCGGCAGGTCCAACAGCTCGCGGGTGGCGACCGGCGCATACCCTCCATGGTCGACCCGGGGCGTGCGCACGCCCATCACGTTCTTCGTCGAGACGGCCACCGGTCGTACATCCGGCAGCAGCATCGAGATGTTCTCGAGTCGGGTGGGCCCCTCCATCATCTCGGCCATCCGGATCGCCCCGTAGCCCCGGGCGATCCGCGCCTGGAGGTCGCCGCGCAGACGCATGGCCTCTCGGGACATCGAGAAGAACTCGGCGATCAGTGCCGAGCGTTTCAATTTGAGCAGGTTCAGGCCCTTCTTCGCGACGACGATTCGACGACGCGTGCGCAGGAGCTCGAGCCGGGTCGGTCGAACGTTCTCCAGCGCCATCGGACCACCTTCCTGCCCTAGGTTTCCAAGGCCGGTGGGTGGGCCCGGAACTTCTCGATGAACTCCGGCCGGATCCGCTTGAGCTCGGAATCCGGGAAGTCGGAGAGGATGTCCCAGGCGAGGGCGAGGCTCTGGTCGATCGACCGGTCCTCGTCGGGGCGCTGGTTGACGAACTCCTTCTCGTACCGGTCGGCCGCCCGCAGGTACAGCCGGTCGGTGGCGCTCAGCGCCTCTTCTCCGACGATCGCCGACAGGGCCCGTTGGTCCTTGCCGGTCGCGTACGCCGCGAAGAGCTGGTCGGAGACGCCGCGATGGTCCTCGCGGGTCCGTCCCTTGCCGATCCCGAGGCTCATCAGTCGCGAGAGGCTGGGAAGCACGTCGATCGGAGGGTAGATTCCCTTGCGCTGGAGCTCACGGCTGATGTACACTTGTCCTTCGGTGATGTACCCGGTCAGGTCAGGGATCGGATGCGTGACATCGTCGGCCGGCATCGTCAGGATCGGAAGTTGGGTGATCGAGCCCTTGCGGCCGTGGATCTTTCCGGCGCGTTCGTAGATCGTCGCCAGGTCCGTGTAAAGGTACCCCGGGTAGCCGCGACGACCCGGCACCTCCTCCCGCGCCGCCGCGACCTCGCGCAACGCCTCGCAGTAGTTGGTCATGTCCGTGAGCACGACCAGGACATGGAGGTCGCGCTCGTAGGCCAGGAACTCGGCGGCCGTGAGCGCCATCCGCGGCGTCACGACCCGCTCCATCGACGGGTCGGAGGATAGGTTCAGGAACACGACCGCGCGCTCCAGCGCGCCGGTGGACTCGAATTCCTTGAGGAAGTAGTTCGCCTCTTCGCTCGTGATCCCCATCGCGGCGAAAACGACCGCGAACCCCTCGGAGGAATCGCGCAACTTGGCCTGACGGACGATTTGGGCGGCGATCTGGTTGTGGGGCAGGCCCGCTCCCGAGAAGATGGGAAGCTTCTGGCCGCGCACCAAGGTGTTGTTGACGTCGATCGTCGAGATGCCGGTCTGGATGAACTCGCTCGGTTCCTCGCGCGAGTATGGATTCATGGCGTTGCCCACGATCTCCAGCCGGGTCTCGCTGACGATCTTCGGACCGCCGTCCCGGGGTCCTCCCAGACCGTTGAAGACGCGGCCGAGCATCTCGTCGGAGACCGGGAGCGTGGCAACCTCGCCAAGGAACTTGACCGACGTTTGCTCGACGTTGATCCCCATCGTGGCCCCGAACACCTGGACGATCGCGAGGCCCTTGCGCGAATCGAGCACCTGGCCCTGGCGGCGCTCGCCGTTGGGCAGCGCGATCTCGACGATCTCGCCGTACGCCGCGTTCGCGACGTCCTGGACGAAGATCAGCGGACCGGCGACGCGGTTGATGGTGCGGTAGTCGATCGGTACCGCCGAGGCGCTGCGTTCCGCTCCGGCCCCCTTGGCGACCATCAGGTCCCTCCGGCGGTGAGCGCGGTGACGGAATCGGCCATCTCCAGCTCGAGCTGGTCGAACTGGCTGGCGAGCTCCGCCTCAGGGATCCACTTCATTCGGGAGAGCTTGGTCCGGACCGGAAGCTTCTGGAGCTGCGCGACGGTCGCCCCGCGGCCGATGGCCTCCTGTTCTCGGTCCGCGAACTCGAGCAGCGTGTGGAGCATGCGGAATTGTTTCTGGATGGAAGTGTACGTGTCCACTTCGTCGTACGCGCTCTGCTGCAGGTAGTCCTCGCGCAACATGCGGGCCGCGTCCAGCACGGCCTTCTCCCGCTCGGGCAAGGCGTCCACGCCGACCAATTGCACGATCTCCTGGAGCTCCGCCTCCTTCTGCAGCAGCTGCAGGGCCTTCTGGCGGAGCGGGACGAACTTCTTGGACAGGTGCTGACCGTACCAGGCCTCGAGGTCCCCGACGTAGAGCGAGTAGCTCTGCAGCCAGTTGATCGAGGGGAAGTGTCGGCGGGACGCGAGCGAGGCGTCGAGCGCCCAAAAGACGCGCGTGACCCGAAGGGTGTTCTGGCTGACCGGTTCGGAGGTGTCGCCTCCGGGCGGCGACACCGCCCCGACGACGGTGATCGAGCCCTTGCGGGCCTCGGGAGAAAGCGTGACGACGCGGCCGGCCCGTTCGTAGAACTCGGCGATGCGGCGACCTAGGTACGCCGGGTATCCCTCCTCGCCCGGCATCTCCTCTAGACGGCCGGAGATCTCCCGCATCGCCTCGGCCCATCGACTCGTCGAGTCGGCCATTAGCGCCACATCGTAGCCCATGTCCCGGTAGTACTCGGCGATCGTGATGCCCGTGTACACGCTTGCCTCGCGGGCGGCTACCGGCATGTTCGACGTATTGGCGATCAACACCGTGCGTTCCATCAGGGGGCGCTTGGACTTCGGGTCCTGAAGGTTGGGAAACGTGGCCAGCACCTCGGTCATCTCGTTGCCGCGTTCGCCACAGCCAACGTAGACGACGACGTCCGAGTCCGCCCACTTCGCAAGCTGTTGCTGCGTGACTGTCTTCCCGGACCCGAAGGGTCCCGGAATGCAGGCCGTGCCGCCCTTCGCGACCGGGAAGAACGAATCGATGACCCGTTGACCGGTGATGAGGGGAATGTCGGGGGCCAGCTTCTGGGCGACGGGTCGAGGGATCCGGACCACCCACTTGTGGGAGAGGTAGAGTGGCGTGGTGCTGGTCGGGATCTTGAGGGATCCGATCGAATCCCGTATCGTGAAAGTCCCGCTCTTCAGCTCTGTCAGGGTGCCGTGCAATCCCGGGGGGACGAGGATCTTGTGGAGAATGAGCTGCGTCTCCTGGACGGTGCCGAGGATCGTGCCGGAAGTGACCTCGGTGCCGACCGGAGCGGTCGCGGTGAACTCCCAGCGCGCCTTCTCGTCCAGCGGGGCCGCGACCGTGCCGCGGGTGATGAAATCCCCGACGCTCTTCTGGATGACGTCGAGCGGTCGCTGCACTCCGTCGTAGATCGACTTCAATAGCCCGGGGCCGAGCTCGACGCTGAGGGCCTGTCCGGTGTTCTCGACCAGTTCGCCCGGGCGGATCCCGGTCGTATCCTCGTAGACCTGGACCGTGGCGGTCCCGCCCACGAGACGGATGATCTCCCCGACGAGGCCGAGCGAGCCCACCCGAACGACGTCGTACATCTTGGCGTCGGTGAGGCCCTCGGCGATGACGACCGGACCGGAAACCCGTGCAACGACCCCTGCCATCTCCTCCTCCTAGGTGGGCATGGCGAGCGTGACCCCGAGCACGCGCTTCGCCAGCGCGTTGATGCTCTCGACCTCGAACTCACCGGTCGGGGTGGGGACGAACACGACCAGCGGCGATAACGAACCGTCGGCGTGCAGGCGTTGCGTTTCGGACAGACGCGGACGGATCGATTGGCTCGCGATGACGAGATTGTAGTCTCCTTGCGACATCACGCGTTGGAACTCGGCCACCGCGTTCTCCGGCGTGACTTCGATCACGTCCTTCAAACCGATCAGTCGAAACCCGATCGCGAGCTCGCGCTCTCCCAATACCACGGTGCGGCCCAGCTCGCTCGACGTCTCGGGCACGGCGTCTTCGGCGGGGTTCCATCCTATTTAACGGCTACCGAGGTCGGCGGCCGGTCGAGGGTGCGCGAACGGGTTTCCTGCGCCGAGTTGGGCGCGCGGCTACCTGGAACGAGCCCGGTCGTCGGCCCCGCTCGCTGGCGTCAATCAGCGCGGCGAGTCGACGCTCCCGGGTCTGCACGCGTCGGGCGCTCATCACCCAGAACGCGGCGAGACGACGGTAACCCGGTGCTTGGGCCCGGAAGAACGCCCACGCTGCCGGATTCGAGTGAAGTCGTTCCCGGAGCGGACGGGACAGCGTGCGGGGCCGTGCTTCGTACGAGTAGGGGCGATGCACGGGGTCGGCCCGCGCGAACGCCGCATGACCTGCCGCCGTGACGCGACCCGCACGTTCGAGGGCACGGAACCGTTCCCGATTCACCCGACTCCACCGACTGCCGGGTCGACGGGGCGTGAACCGGTTGGTGTAGCGTTCGTCGTCGATCCGACGGACGGTCGTGTCGATCCATCCGAAGCAGAGCGCTTCCTCGACCGCGTCATCGTACTGCGCTCCGCCGCGTCCGGTATGCGCCTTGTAGAAGCCTACCCACAGCTCGGGAGCCGAGCGGTGATGCGATTCGAACCACGTCCGAAGTTCCCGGCGCGACCGGAAGAATCGGACCTTGACCGGCATCGGCCGGTCCGGACTACTTGTAGACGGAGGAGTGGACGTTGCTCTCGTCGTCCGTGATGAGGATGCACTCGCCCTCGCACTCGAACAGGCACGCCTCGCAAACGATGCAATCCGGTCCGTGGATGGCGACGGACTTCTCACCGCGGAACTGGAACTTCGCACCGACCGCCGGGTCGTCGACGAGGTCCGGGAACTGATCCCGGGGTCGGAGCTCGAACACGTTGACCGGACAGACGTCGCGACAATGGGCACAGCCCGTGCACTTTGCTAGGTCGATGTCGACCTGTACCATGGATTCGTCCCCTCCCGGAAAACTTCCAAAGACCCGACCTATTTAGGGCTAGCAGACCACGCGCGCCGCCCGGTAGTCGTCCATCTGCGCGAACCTCGCTCTCGGACGCCCGCCGGACTGGACCACCGACCTCTCCTTTCCGTCGGGGGACGGACTGCTGGCTTCCCTACTGGACGAGCTCTTAGTCGTAGGGGAGCTTCGGTCGGCGTGCCTCGTGGGACACCGTCCCCTTCAGGATCCGGTCGATCGGGCCGCGGTGCCACCGCGGCCATACGGCGCCAAGATACCGGGCGCCGGGGACCTCGCTCCGCCACGCTCCTCGCTCTGACCGACCAGCTCTCGAGTCCGCAGGTCTTGCGGAGACGCGGGGCCGTCCATCGACTGAAGGAGATGGCCGATCCCCGGACCCGTCGTGCCCTCGAGAACGCACTCGACGACCCGGACCCCGGTGTGCGCCTGGGCGCGGCCGCGGCGCTGGGAACTCTGGGCCGGGATGCGAGCCGGCGAGCCCTCGAGTTGCATCTCGGGGATCTGGATTGGACCGTGCGTGCGCAGATCGCCTACGCTCTATCGCGGCTCGCGCAGGCCGCTTCGGCTCCGGCGCTCGCCGAACAGCTGGCGCACGACGAGAGCGCGCTCGTGCGCAACGCGTGCGCTCTGGCCCTTGGTCACATCGGTGACCGGAGCACCGCCCCCGTGCTCGAACATGCGCTCGATGACGAATCCGACCGCGTCCGGCGTGAGGCGGTCCTGGCCCTCGAACGCACGGGCGATCCGGACGTTGCGAAGAAGGTTCTCCGGTTGTTGAACGATCCCGCCCGTCGCGTCCGAATCGCCGTCGCCGTCGTGCTGGGAATACGCAAGGATCGGGCGTCCGTCCAGAAGTTGCTCGCGCGGCTGGGCCGCGCGGAGCTGTGGGAGCGTCCGGCCCTGGTCATCGCGCTCGGAAGGATCGGTGCGCCTGAGAGCTCAGGAGCTCTCGCGCGCGCCGCGGACGACCCGGTACGTTCGGTCCGGGTCTGTGCCGTCCACGCGCTCGCGGAGATGCGATCTCCGAAGGCCCGGAAGGTGGCCCGCGCCAAGTTGACCGACCGTTCGTGGGCCGTGCGGGGCGCGGCGGCCTTGGCCCTCGGTCGGGTCGGGGTCCGGTCCGATGCGGTTTCGCTCCTTCCCCTGCTTCACGACCCGCATCCGTGGCCGCGACGAGGAAGCATCCTCGCTCTCGGTCGGTTGCGCGCGGTCGCGAGCCTGCCCGAGATCCGCGGCGCCCTCGATGACCCGGATCCCGAGGTCCGGCTCGCCGCTGTCTGGGCCCTCGGGCATCTCGGCGACGCGCGTGCCATGGGGAAGCTGACCCAACTGCTCCGACGGACCCGACCACGGTCGACCCGGAAGGGCCGCACGCTCTCGGCCGGCGAGGGGGCGGTCCGCCTGGTCTCCGACGCCGACACGCGGATCTTCGACGCGCTGGTAGAGGCCGTGGGATCGCTGACGATCAAGTCGCCGGACCCGGTGGCCCAACGGACGCTCCGGGACGCCGAGCGCTCGCTGAGCGATGCGGAGCTCGACCGACCTGCACGCCTGCCCTCCCCCACCGGCTCGGGAGGAGCCGGACCCTCCCTGCGCCAGTTGTTCGCACGTGCGGGGGGCCGACCTGGCCCGGCGAAGAAATCGCGCCATCGGGCCCCGTTTTCCTCTGCCTAGCAGAGATTAACCGGCAAGCGGTACTACCCGGAACGAACGGTTCGTGAGCGACCTCCTTCTCGGCACCAGCGGTTGGGACTACCCGGAGTGGGTGGGCCGGGTCTATCCGCCCCGCGGCGCGTCCGACCGGCTCCAGTACTATGCCAAGCAGTTCCCCATCGTCGAGGTGAATTCCACGTTCTACCGCCTCCCACCCCCGTCCGTCGCCGCTTCGTGGGTCCGTCGGACCCCGTCCAAGTTCCGGTTCGCCGCCAAGTTCCCCCAGACGATCACCCACGACCTGCGGCTCGTGGGAACCGACGAGGAGCTCCAGCGGTTCCTGGCGGTTCTCAAGCCGATCCGCGAATCGGGCAAGTTCGCCGCGGCCCTTCTCCAGCTCCCTCCATCGCTGCCGTTCGAGTCCGCAACGGTGCGACAGTTCTACGAGTCGCTGCCCCACGACCTACCGGTCGCGGTCGAGTTCCGCGAGCGTTCGTGGCTCGTCCCGGAGTCGTATGTGCTCCTGCGGGAGTTCGGTCTCGCGTACGTGATCGTCGATGCGCCGCACCTTCCGATCGCGCTCGAGGTGACCGCCCCGTTCGCGTACATCCGTTGGCACGGTCACGGCAGTCCGCTCTGGTACGACTACACGTACTCGAAGGAGGAGCTCGTTGCCTGGGTCCCCCGGCTGCGCGCCCTGACGGAGAACGTGGCGACGATCTACGGGTTCTTCAACAACCACTTCCGGGGCGACGCGGCGACGAATTGCCGCACGCTCGCCGACGAGCTCGGCATCCCCCCGCCGTCCCGCCGTTCCCGTCTCGACACCTGAACGCGCGTTCGCTCGGCGGAAACACCTCGTTCCCGGTCCGTTTCAACCCCTCCCGAACCGGCGCTTTAGAGCGCTCGCGCCGCTCGTCCCATCGGAGTACGGTGTCGATGTCCAGTCTCTCCATCATCGAGCCGGCGCTCGCTCCGGACGATTCGTGGCTCGTCGAGGAATCCCCGTTCCCGGAGCCGTTCCCGCCGGAAGGGTGGCCCCGGATCCCGAGCGTCCCGCTCGGTCGGGGACGTCGCGCGGTCCGCTCTCGTGGCCGCCGGTCCACCGCGTTCCTTCCGGCCGAGCCCGCGCTCTTTCCCTGGCTGGCCCGCCGGTTCGCCCCGGGCGAAGCGACGCTCTGGACCGGACCCCGTCTCGCCCTCGAGCCGATTCTCGAGCGTGTCTACGCGGGCAGCGCGCTCGCGGGCGGCCGCATCTCGCTCATCGAAGGCGCGAACCGGTTCCATCCGTACCGGATCGGAGAGCTCGGGCGCGCGCTGGGGGTCGACGCGACCGAGACGCTCCGGCGGATCCGCCTGGCCCGGGCCTTCACCGCCTACCAGATGGTCGCGCTGGTCGATGGCTGGGCCGCGGAGGCCCGCCGGCATCCCCCGGACCTCCTCATCGGCCACGACCTTCCGACGCTGTTCGCGAACGACGAGATCCCGGAGGAGGAGCAGGTCGCGCTCCTGCGCCACCTCGCCCGCGCCCTCGCGTCGCTCGTCCGGGAAGTCCGGTTGCCGCTCCTCCTCACGCTCGGGCCCGGGGGGTTCTCCGAGTTTCCCGGTCTGGCCGACGAGGGACCCCCCTGGTGTGATTTCGTCACGTTCGTGCGCGGACCGGGAACCCTGCGAGCCCGCTCCCTGCGCAGCGACGCGCGTTTGACGCTGGTCCCGCGCCCGGCCGGCCAGCACGGGATCGAAGAGTTCGGTGGCGAGTCCACCGAGGAGGTGATCGCGTGGGACGTACCGCCCCGACGTACCGCCAAGCGCTCGAGGAGCGGATGAAGCGCTGGGACGAGTTCGCGCGGCTCCTCACGACCCCGGAGGACCGCGCCGCGTTCGAGATGGTCCGTACCGGGGCCCGACGGTACGCGGCCCAGGCGACCTACGTGGGGAGCCCGGACCTGCTCGAGGCGATCCTCCTCTCCGTCCTCACCGACCTCGCCGTCCGGTTACGGACGGAGGCGACGGGGACGCCCCGTCGCTAGGATGCAGGGCTGGTGGCGGCGCCCGAAGGTTGGCTGCTCGACATCACCGACAGCGAGGACGGCCGTTCGGTCGTGCTCTGGGTGAAGGATCGACGGACACGACGGGTCCGTCGCACCGCGGTCGAGTACCGTCCTCCGTTCCTCGTCACCGGAGCGCGCGCAGAGCTCGAGAGCCTGGCGCGTCGCCTTGGCGGTCTGCCGCTGGTCGACAAGGTGACGCTCGGCAGCGGTCGTCCCTCGCTGTTCGACCGACGGGTCCGTCCCGTCCTCTCGGTCACGCCCGCGCACAACCCCGGACGTCGCGCGCTGGCCCGAACGGTCGACGCCCTCGGCGGGTACGAGACGTTCACGCTCTACGACGTCGACCTCACCCCGCCCCAGCTCTACCACCTCGGCCACGCCGTGTACCCGTTCGCTCCGGTGGTCGGGACGGGGACCGACCTGCGGGCGACCGAGCCGCCCGAGACGATCGACTATGCGGTCCCACCGCTGCAGGTCGCGCGGCTCGAGGTGCGCATCGCCGGCGAGCGTCGGGGTCGCATCCCGCCTCCCCACGGTCGGATCGGGTCGGTCCGGGTGGGAGACACGACCCTCGATGGGCCCGAGGAGGCCCTGCTGCGGGCCCTGGTCGACGAGCTCGCGCACAGCGATCCGGACCTCCTGCTCACCCAGGGCGGGGACTCCTTCGACCTTCCGTGGCTGTATCGACGGGCCGCTGCGTGTGGCCTCTCGCCGGAAGAGTTCGTCCTGGGCCGCGAGCGGGTAGGGTTCCGGCCCGCGCGTCCCGCCCGGTCGTTCGAGTCGTACGGCCGCGTGCTCCACCGCTCCGCCACCTTCCCGCTCCCCGGACGATTTCACATCGACCGGGAGAACTCGTTCCTCTACGACGATGCCGAGGTCGCCGGACTGGTCGATGCCGCCCGGCTCTCCCGGCTCTCGTTGCAGACCATCGTGCGCCAGTCCCCCGGGACCTGCTTCACGGCGATGGAGATGGCGCACGCGCTCGCGCTCGGCGCGCACGTTCCCTGGAAGAAGAACCGTCCGGAGGATTTCCGCCGCGGCGACCACCTGGTGGCCGCGGACCGGGGCGGGGTGATCTTCCTGCCTCCGGTCGGGGTGCACGACCGCATCGACGAGTTCGATTTCGCCAGCCTCTACCCGCATATCATGGTCCGCAAGAACCTCTCCGCGGAGACGCTGGAGTGTCGGTGCTGCCCGAAAAGCCCCCTGCGGGCTCCGGGCCTGGGGTACCGCTCGTGCACGCAGCGGGTCGGGCTCATTCCCCGCACGCTGGCCCCGTTGCTCGCGCGTCGCCTCGCCTACAAGGCCGCGCTGAAGCGGCCCGGGATCCCGGCGGACGAAGCCTCCCGCCTGCGGCGGCGGGTGAAGATGCTCAAATGGATCCTCGTCACCGCGTTCGGCTACCAGGGATACCGCAACGCCCGCTTCGGCCGGATCGAATGCCACGAAGCGATCAACGCCTACGCTCGCGAGCTCCTCGCAGCGCTCGTTCCCGCCTCGGAAGCGGCCGGCTACTCGGTCGTCCACGGGATCGTCGACTCGCTCTGGCTGCGGCCGAGCGACCTCGCCCGTCCGCCGGACCCGGAGACGTTCGCCCGACGCATGAGCGAACAGTTCGACCTTCCGCTCGGCTACGAGGGACGGTACCGTTGGATCGTCTTCCTGCCGGCCGTGACGCACGGCCTCGGGGTACCGAACCGGTACTACGGGCTCTACGAGCACGGCGAGTTCAAGCTGCGCGGGATCGGCGGTCGTCGCCACGACACCACGACGCTCGTGCGTCGGTTCGAGGAAGAGGTCCTGGCACTGTTCCGCCGGGCCCGGGACGCCGACGGGGTGCGCGCGCTCCTGCCGCGTGCCCTCGCCCGGGCCGACCTGTTTGCCGAGCGCGTACGCGCCGGTGACTGGCCCGTGGACGAGCTCCTCGTCAGCCACCGGGTCGGTCAGGCGCCCGAGGCGTTCGTCACGTTCACCGACTCGGTCGCCGCGCTGCGCCAGCTCGCCGAGGCCGGCGCGACGCGCGGCGCGGGAGAGGTGGTACGGTTCGTGCTGCTCGACCGGGCGAACCGATCGTTCCGCCACCGGGTCCGGGCCGCGGAGCTATTGAACGGCGACGAGCGGTACGACGTCGGTGCCTACCTCGACCTCCTCGCCCGGGACGCCGAGACGCTGCTCGCTGCGTTTGGCGTCGACCGGGCCACCCTGCTCGCGCGCTGGCGCACGGGCGAGGACCGGGGCCGGGGTCCGTACCGATCGGTGGAGGCCCGCGCGCAGTCCGAGCTGCCGCGCGCGACCGATCCTGAGCGCAGCCTTTTGGCCTCACGTTCGGTGGTCCCGGAGTGTCCGGACCCCCGCGTCGCGCCCGGCGGAGCCGTTCGACCCGCTCCCGCCGACCCATCGGGCCGGACGATGGACCCTCCCCGTCCGAGCGGGCTGCCCACATCCGCGCCAGCATCCGCCCCGGATACCTGCCGGACCTCGGCCCACTCCTGGTCGCGCTGAACGACCCCGTGCCGGGGATCCGGCAGACTGCGGCGGTCGCGCTCGGGATCCTGCGGGACCCGCGTGCCGGGTCCACGCTTTCGACCGTGCTGACGGACCCGGACCCTGCCGTTCGGGCCGCCGCCGTCGAGGCGTTGGGCGCCATCGGCCGCCCCGAGAGCCGGGCGGACCTGGAGCGCATGCTGAACGACGCGGAATCCCGGGTCCGGGTGAAGTCCGCTTACGCGCTCGCGAACCTCGCCGCGCCCGACTCGGTGGCCGCATTGAAGAGCCGGTCGGACGACCCGACTCCCGAGGTCCGACAGGCCGTCGCCTCGGCGTTGGCTCGGATCGGAACGGGCGACGCCCTCGCTGCCCTCGAAGGAATGCTCGCGGACCCGTACGACCGGGTACGCCGCGAGGCCATCCTCGGATTGGGCCGGGTGGGGGACCCCGCCCAACTCCCCCGGGTGCGTTCCTTCCTCCAGGACCCGGCCCGGCGGGTCCGCGTGGCCGCTGCGGTCGTCGCCGGCCGACGACGGGACCGCGACAGCGTGCCGTTGCTCCTCGAGCTCCTGCGGGGAGAGGAGACGTGGGAGAAACCCGCGGTCCTGGTCGCGCTCGGCCGGATCGGCGCCCCCGAAGCGGTGCCGGTGCTCGTGAGCACGGCCGAGAGCCCCGCGCACTGGATTCGCGTCTGCGCGATCCACGCGCTCGGCGACATGCGGGCCCCCGAGGGTGGACCGGTCGCTCGGGCGCACATATCGGACCCGGCTTGGGCGGTGCGTGGGGCGGCCGCCATTGCGCTCGGCGCCGTCGGCTCGGTCGACGACCTCGCGATGCTCCTCGGTCTCCTCAACGACCCGCATCCGTGGCCCCGAAGAGGAGCGGCGTACGCCCTCGGCCGGCTCGGTCTGTCGGCCGCCGCACCCCGTCTGCGCGAAGCCCTGGACGACCCGGCGGCCGAGGTGCGGCTCGCGGCGGTCTGGGCGCTGGGCCGTCTCGGCGACGATGGGGCCCGGGACGGCCTGGTGCGCCTCCTCTACCAGTCCCAGCCGGGACCGACGCCCATGCCCGAGCCTGCGGAGGTAGGATCCTCGTTGGGGTCCGACGCCGAGAGCCGACTGTTCGACGCGACCGTGCAGGCGCTCGGTCGCCTCGCGCACGGGATCCCGGACCCGCTCGTCCGGCGGGCGCTGGTGGACGCTCGCGAACGGCTGAGTGAAGAGGAGCTCGACCGGCCGGCCCGCTTGCCGTTGCCCGAGGTCGAGGTCGACCGGTCCCCTCCGAGCGTACGGACCCTGTTCGACACCGCCCTCCCCAGCTCCGCGGACGAGGAGGAAGCGTGACGATCCGCGACCTGCGGCCGGCCGATGCGCCCCAAGTACTGGAGTTCCTGCGCAACGAGTTCCCGGAGGAGGAAGCGATCCTGGGCACCCGACCTGAAGGGTTCGCGAAGATCGTGCGACGGGTGTTCCACTGGGACTCCCGATTGATCCTGGGCCTGCTGCGCCTCGTGCGTCGCCCGGTCTTCCGCTTCTTCGTGGTCGAGGTCGACCAACGGATCGCCGCGACGACCCTGCTCTCCTTCGCGAAGCGGGCCGGCTACGTGAGCATGGTCGTCGTCGGGCCGGCCGACCGCCGCCGTGGCTTCGCCCGACAACTGCTCGAGCAGGCCCGGGTGGCCACGGTCGCCCGCGGGAAACAGTACGTCGCGCTGGACGTCCTCGCGGCGAACACGCCGGCGCGGACCCTCTACGAGTCGATCGGGTACCGACCCCTACGTTCCGCCACGTACTTCGTCCACGACCACCCGGCGTCGATCGCCCCGGGAACGGCGGCCGTCCCCGGTCTCCGACCGTTCCGCCGGAGCGACGCGGCGGCTCTCGCCGAGATCGTGCGAAAGGGCAACCCCCCCGAGGTCGAGGCGGTGCTGCCGACCACGGCGCGGGACATCGCCGGGTCCGCGTGGGTCAGTCAGATCCTGGCGATGGAGATGGCCGCGTGGGTCGTCGATGGCGGCGACGGCCCGGTGGCCTGGGTCGGTGCCGCCGTCTCGGCGGTCACCGAGGCCGCGCATCTTACGGCCCCGATCGTGAGCCCGTCGGTCTCTCCCGAAGATGCCCGGGCCCTGGTCGGGACCGCCGCCGCCTGGTGCGCCGCGCGCAAGGCGCCACGGCTGGCCGCCATGATCCCGGCGGAGAACCGACGGGGCCGCGCGGCCGTCGAGGGAATCGGGTTCCGTGAAGTCCTCCCGCTCTGGACGCTCTACCGAACCGCAGCGTAGACCCTCGGGCCGGCGCCCGGGGACGGACGTCTACCTCTTGCCTGCCGTCGTCGGCGGTGGCCTCGGCGACATCGAAGAGGTGCTCGCCGCCGGCCGACGGCTCGCACAAGCGGGGTTCCGCGTCTACCTATACCGGCGACCGGCGCACCCGCTTCCTCGCTCCGTCGATGGACCATGGGAGTGGCCGCCGCATCGACGGGTCCGCCGGCTGCTCCCGAGGGCGCGCGCGGCGATCACCGTGTCGCCGGCGTGGGGCGTCAGCGCCGCGTCTCGGCGTCCGGGTCCGTTCGGAGGACCGGGGCCCTGGGCGGAGGAAGTGGCGGATATCGAACAGGCGTATGGAGCGGACCGGGTCCTCCACGTGAGCCTCGAGGAGTTTGCCCGGACCCTCGGTTCCCGGGCCGAGACCCGCGAGCGATTTCGCGAGGGCGGGGTCCCCGCCCGCACGCTGCCGGAGCGCGTGCGCGCGGCCGATCGCGCCGGCGAGGTCGCCGTGTTTCGCGACGCGTTCGAACGGTTCCGCGCCTTCGACCGGCCGAACGTCCTGTCGCTGTTCGCCTCGTTCCGACCGATTCGTTCCTTCCGCCGCGAGTTTCCCGGGGCGGTCCAGACCGGCCCGCTCTGGTCCGGTCGCTCGGTCGTCCGCCCGCGGGCCGGAGCGAACCACGGAGCCCGCGTTTGGGTATGGTATGCGAGTCCGGCCAGCGCCGAGCGGATCGCCCCGAGGGTCCTCGAAGGCCTGCGAGGACTCCGGCCTCCCGTGCACCTGTTCGTGCGTTCCCCGCGTCCGTGGGCCACGGTGACGACCTCCCCCCGGGTGACGATGGTCACGGGGACCATCGACGCAGCCGCGTGGAGGCAACGCTTCGTCGCGGCCGAGCTGCGGATCGTGACCGGGAGCCGGACGCTCCTCGAAGCGCTCGAACTCGGTGGACCGTTCCTGTATTTCAATGGCGTGCTGGGCCCGGGGCGGCGGGCCCGTCGGCATCGACCGGAGAAGGTCGCGGCTCTCCTCGAGCTGGGGCGTCGCGGCGGCGTACCCCCGTCCTTGCTCCACGACCTCGCCGAATTCGCGCGAGGGCGCGCGGTGGCCGCGGTCGTCCGTCGGACTTCGCACCGGCGTGTCGGTTGGGAACGGTTCCGGACCTCGTCGGTTCGTCGCGCGTTTCCTCCGGGGTACGGGGATGCCGGAGCGCTCGTGGTCGCGCTGGCCCGGTCGCTCGCCGGTCCCGATGCCGATGCACCGGCCCTCGTGCGGCGGGTCCGGGCCGGGTCGAACCCTTAATCGCCTGGCCTCCTCCTTCCTAGCCACGTGACGCCCGAGGAGGCGAGCCCTCCCGCCGTCGCGCGGGCGCTCATCGGCAACGCGCTCTCCCTGAAGCGCGGTGAGCATGTCGTCGTGGCGACATGGAACCACACCCTGGCGTGGGCCACGAGCTGCGTCGCCGAGGCACGCCGGGTGGGCGCGCGTCCGATGCTGTTGCTCGAGGACGAGGGCGCTTTCTGGAAGAGCCTCGACCTCGCGCCCTCGGCCCGGGGCTGGTCGAGCCTCACGACCCCCGTCCGGGCCGCCCTGCGACACGCCGACGCGTTGGTCTACTTTCCCGGTCCCGCCGACCGGCCCCGCCTGCACGCGCTCCCGCCGCACCTGCTCGAGCCGTTCCTGGGCACCGACGAGGAGTGGCTGCGCCGCGCGCGCGCTCAGCGCCTCCGGGGGGTCCGCTGCCTTCTCGGATATGCCTCCGACGCCCAGGCCGAGCACTGGGGGGTACCGGGGGCGACATGGCGTAGCCAGCTGATCCGCGGGATCACCCAGGTCGACTACCGCGCCCTGCGCTTGCGGGCAACGCGGGTCGCCCGGCTCCTTCGCGGGGGTCGGGAGCTCCACGTGACGGCCGCGAACGGAACGGACGTCCGACTGCGACTGCGGGGACGGACGCCCTGGGTCGATGATGGCGCGGTCGACGCCGAGGACCTGCGACGCGGCCGCAACTTGTCGGCCGCGCCGGGTGGGTCGGTCGTGGTGGCCGTGGACGAGCGATCCACCGAAGGCACGGCGGTCGCCAACCGACCGAGCTACCTCTCCGCAGGTCGGGCGGAGGGCGCCCAATGGGAGATCGAATCCGGAAGGTTGCGCAACTACTGGTACACCGACGGCGGCGAGTCGTTCGAGAGCGAGTTCTCGACCGCCCCGCGCGGGCGGGAGACCCTGGCGTTGTTCGCCGTCGGACTGAACCCAGCGCTCGCCCCGGGAGTGCCGCAGGCCGAAGACGAGGAGGAAGGGACCGTCACCCTCGCGGTCGGGGGTAACACGACCTACGGTGGACGGAATAGGTGCCGTTACCTAGCGTGGATCACCATCGGGGAGGCGACGGTCGCGGTGGATGGCACTCCGCTCTCGGACCGCGGCCAGGTTCTCTGAACCGTCGACCGGCCGTCGGCTCGGCCGCAGGTTCTTCGACCGCCCCACCATCCTCGTCGCACGCGCGCTGCTCGGGGCGGTGCTCCGGGTCCGCGGACGCGCTGTCCGCATCGTCGAGGTGGAGGCCTACGTTTCGAACGATCCCGCGAGCCATGCGTTCCGGGGCCCGACCCCGCGCAATCGCTCGATGTTCGGGGTGCCCGGGACGCTCTATGTGTACCGGATCCATCAGGTCGTGTGCGCGAACCTGGTCACTCGATGCGGGCAAGCCGTGCTGCTCCGGGCCGGGGAACCGTTGACCCCGGACCTGACGAACACGTCCGGTCCGGGTCGATTGTGTCGGGCGCTGGGGATCGAGCGGCCGGACGATGGGGTCGATGTGAGTTCGGACGCGTCGATCTGGATGGAGCGAGGGAACGGGGATTCGCTGCGGGTCGTGACGGGACCGCGCATCGGGATACGACGGGGGCGGGACCGACGACTGCGGTTCGCGCTCGCCGACAGCCCCTGGGTCTCGCGGCCGAAGCCGCCGGGCGTTCGCCCGCCTACTTCAACTTCGCCCACTCGTAGCCGCGCCGGCGGGGCGAGGCCCCGAACCCGCACGAGGCGCAGACGTTCTTCTGACGGTGGTAGGAGTGCCGGCCGCACCGCCGGCAGATGATGTGAACGATCTTGCCCCCCCGGCTGGACGGCGTTCCCTTGCTCATCCTCGAACCCCTTATGGCGAGATGTAGACGATCGAGTCGCCCCGCACGAGCGTGAGTCCGCTCTTTGGGGTCACTTCGTCCTTCACGACCTCCTCCGCGGCCGACAACACCAGGTTGAGGTGCTGGTCGTAGGCGTCGAGGACCCCGCGGAACGAGCGTCCGCCTTTCATCTCTACCAGAACCCGCTTGTGCAGGCTCTGTTGCAGGACGTCCAGCGGCTTCATCGGTGGGGGGTCCCCGACAGACCGGGTGGTCTTCTTAACGGTGGCGGGCGACGCGCTTGCGCCGCCGATCCGCCGGGGCGCGAACGAGGCGTCCGAGGCGGTCGAGCACCGTCGAAAGGTTCGTCCGCGCGCTCGGTCGGGTGGAGGTCGAACGTGCCAAGGTCCGGATCCGGCCCGCGAGCGCGCGCGGTGACCCAGATGCCCGTACGAACAAGACTTGACCGGGGGCTCCGTGCGCGGCCAGGTCGCGGTAGAACCGCCGCTCGACGCGACCGACGGCGCGGTGTCGTTGACGGAGGTCGGCCGGGTGGCGCTCGGCGTCGCTCGCCGCGCGTCGCCGGCGGGTGGCGGACGGCACGTCCAGGTAGACGACCAGGTCGGGCAGGCCGACGGGACCCGAGCGGGCCGGACCTTCGGCGAATCGTCGGACCGTCCGCCAGGTCGAGCGCGGCGCCGCACCGAGGGCCACGAGGCCGGCCGTGTAGGTGATCGGGCCCAGGAACCCTGTGTCAGCCACCACGGTCTCGCCCCGTCGCCGGCGTTCGCTCGCCTCCTGGTACCGCCGTCGTTCTTCGTCCAGGAGGGCTCGCTCGGTGTCGAGGAGCTGCGCGGGGTTGCGGAACCGCAGGTCCGGCGGTGGGTCGAGACGGTCGAACGCCTCGGGGAGGAGGACCCAGCCGAACGACCGTGCGGCGGTCCGGGCGACCGTGCTCTTTCCGGCTCCCGAGGGACCTTCGATTGCAATCACCCGACCGGGCTCGACCACGCTGCCCCCTCGCGTCCGAGCGCGCCCCGGTCCAAAACCGTACGGGTCCGGCTCCGCCGGCCTTTTGACGACTCGACCTCCTTCGGTGTCCGGTGACCGCGTCCCCTTCTGGCGAGGTTCTTCGGCACCGGTTCGGGGCCCGGGTCCTGGAGGACGACCTGTGGGTCGGACCCGCTTTCGAGCGGGGAAGCCCGGAGGGAGATCGCGACGGGGCCGGGCTAGGGAGGGACAAGGAACGCGTCTACCCGGTCCGCCTATCGGGCGTTCCGCCCCGAGCGGCTGCGCTCCTTCGCAAGAAACTGCTCTCGGTAGGGGGGGACGCCTCGTACGGGGGCGAGGCGGGTGGGACCGCGACGGGCGCGATCCCGATGGTCCTGCGGGCAACATGGGGTCAGTACCTAGAATCGATCCCCGGGCTCCGAGGCCAGCCGTTCGAGCTGAGGGAGCTCGCCGAGGAGGTCGACGGAGCCCTACGCGCGTACGTGACGCACGGGGTCCGGACCGTGGCCGGGGCACATCGGTCGCTGGTGCTTGGCGACCGACCTCGGGTCATGGGGGTCATCAACGTCACGCCGGATTCGTTCTCCGATGGGGGGCACTTCCTCCACCCCGCCCGGGCGCTCCTCGCAGCCGAACAGATGGTGACGGACGGAGCGGACATCCTGGACGTGGGCGGAGAGTCGACGCGGCCGCGAGCGACGCCGGTCTCCCCCGAGGTCGAGTGGGAGCGGATCGCTCCGGTCCTCGATGGATTGCACGGGCGCGTGTCCGTCCCGATCTCCGTCGACACGCGCCATGCGCAGGTCGCGGCCCGGGCGGTCGAGGCCGGGGCCGACTTCATCAACGATGTGGAAGGGCTGCGCTCGGAGGCGATGCGGGTCACCGTCGCCCGCACCGGAGCCGCGGTCGTGGTCATGCACATGCGCGGAACCCCGGCGACGATGCAGGACGACCTGGAGTACGGCGACCTTCGTGCCGAGGTGTTCTCCGCGCTCGCCGACGCGACCGATGCGGCGCGTGGGGCGGGGGTCGCTCCCGAGAAGATCCTCGTCGACCCGGGGCTCGGGTTCGGCAAGTCGGCCGCGCAGAGCCTCGAGCTGCTCACCCACTGCGGGGAGCTCCGGTGCCTCGGGTACCCGGTGGTCCTGGGGGCGTCGCGGAAGTCGTTCCTGGGGGCCGCCGACGGCACGGCCGGGCCGCGGGAACGATTGGAGGCCGGACTGGCGGCGGCGGTCCTCGCGGCCGAACGGGGCGTCGCCCTCCTCCGCACCCACGACGTGCGACCGACCGTGCAGGCCCTGAAGCTATTGACGGCCGCTCGGGCCGCCCGGTCCGACCCCTAGGTGTCCGAGCCCGACGGGGCGTCGGGCTGGACCTCGGTCTCAAAGATGAGCGAACCGACGTAATCGCATTTCTTACAGTGGTAGACCTGCCCCACGATCGAACCGGCGATCATCACGATCCGCGCCGACCCGCACTGCGGGCAGAGCAGGACGCTCTTACCGGCCCTCGGGCGGCGCCGCGTTGTCGTCCTCCTCGTCGGTCGTGTCCGTCTCGTCGTCCGGGTCGCCGGGGCGCTCTTGGTCCGGCGCGTTGTCGTCCTCCTCGTCGTCCGGGGATTCGTCGCCGGGCGGGTTCCCCGGGGGTCCGGGGGGCTCCGGACGCTCGGCCGGGGCCCCCGCGCCGTTCGTCTCGATCGTCGGCTCGAGGATGACCGCGTCGCGCACTTCGTCGCCCTCGTCCAACCGGATCACTCGGACCCCGAGAGTGTTGCGTGCCTGGGAGCGGATGCCCTTCACCGCCATGCGGATGGTGACGCCGTGCTGGGTCGTGACGAGGACCTCGGAGGTGTCGGTCGTGGGCAGGACCGCGACCACCGCACCGTTGCGCCCGCCGGTCTTGATCGTGCGCACGCCTTTCGCGCCCCGCTTGGTCTCGCGGTAGGCATCGGTCGGGCTGCGCTTGCCGAAGCCGGTCGTGGTGAGCGAGAGCAAGGTGGGGAACTTCGGGCTCACCGGGGCCATGGCCACCACGCGGTCGCCCTTCTCGGTGGAAAGTCGGACGCCGATGACGCCGTAGGTCGCCCGGCCCATGGGGCGGATCTCGGAGAGGGGGAAGCGTACCAGCTGGCCGGCCTGCGTCGCGAGGATGACCTCGGCGCTCTCGTCGGGAAGGAACGCCACGTCCACCAGCTCGTCCTTCTCCTCGAGCAGGATCGCCTGGATGCCGCTCGTGCGGATGTTCTGGAACAGGTCGAGCGTCGTGCGCTTGACCGTCCCGTTCCGCGTGGCGAACAAGAGCGAGCCGGTCCCGGCGAGGTCGTGGAGCGGCAGCAGCGTCTGGACGCGCTCGCCGTCTTTCAAGCGCGGCAGGAGGTTGATGACCGCCTTCCCTTTCGACTGGCGGCTGCCTTCGGGCAGTTCGTAGGCCTTCAGCTGATAGACGCGGCCCAGGTTTGTGAGGAACAGCACGTTGTCGTGGGTGCGGGTGAGGAACGTGCGGATGACGAAGTCCTCCTCCTTCGTCTGCATCTGGACCAGGCCGCGTCCGCCGCGGCGCTGACGGCGGTACTGGTCGAGCGGCAGGCGCTTGATGTAGCCGTCCCGGGTGACGAGGACGACCACGTCCATGTCGGGGATCAGGTCCTCGAGCGTGCGTTCGGTGAACGCCGGCACGATCCGCGTACGTCGGGTGTCACCGAACCGGGTCTTCAGGTCGGTCAGCTCGTCCACGATCAGCTGGTCGAGGAGCTTGGAGGACGCGAGGATCTCCTTGAGGTGCTTGGCGAGGGCCTCCTTCTCCGCCTTCTCCGACTCGACCGCCTCGCGCTCGAGCGCGGTCAACCGGGCCAGTCGCATATCGAGGATCGCCTTGGCCTGTTCGCTCGAGAGCAGGAACTTTCCCATGAGGCTCGTCTCTGCGACTTGGACGTCCTTGGAGCGACGGATGATCCGGATGACCTCGTCGATGTGGTCGATCGCCGTCAGGAACCCTTCGAGCAGGTGGAGGCGCTCTTCCGCCTTCTTCAGCTCGAAGCGCGTGCGCCGGGACAGGGTCAGGCGCCGGTGCTCGACGTGGAGCTCGAGCAGCCCTTTCAAGGGGAGCACGCGCGGCTCGCCGCCGACGAGACACAGGTTGATCACGCCGAAGCTGGTCTCGAGCGGGGTGTGCTCGTAGAGCCGATTGAGGACGATCTCGCTCGGGGCGTCGCGGCGCAGCTCGAGGACCACGCTCGTCCCGTCGCGGTCCGACTCGTCCCGCAGGTCGGTGATCCCGTCGAGCCGCTTGGACTTCACCAGGTCGGCAATCAGCTCCAGGAGCGCCGCCTTGTTGACCTCGTACGGCGTTTCGGTGATGACGACCTCGTCCTTGCCGCCCCGCTCGCGGATCTCGGCCGTGCCCCGAAGGTGCATCATGCCGCGGCCGGTCTCGTACGCCTCGCGGATCCCCTCGGTGGACAGGTAGCCCCCCGTCGGGAAGTCCGGGCCAGGGAGGGCCTTCATGATCTCCTCCAGCGACGCTTCGGGCCGTCGGATCAGTAGCAACAAGGCGTCGACCACCTCCCTGAGATTGTGCGGCGGCATGTTCGTCGCCATGCCGACGGCGATCCCGGCCGACCCGTTCAGCAGCAGGTTGGGGAGCTTGGAGGGAAGGACCAACGGCTGCTTCAGGGTCCCATCGAAGTTGTCGGTCCAGTCGACCGTATCCTTCTCGATATCGAGGAGAAGTTCCTCGGCGAGGGCGCTCAGACGCGCCTCCGTGTACCGCATGGCCGCCGGAGAGTCGCCGTCGATCGAGCCGAAGTTCCCCTGTCCGTCGATCAGCGGGTAGCGCAGGCTGAACGTCTGGGCCATCCGCACGAGGGCGTCATAGACGGCCATGTCGCCGTGCGGGTGGTACTTTCCCAGCACGTCCCCGACCGTGCGGGCGCTCTTGCGGTACGCCCGGTCGTGCGTCGCGCCCGACTCCCACATCGACCAGAGGATGCGACGATGCACCGGTTTGAGCCCGTCGCGTACATCGGGCAGGGCGCGCCCGACGATGACGCTCATCGCATAGTCGATGTACGAGCGATGCATCTCGCGCTCGAACGGGTGGTCGTGCACCCGGTCGGCCGGGGGCTCGGGCGGCGCGGACGGGGTCGCGTTCATGGCACTCCGGCGACCGCAGGCGTCAGCTGGGTCGCGAGGAGTCGGTCGGCCGCCGCCAGGAACGCGTCGCGGCTTCCGGCGGGGATCGTGGCTCCGGCTGCGACCCGGTGCCCGCCGCCCTCGCCGCCGACCGTCTCCGCGGCGCCGCGGCAGACGGCGGCGAGGTCGAGCCCGCGGGCGACCAGGCGCAACGTTCCCCGTCCGCTCAGTTTCGTGGGTCCGGGGGCGGCACTCGAGAAGACGAACACGGGGAGGTCGGGAGGGAGGAGGTAGTTCATCGCGAATCCAGCCTGAGTGCCCGCGAGGGTAGTGTCGGGACTCTCGAACCAGCGCAAGGAACGCATCGAATTAACTCCCTCGTCCTCAACTCGGCGCAGTCCGCGCAGGATCCCCGAGCGCCAGGCCTGCTCGGCGGCCCTCGCCCGCTCCGCGGCGCGAGCGTCGCCGAGGGCGAACGCGATGCCGACCCCCGGGATGCCCTCCCGACCGGTGGCGTTCTGCAGATTGGAGACCTCCTCGGCATCGAGTCCCAGCGAGGGGACGAACCAGCGCTCCTGGTCGAAGACGTTCGCGAACTCCGGCGACACCCCGGCCTGCGCCAGGCGCGCCTTGAGAGCATCGGCGAGCCGGCGAACCTCCTCCGGCGTCAGCTCCGAGGGGGGCCGATCCGGCTCGAGATGCAGCGTTCGCAGGAACGTCGCCGACTCTGCCGGCCGGCCCGAGAGTCCGCGGAAGAACGGGTCGATGCTGTTCGTGACCGCCGGGCCGAGCGCCGGACCGAAAAGCGCGACGCCCGGGCGCCGCACCAGGACCGAGCGGCGGACGGCCTCCTCGACCAGCCGGGCATTCAGACCTTTGAACCCTCCCACGTGCTGGCGGTCCCCGATCGCGCCGGAAAGACCCCAGGGGGCGTTGTCCCAGTTGAGAGGGTCCAGGAACACGGAGAACAGCCAGGTGAGCGTCGACGCACAGAGCTCGGACATTCCGTCGACCCCCCAGTCCAGCGGGTTCACTACCGCGACATGGTCCGGTAGGGCGGACTCCACCGCCGCCCCCGGAGACGAGTGATGGTCCAGGATAACGACCGGATGCGGATGTCGGGCGAACAGGTCGAGCCAGCTCACGCCGGTGTCGACCACGAGCACCGCCCCGGAGCTGCGGGCGAGGAGCGTGGAGATCCGGTCCCGCTCGACACCGAGAAGGGGCGTCGCCTGGACGGGGTAGCCGAGACGGGAGAGCGCGCGGAGCGCACACGAAGCGCTCGCCACCCCGTCCGCGTCGTAGTGGTAGATCACGCGCCAGCGTCCGGGGTGGCCGAGCAGCAACGAGCGCGCGCGTTCGAACTGTTGCGAGTACCGAGGATCCGGAACGAACCCGTCCGGACCCGAGGGCATCACTCCACCTGAAGCGCCGCGCCCGTGGCGGAGTACCGCCAGTTCTCGGGGATACGTTGGCGCTGGCGGTAGTAGCGCGCGAGGCGGCGTATCCGCGATTCCATGAGCGTGAGCCCACGGCGGTTCGCCAGGTCCTTCGGGTGGGTCGCGAGGTGGCGTTGGAGATGGACCACGCGCTTCAATAGCGCCTGGAGGTCGTCCGGGATCTCCGGGCGAACGCCCGCATCGGCGAGCAGGGTCCCAAGGCGCTTGCCCGTCAACGCGCGCGCCGACGGCACCCCGAAGGAATCACGCAGGTTCTGGCCGATCTGGGCGGCGGGCAACCCGGTCTTCGCGAGCTGGGTCGCTTGAGCGACCAGCTCGTCGTTGGTTACGGTGACCCACTCGGGTTTGGTGAGGGGATAAGGCCGGTGCGATCCGGCGCGCCCCTTGCGACCGGAGTGGATTCGGGACATGGCGGAGCGCGGACACGCGTGCCCTACTTAAGACTTGGCGAATACGGGCTTTTCTCCTCGACCGAAGGGGGTCGACGAGCTCGGTTTATTGAATCCGGTCGGCCCGCTGGAGGGCCTCGACCAAGAACCGCTTTCCCTCGGTCGTGATGTGGTACCGGGCCCGTGGCGCCTCTCGTGCTTTCGGCGAAAGACTGCCGCCGCCTTGGACCTCGACCAGTCCGTTCCGCACGAGGAGTCCGAGGACGAGCGGGATCTTCACATGGTCCTTCTCGATGGCCCAGAATCGGTTGAGCAGCCGCTCGATATCGGCCAGCTCCAGCACCTGGTCCCGCGCCTGGCCTTCGTGCATCGATTCGACGCGGTTGAGCTGCTGCAGGATCGCCACGAGCGTCGCTCGCACTGGGTCCGTGCGTTCGCCCGTCGGCATGTACGGAGGATTACGCCGAGTTCCCCTACTTAAAACGGTGCGCGGTGCGAGCGTCCGGTCATCCGACCCGGTTCGCGCGTTGGAGACGTTCGAGAAGGAACGACTTGCCTTGGGGCGTGATGATGTAGCGACTGCCCACCACGCGGCCCCGGTCCCAGGCATACTCGGCATCGGCGAGCCGTTGCGCGAGGCCATTGCCGACCAGGACGTCGACGGCGGTCGTCACCTCCGGCGACGTGATCCGGGGATACGGCCCGTGCGTCAGGATGTGGTGGAGCTCCCCGACCTCGAGTCCCTGGACGTCCGTCGACTCCATCTCGATGCGGTTGAGCTGGCGCAGGATCTCCAGGAGCTCGTCATGCAGTTCCGCGGCCGTCTCGTCCGCCGTCGGTCCCATCGCGTCCTCGAGCGGGCCGGAGCCAGATGAGTGTATCCGTGGACTGGAGGGCGGGGCTTTTAGGCGGGACCGCTAGGTACCCTAGCGGACCATGACGTGCACGTGCCGGAACCCAGCCCGATGTCCGATCTGCAACACCCCGGTCCGGATCCCGCTCACGAACCTGGAGAACGCCGCGGGCGCGCAGATCCTCGTGGACCGGTTCGCGCGCCGGGACTCTTCCTCGTCGCGGGAAGGCCTGCGCCGTCTCATCCAGGGATGGGGGAGCTGTCCGGCGTGCGGGCACACGATCAACTTCGAGCACTCGCGCTCGTGCGTCGCCGAGGCGCTCAGCGCCGCGGGAGTGCCCCTCGCCGAGCGGGAGTCCATTCTGTCGAAGATCAGCTTCCCCGAAGGCTGACCGAGGCGCTGCCGTGCCCGGGTCGGAGGAGTTCGTCGTCACGCCCTACGAGGTCAAAGGGCGGATCGACTACGATCGGCTGCGCGAATTGTTCGGCACGCAGGTGCTGACCCCGGAGCTCCTCGCGCGGATCCACCGCCTGGCCGGAGGCGAGCTGCACCCGGCACTGCGACGCGGCATCTTCTACTCCCACCGCGACCTCGCCGCCCTGCTCGACGGCTACGCGAACGGCCGTCCGTTCTTCCTCTACTCGGGCCGCGGGCCGTCCGGTCCGCTGCACACCTCCCATCTGCTCCACTTCGACCTGTGTCAGTGGTTCCAACGGCGACTCGGCGTGCCGATGTACATCCAGATTACGGACGACGAGAAGTTCTGGGCCCGCGGCAACCTGACCCGGGAGGAGACGGCCCACTGGGGAATGGAGAACCTCTACGACATCCTCGCCCTCGGGTTCGACCCGAAGCGGACCCACGTGTTCTTCGATTCCCGTTCGATCCAGGCGCTCTATCCGCTGGCGATCCGGGTCGCCCGGAAGATCCCGTACTCGACGGTGAAGGCGGTCTTCGGGTTCGAACCGAGCACGAACATCGGTCTCGTTTTCTACACGGCGTTGCAGACGGTCCCGTGCTTCTGGCCCTCCTGGGCCGAGAGCCGCAGCGTTCCGTGCCTCATCCCCTGCGGGATCGACCAGGACCCGCACTTCCGCGTCACCCGGGACATCGCCGAGGGGCTCGGGTACCCGAAGCCCGCGCTGCTCCACAGCCAGATGGTCCCCGGCCTGCTCGGGGAGAGCGTAATGTCGACCACGGGCGACCGGGCCGACAACGCGCTGTTCCTCAACGACCCTCCCGAGGTCGTCGAGCGCAAGGTGCGGAACGCGTTCACCGGGGGGCGGGCGACCGTGGAGGAGCAGCGCCGCCTCGGAGCGACCCCGGAGATCTGCTCGGTGTGGGCCCTATGGCGCACCCGCTTCGCCGAGTCCGAGCAGAAGTTCGAAGAGGTCACCGCCGGGTGCCGCTCGGGTGCGCTCCTGTGCGGTGAGTGCAAGTCCCAGGTCCTCGAACGGATCCACGGGTTCTACACGACCCACGGGATCGCCCGCGAGAAGGTCAAGGACTGGGCCGAGTCGACGATCATCACGACGGCGCCGAAAGAGCTCTAGCCGCGCCCGGTCAACCGATCTCGGGCCGGGGTGGGGGCGGACGGGGTCGGGTCGCGTCCGGGCGCGGCGGGGCCGGCCCGGGCGTGATCTCGGGCGGTTCGGGTCCGCCCTGGACCGCCGTCACCAACAGCAGCATCGGCCGGAAGAGGGAATGCTGGGCGCGTTCGGGGTCGAGCGTGTAGGCGCGTTCGTAGGCCGCCAGGGCCTCATCCTCGTCTCCGAGGCTCAGCAGCGAAAGGGCGAGGTCGAGCCAGCTTTTCGCCTCCCGGGTCCCCTCCCGTTCTCCCACCTCTTGGACGTGATCGTCGGACCGCAGTCGCGGGGTCGGTACGGGCGCGTCGTCCCCGCTCGGGAGCTCGCGCGAGAGGACCAGGGCGCGTTCGAACGCGGCCGAGGCGGCTACCTCTTCGCCGGACTCGGCCAGAGCGACGCCGAGCCGGTGCCAGGCGACCATGTCGTCCGGGGAGAGGGCGACCGCGTGGCGGTACGCGCTCACCGCTTGCCCCCACTCCTCACGAAGGGACCGTGCGACCCCGAGGTGGAACCAGGCGTCCGGGTTCTGGGGCGCGAGGGCGATCGCCCGGGAGAGGGCCGCCTCCGCCTCGGTCGCGAGACCCAAGTGCGACAGGGAGATGCCGTAGTACGCCCAGGCCGGGGCGTTGCTCGGTTGTTCCCGAACGACGTCCTCGAACGAGCGCGCGGCGTCCGAGTACTCGCGACGCAGGAAATGGTGTACACCGAGGTCGAAACGCTGACTCACACCCGGAACCACCGGACCGAGGGCGACCGTTCGGAAAAGCCTGCCGTCCGAGCGGAACGACCGGAACGGGCGGTCGGGGGGACCGCACCGAGCGACGCCGACGCACGGCGGCGGACTTATATCCCGGTGCGCGTGGTCGAAGCCAAGGAATCCCAGAGCCTACCCCGATTCGAGCGGCCCGCCCGTCCTACTTTTGCGACGAGTGTTCGCGCGACGAGTTTCGCTCTCGATTCCCCAAGCAAACGCGAAACGCGAACCAAGAGGCGAACCCGAAATGGCAGACAAGCCCCTGACAAAAGTGCGAGACCTAACGCCGAACTCGAAGCAAGTGAACGTGCTGGCCAAGGTGGTCAGCATCGGAGAGCCCAAGGAAGTCATGGGCAAGTTCGGCGACCCCCGAAAGGTGTGCGAGGCCGTCGTCGGCGACGACACGGCGACGATCATCCTTTCGCTGTGGAACGAACAGATCGGAGCGATCCAGAAGGACGAGGTCATCCTCGTCGACAACGGCTATGTCTCTCTGGTCCGAGGCCACATGCGCCTGAACGTGGGCCGGTATGGCAACCTGTCGAAGTCGACCGAGGCGATCGGTGAGATCAACTCGTCCCTCGACATGAGCCAGCAGGAATTCGAGAGCGAGCGTCGCTCGTTCGGTGGCGGCGGCTACCGGGACCGCGGTTCCGGCGGCGGCGGCGGCCGTTACGGTGGCGGCGGCGGTGGTGGCGGTGGCGGCGGTGGCGGCGGTGGTGGGGGGCGCGAGCGCTCCGACACCTACAAGCGCTACTAGGTCCGGTAGGACCGACCCGGTCCCGCAACCCAACCCTTTCCCTCGCCCGCCCGGCCGCACGGTCGCGCGGGCGCACTTGATTAAATAGCCCGTTCCACTTCGAGCGGCCGACCGACCATGCCCGAAGAATCCCGGGAACTGACCCTCTACGTCCAATCGAAGAAAGCCGTCACGACCTTCTATCGTGCCCCCTCGACGCCGGCCCCGGGCACCCCGGTCGGTCTCTCCCCGGGCTCGGCCCCGACGCCCTCCCAGGACGCGACACCGATTGGCGAGCCGGTCTTCTTCCTCTCCGACGAGCAGGCGCGCTGCGTGGCCATGGTCGAGGAGATCGCCGCGAAGCGCGGCTACCACCTGCGGGTGGTCGACATCGAGAAGGTCGGGCGGCTCGAGCGGATCATCACCGAGCACCTGCGAGGGGTGCAGAAGTTCCCCGTCCTGATCTCCCCGCTCGGTCGGCGCCTCGAAGGCTCCGAGCAGTTCTCCGAAGAGGAGCTGGCCTCGATCATGCCGACCGACTTGAAGAGCGTGCGCGCCTTCTCCTACCTGAAGGTCCGGGGCGGCGACCTGGACCGGATCCGACGACTGCTCGAGACCCTGCCCGAGGTCCGGGAGCTCCACTTCCTGACGGGGGACTGGGACATCCTGGTCGTACTCGATTTCCAGCCGAGCGCGGCGAACAAGCGGCGCGTCCTCGATTTCGTGACCGACCGGATCCGGGGGATCCCGGAGATCCTGGACACGTCCACCGTGGTCCCCGAGTACTCGCTGACGAAGTTCCCGCTCGCCTAGCGCCGCCGGGTCGGACGCCGGGGGCGGTGACGTCGGCGGCCCGGCACCACTCCGATCCCGGGTCGCCCTGCCGTTCCGGTGGCGGGCGACGCGCCCGGTTCCGGCGTGCCGTAGAGCGCGTCCACGGTGAGCGGGTGGTGCTCGAGCCAGGCGACCCCCTCGACGTAGGCCGCGAACGCCTCTAGGCTCGTGAACAACGGAACCCCGAGCTCGACCGCGCGCCGCCGCAGTACGTACTCGTCTTCGAGCATCCGCTCGAACTTCTCCTGCGTGAGCGACAACGGAACGTTGAGCAGCACGTCGATCCCGCCGTGGTCGAGCGCTTCCATCACGTTGGGACGCCGGTCGGGCTCGGAGACCTTGTGCAGGATCCGGACTCCGGCGACCCCCCGCTCCGTCAGGAACGCGCCCGTGTCCTCGGTGGCGGCGATGCGAAGTCCGAGGGATTTCAGCCGGTGCGCGATCGGGGCGAGCTCCTCTTTGAGGCGGGGCCCTCCGACCGACAGGAACGCGGTGCCCCGGGGCGGGATGAGCCGCACCCCGGTGGCCACGAGGGCCTTGACGAGCGCGTCCGAGAATGTCGGCCCGAAACAGGCGACCTCGCCGGTCGACTGCATCTCGACGCCGAGGAGCGGGTCGGAGCCGGTGAGCTGCAGAAACGAGAACTGCGGCACCTTCACTCCCCAGCGCCCCGGCGGCAGGGGGGCGACCCCCTCGCGGGTGAGGGGCCGGCCGAGCATCGCCCGGGCGGCTTCGCGCAGCAGCGGGACCCCGGTCGCCTTCGCGAGGAAGGGGAGCGAGCGGCTCGCCCGCAGGTTCAGTTCGATGATCTGGTACGCGCGGTCCTTGACGAGAAACTGCACGTTGAACGGTCCGCGGATGGCGAGGGTACGGGCCAACCGGCCCGCCGCCTCCAAAAGGTGGTCCTGCACCTCGGGGGGCGTGTGCCGGGGTGGGAGGCAGAAGATCGCGTCCCCGGAGTGGACGCCGGCACGTTCCACGTGTTCCAAGATCCCCGCGACCAGCACCCGCTCGCCGTCAGAGACCGCGTCGAGCTCCACCTCGTCCGCGCCTTCGATGAACTTGGAGAGGACGACCGGGTGCTCGGGGGAGACGCGCGCCGCCTCGGACAGGAACCGGGCGAGGTCGGCCCGGCCGGCGATCACTCGCATCGCCTGCCCGGAGAGCACGTAGGAGGGCCGGACGAGCACCGGGTAGCCGACCTCGTCGGCAAAGGCGCTCGCCTCGTCGACCGTCCGGAACGCCCGCCAGGCGGGCTGGGGAATGCCGAGCCGCTCCAGGAGCTGCGCGAACTGGGACCGGTCCTCGGCCATGTCGATCGACGCCGAGGCCGTGCCGAGGATCGGGATGCCGCACGTGTGGAGCAACGGCGTGAGGTTCTGGGCGAGCTGACTTCCCACGCAGGTGACGACGCCGCCGAAGTGTTCGAACTCGTAGACGTCGCGCACCCGCTCGAGCGTGATCTCCTCGAAGTACAGCCGGTCGGACCGGTCGTAGTCGGTGGAGACCGTCTCCGGATTGGAGTTCAGGACGGCTACGCCCGGCACCCCCTCCGCCTTCAGGCCGTCCACCAGGTTCATGGTCGACCAATCGAACTCGACGCTCGAGCCGATGCGGTACGGCCCCGCCCCGACCACGAGGACCGAACCCGAGGGCAGGGGAGTGACGTCGTCCGCGTCGGCGCGGTACGTCAGGTAAAGGTAGTTGGTCCGTGCGGGCCATTCGCCGGCGAGCGTGTCGATCATGCGGACCCGGGGGCGGACGCCGGCGAAGAGGCGGCGACGTCGCACCTCTTCCTCGTCGAGCCGCGCGGTCCGTCCGATGGCGCGGTCGGAGAAGCCGAGCTCCTTCGTGCGCCGGAGCAGCTCCACCGAAAGATGCCCTCCAGTGACGTGTTCGAGCTCCCGGTACGCCCGCTCCACCTGGCCGAGCTCGTCGATGAACCAGCGGTCGATGAACGACACACGGCTCACGGTCTCGGGGTCGATACCGGCGCGCAGCGCTTCGAGCACCCGGTGAAGGATCTCCGGGGTGAGGCGGCCGAGGTCGGCCAGGATCGCCTCCGGTTCGCGCACGGTCGCCGGAGGTACGAGGTCGGCGCGCGGGTCCCCCATCCGAACGGCCTTCGCGAGGGCCTCCGGGAACGAAGCTCCGATCCCCATCCCTTCCCCGACCGATTTCATCGATGGGCCGAGGGCGCGGTCGGCGCGCTCGAACTTGTCGAGGTCCCAGCGGGGCAGCTTGACGACGACGTAGTCCAGGGAAGGTTCGAAGCAGGCCGTAGTCACTCCGGTGATGCGGTTCTTGAGCTCGGGCAGCGTGTAACCGAGCGCGAGCTTCGCCGCTACGTACGCGAGTGGATAACCGGTCGCCTTGCTCGCCAGCGCGCTCGAGCGGGAGAGCCGGGCGTTGATCTCGATCGCGTAGTACTCCTCGCTGAGAGGATTGAGGCAGAACTGGATGTTGCACTCGCCCACGATCCCGCAGGCCTCCACCGCTCGCAGGGCGGCCTGACGTAGCATCTGGTACTCGGCGTCCGTGAGCGTCTGGCTCGGAGCGATCACGATGTTGTCGCCGGTGTGGACCCGCATGCTCAGGACGTTCTCCATGTTGCACACGGTCAGCGCGTTGCCCTTGCGGTCGCGGACGACCTCGTACTCGAGCTGCTTGAACTCGCCCACGTACCGCTCGAGCAGGACCTGACCGACCGGACTGGCCCGCAGGCCTCGGCCGACGACCTCGCGAAGCTCCTCGGGGTTCCGGGCGACCCCTCCTCCCTTCCCCCCGAGCGTGAACGCAACCCGGACGATCACCGGATAGCCGAGCGCTCCGGCCGCCGCGACTGCCTCCTCATCGGAGTAGACCGCCCGGCTGGGCAGGGTGGGAATTCGGGCCCGTGCCATGAGTCGGACGAACTTCGCCCGGTCCTCGGTCGCGCGAATGCCTTGGAGGGGGGTGCCGAGCACCCGGGTGCCGGTCCGACGCAACACGCCCTGGGCCGAGAGCTGGACCCCGCAGTTCAGAGCGGTCTGTCCACCGAAGGAGAGCAGGATCCCCTCGGGCCGTTCGGCCTCCAGGATCGGGGCGACGAACTCCGGCACCAGGGGCTGGAAGTAGACCTTGCCGTGCTTGGGCGGGTCGGTCTGTAGGGTCGCGATGTTCGGGTTGACGACCACCGCGTACACCCCTTCCTCTTCCAGGGCCTTGAGGCACTGGCTGCCGGAGTAGTCGAATTCGCCCGCCTCGCCGATCTTCAACGCCCCGCTTCCCAGGAGCAGCACCTTGGACGGCATGGCCGGGCTCATGCGCGACGTCTCACCTTCTCAACGAACCGGTCGAACACGAAGCCGGCCTCCTGGGGTCCGGGGTGTCCTTCGGGGTGCCCTTGTAGGGCCAGGACGCGCCCCCGACCGTCCCGGAACCCTTCGAGGGTTCCGTCGTCCGGGTTCGTCGCCCAAGCGGCGAGCCCGGTGGCGCGCAGGGAGCCCGGGTCGACGGCGTAGCCGTGGTTCTCGCTCACGATGAGCGCCCGGCCATCGGTGAAGCAGATCGTCTTGTTCTGCCCGCGGTGGCCGTACTTGAGCTTGAACGTCGTGGCGCCCCGAGAGAGCGCGAGCAGCTGATGACCGAGGCAGATGCCCAGGGTCGGCAGGTTTCGGGTCGATGCACGACCCAGCTCGTCGATCGTGGCGCGAAGCTCGGCCGGGTCCCCCGGGCCGTTGCCGACCAGCAGCCCCTGGACCCGTCGTCCCTCCCACTTCACGGGAACCGACTGGTCGTACGGGAGACGGAGGACGGAAACGCCCCGGTCGAGCAGCGCACGCAGGATGCTCGCCTTCACGCCGCAATCGAGCACCGCCACCACCGGTCCGCGGGAGCGACCGAGCAGGGTCGGTTGCTTGGGCGCCACCTCGGCCATGTAGTTCTCTTTCCCGTAGGCCGGCGCCTGCGCGATCGTCCGAAGTAGGTCGTCGTCGCTCGGGGCCGTCTCCGTCGCGCTTGCGTCGATCACCCCGCGGAGCACCCCGCGCGACCGCAGGTGTTCCGTCAGTCGACGTGTATCGATGCCGCGGATCCCCGGAACCCCCTCGCTCTCGAGCCAGGTCTCGAGCGACCGCGAGCTCGACCAGTGGTTCGGGCGGGTCGTGCCGCGCACGACGACGCCGCGGACCTGGACCTCCTCGCTCTCGAGCACGGGAAGGCCCGCCCGGTCGCGGAGGCCGGACGCGGGGACACCGTAGTTCCCGATCAGCGGATAGGTGAAGGTCAGGATCTGGCCGCGGAACGACGGGTCGGTCAGCGACTCCGGATAGCCCACCATGCCGGTCGTGAAGACGACCTCTCCGACGCGACGAATTGCGGCGCCGAAGCCGAATCCATCAAAGCGGGTCCCGTCCTCGAGCAACAGCGTGGCCCGCCGGGCGACGTTGACGGCTCGGGCCGCGTCGGGCGTGAGGAACCCGATACGACCGAGGAGGGATTTCGGGTTTAAGATTTACCGTCACGCGGCGCGCCGCTCGCGTCGCCGCGCGGGCGGCGCGCACGGCGAGCCATCAAATCCTCGAGGCGAGTGGTCATTGACGTGCCCGGGCTTCCTCGACTCCGCGATGCCTACGACTTCGTGATCCTCGGAGGAGGTCACGCCGGTCTGCAGGCCGGCCTCAAGGCCGGTCTGCTCGGACACTCGGCGGTCATCATCGACCGGGGTCCGAAGTACTCCCGCTCGTACTACGCTCCCCGCATGGACAATATCCCTGGGTTTCCCGACGGCGTCTCCGGCCACCAGCTTCTCGACCAGCAGATCGCCGCGGTCCGCAAGCTCGACACTCAGGTCGGCTACATCACGCCGGCCCGGGCCACGGCCGCGCAGCGGGGCTCGGACGGCTTCTCGGTGACGCTCGAATGGCTGAAGCAGACGCACGTGGTCCGGGGGCGCGCGCTCGTGCTCGCGCTGGGGGTGGTCGACCGGATCCCCCTGGTGGACGGCAAGATCGAGCCGATCTTCCCGTGGGCCAACCTCGGCCTCGTCGACTTCTGCCTGCTGTGCGACGGCCACACCCTGCCGGACAAGTCGGTGGCCGTCCTCGGCCACGATGCCTTCGCGGTCCGCACGGCCCTCGACATCGTGCACTTCCGGCCGAGGTCGGTAGAGATGCTCACGCACGGTACCCCCCTGCTGGACGGGGTTCCGGTGGACGAGCGGTCGACGTTGCTTGCCGGGCTCGAGACCCACCACATCACCCACGTCGAATCGGAGATGGTCGCCTTCGATGAGATCCGGGAGAAGCGGTTCGGCGTACGGTTCGCCGACGGATCCCACCGCAGCTACGACCGGGGGTTCAGCGCGCTCGGGTGGTACGACATGCACGATCCGATCCCCCGCGCGCTCGGATGCCGGTTCGATCCCGAGGGCTATGTGGTCACGGACGAGGAGTGCCGGGCGATCGACGCCACCTCGGGCAAGGCGATCCCCGGCCTCTACTGCGTTGGAGACTTGCGCAACGGCTGGAACCAGATTCCCGAGGCGTGGGCCACCGCGGAACGGGCCGTGATCCACGCGTACTCGTGGTACCTTTGAGCGGAGGACCGACTACGCCGGAGGGGCGGTCGCCACGTCGAGATGGCGGGTGAGCTCGGGCAGGTCCTTCGCGATCGCCGAGGCTCCGGCCGCGAGGAATCGGTCCTCCGTCATCGTGCTCGACGTGGGCTCGGAGGCGTCGGGCAGCACGGCGTAAAAACGAACCCGTGCGCGCGTGGCGCACTCCGCGTCGATCAGATGGTCCCCGACGAACAGGGCGCGGTCCAGCGGCACCTCCATCTCCTTCAAGAGAAGGAGGAGCGCCTCGGGCGACGGCTTGGCCGGTCCGGGCGAGCTGCGGCTGCGTAGGTAACCGAAGTAGGAATCGAGTCCGCTGCGCACCAGCGCTTGACGGGCGAATTGCTCGGAGCTGCGGGTCAACACACCGAGGCGGAACCCCCGGGCGCTGAGCGTCTTCAGGAGGGCGGGCGCACCCTCCCGGGCGACCGTCCGGGGCAGCGCTTCGAGCTCGATCGCGTCGATGCGACGCTGATACTCCGCCTCGAACCGGTAGAACACCCCGTCCGGGGCACCGCTGTTGCGCAGTTCCTCGCGGGCTGACTCGACGATGCGGTGGATCGGGTCCTGGACCGAGAGGTGGCCCGGGGGAATCCCCGAGCGCTCGGCCAGGTGGATCACCTCGGCCCGCATCCTCCCGAAATCATGGTGCGAGATCACCAGGGTTCCGTCCAGGTCGAAGACAATCCCGAGCAACGGCTCTAGAAAGTGCGGCTGCGAATCCCGTGCGGGCATCTCCGTACCAGCGATGTCCCCTAACGCCCACGGCCTCACGTTAAGGGTTTGCTTCGAGGGGAACCGGACGTGGAGCGGGACGGGTCAGCTCGGGGCGAGATAGTAGGCGAGCCCGTACCATTCGGCCCGTTCGCGGTCGAACGTCGTTCCGCACTGATAGCAGAAGTAAATCCGGTGGGGCGGGTCTTTTGGCTCCACCTCCATCGCCCCGCCACAGATCGGGCAGCAGAGCTTGTCGTGAACCTCGGGCAAGCCGTGCCAGCGGGTCCGCCGCCGGTCGAAGACGACCCCGTCCTGGCCGCAGACGAACATCGGGTAGGGCACCGTCGCGGCGTTCGGTTCCTTCATGGCACGACCGCAGACCGGGCAGTACACGGAAGGCCGGAGGGCGTCACGAGTTCAAAGAACCCACCGACGACCACGGGTCGGTCGTGGGGGCTCAGCCGGACCGACCGGTCATCGGGTGGGCGCGTTCGAGCGCGTCCCACACCTCTCCGAGGTCCAGGATCAGCTCGCGCAAGTCCGAGCACACCTCGTGCGAGTGACCGTCCACGGCGGCATCCAGCGTCTCGATGCTTTCGCGAACGAAGGCGCGCAGACACACGAGAGAACAGAACGCATGGTCGTGGAAGACATGCCGGAGCTCACCGGAACTGACCGATACCTCCAGACGCAGTTGTCCTCCAGGAAGGTGGGTACCGCACCGACACAACGTCTCCGTGACTCGCACTATCTCGTCGAGACGGAACGTCAATGGCGTTGCCCAAGTTGGGGGGGAATCCCCCGATGCGGCCATTCCGAACCCCGGACCCTAAGGAACGTAGATTGGTCCTCATGGGCCATTAAACCATGCGAGACACGCTTTGGGCCCGTCCGTCGGTCGAACTAGGTACGCTGGAGCGTGAGCACCGACTCGCGCAGGGCGAAGCTCCGTCGTTGGCCGCTGCGACGGGATCGGGCGACCTCGACCGATTCGATCCGGTATCCGAGGGAGGCAGCGATCCGGGCGAGGATGAGGTCGCCGGGGACGTACGCCCCGGCGATGAGCGAGTCTCCGACCACGATCACGAACCGACCCCCCGGTTTGAGAGCCGTGCGGACCCCGGAAAGGACGGGCACCAAGTCCGCGAAGTATCGATGCACGATCCCGTGCATGTCATCCCGACGATAGGTACCCTTGCGTCGGACGTTCTCGCGGATCCGGGGGAGGATCTCCCTCAGCCAGCGGTCGGGCACGTGGTTCGTGCCGAGGTAGGCCACGGTTTCGTTGCGCGGGAGGTTGTCGCAGGCGACCTCCGCCCGTCGCAGCGCGGCCAGGTCGCGGTACGAATGGACGTACCCGAGCCAGGCGAGGTCGACCTTGTAGTTCATGACGTAGTCCATCCCGTTGACATACGGCGGGCTCGTGATCGCCAGGTCGACCGACCCGGCCGGCCATCGTCCGTCCCGAGCGTCGCGACGATCGACGACGGTCGCCGGGCCCCAGCTCGAACGCGACCCCGACAACGCTCGAAGGTCTTCGACCGTCTCTCGGACCGCCGAGCGAAACCGCTGGAACACATCCGGCCCGGCGCGGGCCCGGCTCCGGGAGTAGCCGAGACACGGGGACCGATGCAGCCGGCTCGACGGGATGAGGATGCGACCGAATGCGAGACGCAGTGCGGCGTCCACCGGGCGGGCCCCGGAGCGCAACGCGTCGCGTACTCGCGTGAGGTCGGCCAAGGACCGGGGTGCGAACTGGCGTCGGGTTTCGCGCAGGAACGGCAGCGGACCCGGCGCGCGCCGCTCGGCCGCCCGAAGCAGGCGATCGGCGGCCCGGTCGAGAACGTCCGGGTCCAGCTCGAAGTCGGTCTTCACCCGGGCTGCGAGGACCGCCGGCGCCAGCAGTTCCGTGCCCCACGCCCGCGCGCCCGCGAGCCGTGCCTCGACCAACGTGGTCCCGCTGCCGGCGAATGGGTCGAGGACAGTGCCTCCGGCGGGCACGGGGTACGCGGCCAGCGTCGCTTGGACAAAGTCCGCCGAGAACCCCTGGACGTACGGCCACCACCGATGGACCGGCAACGATTCGTTCGACCGGAAGGTGATCGGACCGGCGTACTGGCCCAGCTGGACTCCGTTCTCCTTCGCGAATCGTTCGACGAACGCGGCCGGGTCGACGAAATCCTCCCGCTCGTGCAGACGTTCGTAGTCCCGAAGGACCCAGAGACCCCGGCCCATCCGCAACACCTGGCCCTGCTGCCGAAGGTCGACCAGCGCCGCCTCCACGCGTCCGGGCCGGTCCGCGAGCTGGCTCGCCAGCTGTCGCACCGTAGCTCCGATGGCCCCAGTTTCGGTGAGGGCGGCGCGGAGGGCGCCAGAGAATCCGTCGTTGGACGCCGTCGCCACGGTCCGCCCGAGAGCCGCTCCGCACTAAGGAGATGACGGCCGGACGGCGCTTCCGTCGGGTCTGGGGACCGTGGGGTCGGCCGGGTTCGGCTCGGGCCGCCGCGTTTCCAACACCTTGACGATCGCCTTGCGCTGACGTCGCCGCTCCTCGCGCAAAGCCTCGGCCCACGCCATTTCCTTGAGCGGGGGGTCCAGTTCCCGTAGCAGCACATCCAGGTCGTGAAGGTGGCCCAGATGCTGCTGGAGTCGGCGCAGAGAATGGGCGAGGGACGGGTCGCTCGTGGGGTCCACGGCAGAGGTGAGGTCGGACACCTGGCGCAGCCGCCGGACGCGGATCCTCAGGCGATGGAGCCGGCCCATCGACGGTCGCCGTCGAGCCTTGCGGTGAGCGGAGACCACACGCTCCCGTCCCGCCTCGTGATGCTGGGTCAACACGCGGCGGAGCCGGTCGGCCCGGATCGCTCTTCGCCGGGTTTTCAAGGCGTGGCCGACCTGGTCGAACAAACGCGCTTGTCGCTCCGAGCGCAGGAAGGCGCGCAGCAGCTCCCGACCGGTCCGGGCATCGTCCTGCAGGCGGGTTCGGTACTGTCGCAATCGCTCGAGTTCCAGGTCCGAGCCGGCCTGGTTCGCGACCTCGTCCAGGAGTCCTAATGCGACATCCCGGTCCCGGACCTGTCCGACGAGCCGCGCCAGTCGTCGTATGCGCGCGCGCAGCGGCCCAAGCTGTTCCCCGTCGGCCGTATCCAAGAGCTCTTGCCACACTCCGAGGCCGGTACGCAGTCGACGCAGGTCCCGGTGAAGTCGGTGAAGGTTCGCCGACGTGGGACGCGGATGCTCGATCGCCTCATCGGCCCCGCGCGCGACCTCGATGAGGATCCCGTTCAACTCGCGGATGAGGCGTTCGGGACGGGCCGTTCGGTTCGATCGCGCGAGGGCCACGGTCCTCCTCAGGGCGGACCGAACCCCGCCCCGATTGTAAGTGATTCGCTTCCCCGACACTTTGCACCGGTTCTATCCGAGTCCTATTAGAGATGCGCCGGGTCGGGGCAGCATGGACCGCGCGCGGCTCGCGATGGACGACCGTGCGCGCGAGACCGCACTCACCGACGGACGGTCGACCTTGGGTGTGATCGACCTGGGTTCGAACACCGCGCGGTTCGTCGTATTCGACCTAGCCGCCGCAACGGTCCGTGCCATCTACGAGGCGAAGGACGTGCCGCGATTGGGTCTCGACCCGGGCCCGGACGGTCGACTGACCTCGGAGACCATCGCCCGCGGGGTCCTGACCGTCCGCCGATTCGCCCGATTGGTCCGAACTCTCGGGGTCCCGAAGACCCTCGCGGTAGCGACGAGCGCGGTGCGCGACGCACCGAACGGGGCCGAGTTCATCCGCGACGTCGAGCGCGCCACCGGGGTCCTCCCCCGGATCATCTCTGGCGCGGAGGAAGCCCGCTACGCCTACCTCGGGGCCGCGGGGGCCTGGGAGCTCGAGAACGACATCGTGCTCGACCTCGGGGGAGGTTCGTTGCAACTCGCCGAGGTCCGCGCCGGTCGCCTCCACAACTCCGTCAGCTTGCCGCTCGGTGCGCTTCGACTCTCCCAGCGATTCTTCCAGCACGACCCTCCGAAGCGTCGGGAGTGGGACGAGCTCCGCGGACACGTACGCGAGGCACTGACCTCGGTGTTCGAAGCGTTCGGGGCGTCCCCCTACCGCCTGCTCGGCCTCGGGGGCACCGTCCGTTCGCTCGCGCGGGCGGCGATCGAGCTCCGGGAATGGCCGGTGCGTCGGGTCCACGGCTACGCGCTGTACGACCACGACATCGAGGCTTTGAACGAGCTCCTCGGCGAGATGCCTGCCGCAAAGCGCCGAGCGATCCCGGGGATCGGAGGAGACCGGGCGGATGTGGTCCTGGCCGGCATCGTGGTGCTCAAGGAGCTCCTGCGGGCCGGCCACTCCGACCGGATCATTGTTTCGGGGACGGGGATCCGGGAAGGCATCGCCTTGGAAGCGATCGGAGCCAAGCTTCCCGCCCCCGCCGAGAGGCTGGCCGAGCGCTCGGTCGGCGCGGCCGCCGAGTCGTTCTCGTTTCGTCTCGACCACGGACGGGGGGTGGCCGAGACCGCGCTCTCCCTCTTCGAGGTGCTCGGCTCGCGGGTGGGAGGCGGGCGGAGCGAGGCGCTCGCATTGCGGGTCGCCGCCTGGATGCACGACGCCGGGGTCGCGGTGGACCTGTGGAACCATGCCCGCCATTCGGCGTATCTCATCCAGAACTACCCGATCTGGGGCCTCGACCAGCGCGAAGTGTTGCTCGCGTCGATGGCCAGCTACCTTCACGAAGGGGACGAGCCGCCCTCCGAATGGAAGAAGGGATATCTGCCGATCATCCGGCCCCCCGACCTCGACATGGCCGGGCGACTGGGCGCGATCCTCGAGGTCGCCGAGGTGGTCGCGGCCGCCCGTCCCCGCTTCTCGGTCGCCGGACCCGCGCGTATGCTCACGCTGAGCTTTTCTGCCCCGGTCGATACGACGCTGCCCCCCCGCTGGGCGGATAAGGTCCGCAAACCGATGGAACGAATGTTCGGCCTCGAGGTCCGACTCCCGCATGCCTGAGTCCCCGTCCCCGAACCACGGGTACCCCGGCCGTCTTCTGGTGTTCGAGGGTCTGGACGGAAGTGGAAAATCGACCCAGGCCTCCCTGCTCGGCAAATGGCTACAGTCGCGGGACTATCGGGTGTTCTTCACCGAGTGGAACTCCTCCGAGCTCGTGTCGGGCGTGATCCGTCGTGGCAAGAAGAAGGGGCTGTTGACCCCGACCACGTTCTCGCTATTGCATGCCACCGACTTCGCGGACCGCTTCGAGCGTCAGATCCTGCCGCCGTTGCGCGCCGGGTATCTCGTCGTCTGCGACCGGTACGCCTTTACCGCCTTCGTGCGCGACGCCGCCCGGGGCTGCGATCCGAACTGGGTACGGACGATCTACTCCTTCGCTCCCCGGCCGGACCGGGTGTTCTACTTCCGGGTCCCGGTCCAGGTGACCCTGCAACGGAAGGTCGCCTCCCGCTTGAAGATCAACTACTACGAAGCCGGCATGGACCTCGGGCTCTCCGACGACCTGCAGGAAAGCTACGTGCGGTTCCAGTCCCGGTTGAAGCAGGAGTACGAGCGTCTGGCCGAGAGCGACCGCTTCACCCTGATCGACTCGACCCGTTCGGTCGAGGAGATCCAGGCCCGGCTGCGGGCGAACCTGCGCCCCCTGCTCGAGAACTTCCCGACCGGGGCACGGATGTTGCATGACGGATAGGACGTATGGGACGCGGCTTCCCGGCATGCCCACCGAACCCCTGACGGGCAAGCTCGTCGTGATCGAGGGAGCGGACGGTTCGGGGCGCACGACCGAGGTGGCCCTCCTGAAGGCCTGGCTCGAGGTAGAGGGTCACGCCGTGGTCGACACCGGATTGCGTCGTTCGGACCTGGTGAGCGCGGAGATCGACCGGGCGAAACAGGGGCACACCCTCGGGTCGACCACCTTGGCGTTGCTCTACGCCGCGGATTTCGCCGACCAGCTCGAGAACAAGATCGTCCCCGCGCTCTCGGCGGGCAGCACCGTGCTCGCGGACCGGTACATCTACACCTTGATGGCGCGGGCGATCGTGCGCGGGGCCTCCCGGGAGTACGCCCGGGAGCTCTACAGCTTCGCGCTGCGTCCGGACCTCGTCCTCTTCCTGGACGCCCGGCCGGAGATCCTGCTCCACCGCTCCATCGGGAAGTACGGCTCGCTCGACTACTGGGAATCGGGGATGGACCTCAGCCTGTCCCGCGACCTGTTCGAGAGCTTCTTCCTGTACCAGGACCGACTCTCGAGCGAGTTCGAGTGGATGACGACGGAGTACGACTTCCACCGCGTGGACGCGAACCGGTTCCCCGAGCAGGTCCACGTCGACGTCCAGAAGCTGGTGGCCCCGCTGTACGGGACGACGGCCCCGACCCCGCGACCCTCGCCTCGGCCGAAACGGACCAATCGACCTAGTCGCGGACGTCGGACAGCTGCTTCCGAGTGAGCAGCCAGACGAGACGACCGGCGCCCGGCCCGACCGAAGCGGGGAACTCGAGACACGCCGCACCTCCCTTGGCGAGGCGGACCACCGGAACCCCGTCGCCGGCGAGGGCCATGCCGACGAACTCCGCGAGGGTCGGCTCGTGTCCTACCAGCACGATCTCCTGGCCGGACCGGACCGAGCGCTTCAATCGGTCGAAGATGGGGCCGGCCAACTGCCCCGCGGCGAGCTCATCCCACTCTTCCATCCTGGGGGCGTCGCCCAGCGTCCGCTTCACGAGCTCGGCGGTCGTCAGCGCTCGCGTCGCGGCACTGGTAGCGATGCGGTCGACCGGTGAGGCCAGTCGGGCGAGTCCTTGCGCCGCCTTGCGCGTCTGGTCGACCCCCCGACGGGTGAGCGGGCGCTGATCGTCGTCCGGCCAGAGGGCAGGATCTCGGTCCTCGGCGGGGCCGTGCCGCACGACGACCACGCGCACGTTGCGAGGGCTACGGAGGAGGCGCGGCATCGTCCCTTCGGGGGGGTAAGCGCAGGCGTGCGAGTAGAAAACACCTTGGTCCGGCGCTCGAAACGCGCCGGACGTTTTACGTCGCCGCCACGAGGCGTCGTGGGGACGGGCGGGGATCCGGTTCATCCATCGGCAACGACCGGTCGAGCACTACCTGGCCGATGTCCTGGGCGTACGCGACCGTCCGACCGATCGACTCCAGGATCCGAGCGATGGCCGCGGAGGTCGCGGGCGACGTCGTGCCACCGTTGACCGCCGGCAGGAGCCGGTCGGCCAACGACCGACCCGAAGCGAGCAGGGCTTCCCCCACGTCCAGCAGACCGTTCGCAACGTTGCCATCGTCCGCGGCGAGAACTCCTTCGAGATGCTGCATCGCCTGGGCATGGAATTGGCGCAGGGAGACGAGCGGGCCGGAGCCCTGCGGAAGGTCGACCAGGCGTCGCCCCGCTTCTCCCAGGACGACCGCGTGGTCCGCGATCCGCTCCAGGCTGCGCGCGACCGTGAGGAAGCCGAGCGCCGCGGCCCCGCCTTCTCCTTCATCCAGGCGGACGGTCACCAGACGCTGGAGGTACCACGCTTCTCGGTCGATGTCGTCGTCCCGTCGTTCCCAGGACCCGTCCTCCCCGAACGGAAGCTGGGTCCAGCGGTCGACCGCTTCGCGATGGAATTCGACCACCAGCCGGCCCATCCGGGTGGTCCGTTGGCCCAGAGGGATCGGGCTTTCGTAGGCGAGGTCGCGCAGTCGGAGGAGATTCCCTTCGTCCGAAACGATCTCGGGCTGGCGGGTGCGACGGCAGAACGTGCGCACGACCTCCCGGGTCGGGGTTCGCAGGGTCGGCCGCTCCCGCACCACGAATTCCCGCGCACCGGCCAGGTACGCCCCTAGGAGTCGTCGGAATAGGTGTTCCGGGGGCTCCCCCCGGTTCGCGACGACCACCGCGGAGCGGGGCTCGGGCGGAGGGATTCGCCCGCGCTTCGAGCGAACTGTCGGCGCGGAACCGACGTTTTCCAGGGCCCGACGGTCGCCTGCGGCGGGACCGGACGCGATGGTGGAACGGCTCGGTGGTACGGTTCGGGAATCGGACCCGGGGGCCCGGGTCGATGGCTGCATCGGGGCGCGGCGGTCGGAGGGGAGGGAATCTGTCGACCCGTTTCCCTCGGAATGGCTTCGCTTCATCGGGGGAACTACGCCGGGACAACGTATATAGAATTTCAATTTAGGCTATAGTTGCAACTATAGGTATGGTTGCCATTCGGTGGGAGAGCACGGCCGACTACGGAGCGCACCCGTTGACCGCGTAATCGTCACCGTTGAACTCGGCAAACCCGTAGTCCTCGTAGAGGTCGGACTCGGTGACGGTGACTTGGTTCGCGGGGTCGTAGAAGACGACGACCCCCGTTGCGGCGGAGTAGGAGAGGATGACCGAGGGGCCGAGGGCCTTGTGCAGCGCCGAGAGGTCCGTGGCCGAGATCGACGGGTTATCCGACTGGCAGGCCGACGTGATTCCGCCTCCGCCGCCCCCGGAGCCCGGCGGAGGAGCCACCTTGAATACCGGCAGGCTGGTCGACGAACGGGGAGTCGCCCCGATGACTCCCACGAGAACGATGAGGACGACGATCCCCGCGGTCACCCGATACCCTACCGGCCATCGCGATCGCGCCGGGGGGGCGGTCCGTGCCGCAAGTGCCGCCACTCGACGAGCCCGTCCTCCCTGAGGCCGACTGCTCGGGCTCGCCGTGGGGTTGGATGGGTGTCCCCTCCGCAGGACGACCGAGAGGAGGTTCCCGACCAACAGGCTGAGCAGGATGCCGATCGTGGGAAAGAAACTGGGGAGGAACGCCGCGGCGATTCCCACGGTGCCCGCATACAGGACCTGCTGGTGGGCGGCCACCGGAGCGGTGCGCGGCTCGACCATCATGAACAGGGCGAAGAACAGGGTGGCGGGGTCGACGACCTGAAGCAACAGGATCCGCGGGTCGTTCGTGGCGCCTACCACCACGTGCTGGACGATGGCCAGCAGGCCATAGGTCAGCAGGAAGACCACCGGAAGTCGCCAGCCGCGGGGGGCTCGAAGCAGCAGCAGGGCACCGAGGGCGACCATCGCTACCTCACCGTACGGGCCGATTCCGACCCACCACGCGGGAGCGAGGCCCAGGAACAGAACGCCCAGGACCACGCCGACGACCGCGGGATTCAACCAGGGGCGGCCGCGGAATCGTAGGACGTGACGGGTACCGACGCCGACGAACGCCACCGTGCCGGCGAGCAACAGAGGAGCTGTGGGGGGGAGGATGAGGGCGACGAACAAGCCTGTCACCAGCGCGGCGTCCGGGAATCGGATCGCAGGGAACCGGACCCGCTGGAAGGTCAGGTCGGCCAGCGCAGCGAGCAGCGGAACGAGAAGGAGGGAACTCACTCCCAATCCAGCGAGGAAGTAGGCCTCATAGCCTCCCAGCCCCGCCAGAAAGATCCAGGCCAGTCGAACGGGCGGGAAGGTCCGCAAGAGCTGCTGCCCGAGCACCTCAGCACGTCGGACGGTCGACGCAGCCGAAGTCTGCGGGGAACTTTCCCCCATGGTGAGAAAAAGCCAACGGGTACTTCTCATAATGGTTTGGGCGGGACCGAGGGACCCGGAGTCCTCCCCGGAACCCTTCGGGTGACCGGCGAGCCCGGAGCGATCGTCCCGGGAGTGCTCCGCTGCGAACGCACGGTCGATCGCCGGTCCATCGTCCAGTGCTCGTCGTCGGTCGTCACGAACGGGAACTCACCGGCTCGGTCGTGGGGGGCGAACGGGACCCACCGCTGCGTGCTTTCTCTATCGCTTCGGTCAGCCGAACATTGACCTCGGCGAGCACCGCATCGCGGTCTTCCGGTCGCCGAACCATGACGGTGAGCACCAGGTCCGCGGTCTGCGTACTTCGGGCCTTGGTAGTGAACACCGGAGGGTAGCGTCGGTCGAGGCGCAGTCGCATCTTGGAGAGCACTTTCATCATGTCGCTCTCGAACAGCGGCAGGTCGACCGACCCGGGCAGGCTGATGGGCACGATCAGCTCCTTCCATGCTAGCGGCGTCAGGTTCACGACCGACAGGCGCAGGAACATCGAGTTGGGCAGGGCGATGAGATGGGCGTCCTCGGAGAGGATGACCGTGCTCATCGCGTTGAGCTCGATGACCTTCCCGGTCTGATCACCGACGCGGATCGTGTCTCCGATCTTGAAGGGGGAGTACACGTCCGCGAAGTACTTGGCCCCGAAGTTCTCGAGCGGCTGGCGAAGCGCGACGATCCCCGCGATCCCGAGGAGGGCGATGACCAGCAGGAGGACTTCGACGCTCACCCCGAGCTCCTGGACGGCGATCACGATGCCTACGAGCCAGACGGTGACGACCCCCAGCCGCTGCGCCGCGGCGGTGACCTGGGGGTTGCTCCGGCGCATGAGGCCCCAGATCGCCAAGCTCGCGATGTACGAGAACAGCGCGGTGAGGGCGACGATCACGCCGAAATAGATGAGGGGCAGGAAGAAGGCGACGAGGTCCACCATCTACGCCTCCAGGACTTGGCCGACCAGCTGAGCTTCGGCCGGGAGGGCGGCGTCGATAGAACACCGCCGCGCCGTCCGGAACCCGTTCTCCGTGAGCCGGGCGCGCAGGCCGCCGCGGTCGCGCAGGAGGCGGCGCATCTGGCGATCCAACGCACCCGGATCGTCCGGGTCGAACAGCAGTCCGTTCGCTCCGTTCTCGATCAGCTCGGCGACGCCGGCCCGGTCCGTCACGAGCGCGGGCTTGCGATGCAACCAGCTTTCGACCACGACCAGGCCGAACCCCTCGTTGGTGGACGGCAGGACGGTGAACGCGCAACGCTCGTACAGGCAATCGAGTTCGTGCTGGGAGACGTGGCCGGTGAACACGACGCGCTCGGTGACCCCGAGCGAGCGGGCGGTCTCTTCCAGGTGACTGCGCCACGTCTCGGATTTTGACAGACCCAATCCCCCGCGGGCGCTCGAGAAGCTCCCGTTCCCGGCGAGCACGAGCTTCAACTGGGGGAACTTGCCGGCCAGCCGTGCCACCGAGGCGATCGCGCGGTCCTGACCCTTCGCGGGGTCCATCCGGGCCACCACGAGGACCACCAGGTCGTGCGGGTCGATGCCCTTCTTCTCGGCGGTGACTCTCGTTTCGTCGGGTCCCGGATGTTCGTACTCTGCGGGGTCCACATACGGATACAGCCGTTGCACGCGACCTTGATGACCGAATCGCTTCAGCGAAGCCAGGTACCGGTCCGAACTGACGACGACCACATCGTAGGCGTTGAGATAGGTCGACATCAGGGCCCGCCATTGGTCGGGGATCTTCTCCGGGTCGAACGGGATGTGCCAACGGAAGAGCTTCGGCTTGAGCGTACCGAGCATGTGCCCGATCGGCAGCTGCTGGAAGTCGTGGATGTAGAACGCGTCGAAGTCCACGTCCCGGTCGAGCGCCAGGATGAGCTCGGCCGTCGTGCGATTGTAGTAGGTGTACTCTCCGTAGTCCTCGGTCCAGAACAGGTTCCCGGAGAGCTTGGGCTCGCTCAGTCCGTGGACGGTGGTCCAGATCGCCTCCTTGGCCTTGCCGTACCCCCCCATGCGGTCGCGCCCGATCACCACGTTGTGCAGCGTGATTCCCGGGAGCTTGACGGTCGCGGGAGCGTTCGGGTTCAGGGAAATCCAGTGAACTTCTCGCCAGGTCCCATCCGCGATCAGGCGCCGCGCCAGAGGATACACCATCCGGGTGACGCCGCCCGGCGAGAAGCGGTAGTCGACCCCTTCCTGGAGCTTCGAGAGGTCGGACTCGATTTCCCAGAGGGGCGTCGAACCCTCGGCACCCGGGGAGAACTGTAGCAGCGGCGTCTGGGTGTTGATGCAAACGCTGAGAGGATCCATGCAGTTTCTCCTGTCCCCCGAAGTCCGCTCGCAGGGCGCCGGCCGCCCCCTAAGGCCGAACCGAAGGTCGCTTCGTTTCCGGCCGGCCCCGCTTCCTACGGCGCGTCTCGTCCGGGGTTCCGCAGAGTGTGGATTCCCAATCGGCCTGGGGGTATAACAACCCATCTCCCTCCCACCGGTGGGTGACCCCCGAGCGGAAGAATGTTCTACTCGGCCGCCGAGGTTCCGGCCCTCTCGCAGGCCCGGCGCGCTGCCCTCGGAACGGCGGGTCGGCCCGGCGCTGGGGCTGTTGAGGGCATGGGATTCCGAGGAGGCCGTCGTCGACGGAATCACCGGAGCATAAGGTCAAGTGGAATCGTCTGCCTAAGACCGCGTGAAGCAAATACACATCTGGCGCCACCACGTCGCGATTGCGCATCTAGACTTGGTCCTCGAGCGGAACCCCCGAGAGCCGTTGAGCAAGACCCTGAAGGATCTCGACCGGCTCGGATTCGACACCAACGCCCAGCAAGTGGAAGTCCACGATGGGGTCAGCACCGGCTGAGACGACCATCACCTCCAGCTCGGCTCCCGTCGTCCCGAAGCCGGCGAAGACCTGCGAATTCACTCGGGCGGTAGGCGAGCTGCTCGGACCCGTCGTCGGCGCCCCGCCGCGCTCCGCGTGTTCACCGGAACCGCCCGAGGTCCGAGACTACCCTCCCCCCCGACCGGGATCCCCACGGTACCAGCTCTGCAACGGCCATCTTCGGGACCTGTATGAGGCCCTGGAGCGGTCGCGCGAAGCCGTCCCGACCGGCTCGTCGCCCTCGGCCGGATCCGGCCTGCCCCAGGTGCCCGGCGGACCCGCTGCTCGGGATGGGCACTAAGGTCATGGGCCGGGACGGATTCGAACCGTCGACCTCCGCGTTGTAAGCGCGGCATCATCACCGCTAGACTACCGGCCCTACGTCTCGAGGAGACCCATTCCCCGTCATGGGTGTGTCGGTCGGCCGGTGCTCCCGGTGCCGGACCCGCACGGCGAGCCCCCGTTGCAGGTCCGTCATGAGCGGTCCGGGAAGCGCAGCCTCTCCCACGGCGGCCAACTCACCCGCTCGCAGAAGCACCACGGAGTCTCCGACACGTATCTCGGGATCCGCCGAGCGTACTCCGGGCACGAAAAGGTCGCCCGTAAGGGGAAGGGTCGGGTCGGCTTCGACGGCGAGCGGAAACGGGGACCCGATCCGTCGAGCGCCCGCGACGGTGAGGTGAAAGAGCCCCCGTTCCTCTCGGACGGTGGCGAGGTCGGTCCGTCCGTCGGTGAGCCGCTGGAACCACGGCCTGCCAGCGAGCCGGACGGGAGGAGCGAACAATCGGTCGGCAGCCGGTCGTCCGAACTGGACGCACGCCAGTTCCTTCAATTCCTCTCGGACTACCGCGAGGGGTCCTCCGGACGTCGAAGCGGTTTCCGCCAACGCCTGCGCCACCGTCGCTCGCAATCGGGCGAGGGCGTCCGTGGAGGTGGTCCGCCCGTCCGAGATCGACCAGTGGGCGTCGGGAGCGGGGGAGAGCCGCTCGCGAAGGAAGCCATACTCGGTCGGGTCGAGATGCGCGACCACCGACCGGTACTGGCCGGCCCGAAGCACGTGGTCCAGGTGCTCGAGGACGGTGGCGCGCTCGGGCTCGGTCCAGTCCCCGGTCACGGGTATGTCGTAGTTCCGGGCGGGGTACACGTCCTCGAGTTCGCGCGGAACCAGGCCCACCGGTGAGCTCACCGATACGAAGTGGACCCGCTCGAGCGCCCTCAGCCCCTCGAGGGCGCCGTAGAATCGGCGGTGAGAACGGGACCGCCGATACGGCTTGGTCTTCGAGCACGGAACGAGCAAGAGGACGCACTTCGATGCCGGCGGTCGATAACGCTCCATCAGACGCGTCCGGAACCGGACCATTTCGGGGCGCCGGTGGGATTCGGCGAGCACATAGGTGCGGGATGCGACTCCTGCCACGGGCGTGCGTTCCTCGAAGGTCGAGGCCAGCTCCTGGTCGGCGTATCGGAGCATTTCCGCCAGGGCGGGTTCGGCCACCAGTCGAGCTTCGACCAGCTCGCGCAATCGTCCCCCCCTCGCGGCGGCGCGAGCTTCCGCCATGGATCGCTGGTAGGTCGCCAGCGTGTGCACGGCCAAGGGACCTGGCGGTTCGAGACAGCAGGCCGGGCAGTCGCATGCGCGCTCTATCCTCGCGTTTCCGCGATCCGTGAGACCGAGCGTGGCGTCGAGGTACTCACCGCGCGCGGACCGCAGCGCGCCTTCCGTGGTGTCGATCAAGTCGACCCCAAGATACACGAGGAACGGGATCCGGTGTGGAAGCGCGACCCGCGGAGCCCACAAGAGGGGCGCTGAGCCGAGAGCGGCGCGAACGGATTTCACCGCAGTGATGAATTGCGCTCCATCGTTCCAGAGGGCTCGAGCATTTCCGAGCACCAGGAGCTCGGGTCGCTGGGGCCGCAACCGCGCGGCCGTCTCGAGATCGAACGGGTAGTGGAGCAGGTACGCTTTCTCCCCGATCGGATGGATTCCGGATCCCGTTCCGGTGACCTCGGGGGCCAGCACGGGTAGGCGGAGGCCGACCTCGACCTCCCCTCGCGAAAGCACGAGGTAGCGGAAGCCCGGCGCGCTCTCCCGCTGCGAGAGCGATAGACCGGACCGGGCGACCTCGGGTCCCTGACTGTCCATTAGCTCCGGTGGGGCGATCGGGAGGGGGCCGATCGTGCCGCGACCGAGCAGTGCCAGGCCCTCGAGTCGTTCCACGGTTCGAGGCATGACCGTTCCGTGGGCGTGGTTCGAGGCGGTTCAGCCCGATGGCGGGGTCTTCGCGGCCCTACGGCGGGTCGGTGCCGATGCGATGGGGGAGGGAAAGAACGCCTGCCACGACGCGACCATCGTTTCCCGACGGTCGGCCCCGGCTTCAGTGCGGCCCCGCTTTCCGAATAAAGGGTCATGCGTATCGCGGACGTCCCGCAGGAACCCGGCCGGGTCGGCGCTCGCCTTCTCGAACCCGAACAGGATGAGTTGGCGCAGGAAGCTCGAGCGTCCCCGCCAACCGATCCGACGACGGACCGCCGGATTGAGATGGCGTTTCGCCAACCGCCAGACCTCGTTCGTCGTTCGGTAGTCACGGGCCGACAGGCCGATCATCACCTGAGGCATGGAACTCCGGGTCCGCACGGTCCGAACGTCATTTTAGCTGTGTCTACCGTACGAACCTTGTCGAAACCTTCAGTAAACCAGTGCCGGACCAAACGGAACGAACACGGCCAGGAGCACTCCCACCAGGTAGAAGGTCCCTAGGGCAAAGTGTCGCTCGAACGGCACGCGGGTCTTCGTGGGATTGAGCGAAAGTGAATGGTCGGTGAGCGCGGCCAGGGCGGCCATGCCCACCAGCGCGGCGAAGTACGGCAGCGTGAGACCGAGCGCGACCCCGAACACCGTCAGAAGGACCAGCGCGACTGCGTGCAGAACCGGGACAAGACGCACCGATGCCCCGACGCCCCAACGGAGGGGCAGGGAGAACAGGCCCAAGGCCCGGTCACTGTCGAGGTCGCCCAGGCTGTGGATCGTCTCGAAAGCGGTCCCCCACGCGAGCAGGCCCCCCACCGCCCACAGGACGTCGAGTGGCAGGGTGCCGCGGACCGCGATGAATACGGCGGCCGGGGTGATCGCTTCGATAAGTCCGAGGAACGCCGTCGTGAACGACGTGATGCGTTTCGTGTAGCTGTAACCCATCACGAGCACGAGCGCCACGGGCGCGAGCACGAATGCGAGCGGGTTGAGCAGGTAGGCTGCAACGACGAGCACCGCCGCGTTCGCGGCACAGAAGACGAGCGCAAACGCGGGAGAGGCGCGGCCGGCCGCCAGCGCTCGGTCCTGCGTGCGGGGATTGGCCGCGTCGAGCCGTCGATCGGCCCAACGGTTGAAGCTGTGCCCGGCGTTCCGTGCGGCCACGAACGCGACCAAGATCAGCACGAGGGTCCAGAGATCCGGGAGCCCGTGCGCGGCGAGGAACAGAAACGCCAGTGCGAACGGGAGATTGAGACCGAGATTCTGAATCTCGAGGAACCGGCCGAGCTCGCGCGCTCGTCCCCGGCGCGGACCACCGTCGGCGTTCACGAGCGCGGCCGACCCAGGAGTTGCGCAAGGACCGGGTCCTCCCGCAGCGTTCGCTCCGCCGCGGCGACCGCCGTCGGGTCGGACCGGATCTCCTCCGGCCAGGGACGGGGGAACCCGTCCTCCGGTCGCTTGCGGGTCGCGTCGATGCCGACCTTCATGCCCTGGTTCGGCACCGGGTTGGAAATGGAGAGTTGGTCGACCGGCCCCTGAGAGAGCTCGAAATCCCGACCGGGGTCCGCCTGCAGGCCCACCCGGTACAGCACTTCGGAGAGGTCGTGCACGTCGACGTCGTCGTCGACGACGACCAGGTAGCGAACGAACATCATCTGACCCAGGCCCCACAACGTGTGCATCACCTTGCGCGGGTGGTCGGGGTAGGCCTTACGGATCGAGACGATGGCCACGTTGATGAACAAGCCCTCGAGGGGCAGGTTCATATCGACCAGCTCCGGGAGGACGAGTCGGATCACCGGCCGGAACACGCGTTCGACGGCCTTGCCGAGCACCGCATCCTCGGTCGGGGGCTTGCCGGTGACGGTCGTGAGATAGACCGGGTGGTCCCGGTGGGTGATGCGGGTCACGTGGAACACGGGAAACGGCTCGGGCGCCGAATAGTAGCCGGTGTGGTCCCCGAACGGGCCCTCGACTTTCCGCTCGGTAGGGTCGACGTACCCCTCGAGCACGATCTCGGCCTCCGCGGGGACCTCGAGGTCGACCGACCGCGCGGGAACGAGCTCCACCGGCTCGGAGCGTACGAAGCCCGCGAAAACGAAGTTCGACAATCCCTCGGGCACGGGCGCGAGACCGGAGAAGACCGTCGCGGGGTCGGCCCCGATGACCGCGGCGACGGGCATCTTCTCCCCTCGAGCGACCCATTTGCGATAGTTGTTCGCGCCGACTCGGTGGATCTGAAAGTGCATTCCAAGAGTGTCGGGCCCGTACTGTTGGAGCCGGTAGATCCCCGTGTGCGACTCGCCGGTCTCCGGGTCCTTCGTGATCACGACCGGGAACGTAATCGTCCGACCGCCATCTTTCGGCCAGCACTTCAGGATCGGAAGTCGGTCCAGGTTGACCGTCGGCTCTTCGACCTCCTGACAGGGGCCGGAGCGCACGCGCTTGGGAGCGAGTGAGCGCAGGGTGGAGAGCGTCTCGATCGTCCCGGACAGGTCCCGGACCGCCCCCAGGATTCCCGCCGGCGGGCGGAGGTGAACGAGCCGCTCGACCTTCTCCGCCACGCCGTCGATCGTCGCTGCGCCCAGGGCGAGCGCGATCCTCCGGGGGGAACCGAGTAGATTCGTGAGCACCGGCATCGACGCGCCCGGGACGTTCTCGAACAGGAGCGCCGGTCCGTCCGCCCGCAGGACCCGTTGGGTGACCTCGGTGATCTCCAAGTCTCGCGAGACCGGGCGGCTCACGCGAGCGAGGTCGCCCCGCGATTCGAGGGCACGGAGAAACTCGCCCAGAGAACGGTACGCCACGGTTCGGCCCGAGCCTACCGAGTTATTAAACAACCGATGGCGGAGGACCAAGGTTCATATCGAAACCCCTGCTCGGCGGGCGCGATGCAGTCCGTGACGCTCGAGTTTCGCACCGAGGACCTCACGCTGCTCGGCGTCATCCCGCCCGGCCTCTTCGAGAAATACGAGGAGGTCGAGCTGCTGGAGACGCTGCGCCTGGAACAGGGCTGGCGCCTCCAGCTGCTCCGCGTGCGCCGTCGCGGGGCGCTGCGGACGGCCTCGGAGCTCGAGCGGGAGTCCCGCCGGATCCGGGCGTTGTACGGCCTCGAGAGCTTCGAGCTGGTCGAACGTCGCCCACGAACGCGCGATTACATCCTGCTCGTGCGCCAGCGCAATCCGGAGCGTCTGCGTCGCTGGCTATCGCTGGCGGGCGGCGAGATCTCCCCCACGGCGCCGTTCCGTCTCACCCCGGAGAAGGTGGTGGCATCCTTCCACGGCGAGGAGCGGGCGCTGCGCCGGGTGCTCAAGCGGCTCGACCGAGAGGAGTTCCCGTACCGGATCCTGCGGGCGAGCGGCCATCCTCAGGTGCCGGACGCTGCCTCGGCGTCGCTGACCGCGCTCCAGGCCAAGCTCATCGCGCGGGCCTGGGTTCTCGGCTACTACACGGTCCCGCGCCGGATCACCCTCACTCGGCTCGCGCGCCAGTCCGGTCGCAGTGCGCCCGCGCTCGGCAAGATGCTGCGACGCGCGGAGGGTCGTTTGGTGGCCCGATGGCTCGCGGTGGAAGGCGCCATGCCCGAGCCTGAGGCCCTCGACCCCACGGTCCCGCGGGAATCGTAAAGAGACCGCTCGTCTCCGAGCCGACGTGCCGCGACGGGTCCGCGTGGTCGTGGTCGAACGGCTGCCGGGCCTACCGGAGATTCCCTTGCCGACCCGGGCCACCACGGGTTCGGCCTGCTTCGACCTGGCCGCCGCGCAGAGCGTCGACCTGGAGCGGGGAACGGTCACACTGGTTCGGACCGGGCTCAAGGTCCGCTGCCCGAGGGGCACCTTCCTCGAGGTGCGGCCGCGCAGCGGCCTCGCTACCCGGGGGGTCCTGATGGTGAACGCGCCCGGAACGATCGATGCTGACTACTCCGGAGAGGTACGGCTTCCCCTGACGTATCTTTTCGACGGAAAGTATCACGTTGCGGTCGGCGATCGGATCGGCCAAGTCCGGCTCGTCGAGGACCTGCCCGTTACGTTCCGCCCGGGTCGGGTCGTCCTCGTCCGGTCGCGACGCGGTGGATTCGGCAGCACGGGCCGCTAGCCGAACTCGTTGAGCATCCGCTGCACCCGCTTCGGTTCCGGCGCGGCCGGGGCGAGGCCGTGGGTCGCGTCGGTCTGGACCTTTTCGAGCATGTCGTGCATGCGACGTTCGCGCGCGAACGCGGCTCGGTGCAGGCTCACGTCGCGGGTGCCGTCCGCCACGAGCACCACCGCACGACCCAGCCGGGCCCGACCCGTGCGGCCGCGCCGTTGGATCGTCCGGATCACGTCCGGGATGGGTTCGTAGAACACCACCAGGTCGGTGGCGGGGATGTCGAGGCCCTCCTCCGCGACCGAGGTGGCGACCAGGCAGTTGACCTCGCCCGCGCGGAAACGGTCGAGGACCCCCACCTGCTCCCGCTGCGAAAGCCCCTGGTCGTCTCCGTGCGTCGCTTGGCCGACGAACCGGGCCGCGCGCACCGTACCGCCCGCGAGCCGGCCCATCTCCGTGACCAGGCGGTCGACGGTATCGCGGTACTGCGAGAACACGATCACCCGTGCCGAGGGGTTTCGGGAGAGCTCCTCCTGCACGATCCGAACGGTGGTCGCCACCTTCGGATGCTCGACGGTGGTCTGGTCGAGTCGGCGTCGGACCTCGGCGACGTCCGGGTCCCCGAGAAACGCGCGCAGCGACGGCGTCCATCGCTTGCCCTGGGACGGTTCCTGACGGAGGAAGTACTCCCGGAGGGAGTCGACGCCCTGGCTTTCGATCAATTCGAGGGCGTGCAGCCCCTTCATCGCAGCCGCCTGCGCGGTGACCGCCTTCCAGAGAAGTCCTGCGGAAGGGCCCGGGTCGCTGCGTTCGACCTCGATGCGTCGGTGCAAGAGCGCGCCCACTTCGAGGAGCGTCCGGCGGTTCGCGTCGCCGTTGGGCAGAAGGTCGAGCTGGCGGAGCACGTCGACCTGACGCTGTACCGCCGCGCGCAACAGGATCGCGATGTGGCGCACCTCGACCGGCACGGGTACGGTGACCGTCTCGACGCCGACGCCGTGGATGTACGGCACCACATCCGAGTCGTGCTCGGTGCGGTACTCGAACCGTTCAATCGCTAGATTCGCCCACACTTCCCGGATACGGCCGAGGCTTCCGCCCGGCGATGCGGTCATCGCCAGGACGCGGGCCCGCGGCCCGGTGCGGTTCGCGCGACCGATCGCGACGTACGGATAGTCTCCCACCGCGCGGTGGGCCTCGTCGAACACGATCAGCGAGAACGAATCCAGCGGGAACCCCCCCTCAGCGAGGTCGTTCGCAATCACCTGAGGGGTGGCCACGACCACCTGAGGAGGGTGGAGGAGCGCGTTCCGCCGCTCGGGAGGGATGGCCCCCGTGAGCGTGAGCGGTTCGGGCGCAAACAGCGTCTGAGCGACGCTGCGCGCATGTTGGACGACCAGCGGACGAGTGGGGGCCATGAACAGGACCGATGCGGTCGGTCGGCGGAGCAACGACTCGGCGACGACCCGCAGCGCAATCGCGGTCTTGCCGAGTCCCGTCGGGAGCACGACCAGCGTGTTGTGGTCGATCGCGGCCTGAGCGATGTTCGCTTGGTACAGGCGGTCGTCGAGGACTCCCGGCCGGACCCGTGGGTGTTCCACCCCGCCCATTCCGTCCGCGCCCCGACTGTCCAGCGGACGGAGCTTTATTACAGGCCGTCTACGCCGGGCGATGCTGGAGCTCTGGAGCGTCGTGCTTCTCGGATCGGCCGCGGTGGGCGTCCTGTTGTTCCAGGGTCTGGCGATCCTGTTCGCGTCCCAGATGCCCCGGCTCGATCCAGCCCCGGCCGACCCGACGCCGCGGGCCTGCCCCACGATAAGCGTCGTCGTCGCGGCCCGCAACGAGGAAGACGACCTTCCCCACACGCTCGATACGCTGCTCGCCCAGGACTACCCCCAGCTCGAGATCGTCGTGGTCGAGGACGGCTCGACCGACCACACCCGCGCGGTGATCGACGCGCGGGCTCCTCGCGTGCGTCGCGTTGACCCGCCGCCGCTGCCTCCCGGATGGGTAGGGAAGAACTGGGCCTGCTGGACGGGAGCCCAGGCGACGAGCGGCGAGTGGCTGCTCTTCCTGGACGCCGATGTGTCGACCCACCCCGCGGCCGTGCGCACCACGTGGGCCTGGGCCGAGCAGGAACAGGCGGACCTCACCACTCTCGGTCCGCGCATCGAGATGAAAGGATTCTGGGAGCGGGTGGTGTTGCCGTTCTACATTCAAATGGTACTGACGTACTTTCGTGCGCCCCACGTCAACCGCCCGAATTCCCGGTCGGCCATGGCGAACGGTCAGTACTGGCTGGTGCGCCGAGCGACCTACGAGAAGCTCGGGGGTCACCAGGCCGTCCGTTCGCAGGTCCTGGAGGACGTTTCGATCGCGCGGCGATTCCGCGCGGCCGGCTTGCGGATTCGGGTCTGTTGGGCACCGTCCCTTGCGGTGACACGGATGTACCGCGACCGTCACGAGATGTTCGAAGGACTGCTGAAGAACGTCCACGGGGAGTCGTTCTCGGCAGTCCGACAGGTGGGCTTTCTCGTAGCTCTGTTCGGCCTGTTCCTGCTGCCGCTGGCCCTGCTTCCCTTCGCTATCGCCGTCGGGAACCTATGGCTCGCCGCACTCGGAGCGGCCCTTTACGTCGCGCTTTTCGGCAAGCACACGATGTTCGCCCGGGCCGTCGGAGGTTCGAGCGCGTCCGGTCTGCTCTATCCGATCGCGGTCGGCTTCTACCTCGTGCTCGTGGCCACGTCCCTCGCGCGGGGCCTACGAAAGCAACCGGTCGCGTGGAAGGGACGAACCTACTCTGTCCGCGGGTAGGATACCCCCGAATCGCTAAGTGGGCATGGGGTTGCGTTGCCGGGACACCATGGCGACCTCGCTCGAACGACCGTTCGACCTGTTCATCGGCGGCCGGGACGTGCCGGGCGCCCGCGGAGAACGACGCACCCTGCTCGACCCCGCGAGCAACCAGCCTCTCGCCCAGAGCACGGTCGGCTCCGCGGACGATGCCCGGGCGGCGATGGAGGTCGCCGACCGTGCCTACCGAGAGTCGAACTGGTCCCAGGACGACGGCGCGCGCCGGGGGAAAGTGCTCTTCCGGCTGGCCGCGCTCCTCGAGACGAACCTCGAGGCGTTCGCTCGGCTCGAAACGCTCAACATGGGCAAACCCCTGCGCGAGTCCCGCGGCGACATCGGCTACGTCGTCCGAACGCTCGAGTATTTCGCGGGACTGGCCGACAAGCTCGAGGGCGAGACAGTCCCGGTACCCGGTCCGCGCCTCGACTACACCCTGCGAGAACCCCTCGGCGTCACCGTCCACATCGCCCCGTGGAACTACCCGCTCCTCCTCGCGATTCGCTCGGTCGCTCCGGCGCTTGCGGCCGGCAACTCCGTGGTCCTCAAGCCCGCGAGCCTCACGCCGCTCACGGCGGTCGCTTTCGCACGCCTGACCAAGGAGGCAGGCGTGCCGGACGGGATCTTCAACGTCGTCGTCGGGAACGGGGCGGACGTGGGCGAGGCACTGATCGAGGATGCGCGCTGCCGGTCCGTGACCTTCACGGGGAGCAGTGAGGTCGGTCATCACATCGCCGAGCTCGCGGCGCGCCGGTTGCTTCCTCTCACGCTCGAACTGGGCGGGAAAGGTCCGGTCCTGGTCTTCGCGGACGCCGACCTCGACCGTGCCGCCCGGGGGATCGGCTACGGGATCTTCCAGAATGCCGGCCAGATGTGCTGGGCGGCCTCCCGCCTCTTCGTCCACGAGAGCCTGCGCGTTGCGCTGCTGGAGAAGCTGCGCATGATCGCAGAGGGGCTCAAGCTCGGTCCGGGCGTCCAGGACGGCGTGGAGATGGGACCGCTGGTCTCCGCCGACCAGGTCCGCCGGGTCCTCGGGTACGTGTCCGACGCCCGGGCGAGCGGCGGGTCGGTGGTCACCGGTGGGATGCGCGCGGAGTCCCCCGCACTGGCGGCGGGCAACTTTGTCGCCCCGACCATCCTCGCCGACGTCCCCGCAAGCTCCCGGGCGATCCGGGAGGAGATCTTCGGCCCCGTGCTCTCGGTGACGTCGTTCACGGACGTGGACGACGCCGTCCGTCAGGCGAACGATACGGCGTATGGGCTCCTGGGGGCCGTGTGGACCCGGGACCTAGCGACCGCCCATTCGGTCGCCCGGCGTCTCGAGTGCGGTATGGTGGTCGTGAACGAGTCCCCGATCACCTATCCGCAGACGCCCTTCGCCGGTGTCAAGGCGAGCGGGCTCGGCTTCGAGCAGGGTCGGCGGGCCCTGGAGACCTACACTCGTCGCAAGAACATCTTGGTCAACGTCGCCACGGCGAAGAAGAAGCCGTAGCAGGACCCGACGACCGCCGTACCACCGGGAGCGGTTCGTACGAAACCCCAAAAGGAGCCCGGGGAGCTCGTGCACCGGTACGCGTGACCGAGAAGTTGGACGCACCGGGCACCTGGGGGATTTGCCGGTTCTGCGGCGTGGCAGTACCATACGGCGCCAGCCGATGCGCGGAGTGTGGGGCGGACGGCCCGCTCTCTCCGTCCGAGCTGCGGGCCGCTCCGAAGCGCCTGCGACGCCGGATCCAATTCACCGGTTTCCTGCGCACCTTCCTCGTGGTCGGGGTGATCCTGGTCCTCGCGTATGCGCTGGTCTCCGCCGTGCTTCAGGGACCTCCGGCCCTCACGCAGGACCCGCTGACCACCCAGGGAGGCTACTGGGTCACGCCCGGCAACTTTACCACGATCTCCGGCGAGATCACGGGGGGTGATTTCGTGGTCGGGAACTACTCCTCGTTCGACCCGGTGGGCATGAACGTCGTGTATGCCGTCTACAACTCGAGCGAGTGGACGAGCCATCTCGCCGGCGGGACACCGAGCCCCACGTTTTCGGGAGCGACCACCTCGAGCGGACGGATCCTGTACTCCGCACCGGTGACGGACTCGTACTACTTCGTGTTCGCCAACCCGTACCCGACGTCGAGCCATCTCACGATCGGGATCTTCGTTTCGACCGTGTACGAGTCGAACGTCGGGAGCGACGGGTTCGGCTAGTCGGGCCGCTCAGGCGTTCTCGGAGGGCGCCTTCGCTTCGAGGCGACGCAGAAACTCCGGCGGCACCTGGTCCACGAGATACACCGTCTTGCCCGCCTGCTTGATCACGATACCCCCGGCCCGTGCGCGCTGAGCGTCGACCTCCAGAATGATCGGTTCGGGAGTGCGCACGGACCCGGCCGCCCGGGCATCCTCGGCCGTCTTGGAGAGGTGGACCTTCTTGCGGTCCGAAGGGCGCAGGCCCACTTCCAGCACGATCCCGGCCTCCTCGTTGGTCACCGGGTAGTACAGATGGTCCGGTATGTTCTCCGTCGGTAGGTCGAGGTCGACGTCGACCGTGTGGCCGTACGTGGCCCGGATCCGGTCGTCTCGCACTTCGTAGCGTCCCTTCGCATCGGTCTCGGCGATCGCGACCAGGTGCTGTACCCGAAGCCAATGGTAGGCGGGGTGCTTTTGACTGATCGCCCGGACGATCTGGGGCAGCGCGACCCAACCCTGCGGGTCGATCGGCAGCTGGTAGCGATCCGGAAAGTGGCGCAGGATGCCGGTGAGGACGCGTCCCAAGTGGTCGAGCTCCCGGTCGTTCATGAGGAACCGGCCCGGCTGGGCACAGACCGGGCACACCTCGGCCCGGAAGTACCCATGCTGGGTGCATTCCTTCAGCATCGCGACGCGCTCCCGCTACGACTTGACCTTGTCGGCTTTCTTCTCGAAGTCCGTGAGGAGGTCGGCGTAGAGGTCGGTCAGGTCCTTGAGGACTCGCTTGAGGACCTGCTGAGGCTTCTCGCCCTTGGTCTTGAGGAGGAGCGTGGGCCGCTCCAGGTACGGGTGGCCGAGATAGTAGCGGGCCTCCACGACTTTCTCTTCCTTCTGAAGCGCCTCGACCAAGGGGATCAGGAGTGTCTCCTCGCCCCGGGGCAACTCCACGCGGAGCAGGTCATGCTCCTTTTCTACGACACGGACGTCCATCGGCGGTTCCGGAGGACGGCCCACCGTCGGTCTCTTCTTAAGCGTGGCGGCGGCGACGCGCGGCTCCCGCTCGGTCGCTCCGACGCCCATATAACCCGCGCCGTCTCCCCGACTGCGACGCCATGCGATTCCTCGTGGTCGGCGGAGGCGCCCGGGAGCATGCCATTGCGAGCACGCTCGGACACGCGGAGGCCGAGGTCGTCGTCGCGAGCTCGAACGCGAACCCCGGCCTCGACCGCCTCGCACTGCGGTCCACGCGGGTCGATCCCACGGACGGCGTTCGCGTCGTTGCGTTCGCACGCGCCCAGGCAGTCGACGTCGCGGTGATCGGCCCGGAGGCGCCGCTCGCCGCCGGGGTGGCCGATGCCCTCCGGGGCGCAGGGATCCCGACGGTGGGGCCGGACCGTGCGTCGGCCCAGCTGGAAGCCTCGAAACTGTTCTGTCGGGAGCTCCTCGCCCGCCACGGCGTGGCCGGCCAGCCGAAGTGGGCTGCCCCGGCGACTCCCGAAGAGGTGGACCGCGTCCTCGCGGAATTCGGGGCACCGTTCGTGGTGAAACCGAGCGGGCTCACCGCGGGCAAGGGCGTGTGGGTCCAGGGCTCGGACTTCACCGAACCCCGGGAGGGCGGGATCTATGCGAAGTCGCTGCTGCTCCAGGGAGGCCGCGTGCTGATCGAGCAGAAGCTCGACGGCGAGGAGTTCAGCATGATGGCGTTCGTCACCGACTCGGGGATCTACCCCATGCCCGCGGTCCAGGACTTCAAGCGGGCCCTCGAGGGCAATCGTGGCGGCAATACCGGAGGGATGGGGTCGTACTCCCAGCGCGACCACCTACTGCCCTTCCTGCCCGCCGCCGACCGCGACCGCGCGCTCGCCATCATGGCGTCGACCGTCCGGGCCCTGCGCGCCGAGGGCCTGAGCTACCGCGGCATTCTCTACGGCGGATTCATGCTGACCGCCGACGGTCCGCGCCTGCTCGAGTGCAACGCCCGGTTCGGCGACCCGGAAGGGGTCAACGTGCTGACCCTCTACGAGGAAGGCGACTTCGCCGAGCTCCTAGGAGGCGTGGCCACCGGCCGGGTCGACCCGAACCTGGTCCAGTTTCGGCTCCGCTCCACCGTGGTAAAGTACCTCGTTCCTCCGGGCTATGGAGACCGGCCCACGACCGGCGGGTTGCTGAAGCTCGACACCGGAGCGATCGAAGCGGCCGGAGTCCACGTCCTCTACGGCAGCGTCGAGGCCGCCGGACCCGGGACGGTGCGCCTGGGCTCCTCCCGCGGGGTCGCGCTCGTCGGCGAGGCCAGCGCGATCCACGAAGCCGCCAGTCGCGTCGAGGCCGCGCTGGCCTACGTGAGCGGAGAGTTCTACGTGCGGCACGACATCGGCACGAAGGAGGACCTAAAGGCACGCTGGGAGCACATGCGTCGATTGCGCGCGCCCACCGCGAAACCCTCGCCGCTGCCGCTCAGCGTCGCTGCGCCGGATGCCCCCCCGTCGAGCGCGGGCGCTCCCGAGACCTTGATCGACTGACGGCCCTCCGGCCAAGCGTAAAATAGCCTGCGCCCGGTCATGGGGTTCCTGTGAAATTCTGTCCCAAATGCAAGCGTTCCATGCGCCCGGACCGCGCGGCCGGGGTCTGGCGATGCACGGGCTGCGGAACCACCCTGCCCTTGGGCGTCGGGGTCCCGGTCGTGCACGAGCCCCCGATACGACGTAGCGTGGACATCGTGGACACGAAGGTCGCCACTCTGCCGAAGACCGCGGAAGTGTGCCCAAAGTGCGAGAACGACGAAGCGTACTGGGTGCTGCGCCAAACGCGCGGCTCGGACGAACCCGAGACCCGGATCTTCGAGTGCACGAAGTGCGGTCACAAGTGGCGGGAGTACCAGTGACCCGCGTACAGTTCGACAGCGTCGCCCGCGCCTTTACGCCGGAGGCGGTGGGTACGAGCGTCCGCCTCCACGGTTGGGTGCTCCGCTCCCGATCTTCCGGGGGCATCCTGTTCGTCCTCCTGAGGGACCGAACCGGTATCGTACAGGTCACCGGCCGCCGGGACGTGCTGGGCGACGGCGCGTACGATGCGGCCGAGCACGTCCAGGTCGAAGGGGCCATCGAGGTCGACGGCGCGGTCGCGGCCGACCCGCGAGCCCCGGGGGGGCGAGAAGTGCGGGCGAGCCGCATCGGGGTCGTGGACTCCGGTCAGCCGTTCCCGATATTCGCCGAGCAGACCGAGGAATTCCGTCTCGACAAGCGCCATCTCGTGATCCGCTCCCAGGAACACGTGGCGACGTTCCGGGTCAAGGCGGAGGTCCTCCGCGCGCTGCGAGAATTCCTCGACCGGGAGGAGGTGCTCGAGGTGACGCCCCCGATCATCACCGGGAACGCGGCCGAGGGCGGAGCGGAAGCGTTCGCGTTCGACTACTTCGGTCGCCCCGGCTACCTCAGCCAGACCGCGCAGCTCTACCTGGAAGCGATGCTGGCCCCGCACGAAAGGGTCTACGCACTCACCCCCTCGTTCCGGGCCGAGAAATCGCGCACGCCCCGCCACATCACGGAGTTCCTCCACCTCGAGGTGGAGCTGGCCTGGTGCGACTTTGACGACCTGCTCGATTTCATCGAGCGGATGTTCACCGACGTCTGCCACACGGTCGCCGAACGACGACCGGAGGAGCTCGCTGCCCTCGGCCGGCCTCCCGAGGAATTGAAGGCGATCGCCCCTCCGTTCCCCCGAATCAGGTACGCCGATGCCATCGACCGCCTCGCGGCGCAGGGATTCCCGGTCCGTTGGGGCAGCGACCTCGGCAGCGCCGAGGAGCGCGCGCTCACCCTGGAGGAGCGGCGCCCGTTGTTCGTCACGCACTTTCCCCGCGAGCTGAAGGCGTTCTACATGCTGCAGAGCCCGAACGACCCCCGCACGGTCGAGGCGGCCGACCTGCTGGGCTCCGAAGGGTACGGCGAGGTCATCGGGGCCTCCTGCCGCGAGACGGACATCGAACGGCTCGTCGAGCGATTGCGGTCGATCGGGGCCGACCCCGCTACCTACGACTGGTACCTCGACCTGCGACGCCACGGCAACGTTCCGCACGCCGGTTTCGGCCTGGGCATCGAGCGGATCCTGCGCTGGATGCTCCGGCGAGAGCACATCCGCGAAACGACCCCGTTTCCCCGCACCCCGTCGCGCCATACGCCGTGATCCGGCCGTTCGCTCCGAGCCGGCCCGCGCCCGGCCGCGCGTTGGGTGGGCAAGTTTCAATAGCGCGGGACGGTGTGACCGAGCTCGGGTCCCGTACCGGAGTTCGTAAGGTGGTCGCCGAGCAAAGACCGGAACGGGAGGACCCTCCCGCCACCGTCACGAAACCCGTTGCTTCCCTGCTGGTCGAGCGGATCACGCATCAGGAAGTTCCGGCGGTCTGTGGACTGTACAAACGGGTCTGGGACACCGAACCGACCGGCCTGCCGGCGGAGCTCGTGAAGAGCTGGCAGCCGACCCCGCTCGAGTTCACGAGCTGGATGGAAGGCGTGACGTACTTCGCCGCCCGGCGCGACGGGCGGGTGGTGGGCGTCGTCGGCTGTCGCATACGGGAGGGCAGCTGCCAACTCGTCAACCTCGCCGTGGACCCGGATGCCCGTCGGCAGGGGGTCGCGAGCGCGCTCCTCACGATGGCGGTCGATTGGGCCAAGCGCTCCAACGCTCCGGAGGTCTGGGTCGACGCGCTCGCCCGGTTCCCCGCCGCCGCGGCGCTGTTCACGCATCTCGGCTTTGTCGAATGCGGTCTCCTCCACAAGCACCAGTGGAACGAGGACGTTCGACTCTTCGAGCGTCTCCTGTAGACCGGCGGACTCCTAGAACCCGGGCGGCGGCGGCGGAGGACGGGGCGTCCGGCTCGGGGGCGGTCCGTGTCGCTGCTGGAGGGCCCGAAGGCGTCGCAGCGCTTCCTCCGGGTGTCCGTGGAAGAACTCTCGCGCTCCGCGGGCCAGTTCGGTCGCCTCGAGCTCGGTGGCGATCCCGTGATTTCGCTCGCTGAGCAGGTAGTCGCCGTACTCGGTGATGTACTTCGGTAGACCGGCCTTGAGCCGGTTGACGGCTTGTAGGCGTAGGGCCCGGATCTGTTGCTTGAGCGACGCGAGCTTGCCGGCCCGCAGCTCGCTTTCCAGGTCGTCGGCGACCTCGGCGGGGTCCTGGGGGGGTTCGACGGCGAGCGCCTGCATGTCCTTCATGAGCGCGATCACGCGCTCCAGCTCCTCGCGGGCCTGGTCGAGGTGCCGCTCTTTGAGCGAGACCACCCGGTCCACCTGCTGGAACGTGGTGAGCGCCTGCGGGATATCCCCGGTGCGGGCCGCATGCAACGTGTCCTCGATCTGTTCCCGCTCCAGACGGCTGTCGACCGAATAGGCCTCGAGACGGGTGAGCCGTGACTTGGTGTGCCGCTCCCAGTCCTCAAAGGCGGTCGCCAGTCGCTTTTGGCTGATCCGTTCGATCCCCCGGACGACCTCGGCCCACGGCTCGGGATCCGGGGCGGTTCGGGCCGCTTCTTCAGCCCAGGCGGGCAACCGTGGCAGTTCCACTCCCAACGGTTGTGCACCTTCGCCCCACTGGGCGAGCCGGCTCAATCGACGTGCCAGCTCCGCGGCGAACGGGTTGGCGCCCGCCGGGGACGCGGCCCTACGTGGCGGGGGTCGCGGGGAGCGTTGGCTCGCCGCCACCGCCGGGACGGAGGGCGGTGGGGTCGACGGGTCGGGGGTCGGTGCGAGCGCTGGCGCGGGGTCGGGCTCGAGGTCCGTCGCGGCCGGGACGACCGGCGCGCGGCACACGGGGCACTCCCGGGCGCCGGGGTCGAGCGGAGTCCCGCAATTTGCACACACCGGGATCTCAGTCGCCATCGCTCCTCGAATGCAGTATGCAGGGGGTGAGATTTGAACTCACGAACTCCTACGAGACCAGGACCTCAACCTGGCGCCTTTGACCAAGCTGGGCCACCCCTGCACGGCCGTCCGCGCGTACGGGGGCCGAGCGATAACCTTTGCGAGCGTGCATCGCCTCCCCGTCCGGATAGGGCGGTCGCCCCGCAAAAGGACTTGTACCGATGGGCGGTACCGACCCTCCCATGGCGGGCGACCGTTTCGACGGGGCGACCGTGTTCATCGGCCAGAAGCCGACGATGACCTACGTCTTCCAGGTAGTGACCCAGCTGAATGCAGGGATCGGGCCGGTGGTGGTGAAAGCGCGCGGCAACGCGATCGCCAAGGCCGTGGACGTGGCCGAGGTCGTGCGGCGCAAGTTCCTGGAGGGCCAGGTCGATGTCGGTCCGATCCTGATCGACACCGAGCGGTTGACCAACCGCGAGGGCCGCGACGCTAACGTCTCGTCGATCGCGATCCGTCTCACCCGGAGCGGTCCGGTCCCCGGGGTGCCGGGGAGCTCGACGCGGCCGCCGGGGGCGCCGCCATAGGCGCCCGGACGACCCAGGTCCCGGCGAGCAAGTCGCCGAGGCGTTGTCGCTCCGAGGTGAGTGCGATCACTACCGCACCGAGGGCGCCGAGAAGGCCGATTCCACCGATCGTGAATGCGACCACCGTGAACAGGGCGAGCACGCCGCCGGGGAGAATGACGCCCGCCACGCCGATGGCTCCAATCGCGGTGGTCTTGAGGATGAAGGCCACCCCCAGCGCGCTCCCGAGCCCGAGCACCGTCAACACCGGGAGCACGGACACGTTCCGTACGAGCACGGCGACGAACCGCGGCGCCCGCATCTGACGGTCCCGGATGGCCAGGCCGCTCGCCCGCTTCCCGAACGACGTGCCGGTCACGGTCTCCGAGATCACGAGGTACAGGAACGCGATCGCGACGAAACCGTAGATCGCCGCGTTGAACGGCACGCTGTTCAACAGGGCGTTGAGGTCGCCCGGAGTCGCGAACGCGATCAGGCTCCAGACCACGACCGCCGGCGCCGCCATGAGCCCGATGTCGATCAGGAATCCCAGGGTCCGGGCCCCGACGGACCCGAACCGTCGGGTTCCCAGCTCTCGGCCCAGGTAGACGAGCCAGCGGGCCGTGAGCCAGGCTCGAAATCCCTCGCGCGCGTCCGTGGTGCCGGCCTTCGCCAGCGCGTCGAGATTGGCGTGGTCGGCGACGACCCACCCCGGTACCGGCAATCCCTGCCAAGGTCGGTGGGGCGGAGGTTTCGGCACTTCCAGGAGCCGGCCCGCCTGGGCGGCCGCCTCTCGACTGGCCTCGGCCGCGGTCGAGATCGCCTCCTCCAGCTGCCCTCGGACGCCCTCGCGGAACGATCGACCGAGCAGGCCGAGCGGGGTAGGGAGCGACGCGCTCGAACGGCCTCCCACCGGTGCGAGACTACGCCCGTTGGCGAGGTGCCCGAGGTAGGCCGCGAGCAGGGCGATCAGTCCGGACAGGTAGACTAGGTCCAACACGCCGGCCCCTCCGATCGTGTAGAGTCCCGACGGACCGTTCCCGTAGAGGGGAGGCTGTCGCAACAGGTCCGCGCCGAGCAGGACCCCAAAGGTGGTGGCGAAGTATGCGCTCGGGAGCGCGAACCCTTCGCGGCCGGGGAAGACCCGGGGCGCTAGACCGGACGCCAGGAATCCGGCGCTGAGCGGGGGGAGGAGGAACACCGGGAACTGTTCCTCGATACCGACCCCCGGTACGGCCGAGGACGCCGCGAACGTCCCGGCGAGCACGGCGGTAGTCAGGGCCAGCGTGAATCCGAGGGCTCGGCGGGAGGGAACGCCGACCGCCGGGGCGGTCCCAACGGGATTCCGGAGGAACAGACCGAGGGCAAGACCGGTCCAAGCTGCGGAGGCCGCGGCGATGACCAAGATCTGCGCGTCGGCCGAGGGCAGGCCGACGGACGCCACCGCGATGACGATCGGGTTCGACACCGGCAGAACGAGGAGGAGGAGGGTCGCGCTCTCGACCGCGAGGAACGCGAGGAACTGGCCCAACGTCCGCCCCGCCGGAGGCGCGACCCGCCCGAACGCCAGGGCGCCGAGCAGGAGGGGGAACAGGGCCCCCGCGAAGCTGATGGCTACCCAGTCGTTCGAAACGGGCGCGATCGGGAGGAGCGCGAACGACGCCAGGAGCGCTCCGGGGAGCAGGAGCCAGAACGCCCACCGACCGAACCCGATGCTCTCCGCGAACGGACCGTGCTCCCACGCGAGCAGGAACAGCATGGCCCACAGCGTGGCCGGCAGCGCCAGCGAGACGGTGTTCGCGAAGATGTCGAAGCTGAGCTGGGCCGGATCGACCACGTTGGTGCCCCGTCCGCACGGGAGGAGGGTGACCGAGGCGCGCGGGCGGCCTAAACCTTTTGTCGGCGGTCCCCCTCGGCGCCGCATGGCGCCACCGCGCGTCGAGCAGGATTCGCTGGGGCCACGCGAGGTTCCCGACGCCGCCTACTGGGGGATCCAGTCCCTCCGCGCCCGGGAGAATTTTCCAGTGAGCGGGCTGAGGTCTTCCCCGCATCTCACGCGGGCCTACGCCCTCCTGAAGCTCGCGTGCATCCGCGCCAATGTCGAGAAGGGAGGCCTCGACGCCGACCGAGGCCGCGCCCTCGCCCAGGCGGCCGAAGAGATGGCGGAGGGACGCTTCGAGGATCAGTTCGTCGTGGACGTGTTCCAGGCCGGAGCCGGCACATCGTTCCACATGAACGTCAATGAGATCCTGACGAATCGAGCGCTAGAGATCTTGGGCAAGCCCCGCGGCGACTACCGGGAGATGAGCCCGAATGACCACGTGAACCGCGGCCAATCCACCAATGACACCTACCCGTCCGCCGCGCAGGTGGCCACGATCTTTGCCCTCCGGGAGCTTTCGGTCTCCTTGGGGACGCTCGTCGATAGCTTGCGCCGGAAGGGAGAGGAGTTCGCCCGCGTGCCGAAGGCCGGGCGTACCCACCTGAAGGATGCGATGCCGGTCACCCTCGGGGCCGAGTTCCGCGCGTATGCGAGCGCCCTCGCCCATCTCCGCGAGTCACTGCCAGGGATCGAGCGAGCGCTCGGCGAGATTCCGCTCGGCGGCAGCGCGGTCGGCAGCGGGGTGAACTCCGTGCCCGGCTTCCGCGCCCGGGCGGTCGAAGAGTACTCCCGCCTCGCCGGCGTTCCCCTCTCGGTCAGCCGGGACCCGTTCGAGACGATGCAGAGCCGCTGGCCGCTGGGCGTCGCGTCGGCGTGGCTGCGGGCGGTCGCCCTCGAACTGATCCGCATCGCCAACGACCTACGGCTCCTGTCGAGCGGTCCGGCGACCGGGTTCGACGAGATCCATCTTCCCGAGATCCAGCCCGGCTCGTCGATCATGCCGGCGAAGGTGAACCCGTCGGCGGCGGAGTGCCTCGACATGGTCGCGTTCCATGTGGTCGGAGCGGATGCGGCCACGGCGATCGCAGTCGCGGCCGGTCAGCTCGAGATCAACGTGATGATGCCCCTCGCCGCCTACGAGGTCCTCTTCGCCGCCGGGATCCTGGCGAACTACCTGCCGGTGTTCGCACGTACCTGCATCGACGGCATCACGGCGAACCGCCCCCGGCTCGAGAAATACCTCGCGGAGTCGGCCGCGCTCGGGACCGTACTGACCCCCCGGCTCGGGTACCTCAAGGTCGCGGAATTGTTGCACGAGGCCGAACGCTCCGGGCGCCCGGTCAAGGAGCTGTTGGTCGAGCGCGGGCTCATGACCCGGGAAGAGGTCGATGCCCTGCTCGGCGAGGAGGCCCTCCTCAAGCTCACCGAACCCGTGCCGTAGGTCCGGGGCGCCACCGTCCGGGTTAAGTCCCCGTCGGTCCGTCCGAGCCGAGGTCGCGGAAGCTGCATGGCGACGATCGAAGAGACGGCCGTCGCGCTCGGCAACCAGTCCTCCGAGGAGTTCCGCCAGGCCGCCGAGGTGCTGGGGAAGGTCGGACTGACCCAGTACGAGGCGCGCGCGTACATCGCGCTGGTCGCCCGCGGCGTGGGCGATGCGGCGACCCTCGCCGCCGCGGCCGTCATCCCGCGAACGAGCGCCTACAAAGTGCTCGAGTCGCTCGCCGAGAAAGGATACGCCAAGCCGACCGGGGGCAAGCCGATCCTCTTCCGCCCGACCCCGCCGCTCGAGGTGGCCGACGCGCTGAAGGGGGCGATCCAGGAAGTCTTCGAGAAGCTCGCGCTGCTCCACCGGGTCGTCGCCGAGCACGGAGAGCCGCAGCTGGTCTACCTGCTCTCGGGGCGGGACAAGGTCGTGGCCAAGATAGGCGAGCAGCTGGACCAATCGACCCGCACGTTCATCCTGACGACCCCGCAGGTCTCCGAATTCCGGGACGACCTGGGAAAGAAGATCCAGCACGCCGTCAAACGCGGTGTCCAGGTCACGTTCGTCACGGCGCCGCTGCAGCGCGTGCCGGAAGGCGTGGAGTACGTCCCCCGGGAGAACCTCCTGGCCACCGAGGTTCTCGCCGACGGGGAGCATGCTCTGCTGGCCGCGCCGGGCCTGGACGCCTGCGGGTTCACGGACAACCCGATCCTGATCGCCCATCTCAAGCAATTCCTCGAGGTAATCCTCGAGAGGGACCCCGAGACTCCGAAACCGTAGGCCTCCACACGAGCTGGGAATGCTGCCGGCGCGCCACACGAGGAGCGAACGTCGACCGCCGGCCGAACGAGTGCGGGATCGGTTGCGAGCCGTGGCCGGCCCGACCCTAGCGGAACGGATGCCGGCGGGCTACCAGCGCCTGGGCCGCGTGCTGCTCGTTCGACTCCCCGAGATGTTCCGACCGTACTTCGCACTGATCGGGCGCGCCTGGCAGGACGAGCTCGGAGTCGCGACCGTTCTCGTACCGTCCGGGCCGGTCTCCGGCGAGCTTCGGATCCCCCAGGTCGAGCGGATCGCGGGGAACGAAACGGAGACCGAAGTGACCGAGCACGGGGTGCGATGGCGCCTCGATGCGGCTCAGGTCATGTTCGCTGCCGGCAACCGGACCGAGCGCGTCCGAGCCGGCCGGATGGTCCGTCCCGGGGAGACCGTGGTCGATCTGTTTGCGGGCATCGGGTACTTCTCAATCCCCGCGGCGTTGCCGGGGCGCGCGGGGCGGGTCGTCGCGGTCGAAAAGAACCCGGTGGCGTTGCGCTACCTCCGCGAGAACGTGACGTTGAACGGCGTCGCGGACCGCGTGGAGGTCGTCGCCGGCGACAACCGAACCGTTCCCCTGCCCCGTCGCCGAGCCGACCGCGTTTTCCTCGGCTACCTCCCAAGTGCGGTCCCCTGGGTGCCCCGGGCCGTCGAGACCGTGCGGCCGCTCGGGGGTTGGCTCCATGTCCACGTGGTCGCGGACGCCCGGCGCGCACGGGAGGACGCGACGCGCTCGGTGGACCGGGCCCTTCAGGACGTGGGTGCCCGTCAGCTCGAGGCCTTGCGCGCACGCGAAGTAAAACCGTACGGTCCCGGACGCACCCACGTCGTAGTCGATGCCCACATCGCGCCGGCGGGCTAGCGACTCCTCGGCCCACCGACGAGATAGTCGACCAGGGATCGGTTGGAGGCCTCCCTCGCGCGCAGGAGGCCCTGGGTCCTGGTGAACTCGTGGCCCTCGGCGCGAAAGACGATGTACTCTACCTCTCGGCCGCGGGCACGCAGCGCCGCGAACATCTTTTCGGACTGCGACTAGTTGACTCGGGAGTCGTTGAGCCCGGGATCATCAGCTCGTCCGAGCGGACCGGGTCGATGTGCGAGATCGGGGAACGGTCCCGCCGGATTTTCACCTCGGCCATCGAGTCCCCCACCCACGAGTCTATGAACCGGACCCAGGACGGAGCGACGGTCCTTACGACCGCGAGAGGCGGGACCAGAGACGGCATCGCCGCCGACGCCGGACTAGCGGGCGGGAGCCGGCGGCGACCGGGTTCGAAGGGCGTCCAGGCTGGCAGGGAACGCCCGGGCGAACCGCTCGATATCGGGGGGCGGATTCGAGAACGATACCCGGACGAACCGTCGTCCGTGGGTCGGAGACAGGTAGGTGCCGGCCCGGACGAACACCTGGTGCCGGTAGAGCATTTCGTCCTGCACCGCCTCGGGGGCGAGGCCGGTGCCCCCGATGTCGATCACCATCATGTTCGCGCGAGAAGGGTACAGCGGGAGGGACGTTCCGGGAACGTCCGCGACCACCTGTCGGATCCGAGCGCCGTTCGCCCGGGTTTGACGAACGACCTCTCCGATCCAGGTGGGCTTGGATTTCAGGGCCGCGCGAGCCGCGACCTGCGCGAGGATGTTGACCCCGAGGTCGTTCGTGTTGAACCGCGCGATGCGGCTGAGCAGGTCCGGAGGCGCCAGAAACCCGCCGATGCGTAGGCCGGCCAGGCCACAGTTCTTCGAGACCGACCAGACCGTGACGGTCTCCTCGGGGGCGAAGTTCCCCGCGAGCGCGTGCCCGTCGGAGAAGTCTCGATAGGTCACGTCGTTGAGCAGGTAGAGGTGGCGGTCGTGAGCGACCTCGGCGATCGCGCGGACCTCGTCCCGGGAGTAGCCGGAGCCGAGGGGGTTCAACGGGTCGATCAAGAGGACCATCTTCGTGTGCGGTCCGACCGATTCGTTCACCCGTTCCGCGGTCAATCGGAACGGCGGCGCGTAGATGTCCAGGTTCTTCGTTTGCGCCTGCGCGAGTTCGACGAACCGGTGGATGATGAGGTAGCTCGGGTCGGACGCGATGACCTCGTCGCCCGGAGCGAGCAGCGCCCGCGTGATCATGTAGAGCGACTCGGTACCTCCTCCGGTGAGGAACGGGCGGGACCCCGCGAGGTCGAGATCCCGGCTCACCAGGTCCATCAACTCCGGGTCGCCGGAGGCGAGCGGGTAGCCTTCGTAGCGGCGCTCCCGGATGGCTTGCTCGAGGGCACCATGGATCACTTCCGGCGGCACGAGGTGATTCGTGTTCTGGCTCAGCCAGGCGACCTCCTGGCGGTGCGCATGCGCGTAGCGGAACGCGTCGGACGCGGGAGCGGACACGACCGGACCGACGGGAGAGAGCCCGCTTAACGACTTTGGGCAGGAACCGGTTCGGCCTCGGCGAGGAAGGTCGTAACGATTCCGAAGGACTGGGGTACCGCGGCCGTTCGTCCGAATCCCGCGGCGGCGAGGTTCCGGAGGAACACCGCCCGCGGCGGGAGCGAACGCAATGACTCCGGCAGATAGCGGTACGGCCCGGCGCTCTTCGCCGCGGCCCCGAGCCACGGGACGACGCGGTCGAAGTACGCGTGGAACACTCGGGAGAAGCCGGCCGACTCCGGCTCGGTGATCTCGAGGGTAAGCAGGACCCCGCCCGGGCGCAGCACGCGACGCATCTCCCGCAGCGCGGTCGGAAGGTCGGCGAGATTCCGCGCGACGAACGCATTCGTCACGAGGTCGAACGCCCCGTCAGCGAACGGGAGCCGCATCGCGGTCGCCCGACCGAAGTCCATGCGCTCGCGTTCGGGTCGACGCGCTCCGGCCGCCTTCGCCTTGGCGAGCATCGCCGCGGTGAAGTCCGCCGCGAGGACTCGGGCGCGGGGGTAGTGGTGCGCTACGAGTCGCGCGAGTTCTCCGGTGCCGCACCCGAGGTCGAGCGCCGAACGGACCGGCCCCGGCTGCCGGAACCGGTCGAGGTCCCACAGCGCCCGAGGACGCCATAGGTAGTCGTTGCCCAAGGACGCCACATGGTCGAACCACTCGTAGCGTTTCGCGATGTGCGTGAACATCTCCCGCACGTCATGCTCGAACGTCGGGAGCGATCGGTCGGGGTAGGGAGAGCCGTCCGGAGCACTCCGTCCCGCGGGGGCCACGACGGCGCACCGGACCTTCGGCCTTAACGCTGGGGGTTCGGGGGCGACGCGAGCGACCGTTCGAGGGCCTCGACCCGCGGGGCAAAGTCGGGTCGGTGGTCGAGGAGGGTGCTCGCGCGCACCTCCGCCAGCCGTTGTCGCGCTTCGGCGTCGTCGCCGCGGTCGTACGAGAGCTGGGCGAGGCGCAGGAGCATCTCGGCCGCCTCGGCCGTGAGGTGAAGGCTGCGGGCCAGCTGCAGCGCCTCCTGGTAGCTCGTTTCGGCCGCATCGAACCGGCGGTCCGCGTGGGCGATCATCCCGCGCGTCATCATGATCTGTTCCTCGCCGAGCCGGTCGCCGCTGGGGCCGAGGACCTGGACCGCGCGCTCCAGGGGCGCTCGGGCTTCCGCCGTCCGACCGAGCTCGGCCAGCCACTGGGCGAGGTTGAGGTGGCAGTAGCCGATCCATATCGGAGACCGAGAGCGTTCGGCGGCGTCGATCGCGAGCGTGACGTCCGCCAGCGCCTCGTCGACCCGGCCGGCCCCATACTCCAGCACCGAGCGGTTCATCATCACCCGGGCTCGGGCACCATGATCCTCCCCGTCGGCGAACAGGGTCGCGGCGCGCGCGTAGAGCTCGAGCGTCGCATCGAAGCGCGCCGGACCCACGCGAACCATCGTGTTCGCGACGTCGACCAGCGCGTGGCCCTGCTCGAGCGGCGTTCCTTCCTGTTCGGCGATCTCGAGCGCAGCGCGTTGGTGCACTTCGGCCCGCCCCAGGTCACCGCGGCGCCAGTAGGCTAGGCCGAGCACGCGATGGGCGGCCATCAGGTCCCGCGGCGTGCCGACATTCGTCAACAGGGCCGACGCTTCCGTGGCGAGCGCCTCCGCACTCGGGAATTCGCTGCGTTCGTAGCGGGATTGGGCGAGACCGAGCAACGCCCGCCCCAGCTCGAGGTCGTGGCCCGGCCGGCTCCGCGCCAATCCGACCGCTTCGGTCAGGACGACTTCCGACCGGTGAAGGCTTCCCATCTCGGTGAGCAGCCGGCCCTCCTCCGTGAGGAAGCGCATCTCGGCCCGAACGTCTCGCTCGGGTCGCCGACGCTCCGCCTCGAGCGCCCGGGCCAGATGCGCGACGGCGGTCTCGAAGGCGAAGGCACGGGTCGCGCTCTGCGCGGCCGCGACGGCGTACTTCACCGCGCGGTCGTTGTCGCGACCCAGATAGAACTGGCGCGCGAGCTCGGAGTCCCGCACGTCCCCTTTGGCTTCGAGCGCCAGGCCCGCCTTCAAATGAAGGATACGTCGACGCGTCTCGGTTAGGTCGGCGTACACGCTCGCTCGCACCGCCTCCGTCACGAACTCGTAGACCTCATCGCCTTTCTCCCGGAGGAGTCCGTTCTGGACCAGCCGGTCGAGGCTCTCGGTCAGGCGCTCCTCGCCCAGGCCGGCGACGGCGGCGAAGTCCGAGAACGCGAACTCCTTTCCGAGCACGGCCGCATAGGTCAGTACTCGTCGCTCGTTCTCTCCGAGCGCTCGGACCCGAGCGAGCAGGATCTCGGTCACGTCCCGCTCGTTGGCGACCGGCGAGCGTGCCCCCGTGGAGCCGTAGCCAGTGACCGTGCGAACCAACTGTTCAATGAACAGCGGGTTGCCCTCGGTCTGGGCGTGCCATCGTAGAACGTCCTGCGGGTCCGGAGTTCGGCCCCCGAGGATCCAGCGGACGAATTGCGTCACCTCCGGCACGGTGAGCGCCCGCAGGGGCAACGAGCGGAACGCCGGGGAATGGTTGAGCGCCTCGAACGCTGGGCGGGTCCGCTCGGGGATCTCGGCGCCGGAGCCGATCGTGCCGACCACGACCACCGGCGTCTCGGGTAGGTCCAGAGCAAATCGCTGGAGAAACTCCAGCGAGGAGCTGTCGGCCAGGTGCAGGTCGTCGATGGCCAGAAGAAGGGGGCGGTCCCGCGCGAGGGCGCGGAAATAGTCGCTGACCCGTCCGAGCAGCTCCTCGCGACCGGCCCCGAGACCTTCGACGGTGCTGCGTCCCAGCGGAGCCAGGATCCGCTCCAGGTCGTCCAGCGCGGCAGTGGCACGGGGCACGGCCAACGTGGCCTGGGGTCGGGCGGCCACCTCGTTTCCGAGCGGCGCGAGGAAGATCGGCAGCGGCGCCGTCCCGTCCGCGTCCGTGGGGGTCCAGGACTCTTCTTCGCTGGCCGACCCAAGGAGGTCGCGGACGAGGGAGAACGGGGGGGGCAGCTCCTCGGGAAGGGCGCGTCCGGAGAGGACACGGAACTTGCGGTCGAGCCCGCGGTCCATGACCGCGTGCAGCACGTGGGACTTCCCCGCCCCGCCCGCCCCGACGAGCAGGACTCCCTGACCGTGTCCTTCCCGAGCTCGGTCGAGCGTGCGCGTGACCTCTTCCAAAATCTCCTCGCCGCCGAACAACGGCGCCGAGGAGGTGTGACGCGGTCCCCGGGCGCCCACCATCAGGAATGTGAGCCCGTCTCGACCTTATAATCCTCGTTCACCGGACGGTTCCGGGGCCCCGGCCGCCGCCCGTGGGTCGGGGACCGGGGGCACCGCGGTCGGTTCGTCCAGCTGGTGGCCGAGGTCTTCGAAGGCGGACGCGAGATGGGGTCGAGCTTGCGGGAGGCCGAGTCGCAGCGCCGTCCGGAACGCCTTGCGCGCCCCGTCCAGGTCGCGGGTCTTGTGGAGGAGACGGGCCAGGTAGAACGCGACTTCGGCCTCGTCCGCCGGCAGCTTGAACCGACGGCAGACCTCCATGGCCTGCTCGTAGGCCGTGGCCGCCTCCTCCCACTGCCCGCGACGTTCAGCGAGCAACCCTCGATTCTGGACCACCTGTTCGATGCCGAGGTCGTCTCGGAGCCGTCCCACCAGACGACCCGCCTGCTCGTTGTCGCGCTCGGCCTCTTCGAGCTGGCCGAGCGCGAGCCGCATTTCCACTCCGGAAAGCAGAGCGCGGCCGACGGTGCGCGGATCGTGCGCCCGTTCTCCGGCGTCCCGCGCGCGTTCCAGGTACTCGAGCCCTTCTTGGGGCCGCGTCTCGCCGATGCTGACGCCGAGGTTGTGGTACGCACGGGCGAGCTCGACCCAGTCGCCCGCCTGACGGAGCCGGTCGACCGCCCGCTCGTACCATTCGATCGCGACCGCCCGCACCTCCGGGCCGAGCAGCGCGAACGAGTTGCCGATATCGATGGACAGGCGGCCCAGAAATCGGAGGTCACGTATCGACCCGAGCTGGTCGAGGGCCCGCATGCTTTCGTCCAGCGCTTCGCGGTAGGCGCCGCGCTGGAACTCGACGCGTCCCAGCAGTCGGTAGGTCTGGGCAACGCCGAGGCGGTCGTTGGCCCTCTCGAACAGCTCCTGGGCCGCCAGGGCCCCCCGAACCGCGCTCTCTACGTCCAGGTTCTCCCGAGCCACCTCGGCCCGGGCCAGGAGCAAGCGGGCGCGGATGCGCGGTTCATCGGTCCCGAGACGTTCGAGAGCTTCCCCATACGATCGGTCGGCCGCGGGGAAGTTTCCCATGGAGTAGTACAGGTCGCCGAGCGCTTCGGCAATCTCGGCCTGTTCCCGTCGACGGTCGCCTTCGAGTGTCGAGAGGTCGAGGAGGACCCGCTGGAAGCGGTGGGCCGCGACCTCGGGTTCCCCGTCCGCCCGGGCGACCTCGGCGGCGCGACGGTTGTACTCGTAGGATTTCTCGGGTACCTTTCCGAGGAAGTAGTGACGGCCGAGCTCGCCCAGAATGGGCGTCGGAGGGCTCGGATACATTCGTTCCAGAACTTCCGCGATCTTCCGGTGCAGGACGCGCAGGCGGCTCTCCGTAAGGGAGCGGTACGTGCGGGCGCGGATCTCCTCCTCGACGAACCCGAAACGTTCCCCGCCGGGTCGCTCCTGCAGGATGCCGAGATGAACGAGGCGTTCGATCTGCTCGGCGAGAGGCTCCTCCGGGATGCCCAAGGCGGCTACGAGAAGGGAGAAATCGAATTCGGGGCCGATGGCGCTCGCATAGGCCAGGATCCGATGCTGCTCTACGGTCAACTCCGCGAAGGACGATGACGAACCCCGGTCGTCGGAGCGCGGTGGCCCCGCGCGCTCGGCCATCGAAAGCATTGTAGTTGCACGCGAGGGTTAAACTCTGCCGCCGCTCCGGACGACCATCCCGGTCCCCGAGGAACGCGGCGCCTCCGCGCTCCCGCAAGGGTTATCTAACGCTCCCCAGGTCGGCGGACCGCCATGTCTCCCGAGGCGACGCCCGCCCCCGCTGCTACCCCGCGGCGGGTCTCGGACATGTCGACCTCCCGCAAAGCATCGTTCTGGGCATTCGCGGCGCTCGTCGTGCTCGCGGTCGCCTTCTACGTCTGGTGGGGGGTCTCCTACGGGGTCTGGATTGACAACGGCGTGTACGCCGTGGTCATCACGCTACTGTTGTTCGGTCTGGTGGGAATGTGGCTCGTGCTCCCGAACCCGCCCGTGCCCGCGCCGCCACCGCCGTGAGCTTTTAGATCGGACGACCGGCCAGGGCCCAACGCACACCCTCGGTGGCCCCGCAGGCAACACACGGCCCCGGATCCCCCGCCTCGATCGGCAAACCTTCTTCCGGTACCCCTAACAAGGCGCCGTCGATCGCGGTCTCCACCCGATGGCCGCACTCCTCCCGTCCACACCACGGCAGGATCCGGACGTGGTCCGAGCCGGATAGTTCCTCGAGCGAGCGGGCGAGTGCGAAGGCATCCCGGAACGTCGCGCAGGCCCGATCGGACAGGGACCGGTCGAACTCCGCGAGGCGGTCGGCCACGTCGCGTTCGGCCGAGGCGAACGTTACTTTGCTCTTGTGACCCAGGCGGTCGACCGCGCTCGCGACCCGGGCTTCTGTCTCGCGTCGGCCCACCTCGAGGCGCAACGGTACCCCCCGGAGCTCCCAGTAGTAGTACTTGGCACCGGGTCGTTCGTCGCCGGCGTCTAGGTGGACGCGCCGGCCGGCCTGCCGCAGTCGGTCGTGCAGCTCCTGAGCGGCTGCGATGGACGTGGGCCCCGAACCACCGCTCGGGATCGGGACGATCACCACCTCGTAGGGCGCGACCGCGGAAGGGAACACCGCCCCCTTCTCATCGCCGTGGACCGCCACGATCGCCCCGAGCAGTCGCTCGGAGAGACCGAACGTGGTCTGGTGGACCAACCGTTGGGAGCCATCCGCAGCCTCATAGCGGATTCCGTAGGGTCCCGCGAAATTCTCCCGGTAGTGGTGCACGCTCCCGATCTGCAGGGTCCGCGCACTCCCGACCGGGATGTCGAACGCAACGGAGTAGAACGCACCGGGAAATTTATCCCAGTCCGGCCGTCGGATCGACAGGTAGGGCAGCGCGTACGCATCGGCCATCTTGCGGAACGCGCCCAGATTCGAGCGGACCCGTGCCGTGGCTGCGTCCTCGTCAACCTGGCAGGTGTGCTCCTCGAAGAAGTGGATCTCGCGGACCCGCAGGAACGGTCGTGTGGTCTTCGTCTCGTAACGGAACACGTTGACGATCTGGTAGACGTTCAGCGGCAGGTCGCGGTGGGAACGCACCCAGAGTGCGAACACCGGGTAGATCGCCGTCTCGCTGGTCGGGCGCAGTACCAACGGGATGTCGAGCTCGGTCAACCCGCCCTTGGTCACCCAGAACACCTCCGCGTCGAACCCCTTGATGTGTTCCTTTTCCTTGGCGAACTCGTTGGCCGGGATCAGTGTCGGAAACTCGACCGGCTGGGAACCCGTCGCCTCGATCTCGCGGACCATGACCGCGTCCAAGTTGCGACGAGCGAGGAAGCCGTACGGCGTCCAGACGTTCATCCCCTTGATGCCGTAGCGTTTGTCGGTGAGGTCGGCGGCTTCGACCACCGCAAGGTACCAGTCGATGAACGCGGTCCGCCGGTCGGGGAGGTCCACCATCTGGGCGTCCCAAGGGGAAGGCCGGGAGTATAAGCGTACTGCCGACGCAGGCCCGCACGGGAGCGGGGGGCCGAGCGGAGTCGAACCCGATTGGCGGCCGGAAATGTGGAAATCCCTTGACACAAGTTGTTAAGCCAAGCGACGGACATGTAATTCGGGCCATGCGGCTCGTCGTCTGTATCGACCGGGACGACGACTTGGGTCGCAAAGCCGGTGTCTCCGGACCCGTCGTCGGCCGTTCCCAGGTGGTCGACGCGGCAGTGGGTCTCGGTACGGTCGACCCCGAGGATTCTGACACGAACGCGATCTTCGCCGCCGTGAGCCTGTTGGACGAGCTGCGGGGCGCCGGCGAGGAGTGCGAGGTCTGCATTCTCACCGGGTCGCCGAAGGTGGGGGTGCTTTCCGACCGCCGGGTCGCCGACCAGTTCGACCAGGTGCTCGGGCAGGTCCGGGCCACTTCGGCCTATCTCGTCAGCGACGGGGCGGAGGACGAGTATCTGTTCCCCATCCTGGCGTCTCGCGTTCGCGTGGATGGCGTTCGCCGGGTGTTCGTCCGACAGAGCGCGAGCATCGAATCGACGTACTACACGCTCGTACGGGCGCTCAAGGACCCCAAATTGCGCGCGAAGACCGTCCTGCCGTTCGCCCTCGTCCTCCTCATCCTCGGGGTCGCCGCCGCCGGCGGGGTCCTGCTCTGGGGGATCATCGGCCTCTCGATCCTGCTCGGCGTCTACCTCATCTTCTGGACGTTCGACATCGACGAGGCGATCATCGACTCGGTACGGTCCGCGTCGGCCGACATCCGCCAGGGGTCGGTCGCATTCGGGTTCGGTCTCTTCGCGGTCGCGCTGGTCGGCGTCGGGTTCCTCAACGGATACAATGACTTGACGAACAACTCCGGTAAGCTGCTCGATGCGAGCCTGTTGTTCCTTCAGGCGGGCCTCATCTGGTGGGTCGCCGCGGCGGTCGTCTGGGAATCCGGACGCGCGATCCGCCGCATGTTCTATCGCGGGAGGTTCCCGCGCTCCTTCGTGGTCGCCACCACCTCGATTGTGGGGATCGGGTTCGTGAGCTACGGGATCGTCTTTCTGGTGCGGTACTTGGAAGGGATCACTCCCCCCACGCAGGTGCCGTTGCTGATCGGCCTCATCGCGACCGGGTTCGGCCTCGTGATCGGAGCCGGCGTGCTTCAACAGTACTTCAAGGCGGTCGCGCGGCGCAACGCTCCGGAATCGACGACCTCGGGTTGAGCGGACGGATCGTCGGCATCGACGCGAGCGCGCGGTCGGATTCTCAATCGAGGGTCACGACCGCGCGCAGTCGGTCGAGGTCAGCGCGGGGAACGTCCCACCCGGCGCGCGTGCGCAGGGTCTCCCGGATCGCCTCGACCCCGACGCCATGCTCTCTCGCCCGCAGCGCGAGCGTCGCGAGGTCCTCCCAGTAGTTCCACGGGAAGACGACCCAGACCCACGCGGCTCGGGGGATCTCCTCGGCGTAGTAGGTGGGAACGAACTTCGAGTCGGTGATGTGCAGGAACGCGGCGCTTTCCAGATGGCTGGGATGCCCTTTGCGCACGTGCTCGACCGCGAGCTCCAGACTTTCGCCGGTGTCGGTGATGTCATCGACGACGAGCACTTTCTGGTCCGTGACCGAGCCGCTCAATCCTTCGGTGAGCTCGGCCCGGCCGCTGGGGGTGGCCGTGAGGCCCCAGTGCTGCGCGCGCAACGACACCAGGCGTTGTACGCCGAGACGGTCGCACAGCAACCGACCCGGGACCCATCCGCCGCGCGTGAGCGCCGCGATCGTTTGGGGGACCGCGTCCGCGCCCCGCACCTGCGCGGCGATGCGGTCGGCCCAACGGTCGACGTCGTCCCACGTGGCCTGCCGGCACTGGGGGAGGTCGACCATCGACACGGTCGACCCCCGGCCGTTACTTGACTCTACGGGTAGAACCCGCGGATCTTCATCGCGTCGACGACCCGCTGGATCGCGAGGACGTACGCGGCGGTCCGGTGGTGGACCTGGCGCTCCATCGCGACCTTGTGGACGTCATTGTAGGAGCGGACCATGACGTGCTCCAGCCGCGTGTTGACCTCGTTGAGTTCCCAGTAGTACCCCTGGATGTCCTGAGCCCACTCGAAGTAGCTCACCGTGACGCCGCCGGCGTTCGCGAGAACATCCGGCAGTACCGTGATCTTCTTCTCGAACAGCACGGTGTCCGCGGAAGGCACGGTCGGGCCGTTGGCGGCCTCGCCGATGATCCGCGCCTGGATCTTGTCCGCGTTCTTCGGAGTAATCTGGTTCTCCAGCGCCGCGGGTACCAGCACGTCGACCTTGAGCTCGAGAAGTTCGTCGTTCGAGATCGACTTCGCCCCGGGGAACCCGACGACCGAGCCGGTCTTCTTCTTGTGTTCCTCGACCGTGTGCGGGTTGAGCCCATCGGCCTTGTAGATCCCGCCCTTCGTGTCGGACACCGCGACGATCTTGGCACCCTGCTCGTCGTGAAGGATGTCCGCCGCGACGCTCCCGGCATTCCCGTAGCCCTGGACCGCGACCGTCCCGCCCTTGACCCGAATTCCGAGGTCCTTCGCCGCTTCTCGGATGACGTAGGCACACCCGCGCCCCGTCGCTTCGCCGCGTCCTTCGCTGCCCCCCAGGCTGATCGGCTTGCCCGTCACGACGCCCGGCACGGAGTAGCCCTTCTGCATCGAGTACGTGTCCATGATCCAGGCCATCGTCTGGCTGTCCGTGTAGACGTCCGGCGCGGGAATGTCGATCTCGGGTCCGATGATCGGAGCGATCTCACTGGCGTAGCGACGGGTCATTCGCTCGAGCTCGCCCTGGGACATGTGCTTCGGGTCGCAGATCACGCCGCCCTTCGCCCCGCCGTACGGGATGTTGACGACCGCGCACTTCCACGTCATCCACGCCGCAAGCGCGCGGACCTCGTCCAGCGTCACCTGCGGGTGGTATCGAATTCCGCCCTTGCACGGGCCGCGGGCCATGTTGTACTGGACCCGGTACCCGGTGTACACCCGGAACGACCCATCGTCCATCCGGACCGGGAAGTTCACCGTGAGCTCGCGTTTCGGATGCTTGAGCACCTCGCGCGATCCGATATCCAGACCGATCAAGTCCGCGACGATGTCGACTTGCTGCTTGGCCGTTTCAAACGCATTGATAGGGGATTCGGTTTTTGGCATATGCCCGTACCTCAGGCAATCTCGAAACCTGTTCCCTGCTACTTGAGTCTAACGTGAAGTCTGTGAGAGTCCCGCACGGGCGCGTCACCTTCCAAAACCGTGCGTCGCGTTACGGCACGGCACGCGTGGGGGGATCGAACGGTCGCCAGCCCGGGGCGGGCATCGGTTCGAGCCCCGAGGCACCGTGAATCCATGCTCCGCGACCGCGTTCCACCCGGCCGATCGGGGTAAGCGCACCGCCGACCGACCTCACCGCCGCGCAGGCCTTCGATAGGTCGGTCGGCCGCAGTGTCGCGATCAGCTCGTAGTCCCCCCCGAAGAATGTCACCGTCCGTCGGCGACCGGACGACCGGGGGACGCGAAGGAGTTCCGGTGGCAGAGGAAGCCGAGACTCGTCCACCACGATCCGCACCCGGCTCGCAGAGGCGAGCAACCGTGTCGCCTCCGCGAGACCGTCGGAGGTATCGAGCATCGCGTGCGCCCAACGGACCAACACCCGGCCCTCGCGCACCCTCGGGCGAATGTCCAGGAGGGCGGCGAGGACCCGAGGGCGAGAGGGAGACCGGCCCACGAGTCCCATCGATGCGAGACCCCCCCGCCCGACGACGCCGGTCGTTACGAGCAGGTCGCCTGCCCGGGCCTTCGTCCTAGGAGCGAGCCGACCGGGCGTCCCCCAACCCAGCGCCGAGCTCACCACGGTGCGCACCGGTCCGGGTTTGGTGTCCCCGCCAACGAGGGCGGCGTCGAACTGCCGCGCGAGTCGCTCGGCCCCGTCGACCAGGGCCTGGACCCAGCCCACCGGCGTTCCCGACGGTACGATCACCGCGAGGAGGACGGCCGCCGGGCGGGCCCCCTTGGCCGCGAGGTCGGACAGGCTGACCGCCACCGCGGCCGCTCCGATCTGGGCGGGAAGCGATTCCGGTAGGAAGTGAGTCCCCTCGACCAGCGCGTCGGTCGTGAGCACGGCCACGCTTCCTCGCGGGACTCGCAGGGCCGCAGCGTCGTCACCCAGCGGCAACAGTCCCGCTCGACCCGACGGAAGGTGCCGCGCGAGCCAGGCATGGAAAGCGCGTTCGCGGACGGGAACGGTCGACCGAGACACCCGAGACCTCCTCGTCCCGTCACTTGTACGGGATGAACTCCTTGCCGAGGAGCTCCCGCCCGAGAATGATCCGCATGATGTTGAGCCCTCCCTCGGCCCCCACCAGATACGACATGATGCCGCGCAGGCCGAGCTCGAGACCGACCTCCTTCGTGTAGCCCGCGGCACCGAACCACATCATGACCCGCTTGACGCACTCGAAGGCGATCGGCGGGGCGGTGAGCTTGACCGCGGCGACCGCCCGGTCGACCTCGCTCCGGTGGGAATGGTCTCCCTTCAACGGATAGGTGTCCAAGAGCCAGGCGGCGCGACGACACTGCCACTTCACGGCCTCCACCTGGGTCCAAAGGTCGACCAGCTCGAACTGGATCGCTTCGAACTTTCCGAGCGGCTGACCGAAGGCAGTCCGTTGTCGGATGTACGCCATGCCAGTTTCGAGCGCCCGCTCGGCGGCGCCGATACATGCGGCACTGACGAAGGTCCGGGCGACCGAGAACCCCTCCATCGCGTACTCGAATCCCTTGCCTTCCGCGCCGAGGAGGTACTTCGTCGGAACGTGGGCGTCCTGGTAGGTGAGGCTGCCCGTCGAGATTCCCATCCGGCCCATGTTGTGGAATCGCTGGGTAGCGATCCCTTGCGCGCGGGCCGGAACGTACAGGAAATTGAAGCCGCCGCCGGTCGACTTCGCGAGCGTGAGGTGACCCCCGCCCAGCGATTTCGCTTCCTCGACGCCGGAGATGAACGATTTCTCCCCGTGGATGACGAAGCCGTCCGCGTCGCGACGCGAAGTCGTTCTCATTCCGGCGAGGTCGCTGCCGCCGCCCGGTTCGGTGCTGGCGATGCCGAGGAACGCCTTCCCCGCGCAGACGGGCGGGAGGACTTCGCGCTTCGCGTCGTCGGTTCCATGCCGGCTGAGGATGTAGCCCCATCCCGCCTCGAGCAGAAAGAACACCGCCGTCGCCATCGAGAAGTCGCCCCGCCCGATCTCCTCGGCGGCGATCTCGGTGAGAACGGCCGAGGCGCCGATCCCTCCGAACTCTTCCGGAACGGGCATAGCCAGCAGGCCCAGGTCCGCCATGGCCCCGAGCACCTCCGCGGGGATCCGACCGTCGGAGTCGATCCTCCCTTCGTTGGGACGGAGGACCTTGTCGCCAAACCGCCGGACGGCCGCCTGGAACGCTTCCTCCTCGTCGCTCAGTCGGAAATCCATGGCGATCCCGGCCTGACGTCCGAGAGGAGATTTAGCCTGAGCGCGGGCCGGCGCCGCACGGCTATCGTCAGGGAACTCCTTTATCCCCGCACCGGCTCGGACCGCACCGGAAGGCGACTGTGCGCGTTCGCGTGGCGGTCAACGGATTCGGAACCATCGGCAAGCGCGTCGCAGCCGCGGTCGCCCGGCAGCCCGACATGGAACTGGTCGGGGTCGCCAAGACCCGTCCGAGCTTCGAGGCCGGTCAGGCCCAGACGAAGGGCTATCCTCTCTACGTCGCCGGGGGAGGGGACGTCGCGGCGTTCGATGCCGCGCACTTGAAGGTGGCGGGATTGCTTCCGGACCTATTGGCGCGGGTCGATGTCGTCGTCGATGCCGCGCCCGACAAGGTCGGGACGGAGAATCGCCCGATCTACGAGGCCGCCGGGTTGCGCGCGGTCTATCAGGGCGGGGAGAAGGCCGAGGTGGCCGAAGCTTCATTCAATGCGCTCGGGAACTTCGCGGCGTGCCGCGGGAAACGATCGCTCCGGGTCCTCTCCTGCAATACTACCGGTCTCGCCCGGGCGGCGGCGGTACTTCGACCGAACTGGGGCATCGACCAGTGGGACGCCACCCTGGTCCGACGCGGCGCCGACCCGGCCGAAACGAAGAAGGGACCGATCAACGGGATCCTCCCCACGTTCCGTCTCCCGTCCCACCACGGTCCGGACGTCCGAACGATCTTTCCGGATCTCTCGATCGCGACCAGCGCGGTCGTCGTCCCGACCACTCTGATGCACGTCCACGTGAACCATGTTCGGCTCGCGCGTCCGCCGGGCGACGCGGCGGACGTCTTGCGTGCGTTCGAGCGGACCCCGCGGTTCCGTGTCTTCGCTCCCTGGGAGCACGTGGACGGGACCCCGCAGGTCATGGAGTATGCACGCGACCGCGGCCTCGGCTTCAACGACATGATGGAGAATGTGCTCTGGCAAGAAGGGGTCCGGTTGGACGGCCGGGACCTGTACTTCTTCCAAGCGATCCATCAGGAGTCGATCGTGGTCCCCGAGAACATCGACGCGATCCGGGCGATGTTCGAGCTCACGAGCGACGGCGCCGAGTCGATCGCGATGACCGACCGGGCGCTCGGAATGTCGCCGCCGTGAGTCCCCCTACCCCAACTATCTTATACGGCCCCCCGCTCGCGCGCGCCGCATGTACTACCTGGACCACCGTCGTGACGTCGTCCGGATCCCGCCCGAGCGTCTCGGGCCAGAACTCGACAGCGTCCTGACCGAGCTCGCCCAGCAGCAGTTCGAAGGCAAGCTCGTGGACGGCCAGAGCCTGGCCGTGACCATCCGAGACGTGCGGCCAATCGGTGAGGGCCACATCATTCACGGCGACGGCGGCGTCTATCAGGAGGTCGAGTACCAGGCGCTGCTCTTCCGACCCGAGATCCAAGAGGTCGTGGAAGGCGCGGTCGTCGAGATCCGGAAGTTCGGCGCCTTCGTGCGGTTCGGCCCCCTCGACGGCCTGCTGCATGTGTCGCAGATCATGGACGACCGGGTCAACATCGACGAGCACAACCAGCGCCTCGTCGGGGTCGAGACGAAGAAGGACCTGAAGGTCGGCTACAAGGTGCGCGCCCGCGTCGTCTCGCTTTCGCTCTCGGAGATCTCACCCCGCGACAGTCGGATCGGGCTGACGATGCGTCAACCGGCGCTCGGCCGACTCGAGTGGATCCAAGAGGCCCACAAGAAGGCGGAGGACAAAGGCGGCAAGAAGGCCGCACCGTCCGCCAAGAAGCCCGCGGCCAAGCCGACGACCAAGCCCGCGGGCAAGGAAGCACCGGCCCCCCGAGCGAGCCCATGATCAATCTGAAGGCGTGCAAGAACTGTCGCTCGATCACCGACCAGAACAAGTGTCCCCGCTGCGGTGGGGAGGTCTCCCGGGAGTGGCAGGGGTATCTGGTCGTCATCGACCCGGAGAAGTCGGAGATCGCGCGCAAAATGGGGATCCATGCCGCGGGCCGGTACGCGCTCCGCGTCAAGTGACGAGCGCGCCTGGGCCGTCCCGGAGTCCCTGCGCCCCACGCTCGCGGAAAAGTACGGCCCGGTCTTCTCCGGCGTGGAAGCGGACCGGCGGATCCGGGCGCTCTCGGTCTTCGCGACGTGCGGCGACCGCGTGACACTCCGGGCGGTCGAGCTCGACCACTTACCCCTCGTGGGGATCGTGGATTACAAGACTCGGCGGGAGGAACCGGTGCCCCCCGAGGTGTTCCGACCGCTCGCGCGGCGTCGGGTCGTGCGCGTGAGAAACCCGCCCGGCCTCCTCACGGAGGGCCTCCGCTCCGCGGTCAGGCGCTTGATTCGGCAGGGCGGAGGACTGGTCGAAGTGGACGGCGAAGAGGACCTCGGCTCGCTCGCCCTCGTCGAGTCGATGCCCGCCGGGGCCACCGTTATATATGGCATCCCGGGTGAGGGGGCCTCCTTCGTTCAGGTCGACGCAATCTCGAAGGAACACGTCCGGCACCTCATCGGCCAAATGGAGCTCAGGAGAATCCACCGTGGAGATTAAGATCCTCGAAGAACACCCGAACCCGCTCCTGAAGCGTCACGAGTTTACCTTCGAAGTGTCCCATGCGACCGCGGCCACGCCCACGCGCGATGCCGTGCGCGGCGAGCTCGCCAAGCTCGTCAAAGCGTCGAAGGACCGCGTCATCGTCGAACGGATGCGCGCCCGCTACGGCACGGCGGTCACGCGAGGGGACGCCGTGGTCTACGAGACCGTCGAGGCCGCCAAGTCGACCGAGCGCGAACACATCCTGGTGCGCAACGGCCTCAAGGAAAAAGTGGTGAAGGGGCCGGCGGCCCCCGCCGCCGAGGCCCCGAAGGCGGAGAGCCCAAAGGCCGAGAGCCCAAAGGCCGAGGCGGCTGCTCCTGCTGAAAAGAAGGAGTGAGCCCGGTGGCGAAGGCGCGGGTCGGCCTCTACGAGGTCAAGGGCGACACGTTGAGCCGGACCCACCGGCCTTGTCCCAAGTGCGGACCGGGGACGTTCCTCGCCGAGCACAAGGACCGCCGATCTTGCGGGAAGTGCGGCTACTCGGAGTCGAAGACCCCTCCGCCGAAAGCCAAACCGAAGGGCGGCTGAGCCGGGCCCACCGTGGCACCACGCCGTCGATTCACGCACCTTACTGGAAGGGCGAGAAGCGCCGGCGGTACGTTCTCTCTCGAGGTCATCGCGAGTGAAAACGCAGTCCGAGCTGCCGTGCGCTATCGACCTTCAGCCCAAGGCTGAGTCTGAAGGCATCGGGCCCTTGCGTCAGAGCATTGCTTATCAACTAATTCGCACCGTGGGAGAATGAGGGGAAACATGCCGACAGTCTTTCCGGCATCCAGGTACGAGATTCGGTCGAAGTTCCGGGCTCCGCTACCGTTTGTGTTCGAGTGGTGCACGGACTACTCGTCCGACGACCCTCGCCTCGAGAAAGAGAACTACACGCGAAAGATCTTGGGTCGGAAGGGACGCCGCGTGACCTACGAGGACCTTTACGACACCCCCAACGGTTGGATGTGGAGCCACCAGACGGTGACCCTGCACCCGCCGAATCGGTGGCACGCGGAAGCGCTCGGGAACTACCGTGAGTGGAGCCTCGAGTACACCCTGAAAGAGCTACCGGACGGCCGAACGGAGCTCACGCTCCGAGGCCAGCGACGCCCCACGCCCCTCGGGGGAAGGAATCCCCCCAAGGCCCGGTTGGAGCGAGAGCTGCGAGCCTCGTGGAGGAACTTCGGCCGCGCCCTGGAGCGGGACTATCGAGCGGCCGCAGGCTCCGGCTTTCGGCCCCGACGCAAGTAGTAACCACTACTCAGTCGTCGCGGCCGCAGCAGTCTCTCATTCGCAGCGCCGGCTTCGGGCCCTCGGCCACAATCCTTAGGTAGCTCAGACCTACACGAGTCTCACCCGACGTCGTGGGCCCGTAGTATAGCTTGGACATCACGGAGGCCTCCGGAGCCTCAAACCCGGGTTCGAATCCCGGCGGGCCCGGCTCCCTTCGACCGCGCGGCCCCGGTCGCGAACCGGTTCTCGGGCGGTCGACCGCGTTCGATGTTTCCGTGACCGGCCCGCGTCCGATCCGGTCGTTATAACCCGAGGGCGTTGTGCTCCGCTGTGTCCAGCGAAGAGGCCGAGTCCCACCGGCTCCCCCGGCCCGGTCGCTTCGTTCTCCCGCTGGTCGAAAGTCGCCGCGAGTCCCCGACGGCCATGACGTTCCGGTTCTCCACCGAGGGAACGGGGTTTCAATATCTATCAAATCAGGCGATTCGCATGGTGCTCCCGGGCGTCGACGACCCCTGGGGCGCCGCCCGGATGTTCTCGCTCTCCTCCAGCCCATCGGAGCCGGGGGCGATCGCGGTCACGTGCCGCATATCGGACACCCCGTTCAAACAGGCACTGGCGAGATTCCGACCGGGGGACACCGCGGAGGTCTACGGCCCGCTCGGGACCTTTCTTCTCGCCACGGACCGGCCCGTGGTGTTCCTGGCCGGGGGCATCGGAGTCACCCCGTTTCGCGGGATGATCCGGTTCGCCACGGATACCGAAACCCGTCAGTCACTCACGCTGCTCTATTCGGCCCGGACGCCCGAGGAGCTCGTGTTCCGTGCGGAGCTGGACCAACTGGCGAAGGTCTCGAGCCGATTCGCCCCGCACTACACGATCACTCGCCCCGCCGACTCGACGATTCCCTGGGGAGGCCGGGTGGGCAGGATCGACGCCGCGTGGGTCGAGCGGCTCGTCGATCTGCGCGCACGACCCCGAGTGTACGTCGCCGGACTGCCCGACATGGTCTCCGAGATGGTGACCATGCTCACCGAGCGGTTCGGGGTCCCGCCCGACGATATCGACTACGAGGTCTTCCGTGGTTTCTAGGATCCACCCGTCGGACTGCCGAGACTCCTGACCGTACGCGAAGACGCGTACCGGTCGGGTTCGCGGGAGCGTCGGCCGGCGACCGAGTCCCAATGTTGAAGTATCCGTGCTCGGGTTCGGGAGAAGGCCCATGCCGTTCGGAAAGGAGGCTTCGAACAACGCCGAGCTGACCGGCGCCGAGCCGACCGAGACGGCCCAGCTCGTCAACCGGATCGAGGAGGAGCTCGACCTGCTCGCCCGCAACGTCGACATCCTGGAGAAACTTTCGAAAAGCCCTCCGATCGGGATCATCCGGCTGAGCGAGGCGCTTCACCTACCTATCCACAAGACCCGCTACTCCCTTCACTTGCTGGAACGCGAAGGCGTCATCCAGCCGTCCGCCGATGGCGCGGTTGTCACCGACAAGGCCCAGGAGTTCTGGGCGAACCTGAACCGCTCACTCGACCGGATGAACCAGGTCATCGAACATCTCAAGGCCCGGGCGGCGGATCGGGAGAACCGAGCTACCCCGGGCCGGAAAGGCTATTAGCGAGATGCCGGCTCGGCGCCTCCGGTGCCGCCGTAGCTCAGCGGCAGAGCGATCGGCTGTTAACCGAAAGGTCAGCGGTTCGAAAGGGCGGCGGACCCTCTCCACCGTCCCCCAAATCCGCTCGGCGGCGCCTCCGTTCTCGCGGCTGCGGGCCCGTAGCTCAGTCCGGCCTAGAGCGACCGGCTCATAACCGGTCGATCGACGGTTCAAATCCGTCCGGGCCCATCGGACACCCACCGATCCCCGCCCACCTCCCGCTCGCTCTCGGAGAGAACCCACGGGTGCCGAGTCGCGGACTCGTCCGAAACAGATCCTCGGGGGGGTTAGGAGCTCGCTTTTCTCGACCTCAGGAACTCCAGGTTCGCCGCGAACATCGACCCGAACTCGTACTTCCGGTAACGCTCCGGCATGTCCGAGCCGGTTTCCTCCTCGGCGATTCTCCGCAGGGTGGTCAGGTACTCTCGCGCGCTTTCCACGGCCTCCAGCGAGGAGACCGGACCGTGACCGGGCACGATCGTCTCCGGCCGGAGCCGTTCGATCTCGTCGAGGACTTCTAGCCAGTGGTCGGGGTCGCCCGATCCCAGGCTCAGGTGGTTGTCGACCAGGATCAGGTCTCCCGCGAACAGGACGCGGTCGTCGGGAAGAAAGAGCACTGCGTCACTCTCCGTATGGCCACTGCCCCAACTGATGAGGTCCGCTTTGCGCTCCGTGGGCAGACGAAGGCGTCCCTCGAACGGGTGGTCCGGCGCGGTGATACGGAAACCCGTTCCGGCGGAAAGGAGCGCGTAGTTCAGCCACAGGATGCCTCGAAGGTTTCTCGCCACGTCGGGGCGTCCGCTCCGCGATTGCCGTTCCAGGCTCGCGACCTCCTTCTTCAGCGCCTCGGGGAGGAGTTCCGCCGCGAGCTCGTCTTTCTTTTGAAGCAGGATCTCCCGCGTCCGGCGGGTGGCGTAGATCGGCGACGAGGAGAACACCGAGTTCCCCAGAAGGTGGTCGAGATGCCAGTGGCTGTTGGCGGCGAGATCCGGACGTCTACCGGTGAGGGCGTGAGCGGCCCGGGCTAGGTCCTCGGCCGCGGGCGGGGTGAATGTCGTGTCGAACACCAGGGTGGCGCCTCCCCCGTCGACGATGGCCGAATTGCAGACCGCTCCCTCTCCCCAGCGGGCGATGGTGGCACTCACCCATTCGCGCAAGGGCTCCACGGTGAAGTGCTTCGACTTGAACATCCCCTCACTCCGCCCTGGGCCGGGGCAGACGGGGGGAGGTACATAGACGCAGGTAGGGCACGCTACGACCCGCGAGGTCCGATTCGGACGATGGGCGGGAAGGGTTCTCCCGACGTATCGGACGCCGGTCGTCGACGCGGGGAAATCTCGAAGCCAGTGCTACGGACGATGCGGAGGTCTTCCGGATCGCGGGAAGAAAAGAGAACAAGAAAGGGTTGGACCGGGCGCGGTTAACCGCACCCGCACGCGCCGGAGCCGCAACCGCCGCTCTCCCCTTCGTGGCCCGTCGGGGCCGACGTTGGGGTGTTCGGGGCCGTGATCTTGAAACCCGATGCGTTCAGGTCCTGGACGAAATCGATCTTCGCGCCGTTCAGCATCTCGGCGGAAAGATCGTCGACGACGATCGAGAACCCATCGACGGAGACGACCTGGTCGCCGTTGCGCGGTTTGTCGAAGGCCATCCCGAAGGCGACCCCTCCGCCCCCACCGCTGCCGCAGCCGCATCCGCCCCCGCCCGACCCGCAGCCGCCGGAGCCGCAGCCCCCGCCGCCACTACCGCCGGACTGGAGATAGACGCGCACGGCCGTGCCGGGCTTCTGGGCCCTCATCAGGTCCCGAACCTGGTCCTGCGCTTCTTTCGTGACTTCCAACTTGATCGAACTATCGCTCATGACGAGGGTCCTCCTTCACTACCCCGAGAATGCAATCCCGCCTCGGGTATAAAGCCCCGGTATCCGCAGGGTGAGCGGTTCACGCGGAGAACGACTTCCCACACGAGCAGGTATGGGTTGCGTTGGGGTTGAAGATCTTGAACCCGGAGGCCTCGAGGCCCAGCAGGAAGTCGACCTTCACCCCCTCGAGAAGTGGGGCGCTGGCATGGTCGACGACCACGACGAGTTCTCGGTCCTGGAACGCCACCTCGTCCCCGGTCTCTTGCTTGTCGAACGACATCCCGTAGGTGAGCCCCGAGCAGCCACCGCCCTGCACGTAGAGCCGAAGCGCGGCCCCGGGTTTTCCCTGCTTTTCCATGATCTTAAGAACCTGGTCCCGCGCGGCGGGCGTGACCTCGATAGCGACCATTGTCTTGCCTCCGGACACCGTTCTAGTCCGGGGATGCGTAAAAAGGGTTGCTGGCGCGCGGGTGAGCGGTTCCCGCGGTCGCGGAGGCTTATTTAGCGCTCCGTGGTGCGCGACGTCGATGTGCCGACTGTTCGGTCTCCTTTCCACGCGCGATGAATCAGCCGAGCCGTGGCTAGTCCGTTCCGACCGGTCCCTGCTCGCCCAGTCGAACGTCTCGCCGGACACTGTCCAGAAGGATGGCTGGGGGATCGGTTGGTTCGAGGATGGCGGCCGAGCGCGTGTCGAGAAAGGCACGGGCGGGGCGTACGAGCCCTCCGAGCACGACCGTTATCTGCGGGCCGCCCAGGACGCGAAAGGATCTCTCATCATCGGTCACCTGCGTCACGCCAGCAATCCTCTGTCGTTGCCCCAGGAGAAGCTGATCGCGATCGAGAACTCCCAACCGTTTGAGGCGCACACGACGATCTTTGCCCACAACGGGTCGATTCCCTTTCCGACGGAGACCCGGCCGTTGCTCGGGGTCCACGAATCCAAGGTCCGAGGCGTGAACGACAGCGAGGTCCTGTTCTGGCTCCTGTTCCGGAACGTCGAGGAAACCGGCGACCCGCTCGTAGGCTACATCCAGACCGTCGAGGACCTCGTTCGGGTCTGGCAGGGCTTGAAACGTCCGCCGGTCCCACCGTTCTCCGGGCTCAACATACTGTTCTCGCGCGGCCCGGACGAGCTCTGGGCGTTCTGCCAGTGGACGGGCGACCATGGCTCCGGACTGTTCGATGAGTCGCGACGTTACTACGAGATGACCTACCAGGAGAGCTCGCATCGAGTGGTCGTCGGCAGCGAGCCGTTCGACCGGGAGCCGGGCGTCTGGAAGTCGCTGACCAGCGGGTCGTACCTGGTGGCGCGTCGAACCGACCGTCACGTCGAGGTCAAGGTCGGGAAGGTCCCTCTCCCGGCCGCCCTCGAGCTCCACCCTCCCGCCGCGTAGGGTTCGTCTCGGTCCCCCGCTCCGTTCCTAGAAGGTCGATGCGTGACGACGCAAATGTTGTCCGGTCCGGACCTCGGGGGCGGATTCCTCCATCAGCTGGCCCTCGACCAGGAGGGAGAGCAGACGACCTTCACGTTCCATGTGCAGGACGGTGGCTCGGATGCCGGGGGTCCCCCGAAGGGAACGCTGGAGGGTTTCGGGTTCGTTCACCCTCCCTCGCCGTGCATGTTCGGAGGACCACGATGTTGGCATCGACGCTTTCTGCTTCCGGTCTTAGAGGCACCCAGGGTGCGGCAAGCCTACAACCGATTTCGCTTCGTGCTGGAGACCATGATCTCCCAGGCGTCCGAGGAGCTCCCGGTCGCGGTCGAATCGGGAACGCTCGAGGTCCTCCAGCGAGTTGCCCCCGCGCTCGCGCACGAAGGGATCGAGTGGTACGTTGGAGGGTCCGTGGCCGCCTGGCTCCAGGGAGCTGCCGTGCACCCCCGCGACCTCGACCTCGGGACGACACGAGCCGGAGTGGACCGCGTCGCGGCTCTGCTCGGAGAGTATCTCATCGAACCTCTCGCTCCCACTGATTGGCCGACCGCGGGCATCGTCCGGGGCGCGCGAGCGTTCGTGGGGACCTTCAAGGCAGGGATCCGGGTCGAGTGGTCGGTGCCTCTGGAGCCGGGAGAGCCTCGCCCGCTCGAGGAATGGAGCGGCCGGCCGGGGGTCGCGCGGCTCGAGACCGTCACGTTCCGGGGGCACACGCTCCGCGCCAGTCGCCTCGAGTACGCGCTGGTGCGGGCCGCCGAGAAAGGTCGGGCCCAATCGGTGGTCTCCCTGCTCCAGCTGATCCGAGAGCGGGGAGCCGACCGGGCCCTACTCGACACCCTGCTCGGACGGTCCACGCTCTCGGACGAGGAGCGAGCGAAACTGGTCGCCGCGACATCGGCCTGAGCGTACGGAGCCGCGGCCCGTCGCGCGCCTGCTTCTCGTCGAGACCTACCTTCATAGCCCCTGCCTCACAGCCGAGGTCGATGTTGGCACCTCTAACGACCCCCGTCCCGGAACACCTCACCCCGCACGAACTGGTGACCTACTTCCGTTGCCCGTACGAGATGGAACTCTCTCGCGGGATTCACGCCCGCGCCGTCGGCAAGGCGCCGCCGCCGGTTCGAACTCCTTTGGACGTCGTGCCGCTGCGTCATTCGCCCATGTTCGCCCCTCCGCTCGGCCATCTCGAGGTCAACGAGGGTCGACTGGACCTGTCGGACCACGACCGGCTCGTCTACGAGGACGACGGGGAGGACGAGCTTCCCGTCCTCTTCCCCCCCGAACGGGTCCATCTCGACCCACGATTTACGAACGGTCACGCGAACCTAATCGATGCCGAGCTCGGGATCGCCGGTCGGCCGGACCTGGTCATTCAACACGAGGACGGAGGGTTCGTCCCGCTCGAGTACAAGGCGACCCATCTCTTCGTCGGATACCACGAAGCGCACGGCCGGCTGTTCGACACGGTGCAGGCGATCGCAGAATGTCGTCTGGTCCACACCGCGTTCGGCCGTCGCCCACCGTACGGGATTGTGCTCTACGGTGACGCGGCGGGGGGAGGAGAACACGAAGGTTGGGTTCAGATCCCGTACGGTGAGGCAGAAGAGCGATGGCTCAAGGTGGTCCTGAACCAGATCCGCGAAGACCACACCCGCGCGCCGGTCCCTGCCGAGCGCAACTGTGGCAGCTGCGAGCCCAACGCCGAAGGGCTCTGTCGCTTCGCGGCGGCCCGGTACGAAGGACCCCATCACCACCAGACGTTCCTCGCCTCGCGACGGTTCTGATCCTCGGTCCGCGATCCCCTTCCACCCCCGCGCACTCTGGCCGGCTCGCGAGAGAGAACCGCCACCATCGCCTCGTCCCGGTATCCTCCGCGTACGCGGACAGGGGAGAAGAACCCTGACGCAGCGAGAGGACGATGAATCTGAGGTCGGCCGGATTCTGTCAGCGGCCCGTAGCTATCCGGGACGCGGTTCGCGGGACCGAAAACCTTGGGACCCGGCAACCTCGCGCTTTATCAGCCGCTCGTTCGCTACTAAAAGGCGTGGGGACCCCCCGGAACCCTCCACGTTGGTGGGCGGCTGCACTCGCGTTAGCGTTCGCCGTAGTCATCGCCGGCAGTTCGCTGGTCATCGGGCCTCCGGTCCGGAGCCCGACCAGCTTCGAAGCGCCTTCGCCCACTTCCGTCCAGAGCGGGACAGAGAACTACCCCCTCCACCAGGCCATCACCTCGCTCCACGCGGGCATCGGTCCGGGAGGACTCGCAGCATGGTCGTGCGCGTCCAGCGGAGAGCTTGCCGCGCGGTGCGAAGCCGCCGGCCCCACCGTGCCGCCGGCTGACTCGCCTATACTGGGATTTCAGAACTCCACCGCGGGGAGTCCCCTGTCCACGGGGTCATACTTGAGTGAGCTCACCTGGGACGTCGCCGATCAGGAGGTCGTCTTGTTCGGCGGGTGGGTCGGTCAACACCTCACGAATCAAACGTGGCTGTACCGCCAAGGGGGCTGGGTTAATGACACGGATCCGACCAACGCCCCTCCCGCCCGCTCCGGCGCGGCCATGGCCTATGACAACCAGACGGGAGTCCACGCCGTCGTCCTGTTCGGAGGGTGCGACCCGACCGGGGCCTGCCCCCGGAACGACACGTGGCTGTTCTCCGCCGGGACGTGGCGGAATGTCAGCCCCACTATCGGCCCCGCACCGACGTTGTACAATGCGAGCATGACGAGCTGGGGACAGAACGGCACGATTCTCTACGGAGGATGCACGACCAACCCGTGCGGAACCGACTCCAGTACGACGTGGGCGTTCCAGAACACCTCCGGCTGCTGGGCGCTCCACCGCAGCCCGTGCTGGACGCCGATCGCGACTCACGGGACCTCCCCGCCCGGGCTCGCCAACCCCGCTCTCGCCGACGACCCGTCGGTCGGTCCGACCAACGGAACGATCGTGCTGTATGGCGGTGAGAACCGCTCTTGCGGGACGTGTCTCGCCCGGGACAGCAATGCCACGTGGGAGTTCAACGGGGGTAGCTGGAGCAATCTCACCTCGACGTACACCGGCAGCTCGTACCCGGGTGCGGGTCGGTCGCTCGCGGCGCTCTTCTGGGACCCGACTTCACAGGCACTGTATCTGTACGGCGGATTCAACGACTCGACCGGGGTCGTTTACGACCAGCTCTGGATGACCGGCCTGTACGCATGGGTCAATGAAACAGCCCTACCGCGGCCGACTCCGGCGCGATTCGGGCCGGCCGTCGCCGGCGGTGGCAGTGCCCCCGGCACGCCGATGCGCGCGCTCCTCCTCGGCGGGAGGAGCCCTACCGGTTCGGCGGAACGCGACCTGTGGGTCTTCGAGCCATCGTTGGTCGTTCGCCCCCAGGTCGATCCTGACCCGGTCGAAACCAACGCAACGGTAGGCCTCTTTTCGAACACCTCCGGTGGCACCCTCCCGGGAGTGAGCTGGGCCACCGGTGACGGCGGGACGGTCACCGGCGCCAACGGCACGTATTCGTATCGAACCCCGGGGGTGTACACCGCGCGCGCGACCGCGACGGATTTCTACGGAGTGCGGAACGTCTCCTCGGTCCTGGTTACGGTCCATCGGTTCAGCCTCGGACTCGTCGGACCTACCGTAGTCGATGAGTCGGCGGCCGCCCTCTACTCGTCGGATCCGACGAACGGTACCGCGCCGTACAACTTCACCTGGACGTTTTCGGACGGGTCGACCGGGTTCGGTGCCACAGTAAGCCACGTCTTCTTGGCGACGGGACCTGCGAGCTTGGATCTCGCGGTCCGCGATGGTACCGGCACGATCGTCAGCGAGCCGGAGAGCGTTCACGTCGACCCGGCATTGACCGGCCGAGCGAGCGTGGCCCCGGCGGCCGTCGATGTGGGTGGGACCGCCAACCTCTCCGTGTCAGGATTCGGCGGAACGCCCCCGTACGAGTCCGTGTGGACTCTGCCTGAAGGTCGAACGATCGCGGGCGGCAACGCCACGTTCCGCCCCACCGCTGCCGGTGTCGCTAACGTGACCGTCGCCCTCACCGACCACGCCGGGGTCGTCTGGGCGGATTCGTTGGCGTTGATGGTCAACCCCCTCCTTTCGTTCACCGTGAGCTCTTCGTCCAGTTCACCGACCTCGGGAAGGTCGGTAACGTTCTCCACGGTCCTGGTCGGAGGAACCAGCCCGTACTCGTATTCGTGGAGGTTTGGGGACGGGGCGACCTCCACCTCTCCGTCGCCGACTCACACGTACCCAACGCCCGGATCGTACAGCGTGAACGTGTGGGTGAACGACTCGGGCGGAGGCTCGTTCCGACAGACGGTGGAAGTGAAGGTGCCTCGAACCTCGGGAGGACTGCTGTGGCAGATACTGGCCCTTCCCGTGACCGACCTGATTGCAATCACGATAGGGATCGTGGCGGCCGTCCTCGTCGTGGCCGCCTTGGTGTACCGTCGCGTCCCGCGTCCCCGGTCACCGGCGTGGGGGCCCCCCCCGCCCTCGCCATCCGAACCTTCCGGTTCAGAGACTATCGGGTCCTCTCACCCATGACCTCGTGCGGCTCGAGCGGGTGAGGCACGCCTAGCACTTCCTGGGAATGTGGACGACCGACTCCGTCCCATGCGGGGTCCGGGGGAGGCTCGGGGTAGACGGGTCGCCGACCCTCCGAGGTGTTAGACGTACTCCTGCACGGCCCCGGGTCCCAGCGTTCCGAACGCTTCGAAACGGAACGTCTGTTTTAGGATGTTGCCGATCGGGAAGAACGGGATCCAGGGCAGGGCGTCGCGCCGACCCATCTTGACCAGGAAGTAGGCGAGGGGCACCGACCGTATCGCCGTGGCCAGGCCCAGTAGGATGAGGGTGTAGGCGAGACCCGGGACCCCGAGGAACAGGATCAGCAGGAGGAGGAAGACGTAGACCAGACTGCGGACTCCCGAGCGCATGACGAGCAAGAACCAGAACAGAACGCCCAGTCCCCCGAACTCGGGCGTCGACCCGAACAGCGACAGGTAGTGTTGCCCGTTCGCCATGATGATCCCCCGAGACCAGCGCACCCGTTGCTTTCGGAGCGTGTCGTAGTTCGAGGGAACGTCCTCGAGCGCGAGCGCGCCGAACTCGATGCGGATGCGATAGCCCAGGCGCTGCACCCGGATCGAGATCTCGGAATCCTCCCCATTCCACGGAACCCAGCCGCCCAGTTCGACGAGGTCCGCTCTTCGAAACGCCGAGAACAGTCCATCGAGCACTTCGGAAGAGCGGGTCGCGATCCCCGCGGGACGGAGCATATAGTGCAGCCAGGCGATCTCCAGCGCGCGCATCTTCCGAGTCCACCCGACGCGCTGGCGTGGGTGGACCGCGCCCTGGACGCCCCCGACTTCCGGGTCGGCGAAGTGGGGGATCATGGCCGCGAAGCCCGGCGGATTGGCGAGGACAGTGTCGCCGTCCAGCCGGATCACGATCTCCCCCGTCGCGAGCGCGAGAGCGCCGTTCAGCGCGTTCGATTTGCCTCCGTGGGGCAGGTCGACCACCTTCCCTTGGGCGTGCTGCAGCTGTCCGACGGCGACGCGGGCGAGCTCGAGTGTGCGGTCCGTCGACCCGTCGTTGCCCACGACGATCTCCACCGGCCCCGGGTAGTCGGCCGCCGCCTGGTCGGCGGATGCGATCGCTTGCGCGATCCATTCCTCTTCGTTGTAGGCCGGGATCAAGACGGAGACCGACGGGTGGTAAATCGACAGCGGAGGAACGGGCCGCTTCCGCAGTCCTCGGTAGTACAGCGGACGGGCGAAGGCACAGAACAGGGGAATCGACAGCACCGGGATCAGCAGCAGGAGAGTGAAGCCGAGGGCAACGTCGCGGACGTGCAGCACGTAGAGCACGAGCAGGAGTCCCGCCGCGGAGAGCGCGACGGCTCCGGTCCCAATCCCGAGAAAGGCGGCGATGGCTCCCCGGTCCCGCGAGAATCTCGGCGTGATCCGCTGCGGGCGCGGTAGGTAGAATGCGCAGAAGGTGAGGAAGGCCATGAACAGTCCGCCGGTCAGCACGCGGACGAGCAGGGCAAAATTGCGCAGTGTACTGCCCGGGATCGTGAAGAACAGAGCGTCGAGGATCAACTCCACTCCCACGTAGACCACGACCGTCGCGAGCGCGAGAAGTCGGCGGCGGAGTGTGTAGCGCGGCCGGTTGACCGCCAGGCCCGAGGCCGCGACGAACGCGCCCATGAACGCGAGGTACATCGGAAAGATGTAGTCGGGAATCACGAGGGTGGGCACGCTTACCGCATAGATCCCCGGCCAAGGAAGTGGCCAGTACAGCCAGGTGCCGACCAGGGCGACAAGGTGGTCGTACTTTCCGAACAAAGTGGGATAGAAGAGGAGGAGCGGGACGGAGAGGGCGGCGAACGTGGCGGTGAGCACCACCACGAACCGCAGCGCCCGGGGGCCCGGCACGGATGGGTGCTCTCCGGCGCCCTGCAAGCGGATCACGTCCTCCCGGTCTCGGGAGAACACCCGGACGTCGACGCGGGAGGGCCCCCCAGACGTCGCCGGGGAACTGTCCGGGGACCCCGCGGGACCTGCCGGAACTACGGACACCCGCACGGTGCCCGCCCCTTCTGTCGCAGACCGATTACGCAACGACTGCACAAGCAGGTACAGCAGGAGTCCGAGTACAATCCCGGCGACGATCGCGCCGATGGGGAGACCGAGCGGACGAAGCGCTTGACCGATCGGTGCGAGCCAGGAGAACACCCCGCCCCTCACCACGTGGGAGACGGCGGCGAGCGAGCCGAGGGCGTTCAGGGCTTCGCCCCCGGTCGGCGACGCGTGGTGGCACCGACCAGGGCGAACGTTCCCCAACCGGCCAGGCCGATGACGCTCGCAGCCACGAGAGCTGGGATCACGAGGTTCCAGATCGGCGGGTCGGACGGGGGTCCCAGCACGACAAAGGCGATCGGCAAGACCGTGGGGGCGGCGTCCACGGTGATGACGCCGTGGGACGGGGTGGCGGCGAACCCGCTCGGCGGGGTCACATTGAACGTGTAGCTACCGTTCGGTTCGACGAATCGGGCCCACAACTCGACGACCGAGAACGTGAGGTTCGAGAAGCGCACCGACCATGGGTCGTTCTCGGGAATCCCCGATACCATGAACATGACCGGGAACGCGGCGCGAACGAACAGGACCGGGCAATGAATCTCGGTACCGTTCACTCGGAAGCCACCGGAGCGGTTGACCACCGGGATGTAATCCCGCACGTTGGAAATGGAGTACGTGTACGACCCGTTCGTGAGCGGAGCGGTGGTCCATGCCCCAGCACTCCCGTACGTCTGCCCGCTGACGCTGACGGTCCAGGAAAGGTTGGGACCGAGACCACTCTCCTCCCACACCACATTGTAGCGGACGGCGGCGAACCCCACCGGGACGACCGTAGCCGAGCCATTGACGACAAACCCGAACGCCGGAGGGTGGGGATGGAAACCGGCCACGGTCGCCGCGACATATCCGTAGCTGCCATTCGACTCCTCCAACACCAGAGTTGAGGTGGTCGAGCTCCCCGTCACATTGCGCACGGTGATCGACCAAGGAGTTCCGTTCGGCAAGCCCGAGGCGAGGAACGTCACGGGGTACTGGGGGGCCGGAGGGGTAGTGGGAGTGAAATTGACCGTGATCACCACGCGGCCGCCTTGGACGGTGAACTCAGCGCCCACCGGCCGCGACCGGTAACCGCCGACCGGGTTCACCGAGAAACCGTAAGTACGGTTCGCCTCCGCCACGATAATCGCGTTCATCATGGAGTTGGCGGTGGTGTTGATGACTGCGGGGCGGGTCGTGACGGCGGAGCTGTTGAGCCACGTTCCATTCGGGTCGGTCGCCGTCTTGACCTGCAGATAGTGGGTCACGCTCAAGGTGTCGTTCCAGTTCGAACGAACCGTCACGGACCACGGGGTTCCCCGGGGGAGGCCGAATTCGTTGAAGGTGACGGGGTACGCGGGCGCGAACACGGCGCGCTCGCTAAGCGAACCGTTGGGCCAGACGGTCGTGATCGGCGCGGCGCCCGTCACATTGGAGAGGGACGTCCAAGTCGTCGCTGCCGTCACATTCGTGAAGGTGGTCCCGTTCGCTACGAGCGTGCCGCTGGAGGGATGAAGTATGTTCACGCCATCGCCCAGCTGTTCGGACCCGACCCAGTCGGAGATCGCATAACCGAACGCCGGGCGCGCCGACAGTTCGAGCGGGGCGTTCGCGTTCGCCCACGTGGGGGTTGGCGTGACAACGCCGGCGACGTCTGAGCTGGAGACGATGCTCACCTTCCACTGTTGGACGAACCGAACGGTGGCGCTCGTCCCCTCGGGGGGAACGCTGAGCCCCGGCAGATCGTCCGCAAGGAAGCGGCTGGAATTCCCCAGCCCGGGCGTGTACGCCGGGAGAGCTTCGGGGAACATCGGCCCCAGGGGGGCGAAGACCGTGAGATTCGAGGAGTTGGTCGCGTTGAAGCTCGAACTGGTGCCCGTGCGTAGGAACCAGGTGGTCCCAGCCGGAAGTCCTGTCTCGCGGAAGCTCACGGGGGCGGCGGCGCCATGGTACCCCTCGAAAACGATCAGGCTTTGGGGCGGGAGGTTCCAGCTCGACGGGAGGCCCTGAGGGAAGAACTCCGCCATCGGAGCTACGGTTTGGGCCACTGCAGTTCCGTTCACGACCGACCCGTTCCAGTACCACGCCTCCACCGGCGACCCCGCGAGGTAATCTGGGATGAGCGGCTGGAACGACGCGGTCGAGGTCACATTCGTGTTGACCATCATCAGGTCGCCGCGGTCCCGGTCGTTGGGAGCGAGGGTACTGATGCCGAACACAGTCGAAGAGAAATTGGCGTTGTTGGCGGAGAGGTTGACGGCGAACGCCACCGGTCCGAGGTGGTTGAAGACCTGGGTGTAGGCTAGGTACACGGGACGCGGAGCTCCTTGGAGGGTTAGCCAGGAGTTCGTCGTGTTGAACACCCCACCGAAGATGTCCGCATTGCTCACGTTCAGGGCCATCGCCTGGACGATTTCGGCGCTCATGGCGAGAGCTCCCGGAAACCCACCGCTGAACACCCGGCCGTACGGCTTGTGCGAGAGCGCGGTCCCGATCTCGGTAACGAATACTGGGATAGAGGAGCAGGTGGTCGGGCAGTACTGTTGGGCCGAGGCGTGAATCGCCTGTTCGACGGATTGCAGCCGGTCCGGCAGTCCACCGGCCTGCGTTAACGAAGCGTAGAAGCTGGGAAGGGAGACGTTAGAGAACTTGTTGCCGGCGGCCGGATACTCGTGGAAGGCGACCGCCGCGATCTGGGGGCCGTTGACCTCGACCGTATCGTTGATCCACGTCGTGAGTGGGTCAAGTGGGTCGGAGCGGGCGGCGGCCGGGATCCCGATGATCTGTGGCGGGAGCGCCCGGAACGGCGTGGCGGCGTTCGCGGACTGCATGGCGGAGATGTACGTAGCGACCTCGAGGGCGTACTGCATCGGGGTTGGTCGGACCGTGCGCAGGGACCAGGTGCTCCACGGCAGTGCAAAATGTTTCCATTCCTGGGGCTCGTTGCCGATTTCCCAGTAGGCCGGTCGGTAGCTCAGGTTGACCTCGGTGTACGTGAGAATGCTGGCGGCCAGAGCCGGGTCATCGATCTCGCCCGGCACTTGGAAGATGGCCCGGCAGCTGATCGATTTGCACCACCGGACAAACTGAGCCTCGCTGGTAGTCGGCGGGCCCAGGGCGGCGCCCCCGTCCCCATGCAGGACGTTGGCGATCGGGTCGTATGTGTCGCCCGCCCCGGCGCCCGGCCATACAATGAGCTGGGTTTGGGTCGCGTTCACCAGGTCGACCTCGTTGGGGAGGAGTTGCGCTCGCGGAGAGACGGTCGTCCCCCAGAAGTCGTTCGACAGGTCGATCGCCGTGGAGTTCAGCGAGAGAGTCAGCGGGACGACGTTCCCGGCGACGGAGCTTTCGGTGGTGGGTCCCAGTAGCGCCGATGCGACCGTGGTCGCGTGGGCCCCTCCGGTCCAAGGGGGAATGCCGAGAAGCCCCAGGACCACCAGGACGAGGACCAAGGTCGAGAGTCCGGGCCGGGCTCGAGCGCACGCCCTCATGCCACGGTGGTCCCCCCCGGACCGAACAATGCCGTCAAGGCTACCGCCCGCGTCGCGAGTCTACCGCGCCGCGCCTCCCCCGTTCAAGGGGGTGACCCGGTCCCCCGAAAGACCGACCGAGAGGTCGATCAGCAGTTGGAGATTTCCACGACGACCCGGTTCGGGTGTCGATGAGGTGCCCGTAGCCACCGGGCGCCCGAGCACGCTGCGGGTCCCGTTCCGTCGTCGGAACCGCGGCATCCGCAGATGGAGAATCGAAGAGAATGGCGCCATCACGTGGGGCTCAGTCTGAACTTTGTGAGTTCCTTTACATAAATGCGTCGAGTCTTTCAGAAGCTGCGCGCTCGTCCGAATCCTCCCCGCATCTCCCGCGCCGGTCGTCGGGGTTAAATACCGCCAGCCACTCCAACCTTGGCCGCGCCACGGCGCAGCTGTTCGGTCGGCACATGCACCCGCAGAGGCCTTGGCCTCTCCGGGGAAGGGCGAGGGTCCCTTCGCCGTGCCGGCAAGGGACCGATGACGCCGATCACACGCGTTCTGGACGCTTGTCAAGTGTAATTAGTGTAGCTGACTCCTGTCAGTTGGGGAATGGCTAGGCTCGGGCGCCGATGAAGGTCGTGCCAAGCTGCGATAAGCGGTGGGTAGGCGCAAGGAACCTGTGATCCACCGATCACCGAATCGGAACTCCGGTCCCGTAAGGGACATTCCGCAAGGAAGGGGAACCCCCCGAAGTAAAGCATTCTAGTAGGGGGAGGACAAGAAATCAACCGAGATGCCGTGAGTAAAGGCGATCGAAAACGGCGAAGGACAAACCGAATCCCTGCCCGGCGAGGGCAGGGAGATGTGGAGTAGTGGACCTTCGTACCCGCTGGCTTCTCAAGCCGAACGTGCCTGGAACGACAGACCGAAGAGGGTGAAAGTCCCGTAGGCGAAGGGGAGAGGCGGGATTGGAGGTATCCCGAGTACCGTGCGTTGGATATCGCGCGGGAAGCTGGGAGATACAGTCTTCCGATCCTAAATACGTCCCGAGACCGATAGCGCATTAGTAGCGCGAGCGAACGCTGAAAAGTACCTCGGAAGGGAGGTGAAAAGAGCCTGAAACCAACTGACGATAAGCCGCATGTGGTCCCCAAGGAACGAAGCAGCCGAAAGGCTGTGGACACAGGATCCATGCGTCCGTTTTGAATAACGGGCCAGGGAGTTTCGATCAATGGCGAGGCTAAGGCCCGCACGGCCGCAGCCGCAGGGAAACCGACAGTCCGCAACCCCGCAAGGGGCCAGGGACGGGGTGCGCTCGCCCGAAGTCATTGGTGGAAGACCCGAAGCCAATCGATCTAAGCGTGGGTAGGTTGAAGCCTGCCGAAAGGTAGGTGGAGGACCGAACCGGTGTTGACGTGCAAATCACTCGGATGACCTGTGCTTAGGGGTGAAAGGCCAATCTAGACTGGGAATTGCTGGTTCCTCCTGAAACTACTCGCAGGTAGGTCTCGGCCGAGCCAGCGCGGGATGTAGAGCACCGATTACGGGAAGCGGGACCGAAAGGTCTCGGCCTGTTGTCGAACTCCGAATTTCCGTGCAGCGTAGACGCCGGGAGTGAGCGCGGCAGGGGTAAGCCCGCCGTGCGAAAGGGAATGCAACCCAGCCCTGCATTAAGGGCCCCAAGTGCCGGTTCAGTGTTATGCAAAGGGCGTCCGTGTTCGAAGACAACTGGGAGGTGGGCTCAGAAGCAGCCATCCTTCAAAGAGTGCGTAACAGCTCACCAGTCGAGGGCATGGGCACCGAAAATGGACGGGGCTAAACCGGCCCCCGATATGCAGGCGCGCCGCCAAAGGGCGGCGATCGTGTAAGGAGGCGTGGTGCTCGGGTAGAAGTAGGGGCGTGAGCTCCTATGGACCGGGTTCCATCGAAAATCCTGGGAGGAGTAGCAGCAAAGACGGGTGAGAATCCCGTCCGCCGAAGGGGCCAGGGTTCCACGGCAACGATCATCCGCCGTGGGTTAGTCGAGCCTAAGCGAGTCCTTAGTCGGCACTCGCGAATGGAAACACAGTTAATATTCTGTGACCCCAAGGTCAAAGCGTCGTCGAGGAAGCCGGCCGCTAGGGAAGGTGGACATATGCCGGTCCATCTCGCCCCCGTCGCCCCGGGGAGTACCGTCATGGTGAGAACCGGGGGAAGGGGGATCGGGTCTCCGCGAGGAGACTCTTTCCAATGCGGGCGGTCCGTGAAAAGTCGACGATGGCATCTTGGGCTCGTACCGAGAACTGACACAGGTGCCCCTGGGTGAGAAGCCCAAGGCGTGTCGGCGAGAATTCGAGCGAGGGAATTCGGCAAATCAGCCCCGTAACTTCGGGAGAAGGGGTGCCAGACCTGTAGAGGTCTGGTCGCAGTGACCAGGGAGCTCCGACTGTTTAATAAAAACATAGGTGGCCGCGAGACCGAAAGGTTGTGTATGGCCGCTGAATCCTGCCCAGTGTCGGCATCTGAAAGCCCGGTACAACGGGACGAAGGACCGATAAACGGCGGGGGTAACTATGACCCTCTTAAGGTAGCGTAATACCTTGTCGCTTAATTGGCGACTTGCATGAAGGACCAACGAGAGCTCTACTGTCCCCGCTCGGAAGCCGGCGAAACTGACTCATTGGCGAGCAGTCCAATGTCTTCCGTCTGAAAGCGAAGACCCCGTGGAGCTTTACTGCAGCCTGCGGTTGTGATACTAATCCGAATGTGTAGCGTAGGTGGGACTCGTTACCAGGGCGGACCGCTAGGTCCGTTCCGAGAGGCCGATGAAACACCACCCTTTCGGGTTGGTATCGCTCACCCCGCAAGGGGGACACCCGTAGGTAGGCAGTTTGGGTGGGGCGCCACGCCCTCCAAAATGTAACAAGGGCCCCCAAAGGTCGGCTCAGGTGGGTCAGAAATCCACCGTAGAGTGCAAGGGCAAAAGCCGGCTTGACGGGAATCTGCCTAACGAGGATTCCCGATGCGAAAGCAGGGCCTAGCGAACCACTATGCCTTCCCTGTAGGGGCTAGTGATAAGAGAAAAGTTACCCCGGGGATAACTGAGTTGTCTCCAGCAAGAGTCCCTATCGACCTGGAGGCTTGCTACTTCGATGTCGGTTCTGCCTATCCTGGTGGTGCAGCAGCTACCAAGGGTGGGGTTGTTCGCCCATTAAAAGGGATCGTGAGCTGGGTTTACACCGTCGCGAGACAGGTGTGTTGCTTTTTGGCGGAAGTGCAAGGGTCTCTGACGAGAAGGTTCCCACAGTACGAGAGGAACGGGGAATCGGCGCCTCTAGTCCATCAGTTGTCCGGCAGGGCATCGCTGAGCAGCCACGCGCTACGGGATAAGGGCTGAAAGCATCTAAGCCCGAAACCCCCTCGAAAACGAGAGACCTCTAAGGACATTCGTAGAAGACGAGTTCGATAGAGCCGGGGTGTACGTGGAAAGCCTTCGGGCGATCCACTCAGCCCGCGGCCACTAACGTCCGCAGCTACGTTAACTGGTTACACTTGACAGTTAAGCAGAACGCGTGTGGTTTCTTTTTTTTTGAAACCCCTACACCCCCGGCGAGCCGCACGGCCGCCGGGCTTTTCCGTTCGCACGACTGGCTTCGGGCGTGCCGTCGCTCGGCGTATCCCATACCCACTGGCCGGTCGTCGCGTGGATCCGGCTGAAGCTCCCGAGCTCCCCACCTCCGGTGACGCTGATGCCCGGTCCCCCGCCGCCGGCCGACCCTCCGCTCGACATCCTGGCACCGAACCCGGTCACGACGGACCCGCGGAAGCGGGTCTACGCCTTCGAGGCCGACCACGGCGACTGGGTCGTGCGTCTCGTCTGGGACTCCGACGACCCCGAGCTCCTCGAGGCGGAATGTCGGGCCCCGCTCTACCACCAGCGCCTGCCTCGCCCGGAGGTGCAGCGGTTCTGGGCCGCGGTGAAAGAGCTCATCGCGCCAATCGGCCCGCTGCCCGTCGATTCCGCGGACCCCCGACCCTAACGGGCCATCGTCGCGCGAAGCCTAAAGCGCGAAGAGCGGTCGTGGTGCCCGTGCTCCGCGCGACGTTCCTGCATCTCTCGGGAGTCGGGCCCGTCACGGAAGCCGAGCTCTGGCAGGCCGGGCTGCGCGATTGGCGCGACCTCCTCGCCCGGGAGAGTGCGCTCGGACTCAGCAAGGACGTGCGCGCTCGCCTCGGGCGGGAGCTCGACGCCAGCGAACGGGCCCTCGCCGAGCACGACGCGGCCTGGTTCGGTCGTCGCCTACCGGAGCGCGAGCATTGGCGTCTGTATCCGGAGTTCCAGGGCGAGACGGCCTTCCTCGACATCGAGACCACCGGTCTCTCGCCCTACGAGGGCATCGTGACCGTCGTGGGCGTCCACGGGTCCGGGCGAACGCGGTCGTTCGTGGCCGGCGAGGACCTAGAGGAGCTGCCGGCCTACCTGCGCCGGTTCCAGATCCTGGTCACCTTCAACGGCAGCCGCTTCGACGTCCCATTCCTCTTGGTCGCCTTCCCGCAGCTCATCGTGCCGCCGGTCCACATCGACCTGCGGTTCCTGCTCTACCGTCTCGGTCATGCCGGAGGGCTCAAGCGCATCGAGGAACGCTTGGGGATCGGAGACCGTTCGGGCGTCGAAGGGATCCACGGGCTAGATGCCGTGCGGCTCTGGCAGGAGTACCGCCGGGGCAACGCCTCGGCCCTCGACCGACTGGTCCGCTACAACCGAGCCGACACGGTCAATCTCGAGCCCTTGCTGCGCTTGGCCGTCACGGAGCTCGAACACCGACACCTCCCCGGCCCTGCGACCGCCCCGCCCTCGTTCGCGACCCCCGGGATGCCCGTCGAGGGCGGTTCCCCGGCCGCCTAGGAGGGCGGTGTGGCCGACGCGCCCGAGCTCGCCGTCATCATCGGAGCCTACCGACGGGAGACGTTCCTCCTCTCCGCGGTCCGCTCCGTACTCGACCAGAGCCTCTCGCGCGACCGGTACGAGGTCTTCGTCACGAAGAGCTTCCGCCGGGAGGACGTAGACCGTTTCCTCGCGGACCACCGGATCCCGACCGCACTCGACGACGAAGGTCGTATCGGGCCGTGGCTGCTGCGGGCCGTGCGGGCAACCACCGCCCCGCTCATCGCGTTCCTGGACGATGACGATGAGTTCGAGAGGACCCGGCTGGCCGACGTGCTCGAGGTCTTTCGGACCCATCCGGACGTCGGGTTCTATCGCAACCGCGTCCGCGTGATCGACGGGGACGGGGCGCCGGTTCCGAACGAGCGGTGGCGACCGCATGAGCGGGACGAGTCGTTCGATCGCTCCGGCCCTATCTACCTGCCCGCGGATAAGAAATCCTCACTTCCCGGATTGTTTCGTTCGATCCCGGGCATCGCGTTCAACTCGAGCACGATGGTCGTCCGCCGCGAGCTCGTGAACGGCGCGTTCTCCGCGACGTTCGCCCGGTCGCAGCTTCCCGACCTCGCGGTGTTCCTCCTCGGGGCCGTGGGACCATGGGGGGTCTACCTCGACGACCGACGTCTGACTCGATTCCGCTACTATGGGGAGAACGTAACCCATCGGGTCGGATGGCTGCGGCATGCGGCCGAGGCGCACCGTGACCTGGCCGCGTTCGCGCGGGAGCGCGGGAACGTCGAGCTCGCCGCGGCCTTGAGCTCGGAGTCGGAACACTACTTCCGACTGTATCTCGGCGGAACGGTCACCTCCCAGGTCGCGGACGGGGCGACCCCCGGGGAGGTGGCCCGGTCTGCGGCCGAGTACCTGCGGTATCTCGGTCGTCACCCGGCGGAACGTTCCTGGACGCTGGACGTCTGGGCCGCGCTGGCGTACGCGGCGGCGTATCCGGCCGCCCCGGGGATCGTTCGGCGACTCCAGGCACGGCGGTTCACCCGACGCGTCGACTAGCCCACGCGCTGCGACGTGGTCGGGGATTGGAACGCGAAATCCTCGCCCGGAGGAGGCGGAGGAATCGAACAATCCGAGGGGGGCTCGGCGCGTCGGACGCGTTCCGCGGCCGTCAGGCAGTACTCGTGGGAGGCGTCGATGTGCAGATAGTGGCGGCCGAGTCGACGAGCGACGGCGGCGACCGTGCCGGTCCCGCCGAACATGTCGATGACCACGTTGCCCCGGTAGCTGTAGAACTTCACCAGGCGCTCGATGAGTGGCTCCGGGAAGGGTGCCGGGTGTCCGCTGCGCCGTCGCTCCGGAGGGATCTGCCAAAACCCGTCAGAGAACGTCTCGAATTCCTTCGCACTGATGTCGATCGCGCTGGGGTCACCGGGGAGTCTCCACTGACCCTTCGAGAAGACCAGGACGTACTCCCAGGAGGGAACGATGTGCGGGTTCGAGGGGCTTTTCCAGCTCCCCCACGCCGTCCGCCGACCCATCGTTTGCTTGTACCAGATGATCTCGGTTCGCATGATGTAGCCGAGCCCACGCAGGTCCGTCGAGAGGTCGTGATGGATCGGGCGGAAGTCCTTGATCGAGGTCGGGGCGACGTTCAGCACGAAGCGGCCTCCGGCCACGAGGACCCGGTGGAGCGTGCGCCAGACCTCCTTGAGCCAGCCGAGGTATTCCCCGGGCTCCAGGTCATCGGAGTACCCCCGGTAGGGGATTCGGAGATTGTACGGCGGACTGGTGATCGCGAGATGCACGCTCTCCTCCGGCAGCGAGGCGAGCACTTCCCGTGCGTCTCCTTCCACGATACGGTCGAAGACCCGGTCGTCGGCGGTCCGACGCGGACGACCTGGCATCGTGCGACGCGACAGGCCTGCGCCAAATGAGGGTTCGCCACCGACTCGGCCGGTTCCCGCCTACGCCGCGCGGGGGACTCCGGCCTCGTCCGCCACTCGTTCGCCGATGGCGAACGCGGCCGTCGCTGCCGGGGAAGGCGCGTTGAGGACGTGCAGGGCGTGCTCTCCGCGAACGAACACGAAATCGTCCTCGAGCGTGCCATCGGGCCGGACGGCCTGGGCCCGGACCCCGCTCGTCCGCGGTCCGAGGTCCGAGCGCGTCGCCGACGGCCAGAGCGTGCGGATCGCGTCGAGGAAAGCGACCGGGCTCCAGGAGCGCAGCCACTCCCGAGCGGCGAGAGTCCCGTAGCCCAGCGCCAGGCCGAGCGTGCCGCGGAACTCCATCATCCGCATCAGTTGACGGAGGTCCCAGGTGCCCGGTCGGTACCCCTCGCGCGCCAGGGCCAGAGCGGCGTTCGGTCCGGCGAGGAGGTCGCCGTCGATGGTCGGAGTAAGATGCACCCCAAGGAACGGGACATCGGGGTCGGGGACGGGATAGACGAGGCACGGTACGAGCGCACGCATCCGCGCCGTCAAGTGGTAGAAATCGCCCCGGAAGGGGACGATCGTCACCGGGGGGACGGTTCCCATCAGACGCGCGACGAGGTCGCACTGCAGGCCGGCACAGTTGACCACATAGTGGGCGGAACACTCCTCCTGCGCGGTCAGTTGCCAACCGTCGCCGCTGGGACGGGCGCCGCGGAGCGGCTGACCGGCGAGGATCGCCACTCCGTCGGAGGCGAGCAAGGCCGCGAGGCGTCGGGCCACGGCCGGATAATCGATGATGCTCGTCGACGGGACGTCGAGGCCGCCGAGGGCCGCGACGCCCGGAAGACGGTGGGTCACCTCGTCGACCGAAAGCCGACGGACGGAGGCCACCCCGTTGGCGCGCGCGCGGGCTTCCAACGTGTCGATCGTGGCCAGTTCTTCGGCTCGCGTGGCGACGATCACCTTGCCGATGACGCGGGTCGGTATCCGCTCCTGCGCGGCGAAGGCGAGCAGGGCCGAGCGACCTTCCAGGCACAATCGCGCCTTGAGCGACCCGGGTCGATAGTAGACCCCCGAATGCACCACCCCACTGTTGTGGCCGGTCTGGTGGGTCCCGACGTTGGGTTCCTTTTCCAGCACCGCGAGCGACCAGTCCGGACGCCGGGCGCGGATCGCACGGGCGGTCGCGAGACCGACGATGCCCCCTCCCACGATCACCAAGTCAAAGCGGTCGACCATCGGTACTTCGGGGCCGACCCCGCCAGGTTTCGGTCCGCGGGGACGAGGCGTCGCGGGTATTTCGAATTCATGTTCATGTCATTTCACGGTGCCGATCGGGCCGTGGTACGTCACGACGGAGCATAGTGTTGCGACGATTTCCACCTCGTGAAAGACTAAGTTATAACTTCGATTCGGGTCCAAGACCCCGACGCCTTATGCCGGTCCAGATCTCAGTTCCTAAGGAAGTCGCGGCCGGAGAACGACGGGTCGCCCTCGTCCCGGACGTGGTCCGGGCCCTGACGAAATCCGGCGTGCAGGTCGCGGTGGAAGCGAGCGCGGGTCTTTCGGCCGGCTACCCGGACGACGGCTTCACCGCCGCGGGGGCCGTCATCGAGTCCGACCGGGCCAAGCTCTACGGCGCCGGACAGGTGGTGCTGAAGGTGCAACCCCCGGACGTCGATGAAACCAGTTGGATGAAACCCGGAACCGTCGTCGTGGGCCTGATGAATGCGAGTCGGAACCTGGACCGGGTCGCCAAGATGCGCGACGCGAAGTTGACCGCGTTCGCCCTCGAGCTCCTGCCGCGCATCACTCGGGCCCAGAGCATGGACGTACTGAGCTCGCAGGCGACCGTGGCCGGGTACCGCGCTGCGCTGATCGCGGCCGAGCTCTCTCCGAAGTTCCTTCCGATGCTCACGACCGCCGCGGGTACGATCCGGCCGGCGAAGATCCTCGTGCTGGGGGCCGGAGTCGCCGGGCTGATGGCCATCGCGACCGCGCGGCGGCTCGGAGGGATCGTCGAAGGATACGACGTGCGTCGCGCGGCCGGCGAGCAGGTCCGCAGCCTCGGCGCGAAGTTCCTGGAACTGCAGATCGATGCGGAAGCCGCCGGCGGGTACGCGCGCGAGCTCAGCGACGAGGAAAAGAAGCAGGAGGCCGCCATGGTCGCGAAAGCCGTCGCCGACGCCGACCTCGTCATCACGACCGCCGCGATCCCCGGTCGCAAGGCCCCGATCCTCGTGCGCGATGCGATGGTCGCGCAGATGCGGCCGGGCTCGGTGATCGTCGACCTGGCCGCCGAAACCGGGGGGAATTGCGAATTGACTAAGCCCGGGGAGAACGTCGTGGTCCACGGTGTCACCATCGCCGGCCCGCTCAACCTACCGAGCCAGCTCGCCTACCATGCGAGCCAGATGTACGCGAAGAACCTCCAGTCGTTCCTCACCCTGCTCATCACGAAGGAGGTCACTCTCGTGACCGACTACTCGGACGAGATTCTTGCCGGGAGCCTGCTCCTCGCGGACGGCATCGTCCGCCACCCGCCGACAGCCGCCCTGCTCGCCGGGGGCAAGTGAATGGCCGCGGACCTGTGGACGGCCTTATTCATCGCGCTGCTCGCGGTGTTCACCGGCTACGAGGTCATCAGCCGGGTCCCGGTGCTCCTGCACACCCCGCTGATGAGCGGGTCCAATTTCATCCACGGTATCGTCCTCGTCGGAGCCATCGTCGCGCTCGGGATCGCCACGAACCCGATCGAGCAGGCGATCGGCTTCGTCGCCGTGATCATGGGGGCCATGAACGTCACGGGCGGCTACGTCGTCACGGAGCGGATCCTGTCGATGTTCGACCGCTCCAAGCGTAAGGGAGGGGCCCCGTGACCGACTGGCTCGCGGACGCGATCAACGCGGTGTACGTGGTCGCGGTCCTGGTCTTCATCCTCGGCTTGAAGGCGATGAGCGGGCCCGAGACGGCCCGCCGCGGGATCCTCTACGCCGGGGTCGCGATGCTGCTCGCCATCATCGTTACGTTCTTCAGCCCCGGGCTCTCCAATTTCCTCCTGATCTTCATCGGCGTCGCGATCGGAGGCCTCGGAGGCTGGTACTGGGCACGCGTGGTCAAGATGACCGCGATGCCGCAGATGGTGGCCATGTTCAACGGAATGGGCGGCGGAGCGGCCGCGGCGATCGCCGCCGTCACGTTGCTCTCGACGCTCGGCGACCACGTCACCTCCGGCCTGAGCGCCGCGGGGGCGATCATCGGGTCGATCTCGATCGCGGGTAGCATCATCGCCTTCCTGAAGCTGCAGGGCTGGCTTCCCTCGAAGCCGATCCTCATCCCCGCCCGCCAGGTGGTCAACACCTCGGTCCTCGTGGTGGGGGTCGGCTTCGGAGTCTACGCGCTCTGGACGCTCAACACGTTCTGGCTGCTACCGTTCTTCGTCCTCCTGTTGCTCTACGGGATCCTTCTGACCCTTCCCATCGGCGGCGCCGACATGCCGGTGGTGATCAGCCTGTTCAACGCCCTCACCGGAGTCGCGGTCGGCCTCGATGGGTTCGCCCTCGTGAACGGCCCCCTCGGTGACGCGGGCTACGCGATGGTGATCGCCGGAACCCTGGTGGGGGCCTCGGGTTCGATGCTCACGTTCCTCATGGCGCGGGCGATGAACCGCTCCGTGGCGAACGTGTTCTTCAGCGCCTTCGGGGCGACCGAGGAGACCGGCGTCACGATCGCGGGCCAGATGAAGCCGATCGACGCGAGCGACGCCGCGATCATGATGGCGTACGCGAGCGAGGTGGTCATCGTCCCCGGCTACGGAATGGCGGTGGCCCAGGCGCAGCAGAAGGTGAAGGAGCTCGCGGACTTGTTGGAGTCGAAAGGCGTCAGCGTGAAGTTCGCGATCCATCCCGTCGCCGGCCGGATGCCCGGCCACATGAACGTGCTCCTCGCGGAAGCGGGGATCTCCTACGACAAGCTGTTCGACCGGGACGAGATCAACGCCGAGTTTCCTTCCGTCGATGTCGCGCTCGTGATCGGGGCGAACGATGTGGTGAACCCGGCGGCCCACCGGGCCGGCAGCCCGCTGCAGGGCATGCCGATCCTCGATGTCGAGCAGGCGAAGAACGTCATCGTGATCAAGCGGGGCCAGGGCAAGGGATTCGCGGGCATCGAGAACGACCTGTTCTATCGCGACAACTGCCGCATGCTCTACGGCGACGCGCAATCGGCGGTGGGCAAACTCGTCAGCGAGCTGAAGAAATCGCAGTAACCCATGGTCCGACGCACGGTCCGGAGCCCCCGGAAGGCACGCGCCCCCGCTCGCCGGCGGGGTCCGGCGACCCGGCGCACGGCACGATGGGTGGTCCGGGCCGCGACCGCGGCGGACCTCGCCCTCCTCGTCCGGCACCGTCGCGGCATGTGGGAAGAGATCGGGGGTCGCTCGAAGGTCGAGCTCGACCGGGCCGACCCGGTCTACCGGCGTTGGGTCGCGCGGCAGTCCCGGGCCCGCAAGTTCGTGGGGTTCTTGGTGAAAGCTCCTGACGGCACGCTCGCGGGGAGCGGCGCGGTCTGGCTCCAGCCGTCCCAGCCTCGACCGGGCCACCTGGCACGCCAGGAGATGCCCTACATCCTTTCGATGTACACCGAGCCGACCTTCCGAGGCCGCGGGGTCGCGTCCCGGATCGTCCGCGCGATGGTACGCTGGGCGACCGCTCGCGGGTATCGGCGGATCTTCCTGCACGCTTCCCGCCTGGGTCGCCCCGTGTACACCCAGCTTGGCTTCGTGGACGGGAACGAGATGCGGCTGGAGCTCCCCGCCCCCTGGACTACGCACCGGTAGCCGGGACACGACGGGCCGTGCGCCACAGTTCCACGAACAGGGCGACCAACAGGACCGTCAGGACCACGTCGAACACCGCGCTCGGCCACGCGATCCCCTCGTCCCACGCCCACACGTTGAGCGCCAGGTCGTAGTTGAGCGAACCGACCAACGCGATGCTCCACAGCCACCACCGAGCCCGGGCTCCGGCAAGGGCAACCGGCAGTAGCCAGACGAGGATGTTGAACGAAAGGAAGGGAGTGAGGAGCGCGAACCCCGTGAGGACGATGGCCGCCCCCAATAGCGGCGTACGCGCCCAGAAGAACGCCGCAACCACCAGGGCGAGCGTGAGAACTGCCTGGACTCCCTCGATCGCAACGGACGAGGGCAAGGCATTGGCGAGCAGGAACACTCCGTACAGGTTCAGGGAGAACGACCGGCGGCCGACCTGGTTCAGGAACACGGGACCGAGAAAGTCCGCCCGCCACACGAGATAGGAGACGGCGGTCGCGGCGGCGAAGACCGCGCTCGCCACTACGAAGAAAAGGTAGCGGCGTCGCATCGCCCCCGCGCTGCCGAGGATGGGAAAAACGTTCGGGAAGCGCGCCGTCGAGAGGAAGCCGCCCACCGCCGCCGCGACGAGCGGGTTCTTCCGTGCGAGGTACAGCGAAAGCAGGACGGTGGCCGGAACGACCGCGTTGGTCGCACCGTCGATCTGCGAGGAGACCAACGGGACGAGCAGTACGGAGGTCCCCACGAAGAGCAGGACGTATCTGCGGTCGGGGCCCGCGACGGCCCACGTCAGCGGAAGGATGCTGAACGCGACGAGTCCCCAGACCATGAAGATCCCCGGAAGCCCTCCGAGGCTGCCGACCGCGTCGATCAGTACCGCGGACAACCCGTAGGGGACCTCGATGTGCCCCCCACAATCGGTGACGTAGAACGGGTTTTGACCTGCCCAGAACGCCTGGCCGGAGTTCAGCTCCCCGATCGGGTCGCTCACCCCGGGAGGGTGGCACCCGTACTGGCCACTCACGATGCCGTAGGCCGCGACCGCGGTGAAGGCGATGAGTCCGGCGACCAGTACCGGCTGCCAATCGAGCCAGCGCAGGTCCTCGCGTCCGGAGACCCGCCGCAACTGTCGAAGGACCCAGGGGCGGATGCGGATTCCCCAGTCGGTCGCGTAGACCAGGACCACGAAGTTTACCGCCAGGAGACCGGCGAGTACGCCCCAGGTGACCAAGTTGAACCAGTCCGCCATCGTCAGCCCCTGCGGCCCGCCGGCGCCGAGCGAGGTCGAGCTATTTCAGCGCTGGCCCCCGGAAGTTCCGAAGCGCGATGGGCGCGGCCAGATTCGAACTGGCGACCTTCACCGTGTCAGGGTGACGTCATAACCACTAGACTACGCGCCCGTGGCGGCGGCCACCGACGGACGGCTCATAGCCCTGACGGGGCGGTTAGCCGTACCCGCCGGGGAATTGGTTCGGGTCCGGGTGGTCGTTCCAGTTGTAGTACCCCATCGATTGCCGCTGAGCCTCCGTCGACTCCTGACGCAGCCCGCCCTGGAACGAGCCGTACACCTCGCGTACCTGCTCCTCGATCGAGCGGGCGCGTTGGAGCGCCTCTTGAACGTGGCGGGCGTCGAGGTAGGCACTGCCCGAGACCGCGGCGAGGTCCCCGGCCGTGCGGATCAGGCCGCCGAGCTCCCGCAGCCGGAGGGTGAGCGCATTGCGCCGGCTGTCGAGGGCTTCGGCCCGTCGTCGGGCTTCCTTGATCAACTCCACGATCGCGGCCCGCGTCGCGGGCCGGATGCGACCGTCGACCGCGATCTCCTGGGCGCAGAACTGGGCGAGACGCAGCTGGTTCGCCGCCGTGTCCGGCATCGCGGTCTCCAGGAGCACCTCGTAGCCCGACCCGGCGATCCGCGAACGCAGCGGCGAAAGTATCCGGTGGATGTCCTGGATGTTCGCCGCCGCCACGAGAATGAAATCGCACGGAACGCCGTCCACGCGCACGGCGGCCCCTCCGGATTGCGGATTGCGACCCGAGATCGGGAACCGCTTCTCCTGCATCGCCGTGAGAATATGGCGCTGCATGAAGCCGAGGTGGGGCAGTTCGTCGATGAACAGTACCCCTTCATGGGCCTCGTGGATCGCCCCGGGGATCACGCGCTCGTAGGGGAGCGTGCCGAGCTGCGGGTGCCCGCCGTACGGGTCGTGGCGGACATCCCCGAGCAGCTCGGTCTCGCTCGCTCCGGTCGCCATTACGAAGGTGTTGCGGTCGAGCTTGACCAACACCTTACGGGGGCTTTCGTGCTGCAGGGTCCGGCGTCGTTCGAGCGCGCGTTGGTCGAGGACCTTGACGTGGTCGCCCGCGCGCTCGTACGCGACCACTTCCTCGACGCCGTTCTTCAGTCGCGTCGTTCGCACCGATTCTTGCGGGTTGCCGCCGGGGCTGACCGTCAGCTCCAGGATCCCGCCCACCAGGTCCCGGAACGGGTTTCCGCTACCGGTCCCGCCCGGGAGCACCTGCTTGACGTTCCCGCAGCTCGGACAGTACCGTTCGGAAGACAGGGAATAGAAACTGCATCGGGGGCAGCGGTAGCCGAGTCGTTCCGCCACGGAGGCCGGAGCCTCGGTCGGCATGATCAGCTCGCCCTCGACGGACCGCGCAGCCTCGCGTTCCCGATAGACTTCTTCCCGGGTCGCCAGTTCGATGCTGGGCCGCTCGGGGTTCTCCGGGTTGTGCACGACCCGCGTCTCCGTCCGGGGCCGGTCGAGATGCAGGGCGAGGGCCTGGGCGGTCATCGACTTGCCGATCCCCGGCGGACCGACGAGCAGCAGGTGGCGGTGCTGATAGGCGGCGATCCGCGCTATCTCCACGGCCTTCTCCTGACCGATCACGCGCTGCAGCGGGTCGGACGGGATCGGAATATCCTCGGTCGTGCCGATCTCGTCCAGCGTGGTCGGGGCACGTCGGACGTTGTCGGCGGCGGAGGCGGTCACGGCAGAACGAGAAAGCCGCGCGGACGGTAATAGGTTCGTCGCGGGACCGTCGCCGAGGTCCCGCGACGCGGTGGTAGGCCCCTACCGGGGAGCCGGGGGGGTGGCCAGGTCGGCTTTCGTGTAGATCCGGATCTGATCCGGCACCTTGCCGATCGGTCCTAGGCGCGTGGCCACGACGATGCCGATGCCCTTCTCCTGGGCCACGTCGATCAGCCGTTGGCTCACGATCCCATCGAAGACGATGGCCTTCGCGGGGGTCGTGAGGTTGGCGAGCGTGTCGATCATCTCCTTGACCGGGGCTTCTCCGACGACCGTGTCATTCTCCCCGACGATCAGGCTCTTCGAGGTATTCTCGACCCCCGCCAGGAGGTCGAAGTACCGCTGGAGTTCCGGAGAGAGCGGAGCGGAGGGCGGGGGCGGAGGAGGTGGGGGGAGCGGCATCGCTCGGGGCGGAGGCCCCCGCTCGCGCTCCCGGTCGTCGCGGCGCCCGGTCGCACCGACGCTCCGGTCGTCCCGGCGGTCGGGCCGGCCCCCCTCGTTCTCGCCTCGCTCCTCGCGCGGCTCGCGGGTCGCGCCGGTGGACTCGAATCCGCTCATCTCCAGATACTGGTTGATGGGGATCTTGTTCCGCAGGCACTTCAATAGCTGCTTCTGGGTCAGCTCCTCGACCTCGCTGCCCCGCGGTGCGCGGGCCACGAAATCTAGGTCCATCGTCTGCAGCATCTCGCGCAGGATCAGCTCGCCGGCGCGGTCGCCATCGGTGAACGCCGTGACCGTTTTGCCGCGGGAGAGGTCCTTCACGGTCTGGGGGACGCTGGTCCCTTCGACCGCGATGACGTTCTTGATGCCACAGCGCAATAGGTTCAGCACGTCCGAGCGACCCTCGACGACGATCAGCGCATCCGCCTGGTCCACGTTCGGCCCGGCCGGAAGGTGCTCGGGTCCGTAGGTCGTGATCTCCTCGACCTGGAAGGCCTTGCGGACGGCCTCGGTGAGGTCGACGCCGACCCCCTTCGAGTCCTCCTGGAGGCGAGCGAGGATCTCCTTGGCGCGCTCGACGACCTTTTGGCGCTTGGTGATCCGGATATCGTCGACGCTGATCACTTCGATCTTGGCCCGGCACGGACCGATCCGGTCCACGGTCTCCAAGCCGGAGGCCAGGATCGCCGTCTCGACCTGGTCGAGCGAGGACGGGATGATGATCATGCCTTCGGTCTTGCCCTTGCGGCTGTCGATCTCTACCTCGATCCGGCCGATCCGACCGGACTTCTGCAAGTCCCGGAGGTCGAGCTCGTCTCCGAGCAGGCCCTCCGTCTGGCCGAACACCGCGCCGACCACGTCGGGCTTATCGATGACACCGTCGGCGGTGATGCGGGCTCGGACTTCGTATTTCGCGGCACTGGAGTCGTTCGTCATGGGTTCGGTTTTCCTACGTTGGAGAGCGCCCGCCTTGCGGGCCTTCCACCGTGGACGAACTAGGTCGACCCGGCGTCGCCGGACGATGCGCGGAGCCTACGACAGGGATACGGGCGGAACATGAGTCGTGATTCCGGATCTCCTGGCGACGTCGGGAGGGGTCCTCCTTTCGTCCCCGGAGGGGCTTTCCACCCTCGTCGAGCCGGGGAGCGTATTTAAGAGGGAGGGCGCGCGCGGATGCCGGGTCCGCGACGCTCGACGACCGCCGTCGATCGGCGCCTGTGCGCCAATACAGTCTTTATATCCGTCTCCTCTACGCGCCCTCGAGGACAGTTCTCATGGCTCGTCGCACGGCTCGCAAGGCCGCACTGATCGCCGATGTTCCCGAACCCGGAACCCCCGCTCCGGAACCCGCGCTCGCGGAGGACAGCTTCGTGACTTCGCTCAAGAACGACCTGGCGAAGGCCCAGGCGACCGCCGGGGCCAAGACCGGCGAGGACCTGTCGCATCGGGCCGACCTGAACAAGCGCCTCCTGCAGGACCTGTGGGAAGTCCACAACCAGTTCGAGGAGATCAGCGTGCACCTGACGATCGACCCGTCGCAGACGCTGTTCGCCACCTTCGCCGAGTACCCCACGAAATGGACGTTCAAGGAGAACTTCGATTTCGGCGCGGTGAAGACCGTCGAGCTCAACGACCGGGCGGCGGGCTGGGTCGGCTTCACGCTTCGATTCTGGTACTACCGGACCCCGGAGGGCAAGTCTCGCCTGCGCGGGATCTTCGAGTGGTGCGACGGGGAAAGCTACCACCGCTATTCTGGTTGGATGCGGATGATGAGCCAGGCCGTGCTCTATGACGCCGCGGAGGACGACGTGAGCGTGGGGGACCTACACCGGATCCTGAAGGACGTCGTCGTTCAGTGGTATGCCGCGCACCTCGAGCGGACCCCCGAATCGTTCGTGGCCCATCTGAAGGAAAAGTACCCGAAGGGTGCGTCGTACGCCAAGGAATCGTACCGGTAGCGTCCCGATACCGCTCGACGAGCGGGCGCACGCCCAAGGTTGAAATAACTCGGGGCTCCTGCGCGCCCGAAAGGACCTGCGACCGCGCCGGTACGGGGCGGCGAGCGTCCGGGTCCGGGGGAACCGAGTGGTCGGCGAGCTGCGCGAACACCTGGTCCATTACTTCGAAGAGCACCACAAGCTCGTGGAGGCGGGCGCGCTTCAACTGCTGCTCAGTGACCACCAACCGCTCGTCCTGTCCCAGGAGTTGATCCACCGGTCGGGCGACGCCTCGCCGCTCGTCACTCGCGAAATGGTGGAGGCGGCGCTGGCCCACCGTCGAGCTCCGATCGTGCCGTCGTCCTCGACGAGCGCGGAGCTCGCGCGTAGCGCTCCATCCAGCGCGCGCCCGTTCGAGCTCTTGCAGGAGGGGTTCACCGGACCGCCGGTCGCGACCCAACCTCTCGCCGCGTACCAGGCCCTCTTCCACTCCCGTTTCCGACAACTGGCCAAGATGCTGCGGGGACGTCCGCAACTCGGTAACCTGCGACCGATCAAGGACCTGCGAGCCTCGGACGGCGGCTCCTCGGTGATCGGCATGGTCCGGTCGGTGCGGGAGACCCCACAACGCCACCACCTGATCGTGACCGTCGACGACGAGACGGGCTCGCTTGAGGTGCTCGTGCCCAAGGACTCGCCCGGAGCTCGACTGACCATCCTCTCCGACGAGGTGGTCGGCCTGCACCTGCAGTTCTCGAAGGACGCGGGGCGCATTCCCCGGGTGGCCGCCCTCGAGCGACCGGACGTGCCGGCCCACCGGACCGTGGGGCGGTCGCCTCGCGCGCGGCGGGCGATCTTCCTTTCCGACCTCCATGTCGGCTCCCGTTCGTTCCTCATCGACCCGTGGAACGCGCTGGTGGAGTTCCTGCGCGGACACGGACCCCATCCGGACCTCGCCGCGTCGATCGACCACGTCGTCATCGCCGGTGACCTCGTGGACGGAATCGGGATCTATCCGCGGCAGGAACACGACCTCGCGATCTCCGACGTGGTCGAACAGTACGCCGAACTGGGGCGCCGGCTCGCCGAACTCCCCGACCGTCTGACCGTGGTGGCGATCCCCGGCAATCACGACGCGGTATGCCCCGCCGAGCCCCAGCCCACGCTCCCGACAAGCCTCGCCGCGTATCTTCCTCCGAACGTGCGGGTCCTTTCGAACCCCTCCACCTTCGCATTGGAGGGCGTCGTGGTCGAGGCGTATCATGGGCGCAGCTTCGACGACCTGATTCCCGCCCTTCCCGGGATGTCCTATGCGCGCCCCACCGAGGTGATGAAGCGGATGCTCCAGATGCGGCACCTGGCGCCCATCTACGGCGACCGAACGCCGCTCGCTCCGCTCCCGCGGGACGGGCTCGTGATCGACCCGGCCCCGGACATCCTCGTCACGGGCCACGCCCATACCTACGGATTCGACCGCTACCGGGGGGTGCTGCTCCTGAACGCGTCGACTTGGCAGTCCGAAACCGAGTACCAGCGCATGCGCAACATCTCGCCCGTCCCCGCCCGGGCCGCGATCGTGGACCTCGCCACGCTCGGCCTGGTGACCGCCGATTTCTCGACCGGTACCGCCTCGATCCAGGCGGCCGGCCCATGAGCCCCTACCCCCTCGACCCCGTCCGCGCGCTCGGTCCGATGCGGATCGTGCTGACCACCTACCCATCCCGCGAGGCCGCACTGCACGCGGTCGACGAAGCGCTGGCGCGTCGCCTCGCCGCCTGCGCGAACCTCCTTCCGATCGACTCCCGCTACTGGTGGAAGGGGACGGTGGAGTCGGCACGCGAGTCGCTGGTCCTGTTCAAGACGGTTCCGAAGCGGGTCGGGGCGCTGATGTTGCTGCTCAAGGAGACCCATCCGTACGGGACCCCGGAGGTCGTCGAAGTGGACGTGCCGCGTGCCGACGACGGTTACTTGCAGTACCTGACGGCCACGCTCGACCCGACCGCCCGCTCCCCGCCGATTGGCGACGGTCCTAAGCGTTCGGGAGCACGACGAGGCCGGGCAACTCGAGCCCCTGGACGAACTCGATCGCGGCGCCGCCGCCGGTCGAAATGAACTGAAAGCTCCCCGCCACGCCGAGGTCCTGCGCGACCCGGCCGGAATCGCCGCCCGCCGCGACGTGGTACCCCGGCACCGAGCCGAGCCGGACGAGAACCTCCCGCGTTCCGTCGGCGAAGCGGGGGTCCTCTGCTCGGCCAAGCGGTCCGTTCCAGAACACGGTACGGGATTTCGCCAGCAGCTCGGAGAACCGGGACCGGGTGGCGGGCCCGATGTCTTTCCCGACCGCGTCGGGGGGGATGCGCTCGACCGGGTGGGTCTCCGCTCCCGTGACCCCGGGACGCTCCACGACCAGGTCCACGGGAAGGATGACCTCGGTGCCGGCGCCCTCGGCCGCGTGGAAGAACTCGTCCACCGCGGTTGCGAGGCCGGGTTCCACCGGGGTAGCGCCCAGCGAGAGTCCCCGCGCCGCGAGGAACGGGAAGGCGAGCGCGCCGCCGATCATCAACGCGTCCGCGCGCCCGAGGAAGCTTGAGAGGAACGGCAGCTTGTCCGCCACCTTCGCTCCCCCCAGTAGCACGTCGTACGGATGTCCGGGATTCTCCACCAGCTTGGAGAGCTCGCGAACCTCGCGTTCGACCAGGAATCCCGCGAACGACGGGAGGCGCTTTGGGACACCCACGGTCGACGCGTGCGCCCGGTGCACAGAGCCGAAGGCATCCTCGACGAACAGCTCACCGAGGTGGGAAAGTTGGGCCGCGAACCCCGGGTCGTTGGCTTCCTCCCCCGGGTGGAAGCGCAGGTTCTCGAGCATGAGGAACTGGCCGTTCTCGAGCCGGGCGGAGGCCTCGAGCGCCTTGATGCCCACGATGTCATCGGCAAGTGGGACCGGCTGGCCGAGGATCGCGCTGAGCCGGCGGACGACCGGGCGCAGCGAGAACCGCGGGTCGCGCCGTCCTTCGGGTCGTCCGAGGTGACTCAAGAGAATGGTGCGTGCCCCGGCGGCCCGCAAGTGGTTGAGCGTGGGCAAGGCTTCGACGATACGACGGTCGTCGGCCACCTGACCGTTCGCATCCTGCGGCACGTTGAAATCTACCCGGACCAGGACGCGTCGACCGCGCACGGGCGCCGCCGTGACGTCCCGCTTCGCGACCATGCGTCGACGCGAGGGCCCCGGCGCTAAGAGGGTTGTGGGCGCCCGACCGACGTTCGAGCCCGACGACGAACTTCCTCGGTGATGGCCCGGGTCGCCGGAAGGTCCAGGCCGTGGACGGCCGCGATGCGGAGGATCTCGCCGGAGATCGATTCGATCTCGGTGGGCCGACCGTGGTCCAGGTCCTGGAGCATGCTCGATCGGTTCTCGGCGGTCGCCCGGGCGACCTGCTCGAAGTCCCGGGTCGTTTCCTCCTCCGAGAACTCGAATCCGGCCGCCCGGGCCGCCTGCAACGCTTCCCGAAGTAACCTCAGCGCCTCGGTATGGGCCGGCTCCTCCAAGAGTCGTCCGTTGGGGATGCCGCGAACCGCCGTGACCGGATTGATCGCCGCATTGACGAGCACTTTGCGCCAGACCTCCCGGTCGAACTGGGGCACCGTGCGCACGACGAACCCCGCGCCGCGCAGCAGATGCAGAAAGACGTTGACCCGAGGCCCCGCGGTCCCGACCGTCCCGGGGTCGGGGAGGAGGACCTCCCCCGACCCTGCCTCGCGAACCACTCCGGGCGCCACCAGGGTGGCGGGAACGGAATGCACGGCACGCACGGTCCAATCCCGAGGGGCGGTCCACCCTCCGAGTGCGAGGTGGGGCAGCGCCAACGATTCTACGCCGAGCCCGTTCTGAGGCAGCAGGGTCGGAACCGGACCGGGAAGAGCCCGGGCCAACGCCTCGGCTCCCTGCGCGAGGTCGAACGTCTTTACGGTCAGCAGAACCACGTCGACTTCCATTCCTGTGGAGAGGGTCGTGTGCGCGTGCAGGGTGCAGCGCTCCTCGGTTCGGCCTAGGATGCGTAGTCCGTGCGCCGCGATCGCCGCCACATGCTCGGACCGTCCGATGAGATCGACGGAATGTCCCGCCCGTGCGAGGCGCGCTCCGAACAGGCTGCCGACGGCCCCCGCGCCGACGACCAGGACCTTCACGGACGCCTGCGGTCTAGCCCAGCCTGCGAACGATGTCGGAAAGGCCCGCTGGCTTCCCCCAATCCCGGCGCAGCAGCTGGAGCAGGCCTTCGTAGTACCGAACCTGCTCGCGAGCCTGACGGACCTTGATGGTCAGGTACTGCTCTTCGCGCTGCAGGCGGAGGAGCTCGGAGAGCAACTCCCGCTGCGTGGCGAGCAGCGTTTCGTGTCTATCGGAGAGTGAGACTGCCTGAGGCATGGTTCACCTCTCGGTGGGTCCGGGCGAGGTCGAGCACGGCGTCGGCCGTGACCCGAAGCTTCGCCAGGTCCTTCTTGATGCGTCGCAATCGCAGTTCGAGTCGCTGACGGCGTTCCCGGACCTCTCGGAGCGATCGCTCCAGCAGCTCCATCCGGTGCCGCCACTTGTCCCGTTCCTGGACACTCAGCAGGACCGAATCCACGTCGACCATCGGGCCGCGGACGGTGAAAACGCGAATCAACTTTTCGGCGGAGGCTCCGGGCTCGATTTTGGGACCTCCGGGCCGCTGACGTTTAAGCCCGACGGGGGTTGAGGCCGGGGTCAGGAGAGCCGTTGAGCGCGCTTCGAAAGGTCGTGGTGCTCGGGGCCGGAAACATCGGCGGTTCGCTCGCCCAACGCCTGGCCGAGCTGGACCTGGCCGAGCAGGTCGTGCTCATCGATATCGTCGACGGACTGCCCCAGGGCAAGGCGCTCGATATCCAGGAATCCGCCCCGATCCTGGAATTCTCCACCCGCGTCACCGGCAGCACGTCGCTCGACGCGCTGGCCGACGCGGACGTGGTCGTGGAGACCGCGGGTCTCGCGCGCAAGCCCGGCATGAGCCGGTCCGACCTGCTCGAGAAGAATGCCGCGATCGTGAAAGGTCACGCGGAGGCCGTCCGCGAAAAGGCGCCGAAGGCGGTCTGCGTTGTCGTCACGAACCCGGTGGACGTGATGACGTACTACTTCCGGGAGGTCAGCCGTCTGCCCACGGCCAAGGTCTTCGGAGAATCCGGAACCCTGGACACCGCCCGATTCCGCACCTTCGTCGCCGAAGCGCTCCATGTGGCACCGCGGGACGTCACCGGGTTCGTGCTGGGCACCCACGGCGACACGATGGTGCCGATCCTATCGCTGACCAGCGTTTCGGGAGTCCCGCTCAGCCGTCTTTTGCCCGCAGACCGGATCGCCGCGATCGTGGAGCGGACCAAGCAGGGGGGGGCCGAGGTCGTGAACCTGCTCAAGACCGGTAGCGCGTACTATGCGCCCACCGCCAGCCAAGCCGAGCTGGTCCGCGCGGTCGCCAACGACGAGCACCGACTGCTGCCCGTCGCCGCACATCTCGACGGGGAGTTCGGGGAGCGAGGCGTGTATGTCGGAGTGCCGGTCGTGCTCGGTCGCAGTGGAGTCGAGCGCGTCGTCGAGGTCGACCTGACATCCGCCGAGCGGGCGGCGTTCTCCGCCAGCGTTGCGGCCGTCCGTGCCGACCTAGCGATTCTGGCCAACCTGGCCCGCGCCTAGGAGGTCCCGGTCGATGTCGTCGTCCGGGCCGCCGATCGCCACCCCGGTCGCGGCCATCGAGATCAAGCGACGTCTCGGCACCTTACGCTACAACACCGACTCGAAGGACCAGGCCCACATCACCGTCAAGCCGGAGATCTGCGCCCAGTGCCCGCACTCCTTCTGCACGTTCGTGTGTCCGGCTAAGTGTTACGAACGGATCGAAGGCCGCCTGGTGTTCCGGTATGAGGACTGCGTGGAATGCGGGGCCTGCGACATCGCCTGTGACCAGGGGTCGGTGACCTGGCGGATGCCGCGGGGACCGTACGGCGTGCGATACGCGTACGGCTAGGGAGCGTTCCGGACCCCTGGGGTCTCGGTGGAGGAAGGCTCTAGGGCCGCCTCCGCGAACGTCACCCGGTAATTGCCCGCGAATCCGACCACGCTGCCGGCTACGATTCCGACCCCCTGTCCGAACAATGGTGGCAGGAAGAGTCCCATCACGAACAGCACCACCTCGTTGACCGCGAGAGAACCGAGCGAGACTCCGTAGTAGAGTCCGAGTCGGTGGGCGAGTGCGTGCTGGTGTCCCGTGGCGGTACGGAATGTCCACAGGTTGTTCAGCGTGAAGTTCCACAGGGTCGCCACGGCGAAGGCGACCGTGCTCGCGATGAAATCGTCCAGCGGGTTCGCACTCCGGCTCGAGGCGAACTGCAGGAGGCTCCCGACCAGGTTGAAGGTCGGGCTCGGAGAGAGCGCGTCGAGCGTGAAGGTGAACACGACCAGGTTGACGAACACCCCGGTGAGCCCGACCAACAGGAACTTGCCGTACTTCGCCAGGAACGCGGGGCGGTCGGTCGGTCGATCCTCCTCCCGCTGAAAGACCGCGGTCGTCGTTCGAACCCACCCGCGGGCCCGCGAGCCGCCGGCGCCCATGAAGCTACCGTGCGTTGGCGTCGTCGTCCCCCGGGCCCGGACGGAGGTTCATCCACCGTCTGGGGTTCCTGTCAAGGCGCAGCTTAAAACCCCGGCCGCGGGGTCGCTCGGGCGGAGCCTCGTACGACGACGCTCGCCGCCTCATCGGAAGCCCCGCTGTTGTTCCCCTACCGGGTGCGCCCGGGACAGGACGCGATCCTTCGCGAGGTCGCCGAAGTCGCCGGACGCGGAGGTCCGCTCCTGATCAACGCCCCCACGGGAAGCGGCAAGACCGTGGCGGTGCTAGCTCCGCTCCTCGAGCACGCGGAGGCGGCGGACCACAAGATCCTGTACCTCGTACGGACCCACTCCCAGGAGGTCCAAGTTCTCCAGGAGACGCGCAGCATCAGTCACCGTCTGGAACACCCGATCCTGGCCGTCGGCCTCGCGGGTCGGGCGCGGCGCTGTTTCCTGCTGGAGAACGTGGCCGAGGTCAAGGGGGCCACGGCCGAAGAACACGGGAAACTGTGCGCGGACCGCAAGCGCGCGACCGAACGCGCCATGCAGGGAGAGGTTCCGCTCGTCCCGTCACCCGACCTTCCGGAAGGCGGGGAGATCGACCTGGCCGACCTGGACGGCTGCCCGTACTACGCTCGCGTGCTGCAGACCGACCTGGACGGGCTGGTGGAGCGGTTCAGCGCGAAGCTGCCGACCCCCCACGAGTTCGAAACGTACTCGCGCGAGGAGAACCTGTGTGCGTACGAGCTCGCGAAGAAGCTCACCCCCCACGCCCGGTTGATCACCGCCCCGTACGCTTTCTTTTTCCACCCTCACATCCGCCGGTCGCTGTTCCAGTGGATGGGGGGGACCCCGGACCGCATCGACCTCGTGATCGACGAGGCCCACAATCTTCCGAACCACCTGCGCGACCTCACGACCGTGGCCTTGCCGCAGGAATCGGTGCGGCGGGCGCGCGCGGAGATCGCCGAACGCGGCGACTTCCAGCTCCCCGACGGGCCGAGCGCGAGTCGGTTCCTGGACCTGGTCGGGGCCGCCGTCGAAGAGTTGATCCATGCCCTCGCCCGCGACGACGACGCCGTCCTCCCTCCGTCGGTCTTCGAGGACGCGCTGCTTACCGCGCTCGGGGGGACGACCCATCGACTCGACACCTGGCTCGGAGCCCTCGCCACCTGGGGTGAGAACCTGCGCGACGAGCGACGCCGCGAGCGCAAGCTCCCCCGGTCCTGGGTCCATACGGTCGCGCTGACCCTGCTATCCTGGCCCCAGCTCGAAGCCCCCGCCTATGTCAAGGTCGCCACGCGCCTGCCGCGGCCCGCGCTCGAGGCCTACGCCCTCGATGCTTCCGCGCCGGCCCGGCCGATCGCGGACTGCCATCTCTCCGTCCACCTCTCGGGGACCCTCGCCCCGCTCGAGGAATACCGGGACTCCCTGGGTCTCGGCGAGAAGACCCGGCTCCTGAACGTCCCGTCCCATTTCCCCCTGGAGAATCGCCGGTTCCTGTACGACACGAGCGTCTCGACCCGGTTCGAGGAGTTGCGCAGCGACCCGCGGGCGATCGGACGGCTCGCGGACCGTCTGGTCGAGGTGCTGCAAAGCCTCCCGGTGAAGACCGCCGTGTTCTTCCCGAGCTTCGACCTGCTCCAAAAGGTGCTCGAATCCGGACTGCAATCCCAGCTGCCCGGCAACGTGTTCATCGAGTACAGCAAGGTGCCGACCGGCGACCTTTGGCGGTCGATCGAAGGATGGAAGAAGGACCCGGAGGGCACGGTGCTGCTCGGCGTGGCCGGCGGGCGGCTATCCGAAGGGATCGACTACCCGGACGAGGAGCTCGAAGCGGTAGTGCTCGTCGGGATCCCGTATCCCCGACCGACTGCGAAACGGGATGCCCTGAGGAAGTTCCTGGACCGTACGACCGGGCACGGATGGGAGTATACGGTGGAGGCCCCCGCCCAGCGCGCCATACTTCAGGCCTGCGGACGGATGATCCGCTCGGAGAATGACCGGGGGATCGCCATCATTCTCGACCGTCGGGCCATCTCCTTCGCCGACAGTCTTCCGGGCCTCAAGCCCATCGAGGACCTGGCGAGCGTCACCCGCGATTTCTACGGGCGCCGGGCGCGCTGGTCCCCGACGGTGAACCGGTCTCCGGGGGTCCCGGGAGCCCGCGAACCGACGTCGGCCGGCCAAAACCGCTAAAAGGAGCGCGAGCCGCTCCCGGGACGATGATCATCACCCGCACGCCGCTGCGCATCAGCTTCGCGGGGGGAGGCACCGACCTTCCGTCGTTCTACCGCGCCTACGGTGGCGGAGCCGTAACGAGCGCGGCCATCGACCGATACATCCACGTCCTGGTCAACGAGAAGTTCGACCGCTCCATCCGCGTCGCGTACTCGCGCACCGAGAACGTCGAGCGGTTGGAGGACCTGCAGCACGGGCTGGTCCGGGAAGCGATGCGGGCCTCCGGCGTCCACGAGGCGCTCGAAGTGCACACGATCGCGGACATTCCCTCCGAAGGAACCGGCCTCGGTTCGTCGTCGACGCTCACCGTGGGTCTGCTCAACGCGTTGTCGGCCTATCGAGGAGAGCTCAAGGGCCCCGCCGAGCTGGCCGAGGAAGCCTGCCGGATCGAGATCGAACGCCTCCACGGGACGCTCGGCAAGCAGGACCAGTACATCGCCGCGTTCGGCGGGGTGCAGTATTTCGAGTTCCGACCGGACGACACGGTCCGGGTCGCCCCGATCCCCCTATCGACGCCGGACCGGGAGGCCCTGAGCGATTGCCTCTCGCTGTTCTACACCGGCGTGACCCGGCGGGCCGAAGGGATCCTCCAGCAGCAGAGCTCGCGCACCGAGGTCAATCGTGAATCCCTCGAGCGTTTACGCGCTCTGGCCGAATCCGCGCGGACCGCGATCGTTCGACGCGAGTGGGAGCGGCTCGGCGGCGTGCTCGACGAAGGCTGGCGCCTCAAACGCGGCCTCACGAGCGGGATCTCCAACGACGTGATCGACCGCCAGTACACGGCCGCGCAGGCGGCGGGCGCCTGGGGCGGCAAGATCACCGGCGCCGGTGGCGGCGGATTCCTGCTCCTCCTCCACCCTCCCGAACGCAGCCGTCAAATAGCGGACGCCCTGTCGCCGATGCATCGGCTGCCGGTGCGGATCACTCCGGAGGGGTCGCGGATTCTGTTCGTGGGTCGATGAGCGAAGCGAGCGGTCTCGACGCCTACGTGCGTAAGTATCTCTCCGAAGAGAAGGCGGCACTGCAGGAGATGTATCTCCTGCACGCGATGGAGCGGATCGTTCCGATGCTCCTAACGGCGCGCACCGAGGGACGCACGATCTTCTTCTTCGGCAACGGCGGGAGCGCCTCCACGGCGTCCCATTTCGTGGTCGATATCGGCAAAGCGACCATCCACGGGGACGGCAAGCGCTTCCGCTGCCTCGCGCTGGTGGACAACGTAGAGAGCGTGACGGCTTGGGCGAACGACGCGGAGTACTCCAAGGTGTTCTCCGAGCAGCTCAAGGGCCTCGCCCATCCGGGCGACGTCGCGGTCGGGATCTCCGGCAGCGGGAATTCCCCGAACGTCCTGGAGGCGGTCGCGATGGCCCGCACGCTGGGCCTCGCCACCATCGGCCTGACCGGGATGGGCGGCGGGAAACTGAAGGACCTGGTCGACGTGCCGCTCGTCGTCCCCTCGAACAGCATGCAGCACATTGAGGACGTGCACCTGCTCGTCTGCCATCTCTTGACGGCCTATCTGCGCGACGAGCAGCCCAGCCCGCCCCGATGACCGTCCGGGTCCGAGACTACATGGTGCTCGAGGTCGAGCACCTGCGCGAGAGCGCGACGATCCGCCAGGCGATCGCCCGGCTGACCAAGAGCCGTCACCACGGCCTACCGGTCACCGACCCAAGCGGCAAGCTCGTCGGCTTCGTGAGCGCCAAGGAGCTGCTGCGACACGCGGCCGAAGGCGAGACCCGCCTCGACAAGATCATCCGACCGGGTACGTACACGGCGTATCCGGATACGGGACTCGACGACGCCGCCCGCGTGATGTTCCGCTTCGGCTTGCGGGACCTACCGATCATCGATGCCGACGGCCGCCTGTGCGGCATCCTCTCCAACCTGGACGTCGTTCGGTCCCATTTCGAGCGCGCCTCCCCCGTCAAGGCGGACACGCTGAAACACCTGCTCTCCGAGCGCTACGGGATGCCCTTCTCGTTCCATCGGGGCCTCGTGCCGATCGACCGGCTCACCCCGACGCAGTGGAAGGTATTCGAGGACGAGCTCGAAGGCCGGCGCTACGAGCTCGAGCGCGGGTTCGCCGAGCCGGTGCTGGTGCTGCAGAAGGGCGACGTGTGGATCCTCGTCGACGGACACCACCGGGCCCTCGCCGCCCGCGAGATGGGGCTGACCCAGCTGCAGGCGTTCATCCTGACCAGCGAGCGTCCGGAGGAGTTCGCCCGCCAGGAGACCGGCTTCGAACGCCTCGCCCGCGAGCATCACCTCGCGAGCGTCATGGACATCGAGATCGACCGGGCGAGCCACCACCCGTTGATCGAAGTGACCACGCAGCTGATCCGCCGGTTCGAGGCGGGGGCGGCGCACGAGCCGTCGACCGAACCCTGAGCGGGGCCGTCCGCCCGACGCGCTCCCGCGAGTCGCAACCGGTAGAATAAGAAAGGCGACCGTCTCGCACGGGTGGTCATGGACGTTCCCCTCCCACCGCTGACGGTGCCTGCCTCACCGCTGCCGTACGTGATCGTCGCGGTCTCGATGGTGGGGGTGACGATCTTCTTGCTGGGAAAGGTGATGCCGCCCGACGGGCGACCACCGCTGCTGACCCAGCTCACGCTCGCCCTCAGCGTCATCGCCGGCGGGAGCTTCCTGCTCCTCGCACTGCTGTTCGTCTTCCTGAACCCGAACGCGACGGAGGCGTGGACGTACGTGCTGCTCGCTTTCAATTTCATGATGATGGTCCCCGCCGGACTCTGGTTCGTGAGCCAGATCGCGTTCCGGGACCGGCGGGTCGCGGCGGACAGCTGGTGGTGGCCCGCGCTCGTCTCCGTCGCGACCACGGGTTCGGAAGTGCTCATGGGAGTGCTGTTCGCCTACGGCGGGTCCTCGGCGCCCCTGTCGACGCTGAACACGCTCGCGCTCGGGTTCTCCTCCGTCTGGTTCCTGTGGTCCATGGCCGCGGTCATGGGCGCACTTCTCCTCTGGGCTCCGGTGTCCCGCCTCGAGCTCGGGGCGCTCGGCTCCGTCGCGCTCGCCGCCGCGGTCGCTCCATGGGTGACCGCCTTCCCGAGCGTGGGTGGGGGACTCATGGCGCTGCTGATGGCGGTCCTGTTCACCTGGCTCGCCCGACGCCTCTGGCACCGGGGCGGCCGCCCCGAGGAGGTCCCGGTGATGTTCGGTCTCGCTGCCGCGTTCCTGGCCATGACCGCCACCGGGCTCCTGGTCGCGGTCTCGGGGGGCTCGGCCCTCGCCGTGCTCGCGTTCGGGAGCACGATGGCGCTCGTGATGGGCATCGAGTCGGCGTACCTCCTCCGTCGCTTCTACCATGGCCCCCGGTTCCCCGCACGCATCGCTCGTCGCTCGGACGACGAGTCCGCCCGGACCGGCACGACGGCCCGGCCCATGTCGGTCGGCGAGCCGTGAACTTCGCGTCCGCGCTCGGGGTGGGGTCGGCTCCCCCGCTCGGCGAGGGATTCGTACATTACCCATATCAACCACCCTCAGGTGTGCGCGCCGTCTGAGGAGTATGTGACCGACGCGAGGAGTCGCGGCCCGCCTCGTGCGCTGCGTCGGGCGACCCCGTGGCTCTTGGCCGCATTGCTCCTGACCACGGTGGGGCTCCCGTCCGTGGCCGCGCTCGGAGCCCTGCCCGCCGCTCCCATGGTCGGATACGCCCGGCCGATCACTAGCCAAGGATCGGCGCTGGTCAATCTCACCGACGCCCCCGCGTTCTCTCCGCAGTTTCTCACGGTCCCGGCCGGCGGCTCCGTCTCGATCCTGCTGGAGAACACGGGGCACTACAACCACACGTTCACCCTCGCCGCGACGCCCAACGCTCGGATCGCTTCGGGGGCGCTGCCCGCGGGGGTCTACCAGTTCTTCCAACGGAACGGGACCCTCGCCAACGTCTCCCTCGCTCCGGGGGGACAGGGGTGGGCGAACCTCTCGTTCAACGCCTCGGTGGGCGGCTCCTCCTTCGAGTTCGCCTCGGTCGTCCCGTACCAGTTCCAGGCGGGGATGTTCGGTTTCCTCAATGTCACCTCGGTCGGGCCGGGCCTCCGACTCTCCGACAACACGACGGACAGCCTGCAGTTCGTTCCGAACGCGCTCGCCGCATCGCCCGCGCATTATCCGGTAGTGGTCGACGTTCTGGTGACGAACCAGGGAAGCTTCGGGCACACCTTCTCCGTCGTGCCGCAGACCAACGTCACGCTCTCCCCGACCAACTTCACCCAGTACTTCGCGGCCCACCCGGCGCTGGTCTCGGTAAACATTCCCTCCGGGGTCGGAACGAGCGTGTGGGCGAACTTCACCGTCGCCGGGCCGGGGGTCTACCAATACCTCTGCCAGATCCCGGGCCACTTCGCCAACGGCATGTTCGGGTTGCTGTACGTGGGGGTGCCGGTTCCGCTGCCGGCGGCCGCTCCCAGCACGGCCTTGGTCGAGACCTGGGTCCTCGCCGGGTCGGGCGTCCTGCTCGCCATCGGGCTCGGCCTGGCGGCGGTCGCGTCGTTCACCGGAAGATTTCCCCGGGCTCCGAAGTCGGGGTCTTACGGCGGGCACCACTGACCGTGCCGGTCGATCCGCGGGGGGAGGCGCGCCCCCTCGCTGGAATCGCGCCGGGACTCCCTTAGGTAACGATCAGGAACGAACGCATCGTCCCGTGGAACGTGCCGCAGAACTCCGTGCACTGGATCAGATACTCGGTGCCCGAGGCGACATTCGGCACCTGGAAGGCAAAGTGGTTCGTCCGGTCGGGGATCGCGTCAATCCGCACGCCGAGCTGGGGGATGTTGAACGAGTGGATCACGTCGGCCCCGGTGACGTTGACCTGGACCACCGCACCGGGAGGAGCCCATAACGCCCCCCCCGTGACGGTGTTCGTGGTCGCGTCGTAGCTGGAGTTGAAGCACGTGTTGTTCGCCGGATAGCAGAACTCCCAGTACCACTGGTGGCCGGTCACGTCCACGTACTCGGTGGGATGTGCCGGGAGCGCGTCCAGGTTGTAGAGCAGGACCGTTGAGTAGACGCTGACCCCGGCGATCAGCACGACGACCGCCAGCGTCCAGGCAACCTCGTACTTGTTAACCATAGCGCCGCCCCTTTACCTTGGGGTCGCGGAACCTCCAGATCGCGTAGACCAGAAAGGAGAACGTCACAATCGAGCCCGCGACGCTGATCGCGACCATCGCCCAAACGATACCGTTGGTCTGCGCTAGGTTCGTGGACCCGCTGGCGAGCCATGCGCCGGCGGAGAGCGCGGGTCCGGCCGCCGCGGGGAGCAGCTCCCGGCGCGGGAACGGGGGCGTCAGCACGCACCTGAGGGGAGTGTCGAGCTACATATTCCCCGCGTACGAACCGGCAAGGGAGCGCCGGTCCGTGAACCGGCGGCTCGGCCGGGCCGGCGTACGTACGGAGGGGCTTTGAACCACACCTACCGTCCCGCGGGCGGTCAGTCGCAACCGGAAAGGCATGATCGTTCGCAGATGGAACTCCCGTGCGTTCGCGGCCCTGGCGGTGCTCGTCCTGCTGCTCGTGGGTCTCGCCATCGGGGCGGCGACGCAGAACGCTTCGGCGGTTCTGGTGCGCACCAACACTTCGTCGACCCTCCAGGTCACCACGAGCGCGCCGTACATGTTCAGTCCGAACGCGATCCAGCAGGTCCCGACCAACACGACGATCAACGTGACGGTCACGGACGCGGACGCGCTCCCGCATACCTTTTCGATCCTCAATTTGGAAGGCGTCCAGTTGCCCGCGTCGGCGGACATCGCCCAGCTGTTCGCCCAGCACGGTGCGCTGTTCACGAAGAACGTCACGGGTTCCGGCGGCCAGGCGTTCGGGTCGTTCACCTCTCCCGGCCCGGGCTGGTACGAATTCGTCTGTCTGGAATCCGGTCATTTCCAGGAGGGAATGTACGGCTTCATCGCGTTCGGCATGAACCTGCCGAGTAACCTGACGGTCTCCACGGCGGCGACCGGACCCGGCGCGGCCGTGTTCATCATCATTGGAACCATCGTCAGCCTGGTGGTCATCGCGATCGTTCTCGGGTTCGTGGTCGGCCAGCGGCGCGGCTCCGAATTCGAGATGCCGCCCGAACGTCTGGGATATGCCGAACCCGTCGTGCCCGGCGGGAACGCACCGCTCCCGCCCTCGCATGTGCCCAAGGGGTGACCGGAGCGAGCGGGCCCCTCGGGGCCAGCGGAACATTCAAATGGGGCCCCTCGCATAAGCTACGAACCTCGTAGTAGGTTCGGAGACACTCGATGGCATGGGGAACGCCCAATAGAGAGCGCCGGGTCCTGAAAGCCGGACATTCGTCGATCGCGGTGACCCTGCCGAAACCGTGGGCCGAAGCGATGAACCTTCGACCCGGGGACCTCGTGGTCTTCGACCAGAACGACGACGGGACCCTCTATCTCAAGCCGGCCCCCACTCCCGGCGTTACCCCCGTCGGGGCCCCGTTCCTTGTCCAGGCCCGAGCATTCGACACCCCGGGGGTGCTCGACCGACTGATCGTCGCCGCCTACCGGGTCGGACACGATGCGATCGAAGTTCGGGCCGACGTCCCGCTCGCGTCCGAGCGGGTCGAAGAGGTCCTACAGGCGGCGCGCGGTCTCTTGGGGGTATCGGTCGTGGCCCAGGAGCCGAACCGGATGGTCCTCCAGAACTTCATCGACCCGTCGAAGTACGGGCTGCCGCAGCTCGTCCAGCGGATGAAGATGATCCTGATCGCGTTCCTGGAGGAGATGGAGAGCGTGCTTCAGCGTCAGACCCGCAGCCGTCGCCACCCGACCCTGGACGAGGAGGCCAACAAGGTCCTCGCGCTGCTCGTGCGACAGCTGTTTCTTGCGAGCCGGGACTGGGCGCTCGCGCGACGTATCGGCAGCCCGGACCCACGCCAGCTGCTGGAGTGGCGAGTCGTGGTGCACGCGCTGGAGGAGCTCGCCGGGCTGTTCGGCGAGACCCTGGCCTCGATCAACGAAGAGACTGCCAAGCTACCGGCCCCGGTGCGCCGGAACCTGGAAGGGTCGCTCGCCGAGGTCAAGGGGCACCTCAAGTCGGTCGTAGAGGCGCTGATGCATCCCTCGCTCGACCACGCCTGTGACGTCTACCACCAGAGCGGCCGTTTCGGGGAGGCCCTCGCGGCCGCGAGCATGTCCCGACGCGGCGCGGGAAGGGGACCGGCGGCCCGGTCCACAGCGCATCTGCTCCAGCGCGGCGCCGCCTGCCTCTCGCTGCTCGCCGAGCTCGCGATCGACCGGGCCGTCGCCTCGGGAACCGAGACGATCCTCGTCGAGGCGGCCTGAGCCGCTTATCTGCCCAGAGTTCGGACTGTCGTTACCCGTCCGGTCCTGCCGTACGAACGCCATATCCCACGAGCCCCAGTGCGATCGCGGAGGAAGACGGTGTTCGACTCTATCGACGATTGGCTGATCATAGCCGTAGTGGCCGGGATCCTGTTCTACGGGTCCAGCAAGATCCCGCAGCTCGCTCACAGCCTGGGGCGATCGGTCGGGGAGTTCAAGAAGGGAAAACTAGAGTCGGAGCGGGAACTGAAGGCCGACCAAGCCCGGGCGGCCAGCCCGTCCCCGCCGTCGGAGCCGGCCCACTAGTCCGGGCCCCAGACCCGGCATGCCCGAGCGACGCCTCCGGAGGGAATCGCCCCCGTCCTCGGGTCGGGCCCGAGAACGATCGGCCCCATCGTGGGGGGGCCTCTGATGGGAGACCTCCGTCGGATCCTCGAGGTCCTCGGGGAGGTGCGTCGCCGCGCGCTCCGCATCGCGCTCGTCCTCGGACCGCTCTTCGGGGCCCTCCTCCTGTTCGAGTTGCGTCCGGTCACGCTGTCGCTGTTCGGGCTCACCGTCCCGCTCGCGATCCCTTGGCCCAGCCCGTTCTACAACATCACCGCCCAGGTGTTTCACGCGATGGTCGGCTGGATGCTTCCGCCCGGGGTCGAGCTGCTCAACGTGGGCGTGGGCGACTCGATCGTAGTCCAGATGGAGATCGGTCTGTTGCTCACGTTCATCCTGGGCATGCCCTGGATCGTCCACGAGTTGGGGGCATTCCTCGTGCCGGCGTTACGCCACAATGAGCGGGCGCTCCTGCGCCAGGTCGGCATCCCGGCGACCGTCCTCTTCGCCCTGGGGACGGCGCTGGGCGTGTTCTTCCTCACGCCGTTCACCTTCCGACTTCTCTTCCGCTACGTCTCGGCGATGGGACTCGCTCCCGTGCTGGGCGTCCAGGATTTCGTCACCTTCGCCTTGCTGTACTCGCTGGCGTTTGGCGTGGTGTTCGAGCTGCCGGTCTTCGTTTACGCGCTCACCCGGCTGCGCGTGGTCAAGGCCGCCGCCTGGCGCAAGCACTGGCGCGCCGCGGTGCTCGGGTCGCTCGTGTTCGGGATGGTGGTCACCCCGGATAATTCAGGTATCACGATGCTGCTGATCGCCGCCCCGATGGTCGGCCTGTACCTCGGGGGGGCCTACTTCGCGAGCCGCTGGGAAGCCCGCGACAGCGTGCGTCGGCACCCCGCGGTGGCCGCGGGATTGGGGTGAGAACGTGGCCCTCTTCTCCGATATCGATTGGATCATCATCGCCGCGGTCGCGGTGTTTCTCGTGCTCGGCAAGGACAGTGGCCAGCTCCTGCGGACGATGGGACGGTGGTACGGCCGGGCGGGGCGACTGAAGCAGGAGCTTCTGGGCGAATTCACGAAGGCGGCCGATTTGCCCTTACCTCCGCCGGGCTCGCCGTTTTCGATCCGGGGGGCCCTGCTCGGAATCGAGCCCCCCGTGACCCACGTGAGCGGGATCCCCGCCGCGGTCCGCAGTCCTCCGGCCTCCACTCCGACCGCACCAATCGTCCCGGGGTCGCCGTGGACCGGCGGACTGCCCGCGGCCACGTGGTCGATGACCGTGCCGGTCGTCCCCACAGAGGTCGAGGTGAGCCGGTGACGACGCTCACGACCGACCAGATCGTCACGCTGACCGAGATCCTCGTCGTGCTGATGGGGATCGGAATCACCTGGGCCGTCTACCACGGCAGCGAACATGCCGAGCTTCCCGGGGAAGCGAGGATCCCCGATCCGTCCGAGGCCGACGACACGGTGGCCGACACACGGGGGAGGACGTTGCGGTGATGGAACCGTCGAGTTGCGCCTCCAGCTGTCCGTTCGTGTCCGGGCGGCCCGAGCCGCTCGGCTTCCCCGTCGGCCAGGTTCGGCGGGTCGTGATGGCCCAGCCCGGGGAGAACGGGGAGGTCGACGAGACGAAGCGCAACGTCCTCAAGCTGCTCGCCGTCGCCGGACTCGTCGGCGCCGGTGCGGGCGGATTGGCCGGCGGCGCGTTGCAGTTTATCCAGCCGCCGACGATTGGGATCTCCAGCTATCCGCGGGTGCAGCTGATCGACGTCGACGGTTCGCCGCTCACGGTCGCGAAGGTCGAATCCGAATACAACGTCGAGACGAGCAGCCTCTACCTGTTCAACTACCCGCTCCGCAACGAGCCGAACTTCCTCCTGAACGTCTACCCGGCCTCCGGCGCCCCGAACGCGCAGGGGACCAACGGAGCCGACAACGTGGTCAACGGGATCGGCACGCACAAGTCGATCGTTGCCTTCAGTGCGATCTGCCAACACCTCGGATGCCCGGCGCCCGCGATCGCGTTCTACCCTCCCGGGACCTGTCCGAACACCCCGGGGGGCAAGTCGTTCTACATCCATTGCTCGTGCCACGGGTCGACCTATGACGTCACCGTCGGGGCTTCGAACCTGACCGGGCCGGCGGTGCTACCCCTGCCGCAGGTGGTCCTCGACACCGACGGCGCCGGTAACATCTTCGCGGTCAACATGACCCCGAACAGTCCGCCGGTGAACGGACATCTCGACACCCTGCAGGGCGACTACCCCGTCGGTTCGACCTCGCAGCTCGCCAAGGAATCGCCGGTGATCTTGTGCAACTTCCTGTCGTAGGAGGGTCTCGGTCGTGACGTTCTCGAACTGGTACAACCGCACCCTGAATCGGATCTGGGGGTTCGTCGAGGACCGCACCTCGATGAAGAAGTGGGCCCTGCGGCCCCAACCGGAGTTCACGTTCAAGCCGTCGTACTGGACGGGGGCATTCGTCGTGAACGCCTTCCTCTATCAGGTCATTTCCGGCGCGCTGCTCTTACTGTACTATGAACCGAGCACGGCTCCGACCCTGACGGCATGCGGTCAGACGGCGGGAACGTACTCGACGGCCCCGGCCGCCTGGTGCTCTACGTACTACATCCTGCACTCGGTCCCGATGGGCTCGCTGCTGCTCTCCACCCATCTGTATGGGGCGTACGCGATGATCTTCCTGATGTTCGTTCACTTCTTCCGGGGCTACTATCTCGGGGTGTACAAGGCGCCGCGCGAATTCTCCTGGATGGTCGGCACCCTCCTGATGGTGATGACCCTCGGGATGGGCTTCACCGGCTATCTGCTGCCGTACACCCAGCTCTCGTACAACGCCACCAACGTCGGGATCGTGCTCGCGCTTCGCCTCCCCACGGTCGGTCCGCTGCTCGGACCGTTCATCCTAGCGGACGGCACGTCCCAGGGCCTGCTCTCGCGCATGTTCGACGCGCACGTGCTCCTGATCCCGCTCGCCTTGGCCGGTCTTCTCTACGCCCACATCGCGCTGTTCGAGTCGCACGGCATCGCTCCGCCGGCCACCTCGGACCCGACCCAGCGCCGACGGTTCACCGAACGGGAGGACAAGAAGAGCGTCCCGTTCATGCCGCACATCTTCTTCTACATCACGAAATGGGGCCTGCTGTACGTCGGGCTCCTGCTCGGGATCGCCGCCCTGTGGCCCTGGGACCTCCCGACGTACGTCGGCAACCTGGCGGCCGCCGGCGTGGTCACCGAGCCGGACTGGTACTTCCTCTGGCTGTTCAAGCTCGTCGACTTCGAAGGGGTCACCCCCGTGCTCGCCATCGGCGCGACCAACGTGCTGCTCGTGTACATCCTACTACTTCCGTTCCTGGACCGGTCGAAACGGACCCACCCGCGCGACCGTCCGCTGTTCATCTGGCTCGCGACGTCCCTGGTCGAGTTCTTCCTGCTGATGACGGTCTGGGGAGGCGAAACCCCGGGGGTCCAGATCACGCCGATGGGAGTGGCCGAGACGCTCGGCCCGGTGTTCGTGGTGACGGGCCTGGTCGTCGCGATCTTCCACTGGCGGTATCGACGCAGCTACCTGCGTCGCCTGGCCGCTCGCGCGTCCCCGTTCCCGGGCGTCTACACGATCGCCAATGCCCCCGCCCCTTCCCCGGCGGCGGCGTCGGAGGCGCGGTCCAGTGAGTAGCGGTGGGGAGCGTCCGAAGTGGAACACGGCCCCGATCTGGGGGATCCTCGCGGTCCTGCTCGTCTTCGGCACGGTAGGAGCCGCCACGGTGGTGTACGGCGCTCTCGGGGTGCTCTCCGGCCAGGCCTGGGACCTGGTCATCCTCGGCCTCGGGGGCGTCGTGGCCTTCCTTTCGTTCCTGTTCATGGCCGGTATCCTGTATCGTGTCGACCGCTACCGCGGGGCGAACCAGCGGAGAGTGGAGTTCTTTGAGTAGTCCATCGACCGAGTCGGACTACCCTGCGACCCAGAACCGGGTCCTCGACCTGTACACGGCGGTGACGGTGCTGATGCTCCTCGGGATCGCGGTCCTCATCGTCTATTCCCTCCGGCTCGGTGCGATCACGGACCCAGGGGTCCAGGAGTCGTTCGGGCTAGCGGCCGCGCTGATGTTCGTCATGGCGGCGGTGGTCGTCCACATCGTCGACCGGACCTACCGGGTCTGGCCGCTCGGCCGGCGATTCCGTCCCTCGCCCCCCGGGCCTGTCACCGAGGCCGGTCAGTTGCGGTTTCTCAAGATCCTCGTTGTCGTCCTCGCCGGGGCGGCCATCGCGTACGTACTAGGGGGACTTATCGCGTGACGGGAGAGAGGGGGCGATGACCGATCTGACCGTACCGCTCACGGTGATCGGCCTCGTGGCCGCGCTCGCGGCCTTCCTGCTCTACCTCATGGGCTACCACGGGCACTGGGTCGTCCCCACGGTCAAAAAGTGGCTGTTCACCACCGACCACCGACGCATCGGGGTGATGTACATCGCCACCGGGGTGATCTTCTTCTTCATCGGAGGGATCTACGCCACGCTGATCCGCACCGACCTGGGCTTCGTCCAAGCGCTGGGGATGGACCCGCAGACGACGCTCGGGATCACTCCGGACGTCTACTCGACCCTGTTCACGATGCACGGCGTCCTGATGATCTTCATGTTCGTCATGCCGGTCCTCGCCGGCTTCGGCAACCTCCTCGTGCCCTCGATGGTCGGCTCGCGGGAGATGGCGCTCCCCCGGATCAACGCGATCGCGTTCTGGCTGATCCCACCGGCCGGCGTGATCCTGATCCTCTCGAACGCCAACGCCGGGTGGACCGGCTACGTGCCGCTGTCCGTCCAGGCCCCGGGCAACGGCATCGACCTCTGGATCCTCGGGCTGCACATCCTGACCATCTCCTCGATGCTCGGCGCGATCAACTTCCTGGTCACGATCGTCAAGCACCGGGCGCCCGGCGTCCACTACTGGAACATGCCGCTGTTCGTCTGGGCGACCCTGATCAACTCCGTCCTGCTGATCTTCGCCCTCCCGTCGCTGTCCATCGGTCTCACGATGGTCCTCACCGACCGGCTCTTCCACACGCAGATCCTCGCCGCCGCGAACGGGACGCCGCTCGGCGGGGCGCTCCTCTACCAGAACGTATTCTGGTTCTTCGCGCACCCCGAAGTCTACGTGATGGTGCTACCGGCGTTCGGGCTCATCTCCACGGTCCTGCCGAAGCTCGCGCGCAAGGACATCTTCGGCTACGGGGCGATGGCGGTCGCACTCGGCGTCTTCGCCGTGCTCTCCTTCGCGGTCTGGGAGCACCACATGTTCGTGACGGGGATCTCGACGAACGTACGGTTCGTCTTCATGCTCGCCACGATGGCGATCGCGGTACCCTCCGCCGTCAAGACGTTCAACTGGGTGGCCACCCTGTGGGGCGGCCGGATCTGGATGGCGGTGCCGATGTGGTTCTGCATCGCGTTCATCAGCGGGTTCGTCATCGGCGGTCTCTCGGGGTTGATGCTCGCCTCGATCCCCGTCGACTACCTGTACCACGGAACGTACTTCATCGTGGCCCATTTCCACTACATCATCCTCGGCGGGACGTTGATGGCGATCTTCGCGGGGATCTACTTCTACTTCCCGATCCTGACGCGCCGCTGGTACAACCAGCGCCTAGGACAGATGCACTTCCTGCTGACCTACGTCGGGATCAACCTGTTGCTGTTCCCGATGTTCATCCTGGGGGCGGAGGGGATGCCGCGCCGCGTCTACACGTACCTGTGGTCGGGCAATTTCCAGGCGCTCAACTTCCTCTCCACCCTCGGAGCGTTCGTCCTCGGGATCGGTCAGCTGATCTTCCTGTTCAACATGGTGTACAGTTTCTACGCGGGCGATCCGGTGACGACGTCCGACCCGTGGGGCGAGGAGCTCGCGGTGAAGATGACCGGCCCGGTGGCCGTGCCCGCCCCGGTCCGCGTACCGACCCCGCTGCCGACCGCGACGCCGGCCGAGGCCCCGTAGCGGTGGTCGATGCGCGGCCATGACCTGTTCCGGATCGCCACCGTGGTCGCCTGCCTGCTCTGCTACACGACGATCCTGCTCGGCGGGAACGTCATGGCCAGCGACAGCGGACTGGCGTGCCCGGACTGGCCGTCGTGCTTCGGGAACGGGAATCTCGCCCCGGCGCTCCAGGGCGGCGTGGCGCTCGAATGGAGCCACCGCGTCGCCGCGTTCTTCCTTTCGGTGAGCATCCTGGTCGTCGCGCTCCTCGGGGTCGCCTACGAGCGGATGCGCAAGGTGCTCCTCCGTCTCGCGCTCGGCGCGCTCGCCCTCGTCGTGGCCGAGGCCCTATTGGGCGGCGTGGTGGTCGAAAGCCAGTTGAGGGTGACGCTCGTCCTCCTCCATCTCGGCCTCGCGACCGCGTTGTTCGGTCTGTTGCTCGTCCTCGTCCTGCTCGCGAACCTGCGCGAACTGCCCCGTCGGTGGGTCGAGTGGGCCCGACGCGCTTCGGACGAGATGCCCGAGCCCGGACGCTCGGCTCCGCCGGCGGCGGGGGAACCGTCGCGCAGCGGACGCGAACGGCCGATCGGCGAACCCCGGGAAGGCTAAACCGTCCCCGGCCCTCGGTAACTCACGCTCATGGCGGCCCCGTCCGACCGTCCGGTCGCTTCCACGGCCGACGCACGCTCGACCGTCCCCCGGGACGTCTTCCAGCTGGCGAAGCCGGGAATCACGGCGCTGATCTGCCTCGTGGCGGTCGGGGGCTTCCTGCTCGCCTCCCCACGGTCGATCGACCTCGTCCGCCTCGGGGTGCTCGTCGCGACCGGTGGCGCCGGGTCCGCCGGAGCAGCGATGCTCAACCACTACCTCGACCGCGACCTCGACCGGGGGATGAAGCGCACCCAGCACCGACCGCTCCCCGCCGAGCGGATCGTCCCGAGCGGGCTCGTCGCGGCGCTCGGGCTCGCCTTGCTCGGCGGCGGGATCGCCGGGGCCAGCCTGTTCCTCAACCCCCTCACGGGGTTCTCCATCTTCCTCGGCGGCCTCACCTACGTGGTCGTCTATACGCTGTGGCTGAAACGTCGATCCCGCTGGAACATCGTGATCGGCGGGTTCGCCGGCAGCGCTCCCGCTCTGGCGGGGAGTGCCGCCGCCGTTGGGGCCTGGACTCCCGGCGTGCTCGCGTTCGCGCTGCTCGTCTTCCTGTGGACCCCGCCGCACTTCTGGAGCCTCGCCCTGCTGCTCAAGGACGACTATGCACGGGCGAAGCTTCCCATGCTGCCCCGAATGGACGACCTGGCCTACTCGGGGAAGGTCGTCGTGGTCTCGGCGGCCCTCCTGGTACCGGCCGCGCTGCTCATCGGTTGGGTGGGGGCGGTCACCTGGCCGGTACTGGTCGCACTGGTCGCGCTCGGGCTCGTGTTCGTGGCCTTCACGTTACCGCTCTGGACCCACGTGACCCCGCGGGCCGCCCGCCGCGGATTCATCTATTCGGGACCGTACCTGTTGTTCGTCATCGTCGCGATCGGGCTGAACGCCCCGTTAGTATGGGGCGGGTTCGCCACCGGGTTCTGAGCGGGCACGCGGTTCCGGGCGGGTTGAGCTTATCTCGGCGCGCCGGCTCGGTACGTCCCGATGCCCGAACCCCATCTGGTCGGAGGACCCTCCGACCGGCTGCGTACTGCGGAGACCGTCCTCAAACGCCTCGGTTACTCCCGGGTGCCTCCGGGCCGCAAGGCGGCGGTCGAGCCGGCCTTCTGGGTCCAGGAGGCCGGCGTGCCACGACGTACGTTCCCGGTCTTCGTTCCGCCGGGCGGCCCAGCGACCGTCGCGCAGGGGATCGACCGGTGGGTCGAGGGCCTGCGCGAGGAGCATGCCCGCACGTTGCGCGCCATCTTCGTGGTGCCGAACGATGCCGCGGCGGAAGCGGCATGGGCGCGGCTCGCCCACAGCCCCGGGTCGACCATCGACCACGAGGTCTCGATCCTCGTCGTGCCGCCTCCGGACCGAGAGGCCGAACCCGCGCACTTCCATCTGCGGCTCGCCACCCCCCAAGAGATCCTGCGGTTCGCTACGGGAATCGTGGTCGGGCTCTTCCGTCGCGCCCAGGCCTCCGAAGGTTCGAGCCAGATCGATTTCGAGGAGCTCCTGGCGACCCTGAAGAGCCGGTTCGGGATCGACGTCCATCGTTCCCTGCGCGTGCAGTCGGACGAGGACGCCCTGTTCCTGCTCTACCAGCTCGCGTTGAGGGACAGTTACGCGCCGGGCGACCCCGGCGCGAACCTGCACCTGCTCGTCCTGAAGCCGAGCGGGCCGGCGGCGCGCCTGCCGTGGTTCGCGGCGTAGGCATCGCGCACGAACCGAGCTATTAAGAAGGGCGTTTCGCTCGCACCGGCCGACCGATGAGCACGGATTCCTCGGCGTTCCGAACCCCGTACACGCCCTACCCCGGCAGTTCGACTCCCCCCGCCCACGTCGGACCAACCGAGGGGAAGGCCGACCTCTGGACGTTCTTCTGGCTCTCGCTCGTCAACACGCTCATCATCGCGGTGTCGGGCATCCTGACCTGGTGGCTCGTCCGCTAGCGCGACGCGCCGGGCAAACCATTATCTAACTCGGTCGGGTCCGCGCGCTTCGGCACGGTGTGGGGCCGTGGGGTAGCTTGGACCATCCTTCTTGCTTGGGGTGCAAGAGACTCCGATTCAAATTCGGACGGCCCCATTTTTCCCCGGAAGCGAACCCGCGCAGCCCCCTCCTAAACCGCGAGTGTCGACGCGATTTCGTCCTAGGTCGTGGTCGATACGGGCTCACCGGGCTCCGGCTCACCCCTGCGAAACCCGGAGCTGGACCGATGGCCAGTCGAAATCCTTCGGAGGGAGGGCGGACGGTGAGAGGGGCGAGCGGGTCGAATCGCCATGGACGGCCGGGTTCGTTGGGCACTCCACCGAGCCTCGTCACCGAATAACGCCGTGTCCTCGAATTGGCGGAGCTGGACGGATCGGACCTGCTCCGGTCCGCCCGCGCCGCCCCGCGGGTCGCGCGTGGGTCCTCATGTAGATGCCTTCGCTGTCGGCGGCGGATGGCGCGAAGGTTCCTCGACGAGCGACGGCGCGATCCGTACTATCGGGCCGCCCAGCGGCAGGGTCTTCGCTCGCGTGCCGCGTTCAAGCTGGCCTACCTTCTCGACCGTTTCCAGCTCGCGCGACCGGGAGCCCACGTGCTCGACCTCGGCGCCGCGCCGGGAGGCTGGTCGATCGTCGTCCGGGAAGCGGTCGGCCCGCGGGGGGTCGTGGTCGCGGTGGACCCACGGCCGATCGACCCGATCCACGGCGTTCGGATCGTACGCGGTCGCGTCGGCGACTCCGCGCTCCGGGCGAAGCTCGACGGAGCGCCGTTCCAACTCGTCCTGTCCGATATGTCTCCGCGGATCAGCGGGGCGTACGCCACCGACCACGCCCGTTCCGTCGCGCTCGTGCGCGAGGCGTTTCTCCTGGCGCGCGCCGTGCTCGCCCCCGGAGGCAAGTTCGTGGCCAAAGTGTTCGACGGGGACTTGCTCGACGGACTCGAGCAGGAGCTTGCGACGTCGTTCGATCGTGTTCGACGCACCAAACCACCGGCGTCGCGCGAACCGTCGTCGGAGATCTATCTGATCGCGGTCGGTTTCCATCCGCGCAGCGGCCGAGTTCGAGGGCCGGACACCGTAGGACCCGTTCCCTCGGCTCCCGCTATATAGGTTCGGAGTTTACCCACCCTCCCCCCTTTTGAGGCTTGATTACTCGTGATCCGGTTCGGACCCGCGGGGATCCCCCTTTCGTGCAAAGGACGCACGTTGAGGGACGGCATCGCGGACGTCCACCACCTGGGCCTCACGGCGATGGAGGTCCAGTTCATCAAGGTCAACCCGCTGACGCGGCTCGCGCTCGACGAGGAGCTCGGCAAGCTCGCTCGCGAGCTCGTGCAGCAGCTGGTGATGAGCGTCGGCCCCGCGGACCACCAGGGGGGCGCGCCGAATCTCGCCACGATCACCGCGCCGATCAAGCGACGGGACTCGCTCACGGCCCTGACCTGGAGCCTGGCGAAAGACTACGCCGACCTCCAGCAGACGAAGGCGCTCGCCCGGGCGCTGGACACCGACCTTACCCTCCACGCGCCGTACTACGTCGACTTCTTTGGTTCCTCCGACGCCCGCGAACAATCGACCCGACAGATCCAGTGGGCCGGGGTCCTTGCGCAGGGGCTCGGCGCCCGGCTCGCCGTCACTCACCTCGGATTCTTCGGACCCGGAGAGCGGGCCGACTCGATCCAGGAGCTGACCGAGATCGTCACGGACCTTTCCGACTGGCTTTCGAAATTCTCGAAAGGCGCGGTCCGGCTTGCGGTCGAGCCGAGCGGCCACCCGGACGTCTTCGGTTCTCGCGAGGAAGTGCTGGAGCTGGTGCGACGGGTCAAGGGGGTCGTGCCCGTGCTCAATCTGCCCCACCTCGCCGCCCGCGAACGCACCACGTTCGACACGCCGGGGCAGCTCGACCCGCTCATCCGCCAATTCGTGGAAGCGACGAACGGGCCGCTGTACCTCAACTTTTCCGGGGTCGAATTCTATGGGCCCGGGGAGTTTCGCCTGACGCCGATCAAGCGCGGCCTGGTCCGCTTCGACCCCGTGGCCGAACTGCTGGCCGAGCGCGACTACGATGTCACGGTGATCTCGAGCTCGCCGCTCCTCGAGCACGACGCGATGTACATGAAGCTCCTGTACGAGCGCGCGCTCACGCGCCGTTGGACCAAGTTGCACGCGCCCCCGACGCCGAAGACGAGCCCGAAGCCCGTCGCCGCTTCGATCCGCCCGGGGACCAAGCCGCCCCCGCCGCGCCCTCGTCCGGTCGCGGCTCGGACCGCGCGGCCGAGACCCAAGAAGGAGGTGCGTAGCCGTGGCCACGGCCGCCGATGACACCGGGTCGACCTTCGTCCGCGCGGAACGATACATCGGCGAACGGGTGACCGCCGTCCTGGAACGGATCGACCCGAAAGCGATCACGCGGGCGGTCGAGATCCTGACGACCGCGCCGCAGATCTTCGTCTACGGAGCCGGCCGCAGCGGCATCATCGGCCGGGCGTTCGCGATGCGACTGGTCCAGGCCGGGCTGCGCGCCTACGTCATCGGTGAAAGCGTGACGCCGATCGTACGTCGGGGCGACGCGGTGTTCATTCTTTCCGGCCAGGGGGAGAGCTACTCGTCGATGCAGACCGCGAACATCGTCCGCCGGGAAGGCGCGGAGCTGATCGTGCTGACGTCGCGCCCCGGCTCGAAGATCGCCCACACCGCCACGCTGTTGGTCCTGATGGAGTTCGCCGAGGAGCCGGACCGGCCGCGCTTCGCTCCCCTCGGTACGCTGTTCGAGTCGGCCAGCCTCCGCCTCACGGATGGCCTGATCTCCGAGCTCCTGCGCGCTCGCGGTGAGACCGAGGAATCGATGCGCCGGCGCCACGCGATCATGGTCTAGCTACCGCGCTCGGACCAAACCTTAAGCGGCCCATCTCATCCGGCCGGACGTGCCGCGCTCCAACTTCAAGCCCGCCCCGACCCTCATTCCGGTCCCGTCGCGTTTCTTCGTCACGAGCGGCAAAGGCATCAACAAGACCAGCGAGCTCAACGCCTTCGACCTCGCGCTCTTGCAGGCCGGGATCGGAGAGCAGAACCTAGTGAGCGTCTCCTCCGTACTACCGATCGGAATCCGTCAGATGGACCGCGAACCGATCCCGCGGGGAGCCATCACGCACGCGGTGCTCTCCCGGCATGGCGGCGGAGAGGGCGAGGTCATCAGCGCCGGGATCGCCTACGCCTTCCGGACCGACGGACAGGGCGGGTACGTCGCCGAGGGTCACCTCCACGGCACGCAAAAGTCGCTGAAGGAATTCCTGAAATGGCGCATGGAAGAGATCGCCCATTTCCGAGGGGTGGAGCTGCGGCGGATCCGCTACCGCGCCGAAGAACTGTCGATCCCGATGGACCACTACGGGGTCTGCATCGCGGCGTGCATCTTCCTTCCGTAGGGCCCGGCGGGCGAGCCGCTACAGCAGCTTGCGGAAGAGCAGCTTGTCTTCCAGGCTTCCATCGATGGCCAGCTTGCGGGTCACCAGCGCCTTCATCGGCCCGATCTCCTTCTTCACGAGGCCGTGGAACGTGGCGGTGTCGGTCGTGACCGTCAGGTCCGGCTTCGGGGCCGTGCCCGTGCGCAGGTTCGTGAGGCGGCCCTTCGCGAGGTCGACCGCGTAGGTGCCGCCATCGGTGAGATGGATCTGGATCGTCCGCTCGAGACTCTGCAGTTCCTCGGCCGTCGCCGGATTCCGTTCGGCATGCCGGTTGAACCGGTCGACCACCGACGCCAACGTCTCCTCCACGGTCATCGCTCGAATGCGTCCAGCGTTGGACCCGGTCGACGGGGCTTAACCCTTTGCATCGTGGACCACGACGCGCGCACCCACGCGGGGATCCGGGGCTCCCGCGCGAGGCGCGCGCGCAGGAACTCGATCGTGCGCCGGTCCGACGGGTACCCGCTCCCGAGTCCTTCGCCCAAGAGCCGACGCAGGCGCGCGATCGCGCGGTCCCGGCGAACCTTCGCCACGATCGACGCGGCGCCCACGACCACGTCATCGCGGTCTGCGTGATGCCGGGCCACGATCCGAATCGAGGTGCCCGACCAGCGACCGACGTCCCGAGCGAAACGACGCACGTCCGTGTCGCAGGCGTCGACGTGGGCCTCGTCGGGACCCAGCCGGGCCACGAGCGCGCCGAACGCGCGTGCTTCGAGCTCGTTGAGTCGTCCCCGGGCGACGTATCGGTCGATCTCCCGAGGCGGGAGGACGATCGCGTCGCGCTCGCCGATCGACGGGAGTCCGATGTAGATGCGCTCGCGTTCGTCCGGGGTCAACGCTTTCGAGTCGGTGGCCCCGAGCACCACCAGTCGGTCGACGCGGTTGCGGTCCACCAGGAACCCCCCGACGACGAGGGGCCCGACGACGCTGCCCCGCCCCGCCTCGTCGATCCCGAGGATACGCACCGTGGTCCTTCCCGTGCCGGATCACGCACGCCAACTCATTAAGTCCCTCGAGGCTGGGCGGGGCATGACCCTGGACGGGCTGGTGGTACCGGTCCCCACCCTTTTCGCGGATGACGGCGCCCTGGACTCCGGCCGCAACGCGAAGTTCGCCCGCGGCCTCTCGGACGCGAAAGTCGACCATCTGTTCGTCCTCGGTTCGCTCGGAGAGTTCCCTTCGGTGACGGAGGCGGAACGCGCGCGTCTGGTGGACGTTGTGGTCGAGAGCGTCAGCGGCCGGACCGACGTGTGGGTGGGGTGCGGGGCCCCGTCGACCCGCCAGGCGGTCGCCTTCGCCGAGCAGGCGGAATCCGTGGGGGCCGCCGCCGTGGTGCTCGTCCCCCCGTACTACCTCCATCCTCCGCTTGCCGCTGTGGAACGTTACTACCGTGCGGTGCGCTCGGCGGTCACCTTGCCCGTCCTGGCCTACAACATCCCCTCGCTGGTCGGCTACGCTCTCCCGGCGTCGCTGGTTCACGGACTGGCCCGCGCGGGGGTACTCGCGGGAGCCAAGGACACCTCCGGTTCCCTGGAAAGCGTCGAAGCCTATCTTACCGGAGCGCCGGAGGGCTTCGCTGTGTTCCCGGGGGACGACGCGCTGGCGAGCGCGGCGATCGGACGCGGTGCGAAAGGCGCCGTGATGGGGATCGCGAACGCGGCGCCCCGGCTCTGCGTCGAGCTGGTCGCGGCCGCTCTTTCCGGGGACCGGACGCGAGCTGGGGAACTTCAAGCCCTGGTCGATGCCCTAGTCGAGGTCGATCGTCTCGGGCCGTTTCCCGCGACCGTGAAGTTCCTCGCATCCGAGCTGCGGGGGGCCGAGGTAGGGTACCGTGCCCCCTACGACGTACTCACCGGGGAAGAGGCGGACTCGGTGCGTGCGCGTCTATCGAAGATCCGGGACCGGCTCTCTCCGTTCCTCGGCCGGTGAACCATGCGTGCGCTCGTCGTGCACCCCCCCGCGCCCGGAGTGGAGTTGATGGATTGCCCTGTACCGCTCCTCGCTCCCGGAACGGTGCGGGTCGCGGTCGTGGAGTGTGGTGTCTGCGGCACGGACCACGACATCGTGGAGGGCAGGTACGGGACGCCTCCGCCGGGCTCGTCGTTTCTGATCCTCGGTCATGAGAACCTGGGCGTCGTGCGGGAGGTGGATGGCCGGGTCACCGGCTTCGCTCGCGGCGACCTCGTGGTTGCCACCGTTCGCCGGGGATGCGGACGTTGCCGTTTCTGCCGGGCGAACCGCTCGGACTTCTGCGAGACGGGCGGATTCACCGAACGTGGCATCGGCGGGGCCCACGGGTACATGGCGGAGGAGTACGTGGAGCTGCCCGAGTACCTGGTCGTGGTTCCGTCCGCGCTCCGAAACGTCGCCGTTCTCCTGGAGCCGCTGAGCGTGGTCGAGAAGGCCGTCTTCCAGGGCCAACGCGTGCTCGACCGCAAGGAGCCCACGCCCGGCCAGCCGAAAACCGAGACGCCCACCGCGCTGGTGGCAGGCACCGGCGCGATCGGGATGCTGGCCGCGTTCGTGCTGACCCTGCGAGGGTACCGCGTGACCGCGGTCGACCGACATGGCAGCGACACCCCGGTCGCCGCGCTCCTGGTCCGCGCCGGAGCCACGCACGTGAACGCGGCGACGGGACTCGCCGCACTCGGCGGCGCAACCTTCGACCTGGTGATCGAGGCGACCGGTTCCGTCACGGTCGACTTCTCGCTCATCGACCGGTTGGCGGCCAACGGGGTGCTCGTCCTCACGGGAATCCCCGATGCGGCCGAACCTCCGGCCAGCGTACCGGCCGGCCTGCTCCTCCGGGATCTTGTGCTCGGGAACCAGGCGATCGTCGGGTCCGTGAACGCGAACCGCACCTACTTCGAATCCGGACTCCGCGACCTGACGGTGATCGAACAGCGGTGGCCCGGCGCGCTGGAGGCGATGATCTCGTCGCGTCGGCCGATGAGCGAGTTCCAGGACGTCCTCGCCCGGCGCGCGGGCGGGACGATCAAGACCGTGCTCACCATCAGCTCCGGCGACCCTGTCGCTCCGCCGTAAAAGGTCATATACGCCACCCCGCTCGGACCGCACCTCCGAGGAACTCCGATGGGAATCTGGCAGGGCCGCTCTCGACGCAAGCGCACGGGCGGCCGGCTGCGCCCGATCCGCAAGAAGCGGCGGTTCGAGATCGCCCGGGAACTGCAACAGGCGACGATCGGAACCGGAACGGTGAAGAAATACCGGGTCCGGGGGGCGAACCGCAAGTTGCGCATCCTGACCACGCAGACGATCAACGTGTTCGACCCCGCGACCAAGAAGATGCAGCGGGCCAAGGTGATCACCGTTCGAGAGAACCCGGCGAACCCGAACTACGTTCAGCGGAACATCATCACGAAGGGAGCGATCCTCGAGACCGACCTCGGCCTCGTGCGGGTGCGTTCACGTCCGGGCCAGGACGGCGTCCTGAACGGGGTACGCGTCCCCACGCCGACCACCGCGTAGGGCCGGGTCGGCGGGGCCGATGCCCGAATTTTTCTACGTCTACCCGGCCTACCTGGGTCAGGGGCTCTCGCGCGCGGACGGTCGCCGGGTCGTCGCGGGCGACGCGCTCGCCGAACTGACCGTCGATGAGATCGCTCAGGCGGCGAAGCGCCTCGGCTACAAGGCAGAAGTACAGACCGACAAGCAGTACCCCCGGGACACGAGCAGCCTCGTCGGCCGAGTCAAGGTCGCCAAGCATGCCGGGGTCACGAAAACCCAGTTCCTGCACCTGCTGACCGCCGAGCTGCGTGCGCGCCGGCCGCCCCGGGGGAAGACCTAGATGGAAGAGCCGGGCACGGTCTACTTCACGGGAACTGCCGGCGCGGGCAAGACGACGTTCGTCCACGCGTTCGCCGATTGGATGAAGACGGCCGGCTACGATGCGACGGTGGTCAACCTCGACCCGGGCAACGAACAGGACAATTCCTGGATGGATGTCGATATTCGCGAGTGGGTACGACTGGCGGACCTACAAGACGAGTATGGGCTCGGTCCGAACGGAGCCCAGGTCGCTGCGGCCGACATGATCGCGCTGAAGGTCTTCGAGGTGAAACAGGCCGTCCAGGAGCTCAAGTCCGATTACGTCCTGATCGACACCCCCGGCCAGATCGAGCTGTTCGCGTTCCGCGAAGCATCGAAGGCGATCGTCGATGCGCTGAGCGGGGACCGCTCGCTCATTGCCTACCTGTTCGACCCGGCCCTCGCCCGCACCCCCGGTGGGTTCGTCTCGCTCCTGATGCTCGCGGCGACCCTGGAGTTCCGGTTCCGTCTACCGATGCTCAACATCCTGTCGAAGTCGGACGTGCTGACCCCCGATCAGCTCGGGGAGATCATGAGCTGGTCGGACGAGCCGGGGCAGCTCTACGAGGCGGTCACGCGCGACGCCCCGACGCCGGACGTGCAGCTCTCCACCGAGCTCTTTCGCGCGATCGAGGCGATGGGACCGCTCATCGGCCTGGTTCCGACGTCCGCCAAAGACGGCACCGGCCTCGAAGCATTCTACCGGTCGTGCCAGCGGGTCTTCGCCGGGGGCGAAGACCTCGAGCCGTCCCATGCCCCGACGAGCGACTGACGGTCAGCCTTCGGTGAAGAACAGCCCCATGCCGGCGGACGCTGCGTCCTCTTCGTCCTTGAATCGCCGATAGAGCGCGTCCGCGGCGGCGCCGGTCAGATGGGTGCCGACCGCGGCGAGAAGTTCCTCGGAGCGTCGTACCGCGTCCGCCGAGCCCTCCACCAGCGCGTAGACGGTGTCGACGGGGCCGCCCATCGCCGCGGCGTCCCGGACCTTCTGGCTCTGCCGTGAAACCATGTCGTCCCTCAGAACGCCGTCAAGTTCCGTGCGTTTTGAGGAGGGGACCGCGAAGATCGTCCACGCCATGCGGCCCGCCGACCCCGCTCGCCTATATGGGCTTGTGCGGGGGTAAGCTACCGAGGAGCCTCCTCGCACGGGAGTGGAGCATGTTCGCCCGGACCACCGACGCCCCGATCCTTCTGCTGGGGGCCGCCCACGTCGTCGACCTGGCGGACCCGTTGCGTCGCGTCCTCGGCGAGCGGACGCTGGACGGGGTTGCGGTCGAGCTCGATCCGGAGCGGGCGGAGGCGCTCCTCCACGCGGACGCCCCATCCCATCGACGTACGGCCGGCCCCCTGTTCGTTCGATTCTGGAGCTTGATCCAGCGACGGCTGGGGGCGGAGATCGGGGGCGGAGTGCCCGGCGCGGAGATGAAGGCGGCCGCGCTCTACGCTCGGGACCGACAGCTTCCGCTCTTCCTCATCGACGACCCGATCCGGGCGACCCTCGTCAACCTCGTGCGGTCGATGCCCGTGAAGGAACGGGTCCAGCTTCTGGTCGGCGCGACGGTCGGACTGTTCATTCCGGCGCGGGTCGTGGAGCGGGAGATGGAACGTTACGTCCGCGCTCCCGAGGAGTACGCCGCCGAGCTCCGGCGGGCGAGCCCGACCCTGGCCCGCGTCCTGATCGACGACCGCAACGAACACATGGCGGAGCGGCTGATGCAGCTGCGCGGCAGCGGCTACGGCCGCATGGCGGTCGTGGTCGGCGATGCGCACCTCCCCGGATTGAAGGCCGCGCTCGGCCGGCGTGGCATCCCGGTCGAGACGATCTCGTTCGGCGAGCTCCGCGGAACTACAGGACCTGCGTCGAGCCCTTCGTCGCCTCGGCCACCGCCTTCGTGAAGGCGTCCGCGAGCGACGCCACTTCCGGGTCCCGGTGATCTTCGAGCGTTCCAGCGTCGCCGGCCGCGGAGATCGCGGGAACGATCGGCAGATGAGCGAGCACCGGTATCCCGTACTCCTCACCGACCTTGGTCACGTGGCTCGGGCCGAACAGTTCGATGCGAGTAGCACAGTGCGGACAGGCGATCCATGCCATGTTGTCGACGACGCCGAGGAGCGGAACGTGGAGGTCGCGCGCCATGTTCATCGCCTTCTTGACGATGAGCGCCGCCAGGTCCTGCGGAGTGAGGACGAACACCATGCCATCGATTGGGATCGTCTGGAAGACGGTGAGGGGGACGTCGCTGGTGCCCGGCGGCATATCGATCAGTAGAAAATCCAACGCGCCCCAGTTGACCCCGCCGAAGAACTGCGTGATCAGTCGGGTCACGAGCGGTCCGCGCCAGATCACGGGAGTCTGCTCGTCCTCGACCATGAACTGGGAGGAGACCACGTAGATCCCGGTGCGGGACACGGCCGGTTCGATCCCTTCGCCCCGGTCCATGAGGGGGCCCGAGAGGCCGAACAGCTTCGGGATCGACGGACCGGTGATGTCCGCGTCGAGGATGCCGACCCGCTGACCCTGACGGCGGAGCTCCGCGGCGAGCAGCGCGGTCACCGACGACTTGCCCACTCCCCCCTTCCCACTGCCGACCGCGACGACGTGTCGAATGCCCCCCTTGTCCATGCGCTGCAACACCCCGCGCCCGCCGACCGGGCGGGGAGGCGGCGGGCGGCCGCCGGGTGCCGGGGAGCTCCCCGGAGGCGCTCCGCCGGCGTTCATCGCGCTTCGAACGGGGGTGTGGATATATAACGGACCGCCCGTGCGGCGCACCGGCTATCGGAAGTTCGACATGAGCAGATCATCGAATTCGGAGTTGGACGAGCTGTTCTGTCCGGCTTCGGTGGCGGTCATCGGAGCCTCCAACACGCCGGGGAAGGTCGGGACGGCCCTGTTCCGCAACATCCTCCAGGCCGGTTTTCGGGGCGTGGCCTACCCCGTCAATCCGTCCTCGAAGAGCGTCTCCGGGGTCCGGTGCTATCCGAGCGTCGCGGAGCTCCCCGAAGCTCCGGAGCTTGGGGTCGTGATCGTCCCGGCTCCGGGCGTCGCCGACGTCGTCGAGCAGCTCGGCCAAGCTGGAACGAAGGGCGTCGTCATCATCACGGCGGGATTCCGCGAGGGGGGTCCCGCCGGAGCACTACTCGAGGATGAGGTCGTCCGACGCGCGAATAAGCATCACATGTCGCTGGTCGGGCCGAACTGCTTCGGGGTGCTGAACACCCACCCGGACGTGAGCCTGAACGCCACGTTCAGCGAGACCCTCCCCAATCGGGGGAACATCGCGTTCGTGTCTCAGAGCGGGGCCCTCTGTGCGGGTATCCTCGCCTACGGAGCGGCGGAACGGATCGGATTCTCTCGGTTCGTCTCGGTCGGCAATCGGGCGGGGATCGACGAGAACGATCTTCTGTATTCCCTCGGACAGGACGCCGCTACCAAGGTGATCCTGCTCTACGTGGAGAGCCTCGCCAACGGCCGTCGGTTCCTGGAGGCGGCCCGCGAAGTGACCGAGACGAAGCCGGTGCTCGTGATCAAGAGCGGCCGGACCGCCGCGGGCGAGCGGGCTGCGAAGAGCCACACCGGTTCGCTCGCCCAGTCTGGACGCGACCAGCTCTATGACGCGCTGTTCGACCAATCCGGAGTGCAGCGTATCGATACGCTGGGCGACCTGTTCCGGGCCGCCAAGATCTTCGCGAGTGGCCTGACGATCGACGGACCGCGGCTCGCGATCCTGACGAACTCCGGTGGTCCGGGGATCGTTGCCGCCGACGCGGCTATCCGCAGTGGGCTCGAGCTCCCGCCGCTCGCTCCGGCCACCCAGGCGGCCCTGGCGAAGCGACTCCCGGACATCGCGGCCGTCTCCAACCCCCTCGACATGACCTCCAAGGTCGGACCCGAACAGTACCGGGACATGCTCTCGGCCCTCCTTGCGGCGCCCGAGATCAACGGCGCGCTCGTGATCGCGACTCCCACCGGGACGATGACCGGCGAGTCGGTGGCCCGGGCGATCCTAGAGGTGAAGGGAACCACCAGCAAGCCGATCGTGGCCTGCCTGTTCGGCTTGACGGACCTCTCGAACGAGGTCAAGTTCCTCGAGGGACGGGGGATCCCGTCGTTCACCTTCCCCGAAGAGGCGGTCCAGGGTCTCGGCAGCCTCGCTCGGTACCACGCCTGGCGGATCCGACCGCGGACTGCCGTGCGCACGTTCCCGGTCGACCGCGCCGCGGTCGCCGCCGCACTCGACCACGCCCGGCAGTCGGGAACGACCGTGCTCCCCGAGTACGCAGCCCGTTCGTTGTTGGCGGCGTACGGATTGCCCTTTGCCGCGTCCGCGCAGGTCCGTTCCGTCGACGAAGCGGTACGGGCCGCGGATTCGATGGGCTACCCGGTCGTCCTCAAGGTCGCGTCCCTCGATATTTCTCACAAGACCGACGTCGGCGGAGTGATCATGGGCATCGAGAACGGCGACGCGTTGCGGATGGCGTGGGAACGCATGCATCGATCGCTCGAAGCATCGGTCCCCACGGCGCGCATCGAGGGATTCGAGGTCGAGGCCCAGATCCTGGGGGGTAGAGAGGTCCTCGTCGGAGTCCAACGGGACCCGAGCTTCGGACCGATCGTCGTGTTCGGCCTGGGGGGGATCTATGTCGAGATCCTGCGGGACGTAACGTTCCGGATTGCGCCCGTGCGCACGCTCTCCGCCCAGCACATGATCGAGTCGGTGAAAGCCTTCCCGATGCTCAAGGGGGTACGCGGCGAGCCGCCGAGCGACATCGCCGCGCTCCAGGAAACGATCGAGCGCGTCTCGCAGCTGGCGGTCGACCTGCCAGAGGTCGTAGAGATGGACATCAACCCGCTGATCGTCCGGGCGGAAGGGAAGGGCGTCGTCGCGGTCGACGCGCGGGTCGTCCTCGCTCCGTCTTCCAGATCGGGACCGTCACCTTGAGCTCCTCGATCAGGTAACGGGCCGCATCAAATGCGGCTCCGCGGTGGCCGCAGGCCGCCCCGACGATCACGGATACCTCCCCGACCCGGACCCGACCCAGACGGTGCCAGAGAACGACGCGGTCCGCGGCGAATCGGCGGCGGGCGGTGCGCTCGATCCGGTCGAGCTCCCGCCGGGCCACGGCCGGGTGCGCCTCGTAATCCAGGGCGGTCACCCGACCGTCCTTCGAACGGTCGGGTCGGACGCGGCCCGCGAACAGGACCACCCCACCCAGGTGGCGCCCCCTCAGGTCCTTCATCGCCGCAGCGATCAACAGCGGCCGCCGGGTGAGCCGGACTCCCATGCCTAACCTCCCCCGTACGGAGGGTGGACGGCGAACTCGTCTCCGGGCCGAATACGACCGGTCAGACCGGTGAGGTATCGTCCGTTGCGTACGAACCGGCTTGCGTTCAACGTGGGTCGGAGTCGAGGGTACTCGGCTCCCAGACGACGGACCAGTTCTCGCGTCGAGAGTCCCTCCGCCGGCACCGGCCACTCGACGATTGAGCGGCCGACTACTTTCCGGGCCGAGGCGAAGAGTAGAATTCGGACCGGATCGGCCGCGCCGGGCATGGACCTCCCTGAGCTCTGCGTGGTTCTAAGGATTGACGCTGAGAGGACCCGGGGTGAACCGGTTTCCACTCGCATCCGGCTTTCCCCCTCCCGCATAACCGCTTAATACGAACGGACGCTGAAATCCACCATGAACGAGATCACGGTCCGGGTCGGGGGCCAGGCGGGCGACGGCATCGCCTCGCTGGGAGAGTCAGCGGCCCGTGGTTTCTCGCGCATGGGACTTCACGTCTTCGGTCTCAATGCCTATCAGTCGGTGATTCGCGGCGGTCATGTCTGGTACCAGGCCCGGGCCTCCGACGCGCGGGTCTACTCCCAGGGCGACCATGCCGACATCCTGTACGCCCTCGATCGTGCCACCGTGGACATTCACGCCGCCGACCTACGGTCCGGCGGTACCGTCATCTTCGACCCGGAGAAGTTTACGCTCGCAGGCACGCAGCTGCCGGCAGGGATCACCGCTCTCGAATTGCCGACCCTGGCGATCGCTCGCAAGTACACGAGTCAATCGATTCTCCAGAACGCGAGCGGATTGGGGGCCCTGGCGTATCTCGCCGGCATCCCGCTCGACGTGCTGCATCCGGTCCTCCGCGACTCGTTCGGCCGCAAGGCCGATGACGTCGTGGAGTGGAACATCGGAGCGAGCACCGACGGCTATCAATACGCCGCCCAACACGCCCAACCCAGCTCCCATGTTCTCCCCCGGGGAACGGAGCCTAAGCTCCTCATGCACGGCAATGCCGCGCTCGCCCTGGGCGCGGCCGCCGCCGGATGCAAATTCCTCGCTCAGTACCCCATGACCCCTGCGTCCACGATCATGCATTGGATGGCGGCCCACTCCCAGTCGCTCGGGGTCGTCGTCAAGCAGGCGGAAGACGAACTCGCCGCGATCCACATGGCGATCGGAGCCTCGTTCGCCGGGGTCCGTTCGATGACCGCGACCAGCGGCGGAGGATTCTGCCTGATGGTCGAGGCGCTCGGAATGGCCGGGATGACAGAAACCCCGGTGGTCGTCGTGAATTCGCAGCGCGCAGGCCCCTCCACCGGCCTGCCGACCAAGACCGAGCAGGGCGACCTGAACCTCATGCTCGGTGCGGGACAGGGGGAGTTCCCGCGCGCGATCCTCGCCCCGTCCAACCCCACCGAAGCCTACCAGGCGATCGTCGATGCCTTTCGCCTGGCCGAGGACTGGCAGACCCCGATCCTGGTCGCGAGCGACCTGCACCTTTCGGAAAACCACATGACCGTCGACCGGGCGGGGATCGACCTCAACGTTCCGGTGCCTTCGTTGTTCTCGGTTCCTTCGAACGGTCACGATTACAAGCGCTACGCCTACACGGAATCCGGGGTTTCGCCCCGAGCGATTCCGGGGCAACCCGGCCTGCAGTTCAAGGCGGGCTCGGACGAGCACGACGAACGGGGCCATCTCATCTCCGACGTGCACTCCGGGATCCCGCTGTGGGTCACCGAACGGCAGCGGATGATGGACAAGCGCATGCACAAGCTCCAGGGACTCGTGAAGGCCGTTCCCCCTCCGGTGTTCGAAGGGCCCACCGACGCCCCGCTCACCTTCGTGGCCTGGGGTTCGACCGTCGGGGCCGTGCGCGACGCCATGGTCGTCCTCTCCGAGCAGGGACGGCCGACCAACTTGTTGCGTTTCCCGACGGTCTATCCCTTGGACGCGGACGCGGTGCGCGCGGCCTTTGCCCGTACGCACCGTACCCTGCTGGTCGAGGCCAACTACTCCGGCCAGTTCGGCCGGCTCCTTCGCGCCGAGACCGGGGTTACGCTGACCGAACGTCTGCTTAAGTACGACGGAGAGCCCTTCTTCCCCCACGAGATCGTGGCCCGCGCACGGGAGTTGAACTGACATGGCCGACTCGTCCACGCAACCGCTCCCCGCCGAGCTCGGAACCCCGTTGCCCCTGATCGGGAAGTCGGACACGAAGCCGACCTGGTGCCCGGGCTGCGGGGATTTCGGTGTGATCGCGGCGATCGAAATGGCGGTCAAGCGGCTGAAGATCCCGAGCCACAACCTCGTCATCATCTCCGGGATCGGATGCTCGTCGAATCTCCCGCACTTCCTCTCGTCGTACGGTTTTCACGGCATCCATGGCCGGGTCCTTCCGGTCGCCGAGGGGATCCGCTGGGCCAACCACGGCCTCACGGTCATCGGTACCGGGGGCGACGGGGACGGCTTCGGCATCGGGGCCGGCCACTTCGTCCACGCCATGCGACGCAACGTCGACCTGACCTACGTGACCATGGACAACCAGATCTACGGCCTCACGACAGGCCAGGCCAGCCCGACCTCCACCCTCGGCCAGAAGACGAAATCGACCCCGAACGGGGTGATCGAGAACCCGATCGACCCCATCGCCCTGGCCCTCGCCAGCGGTGCGACGTACGTGGCCCGCGGTTTCTCCGGGGACGTCAAGCACCTCGCCGACCTCGTCGCGAACGGGGTCCAGCATCACGGGTTCGCGTTCGTCGACGTGTTCAGTCCGTGCGTGACCTACAACAAGATCAACACGTTCGACTTCTTCCGCCAGCGGGTCTACAAGCTCGAGAGCGCCGGCCACAATCCGACGGACCTGGTCGCGGCGTGGCAACGCGCCCTGGAATGGGGCGACAAAATCCCCATCGGGTTGTTCTACCGGACCGACAAGCCCACCTACGAGGACCTGGAAGAGGTCCTCGCGGCCGGCCCGCTCGCGCTGCAGCCCGCCGGCCTCCATGGGAAGGACCAGCTGCTCGACGAGTTCATATAGCGTCGGCGACCCCCCCGCCGCCGGCGCCGGTCCGCGCGAACAGATACGCGTCCCCCTGGTTCCATATCTCGGAGAACGCGGCGCGGTCCGCCAGGAGCGGCGCAGGCGAGAACGCGGGCCAAAGCACCGTGCTGTTCCCGGTGACGATGATGAACTCGACGTCGAGCGAGGCGAGAGCGGAAAGTCCGGCCGCGTCGAGCGTTGCGTTCGAAAGCTCATCGACCACGAGGCGGTACGACGCGTTGATCCACGGCCATCCGGGCACCAGCGGGTACAGCAGAACGAAATCGCTCGCATACCCGGGCAGGAAGTCCCCCGCGCTCCCCGGGGCGACGAGCACCCGCGCCCCGGACGGAAGGTGCGAGCCAGCGTAGTCCAGCAGCGCGAAGTCATGGGCGGTGACGTTCCCGAAGTCTTGGTAGAGCTTGTTGAGCACGGGCGGGAGCGCGGTCGGCGTCAAGGCAACGCCGGGCACGACCACGACCAGCGCGATGGCGAGTGGCAGGAGGACCCGCAAGGTACCGTACGGAGCTCCCGCCCGAAGTGACCCCCGCCTTCTTGCGGGTGAAGAAACGGGGGGAACCGGTTCCGGGGAGGAGAGAGTGCCGTGAAGGCGTTCGAGCGCGAGGAGCAGGGGGACCGACGCGACCGTTACGTACAGGGTGAAGAGCCACGTCGATAGTTCCGCGGCGCTCGTGATGCGTCCGAAGGCGACCGCGGAAGCCCAGCCGGACGAGGAAACCCAGAGGACCGCGAGCAAGGCGACGAGACTGACTCCGCCCCCGATGACGAAGGTCCGGAACTGCTCGAGATAGCGGCCCAGGGCGGAGTTCCGACCGACGAGAACGAGGACGGCCAGACCGAGAGCGATGAGTATCGCGAGCTCGACTCGCAATGAAGGTATCGGCGAGAGCTGGACGTCCTGGGTGCGGAACAGGAACGGGTCGATGTTCCCGATGAATTGGGAGGTGGTGATTCCCACGGGGTATCCTGACGGTGCGGGGGCGGCTCCGGGAACGAACCCGGGGCTGGCGAATCCCTGGGCCAGCACGTACAACGAGGGGAGGACTCCCACGAGCGCCGAAGCGAGTGCCGTACCCCAGCCGAGGAACCAACGACGGATGTGGCCCCCGTAGACGGGGTGCGCGAGCAAGCCACCGAGGAGCAGGGCAGGGAAGAGCCACTCGGCGCCGACAGGGTTCATGGCCGCAGAGTACCCGGCCAACAGTCCGAAACCGAGCGCATCCGCGAACACCGGGGGAGGTGAGCGCAGCCAGCTGGCCGCTTCTCCCGCGAGGAGGAAGACGAGCGGAAAGGCAAACACGAAATCGTTGCTGCCGGCGACCATCCCGCGGGTTGCGGGGGCAAGCCAGGCGAGCATGAGGGCCATCGCCACGCCGGCCCGTTCGCTTCCGAACATCCGACGACCGAAGACGAACCCGCCGAGCGGGGCGAGGGCGATGAACAACGGGGTCACGAGTAGGCTCGTCCGTGCCGGCGGGAGACCGAACACCAGTTGGGCCCAGCCGAGCCATACCGTCGTCCCTTGAGGATACAAGATCGACGTGGTGGCGTACGGTCGAAAGAACAGAGGGATGGTATGGTTGTGCAGGAGGAGTCCCGTATAGGTGGTCAACAGTCCGGAATCGAACGTATTGCCCGTCCCGACCGGGTCGGCCAGCGCGAGCTCGATCGCGAACAAGGCCGCCGCCGACCCGAGGACGAGCCAGTACGTCGGTCGGGCCAGCGGTCGCAAGGTTGAGATGAAAGTGGTCGACCGTCCTCTGCGACCTCGCGAGAGTACGTACGCCGCAAGTCCGACCGCTCCAACGATGGGCAACGCAAAGACCACCGGAGCGAGGAACAGACCGAACGGCACGGCGGCGAGAAGGTAGAGAACCGCCCCCCCAAGGTAGAAGTCGAGCAGGGTGCGCTGGATCGGTTCGGCCTCTCGCCAGGCCGGAATGCGCCGTGCGGCGAGGAGTCGAACGAACTCCCCGAGCACTGCGGCCGCGCCGGCCCACAGAAGCAGGCCGAGGGCCCAGGTGGCCGGGGCCGGGCCCGGAAGGCTCACATTCGCCCGAGCGGCGCGCCCCCTAAAAGACCCGTGCGCTACGGATTTACCGCCCGGACGCGCGCCGGGCTAGGGCGAACGGCGTGGGGATCGATTCTAAGGCGGGGGTCCGAGAAGGGCTGTCCAGCGTTACCCGCGGTACGCTGTTCCTGCTGATCGCGACCCTGTGTCTCGTCGGCCTGAACTTCATCTCCCGCGTCATCGTCGTTCGCAGCATTTCGACGAGCGACTGGAACGCGTTCGCATTCGGTCTGAGCCTCGCCGCCCTGCTCTCCTCGTTCGGCACGATCGGTCTGCCGAGCGCCGTTGCTCGCAGCATCCCCTACGCTAGCTCGGATGACGAGCGACGCACCATCGTGCGGGGCACGCTCATTATCGGCAGCGCTAGCGCCCTGGGGGCATCCGCACTCCTGTTCCTGCTCGCTCCCACCATCGGCTCTGCGCTGGGCTCCGCCGCGATCGGTGTGGCCCTTCGGTTTTTCCCCCTGGCCCTGGCCACGTCGATCCTCGCGTCGCTGATCGTATCGATCTTTCAGGGCTACGAGGACGTCACGCCCAACGCGGTGTTCGTCCAGATCATCAATCCGGCACTGTTCGTCGTGTTCCTCCTCGTCGCGATCGTCATTCCACCGTTCGGCATCAATTACACCGACGCGCTCGTCACGTATGCGCTCGCCAACATCGTCACCCTAGGACTCGTCGTGGTCTACGCGTGGCGCCGACTCCCCTCGCGGCTTCCCCCGGGGCCGATGGCGCCCGAAGCGCTCGGACGCCTTCTCCGGTTCGCTGCGCCGTTGTTCATCGTGGGTGTCATGGCCAGCATCACCAGCTCGGGGGACACGTTGATCCTGGGGGTCTATCACGAGACCCAAGTGGGGACGTACGCGGCCTCGCTCACCCTCGCTCGACTGCTACAGATTGGGATCGGCGCGGCGGCGTACATCTTCCTGCCGGTCGCCAGCAAGTTCCTTCGCCAGGACGATACGCGCTCGATCCAGGTCACGTACGCCACGGTCACGAAGTGGATGATCATGGTCTCGCTGCCGCTCTTTCTGCTGTTCTTCTTCCTTCCGAGCGCGTCGCTCGGGTTCGTGTACGGTTCGGGCTACACCAGCGTGACCCTGCCCCTCCAGATCGCCGTCGCCGGCGCGTTCGTCACTTCCGTTGTCGGGCCCGCGACCACCACGCAAGTGGTGTATGGCCAGACCCGCTTGTTGGCCTACAACGCTATCGCGGCGGGAGCGGCGGACCTCCTTCTGTCCTTCGCGTTGATCCCGACCTATGGCTACGTCGGTGCCGCGATCGCGTGGACGGCCGCGAACGTCATGTTCGCCACCCTGTCGCTCGTGGAGCTCATCCTGCTGTCCGGTGTCCACCCGTTCCAACGGCATTTCGTCGTTCCGTTGCTCGCCACGGCGCTACCGGTCGGGCTGGCCCTCGGAGTACTCCGGCTGAACCTGCCGTACTTCGAACTGATCGGTCTAGGTCTGGGCATCGCGGCTCTGTTCGTCGTGCTCGTGCTCGCGACCCGGAGCGTCGACGATGGGGACCGTCTGCTCCTGGAAGCGATCGAGCGGGTGGTCGGTCGTCCCCTGCCCTTGCTCCGCCGACTGGGCCGGTTTGCCCTGCGGAAGCGTGGCGAGTGACCCGGCCGACGCCGAGTGGTCCCGCGATTCGCGGACGTGGTCGACCAAAAGGAGAAGCACCCCGGCTCCGAGCAGGAAGAACACGTACTCGGCGAGCGTGTTCGCCGCGGCCGTGCTGCCGAGGGCGTCGACCGCGGCCGTGGCGACCAGGAGCACCAGGGCCGCGCCGATGGGATACCTAGGGTCGAGACCCGCCCAGACAGAGTATCCCATGTACGCCGCGAGGAGCGCCAAGAACGCTTCGACGAACGGGAACGACACACCGGCCCTCGATTCCAGAGCGGACTCCGGCTCTAAATCGTATCCCGTCCGCAGGCGCGCCGGGCGGACAATCGTGCCGGTTCACCCGTCTCGAGCCTCGCGGTGTGACCGCATCGCCTCCCTCGTCAGGTTTACATAGGCCGCACCGCATGGTACGCCGGGGAGAACAGCTCTCGGGAGTTGACTGTCGTGGGTCGTCGAGCAAGCCGCATCGTGCCACTCGCTCTCGGCCTGGCCATGCTGTCGGTCGTCATCGCGGCTGGATTGGCTCCCAACACCGGGGTCGTACAGGCCCAGACGAACTCGCCGTACAACCAATCGTCGTCCTCGGGCCTTTCGCCCTACGAGTACCTGGCGATCGCGGCGGTCATCATCATCGCCGGCCTGCTTCTCGCGCTCTTCCTGCTCAGCCGCCGTCGCCGGCCTCCCCCCACGAACGGCCCGCCGGTGATTCACCCATGGCAGGAGGGAGGCACGCCTCCCCCGGGCGGGGGGTCGCCGCCACCGCCGGGGACGGCGCCGGCCTATCTCGAGACCCCGGAGGACATGGCCCACGCTCCGCCACCGGTGGCGGTCACCGCCGGTGCCGCCGCGGCGGCGGGCGCGACCGTGCCAGCCGCGGCCGAGGGTGAACCGGATATCGACTCCCTGATGGCGGAGCTGGACAAGATCAGTGGCGAGATCCTCAAGCGCGCGCCCAAGAAGGGCAACTCCGCGGCCACCGAGGGGACGGAAGAGATCGTCGACCGCTGAGGCGGTCGTCCCTCCGCGGGCGAGGCTTAAGAGGCCCGGTGGGGTCGATACTCATGATGACACCGAGCACCGGATCCTCCGAGGAGGACCGCCTCCTGGCCGAGCTCCACCGCGCGGTGGCCGTGACGCCCGTACGCCCGCGCGAGATCGAGGTGGGCATCGCGTTGTCGATCGCACTGGGCCGCCAGCGCCCCGCCGTCGCGTGCGGGGGCTGCCAGACCCCCCTCGAGTTCGAAGGGATCCCGGCGCGAACCAACCCTCAACTTTCCACGCCGTTCCGACTCCTGTTCGACCAGTCGGGCGGGTCGTAGCGGTCCCGAGCGAGGGAGGTAGGGCCACCTGACCTTCTCCATCCTGGGAACGGTCACCCAGTTGATCGTGACCGTTATGCAGACCGCCGGGCTGCCGGGGCTGTTTGCCCTGATGGCGGTGGAGAGCTTCGGTTTGCCACCGATCCCGAGCGAGGTCATCCTACCATTCACTGGGTTCTTGATTGTCGATGGCACGTTCCCGCTCGTCGGGGCCGTAACCGTGGCGCTCGCGGGAGCCATGGTCGGTTCGTACGCGGCCTACGGGGTCGGTCGATGGTGGCGCCAGCGGATCACCGGCCTCGGAATCGGACGCCTGCGTCTCGAGCAGCGCCATCTGGACCGGGTCGATCGTTGGTTCGCGCGTCACGGGGAATCCACGGTCGGCCTCGCTCGGCTCGTGCCGGTGATCCGCAGCTACATCTCCTATCCGGCCGGCACCGCGAGGATGGAACCGGTCCGGTTCGGCGTCTACACCCTGCTCGGGTCGATCCCGTTCACGCTGGCCCTGATCTACGCGGGCATGGTGCTGCGCTCGAACTGGGATTCCGTCTCATCGTACTTCGCGGTGTTCGACTACCCGCTGATCGCCCTGGTCGTCGTGGTGGTGATCTACCTGGTCCTCCAGATCGTCGGGGTGCTCGCGCCTAGCTGGCCGCCGCGTCTAGCGCGGCGGACGCCGACCTCTGTCCCGGTCGACCAAGAGATCGGACCGCCTCCCCCCACGGTCTAGTAGGGAGCGGGACGCATCCGGTCGGCAAATTCCGGTCGCACAACGGCTCCCGAAGGTCGTCCCACGAACTCACCGTCCTCCACGATCCGCACCCCGTCCCGGTAATGCTCTCGAGGCACCACCGCTTCCCAACCTTCGAAGGCGGTCCATCCGCACGGCGCATGCAACGTCCGCGCCGAGAGAGGGCGACGGGCTGTGAAGTCCACGACGAGCAGGTTCGCCCGGTGTCCCGGTGCGATGCGACCGAGCGGCTGGCCCAACCATCGCGCGGGCCGGTCACACGCTGCGGCGACCAGCACACCTAGGTCGAGTTCCCCCGACCGAACTCGGGCCAGCAGGATCGGGAGCATCGTTTCGACGCCCGGCATCCCGCTCGGAGCTCGGTCGAAGTCGAGCTCCTTCGAATCCGACGAGTGCGGAGCGTGGTCACTGGCGAGACATGGTATCGCGCCGCTTCGGAAATCTTCCCAGAGCGCGAGGCGCGCCACTTCGGAGCGCAAGGGAGGGTTGACCTTGAACCGGGCCCCCGTTCCCGAACGCTCGGATAACAGCAGGTGATGAGGGGTCGTTTCGAACGATACGCCGGCGGCGCCGAGCCGACGGGCCACCTCGACGGTGGTCACGTGCGCTACGTGGAGTCGAAGGCGTGGGGGGGGCGGCAGGAGCCGGTCGACGCCCCGGGATTCGGCCGTCGGGGGGCGACAGCGGTTCCAATCCACCGGGTTGCGGGGAGGCACTTCCTCCCGGAACTCGAGCGGCTCCTCCGCGTGAACCGTAACGGGGAGGTCCAACCCCGCGAGACGGCGGAACAGTTCGGTCGTCTCGGCCGGTCCGGGAGCCTCCGCGATCCCAGTGGTCGGGCTCAGGTAGACCTTGAACGCGCCTGCGGTCTGGGCCAGGCGCTCGATGGCCTCCGGGCGGGTCGGGCTCGCGTACAGCAACACGTCTACCGCGGCCCGCCCGGAGACGAGACGAGCCTTGTCGGCGAGCCGCTCAGAATCCGTGATGGCCGGCGTGTTGTTCGGCATGTCGCCGACGAGCGTCACCCCCCCGAGCGCCGCGCCCAAGGTACCCGTGGCGAGATTCTCGGCCTCGTCCGGACCGCCCGGCTCGCGGAAATGGGCGTGGAGGTCGGTGGCTGCAGGGAGGATGATCCCCTCTCCCACGTCCCGGCGCGGGGCCCGGGATCGGATCCTTCCCACCGACTGTATTCGACCTTGGACGTCGATCCCGATCTCGACGGTCTGGAGGCGACCGCGGACCAGCGCCCGGCCGGCGAGTATCCACTCCGGGTCTCGCGGTGCGGAGTCCTCCTCCGATCCCGAACCCGAGGGCATCGGGTCGTGGCACGGAAGCGTACGTAAAGAAAGCGACCCCTCCCGGCAGGCCAAGCGTATTTCCCTATCCGGGCATGCGACGTCCATGGGTACCGCTCCTGCCCGCGGCCGGTGGAGCTACGCGGCAGCCGGTGTCGACGTGGCTGCTCGGTCGCACGCGCTCTCGGCCCTATTGGCCGGGGTACGGTACAGTCCCCCGCCCACCCACGGGCGACCGGTCGACCTGCCGGGCCACTATGCCGGATTGGTCCGCATTGGACGTGAGACGATCGCCGTGACGACGGACACCGTCGGCACGAAGGTGCTGTTGGCCGAGCGCATGCACCGTTGGGAAGAGGTCGGGGAGGACCTGGTCGGCGTGAACGTGAACGACCTGGCGGCCGTCGGGGCCCGACCGGCCGGCCTCGTGGACACGATTCTTTGTGCTCGGCCGGACGAGACCGCATTCGCGGGGATCGGTCGCGGCCTCGACCGGGGGCTGCGCGCAGCGCAGTGTGCGCTGCTCGGCGGAGAGACCGCGGTCGTCCCGGACATCGTCACCGGGGTCGACCTCGGGGGAACCGCGTTCGGCTTCTTCCCCCGAGGTCGTCGACCGGTCACCGGAGCGCGCATCCGGCCCGGGGATCGGATACTCGGCATTCCGTCTCGGGGCCTGCACGCGAACGGGTTCACCCTGGTCCGCCGGCTCTTGGACGAATCGCAGGTCGAGCTGGAGCGTCCCCGGCCCGGAGGCGAGCTCGCCCTCGGCAATGAGCTGCTTGCGCCGACCCGAATCTACTCCGGCATCGCCGACGCGATCGCCGATCGGCCCGAGACCCACGGCTTGGCCCACATTTCCGGTGGCGGAGTGCGGAATCTCGCGCGTCTGCATCGCCGGCTCGCGTTCGTCCTCGACGCCTGGCCCGAGCCCCCCTCACTCTTCCCGTGGGTCCAATCGCTCGGTCACCTGTCGGATGAGGAGATGTACCAGACCTTCAACATGGGGGTCGGGTTCATGGCCGTGGTCGCGCGCGAGCACCTGTCCGAGACCCGACGACGGCTCACTCGGGCGGGGGCTCCGGACTCCGTGGAGATCGGTCATGTCGAGCGAGGGTCGGGCGTCTCGCTTCCCTCGCTCGGGTTGCGATACGCCGGCTACGAGTGATCCGACGGCGGACGCCGGACCGAACTCAGTGGCAAACGATTAGGTGCCCTCCCGGCTGGGCGCGCCTCGTGGCGGTCGCCTCCGGATCCCGTACCTTACCTGTCCTGCTCTCGGTCGCCGCCGCCTTTGGCTGGGCGACCTACTACATCTTCGTCCTCTCGATCACGCCGGGGACCGCCCCATCGGCCATCCTGGTCTATCCCTTCCTTTTCGGAGGGATCGGCTACCTAGGATGGGCCGTGGCCACCGGCAACGGTCGCGCCTTCTGGGCGGTCTGGAAGGAACCCGCGGCCTACGTCCGCACCGCGCTCCTGGTCGCCATGCAGCTGTCCGTCCTGGCCGCGACCTACATCACCGGACCGGTCGATGCCTCCCTGCTCTCGTTGATCGGGGACGTCGTCGCCACCCCGATCATCGTCATCTTCGTTTTCGGAGCGCATCGGGACCAGATCCGCTCACCGTGGTTCGCGTTCGGCCTGCTGTTGAGCGTTACCGGCGGCACGATGGCGATCGCGGGCGGACAGAACCTGGCGGCCATTCCCCCGGTGGGCTGGCTGGTCGTGCCGGCGGTCCCACTCTCGGTCGCGTTCTACTTCTTGCTCACCGCGCGGGCGAACGCGCGCGCACCCGCTTCTGCGGTGGTGGGTCAGTCCATGCTCGCTTCGGGACTGGTCCTTGTCGTCCTCGCTCCGACGATTCCCGGGGGCTGGGCCGGGCTCGCTCAGGTCGGGGCGGAAGCGTGGCTCGTTCTGGTCGTGGTGGGGCTCTCGAGCTTCTTCGTCGCCCCGGTGCTGTATTTCGCGGCCATCCACCGAGCCGGTCTCGTGCTCCCGCCCATGTTGATGACGGGCATTCCCGTCTTCACGCTCCTCCTTTCCGCGGTGATCCTGCACCTCGGTCTCCCCTTGGTAGCTGTGCTGGGGATCCCGGTAGCGGTCGTCGGGGCACTGCTGACCCTGCGGGCCGAAACGGCCGGCCTCCTCGTCGGCCCGCCGGAGCCCACGGGACCGAGTGCCTGAGGGTGCGGGGTCACGGGAAGTCGGCGAGGCTCTTGGTCGTGCCCCGCCGCTTCGCCGGCTTTCCGAGTTCGCTGACGGGAGTATCGAGTGTCGCCGCGGGCCCGGGAGCCGCGGAGGTCGGCCGGTCCGCCGAGCCGAGGCGCTGCTGGTGGCTTCCTCGCAGCAGCGCCGCGGCGTCCCAGTCGAATACTTCGGTCACTCGTCCGAGGGTCTGAGCGACCCGGTCGGCGTAGTAGTCCCAGTCCGCCTCCTTGAGGAACGGGCGGCCCTCGACCCATGGCTCGATCTCCTGAGGACTCTTGCGTGAATCGGTCACGATCCAGGCGACACGCATCCCGGGAATGACGTCGTACCCCTCGGCCCGCAACTGCTTGAACACCCGAAGGAACGGCAGGGCGTCTCTCGTCGACTCGTTGTACTCGCTCTCGGAACGGACCGTGCGCGCGATGACGAATCGCTCGACGGGCACCTCCCGGTCGCGCACCGCGGCCACGAGATCCCGGGAACGCCGCACGGCGCCGTCGGTGTCCCCGCTGAGCACGAGGTCGAACACCTCGAGCAGGGCATCGGATTGATAGTCAAACGCGTCGGTCCGTCGCGTCTCATAGCCCCGGACGACCACCTCCTCCCGGGGCCAGACGCTCCGTCCGACGTACCGCTTCTTTACTCCGTGGGAGAAGAACGACTCGTAAACGGATTGGAACTCGAAGGTGGTGCCCTCATGGGTGAACCGCTTCGCGATCGCCTCCCCGAACTCCCGGCAGCCCTCGAGCGAGGCGACCGGCGAGCGAACGAACACCGAGTCCGTGTCGGAGTACACGACTTCGTGACCGTCGGCTTCGAGCTCGCGAATGATCGACGTGATCGCCTCCCGAGCGAACGAGGTGATGGCGGCCCCGATGTCCTTGTTCGTGAACCGGTAGAAGCTCGACGCGAGGACGCCGTAGAACGAGTTCATCAGCACCTTGACCGCGTTCTGGAGACCGTCGTAGTACGCGGCCAGCTCTGGGGTGCCGGCCGCCCGACCCGCTTGGCGGAAGTGGTCCCGGTCGGCCAGGAGCTCGGAGAGGATAGCCGGGATGATCCCGCGACGTACGTCCGGTGTTAGGAACCGGGCGCCGGACGGGGCGATCGTCGGGCCGTCGGGGGACAGAGTGGTGAAGCACAGGTTGCGAGAAATGATGATGGACGGGTACATCGACTTGAAGTCGAGGACCACGACCCACTGGTAGCGTCCCGGCCGGATCGCGTGGACGTACCCGCCCTCGATCGGTGCATCCCGACCGCCGAAGTGGCTAGTCGGGACGCCGACACCCTGCGCATCGGCGCGCGGGATCAGGATCGCGTCGATGAACAGCGAGGTCCTCCCGTTCATCCCCTCTTCAAGGGGCAGGTGGGCGACCGTGGCGAGGTCCGCCGCCTTGTCCACGGCCCGCAGGCGCTGGAGAATCCGCAGGGCAAGGTCCGCGTCGTGTTCGCAGTACTCCATCACCCGTTCGGCGTCCTTGGTCCACTCCGCGTCCATGTTCCGCCGGTCGACGTCGAGCTTTGAATCCCCGAGCAGGGTGCGCGCGACGAACTGCAGGGTCTCCTGCTTCGGTCGCAGTTCCCGACGGGCGGACCACCAGGCGTCCGCCACCACACGTCCCGTCACCTTCCACAGCCGCTCCCCCATCTCCCGGGGGGCGGAACGCTCGCGGCCGAACGCGAGCGGTCCCAGGCCGGTCGCTTGGGCGCGTTCGAGCATGAGGGGGAAATCGTACCCGCCGATGTTGTAGCCGGTGATGACGTCGGGGTCCTCCTCGGTGACTACGCGGACGAACTCTTCGAGGATCCGTCGTTCGTTTGGGTCCGAGATTCGGAATGTCCGACGGCCCCGATCGCCTCCCTCCACAACCCCACAGATCGTGTAGATCGTGCGTGTCCGGATCGAATTCTCGATGTCGAACGATAGGATCCGCAGGACCGGACGGAAGGGTTCGGCGGGCCGGATCTCATGTCCGTCGGACGTGACGATCCGGACGACGGTCGGGATCGTGTACCGTGCCCGCACGTCGTCCGGTTCGTCTTCCGCTTCGAACTCCAGGGTCAGTCCTAGGTGCTTGTCGTAGAGGAACCGGTGGACGAAGGGGATGTCGCAGGCCAGCACGCTGGTCTCGTCTCCGCGTCGACGATACTGGTCGCGGTACTGCGGGACCAGCCACGGCCGATGCAGCGTCACCCGGATCGCCGGGCGCTCACGGCCTCCGACCCAGGTCGTGGTGTCCTGGACTGCTACGATCTCGGAATCCGCGGACAGTTTCTGGCGGACCTCGGCGGTCGGGTCGGTGATCATGAAGTAGGGTCGAAAGCCGTAGTACCGGGCGACCAGCGGAGTGCCGTCCCGAGTTCGACCGAAGAGCTCGACCACGACCCCGTCGTCGCGAGCTTGGTACGATCCTTCCAGCAGGAACAGCTCGACCGTGCGCACGTCGCGAGCACCGCCCCGCTTGTTAAAGGACTTTAGGCGCCGCGACTCGAGAGCCAGGCTCCGAGCGCGCGCACGTCGTGGTCCCAGCGCTCGGCCCACCGCCGAGAGCGCAGCGCGGCCGCCGGGTGCAGCAGTGGAAACACGACCCCGGAGCCGGTCCGCAGCGGTCGGCCCGCCACTTCGAGCATCGGGGGCGCGTGCGCCTCGAACGCCCTCAGGGCCGACGCTCCGAGGGGGACGAGCACCTCCGGACGGAGCAAGGCAAGCTGTCGGTCCAGGTACGGTCGACAGGTTCGAGCGGCTGCTCGGTCGAACCGATTTCCGGGGGGCCGACACTTTAAGACGTTCAGCACCCCGACCGCTCGCTCGGGAAGGCCGAGCCGCTCGATGGCGGCGTCCAGTCGGTCGCCGGATCGACCGACGAACGGTACTCCGGTTCGGTCCTCCGCCGCGCCGGGCGCCTCGCCCACGAACACCACGCGCGGTGAGAGACTACCGCGATACACGACGGCCTGAGTGCGCGTACGACCCAGCGGACAGCGCTGGCAGCGACGAATCTCGGTCGAGAGTGCTTCCCACGCTTCCATCCGGGGGTCTCGGTCCGGTCGTGCCGCTCCCGTTCGCTGGGACAGCGACCGGGCCATAGATTCTCCGCGCATGCTCTGTCCGGTCCACTCGGCGTGCCGCCGAGAGCGCGACGCGGGACGGACCTTAAATAGGGATACCCTGTGGCTCGGCCCCTTCGCCACCATGAGCCCTCCGTCCGGACTAAACACTGCGGGCCGGCTGGCCACCCTCCGTCAGCGGCGACGCTGGTCGGACCGGTACTACAAGCGACGTACCCTGCACCTCAAGGAGCGCTCCGACCCCCTAGAAGGAGCGCCGCAAGCCCGCGGGATCGTGATCGAGAAGGTCGGGGTCGAGGCCAAGCAGCCGAATTCCGCCATTCGCAAGTGCATCAAGGTCCAATTGATCAAGAACGGCCGCCAGGTCACCGCCTTTGCCGTCGGTGACGGAGCCATCAACTTCATCGACGAACATGACGAGGTCCTCGTCGAGGGAATCGGGGGCCGCATGGGTCGGTCCTACGGCGATATCCCCGGGGTCCGTTACAAGGTGATCCAGGTGAACAACGTTTCCCTGGACGAGCTCGTGCGCGGTCGCAAGGAGAAGCCGACCCGATGAGCGGAACTCCCGAGGGGGTCCTCCCACCCGAGACCACGGGTGATGACGCGGGTCCGGTCGTCCAGCGGCCCCAGCCGCCTCCTCCCCCGCCGTTCTCCATTCCGCCGCTCTTCGGCAAGTATCCCTTTGAGGGCGTCGAAGTGCATGACCCCGGTCTTCTGCCCTACCTCTATCTGCACCCCGTGTACTCTCCGCACACCGAAGGCCGCCTGTGCGGCAAGCCGTTCCTCAAGACCCGCATGCACCTGGTGGAGCGCCTCGCCAACCACCTGATGAAAGGCGGGAAGTTCACCGGCAAGAAATCGAAGGCCCTCGGAACCATCCGCAAGGCGTTCGACGAGCTCGCCAAAAAGGACGGGAAGAACCCACTCCAGCTCCTGGTCGACGCCGTCGAGAACGCGGCCCCCCGGGAAGAGGTCACTCGCTTGCAGTTCGGCGGCATCTCGGTCCCGCGCGCCGTGGATGCGTCACCGGCCCGTCGGCTCAATGTGGCGATTCGCAACCTCGCGCTGGGTGCGATCCAGGCCTCCCACAAGTCCACCAAGCCCATTCATTCATGTCTAGCGGACGAGATCCGCCTCGCCGCGAAGGGAGACCTGACCTCCTTCGCCGTCGGGCGGAAGGAAGAGGTCGAGCGCGTCGCGCAGTCGGCGCGCTGACGCCCGGAAGGAGAGTCCATGACCCACATCCGAGCCGAGCTGGCGAAGGCCATTCCCGAGATGATGCGGAACGTCGATCGCATCCGTAACATCGGGATCGTCGCCCACATTCACCACGGCAAGACCACCCTGTCCGACAACCTGCTGGCCGCCGCGGGCATGATCTCTACCGAGCTCGCCGGCAAGCAGCTCTACCTCAACTTCGACGAGCAGGAGCAAGCGCGCCTCTTGACGATCAACAACGCCGACGTGACGATCGTCCACGAGTTCGAGAAAGAGAATTATCTGATCAACCTCATCGACACCCCCGGCCACGTCGACTTCGGCGGCGATGTCACCCGCGCGATGCGGGCCGTGGACGGGGCGATCGTCGTCGTGTGCGCGGTAGAAGGCGTGATGGCCCAGACGGAGACGGTGCTGCGCCAGGCGCTCCGGGAGAAGGTCAAACCGACCCTGTTCATCAACAAGGTCGACCGCGCGATCAAAGAGTTGAAGCTCACTCCGGACTCGCTGCAGAAGCGGTTCGCGGCGATCATCAGCGAGGTCAACGAGCTCATCCGGAAGATGGCTCCCGAGGAGTTCGTCGATGCCTGGAGCGTGGACCCTCGGAACGGTTCGGTCGCCTTCGGTTCGGGCTACGAGAATTGGGCGATCAGCGTCCCCTACATGCAACGCACGGGGGTCAAGTTCCCCGACATCATCGACTTCGTGTCGACCGGACGATCGAAGGAGATCGCCCAACGCGCGAAGATCAACGACGTGATCTTCGACATGGTCGTGCGTCATCTGCCGAGCCCGCACGTCGCCCAGCGCTACCGGATCCCGAACATCTGGAAGGGCGACACGACGTCGGCCGTCGGCATCGCCATGGCCAACACCGACACGAACGGACCCACCTCGTTCATGGTCACGGACATCACGATGGACCCGAGCGCCGGCGAGATCGCCACGGGCCGGGTCTTCTCCGGACGAATCCAGAAAGGCATGGAGCTCAGCATCGTCGGCACCAAGATCAAGGACCGTGTCCAGCACGTCTCCCTCTTCATGGGACCCGAGCGGCTGATGGTCGAGGAGGTCACCGCCGGCAACATCGCCGCGGTCATCGGCCTGACCGATGCGTTCGCCGGCACGACCATGTCGTCTATTCCGGATATGGCCCCGTTCGAGGAGATCCGTCACGTTTCCGAACCCGTGGTCACGGTCGCCATCGAGCCGAAGCGCATGGCCGACCTGCCGAAGCTCATCGAGACCATGCGCAAGGTTGCGAAGGAGGACGCCAGCCTCCGGGTGGAGATCAACCAGGAAACCGGCGAGCATCTTCTCTCGGGAATGGGCGAGCTACACCTGGAGATCACCCAGTACCGGATCGTCAACGATTACAAGGTCGAGATCGAGGCGTCGAAGCCGATCGTCGTCTATCGCGAGGTCGTCAAGCACCCCGGCGGTCCCTTCGAGGGAAAGTCCCCGAACAAGCACAACCGGTTCTACTTCGAGGTCGAGCCGCTCCCGGCACCCGTGGTCCAAGCGATCCGTGACGGGGAGATCCCCCAGGGGAAATCGTTCAAGGACACGAAGACCCTGGTCGCCAAGCTCGACCAGCTCGGAGTCCCGCGGGACGAGGGCCGTGGCATCGTCGCGGTCGAAGGAACGAACATCCTGTTCGACGTCACGAAGGGCATCCAGTACCTCAACGAGACGATGGACCTGATCGTCGACGCGTTCAAGGAAGCGGTGAACCGGGGCCCCCTGGCCAACGAGAAGGTCTACGGCCTGAAGGTCCGGCTGGTCGACGCCAAGCTCCACGAGGATTCGATCCACCGCGGACCCGCCCAGACGATCCCCGCGGCGCGCTCGGGCATCTACGGCGCGATGGTGCTCGGCGACCGGCTCCTGCTCGAGCCATTCCAGAAGGTCACCGTCAACGTGCCGCAGGAGGTGCTCGCGGGAGCGACCCGGGAGCTCCAGCGTCGCCGGGGCGAGATCCAGGACATGACGAGCGTCGGCGACCTACAGACCGTGGTGGCCAAGGTGCCCGTCGCCGAGTTGTTCGGGTTCGCCTCGGACATCCGCAGCGCGACGGCGGGCAAGGTACTCTGGTCCACCGAGTCGCTCGGATTCGAGCCGGTCCCGCCCGAGCTCCAACCGGCGGTCGTGGCCGAGATCCGCCAGCGCCGGGGCCTCAAGCCCGAGCCGTACGACGCCGCCTACTACGCTGGATGAGCATGGCTGCGCGGACTGTGCGGGGGGCGCGGCCGCCCTCATCCTACTACGATTCGTAGTAAGTTAGTGCGAATCGACCGGTCCCCGGCGCGGACGACCTCGGGGGAGCTCGAGAGTGAGGTCCACGCCCCGAGATTACTTACTATCGAGCGTAGTAGGTTGATGATTTCGGCGGGAGGTGGATCTCCGGGCGAGCGGGGCGTCCAGGGTGCGCTGGCCGTGGGGACGCGGGCCCTCGGCCGAGCGGGATCGGATCGGCCAGGCCCCCTCCAGGTCGAGCAGCCAGCGCTTGCGCCACAATCCGAGCCCGAAGCCTGTGATCGACCCTCCTTCACCGATGACGCGGTGGCACGGGATCACGATCGGGATCGGATTTCGGGCCATGGCCCCTCCGACGGCCCGGGCCGAGCCCGGGAACCCGGCGCGACGCGCGAGGGCTCCGTACGTGACCGTCCGGCCGGCCGGCACCGCGCACAGTGTCTGCCAGACGGTCCGGTCGAACGAGGACGTGGTGTCCGGGTCCAGGTTGACCTCGAATTCCGTGCGTCGACGGTGAAAGTACTCCTGCAGTTGCTTCGGGGGGCTGCCGGCGGGGAACGGGGGTTTTCGGCGGACCGCGCCGGGGGGCAGCCCGGTCTGGTTGACTCCGTTCTCGAGGAGGTCGACCACGCGCAGGCTCGTGCCCTGGTAGACCATGCGGAAGGTGCCGATCGGGGTGGAGACGTCCGAGTACTCGACCGATGCGAGCATCGAACCGGGAGGAGCGCGCAGCCTTATCTCCGTTTCAATCCCCCACGGGCCCCTCGAGTCCGTTGGAGGTGATGCGGAACTCGGCCGACCCCTCGGGGAGCGAACGGTGCTTGACGAGGACCACTCGGCGCCGGTTGCCCGCGAGGCGGTCGAAGCGAAGGATCGTCTTCGCCGCGTGGTTGAGGAACGACCCGCCGACGGGTTCCAACGTTCCGTCCCGTACGCTCCGCCACACCTGGTTGGTGAACACCACCGGGACCTGGGCGCTCAGGGCGGTGGCCACGAGGTCGGCGACCGAGAGGGCGAGCGTCTGGCGGGCATCGTCCTCGTCGGCTCCCGAGAGGGAAAGTCGATAGTATGCGGTACCGGAATCGACCGCGATCAGGCCCACGGGCCGTTTTCCTTCCCGGGCGAGCGCGCAGGCGGTGGCGACCGCCCGTCCCTGTTCCTCCAGATTGGTCGGGGTCGACAGCAGCCATCGTTTGAGCACGCGGTCGATGCCTTCTCCCGCGACCGACCGCAACCGATCGACGCTGACTCCTTCGGTATCGACGTAGAACACCCAGCGGTTCTCCCGAGCGACGCGGTGCGCGACCTGGATGCAGAACAGCGTCTTGCCGCTGCCTCCCTCGCCATACACCTCGGTCATCGAATCGGTCTCGAGGCCCCCGCCCAGCAATCGGTCCACGGAGGCGATGCCCGTCGGGAGACGGTCGGGGGCCATCGGGCCCGAGAGTAGGGCAGGGGCCTTAATCTCTCGGCCCGCGGACTAGCTCCCGATGGGGTAGCTGACCCCCAGCTCGGGTAATCGCACACTCGGGCCCGCGGGGCGGAACGCCTCCGGATGCTCGGTGTGGATCGGGAAGACCACGCGGGACCGGACCGACCGGACGATGTCGAGCAGCTCGCTCGCTGCGGCGTGTCCGCTCGCGTGCATCTGATGGAACTCGAGGCCGAAGTGCTCGAGCCAGTTGCGCATCACCTTGTCGTTGATGTCGTCCTCGCTGAACGGTTCGCTCATCGAGTGGATGAAGGGCGCCCCCTTGGGAGGCCGCAGGTCGATGAGCTCGGGGAAGTGCATCAGGTCGAGGGCCAGCAGGTAGTGCGGGCCGCGCGCACGGACCTCGTCCGCCGAGAGCGCCGTGTCCAGGAACGGCTTCTCCCAGTTGAACCAGCGTTTCTTCTTTCGTTGGTACACCACGATCCCCTCGGTGATGCCGGGCACCGGGAGGTTCCCGGCCGCCCAGCGGGACGCGATCGCGCGAAGCAGGTAGGCGGTTCGCGCCGACACCACCAGCTCACGGTCCGCGGCCCCGGCCGCCGCATGGAGCGTCGTCAATCGGTCGACGTCCCGCGGGTAGGTGCAGGCGAGGGCGAGGCCGTGGTGGTGCTCGAGGAGCCGGTCGACCTCGTTGCGCACGCCGGTCTCCGACAGGTTGCGGCGTGGATCCGGTCCGGCCCGGGTGCCCTCGATCAGCAAGGCGGCCGGACGCTCCTCCTCGGCCGCGCGAAAGAACTCATGGGTCGCCGCCGCCCGGGGGCCGTGGTGGCGGAAGTCCCCGGTGTAGACGACCGTCCCTTCCGAGGTCCGGATCAGGAACCCGTACGCGAACGGGATCGAGTGGTCGACGGGATAGGGAACGACCTCCAGTCGCCCGACCCGGACCGGGCCCCGGTCCTGGAACGTGCGCCATTCGTGCTCGCCGTAGCGCATGGTCGTCGACGTCTCGATCGCCGAAAGGAGCTCGCGGGTCCCCTCGCCGACATACACCGGGATCGCCGGGTCGATCAGCGCGAGGTGGCCGGCGTGGTCGGCATGGGCATGGCTGACGAAGACTGCCTGCACCTCGGGAGGCTTCCAGAGGAGGTCGGCGTCCGCCAGCGCCTCCCGGGAGTAGAGACCCTCGACGCGGGGAATGAGACCGAATTCGAGGAGGTCCTTCGCGGGGCTGGTCGACCGGGGTTGGAGGTAGTCGACGTAGAACTCTTCCCACTTCGGGGAGAACGAGGGACCGAAGTCGAGGAGAACCCGGTCGGGGCCGTCCTCGACCAGGATCTTGTTGCCACCTATCTCGTGGACCCCACCGAGGAACGTGATGGTCGGGCTTCGCATCGCGCGACCGAACGGTCGCGGCCTTTAGACGGTTCGGCCCGGGAGCGGGGTGAGGGCCGGGGCCCGGTCCGCTCGGCCCGCGGGGTCTACCGGGCTTTCAGGACCTTCTTGACGTTCGGGTGTTCCTTGGTAAAGATCTTGCCACCGCAGTTGTCGCAGCGGACGCCGAAGAGGTTCGCGTCGGAGGGCAACCCCTCCCCACACCGGATGCAGCGGAACATCTAGATCGAACGAGCGGAACGAGGCGCTTAAGCGTTGCCCGCCGTCGCCTCCCGCTCGGCCCGAGTGATCGGTGGAGGCGCCTGGAAGACGTACGCGTTCGACGCAAATCGGGTACCGCACCGGCGGCATTCGAAGACGCCGCTCGCCACGCGCTGGAGCGTCGCGGTCGAGCATCGCGGGCACGCCGCCGGTTTGGCACGCGCCCGGTCGATCTCGATGACGCGTCGACGGATCCGGATCCCGTAACGCGGACCCATCCAGCCGGTCGAACCGACCTTCTTGGTTCGTTTGCTCATGGAGCTCCATGCTTCGCGAATTCGCGCAGTCGGGCTCCGTGCTCGAAGGCACGGCGCACCGTTCCCTTGACATCGTCCGGAGAGAACGCGCCCACGAGGCCCTTTTGCATCGCTACGATGCGACCGGTCTCGTCCGTGGCCACGGTGAGGCGGCCCTGGGCGGCCCGCTCCTCATCGAACGACGGGTCCACCACGATCGCGTCGCCCAACCGAACAAACGTGCACTCGATCGGGTAATGCTGGACCTCCAGGCGATAGTCGGCGTCCGCGATCCCGAACCGTTTCGCCGGGACCGTCGCGTGGGCGAGCGCGGTCAGTGCCGCGAGCAGGGACGCGTCGATCAAGTTGCCCGCGTGGTCGATGACGTGCATGTCCGCGTAGCACACCCAGGTCTTCTCTCCCGGGGTGACGCACAATTTCGTCAGGTCGATCGTCTCCGCCGCCCGGATCGCCCGGTCGACCACCCGCGAGACCTCGATGGCCCCCGGCTGGGGCGGTCCCGGCTCGAAGGTCGGGCTCGACAGCGGGATCAGCTCGGCGTTCGTGGTCAGCACGCCGGCGTTCGGCGTGTCGGGGAACGGCTTGCCCGGCTCGAGCTTGATGCCGGCGACGACTGCTGTCTCGCCGATGCGCACGAGGGCCGAGCCGTCGGCCGTGGTCACGAACCCCGGCTCGACCGTGATCTTCCGGTACTCGTTCGGTCCGCGGCCGTCCAGGCGCTTTCCTTCCGCCGCGAGGTCGAGTACGTGGGTCGTGCGGATCTCGGCGTCCACCTCTTCGCTCATGGCGAAGCTCCCGCCATCGGGCTGACGGCATAGCGGTCGCGCAGGGCCTGCTTCATCTTCTCGTAGATGTCCCGGCAGCCTTTCACGCCGAGGTCGAGGGCCTCGGCGAGCTCGGGCTCGGTCAGGTGACCCTCCATCTGGAGGAGCACGAGTCGGCCGGACTGGGGCACGAGGGCCATCGGGAGGTCGGCCTCGCCGAAGTTATCCTCCTCCTTCTTCAAGTCCAGCGCAATGGCGCCACCGATCTTTCCGACCGCGACCGCCGGCAATAGGTCGACCATCGGGATCCCCGCATCGGCGAGGGCGACCGAGGCCGCCACGAGCCCGGCGCATCGCGTCCCGGCGTTGGCCTGCAATACCTCGATGTAGACGTCAATGCTCGTGCGCGGGTATTCTTCCGCGAATACGACCGATTCGAACGCTTCACCAATGACCTTGGAGATCTCCTGCGAGCGTCGGTCGAGACCCGGCCGCTTGCGCTCGTCGACCGAGAACGCGGCCATGTTGTACTTGCACTGAATGACCGCTTTGTGGTTCTGCTGCAGGTGGCGCGGGTGGACCTCCCGCGGTCCGTAGACCGCGGCGAGGACCTTGTTCGCGCCCCACTCGACGAACGCCGAGCCGTCGGCGTGGTGGAGTGCGCCGGCCTGAATCTTCAATGGCCGCAGCTCGTCCAACTTTCGTCCGTCGATCCGCAGCCCTTCCGGGCTCAAGAGGACGGGAATCTCCTTGGCTCCTACGTTTCCCATGGTTCTCTCCTAGAATGTGCTGATCGGGACCGTCAGGGGTCCCGCGATTCGAAGGTATCTCCGTCGCCGTTCGGCTCGGTCTCGTCCTCGGGCAACGGCGTCAGCGCGACCGGTTCCTCCGGCGCGTCCCTTCCGGCGGTCTCGGCATGCGGCTCCTCGGGACCCACCGGCGACGTCGGGAGCGTGGACAGTAGGTAGCTCTCGACCCGTTCGGTGAGGCCGGAACGCTGTCCGTTCGCATCGACCAGGCGCAGCACCGCGGTCACGCGACGGATCGCCTCGGGGCTGCCGTTGACCCAAATCCGTCCGTTCTGACCAACCGCGACCTGCGCGCCCGTATGCCGGGTGATCAGTTCGATCATCGAACCGCCTCGGCCCACTACTCGGGGGATCCGTGCGGGAGAAACGTGGACGATCGTGCCCCCCTCGAGCTTCCCGAGGCCCTCGCCCAGCATCGTCACGCCGATGCGGCCGGTCGGGTCGAGGTTCTCGACCTGGACCGTCACGGCGTCCCCGACCCGAAGGTACCGGTCGGTCTCCCCGATGTCGACCTGCCAGGGGGTTCCGGTCATGTGGAGCGGGGCCCAGCGGGGGGCGCCGATGTCCAGCAGCCAAAACGTCCCTTGCACGTCGGTCACAGTTCCGATCACGGTGTCGTTCGGTTTGGGAATATAGCGGCCGGAGAGCGGAATGACCTGGACGATCGGAGGTCGGGGCGAAAGGAGCCCGAGCACGCTCGCGTAGACCTTGCCTCCGGTCCGGTACGTCCCGGGTCCGGGCTTCAGGCCGTGAGCGGCGATCTCTTCGCCGGGAAGAACTAGTGTCCGGTCTGCCGACGGGCGCGAGAAAGACTCCTCGCGGCCACGACGTCGGTGGCCCGGACGTTGACCTCTGGACATGTTGCGTGCTGCACCGGGCCGCGCGACGGGGGGGGCCTATTTAACCAAAGCGGTCTCGGCGGCGCCCTTCGTGCGGGCGCTGAGCTTCTCGTAGAGTTCGGTCTGGATTCCGGCCGGAATCTCGATGATCCCGCTCCATGCCCCATCGGCGAGCCACTGCTCCTCGAGGAGTCGTCCGAGCCCCTTGATCTCTCCGATCACCCGAGGATAATGCTGGCCGGGAAGCCGGATCCGGACCTTGACAACATCGAGCCGAATCGGGATGAGCGGTCGCAGTTTGGCGAGGACCTCTTGGATCTGCGCATCGACCGGCTTGAACGGGTCGATGTGAACCTTCGCCTCGTTCATGGCGGACTCGATGCGGTTTGGGGGATGGGGCGCGCCGGTCTGCGGGTTCATCGCGTTGCGGGCGATCATCGCGACGATCTGCCGCCGTTTCGCCTCCTGGAGGATGTGGCGCTGCTCGGTCGTGACCTGGACCTCCCCCTTCAGGACGATCTGCTTGGCGATCTCGGCGAGGTTCCGGGTGTGGAAGGTCCGTTCGAGATGCTCTTCGGAGATCTTGTCGCCTTTCTTCGCGTCCTTGAACACCTGGTCTAGGGCCAGCTTGTCGGACAGGTCGACGTTCTTGCCGTCCTTCAGGTCCTGGACGGCTTGGGGGTCGACCAGGACCTCGAAACGCGAGCCCTGGGTCTCCCAGCGGGCGATGACGGCGTCCTCGACCTTGACCATGGGGGGATTCCAGCGCGAGGCTGGACTACGCGCGGTTGCTCTTACCCGTTCCGCCGGCTGCGGAGAGGCGGCCGACGTACCGCTGGACCTCGTCCGTGGCAAGCCGGGTCATCCCGACCTTTTCTTCGACCGCGCATACCTCGACCGAGGCGAGGTTCCCGCCTTCCTCGAGCCCCGCCCGCAGGCCCTCGAGCGCGAGGAGGATCGCCCCGTCGCGGTCGAGTCCGGGCTTGTATTTCTGCTCGAAGAGGTCCATGACCGGGCCCTTGTTACCACCGGTGCTGGCCGCCTTGAAGCTGGTGAGGGATCCGGAGGGTTCGGTCTCGAACAGGTGAATCCCCCCGTCGTCGTAACCGCCCACCAGGAGCGCCGTACCAAACGGTCGCACCCCGCCGAACTGGGTGTACTGTTGCTTGTAGTCGCAGATCCGGCGGACCAGGAGCTCCACGGACATCGGTTCGGAGTACGTGACCCGATTGATCTGGGCCGAGAGGCGCGCGTAGTCGACCAGCACGCGAGCGTCGGCGACGAGGCCGGCGGTGGCGCACGCGATGTTCTCGTCGATCTGGTGGATCTTCTCTAGGCTGGATGCCTCCGCGAGCTTCGGGTTCGGGATCCGACGGTCGGCGATGAGCACCACCCCGTTCGAGTAGACCACTCCCGCGGTCGTCGCCCCTCGACGAACGGCCTCCCGGGCGTACTCCACCTGGAACAGCCGCCCGTCGGGCGAGAAGACCGTGATCGCCCGGTCGTAGGCCATCTGGCCGGGTTGCATCTCCATGCGAGCTGCCTCGGCCGGGGCACCAAGGCCCCCCTTATAACGAGCGCTGGGGCAGTAACGCGGCCGTCAGCCGGTTACGCAATCTCCGGCTCGGGCCCGGCTCGTGAATCGGCCGTCCCGACAAGCGTAAGAGGCGCGCCGGGTCCGTGGCGAACATGACGCCCTCGCCCGATTCCGCGCACCGCACGGGGGGCTGGCGTCTCGCCGGTCAGCCCTCGGCGTACCTACGTAGCGCGGCGGAGCAGCCGATCGAATGGTATCCATGGGGGCCCGAACCGTTCGAACTTGCCCGACGGACGAACCGCCCGATCCTGCTCGACATCGGAGCGTCGTGGTGCCATTGGTGCCATGTCATGGACGAGGGCACCTACTCCGACGAGGAGGTCGGCCGCCTCCTGGCCCAGCACTACATCGCGGTGAAGGTCGACCGGGACGAGCATCCGGAGATCGACCGGCGCTACCAGCGGCAAGTGGGGGCGCTGACGGGAGAGGGAGGATGGCCCCTCACGGGATTCCTCACACCGGACGGACAGGTGTTCCTGGGCGGAACCTACTTTCCGCCGACCGATGGCCACGGCCGTCCGGGGTTCCGCCGGGTCCTGAAGGAGGTCGCTCGCCTGTGGAAGGAGGAGCCCGCGCGCATCCAAGAGAACACGAAGGCGATCCAGGACGCGCTCCAGCGAATGCGGCAGACCCGGGGTCCGACCCAGAGGTCCATCTCGGAGTTCATTGCGGGGGTGCGTGGGGAGATTCTCTCGAGCTATGACCCGGTCAACGGGGGGTTCGGAATGGCTCCGAAGTTCCCCCACCCGACGGCCGTCTCTTTCCTACTGTGGGACGCGTACGCCCACGCAAGCGCGGCGAGCGCGGATCGCGCCCACGACACGCTCCAACGCATGGCGGACGGGGGGATGTACGATCAGGTCGCCGGTGGATTCCACCGGTACTCCGTCGACGAAGGCTGGCACATCCCCCATTTCGAAAAGATGGGCGTCGACAACGCCGCCCTGCTGGCGGCCTACGTGGAGGGGGCCCAGCGATTCGGCGAAGCGAGGTTCGACGAGGTCGTCCGAGGGATCGTCGGTTGGGTGCGCGGTGTGCTGATGGACCCTGCCGGAGGATTCGGCGCGAGCCAAGATGCCGATAACGCTCCGGGAGACGACGGGAACTACTTCACGTGGACGCGGGGCGAACTGAAGGAGGTACTCGCCGGAGACGAGCTCAAGTTCGTGACCCGGTTCTTCGGGGTGGGCACCGACGGGCGGATGCCCCACGATCCCGACCGCAACGTCCTGTTCCGACTTCTGTCACTGTCCGAAGCCTCCGAGGGCCTGTCCTTGCCGGGCGGGCCCGAGGCGGCTCTTCCGCGCGCGCTGGAAGCCCTGCGAACCACCCGGTCTCTTCGTCCCACCCCGACCGTGGACCGGGCCGTCTATGCGGACATCAACGGCCGGTTCATCGCGGCATTCGCACGAGCCGGTCGTTACCTGGGCGACGAGACGGTGATCGCGGACGCGCGTCATGCGGCTGACCGGCTGCTGCGCGAAGCCTACCGGGCCGACACCGGCGTGGCCCACCGTCTCGACCCTTCGGGGGCCCGAGGGTTCGGCCTCCTCGAAGACCAGGTCGCGTTCGCCACCGGATTGCTCGAGCTCGCCGGGACGCTGTCCGAGCCGACCTACCTGATGCCCGCGGTGCACCTGCTCGAGCTCGTCGACCGCGAGTTCCGTGGCGAGGACGGTCTCCTGCGGGACATCGCGCCCGGTCTGTATGACGGCCCCCCGGTAGGGGGAGTGACGGAACCGTCGTACCCGCTTGAGGACAGTCCTCACCTCTCGGCCAACGCGACCGCCGCACTCGCGTTCCTGCGGCTCTATGCCCTCGGCCACGAGGACCGCTGGCGGCAGAAAGCGCTCGCGCTACTCGCGCCGATCGCCTCCCGCCTGAGCGGTTCCGGACTGTTCGGAGCCGGCTCGGCGCTCGCCGCCGGACTCGCCGAAACGTCACCCGTGACCGTGGTCATCGAGGGAACCGGACCTGAAGCCACCGCCCTCCTCCGCAGTGCCCGGACCACCTGGCATCCCAACGCCTGGGTGTTCTCCGGCCGCCCGCCGCCGCCGTTCTCGTTGCCCGACGAGGTCCCTTCCGCGCAGTCCGCTACCCCTCGCGCCCTGGTATGCTTCGGGACCTCGTGCGCTCCTCCGGTCCGTGACCCGGCCGAGCTGCGGCGGCTGCTGGCGAACGGGGTCCGTTCGCCCCCGGGATAGCGAGCGCTCCCAGGTCGGTGCCGTCCAGCAGGTACGCGCGCGCCTTCCCACGGGTGAGGAAACGGCGATAGAGGAACGACCGTCCGCGGGCCGGTCGGCTCCGATTCAGAGCTTCGGTGCCGGCGATCGGATTGAACGCCGGCAGGACGACGATCTCCCTCGCAGCGAGCTCTTCATGCCGGCGGCGCCGACGCGGACGGGGAGGAGGGGAAGGGAGCTCGACGCGCACCCAGCAGCGTCGCTTGCCCTCGGGGTCCTCGACGGTGGGTGCGAGACGGAATCCGGGGTGCAGATGGCCCGCCACAAGTCGGGGAGCCCGCAGGACGGCATTGGAGGGCCAGCGATGGCCGTGGAATACCCCGACGCCCTGCCGCACAATCCCGGCGGCGGGGTGGACTTCGACCTCCCGCGGAAGGTGCCGGACAATGCCGACGTCATGATTGCCGAGGATCAGTTCGACGCGCAAGTCTTCCGCGAGCAGTTGCGCAAAGAACTCGAACACTACGGGACGTAGGGCCGGCGGAGTTCCCACGATCGGATGTTTCGCGTCTCCCGCGATCAGCACGTCGTTCACCCGGCTTGACCGAGCGATCCGGATCAGCTCCTCTGCGAGCCTCCCGGCCGATCCTTCGATGGGGCCGGCGGGTCGTTCGGGGCTCGCTCCCAGACCGAGGTGGACGTCGGACACTACCAGGGTCCTCGCGCCGTCACGCTGGACGGGTTCGATCACTAGGGCCGGGGCGTCCGGTACAGGGGACAGTCGGGCGTCCACGCTTGTGGCCACGGGCGCGGCGGCCAAGAGGATTCGCATTCGACCGATAAGTCGGCCCAGATTCTCAGCCCGACCGGCCCGGATTGGACGACCGTGGTTCGGCTGGCCGTGGCGACTTACCTTCCCGCCGATCCGTCGCGAGCGACCGGAGGATGGGCGCAAGGGGCGGACGGACCCGATCGATGACCCCGTTCGCCACCAACCGCCCCACGCGCTCCAGATTGAACCGGATCCGGCTCGTCCGGGTGCAGGTTCCGTGGTGCCGCGGCGGCGGGGAAGTTGGCCAACCGTGTTCGAGAGCGCGAACCATTGGTTATTATATAGAAGCGATAGTTGAATTCTACCGGGTCGAAGGCGTTGGCGCAGACTCGGGAACGCTGGATCGAGCGGATCGGCTCGCTCCTAGAGCGGGCAGGATTCTTCGTAGCGGACGCTCACGGGGTACGTCCATCGAGTTTCGACCTGGCAGCCCGGCGTGACGCGACCTTGCTCCTCGTCAAGGTCCTGAAGAACATCGACGCGTTCGATTCCGAGGAGGCGAGCCGCCTCCGCGAGCTGGGCCGTTTGTTCCCGGCGACCGTGCTGGTGATCGGGCAGACCTCCGGTGCTTCCGAGCTCGATGCCGGAGTCGTCTACACACGCTACGGCGTGCCCATCGTCAACGAGGAGACCCTGCGAGAGTTCCTCGAAAAGGCACTCCCTCCGTTCCTCTACGCGAGCCCCGGAGGGACGTTCGCTCGCATCGATGGTGAGCGACTGCGTGCACTACGGATCGGGCGGGGCCTTTCGCTCGGAACCCTCGCGTCCATCGCCGGCGTGTCGCGCCGCGCCATCCAGCTGTACGAAGATGGTGCCGGTGCGGAGATCACCGTGATCGACCGGATCGAGCGCTACATCGGCGAACCCATCGTGCGCCCGGTCGAACTGTTCGAGATCGCCCCGACTCGGACGAAACGGGGGACGATAGAACTCCCGGAGAACACCGACGCCGAGACTCCCCGACAGTCCAGCGGCGACCCGTGGCGGGACGGGGTCCTCGCCCAGCTCGACGGGATGGGATTGGACTTCACGCTCACGAGCCGAGCGCCGTTCGACGCGGTCGCACGGACCCCGGACATCCTGCTCGCGGCGATCGGCAGCCTGCGCACCGCCCTCCACCGGGCCGAGGTGCTGCACGGACTTGCCCGCGTGGCCGAAGGTCACGCGATGTTCGTCGTGCGGGAGAGCGTGCATCGCTCGTGCATCAGCGGTCTCGCGATCCTGAACGTGACGGAGCTTCGGCGCCAGCGGGACACCGACGACCTGCTCGAAGAGATCTCCGAGCGGGAAGGTCCGTGATCTCCGAACAGGTCCTTCCGGGAGGAGCGGTACTTCTACTCGCCCCCGTCCGGGGGCTCACCTCGGAAGTCGCCCGTACGCTCACCGCGCTGGCCGAGTATCGACCGGACGCGGTCGGCCTCGGGCTCTCCGCCGAGGAGATGCACGGGCTCATCGACTACTTCGTTGCGGCGGACGCCGAGCCCATCGTCCCGCTCTCCCCCACGGAGACGAGCGAGGTCCGGGGACTTTCGCGCTTCGGAGAAGTGCGCGTACCCAACCCGGCCTTTGTCGAAGTGCTGCGTTGGGGCCGAGAGCGTTCGGTCCCGGTGGAGCCGCTCGACCCGAGCGACGAGCACACCGCGAGCCTGTTCGCCGAGCATATCGGGTACGTCGAGCTGGTCCGTCGCACGGTGCGGGAGCGACGACTATCGCGTCGACCGCCGGCTCCCTCCTCGGCGGACGAGTTCGCCCTCTCCTGGGACCGTGAGGTCGCGGCGGGCCGGGGGTCCTTGGAGTTCGCGAGCGCTCGGGACCGGCATCTCGCCCGGGCGGTCGCTCGGATCCGAACCGGTCGAGCCCGCACCGCGGTCGTCGTCGACCGCGAACGGTTCGACGCCGTGCGGGCGCTCCTCGTGGACGGGGTACCGACCGAAATGGGCGAGGAATGAGGTCCTACTCTTCTCGGGCGAGGACCTTCTCGAGCATGGCGCGGGCCTCGCGTCGGAACTGGTCGAGCGGGACCTCGTTGATGAGCATGCCATCGGCGACGGCGAATGCGTTGCCGATCCCCCACTTCAATTCCCGACGATCTCGGTCGTAGAATTCCTGAAGTCCCGCGGCGTCGTCCGAGCGATTGCGGTTCGCCATGCGGTCGTGCCGCGTCTCGGGCGAGGCATAGATGCCCAGAACGAACAGATCGCCAAAGTGGTGACGGAAGACGGTCACCTCGGTGTCCGACCGGCACCCATCGACCAGCATCCGGGTTTCGGTGAGCTTCGGCAGAGCGCGTTGGGCCCAGATGCCCGGGCCCTGCTTGTCCCGCTCCTCGGAGGCGACCCGGGCTACGTTCGAGTTCGTGACCGGGAGCCCGCGGCGACGCGTCTCGTCCCGGACGAGGTCGCCCATCTTCAGCGTCGCGAGCCCCATCGACCGGGCCACGGCGACCAGTTCGTCTTTGCCCGAGCCGGGCATCCCGACGGTGACGATCAGTCTCATAGCGTGCCGGGGGGCTCGTCGGTGGAATTCGTCCTCGACGCCGACGCGGTGGAAGTAATGTGGGTCGCGACGTCGTGTTCGGTGACCATCTGAAGTCGGTCGGCGCGCTGGCGGAAGGCGCTGGCCTCCTGCTCGGCCAGCCGCGCGGCCTCGATGTACCGGTCGACCTTGACCTTGAGCTCGGCCGTCTTCTGCGTCTTGGTCGCCGCCCGCAGTTCCAAGGCTCGGGACTTCTGCTGGCGGTCGACGACTTTCTGCTGGAGCTTGCGCACCCGGTAGTGCAGGCCCGTGACGTCCGAACCGATGGGCGCACCGCCGGTCCGGCTCGTGGCGGCCTCTATGTCCCGCTCGTGCTGTTTGATCTGTTGTTCGATGTCGGGGATCTCGGCGAGCACGCGTTGGCCCTTCTCGCGTAGGAGCGTCGCTTGGTGGCGCAGCTTCTCGATCCGAGTGTTCAAGCGAGAGGCGCGCTGCTGGGCGCGAGCTCCCGTGCGGTCGTGTTTGGCCGCGATCTCCCGTAGCTTGGTGATATCGGCGTACTGTTGTCCGATCCAACGCGACTGCCGCGCCGCGAGCGGGGTCGCGTGGGGGGCCGGTTCGGTCGGGGGTCCACCACCAGCCACCATCAAAAGCAAGTTACCCGACCGCGAGTTAAAGCGATTGTCGTGGTGCGGTAGACACCGGGGCGAACCCTACGACCGGGGGGGCCGGGGGAGGCGCAACGCCGCGGAGATATGCCGGGCCAGTTCCGTGGTCGCGAGACGTAGTTGCGACTTCGAGTCGCGTTCGCGCAGGGTGACCGTGTCCCGCGTGGGACCTTCGGTGAGCGTCTCTCCGTCCACGGTGACGCAGAACGGCGTCCCGGCCTCGTCCATGCGGGCGTAGCGTCGGCCGATGGAGCTCGCGTCGTCGTACTGGGCCGCGAGGCCGGCCGCCGCCAGATCGTCGGTCAGACGGAGAGCGTACGGGGCGTGCGCCTTCGCAATGAGCGGGAAGACGCCGACGGCGACCGGGGCGAGATACGGAGGAAGTCTCCAGAGCGTCCGATCCCCGTCGTGGGTCAGGTGCACGTCGGCCAGGGCCCAAAGATTGCGATCGACTCCGAACGTGAGCTCGAGCACGTGGGGACGGACCGAGCGGCCGTCCTGGAGGGTGACCGAAAGCTCCTTGCCGGACCCTTCGGAATGACGGGAAAGGTCGTAGTCGCCGCGGTAGTGGACCGCCCCGAGCTCCTTGTAGCCGCTCAGGCTCTCGAGGTTCACTTCCACATCGAACTGGATGCGGTTGTAGAATGCCCGCTCCTGGTCCGACTTCTCGAAAAGGCGGACTCGGTCCGACGGGTAGCCCAGGACGTCGCGGAAGAACTGGTAGGTGTGGGCGAGGTGATAGACGTAGAACTCGGGGAGGTCGCCGGTACTGGCCAATTGGCCCGCCGAAACCCACTCCGGAGTTTCCTCGCCGGACTCTCGACGCGGCACCCGCAACACCGGCAGCTTCTCGTCGCGGACCCGGTCGAACGGCACGGCGAAGTGCTCTGGGTCGAAGAACACCTGGAGCTCGGCCTGGGTGAACGCGCGCATCCGGAATAGGGCCTGCCGTGGGGCGATTTCATTTCGATACGCCTTGCCGATGACCGCTACTCCTAGCGGCAGCGCCCGTCGGCCCACGTCCCACATCCGGGGGAAGGCGAGGTAGCTGCTCTGCGCGGTCTCGGGCCGCAGGTACGCCCGCTCGTGGCCGGTAACGCCGAACTCGACGCCGAACATCAGGTTGAACGGAGGGGGCACGCTGAGCGCCTCGGAGCCACAGTTCGGACAGCGGGCATGGTGCGCGTGGACGATCTCGGCGATCTGGGCCGCCGAGAGGCCGTCCACGCCTTCAGGCCGGAGCTTTTCCAGGACCGTCTCGGCCCGGAACGCCGCGTGGCACCGGTCGCAGGTGACCTCGGGGTCAGTGAAGTTCTCCAGATGTCCCGAGGCGCGAACCACCGCCTCGGGCAGAAGCTCTGCCGGGTCGATCCGATAGTAGTCGTGCGACAGGCCGACGAACCACGCGCCCCACGCCTCCTCGATGTTCCGTTTCAGCGCAGCCCCGAGGGGTCCGTAGTCGTAGAGACCCTGAGCCCCGCCATAGATCTCGGCGGTCGGCCAGAGCACGCCGCGCCGGCGAAGCAGCGCGAGCAGTTCGTCGCTCTTCATCGCCCTGCGTCCAGTTCCGACAGCGGGGGCGGGAGCCGGACCATAAGGTGTTCGGTAACGCGCGTGACCACCTGGTAGGCCGCGTCGCCCGGCGGCAGGCGAAGGACGAGGGGTCGGACCGACGTTCCCGGGGCGATACGGGCTGACTCCGGTTCTCCCAACCAGCGCCAGGGTTCCACCAGCGCGGCGCGAGCCAGGAATGCGGCCGAGACCGGTCGTTGTCGCAACCGGGTCGCGACGTACGCGAACTCGAGCTCGCGCCAAATCGACGGCGCGTGAAACATCGCGTTGTCCGTTCCGAGAAGTACCGATAGGCCGAGCCGCTCCATCTCGGCGAGGTCCGGCTGTCGACCGAAGAGCGCGTTCGACCGAGGGCACACCGCGACGGGAACCTGGGCATCGCGAACCGCCACGAGGTCGTCCCGAGTCGCTTTGGTGAGGTGGATCAACAGGTCGGGTCGCGGGTCAAGAAAGTGCTCGGGGTCCTCCCGGACGGCTTCGCTCGCGTGGAGCGCGTAACGTTTCCCGGCTCGTCGACAGGCGACCGCGACCGCTCTGCGATCCTCGTCCGTCTCGTCGCGGGCGCTCGACAGCCCGATCCCGTCGGAGTCGGACAGGACGTTGCGAAGCTCCTCGGGGTCGATCGGTCGCGCTACCGGGCGGCCGAGGATCACCACGCGGATCGGAACGTTCCGGGCCGCCGACCGAAGCAGCGCCACTCCGTCGCGCCCCTCCTCGCGGAAATCGACCGTGGCGGCGACGCCTTCCCGCACCATGCGACGCAGGGCGGCCCGGATCGCCCGGCGTTTCGACGACTCGGAAGAATCGGCGAGGAGCCGGAACTTGTAGCCGTGGGGAGGCTGGACGAGGCGGGAGACCGGTTGTGCCGGGGGCTCTCGTACCGAAACTGCGTCCCCGAGGTGGGTATGGGAATTGACCGGGGACGGGATGACGATTCCCCGGATCTTCCGTTCACGGCCGCGCGACCCATCGGTCCCGGGTCGCCCGGTTTCCACGATCCGTCCTCCGCGGAACCTGACGTACGCGCTCCGGGCTCCGTCGATGTCCAGGACCGTTCCCTCGACGAGCATCGGTCGGACGCGCCGGAGCCGCCGGGCCGCTTAAGAGCGAGCCCGGTCCCCTCCCGAAGGGCTATGGCGCCCGGGGGTTCCGGGGGATGCTTCCGTCATGCTGGACCCCCTAGTCGACCGACCGCGCGACCTGCTCGTGGCGGGCCACGTGAACCTCGATCGATTCCTGAGCATCCGTTCCTTTCCCTCGGCCGACCGGACGGTCCCGGTGCTTCGGACTCGCACGCGACTCGGCGGAACGGCCGCCAACCTAGCGCTCGTCGCGGCCGGCTATGGGGTCACGACGGGTCTGGTGGCTCGGATCGGCGACGGATTCCCTCCGGAATATCGAACCCGACTGCGTCGGGCGAAGATCGACCTTCGCGGGCTCCGATCGGTCTCGGGAACTGCGACCCCTACCTGCTACATCCTGGAAGACGATCGCGGGCACCAGTGCACGATGATCGACCAGGGACCGATGGCGAACGCGGGGAAGGCCTCCCTGCCGCGGACCGTCTTACCTGACTATGCGTGGCTGCATGTCACCACCGGCGATCCCGTCTACCAGCTCCGACTGGTCCGAGCAGCCCGGACCGCCGGGGTCCGGGTGGCGGTCGACCCGGCGCAGGAGATCCACTACTGGTGGGACCGCGCCAAGTTCGTGAAGCTCATTTCGGACGCGGAGATCCTGTTCGGCAACCGGGCGGAGGTTGCCCGGGCGGCCCAGCTCGCCGGGGTAGCTTCGCCTCAACTCCTGGTCGACCGAGTTCCTCTCGTCATCCGAACCGAAGGGGCGAACGGCGTCACCGCGTTCTCCCGGGGATCCACGCTCCACATGCCGGCGGCCCGCCCCCGTCGAGTGCGCACGCTCGTCGGTGCCGGTGACGCGTTCCGGGGGGGGTTCTACGCGGCGTGGTTCGAAGGGCAACCTCTCAAGGGCTGTCTAGTTGCCGGCGTTCGCTCGGCCGCCCACTGGGTCGAGGATCCCGAGCACTAGCTGGAGCCCCATGGAGATGCATGCTTTCGGCCGATTGACCAGTGTGGAGGTCGCTCGCCGGCGACTCCTATCATCGACCCGGCCGATCAACCGGGTCGAATCGCTCCTGGTGGAGGAAGCATTCGGTCGGGTGGCAGCGGAAACGGTGCGTGCGCCCATCCCGATTCCGTCGTTTGCCCGAACCACCTGGGATGGGTACGCGCTGCGGGCGGAGGATGTCGCCGATGCCCGGCCCCACCGACCGACCTCGCTGCACGTGGTGGGCGAAGTGTTCGCAGAGCAGGCCTACCCCGCGCTCCTGCGCCAGGGTCAGACGGTCGCCATCGCCACGGGAGGCGCGATCCCTCGGGGCGCCGACGCGGTGGTCATCTTCGAGGAGGTGAAGCGGGTCGGGAGAACGATTTGGGTCCGTCGACCGGTTCGCGCGGGCGACCGGATCTCCCGCCCGGGCCATGACTTCCCTCGCGGGGCCATCCTGGTCCGTCGGGGAGCGGAGCTCAGTGCGACCGCGCTCGGCACGCTGGCGGCCTGCGGCCTCCGCCGCGTGAAGGTGTACGCGCGGCCGATCGTCGCGATCGTGCCGAATGGCAATGAGCTGCTCGTCCCCGGGGATCGGCCCCGCCCGGGAATGATCTACGAGAGCAACAACGCTAGCCTGTCCGCGGTCGTCAGCGCGGCCGGTGCCGTCCCGCGACCCGAGCGGCCCGTGCGCGACGACCCGAAGGCGATAGAACGGGCGTTGCGGAACGCGCTCGCGACCGCGGATGTGGTGCTCGCGACGGGCGGCAGTTCCGTGGGCGAGAGGGACCACCTGCCGAGGATCCTGCCCCGGCTCGGGACCCTGCTCTTCCACGGGGTCGCAGTGCGAGCGGGAAAACCGACGCTCGCGGCGCGTCACGGCCGTCAGCTGGTCATCGGACTGCCCGGGCATCCCACCTCCTGTCTCGCCAACATGTACTGGCTGGTCATCCCGGTGCTTCGTAAGCTCGGTCGTCGCCCCGGTCCCGGTTGGGTCGAGGCCTGGGCGGAGCTCGGCAGCGACGCCGTCGCGCCCTCGCCCGGACTGGCCACGATCGTGCCGCTGCGCTTCGAGGGAGGTCGGGCCTACACTACCTTCCGGGGATCCTCGATCATCACCAGCCTATCGGGCGCCACGGCGTTCGCGATGTTGCCGCCGGGGCGGCGCGTCGTGAAGGCCGGGCAACGGATCCGGGTCTTCCATCTCCTGCCGCCGCTCGGTCCCGGGATGCAATCGTAAGACCGCGAGCGCGCGGCGCGGGGAACGGTTAAGCGGTCCGCTCTCATCGGAGATCGTGGTCCGCCGGAAGCTCGCGGTGGCGCTCCTGTCCATCGAAGGGACGAACTGCGACGACGAGCTCCGGGTCGCGCTGGCGGCCTTGGGGGCCCAACCCGAGATCGTCCACCTGAAGCAATTCGAGGGGCGGGAGGTCGAACCTGGGGAACGGCGGCGCCTCGCCGATTACCAGCTCCTGTTCGTCCCGGGCGGCTTCTCTGCCGGGGATTACGTTCGCGCCGGGGCGATCTTCGGGGCGCGCGTGCGGGCCGCCATCGGGCCCGAGCTCGAAGAGTTCGTGCGCAGCGGACACCTGGTCGGGGGCGTGTGCAACGGCTTCCAGGTCCTCACGGAGATCGGACTGCTCCCGGGCCGAACCGGCGGGCGCCTCGGAGCGCCGGAGGCGGCGCTGATGACGAACGACTCGGGCCATTTCGAGTGTCGTCCCACCTTCCTTTCCTGGGAGGGGGGAAACTTCCCCGCGCTGCGGAACACCCCGCGCGGGACCCGGTTTCTGTTCCCCTCCGCCCACGCCGAAGGCAAGCTCGTGCTGGGAGGGGACGCAGCCGCCCGACGCAGCGAACTCGAGCGCAACGGCCAGCTGATGTTTCGATGGGTCGCCCCCGACGGCGGACCCGCGAGCTACCCATGGAACCCGAACGGTTCGGAGGGGGACATTGGAGGGCTCACGAACCCCGAAGGGAACGTCTTCGGGCTGATGCCCCACCCGGAGCGTTCGTTCTTCCGGGCACAATCTCCGGATTGGACGCGAGCCGGTTCGTGCGTTGGGTTTGGCGACGGCCACCGTTTCCTCGACGCCGTGCTTTCGTACGCCGAGAAGCACGTCTAGTTCGTTGCCGGATCCGGCTCCCGATCGCCGAGCCAGAACCGCACTACGTCGAGCCGCTCGCCCTCGAGCGCACGCGACGCCACGACGTCGTGCCGCCCGCCGGCTCGGTTCCAGCCGGCGAGTATCGAGCCGAGCGCCGTGGGATCCTGGACGCTCGACACCACGACGAACGCCGTTCCGCCGGTTTCGAGATGGTCCGGCAGCTCCCGCAGCAATCGCGCCAGCACCCGACACCCATCCGGTCCCCCGTCGAGGGCCAGGTTCGTCCCACGGTCCAGGTCCCGCTCGTCCGGTCGCGTGGGCAGGTAGGGGGGATTGGCGAGCACCCGGTCAAACCGGCCGAGGCCCCGGAGCAGGTCGGTACGAACTACCGCCAGCTCCAGACCCTGCGACCGAGCCGCCGAGCCCAGCCGACGTAACGCCATCGGGTTCCGGTCGGTGGCGACGACCCGGCCCCCCGCCCGCGCCGCGGCGAGCGAGGCGATCCCGGCACCGGCTCCCACCTCGGCGACCGTGGTGCCCGGTGGAACGCGCGCGAACGGGAGGAGCAGGAAGGAATCCTCCCTCGGAGGATAGACCTCGAGACCCTCGCGAGCGAGGCGTACGGCGCTGTGAGCAGAGATGGGCTCTCCCATGTGGCTCGATGGCTTCTTATTCAATCCGCGCCTAGAACGGCCGGCTTACCAACTTTTCCATGCCTCGACGTCTTTCTCCTCCAGTGAAGATCGGCATCACGGGTCTTCCCGGCTCTGGGAAGACCCAGACCCTGCTCCGCATCATCCAGCTCCTGGAAGAGGAGGGAGTGAAAGTCGGGGGGATGGTCACCGAACCGATCGTCGAACGGCAGCGACGCACCGGTTTCCAGATCACCAATTGGCTGACCAAAGAACACGAAGTGTTCGCTCACGAGGGGTTGAAGTCCCGGGTCCACTCCGGACGATTCGGAGTCAATCTGGCCGCGCTCGAAGGTCTCGGGACACGGGCCCTCGCCGAAGCCCGGGACGAAGCCGACGTGATCGTGATCGACGAGGTCGGGAAGATGGAGGTCGAGAGCGACGCCTTCACCAAGAGCGTCATCGACACGCTCGACGCGAAGAAATCGATCGTGATGACCCTCCACAAGAAGTCGCGCAACCCGCTCCTCCAGGATATCCGTCGGAGGGACGAACTACGCCTGCTCGAAGTGACGCCGGTCAACAAGAACCTGCTCGCGTTCAAGATCGTACACCTGATCACGGGACGCGCCCACTAGTCCGAACCCGCGAAGGGGGAACCGAGCTCCTCCTGCCGGCGGGCCCTACCGGCCGGGGTCCCCGTGCTCGGGCCCCCGTGTTCTACAATCCCGCGATGGCGATGGACCGTGATATCGGGGTCGCCGTGGTCCGGGCCTGGTCCGAGACGCATGCCCGGCTTCGAACCGGCTGGGAGATGATGGCGGCGACCGGAGCGCGTGGGCTGCGCCTCGTGGTCGAGGCCGGACCGTTCGATGCGTTCACCCTGACCGAGGCGAATCCGGAAGCCGCGGGGGTCCTGGCCGAGAACGCCCGGGGCCAACCGGGAGTGCGCGTCCTCGTTTCCGATGCGCGCCGGGGACCCGACGGGGCCCCGTTCGACTACGTCGACCTCGACCCGTACGGGACCCCGTCGCCGTTCGCTGCCACCGCGCTCGGCGCGGTGCGACCCGGGGGGATCCTCGCAGTGACCGCGACCGACATGATGGTGCTCGCGGGGGTGCAGGCCGGCGCCGCCGAGCGTCGCTACGGTTCCCACGCGGTGCGCGGCCGGCTTGGCCCCGAAGGTGGGCTGCGGATCCTGCTCGCGTTCCTGGCTCGGGCGGCCCGGTCGAACGGGCGGGCCGTTCGCTCCGTGGTATCGTACGTCGGCGACCACCACGTACGGGCGTTCGTACAGGTTACCGAGTCGGGACCTGCCGACGATCCGGTCGGCCCCATCGACCTCGGCACCTGGGAGGGACCGGAGGTCGGTGCCGCCGGACCGTATGGTCCCCTGTGGTTGGGGCGATTGTTCGACCCGGATATCGTACGAGCCCTCCGCGTTCCCCCCAACGCAGCGGATCCCCGCGGAGTGGCGGTCTTCCTCTCCCGACTCCAAGAAGAGGTCGCCGCGGACGTGCCGTTCTACTACGAGTCGAACGAGCTCGCGGCGACCCTCTCCCTGGCGAGCCCTCCGTCCCTGGTCGATCTCCTCACCGCCCTCCGAAGCCAGGGGTTTCGCGCCGGACGTACCCACGCACGCCCGGAAGGGTTCCGAACCGACGCTCCCCGAACCGAGGTCGAGCGGCTCGCCCGAGGGCTCGGAAGGTCCGGTCAGTCCCAAAACGCCCGGGTTCGGGCGTAGGCGCGCTCCGCGCGAAGGATTTCGGTAAAGAACGCATCATCGTCCCGGTAGTGGCGCATCAACAGTCTTCGGGCCGTTTCGGGACCGACCCCTCGGGCAGCGAGCGCGAACAGCGCCCGTCCGCCGTAGTGGGCCAACAGCTCGGCCGACGTGTAACCCGCGCGAACGAGGGTTTCCGTTTCCGGAGCGAGAGGACGCTCCCGACGGGCGCGACGGCCGGTGACCGTGGTGGTGGGCCGCCATTTTCGCTTGGCGTATCGAGCGAGCCGGTCGATCTCCGCGGTGCGTCGCGGCGAAACGACGGCCGATAGCGAACCGTGGCAGAGGAGGCACCGGCTCCCCCCCTCGGTCCGGTAGCGCTCGGGGGTGGTCGTCCGAGTGAACCCGCACCGCAGGCAGACGAGCATGAGCGGCTCCTTCTCGAGCCGTTCGCGTACGGCGCGAAGCAGCGTGGGCGGGGGGACGTCCGGCACCGACCGCCACTGCAGACGTTCGAGCGGTCCATCGCTGAGGGGGGACGGGGCCGTCGCGGTGACCTCGATCTCCCCGGCCCGGATCCGTTCGAGCACGGTCTCGGCATGCGCCAGATCGTAGCGGTCGTGGAGCGTCTTGTCCAGCACTTCCTCGCCGAGCGGGTTCGTGCGGCTCGCTCCGAGCAGGGGCTCGAGCGTGCGGAGGTCGCGCGGGTCGGCGGAGGCCGGGATCACCCCGAGCTTCCGAGCGACCGCGAGAAACACCCAGCGGTAGTCCAATCCGGTCGGCACCAATCGTTCCACCAGAGGCTGGAGGGACGACGGCTCGATGCGGAAGGCGTCGACGAGCGCGGCGTCATCGACCGCGATCGGCAGTTCGAGAACGAACCACGTCGGTTCGACCGCGGCAATCTCGACCCGGGCACCAAGCCGGGCGGTCAGGAGACCGGCCGTCGCCAGCGCGAGCGTGTCATTGGTGCGGGTGCCGAAGCATGCACCGTAGACCACGAGACGGCCTCGAGCGCTGATGGTCACGCGCTGGTCGCTGGCGATCGCTCCGGCCGCCAGCGCGGTCGCGCGGCGCGTTTCCAGTCGGGAACGGTCGCCGGCGGATAGGGGATACCGGTCCAACCCTCCTTCGCGACGAACTCGACCGATCTCCTGCGCCACGTCGAACGGGACCGGGAGGTCCTCGCCGGCCCAGCGGGGTTCCTGCCCGATCTCTTGGACCGTCTCGACCAACAGCTCACCGTCGCGGTACTCCACCACTTTCCAGGTGCGGCCGTGCAGCAGGAATATCTCCTCGGGCTGGGCGAGGACTTGGGTGAGGACGAATCGTTCGTCCAGCGTTCCGATGAGCCGGCGTGTGGCGATATCCCTCAGGCGGTACGTCCGTTCGTCCGGGATCAGTGAGAGCGAGGCGTAGAATCGTGGCAGGGTGCCCCGACCGGGGGCGAGACGACCGTCCGCCTGCTTGGCGAGGCCGAGCCCAACGAGGTAGTCGATCAGCTCGCTCCAATCGGTTTCCGTGAGCTGCGAAACGGCGGCCGCACGGCCGAGCGTGGCGATCAGTCGCCCTCGGTCCACCGAACCTTCGGCGCGCAGCGAGGCCACGATCTGCTGCGCCGCGGCCAGGCGGTTGCGGGTCCGCCACGAGACCGGCTCGATCCGGCCCTCGTCGGCGCGGCGGGCGAGCACGGCGGCCTCCTCGAGGTCATCGTCGTCCAGCGCAAGGACCGTGCCGTGGATGGTGCGTCCGAGACGGTGGCCGGAGCGTCCGACCCGCTGGACGAGTCGACCGACCTGATGGGGCGAACCGAACTGCACGACATGGTCGACCGCGCCGATGTCGATGCCGAGTTCGAGCGAGGACGTGGCGACGAGCGCTCGCAACCGTCCTTCCCGGAACGCCTGTTCGGCCTCCTCGCGCACCTCGCGCGAGAGCGATCCGTGATGGACAGCGATCGCGAGGTCCGGGGCGAGTCGCTGGAGGCGGGCCGCGAGTCCTTCCGCGGTGGGTCGCGTGTTGACGAAGACGAGCGTGGTGCGGTGGTTCCGGATCTCTTCCTCGACGGCCCGAAGACCCCCCAACAGGACCGGGTCCGCCTTGAGCTCCTGCACCAGGGCTGGGTCGAGGGGAGGGCGGTCGTCCCGGGGTCGCTGTGCCGTCAGCTCCACGACCCGACGCTGGCGGGCGACCCGAACCGCTACCTTCCTCGGTGCAGGCGCGAGGAACCGGGCCACCTCCTCCGGGTTCCCCACGGTAGCCGATAGGCCGATTCGTCGCACCGTCCGGCCCGTGAGCGCGTCCAGGCGTTCTAGGGTCAGTCCCAGTTGGGCTCCTCGGTCCGATCCCACGAGCTCGTGAACCTCATCGATCACCACCGTGAGGGCGTGGGTGAGCGCCGCGCGAAGATGGCGGCCCACCAGCAGTATCTGCAGCGTTTCTGGGGTAGTCAGCAATAGGTCGGGGGGATTCCGGGATTGGGCCAGTCGGGCCGAGGAGGGAGTGTCGCCGTGGCGTACGGCGGCGCTCAAGCCCACCTCCCGGACCAGCGCCACGAGCCGGTGCTCCAGGTCGCGGTTGAGTGCGCGTAGCGGGGTCACGTAGAGGAGCGAGATGGGAGGGGAGGGATTCGCGAGACGCCGGGACAATAACGGCAACAGGGCCGCCTCGGTCTTGCCGGTGCCGGTCGGAGAGATGAGGAGGGCGTCCGTGTCGCTCTCCAGGACGGGCAACGCGAGCTGTTGGATCTCCGTGGGTTCCGTGATCCCTCGGCGCGCGGCGGCGTCGACCAGGCGTGGGTCGATGCGTGCGAAGACCGCCGGGAGTTCCGTGCTCATCGCTAGGGGGTCCGGCACCCTCGACGCTCGGAAAGGAGTGTCGACCGTCTAGCCTTCGGCCCCGGGTTCGAGGTCGAGCATGCGCAGACCGAAGCTCTCGACCATCGGTCGACCGAACGTCCGGTCCGGGAAGGTCTCGACCAGGATCTCGTGCAACACACCGATGGTGGCCCTCAGGACGTGTCCGCCCACGACCCGATAGTCCGGTCCCGCCGCCGCCATGTGCAGGTGAATCGAAGGCGCTCCGTCGGCGCGGGCGATCGAGCCGTGGAGCGCAACGACCTCGTGGGGAATGGTGAGTTCGTGGGGTCGATACTGGGAACCGTCCCAATAGCCGATGGTGGCCCGTCGGACCATCCCGATACCCGAGACCACGGCGGCGGCCCGAATGCCCTCGGAGCGAGCGAACTCGCTCAGCGCGTCGAACAGGTCCTGGCCGTCGTCGAGCCGGAGCATCCACCGATTTCCGTCCTGCGCTGCTTGCATCTCCGCGAACCCCCCGAAGGCGCATCTCGGAACCAGCGCGGGACAAAAGGTAACTGGCTGCCGGTCCTGCGCCCCCGCTCATGGAGAGAGTCGTTGGGTCGCCCGCGCCGCACCGCTCGGAGGCGGAGATCATCGCATTCCTTCGGACCGGCGGGCCGGCGCTGGTCGCGCTGTCGGGCGGCGTCGATTCCTCCGTGGTAGCCGCGCTGGCCATGGACGCTCTCGGTCCCGCAGCGATCGCGATCACCCTCAGCGGGCCCGCCGTGGCCCGCGCCGAAGTCGAGCGAGCGCAGAGCGTCGCGACGTTCCTCGGGATCGCCCACCACGTGGTGCGGGTCGATCCGCTCGCCCGGCCAGAGTATCGGGCGAATCCGGTGAACCGCTGCTACTTCTGCCGGGCCGTGGAGTCCGAAGTGCTGCGGGCCGTCGGTGAACCACGAGGGGTATTGCAGTACCTCGACGGGATCCATGTCGACGACCTCGCGGACGATCGACCCGGACTGCGCGCGATGAACGAAGCTGGATTCCATCATCCCCTGGCCTGGGCCGGCTGGACCAAGGCCGACGTCCGGGCCGCGGCCCGTGCCCGGCACCTGCCCAACTGGGACTGGCCCTCGGACGCATGTCTGGCTTCCCGGGTGGCGCACGGAGACCCGATCTCCCCAGAGCTGCTCGGACGGGTGGAGGCCGCGGAATCCGTCCTGCTGGGCCGCGGATTCCGCCGAGTCCGGGTGCGGGTCCGTAGTGGAGGAGCTCGCATCGAGGTCGACCCGGAGGACGTGGCGCGTCTCGTCGCGGAGCCCGTCGCGAGCGAGGTCGTCGGTGCAGTGCGGAGCCTCGGCTTCGACCCGGTAACGATCGACGCTCTAGGCTACGGCCAGGGTCGTCGCTCCTTCGGGGTCGTTCCATGACCTCCCGTGCCGTCCCCCGTGGAAAGGGCTCCGAGCTCCCCGGCCGCTTCCAGTTGGAGACGGACCTCGTCCCGCAGGGAGACCAGCCGGCCGCGATCGACGCGCTCGTGCGTCGGATCGAACGACGCGAGAAGTACGTCACGCTCCTCGGCGTGACGGGGAGCGGCAAGACGTTCACGATGGCGCATGTGGTCGCTCGGCTGCAGCGGCCGACGCTCGTCATGAGCCCGAACAAGACGCTCGCCGCCCAGCTCGTCAGCGAATTCCGGGCGCTCTTCCCCCACAACGCGGTCGAGTACTTCGTCAGCTACTACGACTACTATCAGCCCGAAGCGTACGTCCCTCAGATCGACCTGTTCGTCGAGAAGGATGCCTCGATCAACGAGGAGATCGACCGACTACGCCACCGTGCGACGCAAGCGCTCCTGACGCGGCGGGATGTGATCATTGTAGCGTCGGTCAGTTGCATCTACGGACTGGGCTCGCCCGAGGATTATCGGGCTTCGGTGGTCGACCTGAGCGTGGGCCAGGAGATCTCGCGCCAGGCGTTGCTCGGACAACTTGTCCGGATGAAGTACGCGCGCAACGACATGGAGCTCAAGCGCGGCCGGTTCCGGGTCCGCGGAGGCACGATCGACGTGATGGGCGCCGGGGAGACCGTCCACCGCATCGTCCTGGAGGGGAGCACGATCGGTACGATCGTTGAGCTCGAGCCGGTGACGCTGGAGGAGCGACGTGAGCTCGCGGAGCTCGCGATCTTTCCCGCGACCCACTTCCTGACGGTCGATGAACGTCTCCGGGGGATCCTCACGGAGATCGAGAAGGACCGGGACCACCGGGTCGCCGAGCTGGAGCGCCAGGAGAAGATCGTCGAGGCCCAGCGCCTACGCGGTCGGGTCAACTACGACCTCGAGATGATCCGGGAAACAGGGTACTGCTCCGGTGTCGAGAACTACGCCCGGTACTTCTCCGGTCGCAAGCCGGGCGAACCTCCGTACACGCTGCTCGACTTCTTCCCGGACGACTTCCTCGCCTTCCTGGACGAATCGCACGTCGCCGTTCCTCAGGTCCAGGGAATGTACAAAGGTGACCGCAGCCGCAAGGACAATCTGGTGGAGTTCGGGTGGCGGCTGCCTTCGTCGCGGGACAACCGACCTCTGAAGTTCTCTGAGTTCCTCGAACGGGTCCCGCAGGCGGTGTTCGTCTCCGCTACGCCCGGACCGTTCGAACGCAAGGTGTCCAAGGGCCTCGTCGAGCAGATCATCCGCCCGACGGGCCTGGTCGACCCCCCGATCGAGATCCGCCCGTTGACCGGTCACATTGCCGACCTCGTGACCGAGCTCAAGGCGTGCATCGCGCGAGGTGACCGTGCCTTGGTCACCACCCTGACCAAGGCGACGAGTGAGGAACTCTCGAACTACCTCGCGAATCTCGGCTTCAAGGTTCGCTACCTCCACTCCGAGGTCGAGACCCTGAAGCGGGTCGAAATCCTTCGGGACCTGCGCCTCGGTCGATTTGACGCCCTGGTGGGCATCAACCTGCTCCGGGAGGGCCTCGACCTTCCCGAGGTGAGCTTCGTCGCGATCCTCGACGCCGACAAGGAAGGATATCTGCGCAGCGAGACCTCGATCATCCAGACCTCCGGACGGGCGAGCCGCAATGCCTCCGGGAAGGTGGTCCTTTATGCCGACCGGGTCACCGGTTCGATGAAGCGGGCGATCGCGGAAATGGCCCGTCGCCGCGAAGCCCAACTCTCCTACAACCTGGCCAACGACATTGTCCCGGAATCGGTCCGCAAGGAGGTGCGCGCCCTCCTCGCACCCGAGGTGGAGGCTCCGTCGGGCGACCTGTCGACCTCGGGTCTGGGCAAGAAGTGGAAGGAGCGGCTGCCGCTCCTGCTCGCGAACCTCGAGGAGGAGATGCGACTTGCGTCCGAACGGCTCGAGTTCGAGGAGGCCGCACGCATCCGGGACCGCATTCAGGAGATCCGCAGAACCGCGGCCGAGGGCGGTCCCCGGCGCGCGGCGGCGACGCTGCGGTAAACCATATTTGACGGCACCGACAAAGGTGTTTTAGGCACCGGTCCGGTCGTTGGCCGCATGGCCCCGTCGACCGCCCGTCGCGTTCCCGAGGTCGGTCTCGGAGAGCTACGTCGCAGCGGCTCGGTCAGCGAGCTCCTGTTCCTCTACGAATGCGCCACGCTGGAACCGACCCAGCTGCGGCCCGTGGCCGAGCACCTCGATCTTACGGTGCAGGCCGTCTCCCACTCGTTCCGGCAGCTGCGCGGCCGTGGCCTGGTCGCGTTCCAGGACGGGCGATATCGCCCGACCGTAGAGGGAGTCGCGTGGCTGCACGAAAGTCTTGCGCGGCTCGCGGACGATGTCCGAGACCGTATCGCGCGTCTCCACGTGATCCGTTCGTGTCGTGCCATTGCCCTGGCCAAGGTGGAACTCGGGGACCCGGTATCGTTGGAGCTGCGGGAGGGGCTCCTCTCGGCGCGGCCGGGGGGCTCGGGCCCATCTCGCGGCCGGGTAACCACCCCCGGCTCCGTAGGTACTCTGGTCGAAGTTTCCGACCTGGAGGGGATCGTGCCGATCTCTCCGGCTCGCGTCACGGTGCGCACGCTCACGGAGGCCGACCTGGTCGACCCGCAGCTCCTGCCCCGGTTGCGCGCCACGTTGCCGGTCGCTGGGGGACTTCTGGGAGCGGAGGGCCTCGAGGCGTACCACTCCCTGCGACGTGCGACGGACCGCCCGGTGCTGCGTTTCGCCACCGCGGCGGCGGTGTTCGATGCCGCTCGGATCGGAGTCCCGAGCACCGTCATCGTGATGGAGCGGGACCTGCCCCAATTGCTCTCCGTGTTCTCCGGGTCGAACCCCCCGCCGTTGGACGTCGGTCCCCTGGCCTCACCCGATGCCGGACGCGCGTCCCGCTCACGGCGCCGCGGATAGGATGGTCAATCGTTCGTGGAGCGCCGCGAGCAGGGATCCCAGGTCGTCCACCTCGACGGCCCCCGCCTCCAGGAGGCCTCGGTACGCCGACTCCGCCGCACCGGCAGAAAAGTCCCGGGCCCCGATCGGAGGCTGACTGACCAAGAACGTCGGGGTCCGACGCACGAACGGCAGCACATCCTCGAGATTGGCGAGGTTCGAGGGTCCGACGGCGAACGGACAGACCACGATCGCCCGGGCTTCGGTCAACAGCGACCGATTCCGCTCGCGAGCCGCGGGACCCAGAGGAGCGAACGGACCCTCGATCGCGCTCGGGACGCCCAGAGCCTCCGCTGCTTCCGCATCCGAATCGAGAAGGTGGAGCGTCCCCGCCGTTAGGCCGTACCCCTCCTCGGCCAGCCGGCGAAGGAACGGGGCCGCCGCCCCCCCGCCTCCCACCACGTGGACCGGTCCGACGAACGCGGAGGAAGGCTTCGGACGGGGGGTCGCGATCAGTTGGTGCGGGACCAGATACGGGAGTCCCGTTCGTCGATCTTGCTCGAGGTCGGCCGCGACTCCCCAGACCCGGGCGAGCAGGTCCTCGGACAGGACCTCGGAAGGAGTACCGTCCGCGACCCGGCGACCGCGGGAAAGCACCACGATGCGGTCCGCGAACCGAGCGGCCAAGTTCAGGTCGTGCAGGGCCGCGACGACCGTCACCCCGTGGCTGCGGCAGAGGGTGCGGACTCGCTCCAGAAGGTCGAGCTGGTGACTGATGTCCAAGTGGGCCGTCGGTTCATCGAGCAAGAGCAGCGGGGTCTCCTGGGCGAGGGCGCGCGCGAGGACCGCACGTTGTCGTTCGCCACCGCTCAGCGATAGGATTCCGTCCGAAGCGCGGTCCTGGAGTCCAACGTCGGACAGGATCCGGTCGGCGAGGCGGCGGTCGTCCGGTGAGTCACCCTCGAGTCGGCCACGGTATGGAAACCGCCCGTAGAGCACGTAGTCCCGCAGGGGAACGTCGTCCCGCAGGCTCTCTTCCTGGGGGACCCAGGCGATCTGTCGGGCCCGGTCCCGGATCGCGAGACTCCGGACGGGTCGGCCGAAGACCTCGACCGCTCCCTGCTCCGGTGCGAGGAATCCGAGGACCGAACGGATCAGCGTGGTCTTCCCTGAGCCGTTCGGTCCGGTGAGCGCCAGAAACTGGCCGGCCGGCACGTCGAGGTTCACCTCGAGAAGTGCCGGCCGATCTCCGTAGTGCACGGTGAGGTCACGCAGTTTCAGCGCCGGCGCCGCCGGCGGGCCGGTCACGACCCTCCCATCAGGCTAGACCGGCGCTGGCGGAACAACAGGTAGAGGAAGAACGGCACCCCGGCGAAGGCGGTGAAGATGCCGATCGGGAGCACCGAGCTCGGGAACGCCAGGTAGTCGACGTCCCGAGCCGTCAGGAGGAACAACGCGCCCACGGCCGCGGCCCCCGGCAACACGATTCGATAGTCGGTCCCCGCCACCCTGCGCACGATGTGGGGACTGACGAGTCCCACGAACCCGATGATCCCGGTGAACGCGACCGCGACCGCCGTGGTCAACGAGGCCAGCAGGATGACGACCAGACGCACGCGGGCGGCATCGACGCCGGCACTTTGGGCTACGTCCGCGCCGAGCTGCATGAGGTTCAACTCCCGACTGTAGAGGACGAGCACGGTCCCGAAGGCGAGCACCGCCCCGAACGCTATGCCCACGACCTGCCAGTCCGCGAGGCCCAGACCTCCTAGCAGCCAGAAGGTCACCTGTTCGCCGCCGGTCGGGTTGTAGAGGAGCACCAGGGACAGGAGCGCGGAAAGGAGGTTCGCGATGGCGACCCCCGTCAACAAGAGCGTCTCGACGGAGCTGTAGCGCCCGCGCGCGACCCCCAGGATCGCGAGTCCGGTCGCCACTGCTCCCACAAAAGCGAAGAGCGGGAGGAACAGGTCGGCCCGGGCCTCTTGGATGCGATACACGTAGAGGATCGCGGCACCGAGCGCCCCCCCGCTCGAGATCCCGAGCAGGAACGGGTCCGCGAGCGGGTTGCGGAACACACCCTGGAGCGCACCCCCTGAAAGGCCGAGAGCGGCTCCGACGATCAGGGCCAGCAGTACCTCCGGGAGGTAGAGCTGCCAGACGATGTACGTGAGGGCGGCGCAATGTACCGCATACGACCGCGAACCGGCGCAGACCTGGGGGAACAACGCCCCCCCCGACAACTGATGTAGGAAGATCTCCAGCCCCTCCACGAGCGGTATCGGGACGTTCCCGAGCAGCGACGAACCGACGACCGCCCCGATGACCAGAGACCCGAGCCCCAGTCCGAACTTCCAGCGTCGACCCGAGGGCCGGGGAGCCAGTGGGGTTGGTCCAGGCGTCGCCACGGCTCGGGGGTCCCCGGCTGGTTCAGGCGCCACTGGGGTGGAATATCCCGAGAAGAGTCGGAATCCCTTCCAGGATCATGGTCGGGTCGGGTTCCGTGATCCAGTTCGAATTGACGCTGGAGACGTTGCCGTCCTGGACGGCCGAGAAGTACGACCACTGTGGTCCGCCGGAGTAGGCGCTCTCGTCCAGGCCGTATCCGATGCCGTACAGAATGAAATGGGGGTCAGCAAACAACACCTGTGCACCGGAGAGCTCGGGGTAGGGGGTGGTGGTATTCGCGCTGATGCTCGTGGCCCCGGTGAGCTCCATGAGCGACAGGCCGAACGTCCCCGGACCAAACGTCCAATACCCGCCCGAATCGACGGCATAGGTGACCAGGGCAGTCGGGAACGAGCTGGCGCCCGAACTCACCGCGGTCGCGTTGTAGAGTTCGCCGGAGAGCTTGGCGTTCAGCGAGGCTGCGACGGAGGAGATCCCGAAGACCTGCCCGAGAAGTGAATCGTCCACCAAAATCCCGCTCAATGTCGGGGGTTGGAGCATGACCACCGGAATGTGCAGCTGATCGGTGATCTCCTCGACCGCTGCGACCGACACGATCGTAGAGGCGAGAACGAGGTCGGGAGTCAAGTTTACCAGCATCTCGGGCGCAAACGTAGGTCCGACCTGAACGCACATGGACGAGGAGAGGTTCCACGCCGCCACCTGATCGGCCGAATAGTCGGAAGAGAGTCCACCGAACGCGGCCGCGTAGCAGTCGACCGCTACGACGTGGTTGCGTAGCCCGAGTCGGAACATCTCGTCCATGATGCTGGGGCTCAGCACCGCGACCCGGGCGGGGTCCGCGGGAACGACTACGTGACGACCCAGGTCGTCCGTGATCGGTACCGAACCCGGCGTAGAGGTGGGCTGGAGCGCGAAGTAGGTGGCCGTGCCGGTCACCGCAGCACCGCCGACGATGAGGACGATCACGACCACCCACGTCAGAGAGACCATGCGCCGGGCGGGCCCGGACCGAGCCGTGTGACCATTCAACTGCATTGGACTCAAGACAAAGGCGCTTTCACATAAGGGTTCCCCCCGCCAGGTCAGCCCGGAGCGGTCGGGTCCGGTCGTGGACAACAAACGCTATCTCTCCCCTCACCCCCGGGGGCCTCGGTGGGAGCATAGGCTAATCTGGCAGACCAGCGGGCTCCAGTCAGGGCGGTCGAACGATCCCCTGGGAAATCGGGTCTGCGGAGGGACGCCTCGCGTCCCTATGACGAATGACTGGAGCGCGCGGAGAGACCCGCATATCGGGGTTCAAATCCCCGTGCTCCCATTTCCTACCATGCGGGAAATCCCGGTCAGGTCGGGCCGACTGGGAGGCCCCCGTAGAGAACCCTCCGCTTAGCCAAGGGCCACATGGGTCGACGGACGAACCTGGCCACACGTAAGGGCCGCGATGCGGAAGCATTAGGGCTCCGAGAATGTGAAGGTCGGAAGGGCGTACCGACACATGGAGAGTCAACTGGGACCCCCGCGCGACCGGCCGAACCCGCCCGGTCTTCGTCTTTTTGACTTTACTTTGCGGTTATATGGTCGGCCTCAATGAAGGCCCAAGGCTTCAGGGCCCAGCAGGATGAGAAAACATGGCGTTCGCACCGTTCATTGACGACTTGGGATTTGTTGTCGCTCTGATCCTCGCTGGCGCCGCGGTTCTGACCTACGCTTCGATTCGAGCGTTCTGGCACATCCTCCGGAACGACCCAGTCCGAGTACGGGCGACCTTCAAGGCGTCCGCTGTTCCGGCCGGCATCATCGGCATCGTGACTCTCGCACTTGGCCTCTGGACCGAGTTCACGTGGCCCTACTTGCTGTCGGACGGGCTCGGGTCCTACAACATCTTCTTTGGAGACATCATCTCGCTCTTCGGGATGGTCATGATCGTCTACGCCATCGTCGGGTACTTTGGACTCAAGCTCGAGTACGCGGGCATATTCGGGTTCGTCGCTGGGGTAATCACCGCCTGGTATGGGTACTGGGGGTACACGACTCTAACATCCTCCGGCACCTTCGGGCTCACGAAGGACCCGCTCGAGACCTTGCTTCTTTACGGTGCATATGCAGCTGCGGGAGTTTTCTCTCTCCCGGCCGCGTTGGTCGTGGATTGGTGGCTCGAACACCCGGGGTCCACCTTCCCGAAGCTCTCCCTGAGCATGAAGCCCATTTCGGAAGAGGCAGACGAGAACAAGGCGGCGGGGGAGGGATCCGCAAAGGGCCGGTACCACGTGCCGTACTGGGTGTACCTCCTGACCGGGTGGTTCCCCATCTTCATGTTCCTGGCGGCGCTCGCGGCGTGGTTCTACATCGGAGACATTCTCCCGGGCCACCTCACCAGCCCACCCTGACAAAGAGGGACGCGCGCACCGACTCGGTGTCCTCCCAGGGCGGTCGGAGCTCCCGGCTCCTCTGCCGCCCAATCCAAGGGGTCCGCCTTCTCACCCGCGTGGCGAGGTGGAAGGAACCATTTCGCTTCGGAGTGTGGTAATCTACGCCCCTGAAGAGAAGGTGCGCGTTGAATGACCCGGCGCGCATTCGATGACCGCCCGCGAGGAGCGCGCGGGGACACGCGGATAGCGACACCGCGCCTTCTCCGGAAACCCACCCCTTTCCGAGACGTTCCTCGTGATCCTGACCTGCGCGCTCGCCCGCTTCCCGCCGATCCTCCGGGAGGCGGATCGCGATTCTCCGACCCGGAGCCTCGATACGTTCTTCCGCGGTCGATTCACTCCGACCGGCTGGTATTGGCCACCCGTCGTTCAGGGTGGGAACCCGTGCTCCCACTTCTCAGGGTTGCCCGCGCTTCCGACGGCTGCATAGAGGGGCGGCGGTCACCGTTGCTTCGGTCGAAGCGACCACCCCGAGGCGCGCCGGGAAATGGAGAGGACCTACCTTTTGGCAGGGCTCAGCATCCATCGCCGGAGGGGCGAAGGTGTCGGGAAGCGGACCGGATCGCTCGGTGACGTCGCCGGAGGAGGCCAAACTTCCCCGGATGGCGACGTACATTTTCGGATTGCTGCGTCGGGCGCCGAATCGACCGGAGATTAGCGAGGCGCAGGCCGAGCTGATTCAGGAGGGCCACCTGGCACACATACGACACATGCGAGAGCAAGGTAACCTCATCGTGGCGGGACCGTTCATGGACGACGGCGACCTTCGAGGGATCCTGATCTTCCGTGACCGAACGATCGAGGAGGTACTCGAGCTCAGCCGAGCCGATCCGGCGCTCCAGGCTCGGCGACTGATCCTTGAGCTGCACGAACTTTACGCGCCCGCCGGCCTCGACGTACCCCGAGATGGCGCGAGCTCGGGGTAGACAAATCCGCCCCCGGGCGATATCGTACGGCGACACTCCCAACCTTAGATATGGTCCGGTTTCCATACCCGACCGCAAGATGCCCACGATTCTCTTCAAGCCCGATCCTCGTGCCGGTGAACCGCAACCAGGGGCGGCGCTGGAAACGGACCCACTGCCTTGACGAGCTCAATGGAATTGCAGGTCGAGCCTCGCCATCGTCCGCTGGGTCGGAAGCGTCGCCGGCGTGCTGCCTACTCGTTCGTCGCGGTCGGAATCGTACTGGCCCTGGGCACAGCGGGGTTCTTCATGCTCACCGGCTCGAGCTGGGTGGATTCCTTCTACTTCGAGAGCATGCTCGCGACAGGTCAGGGCCCGCCGTTCCCGCTCAACACCGATGGCGCGAAACTCTTCGCGTCGTTCATGGCATTTCTCTCCGTGGGCACAGTGCTGACGACGGTCATCATCAATCTTGGTCCGATCCTGGCGCAGCTGTGGCGGGAGGGCATCCAGGAGGCCGAGCGGGATCTACGGATGGTCGAACACGGGGTCGTGGACGAGTTCCGAGGGCAGAATCGGGGCCGATGACCTTTTGGGATCCTCTCTACCGAGGGCCGGCCGCCTGATCGAAATCGATCTCCCTCGGCCCGGCTGGGGCCCAGCTTTTTGAGCCGACGCGCCTCCTCCCCGTCGGTCATGGGACGAGCTGGACTAACACTCCCGATGATCGCCGTCGTGCTCCTCCTCGCAAGCTCGATACCGGCCGCGAGTTCCGCTGCGGCTGCCCGTGCTTCCTCCTCCGACCGGACGAGTTCGCCACAACTCCCCTCTCCCATTCTGCCGTCGAAGACTCCCCTCCCTCGGCTGACGCAGGGATCGGGTCCGGCCGTCCACGGTGGGGGCGTCAATGCGTCGGTGGGGTGTGATGGGATGCTCTGGTCGTCGAAGATATGGACCCAGTACGACCCAAGCTACTGCTACGGTCACGATGAGCCCACGCAGAGCTACATCTCGACGGCCGCCGGTTCGGGGGAAGATGCGAGTTTCCGGATGACCCTGCCCGCGGACGGCCCGTCCTTTTCTCAGGGTGACTTCTACGCTACGATATGGTTCGGCGGAACGGTGTACGACCCGAACAGCACCCAGGGTGACGGTCAAGGTTTCCTCGAGTTCCAGTTCTATCCCGCGCCGCCGGAGTTCACCGGGGCCAACAGCGGTGCCCAGGACTGCGCCTCGGACGGCTCGTTCTCCTACATCTTCTCACCAGGATCGAACGATTGGTTTGCCTGCGTGATCGTCTGGCAGCTCCAGCAAGTCGAGAACGCCGCGATCGCGGACCCTCTGGACTTGGCGGGCTCCAGCGACGCGATCATGGAGATGCACAGTGGTGACCGGGTGTACGTCAACTATTCCGGGGTGGCCCAGAGCTCGACCCAAGGCTGGAAGCTCTCGGTCAATGACACGACCGCAGCGAGCTCAGGAAGTGTCACGTTAGTGAACGGCGGACTCGTTCTCTCCCCGTACTACTCGACCGCGGCCCCCGGCAACGGCCTCCTGTGGGGAGCGAGCAATCCAGGCGCGATCGCCTTTGCCTACGAAATCGGGCACGCGCTCAACGCGAGCATTCCCCAGAACAACGGGTACGGTGGTTGCAGCCCCGGGGACGGGGTGTGTGACAGCTACTGGCCCGGCCGGTGGTCCAAGATGGGCGAGATGAAGCTGGAGCTCCCCCTACTGGGGTCGCCGAATTCCCAGATGTACCCGTCTCGCGTCGTCTTCAGTTCCTCGCAGGGGGGCGAAGCCGAGATCAACGCATCGACCTCCACCTCGAGCTCCACCTGCCCCGCCCCATCGTTTTCGAACTCGACGAACTGCATGTACCCCTACTACCAGTACCGGAGCGATTCCTACTCGTTCACGTATGGAGCGACCTCGGTAGCGAACGCGACCTACACCTACGGCAACGAGTATCAGTTCCCGGCGACGTTCAACGGCGCGGGCCAATGGAACGGGAACTCCGAGCCCGCGCCTTGGGGAACCTTCCAGACGACGGTGTCTCCCCTCACGGCGAGCGTGGAATTCAACCGAGTAGGAGAGGTCAACCCGCTCTCCGTCGCCCCCAACGGGTCGGCGGGGGCTCAGTTCGAGGAAGGTCCCTACTGGTTCAACGATTCCGCTCCCGGATGCACCGGAGTCTCCGCCCCCGTGTACGTGAAGACCGGAGCGCAGGATCGGATTTCCGGGGCCCTCAGCTGCGGCGGCAATCCACCCCTTTCGGCCAGCGTGGTTCCCTCCGTGACGTCCGGAGTCATTCCGCTCACGGTACTGTTCGCGGGGTCGGGCACCGGCGGCACGTCCTCGTACAGTTACAACTGGACGTTCGGCGATGGGACGACGAGCACCTCGCAGAACCCGACTCACGTCTACTCCTCCGCAGGAACGTATGCCGCGACGCTGACCGTTACCGATTCGCACGGGACCACCGCGGCCGCCGGCGCGACCATCCGGGCCTCTCCGCCCCTCCGTGCCATTGCCTCCGGGAATCCCACGACCGGGGTGGCCCCGCTCCTGGTTAACTTCACTGGATCGGAATCGGGAGGTACTCCGGTGTACCAGTACTCGTGGACCTTCGGAGATGGCGGGACGAGTGCGGTCCAGAGTCCGAGTCACACCTACAGTTCGGCCGGCGACTACACGGCTACCCTTACCGTGAAAGACTCGACGAGTGCCACGAACAGCAGCTCGGTGGCCATCCAAGTGACGGCGGTGCCCGAATACAACATTCAATTCAATGAGACCGGATTGGCCCCCGGGACGAACTGGTCGGTCAACGTGACCGGAACCGTCCACTCTGGCGCAACGCCGACCCTCTCGTTTCTCCTGCCCGACGGGACGTTTCCGTACTCGGTCCGGGCCGCCAACGCTACGTTCCGGGGCGATCCCAATCACGGCACGGTCGTCGTCGCAGGGACCGATGAAACGGTGAACGTCACGTTCGTCAACGTGACCTACGACCTGACTTTCTCCGAGACCGGGCTCCCCGCCGGTCGCTCCTGGTCGGTGCAAATCGGAGGCTCGAACCAGAATTCGATTTCGTCCTCGATTACATTCGTCGTGACGAACGGAACCTATCCGTACAGCGTAGGCGGGCCGAGTGGCTACATCGTGTCTCCCGCGAGTGGCTCGGTGCTAGTCCGCGGAACGAACCAGACGGTCTCGATCCACTTCTCTCTGCAGCAGTTCGTCCTGGCCTTCGAAGCACAGGGACTCCCGGCCGCGGCGAACTGGACCGTCAGTCTGAACCAGACGTCCCTCTCGACCCGGGGGCCGTGGCACAACTTCACGCTCGTACCAGGAGCGTACGTGTTCACAATCCGGGCGCCGGACGGGTTCTCCGCCTCCCCTTCGCAGGGCAGTGAGAACGTCAGCAACGCGCGCGTGACGGTGCTGATCCTGTTCGCCCCCGTCACGTACCCCGTGACGTTCGAGGAGTCCGGACTCGTCCAAGGGACACCGTGGGAGATCGTGGCCGGAGCTCAACCGTACGACTCGGCCACCTCGTCCATCACAATTCAGCTCCCGAACGGCTCGACGCCCTACTCGGTGGGGAACGTCACGGGGTACTCGACCGTCAACCGGACGGGAATCATTGACGTGGCGGGTCATCCGGTGACGGTCCCGATCACGTATACAGCGCGATCCCCGGGCACTTCGGTCGGGTTGTCCAGCGGGTGGGTGTGGCTCATCGCCATTGCGGCCATCGGGTGTGTCGTCGCCGGAGGGGTCATCTACGCCGAGGGTGCCAGTCGTCGACGCCAGTCGAGCCGGTGAATTCGGAGGGATCGTGATATTCCGGGAAGAGATCCCAGGTCCGAGATCTACCCATCGGTATCATGTTCGTTGGGGACGTCGCCGCCGGTTGCGGCACCGGGGAACAAATGCCTCTTGAGTACACTGGGATTCGTGTACACGAACTCGCTCGGTCGATCCGGTTCTACGCGGAGGGCTTGGGACTCCGGCCCGAACGAACGGGCCGCATGCGAGCCGGCGGGATCTGGCAGGAACTGCGTGACCCGGTGTCGGGCGCGGTGCTGGAGCTCAACTACTACCCGGGGGACCCACCGTATCGGGAAGGGGACGAGCTCGACCATCTCGGCTTCCGCGTTCAGGACCTCGATGGATGCGTCGCGCGGCTGCTGGCGCTCGGGGGTCGAGTGAGAATCCCACCGTTCGAGGAGGGAGACGAGCGACTCGCGTTCGTTTCCGACCCGGACGGAGTGTGGGTCGAGCTCTACGAGTATCGCTCGGAGGAGCAGCCACCCACCTCGCGCCCCGGGGCGTAGCGCACCGTCAGTCCACGTCGAGCGACGGAGATATGAGGTGGGGGCCGCCATGCCCCGCCGGGCATCCGTGGATCGATCGACTTCGCCCGCGCCGCCGCCGACAGCGAAGCCGGTCGTACCGCGGCCGACCCACTCCCTCACCCTGAGCTCGGGCGTGGTGTTCGGCGCCAGCCTCGCGACGCAGCTCATCGGATTCGCGGCGAGCTACTTTCTCTACCAGCACATCGGATTCGACAACCAAGGCAAGGCCCTGCTCGGCACCGTCCAGTTGTTCCTGCTGATCGGTTCCGTGTTGAACGGCGTGGGCGACCTGCGACTGGGTACGGCGTACACGTTCTTCCTGGCCCGTGGCAAGTCGCCGGCCGAGGTCACGGCGGCGTACCTGTTCACGCGGATGTTGATGGTCGGATTGGCCGGCCTCGTCATCTTCGTCCTGGCCCCCCTTTCGCTGGGCGGTCATCAGATCGCGAGCGGCTCCATGCAGCTCGAGTCGCTCGGTATCTTCCTCCTCCTCCCGCTGCTCTGGTCGTTCTCGACCGTCTACAACGCGATGCTCATCGGGCTCGGCAATTCGGCCCGGGCGCAGTATCCCGCGCTCGTCGAATCGACCGTCCGTCTGCCGTTCCTGATCTACGTCTCTCTCTTCGACCCGACGGGAGACGTCGTCCTCGACATCACGTTCGCCTACGTGATCGGTGCGGTCGCTTCGACCCTGTACTGCCTTCCCACGGTACTGCGGAACACTCACCGGTTCCGCCGGATCGAGGTCCAGCGTCTCTTCCGGTTCGCGTGGCCCCTGATGGGGAGCCTGGCGCTGGGCTACCTCGCCACCAACCTGATCCCCTTCATCATCGATGCGGGTCTCGGGGCGACCCAGCTCAACATCTTCCTCGCGGCCAACGGCTGGCGGATCCTCGCCCTCTCGCTGCCGGCCGCCGTCGCGACCCCGCTGTTCCCGTATCTCGCCGGACTCCATCGGCAGGAGGAGTACGAAGGGATACGTCGCGGGTCGTGGCAAGCGCTGCGCTACTCGGCGATGTTGCTCGTCCCCGGGGTGGTGGCGCTGGTCACCTACCGCAACATCTTCCTCAGCGTCTTTGCCGGGAACGGGTACGCGACCGTCGGGGCGATCCCCCTCGCGATCCTCGTCATCAGCGCGATTCCGCTGGCCCTCAGCCAGATCATGCAGTCGGCGATCAACGCGATCGGCCGACAGCGTCTCGAGCTCTACATCACGGCGACCCAGGTCGTCGTGCTCTTCGTCGTGGTCTTCCTGCTGATCTGGCCCTTCGACCTCGTACCCCAGAGTCCGGGATTGATCTCCGGCTCGATCGCGGTCCTCGCGTCGTCGATCGCGGCCCTGGCCTTGAACACCTACTTCATGGAGACGCTGATCCGGGTGCATCTCCAGCCCCGGTCGATCCTCGGCATCGTTCTCAGCGCGGCCGGGGGATTCTGGACGATCTCCCTGTTCAACCGGTTCCTTCCCCACAACCGGTACTATCTGCTCGCGGCGGGCGTCCTGCTCAGCTTCGCGGTGTACTTCGTTGTGCTGGCCCTGATCGGCGAGCTGACGCGCGAGGACGTTCGGCAGCTCGGCGGATCCCTCGGATTGCCCGCCCGCGTGTACAACCTCTTCGCCCGTCTTTGCTGGCGAGAATCCTCGCCCGGCCTGGTTCCCGTCGACCTATCGAAGGCCGCGGGATTGCGTCCGATCGAGCTGCGCGAAACGTTCACGGGCGCGACCGAGCTCCCCGAGCAGGGACCCCTGCCGAACGAACTGGGGCCCGAACGACCCCCGGACCGGCCTCGGTGATGCGTGTCATGGATTGTCACTCGCGTCGCGACGGTGTTGGGTACTTCGAGAGGGGTCGGTCTTGCCTCCGAGTTGTCGCTGCCTTCGCGTCATAGGGCTTAAGGAGGACCGTTCGCTCGACGAATCGAGGACAAGACGATGGTCAACGTCGAGATCCGGCCGACGGCGGCCGAGCAGGTCCTGTTGCTGATCCGCGGCCAGAAGCCGGACGTCGGGGTACGAGTCTATGCCCAACCGGGTGGTGGCGGCTGCTGCGGGGGCGGAGGCGGGGCCGTGCAGTTCGGCATGGCGTTCGCCAAAGCGCGGCCGGACGATGAGGTCGTCCGGCTCGAAGGTTTCTCCGTGCTCGTCGACCCGGCGAGCAAGCAGTTCGTCGACGGGGCGGTCATCGATTATGTCCAAGACCTCAATCAGTCTGGTTTCAAGATCACGAACCCTACCCTGCCCGAGCCCGACGCGGCCGGTCAGGCCGGGGGCTGCACTTCCTGCGGGTCGAACGCATCGAACGGCGGCGGGTGCGGCTGCGGATCCCACTGAAACCCTCGGCCAACCCTAGAGCCCGGGTCAGCACGTTCCGTCCCGGCTTGTCGGTTAAATACCCCCCCTGAGGTCGTCGGGGGCCATGACGGAGGAGGCACTGCGTGCCGAGCAGCTACGCAAGGTCTACACGACGCGCGGGGCTCCGCCCGTCGAGGCGCTCGCTGGCGTGTCCATGGTGGTCCACCGCGGCGAGCGCGTGGCGCTGCTGGGGCGGAACGGCGCCGGCAAGACTACGTTCCTGCGGATCGCTTCCACCCTGTTGCGCCCGACCTCCGGAACGATCGAGGTCTTCGGTCAGGACGTTTCCCGGACTCCGGAACGGGTGCGACCGTACATCGCGGTCGTGCCCCAAGAAGGCAAGCCGTTCTTCCACCTGACTCCCCGGGAGCAGGTCTACACGTACCTGCGCGCCCGGGGGATCTCGCGCGAGACCGCGAAGGCCCGGACCGAGGACGCCCTCGAGCGGATGGGGTTGAACGACTTCGCTGACCGCCTGGCGATCACCCTATCCGGCGGCCAGCGACAGCGCACGATGGTCGCGACGGTCATGGCGACCGAGGCACCGCTCCTGTTCCTGGACGAGCCGACGATCGGCATGGACCCCTTCGCCCGCCGAGCGGTCTGGGATTCGTTCCGGACGTTGTCGACGCGCGGATCGACCATCCTGCTCACCACGCACTACCTGGACGAGGCCGAGGCGCTGAGCCACCGTCTCTATATCGTCGAGCACGGCCGGGTGCTCCAGAGTGGGACCTCCGACGACCTGAAGCGGTCGGTGGGCGGGACGCTCAAGGTGTCGCTGCCGGGCGGAGCGGCGCTGGAGGAGTCGTTCCGGTCCTTTGGCTCGGTCATCGAGGGCGAGCACCTGACCGTGATCGTGGCACCGGAGCGCCTCGGGGAACTCATGGACCTCGCGGTCCGCTCGAAAATCACCGCCACGGTCGGGCCGGTCACGCTCGAGGAGGCGTTCCTGCGCGTGGTGGGACGGTCGATCGATGAAGATTGAACCCGTTCCCGTGCTGAGCCCGTTCCGCGGGTTCAGCGCGTTCCTCTGGACCGAGGTCCTTGTCCAGGCGCACGAGAACCTCGCGATGGCCACATCGATGGTCGTGCAGGGCGTGCTGCTGGTCTTCGTGTGGATCCTGGACCCGGCCCTGATCGGGGTCGCCCTCGTGGGAGCGATCCTGTTCTCGATGTTCGCGATGGGACAGCGGGTGCTGAACGAGGCCGCCTACGTCCGCATCGACCACAAGGCGAACGACCTCTACCTCGCCGGGCCGCTCTCCCCCGAGGCCTACTTCCTCGGGATGTCGGCCGGGATCCTCGTCGTCTACATCGCGCCCGTGGTGATCCTTTGGGTGTTGGCAATCGAGGTCGTCCACTTCTCCGTGGCCGTGGGACTCCTATTGCTCGCGCTCAGCGCGTGCGTGTGGCTCTTCGCGGCGTCCGTCGGCTACGTCTTTTCTACCTTCTTCCGAGACAACCGGGCGATCTGGGCGTATTCGTCGTTGTTCTTCAACGTCTTTGGGGTCCTGCCTCCGGTCTTCTACCCGTTCGGCAAGTTTCCCGAAGCGTTGCGTCCGGTGGTCCTCCTGATGCCACCAAGCGCGGCCGCCGCGATAGTACAACAGGCGATCGGTGCCACCACCTTGACCTCGGGCCAGTTGCTCCTCGCCAGTGCGGGCCTCGCGGTCGAGACCGTGGCGATCTTCGTGTTCGCGATCTACTGGGCACGTCGAACCGTGCGGGAGAACTGAGGACGTGGTCACCGCCGACACGGCCTTCCCGAACGTGCCGACCCGGGGCCGGGCCCTCCCCGCGTTCCTCATCGTGGGCTGGCGCTGGATCGGCCGGAACCCCGCGGTCACGGTCGCGCCGATCCTCTTGCCGTTCATCTTCCTGTACTTCCTGACCTTCATCTCGCCGCCCTCCCTCCTTCCGCTCGAGATCATCGGGGCGATGCTGTTCACGATGCAGAACATCGGCTCCTGGGTCCTGGGGGACAGCGCGACCTGGCGGATCGAATGCTCGCTCCAGGACATGTTCGTCGCGAGCCCGCTCGGACGCATCCGCTACCTGTTCGGGATCGCGTTCTCGAACCTGATCGCGATGCTTCCGGCCCTGGCGATCCTGGCGCTCCTCCTGGCCTGGGTCGGGGGGCAGCACGGGGTGCCGCTCACGCCGTACGCCGCGCTCGTGCTCGTCGGCAGCCTCACGACCCTCTGGGTCCAATTCTCTTCGATCGGGATTGCGATCTCGAGCCGGGTCCGCACCCAGCGGGAGATCTGGCCGGTCGGCAATCTGACCTTCACGATCCTGGGCATGCTCTCCCCGTTGTACTATCCGCTCTCCGCCCTGCCGCCGGTCTGGCAGGACGCGGCACGGTTCCTGCCCGCGACCTACGCCGCCCTCCTGGTCCAGGGAGCGATGGGCATCACCCCGGCCACGGGGATGCAGATGCTGCTGTACGCCGGTCTGCTCGCCGTGACGACCGCTGCGGTCCTGGTGGTCACCCTCCGCCTCTATCGATGGGGGGAGCTCTGACGCTCGTCGGAAAGGTTCATGGGGGGGCCCGGGTATGGTAGGCTCGGTGCGCTCCCCGAATCCTCCAGCATCCCGTGCGTGTGCCCCCCACCGGCTCGATACGATGGGCCGGCCCCCGGCGATTCCTGTCCATCTCCCGGTGTCGGGAGGACGGTAGAGACCAACGATGGGTAACGACGAGTTCGACGAGATCCTTTCTGCGCTCGACCGAGAGACCGCCCGGATCCGCGTGCGGGCCGAGCCCCGCCGCTACAACAAGCCGGCGACCGTGATCTCCGGATTCCCTCCCGGGGTCGACCTCGCCGAGACGACCCGGTCGCTCAAGAACCGCCTCGCGACCGGCGGTTCGGTCGTCGACGGGGAGGTCTACCTGCAGGGGGACCACCGTTCCCGCATCCGGGAGGAGCTAGCTCGTCTCGGGTTCGACCCGGAGACGATCGAGATCTCCGACACGGCCCTGCCGAAGCGCGGTCGACGCGGATAGACCGGCCGTTCGACGAGCTGGCGACCGTGAAATCCGTCGGTTTGGGCGCAGTTGGCGCGGCTCGGCGGACCTATATTCCCCCGCGGCTGAAGGCCGGAGGGAGAGCTCCATGACCGCGTATGCCCACCCGGAGGTACTTGTCGAGAATGACTGGCTGGCCGCCCACCTATCCGACCCGAAGGTGCGCGTGGCCGAGGTCGACTATGATCCGGCGGCGAACTACGCGCTCGGCCACATCCCGGGCTCGGTCCTCTTCGACTGGCGCAAGGACATCAATGAGCCGGTCCGTCGGGACATTCTGAGCCAGGAGGCCCTGACCGAACTGTTCCGGCACGCGGGGATCGACGAGGACACGACGGTCGTCCTCTACGGGGACTTCAACAACTGGTTCGCGGCGTTCGCCTTCTGGGTGTTCACCTACTACGGGGCGAAGAATCTCAAGCTCCTGAACGGGGGACGCAAGAAGTGGATCGCCGAGGACCGCCCCCTTACCAAGGAAGTGCCGAAGACGGGTGCGGGAAACTTCCAGGCCCGCGGCGGAGACCCCAAGCTGCGCGTATACCTCGACGACGTCCGGGCGGCCCTCGGGGAGGTCAAGGCCGGCAAGCTCCACCTGGTCGACGTGCGCGGACCCAAGGAGTTCTCCGGAGAGATCACCGCTCCTCCCGAGTACCCAACCGAACACGCCCAACGCGGAGGGCACATTCCCGGGGCGAAGAACATCCCCTGGGCCCAGGCCGTCCGGGACGACGGGACGTTCAAGTCCCGCGAAGAGCTCGAAGAGCTGTACAAATCGAAGGGCGTCGTGCCCGGCGGTCCGGTGTACACCTACTGCCGCATCGGCGAGCGGTCGAGTCACACCTGGTTCGTGCTGCGCTATCTGCTGGGCTACCCCGATGTCCGCAACTACGACGGTTCGTGGACCGAATGGGGCAACCTGATTCGGACTCCGATCGAGAAGTAGACCGGACGACCGTCCGACTACGCCCAGCGACCCCGGGGAACCGGGGCGGCCTCCTTGCGAACCAGGTAGTGGTGGAGGTTTCCCTCCTTGCGGTGCGCGAGCACCGTGTGGCCGGTCTGGTCGGACCATCGGACCATCTCGATCGGACTCGTCGGGTCATCGGTCACGAGGAGGATCGCCTCGCCCGCCGCTCGCTGCTCGAGTTCCTCGTTCAATTTGGTGAGGACGGCGGAGCATTCCAACCCGATCTCGTACATTTCGAGTTCCGGGGTCAGCGGCCAGCAACGGATTCGCTGGCTCCGGATCCGCTCTTCGAGGCGCCCGGCGATCCCGGCGGCCGTTTCGAGAAGGCGCTCGGGGTCCTCTGGTCGCACCGGTCGCACCCGGACCACCCAGCCTTCCGAATACGGTGCGTCGTTCAGGAGACGGGGATTACGCGCCACGGCGTCGTTGCGGTCCAAGAGGACCGCTTCCACGGGGAGTCGCACCGCGCCCGTGAAGCGCACGCTCTCGACCGTGGCGATACTGCGTCCCCGTCCCACCACGCCGAATACGGGGCGGAAGGTGAGCGCGCGGAACGGACCGGCGAACGCAGCGAGCGCCCCGAGGACGCCGACCCGGGCGGATCCTTCGGCCCGGTCGTCCGCCCACCAGACGTCGTTCTCGAGGTCATAGAGCCGATCCTCGGGGAGCGGACAGCCCGCGATCTCCACGACCCGCCGATTCCAACGCACGAATTTAGCCTAGGCCGCCAACAACCTTTTGGTCGGAGGGGTGCCTCGGGCGGTTCGATGGTGTCGCGGTCAGCACCCGAGACCGCCGTCCCGTCGTTTTCGCGCGCCCGTTGCCGATGCGGGCACCTTCCCACGCACCACATGGTGGTCGAATCGATCGGCGCGACCGCGAGCTTCCGCCTCGACCCCGTGGGGCCATGCGCGGTCTGCGGAGAATCGGTGTGCCGGCGCTTCCAGCCGGGCGCACCTTAACGCCGCTCTCGGGAACCCGATCACCCGTACGCGGTCTTGATCAGGTAGTCCTTCAGACGTTGGAGCCGGTCATCCCAGAAGTGGAAATGCCAGGACCGCGCCTCTTCCCACTCCTCTCCCGAACCCCAGCCGGCATGTTCGAGCGTGATGTCCACGCCCTCCGGAGACTCCTGGAGCCGCAGGTAGACGTTTGTCGGAGACGGCCCCTCGTTCATGAGGGGGCCGAAGGGTGGGGGAGCGAACCAGGTGAACCCGATGTCGACGTCCTGGGTCAGCCGCTGCACCTTGCCCGCACTCTCGAACGCGACCGGCTCCTGGAAGACCAAGACGTAGTCTCCGCCCACCTGGGGAGAGATCCGCGCGCTGTGGCTGAGCCAGCCGGGGAGCTGCTCGGCACTCGTCAGGGCGGCGTAGATCATGGGGATCGGCAGCGGTACCGTTATTTGGAGCAGGATCGGGTCGAGCGCTTCGTCGGGCACGCCGTCCGCTCCGGCGCCGGCGGCTAAAGGTATTGCGGTAGTTCCGCCCGGACCGTGTTCTCCCTCTCGCCGACAGCCCAGCGAGGCCTCGCCCTTACCCCTATCTTGTCCGAGGGCGCCGCGAAGGGTAGCTCAATGGACTGGTCGGGATTCAGACCCCCAAGGATTCGAATCCGCGGGGCGGATCGCGCGGATTCGAGCGCGGCCTGTCCGTCCGGACGGCACCTCGTCGTCTAATCGCTCAACCGATGGAACTCGTCCGCGCTCATCTCCAGGTCGACGGCCGCCAGATTCTCTTCCAAATGGGCCGGCGATAGAGTGCCAGGGATGGGCAGGACGACCGGCGATCGACGGAGAAGCCAACGTAACGCGAGCTGATGCGCGGTGACGCCGCGCTCGGAGGCCATCTCGGAGAGCGCCTTCTCCCGCGTGAGCTTCCCGCGAAGAAGGGGAGTCCATGGAATGAAGACGATGGCGTGGGTCTCGCAGTAGTCCAACACGGGCTCGCTCTCCCGTTCGAACAGATTGTAGCGGTTCTGCACCGAGACGATCGGGGCCACGCGACGGGCGCGCTCGATCTCTTCGACCGTCACGTTCGAGAGCCCGATTCGCCGGATCATTCCGGACTCTTGCATCTCGCGGAGCGCCCCGACGCTGGTCTCGATGGGCACCTTCGGGTCGGGTCGGTGCAGCTGGTACAGTTCTATGCAGTCGACCTGGAGCCGTCGAAGACTGTGCTCGACCGCCCCTCGAAGGTACTCCGGACGACCGTCCAATCCGCCACCATCTTCAGCCAGGACCATTCCGCCCTTCGTGGCCACGAGGACGTCCGGTTTTCCTCGACCGAGGACGTGACCGATCGTCGTCTCGCTGTCGTTCGATTGGTAGACGTCCGCCGTATCGATGAAGTTCACGTCCAACTCGACCGCCCGTCGAAGTAGGGCGCGCCCCGGCTCGGTGTCGATGAGGCGGTTGGTCCCGAGCCCGAGTCGATGCACCGTTCGGTCGCCCAGCCGGACCGAACCGGCGCTGGCCGCGGAGACCGTGTTCACCATGGCCAACGCGTCTACGTTCGACTATATTACGACTCAGAATGCACGACCCTTTTGTTTCGGCATCGCTCACCTCCCGCGGCGCTCATCCCGGGAACACTTTCTTCGATTGGTCGGCATCCGCCCCTTCCGGTATGTATCCTCTCTTCCCGGAGGATTGACGCGATGCTTGCCAGCGTCGTTCGCAAGATCACGAGGACCGAATGTGGGCCGCCGGGGGCCCAGACCACCCCACGCGCGCGCAGGTCTGCGGGTGGGATACTTCGGTTCCCGTAGCTCGAATGATTTCGGCCAGTCGCAGCGACATGATGCCCTCGAGCTCTAGACGGATTACCCCGGCGGCGTATACCGTCGCCCTCGTCGGGAGCCACGACCCGACCGGGCCGAAAAAACCGAGCACGGCGACACGGTGGAAGGATGCTTTCGGGATCCGTACCCGTTGCTTCTTCGCCGCCACGAGCCGCACCCGTGACGAGTCGACCTCGACGCAGCATAAGACGTCCGAAAAGGGAAGGACGTCATACGTCTCATGGAGCTCGCGGTCGATGGGGTCGGTCTCTTCATTGGCCGCGCGCGCCCTCTGGCCCGGCGATTGTCGAAATGGACTGGTCGGGATTTGAACCCGAGGCCTCCGGTTTGCAAAACCGGCGATCTTCCGGACTGATCTACCAGCCCATCTCTTGCCAGAGGGACGGACGGTCGTCTTAGTCTTTCGGAGTCGCCGCCGGCGCCACGGCTTCCCAAACGCGGTCGAGCTTCGGGACCGTTGGGCGCCGGCGAATCTCTTCGGGCCGCACCCATTCCGCCCGCACGTGTTCCCAGTCGAGCTTCAGCTCGGTCGTCCGGACCTCGAAGCGGAACGGGTGGACAACGTAGACCCGCGCCCCATCTCGCGCCATCACGACCGACCCGCTACAACGTAGGATGAGGTCCTCCCGACCGATCCCGACCTCTTCTCGGACCTCCCGGTAGGCCTGGTCGAGGGGCGTGGGGTCTTCGAGATACCCCGAGACCCCTGCCCACCGACCTTGGAAGCTTCCTACCTTGGCCGAGCGCTCGAGCAACAGGATCCGGCCGTCGGCTCGCTCGAGCATTGCGGTGACCACTCCCACCTCTTCAACACCGTCGATGAGGAGCGTCCCGTGCGAGCCGTCCACTTCGACCATCTCCCCTTCCCGGAGGAGGTCGAAGTCGACCCCGGCGATCACGGGCACCGGAACGTCTCCCTCACTCACCGCCGGGGCGCCTTGGAGGATCACCGCTCTGACCCCGGGCGGAAGACCGTGGCTGGGGGGCCACCAGAGGGCAGGAAGGGCGAGTACGTCCTTCGCTTCGTTTCGACCGGAGCTCCAGACCATGGGGTCGTCCACTAGATGGACGAGGCCGCTCACGCGGCCCGGCGAGAGCCCCCGGACCGGTAGGACCATGTTCGCAAGGAACCTATCGCCGCTCATCGAGTTGTCGGGACCGCTTCCGCGGCCGGGAAACGCCTTCTACTCGGAGTCGGTCGGCGCGCCGTGAAGCTCAGCGCCTTCACGGTCGTCGACGCGTACGAGGGGCCGAACGCCCCGGACCGTCTTGCCGAGGTACTTGAGCTGGCAGAAGCCGCGGACGAAGCCGGACTGGCCACGCTCTGGGTCGCCGAGCACCACTTCCACCCGGGGGGCGTGTGCCCTTCCCCACCGGTGCTGCTCGCCGCCTGTGGGGGGCGCACCCGTCGGATCCGGCTCGGCGCGCTGGTCAGTGTGCTCCCATTTCACTCCCCGATCGAGCTGGCCGAACAGTACGCGATGCTCGACCGTCTGATCGGGGGTCGACTCAATCTGGGCGTCGGAAGTGGCTACATCCCCATGGAGTTCGAAGGGTTCGGAGTCGACCCCACCGCGAAACGCGAACGGTTCGACGAGGGTCTCGACACCCTCCTGCGCGCCTTCGCCGGTGAGGAAGTTCGGGCCGCGGGTCCATTGGCTCGGCCCGTGCGCATCAACGTGCTCCCCCGACAATCTCCGCATCCCCCCCTCTGGATCGCCATCCAGCGACGCGAGGCGATCCCTCACGTAGCGCGCAAGCGGGCCTCCGTCGCGCTCATCCCGTATGCCACGCTCGCGAACCTGGAAGAATTGGAGGAAGAGGTGGGGGAGTACCGTAGTCACTGTCCGGCCGATTTCCGAGGCGAGGTCGCCGCCGGAGTGCACCTGTACGCCGGCGCCCATCCCGATCGAGCCCGACACGCACTGCAGAGATACCTGGATAGTCGATTGGCCACGCAGAGCGCATTCTACCAGGACAAGGTTCGACGGGACCCACGCCATGCGAGCGCGGGCGCGGTCGAGGAGTCCGGCTGGGCCATCTTCGACACCGCCCCCAAGGTGGCCGAACGGTTGCGCGCGTTCGAAAGCGCGGGGATCGACGAGGTGCTCGGGATCTTCGACTTTGGGGGGTTGCCCATCGACGACGTGGTTCGGTCCGTGCGCGACCTGGGCGCGGAGTTCGCCCAGAGTGGCTAAGCCGCGGTCGCCCTCGCCTCGCGCGGCCGTCGGAGTTCTATATCTACTGGGCGATGCCCGTCCGGCATGACCTCGCGGAGCACCCCCGGACGCAAGCCGAAGCGAATCTATCTGCGGGTGTTCGAGACCGGTTCCGCAGACCCAGAATCCCTGCCGGCCCCGCACGTCGTGCGGGATTTCCTCCGCGAGCTCGACCGGGTCGAGCGGTTGGTCTGCCATGGTCCCCTGACCGACCCGGTCGGCGACCTGCTGCTGTACCGGGCTCGGGAGGGGGACGAGGCGAAACGGGTCCTCCGCGGGGACCCTTGGGCCAAGGTAGAAGGGGGACGCTACGAGGTGGTCGAATGGAATCCGACGACGCTCGGCTCCGGGGTGAACCTGGACCTGCCGCCGGCTCGCGGGTCCGGCCGCCTGACGCTCCTACAACGGGTGGCGGTCGTGGTCACCGACCAGAAGCGGGCGATCCAATTCTATCATGACGTTCTCGGGCTGGAGATCCGCGCGCGCGACGAGGAGTCCGGGTACGTGGAGCTGGCCCTCGGCAAGGGGGCGGCCGGACTCTCACTCATCGCTCCGCATCCCGATTGGGGTGAACCGTACTTTTCCGAAGCGCGGGCCCGGATCGGCTCGCGCACCGGGATCGTCTTCCAGACCGACAGTGTGACCGCGCTCGAACTGCGCCTGCGACATCTCAAGGCGAAGGTTACCGAGCGCTCCCACCCGGAACCCTGGGGTGGCCGAGCGCTCCGTTTTTCGGACCCGGACGGAAACGAGTTCCTGGCGTTCGAAGACACCTCACCTTCTGGCGCCGGCGCCCGGAACGCTGAAACCCCGGACGACGACCGAACGAACTAAATCGCAGGGCCGTTTCGGTCCCCCCGGTGTGGGTATGGCGGAAATTCTTCCCGGAGTGCATCAGGTAGAAGGCGTCGACCCGTCCCCCGATTTCTCGACCCACGTGTACCTCGTCAAGGACCGGGGAGGGACCTGGACGTTGATCGACACCGGGCTTCCGGACGCCCACACGGCGATCGTTGCCTACCTCGCGAAGATCAAGGTCGACCCGACGGCGATTAAGAAGATCTTGATCACCCACCTGCACCGCGACCACGTCGGCTCGCTGCGGGTCATGATCGAACGGACCAAGGCTCGGACGTTCTCCCATTGGGTCGAGGCGGCCTACATCGCGCTCCACCCGAAGTACGACGGACCCGGCGTCCCCCCGGCCGAGCCGGTGACGATAGACGAGGCGTTCAAGGACGGGGATTCGATCGATGCCGCCGGCGGGCTCATCGCGTATCACACCCCCGGCCACACCCCCGGTCACACGTCCTTCTACCAGCCCGAGCGCAAGATCCTCTTCTCCGGCGACCTGTTCTTTGTGGACGGCGAGAAGTTGATTCTGACGACGCCGGAGTACACCCACCACACCCCGACCGCGCAGATCTCGGCTCGACGGATGAGCCAGCTTTCGATCGATTCGCTGCTCACCTATCACGGCGGTCCGATCCTGACGAACGGCGGCGGGGCCGTTCGCGCGCTCGCGCACAAGCTGTAGGTCGGGCGGACCGACGGGACTGGCTCCGCCCGCCGGCCCCAATGGGACTGGCCAGATTTGAACTGGCGTCTCGGAGTCCCGAACCCCGAAGGATGGACCAAGCTACCCCACAGTCCCAGACGAGGGGTCGCCACTGCGCCGTCCTATTTGACGGTAGGGGCGCCGACGTACCGGTCCGAGCGTCATGCGACCGTTTCAGCACCTCGGGTGAGGTCCTTACAAGGCCGAGCCTCGTAGGAGCGCCGGACGATGACGACCAATTCGTCCGTTCCACCGATTCCCGGGCTCGCCCCGGTCGGGTCGCTCTCCTGGAGCATCCCGGGCCTGCGCGACGACCCGACGATGTGCCTGCGGTGCCGTTCGGCCCAGCTCCTCTGCGGCAAGCCCGTCTGTCCGATCCTGGTCAAGTACCGAGCCTTCGAACGGACCCTGCCCCTCGTGGAGGGCACCGAGCTCGACGGAAGCTCCCCGCCGGGACTGTTCGTCGGAAGGTTCGGGTATCCAAAGGTCGCCGTCGGTCCCCTGCTCACCCCCGAACACGGCTCGACCGAGCTGCTGGACTCTCCGGAGGATTGGGTCGGGCGGTCGGTCCAGGAGGTGGTGGGATTCCGCACCGGGTTGGTGCGGGGCACCAGCCGCATCCTCGTCACCGACGCCGAGCGTCCCATCCCCCTGCTCGAGGACCTGCAGCTGCTGGGCATCGCCGGTGAATCGGTGGAGAGCGCGGCGACGTTCCGTCGGCCTCCCCGGGGTCACCTGACGCTTTCCGACTCGGCACCCCCGTTTGGCCCGTCGGCTCCCATCGAGAAGTTCCGCCTGGACGTGCGCCGCGTCGACCCACACCTCGACCGCCTCGCGTCGGACGTCCATGCGAACGCCCGCACCGCGGTCGGAGAGCTCTACGACCGGGGGGTGCGCGTCAGTCGCATCCAGCGGGCGTTCAGCGTGGGCACGCTCGGACGACACGGTCGACGCCGTCTTGTTCCCACGCGCTGGAGCATCACCGCGGTGGACGACCTATTGTCCAAGCAGAACCTCGAGCACGTCCGAGACCTTCCCGAGCTCTCGGAGATCTTGCTATATCGATTGACGGCGCTGGACAACCGCTGGCTCATCGCGTTCCTGCCCGGGTCGTTCCGGTACGAATCGATCGAAGCCTGGTACCCGAACACGTTGTGGAATCCGAACCCCACGCGGATCGTCATGATCGGGGACCACGAGGGGTATTCCGGCCGCACGACATACGCCTCGATCGGCGGCTGCTACTACGCGGCCCGGCTCGCCTCGAGCGAGGCGCTCCTGAGTCTCGGCCGACAGGCCGGCGTGGTCGTGCTCCGCGAAGTTCATCCCGGCGAAATCCTTCCGCTCGGGGTGTGGAATGTCCGGGAGCATGTTCGGGTGGCCCTGAAATCGACGCCCGAACGTCTCGCCGGCCTCCCGGAACTGGACGCGAGGATCGGGTCGACCTTCGCGATCCCCCTGGAGCGATGGCGCGCGACCAGCGCGGTCCTTCACGAGGCCCGCACCCAACGCCGGCTCGACGACTGGCTGCCCTCGCCGACGGCGGCCGGCTAGGAGAACCGCGCGCCGCAACGGCCGCAAAAGGTGTCGACGGGGGTCCTTGGGGTTCCGCATTGAGCACAGGTCCGGGGAGCCCGGGGTTGGCCGCATCCGCGGCAGAACGCGTCCCCAGGGAGCGCGGGATACCCACACTCCGGGCACCGCTCCGCGCCGGCCACTCTTTCGGCGGTCTGGGTCGCGTCCGAACTCGAGGAGGCGCCGTTCGGCGTCGGCGAGGTCATCCCGGCGACCCGAACCGGTGGCAGACCCTCCACTTCCGCCCCAAGGGTCCGACGACCCTTGAGGGCCAGCCGGAACGCCTCCGTGAAGTCTCCTCGGTCGAACGCCGCGGTGGCTTCCGTACGGATCTCGGCCGCATCGCGCGTCGTTGTCGTACGTCCATGACCCCGACGGGCGACCTCCAGCTCCTGGTCGAGCAGCCTCAGTTGGAATTGCGACTCCGCCCGATTCTTCGGGATCCCCGTTCGCGCCGGACCGGCCGCTCCCTGGGTGGAGGTGGGTGCCGGAAGGTCGGCGGATCCTGCCGTGCGGTTCGCCGTGGAAAGAGGGGGGGAGTTCAACGGAGCCCGGGGAAGTGGGGAAGCATCCCGGCGTGCGTAGACCAGCGCTTCATGGGCCTGCTGGCCGAGCTGGTACGCCTGGTCGAACTTCCGGAGGTCGAAGGCGCCCTGGGCCTGGGAGATCAGTTCGCGGCTTCGGGTCACATCCGTGCCCTGCCCGGCCAAGATGTCCGATTCGCGTCGCGCCATGGCGATGCGGTTGAACGCGCGGTCCTGCATGAGCTGGGGTCGGTCCCGCAACTCACCCAGGATCTTGGCCCGCCGCTGGCGAAGCCGTCGAACCATGAACAGAAGGACGCCGATGATCACGACGGAAAGCAGAACGACCACCGCCACCGCGATGATCTCATCGGACGTGAGGGCGGACACGACAGCTTCCGGCCGTCCTCCGAGAGCGGCGCTCCGGGGTCGGACGCTGAACTAGTGCCGTATCCAGTATTTAGAACGCGGCCCCCTCGGCGTGCCCGAGGAGGTAGGTCGAGCGCGCTCCGTCGACCCGGAGCTCGACCGTCGTTCCGAGCGCGTGGCGTTCCCCGAGCACGACCGGCAGGTAGTTCGATAGACGCGCTACCGAGCTCGTTCCCGGACCGTGCTCCACCACCCGTCCCGGTCCGCGATGGCCGATCCAGCGCTCGAGCCGGGCGCGGGCCAGCCGCTGGCGGAGCGCCGTGAGCGAGCGGGATCGTCGCTTGGCCACCCGAGGACCGACGGGGGTCAAGCGGGAGGCGGGAGTCCCCGGTCGGGAGGAGAAACGGGTGACATTCACCGATTCGGGTGCGACCGATGCGAGCAGCTCCTCGGTCGCCCGATGGTCGTCCTCGGTTTCCCCCGGGAATCCCACGATCACGTCGGTCGAGAGCATGAGCCCGGGGAACCGCGCCCGCGCGCGCTCAACCTGGCGACGGAACTCCTGAGTGGAGTACCCCCGTCGCATGGCGCTGAGGATCCCGTCCGAGCCGCTTTGGACGGGCAAATGCAGGAACTTGTAGAACCGGGAGGAGTCGAGGGCTTCGAGATATGGTTCCAGGATCGGGCCTAGGGTTTGCGGGCTCATCATGCCGACCCGGACGCTCAGGTCGCCGGGAACGTCCGCCACGGCCAGCAGCAGCTCGGGCAAGCGCTCCTTCGCCGGCAGGTCGGCCCCCCAGGCCGCCGTGTCCAGGGAAGAGAGCCTCAACTCCACCACTCCGCGGGCGAGCGCCGAACGCACCCGCCGAACGACCTCGGAAGCGGGGACGCTCCGTAGGCGACCGCGGGCGAGGCGACTGTAGCAGTAGGAGCAGGCACTGGTGCAGCCCTGCGCGATCGTGACGTCTTCGGTCACGGGGGGGGGTCCGCCCGCGAGCGGCAGGACGCCGGTCGCGGGGGACGGGCGGAGCCCGCGCGCGGGTTCGCTCCCTTCCGCCAGAAGGGCGGCGATGCGCGACTGCTCGCGTATCGGCACGATCAAGGTCCGTTCGAGGGCCGGTCCCTGGAGCAGGCTGGTGCGCAGGGGGACGAGGCAGCCCGTCACGACCACGCGGGGTACCCGCTCGCTCAGCGCCCGCCAGCGACGCACCATGCGGGCTTCCGTCGGCCCGATCACCGCGCAGGTGACGAGAATTCCAACGTCGGCCCCGACGGGGCTCGGGACCAGGTCGTGTCCGTGGTCGGCCAGCTCGCGGCCGATCGCTGCGCCCTCCCCCTGGTTCTGGGTGCAACCGTACGACTCGACGTAGACCCGCACGACCGAGCGACCTCCGCTCCGGTCGCTCCCCAGGACTAGAAGACCGATAGCTTGTTGGTCAACAGCAGTCGGGGAATGGTGTCGATCCGGTCGAACCAGCCTTGGGCGACCGCCTCGGCCTTTCCCTTCACCTGGGCCAGCTTTACTCCGTCCGCGGGCAGGAGCTGGAGACTGGCGACCTGCGGCTGGTCGACGGGCTTGCCGATCTGGGAGAGGATCCGCACATGGACCTCCTTGACGTTTCCCCCGGTCTCCTTGACGATGTCGTTGGCGATCAGGTTTCCCAACAGGTTGTAGATCTTCCCGACGTGGTTGACGGGGTTCTTGCCGGCCGAGGCTTCCAGACTCATCGGACGGCAGGGCGTGATGAGGCCGTTCGCGCGGTTCCCGCGCCCGACCGAGCCGTCGTCGCCCGCCTCCATCGAGCAGCCCGTGACGGTCAGATAGAACCGTCCGAGCTCCGGGTCGTCGGCGGTGTTGACATCGATGGTCACCTCGTGGCGCGTTAGCTTCGCAGCCTGGTCGAGGAGCTTGTCGTGGATCTCTTCGCAGACCGAGGCGTACTCCGCGGCATTCGCGATCTCACTGTCGACCAGGGCGGCCGCCACCGTGAGATGGATCTTCGGCCCCTGGCGGTAGCCCATCACCTTGACGTCCTCGCCGAGCGCGGGGAGCTTCTTCTTGAGCTTGAGCGTGAGGAACTTCTCGCTCTCGAGCACGACGCGCTCGGTGTCGGAGAACGGCGCGAACCCGACCCCGAAGCTCGTATCGTTCGACAGCACGGACTTCTGGTCGAACACTCCTCGCAGGTCGACCGACCCCTGCCCGATCTTGCAATCGAACTCGACGTGCTTGTCGACGTCGAGGTGGGCGCAGATCGATTGGACGTACTTGCGGGCGGCTTCGAGCGCGACGTCCCGGTACGGGAGCTTCTCGCCGTTCACTTCGGTCGTGGCCCGGCCGACGAGGAGCATGTAGATCGGGCTCGTCACTCGGCCGCCGCCGAACTTCGGCTCCGAACCTCCCCCCACGACCTGGGTTTCGTCCGTGTTGTGGTGCAGGATCCGTCCGTACTCATCGAGATAGAGGCGGCTGAGGGCCCGGCTGACCGATTCGGAAACTCCGTCCGCGATCGAATCCGGGTGTCCGAGGCCCTTGCGCTCGACCAGCTCGACCTCTTGGTCCTCGATATGCACCGTGCGCAGCGGCTCCACCTGGATGTTACGGGCCATAGGGGGTCCCTACCGTCGGCGGAGCCGGGGGCGGGTTTAACGGTTACGCGACGCTGACGGTCGAAACCCGCCCGACCCTCCGTCAGAGATTGTGCCCGGCGAAAACTCCCTTCGCCATGTGCGGGCCGGACCGGGCATAGCCGCGGGCCCGATAGTACTCCCGCGTGCCGACGGCGCTCGTGACGTAGACCTGGGCGAATCCATCGGACCGCGCCCGGTCCTCGGCGGCCTCGAGCAGGGCCCGGCCGAATCCGCGGTGCTGGTACTCGGTCGCGCTCGTTCCCTCAGCGCCTACCGGGACCTCCGTGCCGACGACCTTGAGTTCGCGGATCACCGGGGCGTCGAGCCCCCCCTCCGTTCGGTCGGAGGGGAACCGGAGTCGGAGAAAACCGGCGATGGTGTCCGTCGCCGGGTCCTCCCACGAGAAGAAGGTCTCCCGTCCCCCACTCGCGGGGTAACTGGTTTCGGTCAACTGGAACGACTCCGGCGGAGGGGACGCTCGGCGACCGGCTTCCCGGCACCGCAGGCACCGGCAGGTGCGACCGTCCTCGGCCAACAGGGCGAGCGCATGTTGCCGCACATTGCTCGTGCGGACCCCCGCCGCGATCAGGCGCGCCGGTATGTCGCGTTGGATCCGTTGGATGCGGACCCAGGGGGGAAGCTCCCGCTTCATCGCGGCTAGAAGGCTCGCAGCCTTCGCCGTATCGTACGGCTCGTACCGACCCGCCTTCCAGTCCGCGTGCAGCTCGGTGCCGGGCAACACCAGCGTGGGGTAGATCTTGAGCAGGTCCGGTCGGTACGCCTCCTCCGCCCAGAGACGTCGGAAGTCCTGGAGGTCCCGCTCCGGGTCCATACCGGGCAAACCCAGCATGAGGTGGTAGCAGACCTTGAGTCCCCGGTCTCGGGCCTCCCGGGTGGCCCGCTCCACGTCCCCGGAGGAGTGGGCCCGGCCGACGGCCATGAGGACCTGGTCGTGCAGGCACTCCACCCCGACCTCGACGCGCGTGACCCCGGCCCGCAGCAGGAACGGCAGGATCCGTTGGTCGCACCAGTCGGGTCGGGTCTCCACGGTCAGTCCGACCATCCGGTGCTCCGCGCGTTCGTTGGTCGCTTGGGCTTCCGCGAGGGAGGCGGACCGGACCCCGTTCAGCCCGTCATAGATGCCCCGCAGTACCGACTCCTGATACGGAACGGGTCGGGCCGGGAACGTGCCCCCCATCACGATCACCTCCACTTTGGAGGTGGGGTGACCGATCGCTGCGAGCGTCTCCAGCCGGTGGCGGGTGATCGCTTCCGAGTCGTAGTGGAACTGGGCCCCGCGGAGCGCGGACGGCTCTTCTCCGGTGTAGCTTTGGGGGCTTCCGTTCTCGAGCCCGCCGGGACAATACGTGCAGCGCCCGTGGGGGCAACGCGCGGGCGCCGTCATGACCGCGATGACGGCCACGCCCGACAGGGTGCGGGAGGGCTTCCGCCGGATCGCGCCGTCGTACCGGGTCCGTTCCTCGGGGGGGAGACCCTCGAGCCACTCAACGTTGGAGGGCAGGGACCGTCCGGGAGCCGCGCGCATCCACGCCAGCTTGTCCCGGTGGATCGCCTCGGGAGTCAGCGCGGAAGGCGCCCTCACCGGTGCAACCACGGCCGCGTCTCCCCGGTGACCACATAGGGAACCTTCTGGAGGTCCGCCACGGTTCGTGAACCGGTCAGGAACATCGCCACCTTGAGCTCATGGACGAGGGTCTCGAGTTCGCGAAGGGTCGCTTCGAAACCGGTCGATGCCGCCTTCAAGACCCCTCCGGCCGTTCCGGCGGCGGTGGCGCCGAGGGCGAGGGCGCGGGCCACGTCGAGTCCCGACCGGATCCCTCCGCTCGCGATGACCGGGAGGCCGAGCGGGACGAGCTCTAGGACCGAGACCGGAGAGGGGATCCCCCAATCCCAGAACGTCTTTCCGACGCGCGCTTCGCGCTCGGCGCCCTGGTCGACGGCGCGGTAGTGCTCGACCGCCGCGAACGAGGTGCCTCCCGTTCCGCTCACATCAAACGCCTTCACGCCGCGATCGCGGAGACTTTCGGCCACCGTCCGGGAGATGCCCGCTCCCGTTTCCTTGACCAGGACGGGGAAGGTCCGCGCGAGCTCGCCGATGCCCTCGAGGCATCCGCGCGCACGACGGTCGCCCTCGGGCTGGACCATCTCCTGGAGGAAATTCAAATGGATGGCGAGCACGTCCGCATGGATCAGGTCCATCGCGGCGCGCACCAGCTCCGGACCGACCACCCGGTCCCCCGGCGCCTGGGGAATGATCTGGGGAGCGCCGATGTTCGCGAACTTGAGGGGCACGGCGTGGCGGGCGACGCAGGCGTAGCTCTCGGGGTACTGGCCCTTCATCACGGCCGCCCGTTCGCTGCCGACCCCCATCGCCACCCCGACCTCGGCGGCCGCGCGTGCAAGATTGTCATTGATCTTGACGGCATCCGGGAACCCGCCCGTCATCCCGGTGATCACGATCGGCGCCGCCAGGCGATGGCCGAGCAACGTGACGGAGGGGTCGACCTCGGCGAAGTCCAGCTCGGGCAACGCGCGGTGGACCAGCTGGACGTCGTTCCAGTACCGGTACCGCCCTTCCACGTCGCGGCCGAGCACAACCTTGACGTGCTCCGCCTTGCGGTGACTCAGGTCGAGACCCCCGGGGTCCGGAACGTCACCCGGGTCGGACGTGCGCCCAGCTCCCGTAGACGAACTCCCCCCGAATGGCTCGCGGAAGCGCTCCATCCGTGAGTCCGCTAATAAGACCTGCGTCAGCTCCGGCGCGGGCGATCGCGCGCATCGCGGTCGCCTTGCCCCGAATGCCGCCGGTCACGTCGGGAACGCCGGAGGTCGGGCGAAGTGCCCGGACCACCTCGTCCGTGACCTCGGCCACCACGCTGCGCCGACGACCGGGAGGGCCTTCGAGGATCCCCGCCACATCGCTCACGAAAATCACACGCTGGGGGTGGAGTACGGGCACGAGCGCGAGCGCGATCGTGTCGGCGCTTAGGATGGACGAGCCCCAGTCGTCGTCGGGCACCACGTCACCGAAGGAGACCGGTAGGAACCCACGCTCCAGCGCGTCCTCGATCGGCGTCGCGTCGAGGGCGACGAGCTCGCCCGCCCGATTCCGAGCGTGGGTCGCCATGGGGACCGAAATCGGGGAGCCCCCCGCCTCCACCAGGGCACGCAGGACCGCGAGGTGCAAACGACGGACCTCGGCCGAGACGATCGCGGCGCCGCGGGCGCGCTGCGCTGCCTTCGCTCCCTCCTCGGGGCCCCGGGCCAACCCGAAGCGGCGAGCGCCGGGGTGACCGAAGGATCCGGCCCCGTGCAGCAGCACGAGTCGCCGGTCGGTCGTCGAGGCGATCTCCCCGGCCAGTCGTGCGAGCAGTTTGGGCCGCAGTCGCTCGACCTCACGTTTTCGAGTGATCACACTGCCGCCCAACTTGACGACGACCAACGGCCGTTCGGCGACCGGCCGACCGGACATCGTTCGCGCCCGCCGCCTACGCGTGGTCCGGTCCGGTGACCCGGGTGAAGAGGAGCAGAGCGCCGCCGATGAGGGGGAGCAGGGCGGCGAAGTATAGCCAGTTCTGGGTCAGGAGCCAGTAGGAGATCCCGGTCAGTCCGATCCCGCAGAGCAGGGCGGCAGCGATGACCAGCGGCACCGACACCCCTGTGGACGTGCGGTCGGCGTGCGAGCCCTCGGCGGCGGGGTACCCGGACATCGGCTCATGCACGGCGACCTCCTTCAAATGGCTTCGGTCGGGTCCCGCGGATTGGTGTAACGCGGCGAGCGCCGCGAAACGTGTCGCGCGACGTCGTCGAATCCAAATTTCGGCAAAAGGTACATATGGCTCGCACTCCTCGCACACCCCGCCCGAGGCCCGGGTAGGCTTAGACGGTGCCATCAATTCCCGAGGACCAGCCAGCGGACTCGCCGGCGCGGCCCGAAGCAGTGCATGCCGCCAACCCGGCGGTCGCTCCCGTCGGCGACCGCCACCCGGCCGGGGAGTCCGTGGGCGTACCGAACCCCGGCGGCGCCCCACCCCCGACCGGGAACCCGAGTTCGGCCGGCGAGTTCCTGGATTCGATCCTACAGAACAAGAGCGAGTTGTTTCGCGGAAGCCGAGAGGTGTTGCGCGACTCGTACGTGCCGAGCCGCCTCCCGCACCGAGAGCAACAGATCCGCCAAGTGGCCGAGATCCTCGCCCCCGCGCTCCGTGGGGACGTGCCCTCGAATCTGCTCATCTACGGGAAGATCGGCACGGGCAAGACGGCGGTGGTGGCGCAGGTCCGTCAGGACATTCTGCGACGGACCGAGCTGGCGAGCCACCTCACCTTCGTGACCCTGAACTGCGGCAACATCGACACGCCGTACAGCCTGCTGCAGACGATCGGCAACAATTTCGCCAAGACCGAAGCGGACCGGGTCCCCACGGGCTGGTCGCTCGACCGGGTCCAGACGTCGATGCGCCGGTTGATGGACGCGAAGGGAGGGACCGTCATTCTCGTCCTCGACGAGATCGACCGTCTTGTCGCCCGCAGCGGGGACAGTGTACTCTACACGTTGAGCCAGATCAACACCGAGCTCGAGGTCGCTCGGCTGGTGCTGGTCGGGATATCGAACGACCTGAAGTTCACGAACCAGCTCGACGCCCGGGTGCGCAGCCGACTGAACGAGGAGAAGATCCTGTTCCCTCCGTACGACGCGATCCAGCTGCAGGACATCCTGCGCGAACGGGCGCGCGAGGCGTTCCGGGACGGGATCGTCGACCCCGGGGTCGTCGAGCGGTGCGCGGCGTACGCCGCGCTCGAGAACGGGGACGCCCGCCGGGCCCTCGCCCTCCTGCGCCTTTCCGCCGAGATGGCGGAGCGGGACCATGCGAAGCGGATCACCCCCGACCACGTGGTGAAAGCGAAGAACCGACTCGAGCAGGACATCATCGTGGAGTGCTGCCGGACCCTTCCGCCCCACTGCAAGGTGCTGCTGTACGCGATCCTCCAGTCGTACGAACGGCGTCGTAATGGCGTGCTAACCGGCGAAGTTTACGACAGCTACAAGCGTCTGGCCGAGCGCCTCGGCCTTCAGCCCCTGCATGCCCGCAGTATCTCCAACTACGTCTCCGAGCTCGAATCCCTCGGCCTCATTCGGGCCACTATCGTTTCGCGCGGGCGCGGGGGCCGGACCCGGGAGATCATCGTGGACGTCCCCCTCTCCGAAACGATGCCGGCCCTCGAGGAGGATCCGCTGATCGCACCGGTCGGCCGACCGAAGTCCCGAGGTCAGATGCTGCTCACGAACTTCGACAACCCCGGCCGAACGGGGCCGTACTGAGCGCTCCCTCTCCGAGTCTCACTCCCGGGGAGACGTCGCCGCGATCCAGTGTTGCGCCAGCGACGGGCTTTCCGACGAAAGCGGGACCAAGTGCGGTCCACCCGAAGCGACGAGGACGGGCGAGCCGGTACAGTTAATGCTGAGAGGTCCGAAACTGAAAGGCACGACCGAAGTCGTCGCATTGACCGCCGCGAAGTACTCGGACCCGGCGCCCGTGACACCCGCCTGGCAAGTGGTAAAGGTGACGAGCCAAGAGTCCCCGTACAGCGAGTTGTTCGAACCGAATAGAACGTAATCGGCGTCCGCGGACGAGTGAGCCGTAACGAAGGCCGAACCGTTGGACGTCCCCGCAGCCGCGGCACCGGCCGCCGAACTATCGATGGCATTCGAGGGTACTGTGTCGTTCGCGAGCCCGCTCCCGACGCAGCTCGAGCCAGTGACCTCCCCGATGTACGTTCCGGCACCGTTTATCACTACCACGGCAAACTCCGCCACCGGGGAGGCCTGATAGTACAGGAAGATCCACGCGGGGCTGAGGCCCGCAGCGTAGTTTCCGGTGAACGAGGGTGCGGTCAGGCTGGTGACCGATCCGCCGGTGAGAGGGCAGGTCACGTTGGATGCGTTCTGGGTGCTGTTAGTGAACGAACTTCGACTGTCGATTCCGATGGCGAACACCAGCACGGCGGACGACGAGTGTGGGCCGACCGTGGAATCGGCGACGGGCTTGGCTTGACTGTACGTTTGGGCGCCTCCGCCCCCGCCGCCGTTCGAAGTGAACGTGATTGGTTGGGAAGTCGCAGCGCCGCTCACCGTGACGGTCCCGGAGGACGGCGTGGCCGTGTAACCGGTGACTGCCCCGACGCTGTACGTCCAGCTTCCATTTCCGATCGTGAACACGATCGTGGTCGTACCCGAGTTGCCGGCGGTTCCGTTGAAGGTAACCGCCCAATTGGTACTGGCGGGCAACCCCGATTCTGTGAAAGTGACCGAGTACAACCCCGGTGCCAGTTTGGTGAAGGTAACAGACGCAGAGGTCGCAGCGCCGGCCACAACCACCGGGCCCGTGGGTGGGGTCGACTTGTAACCGCTTGCGCTGGCGCTCCAGGTGTAACTACCGTTCGGTTCCTTGACGACGACCGTGGAGGTGGTGGAACCGAAGTTGGAGCCTCCGATGCCTACGGACCAGCTAGTCCCCGCCGTAAGTCCGGTCTCGGAGAATGTTATGTTGTACGATGGACCCGAGGGCTTGGTGCCGCCGCTCGAACTGGTACTCAGGCCGGGAATGATTCCCGTCAAGAGGAGTGCGACGATGATGATCACGACCACCACGACCGCGACGATCGCCCCGAGCACTCCCTTCGACATTCCGCCGGCCTTGGCCGGGGCCATCGGAGGCTGAGACGGAGGCGGAGTCCAGGGTTCAGGGGACGGTTGCGACGTTGCCGACGTGGGGGTTCCCATTGATTGGCCTCGCGCGCCGATTGTATAACTCATAAATGAACCATTGGGTCGGCCCGGTATCTAGCTCGGCTACCATGTGGACGCCCCCGCCGAGGTGGGTTCGCGACCATGTCGGGCCAGCCCGCCAGGTCCCATCCGATGCGATACTACGGCGAGGTCAGACCAAGGATTCGGTCGCGACGGGAGCCTCCGTCGAGGTAGCCACCGAGGCTCGACGTCGGCTGCGCTCCTGGCGCAGGTCACGCAGGTCGCGGTCCAGCTCCCTCAGCTCCCCCGCCACCCTCCGAACCCGAATGCGGGCGATCCGCTCGAGGGTCTCGATCTCGCGGTCGAGTTGTTCGTCGGACCCGCGGAAGCCGGTCATGCCGCGGTTTCCGAGTCGATCTGGGCTTTCTGGAGCTTGGAGGAGAAGTCGACGAAGACGCTCTTGAGCTCCGTGAACTCGTCGATGGCGACGCTGCCCGCCTCCCGACCGCCGTTCCCGGTGTTCTTGATCCCTCCGAAGGGAAGTTGCACCTCCGCCCCGATCGTGGGTGCGTTGATGTACGTGATCCCGGCCTCGAGGTCCTGGATGGCGCGGAAGGCGCGGTTGACGTCCTGGGTGTAGATCGCCGAAGAAAGACCGTACTCTACGTCGTTGGCCACTCGGACCGCCTCTTCGTAGTTCGGGACCTTGATCACGGACAGGACCGGGCCAAAGATCTCCTCTTTCGAGATCCGGGTCCCATGCTTCGTTTCGAAGATGGTGGGTTCGAGGAAATAGCCTCGGTCGTACGCGCCGCCGGTCAACTTCTTTCCTCCCCGTCGCAGCTTCGCTTCTTTCTTCCCGACCGCGATGTAGGCTAGGATCTTGCGCTCCTGGTCGGCCGACGCGACCGGGCCCATCCCGGTCTTCGGGTCCGTGGGGTCGCCAACGACGAAGCGGTCCAGACGGTCGGTGAGCATCTCGAGGAACTCATCGTACACCTTGGCATGTACGATCAGCCGGCTGGTCGCGGTGCACCGCTGCCCGGCGGTGCCGAACGCTCCGAACAGCACCCCGTCGAGGGCGAGAGACAGGTTCGCGTCGTCCATCAGGATCACCGGATTCTTGCCGCCCAGCTCGAGGTGGACCATCTTTAGCCCGCGCGCCCCCCGCACGTAGACGTCCCGGCCGGTCTCGACCCCTCCGGTGAACGAGACGGTCCGAACCCGGGGGTCCTCGACGAGCGCGTTGCCGACGACCGCGCCGGAGCCCGTCACGAAGTTCAGCACGCCCGCCGGGACCCCGGCGTCTTCGTAGATCTTCACGACCTCGGCACCGCATCGGGCGGTGCTCGAGGCCGGCTTGAAGACGACCGTGTTTCCCGTGATGAGCGCCGCCGCGATCTTCCAGTTCGGGATGGCGGTCGGGAAATTCCAGGGGGTGATGCACACCACCACGCCCTTCGGCTGGCGGACGGTCATACAGAACTTCGCTCGGAGCTCCGACGGGACGGTCTCCCCGAAGAGGCGACGGCCCTCGCCGGCCATGTACTCGATGAAATCGATCGACTCCTGCACGTCGCCGAGCCCTTCGCTGATCACCTTTCCCATCTCGCGGGTCACGGTCCGACCGAGCTTGTCTTTCGCGTGCTTCATGCGTTGGGCGACCTCGAGCAGGATATCTCCTCGTTTCGGGGCGGGGGTCTCTTTCCAGGCCCGGAACGCCTTCTGGGCCGCGGTCACGGCCTTGTCCACGTCCTGGGGGGTGCCCAGAACGAAGGTGCCCACGGGCTCCCGGGTGGCCGGGTTGGTGGTTTCGAACCGCTTCGACTTCGGCGGTTCGACCCATTTCCCGTCGATGAAATGACCGAATTGCTCTGGGGACGACGGCATCGCCGGAACACCTCGGAGGAGGAGCACGGTCCCCGCCGCTAAAAGCGTCGCCGGGGAATCCCGGGGACAAAGATTCTTGCAGGCGGGTGCTCTGGCACGGCTGTGATCGACCTCGAGCTCCTGCGCAAGGAACCGGCGAAAGTGGAGGAGAACCTCCGCCGACGTCGGAACCCGGAGTACCTACGCCTATTCACCGAGGCCCGAGCGAAGGACTCGGAATGGCGCAGCTGCCTGCTCGAAGCGGACGGTCTGCGTCGACAGCGGAACGAGCTGAGCCACCGGATGGCCAAGGCCCGCTCCACGGGGGGAGGTCCCGTCGAGCTGGAGGTGGCGGCGAAGGCGATCCCCGAGAAGCTGCGCGCGATCGAGGCTCGAGAAGCTGAGCTGCTGCGCGCCCGGGACGCGGTCCTGCGCCGGTTGCCGAACCTTCTCGACGAATCGGTTCCCTACGGCAAGGACGATTCGGAGAACCAGGTGGTGTCCACCTGGGGCGAGCCGTCCAAGGACGCTTCCGCGCGCAAGGCCCACGGCGAGGTCTTGGAGGGGCTCGGCATGGCCGAATTCGACCGGGCGCACCGGGTGAGCGGCTCGGGATTCTACTACCTGAAGGGCGCGGTTGTCCTGCTCGACCTGGCGCTCCAACGCTTCGCCCTCGACCTGTTGGTCGAACGGGGATTCGTTCCGGTAATCCCACCCTATCTGCTGCGTCGAGAACCGTACGAGGGAGTGACCGACCTGGCGGACTTCGAGAACGTGATGTACAAGATCGACAACGAGGACCTGTACCTGATCGCGACGAGCGAGCACCCACTCGCTGCCCTATACCAGGGAGAGATCCTGGACGAGGATCGGCTTCCCATCCGGCTCGCGGGAATCAGCCCGTGTTTCCGAAAGGAGATCGGTGGCCACGGTGTCGACCAGAAGGGAGTGTTCCGGGTTCACCAGTTCCAGAAAGTCGAGCAGTTCGTCTTCGCTCGCCCCGAAGATTCTCCACGGATCCAGGAAGAGATCCGAGCGAATGCCGAGGAAGTGTTCCGACAGCTCCACGTACCGTACCGGGTCGTGAACGTGTGCACGGGAGATGTTGGGACGGTCGCGGCCAAGAAGTACGATATCGAGGCATGGTTCCCTCGCCAACAGGCCTACCGTGAGGTCGTGAGCTGCTCGAATTGCACGGACTACCAAGCCCGGCGGTTGGGGATCCGGATGGGGAAGGCGGGTCGGCCGGGAAAGACGGTGCCCCATACGCTCAACTCGACCGCGGTCGCGACCTCCCGGGCCATGGCGGTCATCCTCGAGCAGTACCAGCAACCCGATGGCTCGGTCACAGTGCCCGAGGTCCTGCGCCCCTACATGGGCGGCCGGACAGCGCTCATCCGAGATAGTCCGAAGAACTGACGGCCCCGCCGCGTCCGGCGCGGAGCTCGAGCCGGGGCAAAGGGCCTAAGCTCCCTTTCCGCTCCGAGTTCACCGGGAACGCGATGAGCCGCCAGCGACTCCTGGACGATTTCTCCCAACAGGGACCGATCGCCCCCCCTCGGTCGCCTCCGCGGGGGCGACCCCATCCCCCGCCGGTGGCCGGAGTGTGGTACGTTGCCAACCGGCTCGTGGAACATCCGCTGCTGCGACCCGGTCAGATCCGGGCGCTCCCATTTCAGCTCGACCTGGCCCGCATCGGGCTCGAGGAGGACCTGTTGGTCGTGCTTCCAACAGGGTTGGGAAAGACCGTCATCGCCGCCCTGGTCGCAGCCGAGGTGCTTCGCCGTTCCGAAGGAAAGGTCCTCTTCCTCGCTCCGACACGGCCGCTCGTCCAGCAGCATGCGGATTCTTTCGCGAAATGGCTCGTTCCGCTTCGGTCGGCCCGATTCACGGGCACGGTCCGACGACCCGTACGGGAGGGGCGGTGGGAAAGCGCGGACGTGGTGTTCGCGACCCCCGAGATCGTCCGCAACGACCTGGCGGCTGAACGCTACCGGTTGAATGAGGTGGCGCTCATCGTGTTCGATGAGGGCCACCACGCGGTCGGAAAGTACGCCTACGTGCCGATAGCCGCCCAGTACGCGGTCGAACGGCCGAAGGACGGTCGCGTTCTCGCCCTCACCGCGTCGCCGGGCGGCAAGGACGAGCGGATCGAGGAAGTAGTCGGAGCGCTCGGGGTCGCGCGCATCGAGGCGCGCTCCCGCGACGACCCCGGGGTGGCCGAGTACGTCCAGCCGGTCGACATCGACTACTGCTGGGTGGACCTTCCACCCGCGTCCGCCCGGATCCAGCAGCTGTTATCCACCGCCTCCCACGCGACCGCGCGTAAGCTGCAAAAGATGGGCTATTTGCGCAAGAAACCGATCACCTCGCTATCCGTCAAGGACCTGATCGCCCTTCGAGCCGAGATCTTCGCCCGCCCCGGTCCGATGGTCCGACGTTTCGGCCCCCTGTTCCACCAACTCGTCCTCCTCCATCTGCATCACGCCCAAGAACGCCTCGAGACCCAGGGACTCGCCCCGTTCCTACAGTACCTGCAGCGTCTCGCTTCGAAGGAGAAGCCGAGCCGGGGGGACCTCGCCGTCCTCAAGCTGCCGGAGGTGGTCCAAGCCCGGAGCGAAGCCGAAGCCTTCCTGGCCGACACTCGGGAGTCGTCCCATCCTAAGCTGGACGCCCTGACCACGCTGGTCCGCGAGACGCTCGAGCAGCCGCGGGAACACCCCCCACGGATCCTCGTCTTCGCTCAGTACCGGGACACGATTCAGACGATCCAGTCGTCCCTAGAGCTCCAGGGTTGGACCGTCGGTCGGTTTGTCGGGCAAGCGACGCGGGACGCCGACGACCGGGGCATGAACCAGAAGGAACAGGCCCAGGTGCTCGGCGCGTTTCGCGATGGGCGCTTTCCGATCCTGGTCGCCAGCAGCGTGGCCGAGGAGGGACTCGATGTGCCGGACGTAGACCTGGTCGTCTTCTTCGAATCCGTCCCGAGCGAGATCCGGGCTATCCAACGTCGGGGGCGAACCGGGCGCAGCTCGATCGGCCGGGTGGCAGTCCTCCTGACGCGAGCAACTCGGGATGTCCAGTATCAGGTCGCCGAAGCGCGCAGAGAGAAGGCCATGCGGCGCATCGTCCGTCGACTTTCGGCCGAGGCGCGCCGCCGGACCAAGCCGCCGGCCGCCGCGAAAGGTCCCGAATCCACGAAATCCCCCGCCGCGGGAGGTCCCGTATAAATCTTCCGAAATCCCGTGCGACGCTGCGCCTCGGTCATTGAGGCTAAATAACCTGTTCCGGGTCCAACGTCCCGCCGCGGACCATGGGGCTACTCGAAGCGGTCGCCCAGAACCTTGGGCTGACCTTACTGACCGTGATTTCGCTCGCCCTGGTGGTCTATCTCGCTTACTCGATGATCCACCCCGAGCGGATTTGAGTTGGACGGAGCTCGGTGTTCGCACTCCAGTCGCTTTGGGACGTTATCTTCCTTATCGGAATAGTTCTCGCCGTCGCCCCATTCTTCGGCGCGTACCTCGGCCGGGTGTACATGGACCGGCCGGCCTTCGGTGATGTCATTCTCAATCCGATCGAGGGAGTCATCTACCGACTTCTGGGGACGTCGCCGCGGCGCTCGATGCGAGCGAGCGAGTACATGTTCGCTCTCCTTCTCGTCAATGCGGGGGTCTGTGCCTTCCTCTTCGTGTATTTCTTCCTTCAGAACCTGCTCCCCTACGACGCGACCAGCTCCCCCGGGATGGGGTGGGACCTCGCCTTCCACTCGGCGGCCAGTTTCACGACGAACACGGACTTCACGCACTTCACCAACGAGACCCAGCTCAGCCTCGGCTCCCTAATCATCGCCTGGCCGCTCGCGCTGTTCGTCTCGGCCGCTACCGGACTATCGGTAGCCGCGGCGATGATCCGGGGGTTCGTCCGGAAGGACGGGACCCTCGGGAACTTCTACGTGGACCTGGTCCGCACGATCACCCGCGTGCTCCTGCCACTGTCGATCCTGTTCGCCGTCATCCTCGTGCTGATGGGAGTTCCCGAGACGTTCACGAATTACGTCATCGCCCACCCGCTGACTGGCGGGACCCAGCAGATCTTCCTCGGCCCCGTGGCGTCGTATCAATCCCTCTCCCTCCTGGGAACGAACGGCGGGGGATTCTACTCGGCGAACGAGGCCTCCCCTCTCGCCAACCCGAGCGCGGTCTCCAACCTGTTCGGAATCTTCATCATGATGCTGATCCCGTTCTCCACGCCGTTCGCGTTCGCCCAGATCGTCCGTAAGCGGGGCGAGGCGTGGCCGTACGTGGGGACGATCCTGATCGTCTTCTCGGTCGCCCTCGGCCTGTTCATCGCGTATCAGGCGGCGACTAATCCCGCGGTGGCATCGATCTCCTTCCTGGGACCCCAGACCGGCGGATATCCCGTCGGCCAGGAAACGCGATTCAGTCTCCCCGAAGCGTCCCTCTTCCAGGTGGCCAGTGTCTACAGCAACGTGGGCGCCAACAACATGCAGATCGGCGCGCTCGCGCCCGTCGCCCAGCTCGTCCTACTGTTCGGGATGTTCACGCAGAGCACGCCCGGGGGGGAAGGGACCGGATTCGGCACCCTGCTCTTGTTCGTGGTGCTCGGCATCTTCGTGGGGGGCCTCATGGTCGGGCGGAGCCCCGAGTACCTCGGCAAGAAGGTTACCTCGGGGCAGGTACGGTGGGCCGCACTGGCCCTCCTGATCCATCCGGCGGCGATCCTGATCCCGTTCGTCGTGGCGGTCGTCGGCGGTTTCGTCTCGACCGCGTCCTCATCGATCCCGACCTCGGCCCACACCTTCACTTCCGTGCTCTACGAGTTCACCTCGGAGTCGGCCAACAACGGGAGCGCCCTATCGGACGGGAACTTCAACGACGCGACGTGGTTCTTCAACGTCAGCGGCGGGATCGTGATGCTCGTAGGTCGGTTCGTTCCGATCTGGGCGATGCTCAAGGTCGGGGGGTTGTTCTCCGCGCAGGAGGTACTCCCGCCCGGTGCCGGGACGCTCCGGACCGCGAGCGCGACGTTCACGATCTACATCACGCTCTTCCTCATCATCGTCTCCGTCCTGCTCTTCCTGCCCGTCATCGCGCTGGGGCCCCTCGCCCAGATCATCGGAGGTGGGTAGCGTGGCGACTCCCGAGCCCGGCGAGCCAGGTGCCCGGGTCCCGGTCCGGCGGATCCCGCACACTTCCTGGCGCCGGGTCCTGGCGGATTCGTTCCGCATGTTCGACCCGCGCTGGCAGGTCCACTATCCGGTCATGTTCTGCGTGTACGTGCTGTTCCTGTTCCTGATCGCGCTGACGCTCTTCCCGCGCGCGTTCCCCGACCTGGTGCGGACCTACAGTGCGAACTACTTCGTCTGGGTCACGGTCATCCTGTTCCTCACCCTCTGGTTCGCGAACGTCTCCACCGCGATCGCGGAGGCCCAGGGGCGGGCTCGGGCCGACGCACTCCGCGAGATCCGCAGCGGCATCCGGGCCCGGCAGATCCTCCCCGACGGCAGCGACCACTGGGTCCAGTCCGACGTCTTGCACATCGGGGACACGGTGGAGATCCGGGCGGGGGAGCCGGTGCCGATGGACGGCGACGTGATCCACGGGGCGGCGCTGATCGACGAATCGATGATGACGGGTGAGTCCGAACCGGTCACCCGAGAGAGCGGCGGCGACAAGACGAGCGTTCTCGGCGGCACGAACGTGCTCCAAGGGACCGCCCGCATCCGCGTCACCGCGGTCCGGGGTCAGTCGTTCTTGGACCGGATGATCCGCCTGGTCGAGGGCCAGGGGCGGGAGCCGACCCCGAACGAGCTCGCATTGATCGTCCTGCTGTCGGCCCTGACGATCTCGCTGTTCACGGTCGTTGTGACGTTCATCTTCCTGGCGAACTACACGAACATCGTCACGATCGACCTCGCGACGATCATTGCCCTATTCGTCTGCCTGATGCCGACCACGATCGGAGCGCTCCTGCCCGCCATCGGCATCTCGGGGATCAACCGGACCGCCCAGGCCAACGTCATCGCGAAGTCCGGCCGGGCGGTCGAAGCGGCGGGGGACCTCGATGTCCTCATCCTGGACAAGACCGGAACGATCACCGTCGGGAACCGTCTCGCGGTGCAGTTCGTGGAGGCTCCCGGCGTACCGCCCGGCGAGCTGCTCGAGGCTGCGCTCCTCTCCTCGAGCCTGGACGACACGCCCGAGGGGCGGTCGATCGTGCGCCTCGCGGCCCGTCGGAACGCGCCCACCCGACGACTCGAACCGGGGAAGTTCAAGGTGCTGCCGTTCACGGTCGAGCGGCCGATGAGCGGGATCGTCCTTCCGGACGGGGTGGAGGTGTACAAGGGCGCCATTCGCACGATGGAAACCTACGGTGCCCTCGCCCCGCCGGAGCTGAGGAAGGCGGCGGCCGCGGCGTCCCAGCAGGGAATGACGCCGCTGGCGATCTCGATGAATCGCCGCATGCTCGGCCTCGTGTTTCTCAAGGACGTCGTGAAGCCGGGGATTCGGGACCGACTGCGCGAGCTGAAGACCATGGGGATCCACACGATCATGTGCACGGGGGATAACCGGCTCACGGCGGCGGCGATCGCGCGGGAGAGCGGGGTCGACGAGTTCGTCGCCGAGGCGAAGCCCGAGTCCAAGCTCACGTTGATCGAGCGCGAGAAGGCGAAGGGCCGGTTGGTCGCGATGACCGGCGATGGAACGAACGACGCCCCGGCCCTGGCGCGGGCCGACGTCGGGCTGGCGATGAACAGCGGAACCAGCGCCGCGAAGGAGGCGGGCAACATGGTCGACCTCGACAATGACCCCACGAAGCTGATCGAGATCGTCTCGATCGGCAAGCAGTTGCTCATCACCCGGGGGGCCCTTACTACGTTCTCGATCACGAACGACGTCGCGAAGTACTTCGCGATCATTCCGGCGATCTTCATCGCCTCGGGAGCCGCCGGTCTTCCCGGGATCAGCATCATGAACGTGCTGGCGCTCGACAACCCCCAGCTCGCGGTGCTCTCGGCCCTCTTGTTCAACGGCGTGATCATCCCGATCCTGATCCCGCTCGCCCTGGTCGGAGTCCCGTTCCGCCCCCGGAGCGCGACCGACCTATTGCGTCGCAATCTGCTCACCTACGGTTTCGGGGGGCTCGTCGCCGCCTTCGTTGGGATCAAACTCATCTACCTCCTCCTCGCGTGGGTCGCTACGCTGGGGATCTACCAGTACCTGGGAGCCGTGGTCGGCCACTTCCTGCCCCTCGGAGGACTGTAGCGATGGGCGCACCCAGTCTCAATCCAACCCCCCGCCCACGAGCGGCCCACTCCGTCGGTGGCCACCTCCGCGCCACCGGGCTGTTCCTCGTCGCGATGATCTTCGTCGCCGGATTTGCCTACCCGCTGGTCGTAACTGGGATCGCCGAGCTCATCGACCCGGGCGCCGCGAACGGCTCGCTGCTCAACCACAACGGCACCGTGGTTGGCTCGTCGCTCGTCGCGCAGAACCTGAGCGCCCCGTATCTGTTCTGGGAACGGCCTTCCTCCACCGACTACAACTTCACGGGCGGTGCCCCGAGCCCGCCCGGCCCGTCCACTCCGGCGCTGCAGGCCCTGCTCAACGAGACCATACAGTACATGCGGCAGTATGGCAATCTCACGGTCAACGCGACCCTGCCCTTCTGGTACGTCGCGCCTTCCGGCTCTTCGGTGGATCCGGACCTGGTCCCGGAGGCGGTGCTCATCCAGATCCCGCGGGTGGCCGCGGCCACGAACCTATCGATTTCCTTCCTGCAGGGGTTCGTCAACAAGCATATCGTCAATCCGTGGGTTCCGTTCGTCGGAGTCCCGTACGTGGATGTGCTGCAGCTCGACCTCGACCTGCTACCGTTGATCGGGAGGTAAGCGTGTACCGCCAGATCCTCATCCCCGTGCAAAAACCCGCCGAGGTCGAGCCGCTGATCCGGTTCGCGACCATGCTGCTCGAGGCGGACGGGGAGATCCGGGTCCTGCATGTCATTCCGACCACGACCCTACCGGAAGTGACGCGGGAGTGGCGCGCGTCCGTCCATCTGGTCGTTCCGGCCCACGAGGCCGGAGCGGCGCTGGACGTCAAGGTCGAGCCCGAGGTCCGGTCGGCGACCGACGTCCCCGGTGAGATCCTAGAAAGCGCCGAAGCCCACGGCGTCGACGCGATCTTGCTGTCGCTCGGTGGGGATCGGCGCAGTCGCAACCCGTTCGTCGGGCACACGGCGACGGGCATCCTGCACCACGCCCGCGCCGACGTCCTCGTGCTCAATCGGCTCGCGCTCGCCGCCGACCGGATCCCTCGGATCCTCTTGCCCACCCTCGGCCAGATGCCGTCCCCGACGGCCACCCGCATCGCCGAGGAGATCGCGGTCCGAAACCCGAACGCCCCGGTGATCGCGCTCACGCTCGGTTCGCAGCCCCTCCTCGAGGAGGAGGGGTCGACGCCCGAGGGCAAGGGCCCCCGCGGCACCCCGATCACCCGCCGGCCCTCCTTCTTCCCGGCGCCGATCCTGGGGCGGCGGCACCGGCTTCCCCAGCTGATCCTCGAGGCCGCGGCGCGCGAGCGCTTCGGCCTGGTGATCGTGGGGGAGGAAGCGGACCAGTCGGGCGGCCCCCTGCTGACCCGCCGCTTCCTGGAAGAGCTGTTCCGTGCCGCCCCGTGTCCGGTGATGGCGGTCCGCGGCTAGCACGGCGACCGGGTCCATGGGGGAGCTTTGGTTCGTCGGGCTCGGTCTGGGCGACGAGCGAGGTCTCTCCCGGCACGCCGTGGACGTGCTCCGTTCCTGCGGGGAGGTGTTTGCCGAGGAGTACACCGCGGTCGCTCCTCCCGGCACGCTCGACCGACTCGCCGCCGAGGTCGGACACCCCGTAGGAGTCCTGAGCCGAGCCCTCTTGGAGTCCGAGGAACCGATCCTGGAGTCGCTGGGGCGGCAGGCTCGCGTCGCGCTCCTGGTCGTCGGCGACCCGTTCGCCGCGACCACGCACGTCGCGCTGCGCCTGGCGGTCGAACGGGCCGGTCACCGATGGCACTACCTCCCGAACGCGTCGATCCTCTCCGCCGCGGCGGGATTCCTTGGGCTGATGGTCTACCGCTTTGGTCGGACCGTGTCGTTGCCGTTCCCGGCCCCGGGGTTCGCGCCGCGCTCCCCGCTCGAGCAGATCGCCGGTAACCGCGCGCGCGACCTGCATACGCTCGTCCTGCTCGACCTGCGTCCCGAGGTGGGCCGATTCCTTCTGGCTTCGGAGGCGCTCGCGCTGCTGCGCGAGCGAGACCCAGAGGGGGCGGTGCTTTCGGAGACGGCGAACGTGGCCGTCGCGGCCCGCGTCGGCCGGGAGGACGCCGCGGGCTGGTTCGGCGAATTCGCACGGATGCGGGCGGTCGACTTTGGTCCGCCGATGCACACGATCGTGGTGCCCGCGACCGAACTGCACTTCGAAGAAAGCGCGGCGCTGGAGCGGTTCCGGATAGCTCGGACCTGAACCGCCGCCGACCCTACGAGGACGGCGGACCGTTGGTAGAGGGTGCCGGAAGGAGCGCCTCGGCGAACTGCCGGATGCGGAAGGGGCGCAAGAGGACCACGTCGGGACGCTGGCCCGCGTCCGCTGGCGGAAGGGGGGGCCGGGAGGCCGGCGCGACCAGGATCACGCGTAGCTGGGGCAGGATCGCCCGGGCGTCGGAGATCAGCGCGGTGGGGCTTCCTTCCGCGAGGTTCACGTCCGCCACCAGCAGCTGGGGTCGATGGTCGCGCAGGAGTTCCAGTGCGTGGGTGGCTCCCTCGGCCTCTCCGTCGACCCGAAAGTGGTGCAGCCGCAAGAGGCCGCGCAATAGGACCCGGGTCTCTTCGTCGCCCGCGACGACAATGGCCGTCGTCGCTGCGGCTTGGGGCACACTCACTGTCCAACTCCCGGTGCGCGACCCTGGGGGGCCACGCGAAGGACATAATGACGAGGGGGGTAGGTCTATTATTGTCTATGGACCGAGTCGCAGATTCTCAAGGAGCGAACGGCCCGGGACGGCCGACGAATCATCCGGGCCGGGCCTCGGATTCACGCTCGCCCCAGTGCGCGACGCCCGCGGAGCCGAGCAACCGGTCGAGCGCGGCATGGTACCCCTCCGGCCGGGCGGCGAAGAGGTCGCGGGCCCGGTCCGCGAGCGCCGCACCAAACTCCTTCTCGGTCGGGGAAAACTGCCAGGCGTGGGCGTTGGCCCGCCCGAGGGCGATCAGGACGCCGTACGCGATCCCCCGCTCCTTCCCTTCGCGCGGGAGCGACTGGAGGACCGCCCGTTCGGCGCCCGCATCGCCGTGGGTGCGATGCTCCCGGGCGACCCGGTCGAGCCAGCCGGCCTCCCGGACGAGCGTGCGGTAGTGCGGGAGCGCATCCAGCACCTCACGTTCGTCGCTCTGACGCTGGGCCCGTTTCAGGATCTCGGCGACCCGGCCGGGGGCTCCCCGTGCGCTGTCGACCAGACGCCGGGCCTCCACGGGGTCGCGCACGATCGTCTCCACGATCGTTTCGGCATGGTCGGCCCAGAGCCGCTCCAGCGCCCGGCTCGAGCTCGGCTCATCGACCTCGAAGTACCCTGCTCGCGTGCCCAGTACCGCCTCCAGCGCTCTTCGCTCGACCGCCGACGGGTGCAACGCGTCCAGGAACTCCGAGCGACGATCCCCGTAGCAGACCCCCCCCGCGACGAACGTCGGTCGTCCGGTGCGCTCGATGCGGGGCCGGACCTCCGAGGCGTACGCGTCCAGGAGGCGGGAATCCCCCAGCTTGCCGAGCTCGTACTGCTTTTCGAGGGACCGCGGCAGCGGCGGCACGCTGGCGTGCACGCACTCCGGACCTCCAGTGCACCGTAGGTTGAGGTCCGCGCGCACCGGGAACTCCGCGCTCGGGTCCGGACTGGACGTGCCGTCCGACAAGCTGGCGAGCAGGTGCCGGTCCTCCTTCGTGCATCGTCGACAGACCCGGAATTCGGTGCCGGCACCCGGCCAGCCGACTTCGAGGAACGGTCGGGGCTCGCCGGCCTGAAGGTGGGGGCATTCGAACCGATGGTGGGCCCCGTCCTCCACAAGGCGGTAGGGCAGCTCGGCGACCTTCTCAGCGCGAAACTCCGCGGGGGGTTGGGAGGAGCGTCCCGTGCACCACAGTGTGCGGCGGGAGGCGAAGAAGTGGAACCCCTTGCGGGCCCAATCGATGTAGCCGAGGAGCAGACGCGCCGGGTCGTCCGATTGCTGGACCGCGACCTCCGCCTCGCGGTCGGTCTTCGCCAGGGCGGCGAACGAGACCTCGCCGCCCGGGACCGCGAACGCCACGACCGTGGGCGCTTTGGGGTCCAGGTAGAACCTCAGCAGTCCGGCGTACGAGCGCGCGAGGGCGTCGCCCCAGCGGCTCATTCGCTCCAGCCGCTTCGCATCGTCGCGAGCCTCGCGCACCTCCTCGAGCTCGGCGCGTCGGCGCTCGAAGCGCTCGGTCGGGCATCCGGGCGCGAGGTGCGGGAGCAACGGTTCCACGGATTCGCGAAGCACCTTCGCCCGGGCGAGCAGGTCCTGCTCGCGAACGCCCGAGCCCCTACGAATTCGCGCCACGCTCGCTCCGACCGAGGGACCCGGACGCCGTACTTATTCCGGAGGGGCCCCTATCGCCGACAGGTCGCGAGGAAGTGGCGGAAGATCTCCGGTCCGCCTTCCGTGTGCTCGACCTCGGGATGGAACTGGACCCCCCAGATCGGCCGGGTCGGATGCGCCATCGCCTCGACCGCGCATGCGCTCGAGTGCGCGAGCACCGGCCAACCCGGAGGGGGGCTGAGCACCGAATCGTTGTGGCTGGCCCAGACGCGCAGGTGCCCGGGAAGCTGGGCGAACATGGGATGGTCCGGCATGTCGACCGTAAGGTCGACCGAGCCGAATTCGGGGGCGCCGGAACGTCCGACCCGGCCCCCGAAGTGACGGGCGAGGAACTGATGGCCGACGCAGATCGCGAGTACCGGCACAGGCACCTGGTCGATCCATTCCGCGACCCGACCGAGGGTCGTGGTCGTTCCCTCCAGGCTCAACGCTCCTCCGGAGAGCACGATCCCGTCGGCGTCGAGCTCGGCGAGGGTCGTCGTGTTGGGAACGATCCGGCTTTCCGCTCCCAGGTCCCGCAGGACCCGCCATTCCCGATGCGTCCATTGACCGCCATTGTCGACGACCGGGATCTTCATGGCGCCTCCTCCTCGGGATCCGGGGGCGCCGAAGGAGGCGCGGCCGCGCTCGGGTGGTCGGCCAGCGTCCGAAGGGATTCTTTCATCTCGGACAGGTCGCGACGCATGCGGAGCATCTCCTCCTCGAACGGGGAGAATCCCGTAGGGCTCAGGATCCGCTGGGTGAAGTAGATCCCGATGAAGATCGCACCGACGAGCGCGAAGATCGTCGTGAACACCAGGGCGAAGACGAACGCGAGCGGGTCCCCGATCGCCGACTGGATGGGGAGCCGGAAGACGTGGGTGATTTCCGCTACCTCGACCAGCAGAAGGACCGCGATCAGGGCGAGCCAGAGCAGGATCGCGACGCGCGAGGCCCTCATGGCGGACCTCCGGTGCCGACCTTGGCCAACGGGATGGGGTAGGGAAGGCTCGAGTTGTCGACCAGGATGGAACTAGGTACGACCACACCGGCCGTCGCGCTCGCCACATTGAGCAGGTCGCTGGAGGAACTCGTACCGACGTAGAACGCCAGAATCCCTGAGTACACCGCGTCGCCCCCCGAGCTGACGTAGTACGCCGTGACGTTAATGGCCACGGGGTTCGCCGCGGAAGAGAGGGCCACCGTGACGACATCGGTGGCGTTCTTCCATTTCGTCCAATTGAGGGTGCTCCACGGGACCGAGCTCGAAGCGGTCCAGTTGAACCCGGTGGCGAGCTCCACCCAGACCGAGGCGTATCGCGTGGACGTCCCGACGCCGGTGATGTAGAAGTGGATCGTTCCGTTGCCGGCGATCCGGTCCACGATCAGGTCCGCCTGCGTGAAGATTCCCGGCCCCGGTTGTCCATAGGAGATCAGTACCGGGGTGATCAGGATCAGGACGACCAACAGGACCGCCACCGCGACCAGAGGGAGCGGGGCATACCGGCCGAGTCGGCGGAGGCGACGGGGGCTGCGGCTCCGGCTCGCGTACATCATCCCTCGGTGTCCGCCTTCCAGCCGCGATACAGGTGATGACCCACCCCCAGATGGTCGAGGACCTTGCCGGCCAGATAGTCGGTGACATCGTCGATCGAGGTGGGATGCAGGTAGTAGGCCGGGGAGGCGATCAGGACAACCACGCCGAGCTCGCTCAAGGTAGCGAGGTGGCGCAGTAGCACGGTCGGCAATGGAGTCTCCCGAGGCACGACCACGAGAGGCCGTCGCTCTTTCAGGTGGACGTGCGCGGCTCGGGTCAGCAGGGAATCGCCGAGCCCGAGCGCGATCTTCGCGGCGGTATTGGACGAACACGGAACGACGACCATTCCCCGGGTCCGGCGGGACCCGCTGGCGATGGGCGCGCCGAGGTCCGCGTCGTCGTAGACCCGGTCGGCGAGTGGGCGCAGGCTCTCGACGTCCAGACCGCACTCCTCCCGGAGGACCGCGCGCGCTCCCGCCGAGACGACCAGCGCGACGGGGACACCCGCTTCCTGGAGCGCTCGGAGCACCCGGACAGCGATCGGAGCACCGCTGGCCCCCGAAACACCCACGACGATCGGAGGTTCTTCTACCACGACGGGTCCCTGGCCTTAAGAAGCTCCACCACCTCGGTTGATAAGACGGTTCGCGGGGCGCAGACGGTGGGGCATCGGGCAGCGATTGTGGGTGCCGGCCACACCCGGTTCGGAACTCTGGACGCCGGCCCGCGCACCCTGCTCCGGACCGCGGTCGACGAAGCGTTCGCGAGCGTAGACCGGGGAGCGGACCGGGGCGAGCTCGGGGAAGCGTATCTAGCTACGCTGGGGTTCGGCGGCTGGCAGATCGGGAACTCTTCGGCCCTGCTCGCCGAGGAGACCGGGGCGGTCGGCGTGCCCACCAGCCGGATCGAGAACGCCTGCGCGTCGGGCGGCTTCGCCCTGCGGGCCGCGGTGCGATCGCTGGGGTCGGGCACCGTCGACCTCGCGCTGGTGGTGGGTCTGGAGAAGATGACCGACGTGACCAGCGCCCGGCGTCGCTACTGGCTGGGCGTTTCGGGTGACACGGAGTGGGAGCGGCTCGCGGGACTGACATTCGCCGGCGTGTACGGCCTTATCGCATCGCGCTATCTCTCCGAGCACCACCTCGGCCCCGAGGCGCTGGCCGAGGTCGCGGTCAAGAACCACGCGAACGGCATCCTCAATCCGAACGCCCATTTCCAGAAGGCGGTTAGCCGGGAGGAGGTACTGCGCTCCCCCCGGGTGGCCGACCCGCTGGGTCTGTACGATTGCTGTCCCGTGAGCGACGGAGCTGCGGCCGTGCTCCTCGCCCGGCCCGAGGTCGCGCGCCGGTTCACCGACACTCCCGTCTACGTCGACGGAGTCGGCGCGGGATCCGACTATCTGGCCGTCCAGGAGCGCGCCGAGTTGACGCAATTTGCCGCGGCCCGCCGAGCTGCGGCCGAGGCGTTCCGCTCGGCCGAGTGCAACCGGTCGCAGATCTCGTTCGTCGAGGCGCACGATTGTTTCACGATCGCCGAGCTTCTAGCCCTCGAAGACCTGGGGTTCGCCGGCCCGGGCGAGGCGGCCCAGCTTACCCTGGACGGAGCGACGCGTCGGACCGGTCGTCTCCCAGTGAATCCCGACGGCGGCTTGAAGGCGAAGGGCCATCCGATCGGGGCGACCGGGGTAAGCCAGGCCTACGAGGTGTTTCTGCAACTCCGCAATGCCGCGGGACCGCGGCAGGTCCCCGGGGCGACCCGCGCGCTCACCCACAACGTAGGCGGGGCCGGCGCGACAGCCGCGGTGACGATCTACTCGGTGGGGTGAGCGAACGTGCGAGGTCTGGTACGGGCCGCTGCGTATCTGCCGGCGAGCAGCCAGGACGGCCGGCGAGTTGCCGGCCCGGACGAAGATGCGTTCACGCTGCTTGCGACCGCCCTGGAACGGGTGCGGGACCCTGCCGATGCCAGCCCCCGTTCCGCGACCCAGATCGAGGTCGTGGGTCGCCTGCCCACCACACTGGACTGGGCGCTGGAAGAACTGTGCGGTTCGGTCGGTCCACCTCACCTTTTCGGGGAAGGCGGTCCGGCACTGCTCGCAGCTCTGGCCGCTGCCGAGGAGGGCAGTGGCGAAGAGGTAGTCGTCCTCGCTGCGGAGTTGCCGGAACGATCCGAACCCGCCTTGGCCACGCCTCCGCGGCCGGGCGCGGGAGCGGTCGCGTTCCGTTTCTGCGAGGGGGCTGGGCCCGGGCTGGAGGAAACGGTCGACCGGATCCGGGCGGAGCCTTCGACCCTCGGTACCGCGTTCGCCCTTCAACGCGCGCTGACCAGTGGGAAGCTCGAATCGTGGGTGGGGGATTGGGAAGTCGACCCCGACCTGGGCCGTCCTATCGACCCACGACGGACGGCCCGACGGGTCGAGCGGGAAGCGAATGCAGTGTCCGAGGGAGCGTATGTTCCCCGGCCGCGGTACCTGGAGAGCCTGCCGACCCGCTGGAGGTTCATCGGCCAGCGATGTCCCCGGTGCTCGGCCGTGACGTTCCCCGCCCGCGGGGCCTGCCGCCGCTGCGGAACGCGGACCGGCCTCGTGGAGGTCGCACTTGCGCGAAATGGGGCACTCGTGGTCGCCACGACCGTGATCGGGAAAGGAGGCCAGCCCACGGAGTTCGACCCGCAGGTCGAGGTCGACGGACCGTACGAGGTCGTCCTGGCCGAGATTGCACCAGGGGTCCGGGTGACGCTTCAACTCACCGATGCCGATGCCGGACAGGTTCGCATTGGCGACCGGATCGATACGCAGCTACGTCGTCTTTACCCGATGGAAGGAGAGTGGCGATACGGTCGCAAGGCCGTGCCGGCCCTAAAGGCGTAGATCCGCCTAGTTTCCGACGGGCTTCTTCGCAGGTTCCCACTTCGCGCCGATCCAGGCCTCGTACACGGCCTGCGCGAGATTGGTGGGACCATCGACCGGAGTGAACGCGTACTTCTCGGGAGGGGGCTTGCCGGTGGTCAGCGAGATCGTCCGAAGAAAGCCGCGCCGGAATATCGCGAGGTCGATCGGAGTTCCGGGCGGATAGCGCTTGAGCGCCTTGTCGAACCCTTCGTGCACGACCTTCGTGTGGTTGACCGCGATGATCTCATCGCCGGGCGTCAGGCCGGCCCGTCGGCCCGGAGTGTCGAGTAAGACGGTGCGGATCCGAACGAGCCCCCCCGCGTTCTCGTAGCGAATTCCGAAGTACCCCGGTACGGGGTTGTCGTCCTCGGGAGGGGGCGGCTTGGGACCGAAGGTGAGTGCCGCCCGGCGGGCGAACTGGTCGAAGTCGATCTCCTCCGTCCCCCGGACGTACCGGTCGAAGAACGGGGCCAGGTCCAGACCGGTCGCGCGGCTGGCGACGGCCAGCAACTCGCCCTCCTCCAACCCCCGGTCGACCTTTCCATACTCGGTCCACAGGGTGCGCAGGACCGTCTCCAGCGAAGCTCGATTCTCCGTCCGGTGGCGGATCTCCAGGTCGAGGCAGAGCGAAACCAGCGACCCCTTCAGGTAGTAGGAGATCGACTGGTTCGGGGTCTCCTCGAAGGGCAGGTAATGGTCGACCCAGGTCAGGAGCGACGACTCCTCCAGGCTCTGGTGGCGTCGGCCGGGCGTATCCAAGTACTCCCCGGCCAGTTTCGCCTGCTCCTCGAGGAAGCGGGCCGGCGTGAGGAGACCCGCTCGACGTCGGACCAGGTCCGAGAAATAGTCCGTGGTCCCCTCCATCCACCAGAGCTGGCGCGTATAGTTCTCGCGCGTGTAATCGAACGGCCCCAGAACCTTGGGCCGGATGCGTTTCACATTGTACAGGTGGAAGTACTCGTGGCTGGTGAGGCTGAGGAACCTCTGGTAGCTCTCGGCGGGTTGGAACGACGACCGCGGAATCACGCAGGAGGTCGAGCTCGCGTGCTCCAGACCCCCGTCCGGCACTTCGGTGAGATGATAGAAGAACGTGTAGCTGCGTAGCGGCGAATCCCCGACCAGACGCACCGTAGCTTCCACGAGCTTGCCGAGGTCCTCCTCGAGCCGATGGAGCTCGTAGTTCCCTCCCTCCCCGCACAGCGAGATGCGATGCGGAATGCCGGCGGGTCGGATCGTGACCACCAGCGGGTGGCCGGCATCGATCGGGTTGTCGGCGAGGACATCGTAGTTGGGGGCGCGGTATCGGGGCGGGTGGCTCGCGACCTCCTCGAGCTCGGTCACTACCTTCCAGTCCGACGGGACCTCGAGTCGTACGTCCGCCGGGTCGCTCAGGTGGCCGTCGACGTAGGGTAGACAGACCGCGGCATTGAGAAACAGATGCTCCGGGGTGAGGTCGAAGCCTTCGTCCACCAAGTCGTGACCGTACACCGTGTAGTCGATGCGCACGGCGCGGGCCCCCCGGGTCTCGACCCTCCAACGGCCCTTGTCGACCCGTTCGACCGGCAGGCTCGCGCCCTGCGGGGCGTCGTGCGCCGTGAGGCCGCGGAATCCGCGCATGTAGTTGACCAGGTGATAGGAGCCGGGCACCCAGGAGGGCAGTACTAGGTCGACCGTCGGCGTTTCGACCCCGTCTAGTTCGATGGTAAAACGGCCGAGATGTTCCGAGGGCTCCGCGGCCCGGACGGTGTAGAGGAGCTGCATCGATCGAGCCGTAGTTACGCGAAACCGGGGAGGTCGCGGCTCCCGCTGGACTTCTCCCGACGCGTGTACGGCTCGGCAGCGATCCCGAGGTGCGTGGCGAGAGTGCGGAAGGTCGTGACCAGCTGGTCGATCGCCTTCGCCATCTCGCGCTGCTCCGCGCGCAGCTCGCGCAACTCCTCGCGGAGCATCCGGAGCTCGGCCTCCCAACGGTCTCCCTCGGACGATGGCGTCACCGTGGCACCTCGTGCGAGGCAGCCGCGCTCGCTACATAGGGGGTTCGGGCGGCCCGGGTCAACGCCGCTCGCTCGACGGACCGAACGGGGATTCGGTCGTGCCTTTCTCGATAAACGGCACCCAGATTCCCTTCTCGGCGGAGTAGTCGACCCGCTGGAGCTCCACGACGAAACTCTTGAGGAGCTCCCCCGGAGCGGGCCGGACCGAAATCGCGTACACGTAGATGCCGAAGCCCATGAACTCGTTGACGCGTCGCAGGACCTCCGGAACGGCGTCGCGGGGCACCGTCACCCGGATCGATGTCTCGCCGAGTAACGAGGAGAAATCATCGAGGTCGAAGGGACGGTCGAGGGTGATGAGTGGGGTGGACGTCGGGGTTCCCGAGTTGGCGGGAGGAACCGTTGGCGGTGCGGCTGCCGGCCCAGGTGGAGGGGTCACAAGCGAGGTCGCGGCGGACGGAGGGGACGCGGCGAGCGGGGGACCCCGAGGGGCGAGGCTCGGGTCCTTCGGAGGGTACCGGTCCAGCACCGGAGACGCATCCCGACCGATGAACCCCGGTGAAGGGCGGGCAGCGTGGCGCGAACGTTTCGGTCGTTTCACTCTGCGCGCGGGTCGAGAACGCGGAGCGGGCATGGTGCTCGCACCGGAGACGAGGCGGACGATAAGGTGTGGGGGAAGGGGAGATCCCGAGGAGGTTCCATCGCGCCCGCGGGTGGGACTTGTAGCGAATCCGACCGTGCGACTCCACGTCACGGCTCGCCACATTTGTAGCGCGGGAGACGACAGATTGATTATGTAGGCCTAAGTCGGTGAGCGGGTCGGTCCTGTTCGCGAGAGAGGGACCGAAAACGAGGAAAAGAGAATGCCGGCACGCGTGATGAAGGAGTTCCAGGCGCCGCGAGGTCTTCCCCGAAAGACGGCCTCCGTCTGCCCCGAGTGCATCAAGGTCATCCCCGCGATCGTCCGGGAGAAGGACGGCCGCGTGATCATGGAAAAGACCTGCCGGACCCACGGCTACTTCTGGGATATCATTTCGAACGACGTCGATTTCTATCTGCGGATGGAGGTCTACGCACACGACGGGGTCGGGTACGAGAACCCCTACTACGACAAGTTCCGCGGCTGCCCGACCACCTGCGGTATGTGCAGCCATCACAAGTCCCACACGGGACTCGCGCTGGTCGACCTGACCAACCGCTGCAATCTGAAGTGCCCGGTCTGTTTCGCGAACGCGAACGCGGCCGGATACGTCTTCGAGCCGACCCGCGAGCAGATCCACTTCATGCTCAAGACCCTCCGGGAGCAGAAGCCGGTCGGAACGGTCGCGGTCCAGTTCTCTGGTGGCGAACCCACCCTCTCGCCGCTCTTCCTGGACGCCGTCTCGATGGCCCGGGACCTCGGTTTCAAGCAGGTCCAAGTCGCAACGAACGGAATTCGGGTCGCCAATGAGCCGGGCTTCGCCCAGGCATGCCGGAACTCCGGGCTCCACACCCTTTACCTTCAGTTCGACGGGTTGGACGACGAGATCTACCGAAAGGTACGCGGCGTCCCCCTGTTCAAGGTAAAGCAGAAGGCCATCCAGGCCGCCCGGGAGACCCACTCCCCGGCGTCGGACCTGGCGGCCGGCAAGCCGGACAAGCCGCTCAGCGTCGTGCTCGTTCCCACCCTCGTGGGCGGGTTCAACGAGAAGGAGATCTGGCCGACGGTGAAGTTCGCGATCGACAACATCGACGTCGTCCGCGGCGTCAACTTCCAGCCGGTCGCGCTCACGGCACGGATCCCGGACAAGGACCGGTTCCAGATGCGGTTCACGCAGTCGGACCTCGTCCGCATCCTGTGCACGGAGGGACCGTTCGACAAGTCGGACTTCTTCCCCGTGCCCTCGGTCGCCCCGATCTCCGAGCTCGTCTCGATCATCCACGGTGAGGAGAAGATGACCCTGACGACGCACCCGGGCTGCGGATGTGCTACGTTCGCCTTCATCTCGAAGGACGGGCAGAAGATCACGCCGCTCCCGCGGTTCATGGACGTCGACGGCTTCTTTGAGAACGTCGAGTCGATGATCGAGAAGTACCGGGACGCGCGATTCGCGCGCGTGCGCACGGCCGTGGCCGGCGCCCGGCTGCTCCACGACGTCGCGAAGTACTTCGACTTCTCCAAGGCCCCGGAGGGTCTCAACGAGAAGAACTGCGTAAAGGTCATCGCGGGGATCTTCACCGAGGGGAACAAGGAAGCCCTCGCGAAGTTCACGTGGCGCACCCTCTACATCGGGAACATGCACTTCCAGGACGCGTACGACTACGATATCCAGCGCCTGATGCGCTGCGATATCCACTACGCGGTCCCGGACGGACGGGTGATCCCGTTCTGCTCGTACAACTCGGGCCCGATCTACCGAACCGAGGTCGAGAAGAAGTTCTCGATTCCGATCCCCGACTGGCAGGCCGCCAAAAAGCAGGGCGGGGCCCTGTTGAAGACCATCGAGACGATGGGGATCAACGGCGAGGTCATCGTCGACCCAGAGTACTACAAGATCCGGGCGCTCAAGGGCGCGCCGGGCATGGCGTCCATCTGAGCGAGCCCCTCCGCTTCCTCGGGCGAACCTCTTCCTTCTTCCTGTTTATCCGGGCTCGGTCGCGGCCGGCTCGAACAGTAATCGTCCGGCCCTGCGCCAGGCGAGGCTCTCCGGACCACGGTCGGTCGGTCGTGCCGCCAACCTCCGGTCGATCTCCTTCCAGAGCGGGGACCGTCGAGGGGTCGTTCCCCCCGCCGGCCGCAGCGGTTTCGCCCCAGGATGGTCGGTCAGCCAGCGAAACCCGGCCTCGATGTGCTTGCAGGTCCCCAGTCCCCGTCGCGCGAAATCCGTGCACGTGCACAGCGCGGCCTCCTCCGACGGGAACTTCGGCAGGAGCACAAGGTAGCCGGTCCCGTGGATTGGATTCCTCACCTCGAGGATGGGGTAGGTCTCCGCCGTCCGCAACCGTACGTCCAGCGGCTCCTCGATCGCCCGGAGGCGCCGGTCGTTCACTGCGGCCCGGCGCTCGCTCGCGTCGGGGGAGCGGGCCGGACGACCGCGCGACCGCGTCACGGACGTCGGGAGACCGCCCACCGTAATGACGCTCGCCACTGGGCCCGCGTCCAGTCGGGCGAAGGATAGTTAACACGCTCGTTCCGTAGCTTCCCGAGGGCCGGGCTTTTCGGGAAGCTCAAGGGACGCGCGACTCGGGTCCAAGTCCACCACATCGAACCGAGCGGAGCGGAATTGGACGCCACTACCCTGTTCATCGTGGGCATGTTCCTGCTCGTGGGCTGCGCCGTGCTGGTCGGCGAACTGTTCATTCGTCTGGGCCAGGTCGCCCTAGTCGGCCAGCTCCTCGTCGGGGTCGTCCTGGGCCCGACCCTCCTCGGGGACCCGCTCGGACTCGCCAGTCTCAGCACGCAGTTCCAGAGCCTGCAGTTCCTCGCGACGTTCTTCATCCTGATGATGGCGGGTCTCGCCGTCACCCCGCAGCAGATCCGGTCGACGGGAATCTCGGCGGGCCTGTTGGGGATTGCGATCTTCATCGTCCCGTTCTTCCTCGGCGCGGGGCTCGTGCACCTGCTCTATCCGAACCTGTCGACCATCACCGCGCTGTTCGTCTCGCTCACGATCTCGATCACCGCGCTGCCCGTGCTGGGGGTGATGCTGCGGGAATTCGGCCTGCTGGAAAGCCGCTTCGGAAGCTTCCTGATGAACACCTCGCTCGTCAATGAGCTCGCAGCGGTCACGGTCTTCGCCGTGCTGCTCCGGGTGAACAGCGACCCGAACAGCATCGGCTTCGCGATCGCGATCTCGGTGGTCACGGTCGGTCTGTTCCTCGCCTCCGTGCTCGCCGTCCACATGGGACTGCGCAGCCTGCGTCAGGTCCAAATCTGGGAACGGTGGGTCGAACACTTCCGCGAGAACTGGCGCTCGCGCGAGGCCGGTTTCGCCGTGCTGATGGTGATCGGGCTCGGCGCCGCGCTCTACTCCCAGTTCCTCGGTCTTACCTTCCTGGTCGGGGCGTTCTACTGCGGGCTGCTCATTACCCCGGAGAGCGCGGGCCGCCGACAGCACCGGACGATCAGCTTCGTGTTCGAGGCGGTCACGTGGGGATTCTTCATTCCCCTGTTCTTTGCCTTGGTGGGCTTCAACATGGACTTCCGCCAGATCGGTTACGCCACGCTACCGATCCTCGCGTTCTTGGGTCTCGTGGTGTTCGCGTTGTTCTCCAAGGTGTTCGTCGGGACGGCCGTCGCCCGGACGCTGGGCTGGTCGGCCAACGAGGCGATTTGCGCCGGATTCCTCGTGTCGAGCCGGGGGGCGGTCGAGCTCGCGATGGCGGTGATCCTCCTGGGTCAGGGGATCATCTCGACCCAGATCTTCACGGTGGTCGCCGGGGTCGGGCTCATGACGACCTTCCTGTCCCCCATCGGCGCCAAGCCGTTCGTCCGGATGATCACGTCCAAGCGCCGGGAGCGGGACGAACGGTCGCCCGCCGCGCCGCTCGAACCATCGTTCCCGCCACGACGCATCACGAACCGATAGGCCCCGACCCGGGGCCCGCCGTCCCCTCGACGGTCCGGCACGGTTATGTTCCTGCCGCCGCGTTCCGAGCCATGTCGATGGCGCCCGACGGGGCCGCCTCCGTCCCGCCGGTGCCGGCCGCAGAGCGCCGTCCGCGACTTTCCAAACAAGGGTACATCGGGCTCGGGCTGCTGCTCACGCTGGTAGGCCTGTTCCTGGTCGCGATACTGTTCCCTACCGCCCCGGGCGTCCTCGGCACCGTCCTACCCGTCGCCGCGGTCGGTCTGGTCGCCCTCTGGGTCGGCGGGATTCTGATGGGCATCGGGAGTCGCTCCTAGGGGGCAGCCCGTGGCCGAGTACCCCTGGCGGCTGGTCACCGTGGACATCGACGGAACGTTGACCCGAGGGCACGGTTGGCGGGCGATCGCACTCGCGTTCGGTTCGCTGCCGGCCTTCGAAGAGACCCATCGTCGCTTCTTCGCCCACGAGGTGGACGAGGATCAACACCTCGCCGAACTGCTGGACCTGGCGACCGGTCACACGGTCCGGGAAGTCGTGGAGATCGTGGACCGGACCCCCAAGCTGGCGCGGATCGGTGAGGGCGTCCGGGAACTGCATCGTCTCGGGGCGCGGGTCGCCCTGCTGAGCCACAACCCTTCGTTCGTGACCGGCTACTACCGGCGCGCCTTCGGGTTCGACGATGACGAGGGGGTCGACGCCCAGGCGATAGTCGAAGGGCGGATCGGTCCGCCGGTGGGGGTGCGCGCCGACAAGGTCCGAGGGCTTCGGCGTCTCCTCCGCCGATTCGCGGTTGCGCCCCGCCAAGTCGTCCACGTCGGGGACGGCTGGGCGGATATCGCCGTTTTCCGCCGGGTCGGGGCCGGAGTGGCCCTCAATTCCCAACTCGAGCAGGTGAAGGCCGCCGCCGACCTCGCCATCTCGACCGAGGACTTCCTCGAGGTGGTCGACGCACTCGGTCGATTGACCCCGAGGGCCTGAACCCGGACCGGTGAACAGAATTCTTATACCGTAGGTGCGCTTCGAGCCTCCGTCGATGGAATACGTCATCGTCCGGGCGATGCACCCGACCTGGCTGACGATGCAATTGCCCGCCGAGGTGGCGGACCTGATCTGTTTCCGCCCCGAGGACGGCCCCCACCGGGAGGCGAGCCGGACCATTTCGTTCCTGGCGCGAGGACCCGGGCTCGCCCGGGTGATCTCTTCCTACCCCGCCCGGGAGGCCCTCGCCGTGGAGACCGTGCGCAATCGGTTGATCTCCTCGGCACGGCCGGGGGAGCGGCACTTGTTCACACTGCCGGCGCAAGTGGTCCAGCACCTCGGGCTGCAGGTGTATTCCCGGGGGCCGCGGCTGCGGGGAACGGACGATTCCCTGCTCTGGTTCGTTCCCGCTCCCGAGTACTACGAGTATCGGTCGGTCGTGGAGTCGGGCAAAGGCTGGTCCGGGCCGACGGGGACACCGTTTGCGCACGTCTATATCGCCCGGTCGCTGTTTCCCTTTCCGCGGGAGTTCGCCCAGCTGGCCGAGAACGAGTTCCGAATCGAGGAGGAGGAGTGGCGACCCGGAGTCGAGGCCCTTCAGCGCGTCGGGCGGGGTCGTCGGGTGGTCCTGTAGGTCGGATAACTCCACTCGGAGACGAAGGCGCGAACCCGGCCGATTTCCGAACTTACTTATACCGGGGACAAGGATAGATTCCTCCCATGCGGGGCGCGGACACTTCGTCCTCGAAGGGACCGACACCGAAGCGCTACACCCTGAGGAATCCGGTCCCTCTGCGCACCGCGCAGGACGTGACCACCACTCGGGCCGGAATCCCGACGGATGCGACCCTGGCGGTGATCGCCGGTCCGGTGGATTTCGACTCCCTGGCGAAGGCGATCCGTCGCTCGGTCGGCCACGAGGGGATGCGTCCGGAGGACGCCCGGTCGATCGCAGCCCACGTGCTGAACTTCTTTGGGTTCAACGAACGGATCATCGATAACGTGCTCGAGCCGGACGATCGCGACACGTTCTACATGCTCGAGGATACCGGCATCCTGGAGACCGAGCGGGACGAGACGACTCTCTACGACGGCCGGGAGTGGCGGATTCACTACTGGATGTTCCGCAAGGACCGTATCTTCGACCTCGCCCGCGAAGAGTCCGAGGCGATGGCGGCGGCCGGCGAGAAGGACGTCGTCTACTCGACCAATCTGAACCGCTCCGGGGCCCTCCTACTCCCCCACGGTGAGACCGGCACGGGCTTGGCCGCCCACGCGGTCTACCACGAGCTGGGCGACGAGGTCTGGCTGGAACGCCGTCAGAACCCCGCCCCGACGCCCCCCGTTCGGGGGCGGCGACGCGAGTCCGTGGTCGGCCCGTAGGTCTTCCTTCCCAACCGTTAATCACGCGCACGCGTCGCGTCCTGCGATGCGTCGGTTCCTGCTGCTAGCTCACCGTGTTCCGGTCGACGGGACGTTCACCCTCAACGACCTCGCCGGAGGTGCGGGCCGGATGGACGAGGTAGCCCGGGCGGTCTCGACCGCGTTCACCCTGTCGAACGACCTGCGCCGCGACACGGAATTCACGGTCCTGTTCGTAGCGGAACCGCCGCCCCGGGCCCGACGTATCTCGCTCGTGGGGAGCCGGTTGCGGTTTCTCAACCCGGACGAGCGGTCGACGGCCGCCCTGCTCAAGAACGCCCTTACCCGTGCCCGGGAGTTCCCGACTGAGTTCGAGTCGTCCCCCGGCCTGACGGTGGCCGCCGTCGACCCCGTGGGGGAGCTCCGCACCTTCCTGGCCCGGACGGGGGCGGTCTGGCTCACCGAGTCGGGAGCACCGATCGCGGCGTGGACCCCGGCCGCCGGCGAAGTGGCCGCCGTCCTCTGCGACCCGTACGACCCCACGCCGGAAGAGTCCCGAGTCCTGGAAGCGAGCGGGGTGCCTCGCCTGTCGGTGGGGCCCCGTTCGCTGCGCAGTAGCCAGGTCGTCGACCTGGTCCACGCCCATCTCGACCGTCTCGAGGCCGCACGTACCAGCAGTTCGGCCTAGTCCGCGAGCAGCGGTCCCGGTCCGATCACTGCCGGCTGGAGGGCATCGCGAACCGTTCGGGGCAGGAGACCGCCCACCACGGCGGTGAGGTGGACCACTTCCCGAGGTTCCGGGCGCACCCGCGTGCCGAAGACCAGGCGTTCGGGGTTCCCGAGCGCGCGCCGCATCGTGCGCAACACCCGGTCCAGGGTTCGGAGCGTCAGGTTCGAGCCTCCGTCCAGATGGACCAGGGCCGAAGGCCGTTCGGCCAGCTGGTAATCCAGCAGGGACTCCGAGAGCGCCTGGTGGACCAGTCGTTCGGGCTCGGAGATGTGATACTCCCCCACGATGAGCGTGGAGAGCCCCGCGTCGCGCAAGTGGTTCTTCAAGCTCGCCAGGTCCACGTTGAGCTGCGACGGGTTTTCGACCATGTCCACGAGGCTCGTGACGAGCGAGTGCAGGTAGGCGTTTCGCACCTCGAACACCCGATGGATGGGCAGCCGCTCGAACCGGCGCAACTTTTCGTTCGCGATCGCGAGCAGGAGCCCGCCCATCTCCTCGAGCTCGTTGAGCGTCGCCTCGACGTTCTCGCGGCGGTTCGGATTGGTCTCGAGCTCGACCTGGAACGGGAGGAACACTACTGGGATCGGCAACGCCTCCGTCGCGCGAAGCTCGCGGGAAAGGAACGGGAGCAACGCGCTCCCCGTGCCTCCGCCGAGGCCCGCGAGCAGGAAGACGATCTCGAATCCCCGCAAACGTCGCAGCATCTCTTCCTTGCCGTCCTGGGCCGCGCGCAGCACCACCGAGCGGTTCCCCCCACTTCCGCGGCCCCGCAGCTCGCGGTGGCCGAGCAGGATCTTCTCCTCGACTCCCATGTGCAGCAGGTGCTTCGCGTCGGTGTTCACGACGAGCGAACGCACTCCCGGGATCCCCAGACCCACCAGGTCCTGCACGGCCTCCGAGCCGGCGCCCCCGAGCCCGACGACGGCGACGCCCGGGGTGACCGCGAGTGCGGCCCACGAAGCCGTTGAATCGTCCGAGCCCGGCATCAACCCCATCGCCTACGGCGGAGGGGGTCCCCCGGCGGCGACCGGCTCCCCTTCGCGTCGGTGGGAGCGGGCGGTCGGGCCGAACTGCTCGAGCCGGCTGCGAATGTACTCCCGGACGGCCGAGCGGACCGCATCGTCAACGCTCACCGAATTTCCCTCGCGAACGAACTCCTCGAGCCGACTGTTGTCCTGGCGCGAGAGCTCGACCACCACCTTGCGTATGTTTTGCGGAGGGAGATTCAGCTCGATGTACTGCTCGAGCCCCTCTCGGATCGTGTCCGAAATGGTGGACGTCTCCTTGGCCTGCTGGACCTGCTTTAGCTTCTCGAGGAGCTCTTGCGGGATCCGAACCGTCACCCGCTCCGACGTGTCTACCATGTCCGTCAGACAAGGCCCCTTTCTTTGTCTGACGATTGACATATCCACGTTCCTGTATATGAACTACGCTAAGGGCACGAACGCGTCGGACCGTCCGGACGACCGAACGTCTATGCGATGCGGTCCGCTGGGGGCGCGCACCGATGGACGGCGCAACCTACTTCCTGCGGCCGTTCACGGACGCGGACTTCGAGCTGGAAAGCCGGATCTGGAGCGAGAGCAATCCCGAGCAGCCAATTTCCGCCGAGGAGCTCCGCCACTATGACCATCTCCTCGATGCTCCGGGATACTTCAAACACTATCTTGTCACGGAGGAGCGGCGAACCGGCCGGGGGGTTGCCGTGGGGTCGATGTTCAACGCTCCATGGGCGTACGACCCGGATCGCTACTGGGTCTCAGTCGCGGTGGACCGTGCGCACCAGGGCCGAGGGATCGCCCGCGAGCTCTACCGCACCTTCGATGAGTTGGCCAGCGCTCGCCGGGCGAAGGCGCTCTGGGCCAGCGTTCGGGCCGCCGATCTCCGCGGAGTGAAGTTCTTCGAACGATGCGGGTTCATCGAACAACGACGTGCATGGGTATCGCGTCTCGACCTAGCTTCCGTGCATCTATCGGAGTCGCCCGAGGACCAACGGGCTCGGTGGGCGGCCGAGGGCGTTCAGTTCACCACGCTCGCGGCGGAGGGACCCGACCTTCCCGAGGTTCGGGAACGACTCTACCAGATCGACACCCGCGCGGGCAAGGATTCACCGAGAATGGGCCCGGTGTCCAGCTTTTCGTTCCAGCAGTTCGTCGATCTCACATTCCACGGGCCGGGATTCCTCCCCGACGGGGTCTTCTTGGCACGGGTCGGGAACGAGTACGTGGCGATGACCCTGCTCGAACGGCTACCGACCGAGCCGGACACTCTGCATATCGGCTTTACCGGCACGCTGCGCGAGTATCGGGGTCGTGGCCTCGCCACGGAGCTGAAACGCAGGTCCATCGAGTACGCCCGATCCCAAGGTTTCCGGTTTCTACGCACCGGGAACGATTCGATGAACCCGGCCATTTGGGCGATCAACAACAAGCTCGGCTTTCGGGTCGAGCAGGTCTGGGTACAAGGAGAGAAGGAGTTGGTCCGCCCCGGCTAAGGGTTCCCGCCGTCAGCACTCGCCGCGGGCGACGACTTCCTCACAATGCGAGGAAGGCAGTACCTTCAAGGTCCCGGCCTGGCCGAACGGTTCCAGGTAGGTGCGGACCGCCTCTTCGCTGGGTCCGTCCACAATGACGTACAGGTGGTGTTTGCCGCGGGCGACGGCGTCGGCGTGGATCTTGATCCCGTGCTTCTGGGCATTCTCATTGGACAAAATCTGCAATAGGAACGGGGCCATCTGCGGGTTCCCAGCGGGGCAGCGGTCGGCAGGGTGTTCATGCTCGGCGACGAACAGCGGCATAAGGCCGCGAGACGAGGGGATAGAGTTCTCTTTGGCGATAGGCACAGGTTTCACCCGCCAACGCAGGATAGCGCCAACGGAGCGTCCGGCGCGGGCGGGGAGCTAGTGGACCCCCACGATGGTCCCGTCGGCAGAGAGGTCGATGTCTTCGGCCGCGGGCCGAGTCGGCAGGCCAGGCATCGTTTCGATCGTCCCGAGGTACGCGACCGTGAACCCCGCCCCCGCCGAGCGCGTGAAGCGATGCACCGTGACCGTGAACCCCTGGGGGCGATTGAGCAGGTGCGGGTTGTCCGACAGGGAGAGCGGCGTCTTGGCAATGCAGACCGGCCCGGCCACTTCGCCGATCTCCTCGAGATGCTTCAGGTCCTCCGTGGCCTCCGGGGACTCGACCACCTCGCCGGCCCCGTAGAGCCGTTTCGCGATCAGTTCGACCTGTTTCATCAAGGGTGTCCCGACCGGATATATCGGTCGGCTGTGCCGGCCGAGTCCCACCGCCTTCTCGACCGCCCGCGCGAGGTCCGCGCAACCGGGCCCGCCTTCCTCGAACCCCCGCGATGCGACCACTTCCACGTCGCGGTCCCGGCAGAAGGCCCGCACCAGTTCGGCCTCCTCGGCGCTGTCTCCCGGGAATCGGTTCAGGGCGACGATCGGCGCGAGCCCGAGGGAGTGGAGGTTCTCGAGGTGCTGGCCGAGGTTGGCGAGGCCCGATTCGAGCGCGGCCCGGTGTGGGTGCAGGGATTCCTCGTCGCTCGCACCGCCCTGGAAACGAAGGCTGCGCTGGGTCGCCACGATCACGGCGGTGTCGACGTCCAGGCCCAGCGCCGGCGTCACGATGTCGACGAACTTCTCGGCACCCAGGTCGGTCGCGAACCCGGCTTCGACGACGCAGTACTCCGAGGTGGCCAAGCCCAGCTCGATGGATAGGCGACTACACGTACCGTGGGCCAGGTTACCGAACGGACCCGCGTGCACGAGCGCCGGTACCCCTTCCGACGTCTGGACGAGGTTGGGTTCCAGCGCGTCCCGCAGCAGCGCGGCCATCGCGCCGGCGGCCTTGAGGTCGGACGCACGGATGGGCGCACCGCTCTGGGAGTAGGCGACCAGGATTCGGCTCAGCCTCGCTTTCAGGTCGGCGTAGTCCCGTGCGAGCGCGAGGATGACCATGACCTCGCTCGCCGCGGTGATGACGAAACTGCTCTCGTGCGGGACGAACCGTGGGTCCGGTCCCTTCCCCACCAGGACATGGCGCAGCGCCCGGTCCTCCGTGTCGGTGGTGCGGGGCCAGATGATGCGGGCGGAATCGATCCCGAGGGCATTGCCGTGGAACATGTGATTGTCGATCATGGCCGACAAGAGATTGTGGGCCGCAGCGACCGCATGGATATCGCCGGTGAAGCCGAGGTTGATCTCTCCGGAGGGCTCGACGGTCGCCCTTCCGCCGCCGGTGGCGCCGCCTTTCACGCCGAAGACCGGGCCGAGCGACGGCTGGCGTAGGCACACCACGGCCCGGCGGCCGATGTTCGCGAAGCCGTCCGCAAGTCCGATCGCCGTGACGGTCTTGCCTTCCCCGTGCTTCGTCGGGGTCATCCCGGTGACGAGGATCAGTTTGCCGCGCGGGCCTCGCCCCGCTCGGTCGCGAACGACGGCGACCGGTACCTTGCCGACGAGCGGGCCGGCCGGATGAACTTCGTTCGGGCCGAGACCTAGCGCACCCGCGAGCTCCGTGATGCTCTTCATTTTCTTACGCATCGTACCAAGCGCGGCGCGCTTAGAAGGTCAAGCCCCTGCCACGCTCTCTCACAGCAGGGTCCTTAACCCGGCGTCATTTTCGCGGACCGTGGAAGGTCAACTCGTTCCGTTCGCTTCGGACCTCCCGGCCTCGTTGGCCTTCGCCCGGGCCGCGGTGTTGGCCCGGGCCGAGCCCGGGGTGGACCTGGAACAGGTCATCGCGATCGCCGAGCGGGAGATCCGGAGTGGAAGGGCTCGGGGAGGTTTGTGGGTCCGAGCCGGCCGACCGCTCGGACTCGTCCTCTGGGACCTCTCGGGGCCGCTGGGCGCCTCGGTCCGACTCAGTTACCTCAGGCCAGAGTTCGCTTCGCCCGACGCCTACCGCGAGCTGTTCGACGCCACCGCCCGCGCCTCCGGGGGAGTGGCGTTCGTTCCCTCGCTGCCCGGACTCGCCCCCGAGGTAGAGTCAACGACGCTTCGGTCGCTCGGATTCGCACCCTTCTCACGTTCCGAGATGCGCTTTCCGCCCGGAGCGACGGTGCCCCCCCTCCGGGCTCCACCGGGGATCGGGCTGCGGACGGTACGCCCCGAGGACGAGGCCGAACTCGCCCGGGTCCACGCGGCTGCCTACCGCGAACAGTTCGACCGGTTCCTATTCTTGGAAGACTCGGACCCCGTGCTCGACGCCGAGAAGGTCATGCATTCTCTGTTCCACGGCCGATGGGGGGAGTTGCTCGTGGCTGCCTCGACCGTGGCCGAGACCGGTGGTCGCACGGTGGGGGGGACCGTGGTCTTGAGGACCACGGGGAGGTCGTTGATCGCGGACGTCTCGGTGGACCCGGCCCACAAGGGCCGAGGTATCGGACGGGCGCTCGTCACCGCCACGGTCGGCGCCCTGCGGGAGCGGGGCGAAGCGACGATCGCGCTCGCGGTCACCGAGGAGAACCGCCGCGCGCTCCGGCTCTACGAACGCATCGGCTTCGTTCGCGCCCTCGGCCCGACCCGGGAGTGGTACAACGCCCGTCTGATCCCGGTCCCACCGGGCACCGACTAATGCGTTAGCGCCTCGGTCTCCGGGCTCGCACGGGCTTCGTAGCCCAGCCGTCGCAACGACGTGAACGACACGAACATCAGGACGGCGAATCCGAGGATCGCCCCGCCCGCCAGCAGGAACGAGCCCTGGACGTGCACCACCAGCACCAGGACCCCTCCCACGACCTGTCCGAGAGGAATCAGCGCATAGCTTCCCACCTCGTCCGCGGAGAACACGCGACCCATCATCTCGTCCGGCACGGTCGCTTGCACGACCGACAGGAAGATGTTGACGATCATGCCCGACACCATGCCGTAGACGAAGTAGATCGGGAGCGCGAACCAGATCGACCGGACGAGGCCCAGTCCGAGCAGCGACGCGCCGAGCAGGAACGTCAGGAAGATGATGAGCCGCCCGGCACGATGCTCGAACCGTATGTGGGAGATGGCTAGGAAGCCGGCCGCCACGCCCGAGGTGGACGCGGCGATCATCGTTCCGTACCAGAACCCGGAGAGGAGCCCGAGCCACGTGGCGATGTAGAGCCCAAGCTCGACCAGCGCGATCGCGGCGAACAGGTTCACGAACAGCGCCAGCACGGTGATCTGCAGCAGACCCCGACGACGGAGCAGGAAGGCGTACCCGGCTCGTGCCTCCCTCCACACCGAGTGAGGTCGAGTGCGCCGTCGCACGGAGAGGTCGACGTCCACCAGCACGAGGGCCACCTGGGTCACGAAGAACAGGACGAAGGCGATCCCCAGAGCGTAGACCGCCGAGCCGACCGTCAGAAGTACGCCGGCCGCGATCGTGACCGCCGTGCTCGCGCCGGCAGCGCTCGCGTAGATCGCCCCGTTCGCCAGACCGAGGTCCCTCGTCCCGACCAGGTGGGCGACCGAGGTGTTGTACGGCGGTCGAAACATGGTGGTCGTGACCGCGATCGCGGCCCAGGCCGGGTAGAGCAGGAGCAGCCAGAGCGGTATGTAGAATCCGGCGAGTCCCGGCATCGCGATGTGCGTCGCCGGCGCGTAAATGAGGTCGGCGACGAGCGCGACCGTCGCGAGCACCGACGCGAGGTTGACGGCGCGCATCAGGACCCCGCGGTCGTACCGGTCCGCGAGCGGCCCGGAGAAGAACGCCGCGAACAACGTCGGAAAAGTTGCCGAGAGGCCGAGGAGCGCGAGCGAAAGCGCCCCGTAGGTCATCCGCTCGTTGGCCGGATAGGCGAGCGTCACCGAATACAGGAGGACGACCAGCACGACGGACGGCGCGGCGAGTTGCAAGGCCCCCGCCACGAGGAACGGAACGAATGAGCGTTGGCGGAACAATGCCCCGTAGCGGCTCAGGAGCTTCCTCCTCGCGGCACGGCACGAGCGGCCGTCACTTCGATAAGCCTATCGTGTCGGCGGGCTACGCCCGGCCGTCCATCGAAATCCCCAATTAGTCGCCTCCCTCCTTCGTCGACAGGACCTACCTTGCGACTGCTCCACCAGGACCGAACGACCGGGCTCTTCCGCCTCCGACTCGAGACCCCGAGCGACCTGTGGCGCGTCGCCCGATTACTGCATCCCGGGGACATCGTCGGGGCATCGACCACGCGGCGGGACCCCGAGGCTCCTCCGGAGGTTGCCGGGGCAGAGCGAAGCCGACGGCGTGTGTTCCTGACGATCCGGGCCGAGCAGGTCGAGTTCCACGGGTTCTCCAAGCACGTTCGTGTCACCGGGCCGATCGTGGAGGGGCCGTTCGATATCGGTCGGCACCATACGCTCGACCTGACGGAAGGCGACGAGCTCGCGGTGCTCAAGCCATCGCTCACCTCGGGGGAACGCGCCATCCTGGACGAAGGGCTCCGGGGCGCCAACGAACCGACCATCCTGATCGCGGCGGTCGACTGGGGTGACTCCTCGCTGGTCCGCCTGCGCGGGCGCGCGGTGGAGCCGGTCGCCGACCTGCGACGGACGATCGCGGGGAAGCGCTACGACAGTGGACAGGCAGAGAAGGACCGAAAGACGTACGTGGAGGAGATCCTGGCCGTGCTGCGACGGGAAGGGCCGGTCGTGACGGCCGTCGTCATCGCCGGGCCGGGGTTCCTGAAGGAAGAGCTGGCGCGTCGGCTCACCGAGGACGACCCCGCGCTCGCGAAGAAGACCCGGGTGTTCCCGACCGCCGAGAGCGGCCGAGTGGGCGTCGACGAACTGCTGCGTTCGGGCAAAGCGAGCGAAGCGTTGCGGGGCAGCGTGGCGGCCGAGGAAGCGGAGATGGTCGAGCGGCTGATCCGTTCGCTCGCGAGCGGCCAGCGTGCCGCCGTCGGACCGGTGGAGGTCGCCGAAGCGGTCGAGGCCGGAGCGGTCGAGACGTTGCTCGTCGCCGACACCCTGCTCGTCGACCCGTCGCTCGCCCCGACCCTCGACTCGGCCCGGAAGGGGCGCGTCCGGGTCTTCATCGTTCGGGAGGAGGGCGAGGCCGGTAAACGTCTCGCCGGGCTCGGTCGCGTCGCCGCGATCCTTCGCTACGACTGGGTCAGTACATCGCGCGCTACGGGATCGCCTGGACCGCCTCGCGCAGCTCCTCGAAGCGGCGCTTGAGGTCCTTCAGGGCAAAGCGCAGAGCTTCCCGAGCGGAGAGCGAACCGTCGGTCTCGAACCGGAGGAAGAAGCGCTCGGTGTCCGGTTCGATCTTGATCGAGCCGTGCTCGCAGGTCTGCTCGCACGCCCCGCAGTCGATGCATTTCGTTTCGTCCGTGACGCTGAGCTTGCCGCTGCCGAACTCCAGGATGTTCACCGGGCACGACGTCGCGGTGCGCTTCAGACAGGCGTCCGTGCAGCCCTCCTTCCGCTGGATCCTCACGTGCGGACGGGGGAACAGTCCGACCCCCTGGGCGACCTGCCACTTCGCGTGGTCCCGGGCCGCGCCGACGACCGCCGTCGCGTAGGCGAGCAGCGCCTGACGGGCACCGAGCCGGACGATGGGGACGTCCGGTTCCAGGATCGCGAGGCTCGCGTCGCCGAGCGGCACGACGTCCTTCGCGTAGACGGTGCAGGGTCCCTTCTTGTCGATGGAGAACATCACTTGGCAGTGCGGGCAGCCGGCGCCGCCGCACGTGCACTCCGACTTCCGCCGGAACTGCGAGAGGTCGGTGGGGATCGGCAGGAGGCCGAGCCGCAGCGAGACCGCCTCATCGAACATGCTGGTCGATGAATCGTAGTCCTTGCCGCTCGTCTCGTCCCGGATCGGGCCGAGGTGGAACTCCACGTCCTCGATCGCGAGCTTCGGCACGTCGGCGAGGAGCGTGCGTCGTACGGAATTCACTTGGGAGGCGGTGAACCCTTCCAGCTCCAGCAGGCTCGAGCGGGTCTTGAGCTCCTGAATCGTGACCGGCATCCTTACACCCGCCGTCCGCGCCGTCCGCCTTTCGGCTTCGTTCCGTCGTGGGGCACCGGCGTGACGTCCTCGATGCGTTGGATCTTAACGCCGGCCCGGGCGAGCGCGCGGATCGCGGCCTGCGCACCGGGGCCCGGCGAGCGCGAGCGGTTGCCGCCGGGTGCGCGCACGCGAACGTGGAGCGTCTCGTAGCCCTTCTCCTTGATCGCCGCCGCGATCTGGTCCGCGGCTTTCATCGCGGCGTAGGGGCTCGACTCGTCCCGCGCCGCCTTGACGACCATCCCACCGGTCGCCTTCGCCAGCGTCTCGGCACCGGTGATGTCGGTGACCGTGATGTGGATGTTGTTGTAGCTCGCGAAGATGTGCGCGATGCCGACCTTCGCCATGGCCTACGCCCCTCCCTCGGGTGCCGCGGCGGGAGCCTCGGGGGCCGAGGCCCGGGCGCTGAGGCGCTCGCGCAGCGCCACACGCACGGCGTGGTCGTCCGCGGCGATAGGGCTGGTCGGCGCGTAGTTGATCTGCGCTTCCTCCGCGAACTGCACGAGGTAGCCCGGGCGCGTCACGCGATGGTCGCCGATCGAGAAGTGGCCGTGCACGATCCATTGGCGCGCTCCGTACGCCGTCGGCGCGAGGCCGCGCGAGAAGACGATCCACTCGAAGCGGCGCTTGAGCAGGTCCTCGGTCGAGAGGGCGAGCACGTCGTCGATCGTCGGAGCGCCGGGCGCGAGGATGCCCAGGCGTGTCAGGCGGCCGAGCAGCTGGTCGGTCTCGCGTCGGGCCTGGACCTCCCCGGCTCGCAGGCGGGCTTGAAGGTCCCGCGCCTGGCGACGGAACCCCCGTAGGATCGATTGCGCCTTCCAGAGCTCCCGCTTGTTCTTCAGGCCGTACTTCAGGAGGAGTTTGCCTTCCTCCTCCATGCGCGCGGCCTCCCATGGGTGCTTCGGGGTGTCGTAGGTACGGCGGAGGAATTTCGGGTCGCCCATCGAGTCCTCACTCCTTCTTGGCGGGAGTCGCCGCCGCGGGCGCCGGTGCGGCAGCTGCCGCGGGCGCCTCTTCCTTGCCCGCCGCGGCGGCCGCTTCCTTCGCGGCCTTCTTCAGTACTCCGGCCGCCATGCCCGTGCGGCCGTTCGAGCGGGTGCGTTGTCCCCGAACTTTCTGGCCCCGTTCGTGGCGCACGCCGCGATAGCTGCGGACCATCTTCATCAGGTTGATATCGTCGCGCCGCCGGGTGTCGAGGTCCGGCCCGATGTAATGCGGGGATTCGCCGCCCACCGGCTCCCGATGGTGGTTGACCATCCATGCGGGGACGATCGTGGTGAGGTGGCTGAGCGTGTTCTCGATCCCTTCCACAGTGGGCTCGGGCAGGTTGCCGATCATCTCGTTCGCCTTCACGTCGGCGAGACGGCACGCCACCTCGGCGATGCGCAGGCCGACCCCGCGAACTCCGGTCAGGGCGAGGGCCGTCGCGCGCGTTCCGTCCAGGTCGGTGTTGGCGACCCGAACGATGTATCGGAAGTTGGGGTTGTCAGGAATGATCTTGGTCGTCTTGCCGGGCGCGCCCGGGCGACCTTTCCCCTTCCCCTCCTTGCCTTCCTTGCCCTCTTTGGGCTCTTTGCCCTTCCCGCCCTTCTCCTTCTTGGGAGGCTTCTCCGCGACGGGCTCAGGCCCGGTCTCCGCTTTAGGCGCGGTCGGTTGAGCCGGGGCGTCCTTCGGCTCCTTGGGCGCGACGTTCACTCCCCTTCGTGTCGGCCCATCGCGGGAGGGGCGGCGCGAGCGGGACCGCTCGCGGTTCGACCCCCTCGTCCAGGGCGCGGCGCCCGAGATGGCCCTGCTTCTTAAGCGCTTCGGCCGCCAACGTCAGTGCGGAGCGTCGGCGGCAGCGCCGGCCTCCGATATCGCCTCACGTCGCGCTTCGAGCACCCGATAGCCCGAACCGCGACCGAGGACCTCCACCGGACCCGGCCAGTGGCTCTCCAGCCAGGATTGGTAGAACCGGATCCCTTGGCTCCCCTTGCCGACGAGGACGAGCCGGCCGCCCGGGACCAGGTGCCCCGCAGCTTCGTGCAGCATCTCCAGGATCTGCTCTCGCCCGAGCCGGTAGGGTGGATTGGTCACGATGACGTCGAAACTTTCGTTCCCGACCGGTTCGAAGAATTGACCGACCCGCACCTCGGCATTCTGGACGCGGTTGCGCTCGAGATTCTGGCGCGCCAGGCGGGCGGCCCGGCGGTTCACCTCGGTCAGCACGACGTGCCCGCGGGGGGTAGAACGGGCCGCAGCCACCCCGACCGGCCCCCACCCGCAGCCCAGGTCGAGGACACGCTCCGTGGGCCCGACCCGCAAGTTCTCGATCAGGAGCGCGGTCCCGGGGTCGAGGCCGTGGGAGGAGAAGACGCCGGCGTCCACCACGAACCGGAGCAGCTCGCCGCGGTACAGGAACCGTCGTTCCCTCGGGGCCGAGCGCGACCGGGGCCGCTCGGTCCAGTACGTCTCGGCCACGCGCGGCTCCGGTGCGTTCATCGTCAGGAGGTCCGTCGGCGGAAGAACGGTTCCTTCTTGCCCCCGGTCGCTCCCGAGGCGGGTCCGAGTACCTCACGAACGAGCTCCTTCTCGTGGCCGGAGAGCGAGCGCGGGATCTCCACGTGGACGGTGACGATCAGGTCTCCCCGAGAAGATCCCCGGAATCGCGGGAACCCTTCGCCGCGGAGACGGAACGGGGTCTCGGGCTGGGTGCCGGGCGGGATCTTGAGCTTGGCGTGGCCGTCGATCGTCGGGACGGTCGTTTCCCCGCCGAGCAGGGCGGTCGAGAGAGGGATCGTCGTTTCGGAGAACGCGTCCTGGCCCTCCCGACGCAGGGTGGGGGACGATTCGAACTCGACTTGTACGAAGAGGTCCCCGGAGTGAGCCCCGGTCGACCCGGCCATTCCGTGCCCCGGTACCCGCAGCACGGCGCCGTCTTCGACACCGGGAGGTACGGTCAGTTCGATCCGCTCCACGGAGTTCTGGCGGCCGGAGCCCGAACACGTGGGGCACTTCTCCAGGATCCTCCGACCGTTGCCATGGCACCGGGGGCATTCGCCGATCGTCAACAGCTGGGCGAACCCGCGGCTCTGGACGCGTCGGATCTGTCCGGTCCCCTGGCACTCCGGACAGGTCTCGAGCGCGGTCCCGTTTCGGGCGCCGGTGCCGCGGCAGTCCGGACACGGGCTCGACCGGGGTACTTCGATCGTGGGCCGGGCGCCGCGGACCGCGGCGGACAACGGCAGTCGTACCGTGAGTTCGACGTCGCTGCCCCGGAACGACCTCCCCCCGCCCCGGCTCCCCCCGAAGGGGCTGCCGAACCCGCCAAAGAACTGCTGGAAGAGCGGGGAGGCTCCGAGCAGGTCCTCTAGGTCGCCGACATGCGTGAAGTTCTGCCAGGAGAACCCGCCCGGTCCGAAGTCGGTCTCGACCCCGGAGAACCCGAGCTGGTCGTACCTCCGACGCTTCTCCTCGTCCGCGAGGACCTCATACGCCTCGGAGAACTCCTTGAATTTCTCCTCGGCGACCTTCGGGTCTTCCTTGGCCACGTCCGGATGGTACTGACGGGCCAAGCGTCGGTACGCCTGCTTGATCTGTTCCGGCGTCGCGGTCTTAGGCAGACCGAGGACTTCGTAGTAATCGCGCTTCGCCATGGTTAACGGGTCCGTGAAAGTACGTTCGCCGCGAGCGTAGTTCGAACGATATTTACGCTCTCACCCGGCGGGCGGGGTGGGCGAGCCACCGAAATCGCACGGGGGTCCCGATGTGCGCCCGCAGACGGGTCAGCGCCCGGCCCCGGCCCACCGCGAGCTCCACGGTCCCGAAGCTCGAGCCGAGCGCGCCCAGTCGGTAGGCGCCGATCTGTTCGTAGCTCGTGCACCACGCAGCGGGTCGCGACGGTCCCTGGCCCACTCGGACCTCCAACCGCCGGGTGCGGCGAGGCACCCACTCGCTCGGAACATTGGTCACGAGATTGCCGAACCAGTCGGCGTGGACCACTTCGCCCACGCCGCCCTGGGCGCGCCGTCGAGCCGTGGGAATCGCGAACGCCTTCGGGTCGGTCGGGGGGCCGAGAGTCGACGGCCTCCGTCCCGCCGCGAGCTGCGCCGCGGCCGGCGCGAAGACGTCCCGCCCATCGAACGTCGTACCAACGCGCGGCAGCGCCCGGGCCAGCCCGCGCTCGATCCGGTACGCCGGCCCGAGTCCCAGGAGCTGGGCGAGCGGATAGAGGACGCCGTTGTCCGGACCCACGAGACGTGAGCCGTCCCGGCAGTCGATGACGATGGGGGCGCGTCGACCTCCGACCCCCGGGTCGACCACAACGACGTGTACCGTACCGGGGGGAAACCCGGCCGCCATCGTCCGGACCACGAACGCGGCTTCTTCGACCGCGTGGGCCCGCAGGTCGTGCGCGAGGTCGACGACCCGGCCGGGGTCCATCGAACGGGCGAGGACCGCCTTCATTTGGGCGGCGTACGCCGGTCCTACGTCGCTCGACAACGTGACGAGGCGAGGCTGGATGCGCGCCCGCGAGCGCGGCACGAACGCGACTCAGCAGGCGCTCGCCTAGGACTTCATGATCGCGACCAGGAAGATCCCGACCGCGATCAGCGCCCCGATGACCGCGGCGACGATCACCAGGAACGACTGCCAGATCAACCCGCCCAGCTGGCCGGTCTTGGCTCCGAAGTCCCCCATGTGGAACAGATAGGCGATCAGGATGCCGACCACGAGGCCGACGACGAGGAGCGCCACGCCGATCGTCCGGCTCTTCCCGCTGCCGAAATAGGCGGTGAAGATTCCGGCCAGGATCAGGAACAGGGCGAAGACGAGGAGCAGGACCGCGACGAAGTTGTACCATTGGCCGAAGTCCACTAGCGTCGAACCCAGAATTCCCAACATGCTTCCTACCTCAGAACTTGATCCCCGTCAGCGTCTTCGTGTCGATGACACCCGAGACCGACCGGATCTTGTCGACCACGAGCTGCCCGAGGGCGTTGAAGTCCTCGGCCTCTACCTTGGCGATTAGGTCGTACTCTCCGAACAACGGGTGCAACTCCACGATTCCCTTCACGCGGAGGAGCTCGGTGTACACCTCGTGCTCCTTCGCCGGGGCAGTGCTGATGAGGACGAAACCAATGGCCACGCCGGGCCCTCCCTTCCGATGGCGCGCGAGAAGTCCCGCTCCTAATAAGCGTGTCGAAGAACGGCCGCCGACGGGGCGGCCCCCGAACGGAGGCCGACCCCCCTCGCCACTCGAATCGACCCCGCTTAAGTAAGCGACCTATAGAGGCCCGTTTGAACGATGGCGATCTCGCTGCGCACCTGGCCGGCTCGCTTCCTCACCCGGCCCTGGCTGCTCGCGTTCGTCCCCATCAACGCCGCGACCGCGGGCTTCGGAGTCGTTCTGCCCCTCCTCATCCTGATCACGCTGCACGGCAGCTGGGCGGACGTCGCGGTCGCCGCCACGATGTTCAACGCGGCGGTGATCCTGATGTCGGTTGTCTGGGGTCACCTGTCCGACCGGTACCCGCGGCGTCGACTGTTCCTGGTGATCAACTACGCCGGCTACGCCGTGTTGTACGTGCTGCTCACGCAGGTCAGCTCGATGGTCGAGCTATACGGGCTCTACACGATCATCGGGGTCATCGCGCCGGCGGGAGCCAGTGCGTCGAACCTGCTGATCCTCGAGAAGTTCACCGAGGCCGAACGGGCCAACGCGTTCGCCTCGTTCCAGGAGATGAGCATGATCGGGTCGATCGTGGGACTGCTCGTCGGCTATTTCTGGACGCTCGCCAACGATACCCTGCTCACGCTGCTCTACGTCCTGGGCGCCCTGGCCCTCGTGAGCGCGGTCACGATCTGGTTCGGGATTTCCGAGTCGAGTCGCACGCTCACGACGGGCCACGTCGCCCGCCACCCGGAGAGCCTGTTCTCCCGGATGCGGGAGGTCACGTCGTTCCGCATCCCGATCCCGTTCTTCCCCCTGCGACCGCGGCTTGGCACGCACCCGTTACGTCGCCTGCAAACGTGGGCCCGGGCCGAGCTCCACCACGAGCTGCCTCTGATCCTGATCGCCTCGTTCCTGTTCAACCTCTCCGCGAACCTGTTCAACATATCCTACACGCCGTTCCTCTACTCGGCCGGACTGGGTGCGGCCTCGATCTTCCTGGTCAACGTATCGAATAACTTCACCCAGACGCTCATCTTCCCCGTGACCGGAGGCCTTTCCAACCGGCTCGGACCGGATCGGCTGGTCCACTGGGCGACGTACCTGCGAAGCATCGGCTACCTGGCGACCGCCGGATTCACCTTTGTCGTTCTGTCCGCTCCCGCCTCGTTCGAGGCCAACCTGGGGGTCTACGCCCTTCTGGGGGGTGCCATCGCGGTGTACACGACCGCCAGTTCGCTGATGCTCTTCCGCAGCCTCGCGGGGCGCGACGCCGGTAGTTTGCTGGGCGTCAACAGCGCCCTTGGTGGGGCCGCCGCCGTGCTGGGCGCCGGGCTTTCCGGGGTCCTCTCGGTGTATGGTAGCTACCGTCTCGTATTCCTGGTAGCCGGTGGCTCGTTGCTCATTTCGTTGCCGTTGTGGACCGCCGCGTCGATCGCGTATTCGCGGCGGCGATTCAGCCCCGCCGGACCGCGCGTCGGTCGGACCGAGCGTCCAGCTGCACCGGCGGTCGATGCGAGCTCGGCCGCAAAAACACCATAACCCATCGCCCCCTGCGACGCCGGCGAGCGGTGCCTCATGCCCGAACCCGCGGAAGTTCAGCGCGGACTCCAGGACGTGGTCGCTCTCGAATCGCGCATCTGCTTCATCGACGGACGGCAGGGCCGGCTGATCTACCAGGGCTACGACATTCGGGACCTGGCGGCCCGGTCGACGTTCGAGGAGGTCGCCTACCTGCTCTGGTATGGGCGTCTTCCCTCCGCCGCGCAGCTCTCCGAACTGAAAGCTCGGCTCGGTCCCCTGCGGACGCTGCCCGAACCGCTGGTCCAGCAGATCGACCGGATGCCGGTCGAGGCCCACCCGATGGACATTCTTCGGACCGCGGTCAGCGCACTGGCCCTGTTCGAGCCGGAGGAGACCAAGCCCGGCGCGAGCTCGATCGGCGGCGCCCAACGACTGACCGCCGTCCTGCCCAGCATCTTCGGTCATTTCCATCGGCGCCGCACCGGCTTACCGGTCCTGCGCCCTCGTCCCGAGCTCTCCCAGGCCGCGTACCTGCTCTACGCGCTGCTCGACCGGGAACCGACCGAGCTCGAGACTCGGGCGGTGGACGTCGCCCTGATCCTGCACGCGGACCACGAACTCAACGCCTCCACGTTCGCGGCGCGCGTCACCGCATCCACGCTCTCGGACCTGTACAGCGCGGTCACGAGCGCCATCGGCACCCTCAAGGGTCCGCTCCACGGCGGGGCCAACGAACGCGTGATGGAGCTCCTGGATGAGATCGGGACCGTGAACCGGACGGAGGAGGTCGTCCGAGGAAAGCTCGTCCGCCACGAACGGGTGATGGGCTTCGGTCACCGGGTCTACAAGGTCGAGGATCCCCGCGCCACGATCCTCCGCGACTGGTCGCGCAAGCTCGGCGAAGCGAAAGGCGACCTCCACTCCTACGAGATGTTACGCAAGCTCGAGGAGGTCGTCCACCGCGAGAAGGGGCTCTATCCGAACGTCGACCTGTACTCCGGCTCGATCTACTCGTTGCTGGGGATCCCGAACGACCTGTTCACGCCGATCTTTGCGGCGAGCCGCGTAGCGGGCTGGACCGCCCACGTCCTGGAGGAGTACCAGGACCTCCGACTGATCCGGCCCACCGCGAAGTACGTGGGCGCCCTCGACCTGCCGTACATCCCGGTCGGGCAGCGAACGTAGCTCAGGCTTCAGCGTAGCGCTCGTTGCCGATGATCTCGGCGCGGTCCGACACGGACCACGCTCATCAACGGGTAGCGCAGGTCGTCGCGATACTTCAGCCGGGCTTCGACCGAGAGCGGGCCATCGACGAGCTCGACGCGGACCTCCAGCATCTCGGCGGTCAGGTAGCGGTAACCGAACTTCCCGCGGCCAACGGGAGCGCCGCGGCCGGGGGTGACCCAGACCCGGACCGACCGAACGAAGGGTTGAAGACGGACCGCCGCCTCGATCGCCCGGGAGATCGACGGGGCGGTTCGGGGAGACACCGGCATACCCAGGTACTGATGGAACACGCCGCCGAGCTTGATGCCGGCTTCGAAGAGCAGGGCCTCGCGTCGCGAGAGCCGGGCGGGGTGCGTCGGTCGGGAGACGGTCATGGTGCGCTCGCGGGGGCCGAGGTCTTGGGCACGGTGAACGGTCCCACCAGATAGTAGCTGGCCACCCCGACCAGCATCACGAGGGCGGCCCCGTAGGCGAGCAGATACAGTGGGCTACCGACCACCAGCCCGAACTGCAGCGGCACCAGCGCGACGCCGGCGGCCGCCGCCGTCACGGCCATCGGGAGGCGGAGCGTGCTCCCCCGGTGGATCTTCGGATACGGGATCGGCACGACCATCATGACCGCGACGACCGCGGCCCCGACCAGGATCCCGAGGGGCACGACGCTCTGGAACGCCGGGGTATCCAGGAACAGGACCGCCACGATGATCGCGAGCGCGCTCTGCGGCGTGGGCACGCCGAGGAAGTACGGGTGCTGGAAGGCCCGCGCGGTGAAGTACGTGAGCCGAGCGGTCGCCGCCGCAAAGTACGCAGCTCCGAGCGCGACGGCGACTCCCGTCCACGGCTGCCAGGTGCCCACATCGCCGGTGTGGACCGCGATCAGGAACGCCGGGGCCGCGCCGAAGGTGATCGCGTCGGCCACGGAATCGGCCACGCGGCCGAAAAGTCCGGCGGGGCGGCCGCTGCGTCGCGAGAGGATCCCGTCCAGGCCGTCGAACCCGATCGCGCAGGTGATGAGGAGCATCGCCCACTCCTTGTTGCCCGCGAGGACGTACAGGACCGCCCCCGCGCCGAGCAGAGCGTTCGCCAGGGTCGCGAGGTCCGCAGCCAGTCGCCAGCGGTCGGTCACGAACGCTCCCGGGCGATCGTGCTCGTCCCGGCCCGAACCCGGTCCCCGACCCGCACCGTCGGGACAACGCGCCCGCCGGGCAGCAGGACATCGACCCGGGACCCCAGGACGATCATTCCGAACCGCTCGCCCTTGAGGCCGGTGGACCCGACCCCGACAAAGGCGACCAGGCGCCGAGCGACGATCCCCGTCATCTGCACCACCTCCACGGGCCCGAGCGCGGTGGAAAGCCGGTAGCTGCATTGCACGTTGTGGGAGGCGTCGGGGCGGTAGGCGGGGCGGAACCCGGCGCCCGAGCTCGTTACCGCATCGACCCTCGCGTCCAGCGGCAGTCGGTTGACGTGGACGTTGGTGACGTTCATGAAGACGGAGATGCGCAGGCGCTCACCCACGGTCTCCACGGCGCGGACGCGCCCGTCCGCGGCCGACACGACGCCGTCTCCCGGGGTTCGCTCCGGGTCTCGGAAGAAGAGGGCGAAAAAGGCCATCAACGCCAGGGCCAGCGCGAACACGCCGGCCACATAGGCCGTGCCCCGCAGTACCCCGAAGACCACGAGCAGCGGGATCAGGACGGTCACCGCCCCGGCCGGACCGAGGAAGCGGCCGGCGCCGGGGGCGAACACGCAGCTACCCGGTGAGGACGATCTCGATGTTGACGCCGTCCGGGACCTGGATGCGCATCACCTGGCGCAGGGCCCGCTCATCGGCATCAATGTCGATCAGCCGCTTGTGGATCCGCATTTCCCAGTGGTCGATCGTGCTCGTGCCCCCGCCATCCGGACCCTTGCGGACCGGCACCTTGAGCTTCTTGGTCGGCAGGGGGATCGGTCCGGCAATGGCCACGCCGGTCTTTTGGGAGATCTCGCGGATCTGCTTGCAGATCGAGTCGACCTTACGGGCGTCCGTGCCGGACAGGGAGATTCGAGCCTTCTGTGGCATCGATCGTCCCTCCCCCCGGTCGACCCCGCGTCCGGCCGATCGGCCTACTCGCGCTTCTTGACGTCGACGACGACGCCCGCCGCGACCGTCTGTCCCATGTCCCGGACCGCGAAGCGGCCCAGCTGGGGGAACTCTTTGTACTTCTCGATGACGAGCGGCCGTTTCGGGGTGATCTTCACGACCGCCGCGTCGCCGGTCTTGAGCGTCTGGGGGTTCTCTTCGGCCACCTGACCGGTCTTCGGGTCGAGCCGCTTCAAAAGTTCGGTGAACTCGCACGCGACCTGCGCGGTGTGGGCGTGGAAGACGGGCGTGTAGCCGACCGTGATGACGCTCGGGTGGTTGAGGACCTGGATGTTCGCCGTGAAGCTCTCCACCACCGTCGGGGGGGAGGAGACGGGCCCGGCGACGTCGCCGCGGTGGATATCGTTCTTGTCGATGCCACGGACGTTGAACCCGATGTTGTCGCCCGGGACCGCCTCGGTGACGGCCTCGTGGTGCATCTCGATCGACTTGACCTCGCCGGACTTCCCGCTGGGCAAGAAGATGATCTTGTCGCCGACCTTGAGCTTCCCGGTCTCGACCCGGCCGACGGGCACGGTCCCGATCCCGGTGATCGTGTAGACGTCCTGCACCGGAAGGCGCAGCGGTTTCTCGGTGGGCTTCTCAGGAACCTTGAGCGCGTCCAGCGCCTGGAGCAGGGTCGGGCCCTTGAACCAGGCCATGTTCGGGCTGGCCTTGTTGATGTTGTCGTCCTTGAACGCGGAGATTGGAAGGAACGTGACCTGTTCCGGGATCTTGAAACCGACGTTCTTGAGCAGCTTGGTCAGCTCCTCCTTGACCTCGTTGTACTTCGCCTCGGTGTAGTTGACCTCCTGGCGGTCCATCTTGTTGATCGCGCAGATCAGCTGCGCGACTCCGAGCGTTCGCGCCAGGAAGATGTGCTCGCGTGTCTGTTCCTGGACACCTTCGGCGGCGGAACAGACGAGCACGGCCGCATCGGCCTGGCTCGTTCCGGTGATCATGTTCTTGACGAAGTCGCGGTGGCCGGGCGCATCGATGATGGTGAAGTAGTACTTCTGGGTGTCAAACCGGCGGTGCGCGATGTCGATCGTGACCCCCCGTTCTCGCTCTTCCTTGAGGTCGTCCATCACCCAAGCGAACTCGAACGTCGCCTTGCCTTTGGACTCCGCCTCCGCGCGGTACTTGTCGATCTCCTCCTGGCGAATGTAGCCGGTGTCGAGGAGAAGGCGGCCGACCGTGGTGGACTTGCCGTGGTCGACGTGGCCGATGAAGACGATGTTAAGGTGGGGCTTCTGCGCCATGTACGCTGGACTCCGGGCGCGGCCAAAAGGTACCCCTATATAGGCGTTGTCTCGGGAATACCTCGAGAAGAAGGCGCGCGAGCGTTGACCGCTCGTATCGGGCCGCGCGACGTGCCTATCACCGAAAGTTTCCTCGCCACGTGAATTGGCGATGAAGGAACGCTCCGCGGGTCGGCCCCCGGTCTCCACGATCGTCTGGCCGCCCCCCCTGCCCGGGCGGGTCGGGTGGTCTTGGCTGCTCCGGCTTCCGTGGAGGCGTCGTCGAATCCGCCGCATCCTTTCGATGTTGGAACGCCGGGTCGCTCCGGACAGTCTACTCGTGGACGTCGGAGGGGGCACTGGGGTCGGGGCGGAGGAGGCCGGGCGACTCGCCCCACCGGGAACCTATCGACGACGGGTCGTGGTCGACCCCCAACGAGGGATGTTGACCGGCCTTCGTTCGACAGCCGCCGAGGCACACCGGCTCGATCCGGTCGTGGCCGACGCGGTTCGACTCCCGTTCGAGGCCGGGTCCTTCGACGTCGTGCTTTCACTCGGCGTGCTCTGCTGCATGACCGATGAGGCGGTTCCGGCGGCGGTCGCCGAAACGTGGCGAGTGCTCCGACCGGGAGGCCTCGCGGTGGTCACGGTCCCATTGCGCCGAGGCGATGCGGACGACCCGATCCTGAGAGCGCATGGGTTCGTACGCCTCGCGAACCTACGGCCGGGCCGGTCGCTCTACCAGCGACCGGACTCCGAAGAGGTGCGGACCGCTAGTCCGCCGGCATGAGCGTGTGTTCGTTGCCGTCCGGGTCACGGACGACGGCGTAGGTTCCCCAGGGAGCCTTGGTCGGCTCCTCCGCGAACTCGACGCCCCGCGCTTTGAGGGCCGCACAATCCTTCTCGAAACTCTTGCCCGGGAGCAAGAGCAGGATTCCGGAGTTACCGGGCTCGAGTTGCTTGCGCGGGTCGCCCTCCATGGGCTGGCAAAGGTGGAGAACGCCGGGCCGTCCTTTCTTTCCGACGGTGACCCAGTGGTCTTCTTGGTGGACCACGTCGAATCCGAGGCTCGAGGTGTACCAATCGACCGCCTGCTTCGTGTCCGAAACGACCACGGCGACGCTTCCGAAATACAACTGGGGCGGCGACGGCTTCTTCGACTTCCTCGACTTCTTCGGCGGCATTGGACTTCCTCAGGTTCGCTCACCAGCGCTCGGGTATTCAAGGGATGCCGAAGAGATGATGAAACGGTCTTTCGACGAACTGCAATTGCCGCCATTCGGACTTCTTCAACGAAACGTTCCACGGTGGAGAAGATCTTATATCGATTTATCGATATCGGGTTTTCGATATGTGGGCCTACGGCTGGGGTTCCAAGCGCCATCGCGGCCTGCGGGTGTGGGTCCTCCACATCCTCGAGCGCGGCCCGCTCAACGGGGCAGAACTGATGGAACAAATGGACCGCATGACCATGGGTTGGTGGCGGCCTTCTCCCGGTTCTATCTATCCTCTGCTCGAGCAGCTCGAAGAAGAGAAGTTGATCAGCAAGGGACCCGACGGGCGCTACCAGCTTACGGAAACGGCGCGGGGCGGACCAGATTGGATGAAGGGATGGTTCCCGGGGAACGCGGGACCGAGGACCCCTGATGATGCGGTCCGCGAGCTCGAGTCGTATGCGACGTATCTCGAGGACCTCGCCCGTTCGGAGCGCGACCAGGTTCCCGGGCTCGACGACCGACTTCGGTCGGTCGCTCGTCGCTTGGAGACCTTGGCGCAAACCGGAGCACGCCTCGCGTAGTTTGTTGGGAACGGGATCGGAACGAGAATCAGGGGGAAATCGATGACGGAGTGGAAAATGGCAGAGAGGTCGGAACGCGGGAAAGCGCTGTTTCGCGGGGTCAAGGTCCGGATCGCAGCCACGGTCGGACTGCTCGTGGGGGGCCTGGTGTGGGTCATCCTCTACACGGCATTCTGGGCCGGGCACTTTGCGTGGTACCAGAACCTCGCGATCATCCTGTCCACGTTCCTGGTAGTGCCTGCGGTAGTGGTCGTAATGTGGATCTTGTGGGGAATCGGGATCGGTCGCCGGGTACTGCACTGGACCGATGGCCCCTTTGACGGCTAGTGTTCCGCCAGCGGACCCGGTTTCCCAGGTACCGTCATTCGGGGTGACAAGCTCCGTCCGGGCCACGTCGACGGTTTCGTTCCGGGACCGGCTCTCCTTCCGACGGCGGCGTGAGCTGCTCGAGCTGGTGCGCCGGCAGGTCCGCCCGGATCCGACGACTCGGGTGCTGGACCTGGGGGGCGGCACCGGTGTGACGACCGAGTTCTTCGCCCGAGGCGCGGCCGAGATAACGGTGCTCGACCCGGATCCTAGAAAGATCGCTCGGGGGCGCGCAGTCCGCCCGACGATATCGTTCATCGAAGGAGTGGCCGAGAACCTGCCGTTCTCGGAGGGGAGGTTCGAACGGGTCGTCTCTCTGCTGTCGTTCCATCACTTAGGAGACGCTCGGAAAGCGTTCACCGAGATCTTCCGAGTCTTGGCCCCCGGAGGCCTCCTTGTGATCTGCGATGTGGAAGCCGACTCGTTGCCCGCCCGGCTGTTCCGGATACTGCACCGCATCACCCTCCATGGGCCCCTATCGTTCGTCGCTCCGGCAGTGCTCGACGCCTGGCTCGCCGCCACCGGATTTCGTCCCCGCCAGCGTTCTCGGCTGGGTTCCTACTACATCCTGACGGCCGAAAAGTAACTCGTCACCGAGCGACATCGATCCCAGGGTGGGCCTCGACACCGGCTCGACCCGGCCCGGCGAAACCGCTTTAGAGGTAGAACCGGTCGGCGGCCCCACTCATTCTACAGACGGTGCACTTGCCCGAACTTCCTTCGACCCCAGTGAACTCCAGTCGCGCCGTCGTCGTACGGCTGATGGTACCCACGGACGCCAACTTCACCGGGAACGTCTTCGGCGGCCAGATCCTTTCCGAGGTGGACCGAGTCGCCTACATCACGGCCACGCGCCACGCCCGGGCCAGCTGCGTGACGGCATCGTTGGACCGAGTGGACTTCATTCAACCGGTCCACGTCGGGGAGGTCGTCGAATTTGAAGCGCAGCTCACGTACGTCGGTCATACATCGATGGAGGTCTGGGTGCGGGTGAAATCCGAGGCCCTGGCCGGCGGCGGCCCGCGGCTCGTCGGAGAGGCCTTCGTAACGATGGTGGCGATCGATTCGACCGGTCGTCCAGTGCCGGTACCTTCCCTCCGGTTAGAAACCGATGCGGAGCGAGAGCGGTTCGAGCAAGGACGCCAACGCATGGTGGACCGACAACGGACCCGCGCCGGTCCGGGGAGGAAGTGAACATGTTGTGCGAGATGTGCGGAAAGGATGTGGTCGCGACGAGCCGAGTGCGGGTCGAGGGAACGATCCTCGCGTTGTGCACGGACTGCGCGAAGTTCGGCCAGCCGGTGGACCCGGTGCCTGCCGCCCGTTCGCCCGCTCCTCCTGCCCGCGGGTCGCTGCGACCCACCTCCATTCAAGGCGGGACGCGGCCGGTGGGATCCCGTCGCCGGCTGGAGGAGCGCGACCTCTACCAGGACATCGGTGAGATGGAGCTCGCCCCGGACTGGGCGAAGCGGGTACGCCTCGCCCGGGAGGCGCGGACCTGGACTCCGGAAGACTTGGGCAAGAAACTGAACGAAAAGAAATCGATCGTGCTCAAGGTCGAATCGGGGAGCTTCCGGCCCCCGGACGAGTTAGTGCGAAAGCTCGAGCATCTGCTGCAAATCCGCCTGCGAGCCGAGGAAGGGACCGCGTCCGCTCCGTAACGGGCCGGACTTTCATCGGACGTCCGGGTCGGACCACCGGTCGCCCGGCCGGCCGGCTCGGGGTCGGAGGCGGACATGCGGCGACCGCTCCGACGGTCGTCCAACGGGACGGTCCAGTCCGACGATGGAACCCGCCTCCGCTCGAAGGAATCCATTTTCAATGGATCCATCGTGGACCACGCGGATGTCCCGCGCGTATTCGGAAACGAGGCGCTGGCTCCAGAACAGGTAAACCGCCCCGCTCGCCGCGAGGGCGACGACCCCGAGCGGGCCCCACCACGCGCCGGGTGCCAGCATCGCGAGCGCCGCCAGGACCAGTACCACGGCACTGAAGGTGGCGAGGCCTCGAGCGACGGTTCGCTGGGCCCTACGGTCCCGGTGGGAATATGCGGTCATTCCCCGAGCATCACCCCCGGGAGCGTCCTCTAGCCCCGGCGAGATCGCGGTCGGGAACGGACCGCGAGCAGGAGTTCGAGGATCGCCTTCTGGCCATGGAGCCGGTTCTCCGCCTGGTCCCACACGGCCGCGCGCGGGCCATCGAGCACGGAGTCCGTGATTTCCTCCCCTCGATGGGCCGGGAGGTCGTGAAGGACGAACGCCGACGGTTTCGCGAGCGCGAGCAGCGCGTCGTCGATCCGGAACTCCCCAAATGCTGCGAGACGGGCGGCCTGCTCGGCTTCGTCGCCCATGGAGACCCAGACGTCGGTGTAGAGGGCGTCCGCGCCCCGCGCGGCTGCCTTCGGGTCGTGCGTGAGCTCTAGGTCGGCGCCGGAACGGCGGGCCAGGAGATGGGCCGCTTCGACCAGGGCGGGATGGGGGTCGTACTGAGGGGGGGTCGCGACCGTAAGGTCGAGACCGACCGCGGCCGAGCCGAGCATCAGCGAGTGGAGCACGTTGTTCCCGTCGCCGACCCAGGCAAGACGGTGGCCGGCGAATCTCCCCTTCCATCGCTCGTGCATCGTCAGCAGGTCCGCGACGATCTGGCAGGGATGTTCGATGTCGTCGAGCGCGTTGATCACCGGCACGGTCGCCGAGCGCGCGAGCTCTACCATGTCCGTGTGGCGGAACGCTCGGTAGCAAATCGCGTCCACGTACCGGGAGAGGACCCGGGCGGTGTCGGCGATCGTTTCCCCTCGCCCGAGCTGAAGGTCCCGGGGAGAGAGGTAGAGAGAGTGGCCGCCGAGGTCGCTCATCGCTACCTCGAACGACGTGCGAGTACGGGTCGAGGGTTTCTCGAAGATCATCGCGAGGTTCTGTCCCCGCAGGGTCGGACGGAGGATCCCCCGCTTTCGTTCGGCCTTCAGCCGCGCGGCCCTGCGGAGCAACCCCGGGAGTTCCGGTGCGATGTCACGGATGGAGAGGAGGTCCTTGGGGACAGCGCGGGCCGGCATGGATAAAGCAAGCCGGTCAGCCCGTTAAATGGTTCCCACAGGCCATCGGGAACCGTCTCGTGCGAAGGTTAATAACCGGGCCTCGCTGGGGCCGCCGAGGGTGCACGATGCCGGTCCGAGCGAGACCGAAGAAGGGAGCGCGTCCACCGGCGAAGAAGCCCGCCTTCACTTCGACCAGCCGCGGGCGCCGGGTCTACATGGTCACCGGTGGCCTGACGAAATTCGCTAAGGCCCATCCGGCCATGGACTTCCGTTTGATGGTCAAGCGGGCGTACGACTACGCCATCAAGGGGATCCCGAACCTGACCCCCGACCGGATTGACGGGACCCGCATCTCGTACTTCTCCGACCACTTCGCTCGCCAGCTGAAGGCCGCCAGCATGGTGCAGGACTATCTAGGGATGAACCCGAAGGGTTCGGTGCGGATCGAGTGGGGCGGCGCCACCGGCGGCGAGTGCTTCCAGGCCGCGTACGAGGCCGTCGCGAGCGGCCGGATGGATGTCTGCCTGGGTGCCGGATTCGAAACGATGAGCCGCGTCGCTACCTGGAAGGGGAACGAATTCATCGCGCTCGCCTCCGACACGAACTTCGACTTCCCGCTCGGCGGGTTCTACACGGGCTACTACGCGCTGATGGTGATGCGACACATCTACGAGTATCTGCGCCTCGGAAAGTTCGCCCACGTCCAGGACGAGCGGGAGGCGCAGCGGCTCGCGATCGCGGAGGGTTCGCGGATCATGAGCATGGTCTCGGTCAAGAACCATCTGAACGCCCTCCACAACCCGTACGCGCAGTACCCGAAGCGCCTGAGCGTCGACGATGTCCTTCGCTCGGAGATGATCAGCTATCCGCTGACGCGCGAGCAGATCTGCACGATGAGCGACGGCGCGGCCTGCGTCGTGCTCTGCACCGAGGAGCGCGCCAAGGAGTTCACCGACCGGCCCGTCCTCGTGACCGGCGTCGGATGCGGCACGGACACGATGCGGCTCGCCGACCGACCGTTCGGGAAGGTCCCCCTGCTTCCCCACGAACGCGCTCGGGACTATGAGAAGCTCCCCTACCCGGGCGTTCACTCGTTCCGGGCCGGGCGCGCGGCGGGGCTCGAGGCCTACCGCATGGCGGGCATCACGCGCCCGACCGAAGAACTCGACTTCATCGAGCTGCATGACGCGTATGCTTCGAGCGAGATCCAGACCTACGAAGACCTCGGACTGTGTCGATACGGACAGGGCTACGGTTTCGTCGAGCGCGGAGACCCGTTCCTAAAAGGGATCGACTACGGATTCCCCACGCCCGAGGCGGGAGCGATGCCGGTGAACCCTTCGGGCGGGCTGATCGCCTGCGGGCACCCCGTCGGTGCGACGGGGCTGATGCAGGCGGTCTTCGCATTCTGGCAGCTCCAGGGCACGGTCCCGAAACACTTCGGCGACCCGGCGCTCCAGCTCGACCAGCCTCGCCGCGCCGCGATCCACAGCCATGCGGGCACGGGCTCGGCCGTGACCGTCTCGATCCTGGAGCGAAGGTTCCGATGACCGCGCGGCCTTTGACGTTCACGAGGTTCCGCGACGCCCAGGCCGAGCTCGAACGCAGCGGCGCGGTGCTGTTCCGCGATGCGGACGGGGTCGAGAGCCTGGTGATTCGGTACCCGTACTCGATCAGTTACATCCACAGCTACGCCGAGGACTCCCCCTTCTTCCTCGGCCTCGCCGAAGGCCGGCTGCGAGGTTCGAAATGCCGCAAACCGAAGTGCGCCTTCGTCTACGCCACGCCGCGCGGCCACTGCATGGTCTGCGGCGCTCCCACCGAGTGGATCGACCTTCCCACGTCGGGCCGGGTCCACTCGTGGACCACCTGTCACTTTGGCAGCGAGGCGTTCCTCAAGGAGACCCCGTACAACCTCTGCCTAGTCGAGTTCGATGGCGTGGGGAGCCTCCTATTGGCCCGGCTCAAGGACTGCGTCGAGTCCGACCTGTATATCGGGATGCCGGTCCGGGCCCGGTTCGACCCGAACCCAAAGTACTCGATCACCGACGTGTGGTTCGTGCCGGGTCCCTAGGTTCTGGAAAGCGTCGAGGTCGCGCTGTCCTGCTAGCCTTTGGGACGCAAGCCGACCAGTTCGAGCACGTCGCCTTGCGCGCGCGCGAAATCGACCCGATCGGTCCGGGCGATTTCGACGAACTGCAGGTGCTTCCACGGTGCCGCCCGGGGCGGGGAAGCCGAGCTCCATCGCCCCCGAAAGACGAAGTGGAAGTCCCAGTGCGGGTCGGTGCTCGTGGACCCGGCCCGGCGGGACGGGTCGGAGAAGACGAAGGGGCCGTCGAGCGGCCGGGGGCCCGACCCGAGCTGTTCCTTCAGAATGCGTCGGGCCGCGTCATCCGGGGACTCGAACAAGAGCAGTTGGCAGGACGGAAGCATCCAACGGTCGCCGACCGCGGCAAGTCGCTTGGCGTCGAGAGCGCCGATCTCCCACCACGGTGCGCTCGGGTCGAGCTTTCCGACGAGGACCACTCCTTCCGCCTTCGGTGACTCCAGCACCAGGAAAACCGACAGGCACATTCCGTCGTCCGGGACTTCGGCCGCGCCCGGATAGGCCGCGACCGGGCCCCGCCGCAACCGCGCGAAGCGTCGCTCCGTCATCCGTCACCGTCCATCGAAATGGATGCCGCGGGCCGGGCTTGAACCGGCGGCTTCAAGATCTTCAGTCTTGCACTCTCCCAAACTGAGTTACCGCGGCGCCGGACCGCCGGACCGTCGGCGCTCTATAAAGAGTGACGGGGCCGGATGCGTCGAGGACCGGACGGCCGCCGGTCCGACCCCGGGGGGACGCCGCGCACCGAACGCGCGCGCCCACGTTCACAGCCGGTTCCACCGCCCGGCCGTCCCGTATTCTTATCTACGGAACCCCACCTGTTGAATGCACTGTGGCCCGCACGCTCGTCGTCACCGAGAAATTCAACACCGCGCTCCGGATCGCCATCGTTCTCTCCGATGGCCGGATGAAGCGCACCCGTCTCGAAGGGACCAATGTCTTCGAGTTCGAGCGGCCCGACGGACCGTACGCCGTCGTGGGGCTCCGCGGCCACATCGTCGAGCTCGACTACCCCAAGGAACTCGCGGAGTGGTCGCTTTCCAACCTATCCCAGTTGCTGGAGACGCCCCCGCTCAAGCACGTGACCGAGCGAGGGATCGTCGCGGCGCTCCAGTCGATCGTGCGCGGGTTCGACCGCGTCATCATCGCGACGGACTTCGACCGCGAGGGGGAGCTGATCGGGCTCGAGTGCCTCGAGCTGCTCCAGAAGGTCCACCCCGAGATCGAGGTGGCCCGGGCCCATTACAGCGCGCTGACGCGGGACGAGATCGAGCAGAGCTTCGCGCACCTCGTACAGCTGGACCGGGCGCTCGCCGAAGCGGCCGAGGCGCGGCAGGAGATCGACCTGGTCTGGGGCGCCCTCCTGACCCGTTACCTGTCGCTGACCGCCGAGCAGCGGGGGCGCAGCTTCCTTTCGGTCGGTCGGGTCCAGACCCCGACGCTTGCGCTCCTGGTGGAGCGGGACCAGGCGATCAAGGAGTTCACCCCAACGCCGTTCTTCGAGATCGTCGCGACCTCCGAGAAGGCCGGGGTCGAGTTCCGGCTCAAACACTCGCACGGGATCTGGGAGTCGAAGCCGGAGGCCGAGCAGGTCTTCCGCCGGGTCGGCGCCGCGCGCGAAGGCGTCGTCCGCGAGTTCACGGACGAAGAGAGCCGCCGGCGCCCGCCGGTTCCATTCTCGACCACCCTATTCGTCGCGGAGGCGACCCGGCTCGGGATCGGCGCTTCGACGGTCATGCGCGTCGCCGAGGACCTCTACACCCAGGGACTGATCAGCTACCCCCGAACGGACAACACCGTCTACCCTCGAGGTCTGGGGCTGCGTGGGTTGGTCGAGAAGTTCCGTGAAAGTCCGTTCCGCGAGGCGGCCGAGTTCGTGCTTTCTCAACCTACGTTCCGGGCCACGCGCGGCCGGACCGAGACCACCGACCACCCTCCGATCTACCCGACCGGCGTCGTCGACCCGAAGAAGCTGCGACCGGACCACGCTCGCATCTACGAGCTGGTGGTCCGACGATTCCTGGCCACGCTCTCCCCGGATTCGGTGGCCCGCAGCCGGTTCGCCGCCGTGGAGATCCTCGGAGAGCGGTTCGAGGGCAAGGGTCAGGAGCTGGTCGACCCGGGGTGGTACCGACTGTACCCGTATTCCCAACCGGACGAGACCCCGCTCCCGGTGCTCGCGGTGGGGGAGACGGTCCCGATCACGTCGGTCCAGCTGGTCGAGGACCAGACGAAACCGCCCCGCCGATACACCCAGGGCTCGTTGATCCAGGAGATGGAGCGGCTGGGACTCGGAACGAAGAGCACCCGGCACGATGTCCTCCAGAAGTTGTTCGACCGCCACTACGTCAATCAACGCCAGCTCGAGCCGACCAGCACCGGCATCGCGGTCGCCGAAGCGCTGAGGGCCCACGCGCCCGTGATCACTCGACCGGAGATGACCCACCGCCTCGAAGAGGATATGGAGCTCGTCGCCGAATCCAAGAAACCGAAGGCGGAGGTGCTCGAGGAGTCTCGCGAGATGCTCCGGGAAGCGTACGCGCTGCTGGCCGCGAACGCCCAGGGCGTCCGAGAGACCCTGACCGGCGCCCTCGACCGTCAGCATTTCGTCGGACCGTGCGTGAAGTGTGGCGGCGCACTGCGCTTGGCCCGCAGCCCGCGGGGCTCCCGCTGGGTCCAGTGCGTCAACAACCCGGCTTCCTGCACGGCCACGTACGCGCTGCCGTCCGCGGGGTTCATCGAACCGGCCCCGGAGTTCCTCTGCGCGACGTGCAAGGTTCCCCGGGTCAAGATCGTGTTCCGCGGCCAGCGACCCGACCTCTACTGCATCAATCCGGAGTGCGCCGAGCACCACAAAGCGTTCCGTATCGGCGTCTGTCCCAGCTGCGGGAGCCCGCTCCACATCCGCTACTCGTTCGCCGGGAAACGGTTCGTGGGATGTTCCGGCTACCCGACCTGCCGGGTCACCTATCCCCTCCCGCAGCGGGGCAAGCTCGAGAAGGACCAGCCTCCGTGTCCGGTCTGCCGCGCCCCGGTCGTCACCGCGGTCGAAGCCGGACGGCCACCGTGGACCCTCTGTATCAATCCCGAATGCCCGACCCGCGTCAAGGAAAAACCCCCGGCCAAGGAGGCCACCCCGAAAGGTAAGGTGAAGGGCACGGCGAAGCGAAAGAGCGCTCCGAAGAGCGCGAGACGTCGTGCGGCACCGGAGCCGGTCGAGGCTTCGAAGGCACCGACCGCGCCCCCGGCCAAAAAAGTTCCTTCCCGCCGGCGGGCTCGACCCACGAGCCGAACGGAATCGGTCGCCCCGAACGGGGTCGCCCCGAGCACCCCGTAGGGAGATCCGAGGTCGAATCCAGCACCTACCCGGCGCGGGGCTAAGACGTGCGCCCCCCCGCATTTCCGCGGCCCCTGTTTCTTGACCTCCGGTCCCGGGTTAAATACGGTCAGTCGGTCGTTCCTGCGATGACTGACTCTTCTCGACGTCTCGGCGAGATCGATTCCCGCTCGTTCGAGCGGCGGCTGCGCTCCAACCCGCTCGTCATCGTCCCGGTCGGTGCGCTCGAAGCGCACGGGCCCCACCTACCGCTCGGCGCCGACCAGATCCAGGCCGAAGCGACCGCGTTGGCGTTGGCGGAGCGGGTGGACGGCCTAGTCGCACCGACGATCCCCTACGGTTCGGCGCCGGGGGCCCGGCGATTCCCCGGCACGGTCTCCCTCACGATCGCCCAGCTCGAGTCGCATGTGACGGGCGTGCTGAGCGAGCTCGCCCGCTCGGGCGTACGCCGCCTCCTCGTGCTCTCGGGTCATGGGGAACGCGGCCACATGGCCGCGTTGCGCGAGGCGGCGGACCAGGCCGTCCGGGACCACCCGAGCGCTCGGATCGTCGTCCTCTGCGACTACGATTTCGTCTACGAGCTTCGGGGCACGGAGTCCCCTTCCACCGACGGACACGCCGGTCTGCTCGAGACGTCGCGCGTGCTGGCGCTCGCCCCGAGCGCGGTGGGCGCGGAGCGACCGGTGGTCGAGTACCGTCACAGTCCCTTCGTTCCGGGCTCGCCGAGCCCCGAGGATTGGCCCGAAAGCGTGATCGGAGACACGCGCACCGCCTCCCGTGAGCTCGGCGAACGGGTCCAGGCGCACGTGCTCGACCGGTTGGTCGAGACGGTCCGCGCGCTGCTCCCCGCCTAGGGTCGGTCGATGGCCGAGTCGTTCGAGGCGATCCGCATTCGCGGTGCGCGCCAGCACAATCTGAAGGACATCTCGCTCGACCTGCCGCGCGGCAAGTTCATCGTGATCACGGGGGTGAGCGGGTCGGGAAAGTCGTCGCTCGCCTTCGACACGCTCTACGCCGAAGGCCAGCGGCGGTACATCGAGAGCCTCTCCTCGTACGCTCGGCAGTTCCTCGGGCAGATGGACAAGCCGGACGTGGACGCGATCGAAGGGTTGTCGCCGGCGATCGCGATCGAGCAACGGGCCGGAAGCCGCAACCCGCGATCGACCGTCGGCACGGTCACGGAGATCTACGACTATCTGCGACTCCTGTTCGCCCGCATCGGTGTTCCGCACTGCCCGAACGACGGGCAGGAGATCGCGCCCCAATCGGTGGACCGCATCGTCGAGGCGGTGAAAGCGCGGGCGCGGGGCGAGAAGGTGGACCTTCTCGCTCCGGTCGTTCGAGGAAAGAAGGGGGAACACCGGGACGTCCTGGACCGCCTGCGCAAGGCGGGATATCGTCGGTACGTCCTGGACGGGGTCGAGGTCCGTTCGGCCGGGGCCGAGGTCCGTCTGGAAAAGAACAAGAAGCACACGGTCGAAGTCGTCGTCGACAGTTTCGAAGTGACCGACGCCGAGGAAAGCCGGCTGGCGGAATCGGTCGCGCTCGCGCGCGAGCTCGGGGACGGGCTGATCGTCCTGCGACGACCCGGGGGAGTCCGCGAGATGTTCTCCAGCCGCCGGGCCTGTCCGCTGTGCGGGTTCTCGATCGAGGAGCTGACCCCGCGCATGTTCTCCTTCAACAATCCGATGGGGGCGTGCCCCGAATGCCTGGGGATCGGGGCCACCCTTCACGCCGAGCCCGAACGGATCATCCCCGACAAGGACAAGCCGCTCCCCAAGGCGATCTCGGTCTGGGGGCTGACGCCCGGCTCCGAATCGCTCGCTCGGTTCGGCAAGTCGTTCGGATACGATATTCGTCGTCCGGTCCGCGAGCTGTCCGCCGAGGGCTGGAAGGCGATGATGTTCGGGTCGAGCCGCCACGTGGGCCCGTCGGTGGGCGGCCCCTCCGAATGGTGGTGGGGCTCCGGCTGGCTGCGCGAGGGCCTGGTCAACGCGGTCGAGCGGCGCTGGAAGTCGACGAAGAGCGAGGGGGCGAAGGAGTACTACCTCGGATTCATGTCGTTCGTTCCGTGCCGCTCCTGCCAGGGCCGCCGGCTGAAGCCCGCGAGCCTGGGGGTGACGGTCCAGGGCCACTCGATCGCGGCCGTCGCGGCGATGACCGTGCTCAACGCGGCCGCCCTGTTCCGTTCGCTTTCGCTCACCGACCGTGACGAGCAGATCGTCGGCCAGGTCGTCAAGGAGATCCGGGCCCGACTCGGTTTCCTGGAAAACGTCGGGCTGACGTACCTCTCGCTCGACCGCGCCTCGGCCTCGCTCTCCGGCGGAGAGGCGGAGCGGATCGCGCTCGCCACCCAGATCGGTTCCGGGTTGGTCGGGGTCCTGTACATCCTGGACGAGCCGTCGATCGGCCTGCATCAACGGGACCACGCGCGGCTGCTCGCGACCCTGAAGACGTTGCGGGATCTCGGCAACACGCTGCTCGTCGTCGAGCATGACGAGATGACGATGCGAGAGTCCGACTGGCTCGTGGACCTGGGGCCCGGCGCCGGGGTCCACGGAGGCGAGGTGCTCTACTCCGGCCCGCCGACGCAGGTCGGCGGCGCGCCCCGGTCGCTCACGGGGGAGTTCCTGAGCGGCCGACGCTCGATCGCGCTGCCCGACCGTCGAGCGCCCCCGGGCGCGCGCTCGCTGACGATCCACGGCCCCCGAGAGCGGAACCTGAAAGGGGAAGACATCCGCATTCCGCTCGGTCTGTTCGTCGCGCTGTCCGGAGTTTCGGGCAGCGGTAAATCGACGGTGCTCGAGGAGATCCTCTTCAAGGCCGTCCAACGCCACCTCGGCGTGGGCCGCGCGACCCCGGGGCTCCACGAGTTCATCGAAGGGATCGACGAGATCGACCGGGTGCTGATGATCGACCAGTCACCGATCGGTCGGACCCCGCGCTCGAACCCGGCGACGTACACGGGCATCATGACCCCCATCCGGGAACTGTTCGCGAGCCTGCCCGAGGCGAAGGCCCGCGGCTTCGCCCCCGGGCGATTCAGTTTCAACGTCGCCGGAGGACGCTGCGAGGCCTGCGAAGGGGACGGGGTACTTCGCTACGAGATGCACTTCCTACCGGATGTCTACGTCGTCTGCGAGGAGTGCCGGGGCCGGCGCTACAACGCCGAGACGCTCGAGGTGAAGTTCAAGGGGAAGGCGATCGCCGACGTCCTCGACATGACGGTCGACGAGGCGCTCACCTTCTTCCAGTACCAGCGTCGGGTCGAGACCCGCCTCCGACTGCTCTCGGACGTCGGGCTCGGCTACATCCGCCTCGGTCAGAGCGCGACCACGCTCTCCGGCGGGGAGGCGCAGCGGATCAAGATCGCGTACGAGCTAGCGAAGCCGCCGACCGGCAAGACCCTCTACCTGCTCGACGAGCCAACCACCGGTCTGCACTTCGCCGACGTCGAGCGGCTGCTGGCCGTGCTCTTCCGGTTGCGCGCGGGCGGCAACACCGTGGTCGTGATCGAGCACAATCTCGACGTGCTCAAGTCGGCGGACTGGCTCATCGACCTGGGTCCGGAGGGCGGGGACGCCGGAGGGCACGTGGTGGCGCAGGGGAGCCCGGAGGCCGTGGCTCGGGTCGCCGCCTCGCATACCGGCCGGTTCCTCGCCCCCCTCGTCCGGCGGCCGATGCCGGTGGCCCGACAGGCCCGCCGATGAGCGAACCGCCCCGACCGGAGCTCCCGGCCTTCGTTCCCGCGAGCCAGCTCGCCGCGGCGGAGCACGACGGCTTCCGGCCGGGGCCCGACGTCCCCGGCGTCTACCTGTTCCGCTCCGCGCGCGGCGAGGTGGTCTACGTGGGGAAGGCCCGCAGCCTGCGACGTCGAGTGCTCGACCACTTGCGGGCGCGCATCGAGAAGGACGGCACGATCCTCGCGCAGAGCGCGAGCGTCGAGTTCGTTCCCACGGCGAGCGAGCGCGAAGCGCTCCTGCTCGAGGCGAGCCTCGTCAAGCAGTACCAGCCGCCGTACAACGTGCTCCTGAAGGACGACAAGAGCTACCCGTACCTCGCGGTCACGCTGGGCGAGGAGGTCCCGCGGGTCATCCTCGTCCGTCGCCCGCGTCGACGCGCCGGCCTCCTGCTCTTCGGACCGTACACGAGCGCCCGAGAGGCGCGAGGGGTCGAGAAGCTCCTCGGCGACCTGTTCCAGCTGCGCCGGTGCGTGCGGTTGCCGAAGCAGGCGTGCCTGTACTATCATCTGAAGCTCTGCAGCGCCCCGTGCATCGGCGCGATCGACCGCGACGCCTACCGCCAACAGGTAGGCCGGGCGGTCGACGTGCTGCGCGGCAAGACCGCGCTGGTCCGCGCGACCGTGGAAGAGGAAATGCGACGGGCGGCAGGCCGCGAGGAGTTCGAGCGGGCGGCCGTGCTGCGGGACGCCCTCGACGGTCTGGGCGCGCTCCGAGAGCACCAGTCGGTCGTCGGTCGCGGGTCGGGCCGCTCGGACGTCATCGCGCTCGCCTATCCACGCGACCCGTCCACATTGCGGGTCGCGGTCGGCCTGCTCCACGTGGAGGAGGGCGAAGTGCGTCGGACCGAGCCCCACCTGGTGGTCGTGCCGGCGGACGACGTCCCGGAACCCGGCGAGGTGCTGCGCCAGTTCCTGACCCAGTACTACGGCGGACAGTTCGAGCTGCCCGAACGGATCTATGTGGCCGGCCCCCGTCCCGCCGGCATCGATGCGACGCTCGACGAATTGCTCGGCTACCGGGGAGTGGAGGTCCAGTTCCGTCCCGCCGGACGCTACGCCTCGTTGGCCCGGCTGGCCGAACGACTCGCCCGGGCCACGGTCGACCAGGTCGTGGCCCGGCCGGCACCACGCGAGGTCCTGCTGGCCCTGCAGAGCCTGCTCGAGCTCCCGACCATCCCGAATCGCATCGAGGGGATCGACATCTCGATCTTCCAGGGCTCCGAGGCCGTGGGCTCGGTCGTGGTCTTCGAGCGCGGGCTGCCCAAGCGCTCGGAGTACCGACGCTACCGGATCCGGACGGTCGAAGGCACGAACGATTTCGCGATGGTCGCCGAGGTGGTGCGCCGGCGCTACCTGCGACTCCTCGCCGAGGAAGAGATCTTGCCGGACCTCCTCCTGATCGATGGCGGCGCCGGTCAGCTGTCCGCCGCGCTCGCCTCCCTCTCCGCGCTGAACCTGACGGACCGGATCCCGGCCCTCGGGCTCGCCAAACGAGAAGAGGAGGTCTATCTGCCCGACCGGGCCGAACCGATGCGACCCAACCCGAACGCCGCCCCGATGCTGCTCTTGCGGGCGGTCCGGGACGAGGCGCACCGGTTCGCGGTCACCTACCACCGCACCCGCCGGCGAATGCGTCTGCGCGAAGAGTTCACCGGCGAGGGACGGAAGGTCGAGCGGGCGGCCTGAGCCCGGGGACCCGGGTTTCCAACCGTCGGTCCCGTGCGAGGAACACCGGCGCGCCGCTTCGTGATGGCCGCGGGGGGCCGTCACAAACGCGACCGGCTCAGCGTTTGCGACGAGGGGCCGCTCGGGTGATCTCGATCCAGGTCATGGCGGGGGAACTCCGGTCGTCCTGCCAGAGCGCACCGATGATCTCGCCCAGGTGGTGGGCCTCCTCGAAGGTGGTCTGAAAGAAGGCATCGCGCACGGTGTACCGGCCGGGCATCCACGGCGCCCTCACGCGACGGCCCAAGTCGCGGTCGGAGAGGTGGAGGAGGGTCTGGTCGATACCGCTCCAAACTGTGGCGGCGTAGGTCCGGAACCCTTTCCAGGTCGTCGGGTCTCGCTCGGGGTTGGCGAACAATTGGCTCAGTTCCCTACCGCGACCGGGTACGATGTAGACGAGCCAGACTTCCTGAACGTTGAGGATGTGCACGAGGGTCCGGAACAGCGTCTCGTGACCGATCTCCCGGTTCCGGGTGACCTCTTTCCACGGCAGCCGGGCGAGTCGACGGACGAATCGCTCGAAGACCGCGCGATTGTACGCGACCAGTTCGCGCGCTGCGTCGCCCCGGCGGAGCCGGACGGTGGCCATGGAGGCGCGAAGAGGCCGCGCGATATTAGGGGCGCGTGCGCGACGGGGGTCGCTCAGCCCTTGGTCGACTTGCGTTCGGGGGCGCCGATGAACGACATCCCCTGAACCCGACGAGCGACCTCGGCATTCGGCAACCGACGCAGGTCGGTTTCCGGCTCGAGGAACGACACGTCCAGCGCCTCGGCTTGGAACGGGGTCGGGGAGCCTTCCGCGACGGCTTGGACCGCGAGCTTGAACGCTGAGTCCTCGCTCAGGTGCTCGGGCAGCTTTTCCTCGAGCATGTCGGCGACCGCGCGTCGGTTGCGACCGATCGCATACGCCTTCCAGCCGATCGTCGCACCGCTGGGGTCGAGCTCGATGAGTCCGGGGATGCGGCCATTGAAACCTCCCAACAGCAGCGATACCGCGAACGGGCGGGTGCCGCCGAATTGGGTGTACTGTTGCAGCAGGGTCCCGAGGGCATGACCGAGCAGCGTGTACGGAGCCGACTCCCCGTAAGTCAGCCGGTGGCGCTGGGCCTCGACGCGCAGGAATTCGACCAGGACCCGCGAGTCGGCGATGAGACCGGCGGTGACACATCCGAGGCCGGTGTCGATTGCGAAGCTCTTCTCGATGGAGCCGGCTTCGGCGAGGGAGCTGACGGGCAGGTTGCGGAAGGCTACGAAGACGATCCCCGCGTCGTAGGTCACGGCGACCGCTGTCCCTCCCATCTGGATCGCCTGCAGGGCGTACTCGACCTGGAATAGGCGTCCGTCCGGTGAGAAAACCGTGCTTGCGCGGTCGTAGGCCATCTGACCCGGTTGCATCTCCATCGGCGTGCGACCTCCGAAATTGAGGCGGCGAAACCGGGTGGGGCATTTGAGCCTAAGCCTCCGGCCCTCCCTCTATCTCACTTGGTAGCCCGGGGCCACCACCGGGTAGGTCCGTCTCCAGTCGAACCGCGGGTTCCGACGGCCGAGTCGCTCGAGGACCGGCCCTCGTCTCCGCCCACGCCCAAGGTCGGCGGAGAGGAGGTCCGTTCGACCATCCATCGGGTCCGCGACCCACCGGGGACCCCTCCGTTTGGGGTAGGGCCCGCAGGGGCACCGTCCACCGCTGCGGAACTCTGGGTGTCGGGCGCGCGGGCGAGCCCGCTCGAAACCCTTTTACTCCGAAGCCGGCGTCGTACCGGCCCCATGGACCCCAGTGGCCTCCATCTGCTGCCGATGGCGTCGAGCCACCGCGGGGAGCTTTCCCCGGCGTGCACGCAGTGCCAGGAAGGCCGAAAGATGGTGCTGTTCGTTACCGGTGTGTGCCGATTCCGCTGCTTCTATTGCCCGGTATCCCCCGTCCGCAATCAGAAGGATGTCGTGTATGCGAACGAGCGACGGGTGTGGACCGATCAGGATGTCCTGGACGAGGCCCGGGCCATCGGCGCCGGTGGCACCGGCATCACGGGCGGCGACCCGCTCGGCTTCGCGGACCGGGTCGAGCATTACATCCGATTGCTCAAGGGAGAGTTCGGCCCGTCGCACCACATCCATCTTTACACCCACGAACCCAACCCCGAGAAGCTCGCTCGTCTCGCCGCGAGCGGACTCGATGAGTTCCGGCTTCACATTCCCCACTATCTGTGGGGGCCCCTCTCCCGCGACGGGGGCGCCTATCGCGCGGTGCTCGAGCAGGCCCCCGACTGGGGCATCCGCCGAGGCGTCGAGATCCCGGTCCTGCCGGACAAGGAGGCCGAACTGCGCCGCTTGCTGCGCGCTCTAGACCGGATCGGGGTCGACTTCGTCAACCTGAACGAGCTCGAGTTCTCCGAGACGAACGAGGCGAAGATGGCCGAGCGGGGCTACCGTACGGACCCGAGCAACGGCTGGGGAGTACGGGGGAGCCGCGCCGTGGCCGCGCGCGTCGTCCGGGAGATGAGGCTCTCCGTCCCGGTCCACTACTGTTCGTCCCGGTTCAAGGATGGGGTGCAGCTGCGCCAGCGCCTGCTCCGTCGTGCCGAACGCACTGCCCCATCGTTCGCCTCGCGAACCGCCGACGGGACCGTTCTCTTTGGGATCGTCGAAGCCGATTCCGCGGTCGACCTGGCCCGGTGGGCCGCCGGAGTGGCGCGCAGGGTCCGCGTCGGACCGGACGACTACCGGCTCGACTTGGAGCGCCGCCGGGTCGAGCTCGGACCCGATGTCCTGCGTCGCGCGGCCCCGCGGCTCGCTTGGCCGGCCTTCGAGGTGGAAGTGTATCCGACCGCCGACGCGCTCGAAGTGGAGCGTGCTCCGCTCAACTCCGCGGCCCGCTCGAAGGCCAGCGCGGCGTTGGGGGGCGGCACGTAGCCCTCATCGCACAGGTGCCCGCCATACGTTAGGTAGCGCCGGTCGCCCCGCCGGTTCTTGATGGAGCACGGGCCCCAGCCCTCGTTCTCTGCACCATACCACATCGGGCAGTCTTGGCAGTGGAGGGTGACGGGGGCCCGCCGGCTTCGCGGGGCGCCGGGGCGAGGAGGCGGCGTCACATTGCCTCCCCGACTTCCGACAGGTGCTGCCACGCGAGGACGGTGCTCGCCATCAGCTGGGCGACCGTAACCGGACCTACCCCGCCCGGGACCGGGGTCAACGATCCCGCCCAATCCTCGAGCGCGGTCGCGTCGGCGTCGCCCACCGCCTTCTGCATTCCGGGGTGGTCCGGGTCCGGGACGCTGGAGATCCCCACATCGACCACGTTCGTTCCCTTCGCGACGTTCGTCCGATTGAGCAGCGAGGGTCGCCCCACGCAAGAAAAGATGGTCCGCGCGCCGGCGAGGACCCCGGGAAGGTCGCGGGTCTTCGAATGCACGATCGTGACGGTAGCGTGGATTCCCCCGGATTTTCCCGCCAGGAGCAGCGCCAGCGGCAGGCCCACCGTCTCGGATCGACCGAGCACGACCACGCGCTCGCCATCGAGGGGCACGCGATAGTGCCGTGCGATCGCGACCGCCGCGAGTGCGACCGCCGGGACGTGGGCGGGCCGTTGGGCGACCAGTCGCCCCAGATTGGCCGGGCTCACGCCATCGACGTCCTTCTCGGGCCGAAGCTCGCCGACCGCCTGATAGAAATCGTACGGCGGCGGCAGAGGGTGTTCGAGGAGCACCGCGTGGACCTTCGGGTCCCGGTCGAGCGCGCGGAGCCGTTCGGTGAGCTCTCGAGGACCGCCGGAGGGGCGCAGGGCTTCGTCCCGGAACTCCACGCCGACCTGCGCGGCCGCTTTCGCCTGACGCTTCAGATATAACCGGAACGGGCTATCGACCCCACGATGCACACTGACCAGAGTGGGGGGCGGGATTCCTGCCGGGGCGGTCCGGATTGCCGTTCGGCTTGCGGCGTCGATCGCCTCCGCTACCGCCTTTCCCTCCAGTCGCAGGGTCAACGCGCCTTCCTCTTCGTACCGAGTGCCGTGCGATAGATAACGAACGACCCTTCCGGCTTCGCCCTACCTGCCTCCGGCCCCCACGTGGTAGCTTCAGCGTTAGCTCGCGCCCCGAAGGGATTTATATGGACCCCCTCTTCGTTTACATGGCGGAAACTTCCCGGTCGGCACGGGTTGAGACGCCACTATGGCACAAGGCGCGGGAACACCGTCAGCCGGGGTCGAGGAGCATTCGACGCCCAGCGACCTGGAGACCTGGGCGAAGACCCTTCCCTACGCCTCGACCGCGCAGGTCGAAGTTCCCGCTCGGTTGCTCGACCAGGTCATCGGGCAGGACGACGCCGTCGAGGTCGCCCGCAAGGCGGCGACCCAGAAACGGCACATGATCCTCATCGGCGAACCTGGAACGGGCAAGAGCATGCTCGCCCGGGCGATGGTCGACTTCTTGCCGAAGGAACAGCTCCAGGACATCCTGGCCTACTCGAACAGCGACGACCCTAACGAGCCGAAGATTCGGGTCGTTCCGTCCGGCAAGGGCAAGGAGATCGTCGCGGCGCAGAAGCTGGAGGCCGCCCAAAAGAAGGAGCAGCGGACGATCTTGTTTGTCGTTCTCGCTCTCGCGGTGTTCGCCTTCACGCTGTACATCGTCATTGTCGACAAGGACCTGACGGCGCTACTCGTCGGCCTGCTCATCGTGTTCATCGTCTATGCGATCCTGCGATTCTCCGGTGGACGCAGCGATTCCGGTACGGGCGTAGCGAAGCTCCTGGTCTCACACACTCCCGACGACAAGCCGCCGTTCATCGATGCAACGGGGGCCCACGCCGGCGCGCTGCTCGGGGACGTGAAGCACGACCCGTTCCAGTCGGGGGGCCTAGAGACGCCACCGCACGAACGCGTCGAGGTCGGGGCGATCCACAAGGCGAACGGTGGGGTACTGTTCCTGGACGAGATCAACCTCCTCAAGATCGAGAGTCAGCACTCGCTGCTCACGGCCCTGCAGGAGCGGAAGTTCCCGATCGTCGGTCAATCCGAGCGCTCCGCGGGGGCCATGGTCAAGACCGAACCGGTCCCCGCCGACTTCGTCCTCGTGGCCGCGGGGAACATCGACAGTGTCCAGAACATGCACCCCGCGCTTCGCTCCCGAATCCGTGGGTACGGTTACGAGCTCTACGTGAAAACAACCATGCCGGACACCTTGGACAACCGGATGAAGCTCGTCCGGTTTATCGCCCAGGAGGTCGTGAAGGACAAGAAGATCCCTCACTTCGACACCGGGGCCGTCCTCGAGGTCATCCGCGAAGCACAACGGCGGTCCGGCCGTTCGGGCCAGTTGACGCTCCGCCTGCGGGAGCTCGGCGGTCTCGTGCGGGTCGCCGGCGACGTCGCCCTCACGGAGGGCCAGGGGATCGTCCACGCCGAACAGGTCGTGAAGGCGAAGCGAGCCAGCCGCTCGCTCGAGCAGCAGATCGCCGATCGGTACATCGAGCGTCGCAAAGAGTATCGGATGTTCTCGGTCGAGGGAGCGGCGGTGGGGGTCGTGAACGGCCTCGCCGCGATCAACGCGCAGACCGGAATGGCCGAGTTCTCCGGGATCGTGCTCCCGATCGTCGCCGAGGTGACGCCTGCCCAAACGCGCAATGGCGGGGTCGTGGTCGCGACCGGCAAGCTGGGCGAGATCGCCCGCGAGGCGGTCCAGAACGTCAGCGCGCTCATCAAGAAGTACACGGGGGAGGACATCTCCCGCTACGACATCCACATCCAGTTCGTGGGAACGTCGGACGGCGTCGAGGGCGACAGCGCCTCGGTGTCGATCGCCACGGCCGTCATCAGCGCGCTCGAAGGCGTCCCCGTGGACCAATCGGTGGCGATGACCGGCTCGCTCTCCGTGCGCGGTCAGGTGTTGCCCGTGGGGGGCGTGACGGCCAAGGTGGAGGCGGCCGCCGACTCCGGCATCAAGACCGTGCTCGTCCCCGAGGACAACCTGGAGGACTTGGTCCTTGAATCCCGGTACCGGGGAGTCGTCGAAGTGATCCCGGTGCGGACCCTGCGGGATGTCCTGAAGTATGCGCTCGTCGGCCAAGGGTCCCAGAAGGAATCGCTCCTCGAGCGGCTGAGTGCGATGGTCCGCGCCACGAGCCGGACTCCCGAGGAGATCCCCGTCCCCGTCGCTCCGACGCCCCCGCCGGGACGGCCGGCCGGATCGTGAGGGGCACGTTCCGCATCCCGGTGCACGCGCCCGCCGTCGTGGAGCGGCCGCCATCGATCCCGGACGATGAACAAGACCGGTTCGTGGACCGGGAGTGCTACGAGTTCAACCAGCTGCTGCTTCCCGGGTGGAACGACCGACATTGCTCGCACTGTCGCAACTACCTGACCGCACGCTGTCCCCACATCGACGAGTTCCTGGACGACGTGGAAGATTTGACCCCCGAGTGATTGCACCCGGTCCGTGCGCGGACTACTGGTCGGCCGCTTCCAACCGTTCCATCTCGGGCATCTCGGGGTCGTGCAGGCGATCCGCGCGAAACGTCCCGACGCACCCCTCCTTTTGGGGATCGGGAGCGCCGAGGAATCGTACACCGTGAAGAACCCGTTCACGGCCGGGGAGCGCTTCGAGATGATCGTCCGGGCGGTCGACGAAGCCCACGTGCGCCGGGTCGAAGCCGTGCCGGTCGCCGATATCCGGCGACACGCCCTCTGGGTCCGATACCTCGAAGCCCTCCTTCCGCCATTCGACTGGGTCTACACGAACAACCCGCTGACCGAGCTGTTGTTCGAGCGCGCGGGCTATCAGGTGGAGCGCCCGCGGCTCATCGCCCGCCGTCGCTTCGAAGGGGTCCACGTCCGAGAGCGGCTGGCGGCCGGACGGGGCTGGACGGAGCTCGTACCTCCGGCGGTGGCCCGGTACCTCGAAACGATCGGGGCGCCGGCCCGGATGAAGCTCCTCGCCCACGGCGAGGGCCGCTCGTCCGGGGGCCGATTTCGTTGAGCGAAACCGACCGGCCGAAGGAACCGCGGCGCCGGTTCGAGCCCTTGCCGCCCTGGGCCGGCCCGAGCACGCGGCTCGTGCACGGGGCACGTCGCCCCGAGTACAACGCGGGAGCCGTGGTACCGCCGATCTACCAGACCTCCACCTTCCGTTGGCCGCCCGAACACTCGGAGGCGACCGAGCTCGGCGGGGCCTACCTGTACTCCAGGATGCGCAACCCCTCGACGGAGGTCCCCGCCGAGCTCGTACGTCTGCTGGAGGGCGGGGAGGCGGCCCGCCTCTTCGCCTCGGGCATGGGGGCCATCTCGGCGACGGTGCTCTCGCTCCTGAAATCCGGCGACGAGCTCGTTGCGCTCGAGAGCCTCTACGGAGGAACGACCGACCTGATCACCGACCTGCTGCCTCGCTATGGAGTGAAGGTCCGCCAGGTTTCCGACCGGGATGCCCGGGACCCGGACTCGGTAGTGCGGGAGGGTACCCGCCTTGCGATCGTGGAAAGCCCCACGAATCCGGTGCTTCGGGTCCATGACCTGGCCCGGTGGGCGAACGCGGCGGACCGAGTCGGGGCGATCCTTCTCGTGGACAACACGTTCGCCACGCCGATCAACCAGAATCCGATCGCGCTCGGGGCCGACCTGGTCGTCCACAGCGCCACGAAGTACCTGGGCGGTCATTCCGACCTGCTCGGAGGGGTCCTGGTCGGGTCCGAGCGCTTGCTCGACCTCGTGGACTCCCAGAGCTACCTCGGCGCCGCGCCCGACCCGTTCGCCGGCTACCTGCTGACCCGTGGCCTCCGGACGTTGGCGTTGCGAGTGGAACGCCAGAACGCCAATGCGCGTCGTGTCGCCGAGGCGGCCCACGGCCATCGCGCGGTCGCCCGCGTGCACTATCCGGGCTGGGCCGGCGCGGACGAGGAGGAGATCGCGGCTCGCCAGATGCGGGGACGGGGCGGCATGGTCTCCCTCTCGTTGAAGGGAGGAGCTCCGGCGGCCGAACGGTTCCTCTCGAGCCTGCGGTTCGTCCAGGTGGCCGCGAGTCTCGGTGGGGTCGACAGCCTCGTCAGCGTGCCCCGCATGACCTCGCACCGACATCTCTCGGCCGAGCAGCTCGCGGCGCGAGGCATCGACGACGGCCTCGTTCGCCTCTCCTTCGGGATCGAGGACCCCGCCGACCTCGTCCGCGATGTGAGTGAAGCGCTCGACGCGCTCGCCTGAGCTCCGGCTCGTTGCGGTCGGGGTCGACCCCGGACGGACCTCGTCCGTTCAACCGACCGGCGCCCCGCACGATGGGCACTCCTTCGCGGTGACGTCGTACAGGTTTCCACAATACTGGCAGCGCACTTTCACCGTCTCCCGTTCGATGGTCTGTTGGATCACGACGGGTCGGATGATCGGAGGAGGCACCGACGGATCGGGGACCTGCTGGATCCGGGTGGTTCTTCGGCCGAGTTGGACGGCGAGAACGATTGCGCCGATGACGACGAACACCATCCCGAGGAGCAAGGGCGCTGCGAACCCGCTGCAGTCGGGACCCACTCCTCCCACCGCCGGAGCCGACGAACACGTCGACCATACGATGCCCCCACCGATCGCGATGAACAGTCCGATCACGAGGAGGGCGATTCCCCCGCCCAGGTTCGGCATCGTCGAGAGCACCGGCGGTAGCGACGCGTCGTATATACGAGTGAACGCACGCGGCGGGTGTTTTCGGCCCGCACCTCGCGGAGCGCCCGGGGTCTTCTACGCCGGGGTGAACGACGCCTCGACGCGGACGTTCAATCCGAACTCCACGTCCAGCTCTGCGTGCGCCACCCACCAGGTTCGGTAGAGTTGGCCGTGGAACGGTCCGGTGGCGTCGGAGGTGTTGGGGATCACAAGCTGGAATCGCCCGACGTAGGAGGTCTCGTGTCCATCGAGCGGGGCCGTCCATCGGTACTCCGGGAGCTCGCGGTGCTGAGAGCGGCCTTCGGCCGTGTACTCGACGTGGCGGTACAGGAGTAGCGTGAGGCCGCCGAGCCGTTTCTGACGCGGGTTCGTCACCGAGTACGAACCTCCGAACCCGGACCCCGGGAGAACCGGGCCGGGGTCGAAGTCGATGCGGAAGGAGGGATGGTCCTCTTCGACGGGAGACGGTAGCGCGGGGATCGTCCCCAGCACTCTGCGAGCGGAGAACACGGGAACCATCACGCGGTCCACCGGCGAGATCCACCACGGGACCTGGACACGAGCCTCGAGCTCGTACTCCACGTACATCCCGTCCCCCCGGGGGGCGAATCGCCCTCGGACCGCCGGCATCGCGGTCGTAGCGAACGAGGGCTCGCCGTCAACCGGAAGGTCGAATCGGAACGGCAGTCGATAGGTTCCGGGCGGGACATGCTCGGGGTCCGTGAAGGGAAGGTTGGTCTTGAACGAGGAGACCAGCTCGAGGAACGAGTACCGTCCGACGAGGACCTGGCGATATTTGCCTTCCTGGATCGAGATCTGGGAGATCTCGGCGCCATGGAGCGCCAGCGAAAGGTCCGCTACGCGCAGGGGGCGTTCCGTCGCGAGGACCAGGAATCCTTCGATGGGCCCGCCGGGCCAGGAGTAGGCCGGGAGCCCGTCCAGGGTGACCTGAGCCATGTGAGGTGGACAGCGTCGGCGACTTATCGTTGGCCACTCGCTTGCTCCTATGAAGGAATCCGGGGCAACCGACCGGCCGCGACGGGTCGAAACGGCCGCCGCCGACGGGAGTTTCGCGGTACTTCGGAGATTCAGTTCACCGCCGGTTCGAATCGTGAACCGGCGGTTCGGGCCCGGCTACGTCGAGCCGGGCGCCACCATTATAGGTCGATTCCATTCGTCGGTCCGGTCACGCCACTGTAGCTCAGTTCGGCAGAGCGGCTGATTCGTAATCAGCAGGTCGGGGGTTCAAGTCCCTCCAGTGGCTGCCTTTCTCGATAGTTCGCACTTCTTTTCTCTCGTAGGGCCGGCTATCGGCAGGCACGGAGTCTATGGAGTTCTGGTCCGGAACAGAGTTGAGATGCCAAAACAGCAGACACCGCGGCCGTGCAAAGTTCGAGGCGGACACTTTTGAAGGGCCAAACCGTCCAGCACATGCCAGCAAGACGGGAAGCAAAGACTGGTGCGATGGATGCCCGAGGGTGATTCGAAACGCAAATTGGCGGATTTCTCAGTTAGAGAGTCCAAGATTCATGGCCAAGGGGTCTTTGCCAAGCAGGCGTTCCTCAAGGGCGACATAGTCCTAGAGATTGACGACTCAGACCCCGTCCTCGATCGAGGCAAACTGACCCCTGAGCAGGAGATATTCATCGATGTGTTTGTCGCAGTCGATGGAAAGCAGAAGACCACGTGGATGAAGTCGCCCGAGAGGTTCATCAACCATTCGTGCGAGCCCAATACCTACGTTCTGACCGACATGAGAAGTGGTGTCCGGCGGACATGGGCACTGAAGAACATCCGGAGGGGGGACGAACTCACCTGGGATTATGCGCTAAACATTTGGGAGGAATGGATCGGTCCCGTGCCCTGCCACTGCGGCGCTGAGAATTGCCGGAGGATCATTCGAGGAAACTACTTCACTCTCCCCAGAGAGATCCAACGAAGGTATCTGCCCTTACTAGACGAGCCATTCAAGAAGCGATTCACAAAGGAGATTCAATCGCTCAATCTAACGGGAGAACACGACCCTGCGTGAATGACTCGGCATGCCTGGCTCGCGCGAGCGAATCGAGAGCGGGCGCGCAACTCGCCCTTCTCACGGAGGGCATCCTGCGGGTCGCGCTTGAAGGTGAATCCTCGTCGCGGGGCTGGGGGCTGCGCGATACGAGGACTTCGAGCGGGCCCCCGGGGTGGGGACTTGAACCCCGGGGTCGTGCTACACCTACTCGGAAAAGTCCCGCGGGTCGGTGGACATTTCGAGCTACGCGTGACGCGGAGATTGGAATCGTCGCTCCCGCTCCGCCCGGATCCAAGTGAGCAATCGCTCGCGCGCGAAGAAACCTCCCGCCGGGATGAGCGGATCGGCGCTGACGACGCCCGGGAGCGACCGGAGTCGGAGTTCCAATTCACGCGCGTGAAAGTAGTTGTCTCCGCTCCCGAGCAAATAGACCCCTCGAGGATTTCGGGTCCAGTGGGGGCGGTCCCATAGTCTCGGCAACTCCACGGCTTTCTCGTCGAACGATTCGTCCACCTTGAGCCATATCCCGTAGGTGGCGAGGCCCTCCTCTTGTTCCAGATTCAGTATCATGGCGCACTCCAAAGCTTGGGCTGCCTCCAGCTTCGACCGGTGAAGGCGGAAGGTCCTGGGCGATACGTAGGCGGAGCGCGCCTGGATCGAGTACGGGGCGCGAGGGGTTCGAACCACCTCCTCCAAGACTTTCCAATCGACCCGGGAAAGGTCGTCGGCGCGGACCGAGGTGGTCGGTGGCCGCTCGTCGAGTGGTCCCTCCATAGGGCGGCCGAGTAACAGGGCTAGGCGCGGATCGTCCGGCGGTTCCGGGTCTTTCGAGAACCGGACCACCATGTGGAAGTTCGGTCGGAAACTGCGCACATAGACCAGGTCCTCGACCTCGCACAACTGGGATAGGGGGAGCTCCGGTCGGTCGTTCCCGACATAGCCCCATGCCACCGCGTTTCGTCCGAGGATCTCCGCTCGGGGATGGATTCCGTACTCCGTCAGGACCCCATCGGCCTCCATCCGCTTCCGACGGAGGCGAACCGCCTTCCCGGTAAGTCCCACCTCGCGGCCCAATCTCTCGTCCGAAAGAAGGGGGTCGGCGACGAGTCGGGCGAAGATACCGAGGTCGGTCCGATCCATCGCGCTACCGACTGGGAAGGCCGATATTAGGAATCAGCTTCCCCGACGGTTTATACCGCGGGCGGGGGATGGAGCGACCGCAATGCCCGAGGTCGGCGGATCAAGCCCACGCGTCGTGTTCGCGAATCCCCAGGTCAATCTCTATACCGGCGACATTCAGGCATCGCTCCGGTTCTACCGCGACGCTCTGGGATTCATCGAATCCTTCCGAATACCGAAGGACGGCCCCCCTTCCCACGTCGAATTGCAACTTGGCTCCTTCAAGCTGGGGGTTGCGACCTGGGAAGCTCTGCGGCGCGATCACGGCATCGCCACGGGTAAGGGGCCGCCCCGAATCGAAATCGTCCTCTTCACGGACGACACGGACGGGGCGTACGGGTGGGCCACGTCCCGGGGGGCTCCCTCCCTCAGCGCCCCCCACGACTTTGGCGGCTACGTACACAGCGCGAGGGTGGCCGATCCGGACGGAAACCCCGTGGGTTTCACGACCCGGCTCCCGGTGAAGAAGACAGCAAACCCAACGGCTCCTCCGCAGTTCAAGAATCATCTCTTCAATCTCTACACGAGCGAGATCGCGAGATCCCTCCGATTCTACCGGGACCTTCTGGGATTCACCGAGACGTTTCGAGTCCCCAAGCAGGGCTCGCCCGACCACGCCGAGATGGAGCTCGACTCCCTGAACCTGGCGGTTTCGACGCTGGAGGCCTTGCAGCGGGATCACGGACTGTCCGGTGGTGGAGGACCCCCGCGGGGCGAGGTCGTGCTCTGGGTAAGCGACGTCGACACCGCCCATTCTTGGCTGAACGCCCGAGGGGCAGTCTCGCTCAGCCCACCGCACAATTTTGCCGGCGTCCTGCGAGGCGCGTGGGTCGCGGATCCCGACGGAAACCCCGTCCAGTTGGTTGCCCGACCGGGCGCACGCTGACGACGGGGGCCCTCCTCACCAGCACGCTCTGGACGTTGTCATTGCACGTAGGCCCGGCTGAGCGGGATCCGCCGCCCTCGGACCTCGGGTCGCGCCCATCCGGTCTTCGCCTTCCCTGAAGGTCCGGCCCGGGGGCCTTCGCTCGGTTGTCCGGCTATGAACCCTGGGGGGAGGTCCCTCCCGTGCGCTCGATCCAGCCACGAATCTAGTATGCAAGATGCGGTGGGGAGCTATCACGGTCGGGGGAAGGGACGCCCCGGGGTCACGACCGACCCCAGAAAGCGCGCGGGCCGAGCAGCCAGATAAGCCAGCTGACGCTCCCGTTCGCCGTGCACCCTCTGCGACCGCCCGGATCGCGTTCCAGCTCCCGATCTATTGCGAAGTTCGTTCGGACGACGGAAGCCCGGCTTGAGTCGTTCGATCGCGCGATCGCCCGAGCGGAGTGGCGTCTCTACACCGGACACGCGGCAAAGGATGGACCAGATTGGCAGCGCCGACGCACCGAGTGGCTGTCCGATCCGGCGACGCCCGCTTTCGTCCAGGACGTACAGCTTCGGGTCCACTCGCCGACGTTACAGCGCGAGCTCCAGCTATTCGGCCGAGTGATCAGGGAGGTCCAGGTCGAGCAGCATCCTGCGATCGTCCGAATCCGCTCGGGAGCGCAGCGAAAGATCGCACAGTTCCGCCCGAGCTGGAAGCGGAAGACCGTCGATCGAAGTGTTCCGGAGGTGGCCCTTCGAAACAGCCCTCGCCGACGGGAACGACGGAGCGCCTACTACGCCGAGGAACCGCTGTATCGGCCCCTCGAAGCGGATCTCCGCCGGCTTGTCGAGCTTCGAAATGGGGGGGCGCGAGAACTAGGTTTCCGCTCCTTCCCGGAATACAAGCTCGAGGCCGAAGGTCTCACGGTCTCCCGTCTTTACGAACTGATGGACTCGGCGCTTGCCGGGGCCCCGGGGCGACTCCGCCGGATTCAGGAGGGGTTTCGGGACCGCACCGGTCAGTCCGATTGGCACCCGTGGGACCTCGACTATGCGCGCGGGACCGAGACGGGGATTTCCGACGACCACTTCCCTGCGAACCGGATGCTGAGTGATGTCCTCCACGGTGTTCGCGGGTGGGGGTTCCGTGCGGCCCAACTGAAGTTCCGGGTCGATTGGCATGACACACCGTCCGGCGGGATGGAGATCAGCGTGGACCCGCCGCGGGACGTTCGGGTGGTCGCCACCGCCCAGCCGGGCTGGCTTTACCTCGGAGTACTGTTCCACGAGATCGGGCACGCCATCCACGCGCGTTCGACCCGAGTACCGAGCCCCCTGCTGCGACGTCCGGGGTCCCTTCCAGGATTCAACTCACTGTGCGAAGGGATCGGCACAGTGTTCGAAGGGCTTGCCTCCACGCGGGAATGGCTCGCCTCGCGGGGGAACATCTCCCCGGAGGCGATCGAGCGGTCCCAAGCGAACCAGCAGGAGTCCGAACTCGTCTGGATGGCCTATCACGCCGATCGCGTCCGGGCAGAGATCGAGCTCTACCTCCACCCCGAAAGAGACCCGGCCGTCGCCCGATCCCGTTTCTTGCGTGCGATGTTCGGCTACGATGACTTTCGCCCACTCGCGGTGGCGAATGCCTTCACGATCGATAATCCAGTCTACCTCCCGAGCTACGTCCTCGCCAGTCTGTTCGCCAAGCAGGTGATCGAGGGAATGCTTGCCGAGATCGGAGGACCGATCTGGCCGAATCCACGGGTGGGTCCGTGGTTGACGGAACACTGGCTATGTCACGGCGCGCGGCACGATTGGATACCCTGGATCCGAGAAACGACCGGACAGGCGTTTGGCGCGGGAGCGTTCCGGCGGAGTATCTCGCGAACCTGAAGCCAGCAGCCCCGAGGGCCTCTCGTCCGACGTGCGGATCGTCGCCCGATCGACGAATGGCTTCCCACCATCAGCGCTCGCGAAGGCGCATGCACCATCCCCCCCCGGCCGGGGCGATTATGAACCTCGGAGCCGCCACGTCACCGGGAGGACTGGATGGTTGGGCACCTCGGCCGAAGTGCTCGTTCACAGCCGGAAGCACTTGAAATCCCCGGAGCGACCGGTGGCATCCGCCGGCGGCCCAGCGACGTACGATTCGGTCGAAGGAATCAAGAACTCGCCGTTGCTCGAATCTCCGGATGTCCCGGTCCGACACCGCCCGCGTCGTGAACATCGCGGTGCTCTCCGGGCCATTCCTCCTTCTTCTTCGACGGGCATGGGAAGACTCGTTGCCCGGGGTCTGGGAGATCCCCGGCGGGGGCGTGGAACCCGGGGAATCCTTCCAGGAGGCGGCGCGGCGGGAGCTCGCGGAGGAAACGGGTATCCGGTCAGATGACCTCCGCGAGATCCATCACCAGACCGGGTCCGCTCCACGGGACTTCCGGAGCACGATGCTCGAACTGGCGGTCTTTCTCCTGCGGATTTCCCCTCGACCCGAGGTGAGAGTGGTGCCGGGCGAGCACTCCGAATATTTGTGGGCGAACCCGCAGGACCTGAGGCGGCTACAGATGATGGAACTCAACCGCTCCTTGGCCGAGCTCGCCTTCGCTTCGCAACGGTCGCAGTTGCCGGACTAGCAAGTCTCGAGTGAGCAAGGGACCCCGCTGGCTGCGCCCGGACGGTTTCCATGAAGTACCGGGGGTCCCGCCCTACGGCCAACGTCGGGTTCAGTGCGTGCACTCGATGACCCAGCTGGAGGAGCTCGCGGGCCCCGCCTGCGACCTTACCATGATCTCGAGGTTCATGGACGCGACCGTAGTGTACCTCCCCGACCGCTAGAGAGCCGCCGTATCCCGGATTCCTCGACTTCCACCGGGTCGTGACCGTTCGACCTCCGGATAGGAGGGCCAGCCCTTTTGGGGAGTCCGCACCGTGCGGACCACTGGTCCTGATCTCATGCCCATACCTGTCCATGGTGAGGAAGAGGCCGAGACCAGAGTGTTGCGAGCGTTCCGGCTCGCGCTCGAACTTTCGGCGGTGATTCTGGTCGTAGAATCGATCGGAGCGATTCTTTCGCGGAGCCTTTCGCTCACGGTCGACGCAGTCCACAATATCCCGGACATACTCGCCTTCGCCACCTCCTGGGCCGCCTTGCGCGCGACCCAGCGTGGGACCTCGAACGAGCTGACGTTCGGAGCCCACCGGTTCGAGGTGTTCGCCGGCCTGTTCAATGCTTCGCTGGTGCTCGGGACCGGCGTCGGGTTCGGCTACGCCGCGGGGTTGGACCTCGTTCTACGCGGCTCCTTCGCCGGGGCGGTGGACCCGATCTGGATTCTGATCATCGCGATCCCCACCCTCGGACTTCGGAGCGTGAACCTGGCGGCCCTCCGGCGACTGCCCCGGCGCACGCGCGACCTCAACTTCCTCAGCGTTCTCGTGCATCTGGCCAGCGACGTGGCGATCACGCTTGCCCTGCTCTTCGCCGGGGCGGTTCTGCTCCTCTTTCCCTCGGCGTTGTGGGCAGATTCCGGTGCGGCGTTGGTGATCGCCGGCATCTTGGTTTACGAGTCGCTGCCGCTGTTTCGGGACAGCTGGGACGTGCTTACCGAGCGCACCCCGCGTCATCTCTCGATCGCCGAGATCGAGCGGGCCGCCCTCCAGGTCCCGCACGTGACAGAGCTGCATGACCTGCACGTCTGGGCAGTGTGCCCGACGCTCGTATGCATGACCGCCCACCTGAGAGTCGGCGACATGAGCGTGCGGGACGGCATGGAGGTCGTCGCCCAGCTGCGGCGTCGGATGGCCGACGAGTTCGGGATACTCCATTCGGTCTTCGAGCTCGAGGTGGGCGGCAGTGCCGGAACGGTCGACCGGCCCGCCAGATCGGCCGGCGCCCCGGGGTGACCCGGGAGGCTTCGCCAAGCGGCGGGAAGAGCCGAGGTCAGCCTACCCTGCGCCGATAGGTTTTCAAAGGGGGTCGGCGCGTGTTTCAGCGGAGCACGACTCCATGGCGGCGCTCCTCCCCTTGGTGCACCGGACTCCGCCGCGGCTGTACCGCTGGTCCCGACGGCTGCGTCGACTGTCGCTACTCGTGTTCGTGGTGGTCATCATCTTCTTGGGTACGGTGGCCTACTCGGCCGTTCGTCTGGTCCAATCCAGTCCTCAGTCCTCCGGGTACTCCGCCGGATTCGCAGCCAACGGTACCATGGTCGTGTCAGGAAGTGTCTCGCTGTCGAATCCGGGCTTCTATCCGTTGGACGGCTTCGAGCTGAACCTAAGGATCCTGAACAGCTCCGGTACGTATCTTGGGGCGCTCCTTGCCGGGCCGGTTGACGTCAGCGCCGGGGGCGCGACGTCCTTCCCGTTCTCGCTTTCGCTACCCGTCTCGACCGGGAGCGCGGCCGAGTCGCTCCTTGTTACGGACCAATATCTCTCGGTGGGGATCTGGGGCAACGCGACCTACGCATACTTGTTCCCGGCCTCGGTGCACTTCACTCAAAACAAGTCGTGGGGCGCGCCGTTCGCGCTGCTCCGGATCACTCCGGGCACGCCCACGTCGCAGGGCGCGTCCGTGGTGGTGCCGGTGACCCTTAGTTTCTCGAACGACGCGAGCTTCACCGAGGTCGGCAGTCTCGCGGTCGGGCTCTACGGTTCGAACGGGATCGAGTGCGGGGCTTCCGCATTCTCCCTCAACGTGCCGTCTCGAACGCTGTTCGACCAGACCCAGTCCATCGCCTTGGCGGCCGGATGCTCCGTGGCCGGTGGCTACGCGCAGGCCACCTTCACGGGGTCCGGGGCGACGATCACCCTGCCTCGCGAGGCTCTCCCGTGAGCGCCCCGGTCTCTTCGTTCTCCCTTCCGCCCCCGGTCTCCTCGCTACCGCACGCGGCCGAGGCCTACCACATCCCCTCCCTCGGGTATCGCATCGTCGTGGCTACCTTGCGACTGGTCCCGCTGATCGTGGTCCTGGTGGGGATCCCGGTCGCGGCCTTGACCTACCTTCAGTCCCGTTCGATCACCTTGCCCGTGTCGATCAACACCGTGTTGGTGTATGGCGTTCTCCTCTGCGCGATGAGCACCGCGCGCTACATCCTGCGCCCGACCCGGGCGTACGGCCCGGTGTCGATGGCGACCGCTGCCGTGACGATCGTATTCTTCCTTACCCTGCTCGTCCAGTCGACCTACCACCTCGGGGTACCCCAGAGCACGGCCGTGATCTCGGTCACCTATACCGACCTGATCGAGATCCTCCTCGTCGTCCCGGTGCTCGCATTGGTCGCCGGGCTCGTGACCACGATCGAGGACCTGCGGTCCCCAACCGAGCGCCTGCAGTTCGATTTCCCACCGTAGACGCGGTCGCGTCAGGCGCCCGCGACCGTCACCTCGACGATCCGTACCGGGGCGCGGGGCCGGTCGTTCGCGTCCCGCGGGACCGCGGCGATCTTCTCCAGGACCTCGTGGCCCGAGCGCACTCGACCGAACACTGCATGCTTTTTGTCCAGCCAGGAGGTCGCGGCGAGCGTGATGAAGAACTGGCTGCCGCCGGTGTTCGGTCCCGCGTTCGCCATGGACAGAACGCCGGGCCCATCGTGCCGCAACGTAGGGTGGAACTCGTCGGGGATCTCGTAGCCGGGGCCTCCGGTCCCGTCTCCCTTGGGGCATCCGCCTTGGATCATGAACCCGGGGATCACGCGATGGAACGTCAGGCCGGTGTAGAATCCCTTTCGCGTCAAGGTGAGGAAATTCTCCACGGTCTTCGGGGCACGGTCCCGGAACAGTTCGATGCGGAAGTCGCCGAGCGTCGTTCGAAAGGTAGCGGTGGGGTTCGCCATGCTGCGGGGACACCCAGGGGGGGGTAAAAGCACCCCGTGCGTTCGGCCCCGCCGACCGTTTTATGAGGGTGTGTCGGGCTAGGCAACGCGTACCGACCGCAGTGCGGGCGAACCCGACCAATGAACCGTTCGATTGCGTTGGTCGGGGTCGGGATCATCCTGCTCGGGCTCGCCCTCGTGGCATCTCCCATCGTCCTGACCGGCAGCGAACAGTTCACGATCGAGCAGGAGGGGGGGATCTTCGTGACCCCCCTCGGGCTCTTCGTCGTGATGATCGGAGCGGTCCAGCCGAATCCGGAAGCGACCACGGTAGGAGGCACGTTCGGCAACCCCGACGCCGACCTCCGTCGCTCGATCACGCTGCGGCCGCCCGAGGCGAGCCGACCGCCCTTGGGATTCAACCCCCGGGAGCCCGTCAATTGCCGGCACTGCCGCACCGTGATCGCGTACGACCTCGCCCGTTGTCCCCGTTGCGCCCGCCCGAGGGAATGCCGAAGCTGCGGTCGGCCCCTCGGAATGCAGCAGGACCGCACCGACTGTCCGGGTTGCCATCGGGTCGAGGCGTTCTGCAACTGTCCGCATCTGGCGAAAGCGCCGAGCTCGACGGTCCTCGGTCCTCCGTCTCGGATCCGTCGGCTGTAACGGAGAGCTGACGTGGACGACCATCGGATTCCCCGCGGAGTCGCAACCCTCCCGGGACCCGTCGAGATTCATTTCGACGGAGCCTGCGACCCTCCGAAGGGTGGGGGAGTGGCCACGTTCGGGTTCCACCTGGAGGGCGGGGGCTACCTCCACGAGGACTGCGGCTTGGCGGTCAGCCCGTACTCGCTCCACTCGACGAACAACGTCGCGGAGTACGTGGCGGCAACTCGTCCCCTCGAGTGGTTGGCCTCCCGGGGGTACACTGGGGAAGTGATCCTGATCGGAGATAGCCAGCTCGTCATCCGCCAGATGCAGGGAGCCTACGAGGTCCGGGCGGAGCACTTGAAAGCGTACCACGAGCACCTCGCCCGTCTTGCCGCGCGATTCCGCCGCCTGGAGTTTCGGTGGGTTCCTCGCGAAGAGAACTCCCGGGCCGATGCGCTGTCGAAGTTGGCCTTGGAAGAGGCCGTCGGGTCCGGTCGAAAGCGTCCGCCCACCGCGTACGTAGCGGTCCCGGCCGAGGACGATCCGCCGGAAGATACCGGCCCCTAGCTCCAGCGCACGGTGTAGACGAGCGTCCGGCCTTCGATCGCCGCGCGGGCCCGCGCCGAATCAACATAGGTAGCGAAGGCGGCGGCCGCTTCGGGAGAGAGTTTTGGCCGCACCCCGTATCCGCGGGGGCTGCCCTGGCCCAAGATCATCGGGGCCACCGGTCTAGGACCGGCGGGCGCAGCGACGCCGGGCTTCCGCTCGACGGTCGCGCTCACAAATCCTCGGAGGACGTCGGGAACCGGCCCGTCAGGTGCGCGACCAGGCACGGCATCACGGCCAACGGACACGCTTCCTCGCCGAACGCGAAGACGCCGAGGGGCGCCGCCGCGAGACTTGTCGGTCGGTTAGGTGCGTCTGACACGGTCAGTGGGGCCCTGTCGGACGTTCGTCATACATAAACCCACGACCTCGACTGGAAGTCCGGGGGTGGGAACCCCACTTCCGACAGGAGGTCACGGCAGACCAACGGCAGACCTTGGGCCCTCGGCCCCCGAGCGCCCACCTTCTTAAGGGACCCCGGATTGAACCGACCCTCACCGAGAGGTCCCAAGATGGTCGATACCCCCGCCGACGCCGGGAGGTTCCTGGACGCGGTAGAGGCACAGCTGCTGGACCTGTCGACCGAGTCGACGAAGGCGGACTGGGTGTACGCCACGTACATCACGGACGACAGCGAAGCGCTGTCGGCGCGGGCCTACTCCCGATTGATCTCGACCACCACCCACCTCGCCAAGCAGTCCACCCGGTATCCGGTCCGGTCGCTTTCGCCGGTCGAGTCCCGCAAGATCAAGCTGCTGCGACTTGCCCTGCCCCTGGTCGCTCCCGCGGACCCGGGAGAGGCGGAGGAGCTTACCCGCCGTGCGGCGGCGATGTCGAGCGCGTTCGCCAAGGGTCGGTACATGCCCCGGGGAACGACGGAATCGCTCGACCTTCAGGGACTTTCACGGTTGCTCCAGGAACGCCGAGAGCCGGAACTGCTCGAGGATGCTTGGACCGGCTGGCATCACGTCGGGCGCGCGATCCGACCGGACTTCGTCCGGTACGTCGAGCTCGCCAATCGGGGAGCCCGCGAGCTCGGATTCGCCGACCTGGGTGCCATGTGGCGCTCGAAGTACGACATGGACGCGGACGACTTTGCCAAGGAAGCGGACCGCCTCTGGGGGGAGGTGCGCCCCCTCTATGTGGCGCTCCACAGTTACGTTCGCCGCCGACTTGCCGCCTACTATGGAACGGACCGGGTTCCCGAACACGGGCCGATCCCGGTGTACCTGCTCGGCAACATGTGGGCCCAGTCCTGGGACGGCATCTACCCTCTCCTGGCCCCCGAATCGAACGCGCCGGACTACGACCTGACGCAGCTGTTGGTGGCGCGGAAGACGACCCCGGTCGAGATGGCCCGGTACGCGGAGCGGTTCTTCGTCTCGCTCGGGCTCCCGCCGCTGCCCGCCACGTTCTGGGAGCGCTCGATGCTCGTGCGTCCGCGGGACCGCGAGGTCGTCTGCCATGCGAGCGCCTGGGACATCGATTTCGCCGATGACCTCCGGATCAAGATGTGCATCGAGATCACGGGAGAGGACTTCATGACGATCCACCACGAGCTTGGCCACAACTACTATCAACGCGCCTACTCGCGGCAACCGTTCCTCTTCCGCGACAGCGCGCACGACGGCTTCCACGAGGCGGTCGGGGACACGATCGCGCTCTCTGTTACACCCGAGTACCTGGTCCAGGTCGGCTTGCTGCCCCAGGCACCGAGCCCGGACGGCGACATCGGACGCTTGTTGCGCCGCGCCCTCGAAAAGGTCGCGTTCCTTCCGTTTGGTCTGGTGGTCGACAAATGGCGCTGGCGGGTCTTCTCCGGCGACGTCGGCCCGTCCGATTACAACCGGACCTGGTGGGAAATGCGGCGGCACTACCAGGGGGTTGCCCCGCCCCCGGGACGGGGGGAGGAGGAGTTCGACCCCGGGGCCAAGTTCCACATCCCCGCGAACACTCCGTACATGCGCTACTTCCTCGCGCACATCCTCCAGTTCCAGTTTCACCGCGCCCTCGCCCGTGCGATCGGTGCCTCGGGCCCCCTCCATCGAGCTTCGATCTACGGTTCGCGGGAGGCCGGACGCCTCCTCGGCTCGATGCTGGAGATGGGCGGGAGTCGCGAGTGGCCGGACGCCCTGGAGGCCGTCACCGGCGAGCGCCGGATGGACACGAGGGGCTTGCTCGAGTACTTCGCCCCGCTCCAACGATGGCTCGACGAACAGAACCGGTCCGCCCGATCCGGCTGGTGACTCGGTCCCGAGGGCGGGCGCCCTCACGCCCGAACGCCGAACGTCTCCGCCTGCTCCGCGCGCTCCGCATTCACGCGGACAACGCGCCCGCTGGTGCCCTGAGGTCGTACCTCGGCTCGCCGTTGCCCGTCCTCGGAGTCCGAAGCCCCGCGCTGCGGAAGGTGGCCCGGACCGCCCGGGGTCGATTGGCCTCGCTCCGGCCGGCCGCGCTGCGGTCCGTTCTGCACGCGTTGTGGGGAGGGGATTGGTTCGAGGAAAGGGTGCTGGCCATCGAGCTGTTGAGCACCTATGCTCACGTCGACGACCCCCACGCGTGGGAACTCGCCGGGCGCTGGGTCGACTCCGCGACCGGTTGGGCGCTGTCGGATTCGCTCGCTTCGGGCCCGGTGGCTCGCATGGCGAGCGCTAAGCCCGAACGTTTCGACGAGCTCCTCGTCTGGACGAGTTCAGCCAACTTCTGGCGTCGAAGGGCGTCGACGTACGCCCTCCGCGACTGGGTGTTCGCGGGCGAACTCGCGCGACCGCTCCGTCTGATCGGTCGCCTCGTTCACGACCCGGAGTTCTGGGTCCAACGGGCCGTGGGCACGTGGCTGCGGGAATGCTGGAAGCGGGGTCGGGGGCGGACGGAGCGGTTCCTCCGCCGACACGCTCGGGAGCTCTCTTCCACGGCGATCACGGTGGCGACCGAACGTGCCCCGAAGCGGTTTCGCGAGGAACTGCGCCGGCGGCATGGGCGGGCGAAGCCGTCGACTCTGCGACGACCGTTATAGCGTCGGAGTCGATGTCCCGGCCCGAGATGCTGCTGCTTCCGGGCGAGCGCATGGTCCGCAGCGCGTACGCCGTGATCGCCGCGGACCACCGCCCGGAGGGAGTCCGGGGACCCGGCGTGCTCTATCTTACCAGCCAGCGCCTGGTGTTCGAGGCGCCGGCCTCCCGCGGGGTCGTACGGGACCTATTGGGCGGCCGCGACTCGCGTCTGGTCTTCGACCGGCCGCTCCACGACGTGGTCAACGCCAACGTTCGCCGTCCCCGCGTCGGCCGGGCGACGCTGGCGGTGCAGGTGCCGAACGGTCACCCGGCGTTTGACGTTCTCGACCCCGAGGCCTGGGTGGCCGCGATCGCCCAGGCGAAACGCACATTCGTGCCCCTCGGCGGGGCTCACCTCGTCGTCGAGCGGCAGGTCGTGAAGATCCGCTGTCGTTACTGCGGCAACCTCGCGAACGAGGTGGACGGACGCTGCCCGTATTGCGGTGCGGCCCTGTAACGCCGGCGTCCGCGGCCTAGAATGGCAGCTGACGGAACAGTTGGTCGAATCCCGTGCGCGTCCAGTACAGCGCGAGACCGCCGGCGGCTACCGCCGTCCCCGCCGCCCAGAGCCCATCCCCGAGGCTCACCCGGGATGGCGACAGAAACGCGAATGTCGCAGGGATGAGGATGGCGAACAGGACGACCATGCCCGACCCCATTGCGGCCAGCATGGCACTCGGCCGAAGGAATTGGGGGCGGGGCCGGTCCTGGAAATCGGAGTAGCGGGCGGCGAAGACGAGTCCCCAGAACGTGAGAACCACCGCGACGGCCACGCTGGCGAGAACGAATCCGACGAGGGAAACGATCGGTAGTGAGAGGAGAACCGACAGTATGAGGGACATCGCGACGGCCCCTCCGAGCGACGGCAGCAGCACGGAGGTCGCTTTCGCGCGGAGCACGGTCCGTCCAGTGATCGGATACGCGAAGAGCGACTGGATGGCCCGGCGTTCCTGGCCGACCGAGGTCACGGCGAGCAGCAGCGGGAAGAATCCGGCGACCCAACCCACCCAGAGCACCGAACCGATCCCACCGATCATGCCTCCCTCGACGACCAGCAGGACGACGAGCACGATCGGCACGACGAGGGTGGGGAGCATCTCCCGGCGACGCACGAATCCTCGGAGGTCTTTGGCGACGATCGCCGCCTCCGGCGGAGAAAGCCCCAGGGCGGTCAGGAACGGATGGCCGCGAGCGGCGGAGGCTGAAACGATCTGGACCTCCATCGGGTTCGGAACCCACAGGCGCCGACGAAGCGCCCCGGCCGTGTAGAGCAGCAGACCGACGAAACCCACTTGGCCCACGCTGAATGCGGCCGCCAGGTTCGGGTCTCCCGCGACCCAATCGCTCAGGGCCCGGGTCGACCAGAACAGAGGGACGGCGGCCGTCAGCCCTTCGAAGGAGGAGAATCGTTGAATGAATCCCAGTAGAAACACCGGATTGAACGCCAGGTCGAACATGAGGATGAGAAGCACCAGCAGCCCCGCGCGCAGTAGCAAGGCAGCCTGACCGTGTCGCCCCCCGCCGAGCGAACCGGTCCTCTGGGTAAGCGCTCGGACCATCTCGACGAGGACTGCGCCCTCCACGAGGCCGAGCGCGGACAGCGCCGCCGCGAGCGCGTAGGTCGGGGCCAGACCCGCGGCGAGCGCGACGGGAAGAACCCCGCCGAGGACGAGCGCCACGGCCGGCGAATAGCTGTAGGCGATGGCCGACGCGGACGCCGCGACGTACTCGGTCGGCGTGATCGGGAGCCAGTTGGCCGCGTCGCTGCCCGAGAATTTCGTGGTGGCCGTCAGTTCGAACATCACGCCGGCGACCAGTACCACGCCGACCGCCACCAGAGGGAGCAACGGGGCGGCCGTGTCCACGGCGAGTCGAAGCTGCCGCGCGGTCAGCGGAAGCGGGCCGAGTACGGCTTGAACCACGCCGAAGGCCGCGAGGAACGCGCCCACGTCCGCGAGGGCGATGACCAGGCCCCGGCCAAAGAAACTACGAGGGTCCGACGAAGTGCGCCCCGAGCGAAGCTGCGAGGCCACCAGGATCTCGGCCAGGCGACGGACGCGGTGAAGGTCCATCCTCGCTCCCTAGTAGGACAGGGCCTCGACCACGTCGCTCAGGTCGCCGGTACCGGTGAGCGAGAGGAACACCTCTTCGAGCCCGGAGCCCGCGAGACCCGCGCGCTCCCGAAGCGATTCGAAGGTGCCGGAGGCGAGCACCTCTCCGTGATGGAGGATCACGACCCGGTCGCAGATCGCCTGGGCGATCTCCAGGACGTGGGTACTGAACAGCACGCCGACGCCGTCGCGGCTCGCGAGGGTTCGCAATAGGTCCTTCGTCACTCGGGCCGACCGGGGATCCAGACCATTCAGTGGCTCGTCCAGAACGAGCAGCCGCGGACGGTGGGACAGCGCCGTGATCAGCGCGATCTTCTGCTTCATTCCCTGCGAATAGCTGCTGATGAGGGAGTGCTCATGCCCGGCGAGCTCGAAGCCGGCGAGAAACTGCGCGAGACGCTCGGCTCGAACATCTCGAGAGAGGCCGTACATGTCCGCGACAAAATCGAGGTACTCGCTCCCGGTCAGGTACTCGTACAGCGACGGAGACTCTGGAACGTAACCGACGAGCCGTCTCGTCGCAACCGAATCCGTCTGCACGTCCCGGCCGAACACGCGAACTTGGCCGGCCTCCGGCCGGATCAGGCCGAGGACCGATTTCATCACGGTGGACTTTCCCGCGCCGTTCGGACCCAGCAGCCCGATGATCTGGCCCGCGGGGAGCTGCAGGCTGACGTTGGAGAGAGCGTGCACGGCACCGTACGACTTGGAGATTCCCTTCACTTCCAAGGCGAGAGCGCCTTGGGTGCCCGATGGAGGCGGTGCTTCAGCTCGGGGCCGGCTCGGTAACTCCATCGATTCTCGCGTCATGCGAGAAGCGGCTCTTTAGCCCGCGTGTCCGGCGACGGCCATCGGGTGGGGATAAACAGAGTTAATGACCCGCCCGCGCATTGTGGCCCCGGAGCTCTGGCCCGGGATCACGCGGTGGCCCAGCGCGGTGTCGGTTGAGCCCCCGAGCGACCCGATGATCTCCGCAGTCGTTCTCGCCGCGGGCGCATCGTCCCGAATGGGGGAACCGAAACCTCTGGTCTCCTTGGATGGCCGGCCCCTCCTGACGCACGTGCTCAGCGCCCTCGAACGTTCCGGCGTCGACGAAACCGTCGTGGTTCTGGGAGCCGCGGCCGACCAGGTCCGGCGCGAGGTGCCGCTGACGGGGGTACGCAGCGTCGAGAATCCACAGTTCGCCGAGGGGCTGAGCAGCTCGTTGCGCGCGGGCGTAGCGGCCCTGTCCCCCGATTCCGACGCGTTCTTCGTGGTGCTCGGGGATGAACCGTTCGTGCGGTCGACGACGTTCGATGCCCTCATCGCCGCCCGAGCGCGCACGCACGCCCGGATCGTCCTACCGACCTACCAAGGCACTCGGGGGAACCCGGTGCTGATCGACCGCAGCCTGGCGCACGAGGTGGACCTCCTGATGGGGGACCGGGGATGCCGCGCTCTGCGACTCCAGCATCCCGAGGAGACCGTGGAAGTGCCGGTCGACGACCCGGGGGTGGTCATCGACCTCGACACACCGGAAGATGTCGGCCGCGCCCGGCAAGCTCTGGCGGCCGGGGCGCCGCTGGAAACGGTCGCGCGCGATCTCCTCCGGACGAACCACCCGCTCGCACCCGCTCGGTCTGCTCCCCTGCCCCGTACGCGCGGAAAGCCCGACATCCTCGCCCTCGTCACAGAGTTGGAGCGTCGTCGCGAATCGTTCTGCCTAGCGATCGTCACTCGAGTGATGGCCCCGACCTCGGGCAAGCCGGGGTTCAAGGCGATCGTCCGACAGGACGGCTCGATCATCGGATGGGTGGGAGGCAGTTGCTCGCGTCACGCGCTGCTCACCGAGGCGCGGCGGGCGCTCGAGGAAGGGGAACCCCGGCTCCTTCGACTGCGTCCGGGGACCGAGGCCTGTCCCCCGCCCGCCCCGGGGGTCGTCGACCGGGTCATGGAATGTCAAAGTGGAGGAGCAATGGACCTGTATGTGGAGCCGCATGGACCGACGCCGCAGCTGATCGTGGTAGGGGACTCGCCCGTAGCGGAGAGCCTCGCGGCGCTCGGTCGCCTCCTCGGCTTCCGGGTGCTGGTCGCCGGACTCGAACTCGACCCGTCCCGTTTCCCCGACGCCGACGAGCTGGTCGGGAACCTTTCGCTCCTCTCGGCCAAGGTCGATCTGGCCAGCTACGCGGTCGTGGCCACCATGGCGCAGTACGACGGGATGGCGCTCGAGGCCCTGGTGCGGTCTCCCGCGCCCTACGTGGCTCTGGTGGCCAGCCGTCGGCGCGCCGGATTCCTCGCCGAGGAGCTTCGAAGCCATGGCATCCCTCCAGAAACGGTATCGCGGGTCCGCAACCCCGCCGGCCTGGACCTGGGGGCCCGGACGCCGGAGGAGATCGCGGTCAGCATCTTCGCGGAGATCATCCAGGCGTACCGTCATTCGCGGCCCGTTGCTCGCCCGGCCGAGGCGTCGTCAACGGGGTCTTCGGTGATGGCCGTGGACCCCGTCTGCCACATGGACGTGGACCCGGCGACGACGCCCCTGCGCACAACGCACGCCGGCGCAACCTACTACTTCTGTTCGGAGGGCTGCCTTCGACGATTCGAGGCGAAGCCCGCCGAGTTTCTCACCTAGAACGGGCCGCTCTTGGACTAGTTGTCGCGCGTCCAGGACGCTAGGTCCGCCCGTTCGGCGGCGAAGAACGTGACCGAGCTCGACAACGCGGGCGCCGGGCGCAGCGCGTCGACGGCGTGCACCAGTAACTCGTAGGCCGCTTCGTCCGCTTCGCTCGGGTCGGTCGTCAGGTCGGCCGGCACGTACACGCGCAACTTGCCGCGGTCAATACCCAGGAGCACGTAGTTGGAACCGTCCCGACCTGCCCAGGCGAGGAGGCGTTCGTCCGAACGATCGACCACGCCCACCCATCGCAGCGACCCGAACCAGCGACCGGTGAGTCGGCCGAGGAGCGTCTCGGGCGGCGTGGAAGCTGGCAGGTCGACCTCGGCGATCGCCCGGAGTTCCCTGGTCAGGCTCCGCGAAGACCGCCAGGGTCCCGAGAGCGCGCGATAGCCGCCGTCCACTCGCTCGACGAGCCCTTCCCGTTCCAGACGACGCAGGGAGCGGGCGAGAGATTCGGGGTGGGCGTGAAGCACGCGCTTCAAACCGCTGAACGCGACCCGACCCGGGAGTCCCTTGAGGGTCGTCAGCACCCGTTCGTCCAGATGAGCGGGCGTGAAGGCCGAGCCCGCCTCCGAGTCGAGGGTCATGGAGGGGAGGACGGACCTCCGGGATTTAGCAGGTCGGTAACGCTTCCGTTACCGCGTCCGGGGAAGCGACCGGCGACGATCGTGCCGGATTTCCGGTCACCCCGAAGGCAGTTGTGACCGGTGTTGGGCCGACCCGGTCAATATCCTCCTCCCGCAGGTGACGGGGGCTGGAACGAGAGGTTCCAAGGAAACCGAAGATGTCGGAAAACGAGAGCGAGGGTGGCAGCGACGGCGTGCACTACGGACCGTGGGTATGGACCGCTTATCGGGCATACAACGACCTGCTCCGCGAGAAGATCAAGAAGCGGTTCGACGCCCAAGAGGGTCCCTGGATGGACAAGGTCGCGGACGTCCTCGTCCAGGTCGTGAACGCCCGTTGGGAAGGCGGCCGGAAGAAAGAGAAGGAAGCGGAGGAGCTGTACGAGAAGCTCGAGAAGCTTCTCGAGGAGTGAGCGCGATGGGAGCTTCCGTTCAGCCGATGCCGCCGACCCCGACCGGTCCGGAGCCGATGCTCCCCTGGCCGGGGTCCGGCTGAGACGCCCCCGGTAGCCTGCGAGGGACACAGATGGCGGTAAGCGAGTTCGAATCCCGCATCGTCTCGGCGGTGGAATCCATCGGACCGAGCGTCGCCAGCGTGGAAAGCATCCGGGTCGGTCGCCGCCGGGGGTCCGGCCCGTTCGCGACCGGGGGTCAAGGGTCGGCCCTCGTGATCGACCCCACGGGCTTTCTCATCACGAACCAGCATGTAGTCGACGGCGCGACCAGCTTGCGGGTCCATCTCGCGGATGGCCGGGAGCTGCCCGCCGAAGTGCTGGGGGGAGACTCGGTCACGGATGTGGCCCTCGTCAAGGTCGACGCGGTCGACGCGGCGGCGGCACGATTCGGCGATTCGGACGCGCTGAAGGTCGGTCAGATCGTGCTCGCCGTGGGCCACGCCCTCGGGCTCCCCGGCGGTCCCACGGTCTCTGCGGGGGTCGTGAGCGCGCTGGGTCGGCCGCTCCACGGGACGGATTTCATCTTTGAGGGACTGGTCCAGACCGACGCCGCGATCAACCCGGGCAACAGCGGCGGGCCGCTCCTCGACCTGTCGGGGTCGGTCATCGGGATCAACACGGCGATGGTGCCGTTCGCTCAGGGGGTCGGCTTCGCCATCCCGATCCACGCGGTCCAACGGATCGCGGACGAACTTCGACGGAAAGGCCGGGTCGTCCGGCCCTGGGTGGGCGTCATGGTGGCCGAGCTCGGCCCGGAACTCGCCCGGTCCCACCGGCTCGTACCGGGCTCCGGCCTCCTGGTCGCCGAAGTCGTCGCTCGTTCCCCCGCGCACCGCGCCGGCGTCCGGCCAGGGGACGTCCTGAGCAAGGTCGGGCCGTTCGAGGTGCGTCGCGTCCGCGAGCTGATCGAGTCGCTTTCCAAGTTCCCGGTCGGCTCCGACGTCGAGGTCGGGATCCAACGGCGAGGGCAGGGGCTCGTGGTCAGCGTGCCGCTCGAAGAGACCCCGGAAGCTCCCACCGTCCGCGGCTGACGGTCGGCCCGGGGAAGGAGTTCGCGCGTCCGCTTACGACTGCTAGGCGTCCGCGCCGTGGATGATCCGCCAGACCTTCCACGGGTGGACGGGGATGTCGATGTGCTCGACCCCGTACGGCTGGAGCGCGTCGACGATCGCGTTGACGATGGCCGGCGGCGCTCCCACTGTCGCCGACTCCCCGACCCCCTTCGCGCCGATCGGGTGGTGCGGGCTGGGGGTGACGGTCTTCGCGGTCTCCCACTTCGGCGTCTCGACCGCGGTCGGGACGAGGTAGTCCATGAACGAACCGCCATGGATGTTGCCGTCCTCGTCGTACTGGATCTCCTCGAGAAGGGCGGGGGCAAAGCCCATCGTGAGCCCGCCGTGGATCTGGCCGTCGACGATCATCGGGTTGATGATCGTCCCGCAGTCGTCGACCGCGACGAATCGCCGCACCTTCACCTGCCCGGTGTCCTTGTCGATGTCCACGACGCAGATGTAGCTCCCGAACGGATAGGTCATGTTCGGCGGGTCGTAGTAGTCGGTCGCCTCCAGACCGGCCTCGGTTCCCTTGCCGTGGTTCGTGTAGGCCGCGAACGCGACCTCCTGCATCGTCTTCGACTTCGACGGGACGCCCTTCACCCGGAAGGCGTAATCCTTCCACTCGATGTCGTTCGGGCTGACCTCGAGCAGGTGGGCCGCGATCTTCGTCGCTTTCTCCCGGATCTTGCGGGCGGCCATGGACGCCGCCGCACCGGCGGTCGGCGTGCTGCGGCTCGCGTAAGTCCCGAGGCCGTACGGCGCGGTATCGGTGTCCCCCTCCTCGACGCGGATGTCGTCGGCGGGGATGCCGAGCTCCTCGGCCAGGATCTGGGCGTAGGTCGTTTCGTGGCCCTGTCCCTGGGACTTCGTACCGAAGCGGGCGAGCACCTTTCCGGTCGGATGGATGCGGACCTCGGCCGAATCGAACATCTTGATGCCCAGGATGTCGAACGTCTCGGACGGGCCCGCGCCAACGATCTCCGTGAAGCTGGAGATCCCTATGCCCATCAACTCGCCGCGCTGGCGCTTCTCGGCCTGCTCGCGTCGCAGGCCCGGGTAGTCGATGATCTCCATCGCCTTGCGGAGCGCGCCGGCGTAGTTGCCGCTGTCGTAGGTCCAACCGAGCGCCGATTTGTACGGGAACGCCTCGGGCGCGATGAAGTTCTTCAAGCGCAGCTCGGCCGGGTCCATCTTGAGGCGCTGGGCGAGGATGTCCATCATCCGCTCGATCGTGTAGACTGCCTCGGTGACCCGGAACGAGCAACGATACGCGATCCCCCCGGGCGGCTTGTTCGTGTACGCCGCATCGACCTCAACGAACGCCTTGGCAAACGGGTACGAGCCGGTGATGATGTGGAACAAGCCCGCCGGGAATTTCGATGGGTTGGCCGCGGCGTCGGTGTACCCGTGGTCGGCGACCGTCTTCACCTTGAGCGCGGTGACCTTGCCGTCCTGGGTCGAGGCCACCTCCGCGTGGATGTGGTAGTCGCGGGCGAACGAGTCCGCTTGCAGGTTCTCGGACCGGTCCTCGATCCACTTGACCGGATGACCGGTCTTGATCGACGCGACCGAGGCCAGGACGTAGCCGGGATACACCGGCACCTTGCCCCCGAATCCCCCACCGATATCCGGCGAAATGACCCGGATGTTCTGTTCGGGCAGCCCGGTCACCAGCGCGTAGACCGTTCGGATCGCGTGCGGGGCCTGCGTGGTCATGTAGATCGTGAACCGGCCTGACACCGAGTCCATATGGGCGACGCAGCCGCAGGTCTCCATCGACGAGACGTGGATTCGCGGGATATAGAGGTCCTGCGCGACCTGGACCGCCGACGACTGGAACAGCGCATCGGTCCCGGCCTTGTCGCCGGTCTCCCAGTGCCAGATGTGGTTCGACTTCTCCTTGCGGTCGGTCCGAATGACCGGCGCGTTCGGCTCCAACGCCTTGAACGGGTCGATCACGACCGGGAGCGGCTCGTAATCGACCTCTACGGCCGCCGCCCCATCGGCCGCGGCGTACCGGCTATCGGCGACCACCGCTGCGACCTCCTGCGCCTGGTACATGACGGTGTCCGTGGGGAGCACCATCTGCTTGTCCGACATGAGGGTCGGCATCCAGGCGAGGCCGGCCGCCTCGAGGTCCTTGCCCGTAATCACGGCGAGGACTCCGGGCACCTTGAGCGCCTTGTCGGTGCGGATCGCCGTGATCTTGGCGTGCGCGTACGGACTGCGCGTAATGTCGAGGTAGAGCATCCCCGGCAGCTTGATGTCGTCCACGAAGTTGCCCTTGCCGCGAATGAACCGAGCATCCTCTTTGCGGAGGATCGACTGACCGATCCCTCCCTTGATGCGGGGCACCTCGGCGCTCATGTCTTGCCTCCGGGGGCGGCGGCCGCCGGCTGCATCTTCTGACCGGCGAGCTGGATCGCCTTGACGATGTTCACGTAGCCGGTGCATCGGCACAGGTTTCCGCGGATCGCGTCCCGCACTTCGGCTTCGGTCGGGTTAGGGTTCTTCGCGAGCAGCGCCGTGGCGGTCATCATCATGCCGGGGGTGCAGAATCCGCATTGGAGACCGTGCGCCTCGTAGAAGGACTCCTGGACAGCCGACAGCTTTCCTCCGACTTCGAGGCCCTCGACCGTACGGACCTCCCGTCCGTTGGTCTGGACGGCGAGCACCGTGCAGGACTTCACGGGTTTGCCGTCCAAGTGGACCGTGCACGCCCCGCAATTCGTCGTGTCGCATCCGATGTGGGTGCCGGTGAGCCCAAGAATCTCTCGGAGGAAGTGGACGAGCAGCGTCCGAGCCTCGACCTCGGCAGTCACGGGCTGGCCGTTGACCCGCACCTGCACACGGACCATCGTGCCGCCGGCCGAAGTCAGCGAGGCCGCGGGAGTCACGGGTCGAGCGCTCGCGGCCATCTATCCCACTCCCCGAGCGCGGGTCAGCGCCCGGTCGAGCACCCGCCGAGCCAGGACACCTGTCATCGCGCGTTTGTACTCTTGGGGTCCCCGCAGGTCCGAGGTGGGTTGCGCCGCGTCGCGCGCGAGTTCGGAGGCATGAACGAGATGCGCGTCGTCGGGCATCTGGCCCACGAGCGAGCTCGCGGCCTGGGCGGCGAGGATCGCCGTCGGGCCCACTCCGGTTAACCCCAGCCCGGCTACCTCGACGCGGCCGGCGGAGTCCAGGATAAGATTCGCAGCGACCCCGGCAATAGCAAAATCACCCACTCGCTTCTCGATCTTGTGGTAGGCGTTACCTTGGTGCGGTCGCGCCTTCGGGACCCGCACCTCGACCAGGACCTCGGTCGGTTCCACCGCGGTGACGAAGGTCTCCTTATAGAACCCGGAGGCGGGGATCGCTCGAGGGCCCTTCGGGCCCACGACGAGCATCTCCGCGCCGAGCGCGAGCATGCACGCGGGCAGGTCGTTCCCCGGGTCGCCGTGGCAGACGTTGCCCCCCACGGTCCCCAGATTGCGCACGAGCGGGTCGGCAATCTCCTGCGCGGCGTCGGTGAAGATGGGATAGGATCGCCGGAGGAGCGCGGAGTCGAGCAGGTCGTTGGTTCGGGTAGTCGCCCCTATCTTCAGATGCGAGTCGTCCTCCTGGATGTAGGCGAGATTCGGGATCCGGTTGATATCGACCAGCACCCGGGGATCGGCGAGTCGCAGCTTCATCAACGGGAGCAGGCTGTGCCCTCCGGCGAGGACTTTCGCCTCGCCCTCGAACCTGCCGAGCAGGGCCACCGCTTCATCGACCGTGTGGGGAGCGTAGTACTCGAACTGTGGCGGGATCATCGAACACCTTCGGGCCAGGGCCCAGCTGTCCGAATGTCTCCTGCACTATAGGCCTTGCGAAAGTTTGTCACGGACCTTTGCTCGTCACGCGGTCTCGTGGCCACAGTTCGCGTTCCGCGGTGCTATAAGGGGGGCCGGTGTCCTACCAGCACCGATGCTGTCCGACGCTTTCGGTCGCGAGGTCACCGACATCCGGATCAGCGTCACCAAGCGCTGCAACTTCGGGTGTGTCTATTGTCACGACGAGGGCCTGGGGCCCGTCGCTCGACCCCGGTCGGCCCACGGCGAGGAGATGACTCCAGTTGAGGTAGAACGACTGGTCCGGGTCGCCCGCGAGTTCGGGATACGTTCGGTGAAGTTCACGGGAGGAGAGCCGCTCGTCCGCGAGGACCTGGAGGAGATCGTTGGGCGGACGGTCGAGCAGATCCCCGACGTTTCACTCACCACGAACGGTTCGATGCTGGAGGCCCGCGCCGAGGCACTTCGCGACGCGGGAGTCAAGCGCGTCAACGTCTCGGTAGATTCGGTCGACCCAGAGCAGTTCCGGTCCATCCGCAAGGGGGCGCTGGCGCCCGTACTCCGGGGGATCCGGGAGGCGCTGCGCGTGGGCTTGAAACCGGTCAAGCTGAACATGGTCGTCTTCCGCCCGACGCTGGCGAACATCCCCCGCATGATCGAGTTCGTCGGGTCCACGGAGGGACTCAAGCTCCAGCTGATCCAGTTCATGCCCGAGCTGGTAACCCACCCGGAGTGGATGGTGAATATCGAGAGCGTCCGGAAGTGGCTCGAGGAGCACGCGTCCCGCGTCCTCATCCGCGAGATGCACCACCGTCGGATCTACCTCTTCCGCGAGGTCGAAGTCGAATTGGTCGACCCGGTCTACAATGCGGAGTTTTGCTCGAACTGCCACCGGATCCGAGTCACCCACCAAGGCGAGCTCAAAGGGTGCCTCAACCGATCGGACGACCTGGTTCCGACGCGGGGCCTCGACGATGACGCCCTGCGCGCCGCCTTCCGTCGGGTGATCACGACGCGGATGCCGTACTATGGCGGCTACATCACCGATTTCCCGTCGCGGACCGCGCTCGCGGACCAACTCCCGATGATCACCCCGCGACCGCCGGCATGACTGACGTGCCCTCTTCGCCAGCGTTCGGCGGCTCCGTCGAGGCCGTCATGGAAGCGCTTTCGCGCGAGCGCTACGTTATCGACCGAGGGCTGGCGACCGCCGCCTTCCTGGCGATCCGGTTGGAGAAACCGCTCCTGATCGAGGGAGAACCCGGGTGTGGCAAGACCGAGATCGCCAAAGCGCTCGCCGCCGCATCGGGCGCCGAGCTGATCCGACTGCAATGCTACGAAGGCCTCGACGCGAGCGCCTCGCTCTACGAGTGGGACTATCCCCGACAGCTGCTCGAGATCCGGCTGCACGAGCGAGACCGCACGACGGCCCAGTTGGAGACCGAGATCTACAGCGAGCGCTTCCTCCTCCGCCGTCCGCTCCTGCGGGCACTGGAAGGACGGGGGCCGGTGCGGCCGGTCCTCCTGATCGATGAACTCGACCGCGCGGACGAGGAGTTCGAGGGCCTGCTGCTCGAGGTGCTCTCGGAGTTCCAGGTCACGGTGCCCGAGATCGGCACGATCCGGGCGACCACCATCCCGCTCGTAATCCTCACCTCGAACCGCACTCGCGAGCTCGGGGATGCGATCAAGCGTCGATGCCTTTACGCGTACATCGGTTACCCGACCGCCGACAAGGAGGTCGAGATCCTGCGTCGACGGCTTCCCGGACTCCCCGAGCACTTTGCCCGCGAGATCGCCGGGTTCGTTCAACGCTTGCGAGGTCAGGAGGACCTGGCGAAGCGCCCCGGAGTCGCGGAAACGCTCGACTGGGCGGCGGCCCTGCTCGCGCTGGGCGAAGGGTCCTTGCGTTCCGTGTCCGTCACGGAAACGTTGGGTCTTCTTCTGAAGGACGCGCGGGACCTGGAGTCGTATCGCCAGGAACGTCTCGACTCGCTCCTGGCCGCCCCATGAACCGGTCGCCTCCGTTCCCGACGGGCGCTCGGGTGCTCTCGCGGGTCCAAGGTTTCCTGGACCGCTTGCGGGCCGAGGGCGTCCAGGTGGGGGTCGCGGCCGGTGTCGACCTCGGACACGCGCTCGACCTCGTCCCCACACTCGACCGACCGGCCTTCCGAGAATCGTGCCGCGTGACACTCGCGAAATCCCCGGCCGACCTCGCGAAACTGGACTGGGTGTTTGACGAGTACTGGTCGTCCCCGGCTACGGTGCCCGTACCCCCGGCTTCCGAAGAGGGAAAGGTTCCCAATCGGAGGGAACGCCGGGGGTCCCCGGGACCGATGCCACCCCGGGCCCGACCTCCCCGAACCGAGGAGGTCCGCGAGATGATCGAAGGGCGATACAGTCCTCGCGCTCCGCCGACCGGCCACGCCTTGGCGCCGGTCTCCCCGTCGGAGCTCCGACGGTTGCGTTCGGGAGCACGGCGGTTCCGGCGAAGGGTGGCCACGCTTCCCGGTCGCCATTGGCACCGGGCCCCTACCGGGACCATCGACCTGCGACGAACGGCCCGCCGTAGCTTGCGGACCGGCGGGGAGTGGGTCGAGTTGTCTCACCGTGACCGGACCGCGCGTCGTGCGGACCTGGTGGTCCTCTGGGACGTGAGCGGTTCGATGCGCGAGCACACCGGGCCGCTCTTCGCCCTGGTACACACGCTCCACCGGGTCATTCGCCGGACCCGGGTGTTCGCCTTCGGGCACGAGATCGAGGAGGTCTCGGGTCTCTTTCAGGGTCAATCCTACGCGCGCGCCCTCCCCGAACTGACCGGTCGTCTCGCCGGCACCGGCGGTGGCACCCAGATTGCCCACTGTCTCGGCGAGTTCCGCCGTCACTGGGGCGCCGTACTTCGCTCCTCCACCACGGTCGTCATCGTCAGCGACGGGTGGGACCTGGGGGAGACCGAAGTGTTGGGATCCGAACTGGAACGGTTGCGCCACCAGACGGCGCAAGTTGTCTGGGTCAATCCGTACGCCGCCGAGAAGGGGTTCGTGCCGGCGACCGCCGCGCTCAAGGTCGCGCTCCCGTTCCTCGACCTGCTCGCGAGCCCCGCCGATTTTCCCCGACCCCACGCACCTCGCCATCTCGGTCGCGGCCGTTCGTGGGCGGGCTAGGGCGGGTCGCCCGCCGACGTAAGGTTCATTCCCCCGGTCCGATTGCCTTCTCACCTCTGAGCTCGAACTCAGGGTGGAACGCCGACATGCACGTGGAAGGCAGCTTCTCGGTACGACGCGATCGCACCAGCGTCTACGCTTTCTTTACCGATGCGCGCCGACTGGTCGACTGCCTGGAGGACCTGCACACGGTCGACGTGACGGACGCACGGCATTTTTCAGGAACCGTGACGACCGGGGTCGCGTTCATCCGGGGGACGTTCCGTGTGAACGGGGAGTATACGGACTGCCGCGTCCCCGAGCAGGTCGTGGCCAAGATCCACGGAGGCGGACTTGGCAGCGGGCTGGACGGAGTGATATCAACGCACCTGGGCGAGACGAATGGCGTCACGACCGTTCAGTGGTCGGCGGACCTCACGCTCTCCGGACCGATTGCCACCCTCGGGGAGCGGATCGTTCGGGGCACGATCGACAAAAAGACGCAATCGCTGTTCGAGCATGCGCGACAGATGCTCGAGGTCCAACCCGGCTGAGAGCTCGGAACCGGGGTCCCCACCAGGCTCATGAGGGTCGGGACCGTGCCGTCGGAGCGAGGACTAGGATGACGGTTGATTTTGCGTTCCGGCGAGCGCCGGCGTACCACGTGGCGTCGATCGCGTGGAAGGGACCGTGGAACGAGTCGAAGATCCGCTCGAATTTCGCGCGCGTGGCCGCGTGGGCGAAGCAGAATCGCCTGCGCACGGGCAAGTGGATCTTCCGGGAGCCCGCAGAGCGAGCTTGGGAGGTCGCGATCGAAGTGCGGGGCTCGGCCAAGTCGCGCGGCAACGTTCGACTGAAGTCCTATCCGGCCTCGACGGTCGCGAGCGTCACGTTCGACCCGGACCTCGTGTCCCCGCGGGTAGTCTACCACGGGGTCACCGACTGGCTGCGCTGGCGGAAGCGCGAGAAGGAGATCCGCTCGGTGGGCCCGTACCGGGAGGTCTACGACGACGACCCCTGGCGAAACCCGAAGGCGTGGGCCCGGACGACCGTCCAGGTCGTGGTCCGCCGCTAGGGAGCGCTGCCGGCGCCGGCCGCCCGGGGGGCACCGCCTTTCGGAGAACCCTTTCCGTATTTCGCCGCCACGACCTCCGCGAGGATCGACAGCGCGATCTCGGAGGGCGCTCGCGCTCCGATATCCACCCCGATCGGAGCGTGGAGACTGGTCAGGAACTCCTCGGGCACCCCCTTCGCCAGCAACTCTCCCCGGTTCTTCTCGACCCGGTGCCGGCTCGCCAGGAGACCCACATACCGCAACGGGGTCCGAGCGAGGCTGGAGAGGACCGCGACGTCCCGCTCGCCTTTCGTCAGTACGACGACCGAGTCCCGTTCGCCGAGGCCGAGCTCGGTCACGTCCGGCAGCGAGGCTTTTACCAGATGATGAGGAGGCTCGGTCAGCTCCGGGTTCGGGTTAACGTCGGTCACCTCGAAGTCGAGCGCCTTCGCGAATCGCACGAGCGCGTCCTCCACGTCATCGCGCCCCCCCTGGCCCACCAGCACCAGCCGGTCGCTCGGCATCATCGGCTCCACATGGACCTCCAGCGTGCCGCCACAGTTCGTTTCGACATAGATCTCCTCGGGAGCGGGCGTGCGCACCATCCCGGCGAGCGCTTCCTTCGCGTCCACCAGGTGCACGCGGACGACGCGGGGCTCCCCATCCCGCATCGCCTCCTGAGCCAGCGCGACGATGGGACCCTCGGGGCACCCGCCCCCGAACGTTCCCCCGGCGATCTTTCCGTCGTGCGAGGTCAGGATCTTGAAGCCCCGTTTGGCCAGGGTCGAACCTTCGGTGCGCACGACCGTCGCCATCGCGAACGGACGGCGCTGACCGGCGAGCTCGCGGACCTTCTGCGCGAACTCGTGGGCCCGCATGCCGGTGGAACCAGACGGTGGCGTAAGACCTTGACGTGCACGGCCGAAGTTCTCCGACCCCGGGGCTCGGCGGAGAGTAGATATTGGCCGGCTGGCTGCGGCCCCGCAACGGGTCGTGGGCTGCTTGTCGGGTCGAGTGAGCATGGTGGTTCAGGATGAGAAGGGGGCGTTCCGGATGGCGTTGGGCGCCTGGCTCGGTCTCTTCGCCGGCGTCATCGCGGTGGCCCTGCCGCTCGTGGCGATCTTCCTCAGTACGTACGATTCCGGCGGCTTCTTCAGCTTCGGGACCCCGTTCGTGCAGACGTCGAGCGCCCTAGTCCTCGCCGGCGCGATCTTGTACATCCTGTCGCTGTTCCTGTATCGCGTCGCGTTCGTCGCCCTGCGCAAGGTCGACTCCGATTTCTCTCTCGCCTCGTTCCTGTGCCTCCTTGGGTCGGTCGGCTTCCTGCTCATCATCATCTCCGCGGCGGTGCTCGCCGGCTCGTCGACCTCCGTGCTCCAGTGCGTCCACGGCGAACCCTCCCACGCGCTCTCCTGCCTACAGTCCGGGCAGCCCCTGGGTGCGTACACCGGCATCCTCGGCTTCGTCTTCGCCTGGATGGGGGGCCTCGGAGTCGTCTTGGGACTCTCGCTGGCCGGTCGACGCTTTGACGAACCGATGATCGACCTGGGAGCGTTCTTCTACCTGATCTTCCTCTTCCTGGTCCTCGCGCCGTTCGTGGCCATGGCCGTGCCACTTCCGGGGATCGTGTTCCTATTGCTGGTCGTGCCGATCCTGGTCGTGGCGGCGCCCCTGCTCATCCTGCTGGGCGCCCTACCGACCGTGCGCGTTCACGCGAGGGCGATATGAGCGGATCCACGCCTGCGGGGGCGGCCGTGCCGCCCTCCACCGAGACTGCGACCCTCGCCGGGGGCTGTTTCTGGTGCACCGAGGCGGTCTTCTCCGACCTCCAAGGGGTGGGCCGGGTCGTCCCGGGCTATACCGGAGGTACCGCAGCGAGTCCCACGTACGAGCAGGTGTGCACGGGCCGGACCGGCCACGCTGAGGCGGTCGAGATCACCTTCGACCCCAACGTCGTCAGCTTTCACGACCTGTTGGGCATCTTCTTCACGACCCACGACCCGACCACGGCAAACCGTCAGGGGAACGACGTCGGTACCCAGTACCGCTCTGCGGTGTTCTACCACGATGAACGTCAGAAGACGACCGCGGAGGCGGTCGTACGAGAACTGGCGCAATCGGGGGTGTGGCGAAAGAAGATCGTCACAGAGATCGTCCCGTACTCCGTCTTCTACCCCGCGGAGGAGTACCACCACAACTACTTCCGGCGAAACCCGGAGAAGGGCTACTGCCAGGTCGTGATCGCCCCGAAGGTGGCGAAGTTCCGCAAGCAGTACGCCGCGCTGCTCCGGTCGGTGTGACGGGACCGCGGATCGCACGGACCACGGGCGCTCAGAGCGCGAGAAAAGCGAAGTAGACCGCAAACGCGACCATGATCCCTCCGGAGATTGTCGTGACGACGGGCGCGAGTCGCGGATATCGTCGACCGCCCGCGCGGACCGCGTACGGGAACACGACGATCCACACCGCGATGGCGCCGAAGAGCCCGGCGAACAGCACGATGCCGCCGAGGTAGGCAAACGCGAGGCCGGCCGTCAGCCACCACAGGATCTGGAACGGGTTCGTTAGCCCCATGACCAGGGCGGTCGAGAAGGTGGCCAGATGCTCCGCCGCGGGACTCGGCTCCTCCTTTCGGGACGTGAGGAGTCGGTACCCAAAGAACGACATACTGCTGGCGCCGAGCACGTAGACGAATCGGGCCCCGGAGTGCAGGTCGACCCAGCTCTGTAGCAGGTAGACCGCGACTCCCAGCACCAGGTCGGCGCTCATCGCGCCGAGTCCGGTGACCACGCCGCGACGAAATGACCCCACCGCCTGTCCGGCGATCAGCGCGTTCATCGGGCCGGGGGGCACGGTCAGTGAGAATCCCAGCGCGAGACCAAAGGCGATCTCGTACGGGATGGACATCGGTATCCCTCGGCGGAGTCCCTGGGCGATCCCGTGCCCCGGTGGGGTCCCGGCCTACGGTACGACTCGGGCCTCCACGGTGATCCCGCGGAAGGGCCGAGGAGGATGCCAGAGGATCGCCAGGATGCCGCCGATGAGTGCGAACAGGAACCCGAGGACGAACCCACCGAACGCGAACGGGATGCTGACCAGGGCGCAGACGATCGCGACGATTCCCCACAGACTGTGGGCGGAGGGAAGGGCCACCATCAGAAAACCGTCCAGGAGCGTCAGGATCCCAACGACGAGCCCGACGAAGAACAATCCGCTGAAGATCCCGAACACCGACGCTAGGATGCCTCCGAATATCGCGAGGATCGCTCCCCCGGCGATGATGAACAACCCGCCGAGGGCCGTCAGGACCCCCGCGCCTACTGGTCTCGCCGCCACGTTGGTCCCTCCGTCAATTCTCGGCCCGATATAACCCGCGCACGCCGCCCCGACTCACGCGTGCCCGGGTAGCCGGGGTGGGGTGCTCGGCGACCGGGAGGTGGTCCACCGAGGCAACCCCATCGCGAACGCGCTCCCCAGCAGCGCGACCACCGCTACCACCGGGAAGATACTGAGGGCGCCGTACGTCGCGTAGACCGCGCCGATCAGGATGGGACCCACGAGGAGCCCCATATCTTCGAAGGACCCGAACACTCCGACCGCTGTCCCCTGGGCCGACCTCGGTATCGGGCCCAGAGCGAGCGGCAGCAGGCTCGCGGACAGCCACCCGGCCCCGACGGAGAAGACGAGGGTCGCAGCGACCATCTCGCCGTAGCCCACCGAGAAAAACGTGCCCAACGCGCCCATCGCCATAAGGAGAAACCCCAGCGGGGTGGACCGGCCCGTCCCCCACCGATCGATGTATGGTCCCAACAACAGCCCGGCGATCACCGCGACGCCTCGGGCCGCCCCGATGACGTACCCGGCCTCGCTAGCCGTACCTCCGAACAGGTCCACGGAGTAGTACTGTAGGAAGTTGATCGTCAGAGAGTACGCCAGGAAGTAGACCACCACCAGAGTCGAGCACAGGACAAAGTGCCGAGTGAACAAGCCCCGGATCTGGCGCAGGGTACCGGTGTCGCGCGGAGGCAACTCCAGCCCGGACCATGGGATTCGAGCGAGCAACAGCACGGAACCGAGGAACAGTGCCACGGCGACGAGCGCGAGGTCCAGGAACCCGAAGTGGACGAAGAATAGGGGTCCGACGCTGGTCCCGACCACGAGTCCGATACCGAAGAACAGTCCGTACTGTCCTGCCCCGGTACTTCCGGTCCCCGGACCGCGGGCCGTCAGGGCCAACCACCGGGCGAGGGGGACCGGGAAGATCACGAACATGCCGAGCAGTCCGAGGGTTGCGGTTAAGGTGAGGAACGTCGGGGCCAGTCCGATCGAGACGATGATGAGCGCCACCACGCCGCCGAGCGCGAGGATGATCCGAGGTCGGCCGATCCGGAACGCGGCGGCACCCCACAAGCTCTCGGTCGCGAGCATGCCGAAGGCGTAGATCGCGAGCGCCGTGCCGTACTGGAGCACCGAGAGTCCCAAGTCTTCGAACCGGAACGGCAGCGCGACGGTGAGCAGCGAGTACGAGGCCATCGAAAGTGCGGTCGACGCGTACACTCGCGGTAGGGCCCGAGCGGGGCTCACGGCTACGGCCACGCACGGCCGGGAGCCCTGCGCCTATTAGGGGTACCGTGATTTCGGGACCCGGAACGTCTTTGGGAGAACCGACCTCGACCCCCCACCCTCTTCGGTCGCGCCGGCCGATCGTCCTGGTCCTCCTGGGGGGACTATTCGCGCGAGAAGCCTTCTCGTTCTGGACCGGGCATCCGTTCGACTTTGAATCGTGGGTGCGAACCGGCTATGTGGTTTCCCACGGCGGGAACCCGTACAGTGCCTTCTGGCCTCCCGTGGCCGGGGTCAGCTTCGCGTACCTGAATCAGAATCTCACGTCAGCATCGTACCTGCCGTTCTGGCCGGTGATCCTTGCCGAACTGTACCGGCTCTGGGTCCTCGTCGGAGGCGGCAACCGGTTCGTCCTCTACTTCCTGTTGAAACAGCCCGGGATCGTCGCCGACGTGGTCACCGCCTATCTGCTCTATCGGTTGGCCGCGCGCTGGACGGGCGAGCCCCAGAGAGCGCTCATGCTCGCCGCGTTCTGGTCGTTCTTCCCGTACGCCATCGTCATCACCGCGATCTGGGGCCAATTCGACTCGATCGTGGTCGTGATCCTGCTCGCCCTGCTCTATGCCCATGGCCCGCTCGAGCGGAACCTCATCAACGGTTTGGGGATCTTCGTAAAGTGGGTCACCGTGGTCTTCCTGCCGCTCGAGGTTTTCCGGGAGCGAGGAACTCGACGGCTGCTTTTCGTGGTCGGCCTCGCCATTCCGGCCTTCCTGACCGTGGTCGTCTTCCTGGTCGAGGGCTGGTCCTTCCAGGGAATCGGCACCCAGGGGATCGGGTCCGTCTCTTTGTCCCAATCCCACGGGGGGGGAGAGGGCATGAACTACGCCTACGCGTTGACCCTCCCGTCGGTTTCGGCGTTTCTGACCCATATCCCGCTGTTCTACTCTATCGCGCCGTACGTCTGGGTACCGGGGGTGATCGGAGCTGGCTGGGCGGCAGCGAAATGGCTGGGAGGAAACGACCCCCGGTCCGAGCTGCGGGCGATGCTGTTGGTGGTGACGGTATTCCTCTTGCTCCGCTGGGGGCTGTACGAGCAGTACTTCCTGTATCTGTTCAGCCTGCTCGCGCTCGACGTGGCCGTGTTCAACCCTGGTCGGCGGAGCATGTTGGCATTCACCTACGGCCTCGCGACGATCGACCTGCTGCTCAACAACGACCTCGGTCTTCGATTCCTCAGTCCGTTGAACGCGGGGATCTCGACGTACACAACTCAACTGGACGCTAGCGACCCGTACGGAGCCTTCCGTACGTACGCCTTGCTAGCACTCGCTCTCGCCATGACGGTCACCCTGGTCCAGCTGCTGCGAGTGTTCTGGCGTGACGCAGCTCGACCGAGGGCCTGGTTCTATGGACTGATCGACCGGGGTCGCGAGGTACTCGCCCGTCGTGCCGGTGCTGAAACGCCGTCGATCTATCCCGCTCCGCCCCGCCCACCGGAAACTGCCTCGCGAGACTGAGAAGTTGGTCCAAGAACGGAAGCCAGGTCGTTTCCCATATCTACTTCCGCCCGGTACGAGCGGGGCGGAGGAGCAGTGAACGCGGGTTGCGAAACAGGCCGAATGGAACGACGCATCCGCGGAGCGGGTCTCCGCGCGCGCGACCCATGAAGATCCTGTCCGAACGTCTTCCCATCAAGTACCTGTTCTCGGATTACGGGGTGTGCCTAGGAATCGATACGCACCGCTGTTCGTACCTGTTCTTGCTCCACCGGGGCGGATGGGTCCTCCAGCGCCGACCCGTCGGAGACCGGGTCGTGGAGGACCTGGACTACCACATACCCGATATCGCCCTCGCGCTCCACGATGACTCGATCCGGAGGTAACACGCTGCTGGGGCCACGTCATCCCCGTAAGCACGGGCGAAGAAGCTCGAAGATGATCCCGTCTCTGAAATGATGACCGGGCCGGCGCACCCTGAAAGGCCATCGCAGGATGACAGGGCCCTGAGCCCGGTCACGGTCGTCACTGCGATCGCGGTCCTCGTGGCACTGCTCGCGGTCGGTTCGTTCGCCCCGTCCCCCAGCTCTCCGAGCTTACCCGCACCCCTCGCGATGGTGGACGAATCTTCGAAGCTCGGTCCCGTCTTTCACCCCGGGGTGATCCTGGCCGGAGGCTCCAATTCAACCGCTTCGTTGCTGGGAGGGATTGGGGAGTACTCCCAACCGACCGGCGTTTCGCTCCCGGTCTTCTCCAGCCTCACAAGGGAACCCGGGGGGATCACCGTCACGAATCGAACGTCGGAGATCTCGAATTACTTTGACGAGGGAGGAATCTACGCCATCGGCTGGAACGGTTCAGCGTGGCTGATCGGCGGGCAGCGGTCTCCCGGAGGTTCGGACAACGCCGCCCTGGTCGAGTTACGCGACGGGCGGTTCACCGACCTCACGAGCCGTTTCGCGTCGTACTTTGTCGGCGGCGGGGTCTGGTCGGTCGGTTGGAACGAATCCGGCTGGCTGATCGCGGGCAACTCCTCGACGGGTCCCACGCTTCTGTCATGGGACGGTGGACCGATCGTCGACCTCTCTCCCGAGGTGACGGCCCACTCTCCCAGCCCCTGGGTGCAACTGCTGGTCTGGAATGGATTGGAGTGGCTGGTCGGCGGTCAGGGAGTGTTCGGGCTCCTGACAGGATCCGCCTACCATGACCTCGACCCGGGCTCGCCGTTCGAGCACACGGGCGAGTTCGCGGCGGCCTGGAGCGGTTCGTTCTGGGTTGTCGGCGGTACCGGAGCCAGGGTCGTCGTCGTGACCGGAACGACGGTCGGTCCGGGACCGGCACTCCCGGTGGCGTTCGACCGGTTCGCCTTGTTCATCGTATTCATCGGTTCCGGCTGGCTCATCGGGGGTCGTGGTACCTCCTGGAGCGGAGCGTACGCTCCCGAACTCCTCTACTGGAACGGCGGCCCGGGTCCTCGCTCCCTCACGGACCTGTCGAGCTACCTGCCCGCGAGCTTTTCGGGGGGGGAGATCCAAGGAGGGGTCCCCGCCCCGGAATTCGGTGCGAGCTCTTGGTTGCTGGTGGGGGAGGGGTCGTACAATCCCACCAGCGGCTATGGCGTGGGCGCCATGGCACTCGCGACGGCCGCCCCTACGTGAATCGCACCCGTAGTGGGATCGGCACTCGTCCCACCCGACTCCGGCCCGTCGCCGCGGGTAGGCGAATCGCACCGCAACGCAAACGTTCACCTACCCCCGACCCTTCGCACCCGTCGCCATGGTCCGTCCAGGGACCGTTCTCACGGAATCTTCCCCGGTCGATGTCCTCGTTGCCACGTACGAGTCTTCGACTACGCTCGCCGAGGTGCTAGCAGCCGCGCGGCGCTTGCTGCCCGTTCATCGACTGATCGTCGTCGATCGCTCGAGCCGCGATGGTACCCGAGAGATCGCACGTGCGGCGGGAGCCGAGGTCTACGATGACCAGACCGGCCTCGGTCGAGCTCGGAACCTGGCGCTCGAGCGGGCCGAGACCGACCCGGTGTTGTTCCTCGACAGCGACGTGGTGGTCGTGCGGTCGGACTTCTATGCCCGCGCCTGCGAGGAATACGTCAAACCCGGGACCGCGGCCGTCGTAGGGATGTCGGTAGGACACCGATTCCGCTACGGATTGCCGCTCGGACTGACGCTCGTGGGACGACAATGGGCTCTGAGAGCGGGCATCCCGGACTCGGCTCAGGGGCGCGAGACCTACTATCTGCAGCGGGCCGTCCGACGTTACAAATTGCGCGTGCGCTACGTCCCTGACGCGATGCGCCACTACGGAACGTTCCGCCGGTCCCCGTACTGGCCCGAATTCCAAGGCGCCGCCATCCGACGCTCCTCCGGATGGAATCCACGCGAGCTCGCCTATGCTGCCGTGGTGGTCGTTCTCATGCACGTCAACAGCGGTCGAGCCCGCAACGTACTATACAGCCCGGTGTTCTACCTCAAGTTGCTTCGAGGGTTTCTTGCCCCGGGCCGCTGGGGACGGCTCGACCGAACGGTGGAACCTCCCCGAACGGCCTCCGACGGCTGACGACCGCGACTTCGTTGGCGGCGGTGGGGGCCGCCGAAGCAGGTACGGAGTCTCGTCGACGCATGACCATGAGGAAGTGGTCGCCGAGAAGGCGGAACGGCCATCGTCCGGCGGCGGCCCGGTCCCACCGGTCCAACCGGTCGAAGTGCCGAGAGAACTTCTCCGCGTACGCCACGAGGTCCGAGGGAGGTAGAAGTGCGGGCACCCCGAGCGTAGTTTCCCGGGTGAACCACGATGCGAAGATACCGGCAAAGGTCGAGGGAGAATAGGAGAAGATATCGACACAGAACCGAGAGGAGCCCACGCGCACCGGTCGTCCCGTCCGTCCGAACGCCCGCACGAACTGGCCAGTGAGCGCATACCCCACCACTTCGAACGCGCACCACCGATTGTACACTCCCGCCACGAACTGCGCTCCGGGCCGGAGCAGGCGGTGGAGCGCCGGAGGGATCGGAAGGAGACTCTCCTCGCAATTGAGCGCCCCGTAGGTAGAATACGCCCCGTCGAAGGCGGCGGGACCCACCTGTTCGAGCAGCCGGCCGACCGAGCCGGCGGTCAGTAGCTCGGTCCGCACCCGCTCGGCCAGCCCTTCCCGCCGGGCTTTCTCGCGCACCACGTCCAGCATGCGCGCGGAGATGTCAACGCACAGGATCTCGTGGCCGTCCCGCAGCAGCGGGATCGTCTCCATGCCGGATCCACATCCGATCTCGAGGAGCGCGTGCGAAGAAGCGAACACCCTTCGCAGCTCGGCGAGCGAACGGTCCCGCAGGAGCCGGTTGATCCGGTTGCCCAGAATGTGGCGGTCGTAGTCGTCGGCCACGTTATCGAACTCGGCGGCGAGCCAATCGTAGTAGTGTCCGGCGGCGTCGAACTCTTCCGGGGAAGATGCGAGGCGGACCCGCAGGACCCGTGCGGGATTGCGGTACCATCGCTCGTAGCGGAGAGGGCCGTACTTTGCTCGGAATCGGTCGAGCACTTCGCTCCGTACTGACGGGTCGACGATGAGCTCGGCGGTCCCGACGACGGTGTGGTCCTCGACCGAAAGTCGCGCCACGCCACCGCGCAAAAGGTCGACCGGCCATCGGGCCGACCGTTCTCGCCCCACGAGATAGATGGCTCGGGAGTCGCGCACGAACCCGAGCGGAGTCCGGCCGGACGGGAGAATGAGTTCGAGACTCTCGGCTTCCGAGGAGGTCTCGCTCTCGCGGGAAGGGCGGGTGACCGCTCCACTCACCATCGCTCGCGGAACCCTCGCCCGAATCCCGGTACCCTGTCAGCTCTCATTTCAGCTCCGGTCGTTTCGAACCAGCTGCCTCCTACCGATGGCATTTCCGTCGTGCCCGGACCGACGGTCCCGCTACCGCATCGTGGATCGGGAGGAAGCAGCCAATCGGGAATCGGCGTAGGCGGGGCCGGGGTAACCCTCCCGCAGTCGCTCGAATCGCCGAGAGGCAAACGAGAGTCGATGGAACCGGGTCTCGGTCCGGAATTGGTCGTCCCTCCGTCCTCTGCGTCGATACCTCCCGTCCCGTAGCAGCCCGGCAAACTGGAGGTAGGCGGCCAGCCAGGGGAAGATCACCAGGTTGAGGAATCGCCAGACCAAGGATGCCGGCTCGGACCGAACCGCGTTGGGGGGGCCGGTGCGTTCGGCGTAGAGACGGGGGATCTCCGCGGCCATCCACGGAGCGCTCGCCAGCAGCCCGCGATAATATTTCTCCCCCCAGACCGCGCGTGCGGTCAGCGCCTCCCGGGCGAACAGGAATCCCTGCCCCCGGGCGAACTCGTCGGCCGCCTGTTGGTCCTCGAGGACGAGGTTGAAGCAAGGGTTGGGTTCCCTCGGGTGGACCCGACGATCCCCCAATCGGATCGCTAGGTAGGTGTACGCGAGGAACCACCAGAGCGCCCCGCGTTTCGTGACGACGAAGAAGTCGAGATCGTCGCCATGTTCGGGTTCGCCGTACGCCGCGGAACCGGTGATCGCCGAACACCGGATCCACGCCCGCGTTGCCCGAAGTGGCCTGCGAAACAGTAACTCGGCAGTGCGATGAAACTCCTGGCCGCGCGCGCGTCGTTCCTCGAGCGCTCCCATCGTGAACCGCGGTGCAACGACGTGTTCGCCCTCCATCCGCGCGAGCTCCGGGTGGGCCTCGACCCATTCCCGGGCCCCCTCGACGGAGGGCGGGCCGTCATGGGGCAGCAGACGGACGAGGTCGGGGAGGGGAACCCCCGTGCGGAACTGCGAAGCGACATCGACGATGGCGGCGACGCGCGATTCGAGGGCGGGAACGGAGGGCTCGCCCGGACCGCGGGAGGTGGCCTCCGGGATCTTCCACCCGGGAGCGGGGTGAGGCTCAGGGGCGCGAATGCGTTGCCAGCGGACATGGTCCTTGCGCGGGGGCACGTGGTCCCAGACCGACATCGACCGCGCGGCCACCTCGGCAGAGGCGAGCACTAGCAACTGTCGCAGTCCGTTCTTCCGCAAGGCGACCGTTTGACGAACGAGCTCGAGTCCGGCGCGAGGGTTTCGGTAAGCGTACGAAAAGAGAGTGCTCGGGGCCGCTCCAAGCACGGTCCGTACCTGGTCGTTCCCGAACTGGATTCGACGGCGTTGGTAGAGATGGTCCCGGATGCGCGACGGGACCTCGATGGCGACGTGGGCCGCGGGAGCGTAGAGCCGCCGGCCTCCGTGCTGCGCGAGCCAGACCGCGAAGTACGACCCGTCGTTGATGATCCCATCTGGGATGGGCGGGATCGTCGGCAGGCTGACCAGCAGAAGTTCATCGGAGAGGTGGGAACCACCTCCCTGCGTGGCGAGCTCGGCATGAAACGTATGATGCAGGTCCCACATGGTGTGGAGCATTCCGGTCCAGCGGCCCGGTGCTTCGGGGGCAACAACCGGCCGGGCCATGACCGCGAACGGCCCGGAGTGCGAGCCGGCGATGCGCACGAGTTCGGCCACAGATCCCGGGGCGGCGCGTGCGTCCGAGTTGAGCAGCACGAGTGCGTCGCCCCCCGCGCGGCGGAACACCTCCCCGAGCGCGTGGGCCTTCCCGGTGCGGTCCGGCTCGACCACCAGCTGGACCCGGCGGTCCTCTTCGACCAATCGTTGCGCGATCGTTACCGACCGGTCCGTGCAGCCGCTGGCCACAATCCAGACGGTGTTCCATCCAACTCCCGGCGGGAGACGTTGGTCGAGCAAGGACCGGACGGCTACCTCCAGATTCCGCTCCTCGTTGTGAGCGACCACCCCCGCCGCCAGACTGATTCTTCGAGGAGGGGTCGGCGTCGGAGTTCCCGATGGGATCCGAAGGTCGGTGGGGTGGGTCAACATGCTTGCTCCCGGTCCGCCTGTCAGTCTGGGCGACTCCTACGTCACCCCGGGTCCTTTCGGAGGGGCGGCGTCGCTGAGGGGAAACAGCGTAAGCAGAGGGACCCCCGCGTTCGCGATGGTGAGCATCGCGCCGAGGTACGAACGGGTTGCCTTGGTCAACGGTATGCCACCCCCGCGGCCCGGGGGAGGGTCCACCAGGATTGGGCCCAGGGTCCGGGTCGGTTGACTTCGCAAGTTTCCTGGTGCCGAAGGAGCCACGCCATCACGAACGGCACCGCCGACGCCCCGGGTACGGCGACCTCGTGTCCGCAGTCCAGATGGACGACCCAACTTTCGTCCCCGCTGGGACTCCGGTCTCCGCCTTCGGTGTTCATCCTTCCTCCTCCACGTACATCAGGTCGGAGGGCCGCCGGCGGATCGACCGCGCCCCTGCCGCGACCAGGATCGAGATCACCGTGGCGCCGAGACCGACCAGCGCGAACTCGTAGATCGGGATCCCGGCGACCGACGCTGGCAAGGGGATTCCCATTTCCGCGTCGTAAACGATCGATCGGAACTCGCCTGCCCCAGTTCCGATCGTCAGAGCGACCGTGCCGATGCCGGGCAGTATCGCCAGGGAGGGGACGACGGCAACCGAGATTTGAGTTCCGACGGTGGAGGTCGCGTTCGCGAGCTCGGCTATCTGGAAGTACTCTCGCACTATCCCGGTCGCGTTGTCTACGCTCGAGACCAACGTACCCGCGGGGCTGGGAGCGCTGAGATGCTCGGTCGCAGGATCGGTGGGCGAGAGCGGGACTTGGACCGCGAGTCGGTCACCGGCTCCCTGCCAGGTCCAGTTGGAGATCAGCAGTTGCGCCGTAACCGCAGCCAGATTCGTAGGGCTCGAGTCCCGGTACGCGGGGAGAACGTAGTCCATCCGCACGTCAACGGAACCGACCACGGCGGAATTGACGCCCACCGAACGCACGGCCACGTGGGCTGCGTAGCTCATGTCAAACGTGTCCGGGCTGCTGGCGTTACGCATGGACCAGTTCGCGAGGGACATTGCGGCGGCCGCCACGACCGAACCGTCCGGTTGGATCTCGTCGATTCCTTGCAAGCCCACGGTTAGCCCCGAGTGATTGAGACCGTAGGCCGAGACGGCGACGGCCGGGAGGCTTGGGTCGAACACGCAGAGGACCAACCCGTTGTTCCAGGAGACCGACGGCCCCGACCAGTCGTGGGAAGCCTCCGCGAGCGCCATCGGCGACGAGTTAACAAGTAAGAGCAAGGCGACGAGCACTACGGCCATCGCGCCAGCCGCCGGCAGGGTGAGCGGCCTTCGTCCCGCTCCTCCCGATGGTACCAGCCGTGTCATCACCACGGCCCACGGCGCCGGCGCATCACGCTCTTTTTGGTCCAAGAGCGAAAACCGTTGGTTCAAAGCCGAGCGTCTACGCCCGAAACAGCTCGGTCCAGGTTTCTAGGAGCCGCTCAACCCATTCGTCGGCGATTCCGGACCTGTAGGTCACAAGGAGCCGGACTACCCGCGGGCGGTCCGCGACCGCGAATGTCCTCAACCGTCCCTCCCGACCTGTCTGCACGATCCCGGTTTCCATGAGACGGCGCAGGTGGACCGACAATCGGCCGGGGCTGAGTCCGGTCCGCTCGATCAAATCAGGTACGGTCCGGCCGGGTCGCTCGAGCAGGGCGACGAGCAGGTGTCGGGCCGACGGAGATCGCGTGAGTCGCAGCAGGTTTCGGTCGCTAAGAGGGACGGACGCGACGAAGTAATGGTCCTGGTGACCGCTCGGTTCGCGGTGGAGCAGGCCGGCCTCGGTCAATCGTTCGAGGTGATAGACCGTCTCTCCCCAACCGGTGGCCGCCGCTCGTTGGACTTCCCGGCCGCCGATACCCGGTGCCCGTCGCACCGCGTCGTAGATTCGCCGCCGTGTTTCGAGGGCGAGCGGGTCGTCCTCCATCGGTTAAGCATGGCGGGGCCAGAGCGTGGTCGCGAGCAGCAGCGATGTCGCCGTCAGGACAATCCCGAGCACCGGCAGTTGGATTACGGCATACGATGGCGGATTCCCCGGAAGCTGCCCCCAGGTCCACACGGCGCCGAGCAGAGCGATCACCCCATTAGCCATCGCTAGCAGCAGGAATCGGGAATCACGCGCCCGGGACCAGGCCATCAGGGGAACCGCGGCGTTGATGGCGGAGATGCCGACGATCAGAACCGCGACGAATAGCTCGACGAGGCCCACGGGGGCGGGCAGGAACCACCCCGGCTTAAGCCATGTGGTCCAGACAATTTGGCGGACCGCCAAAATGCCCACGGAGCAGGTCCGAGAACCTAGCATCGACACCCGCCGCGTCACGGTGCCCGGCGCGAAAGGTTGAAACCGTGGAGCGGGGGTAATCCTGAGTAATGTCCGATACCGATTCGAATCCGGGCCCCTCAACAAGCCCGCCGGCCCTTCCCGCCTCCCCCGCGACGAGTCCCACCTCGGCTGCGCCCTCTTCCCCGGCCCCGCCCTCCCCGTCCCCCATGGCCCGGCGGCTCTGGCCGGTGATCGCGGTCGTGGTCGTTCTCGGCGTGATTCTCGCCTTGGTCGCCGCCGGAGTCTTCAGTTCCACCGGCTCGAGCAGGGGCGGGGCCAACCCAACGTACTCCGGGGCGTCGGCAGCTGCCGGGCCCGCGGCTGGTGCGGTCTCAGGAGGCCCGTGGTCCCTCGTGGCCGCGGCCGGAATCGATACCCCGGTGGGCGCCACCACCAATGCCAGTACAACCACCAGCAGCAACTGTACGTTCACTCCCCTCGGAGCAGGCAAGCTCGGTACCACTTTGCACATCCCCGCCTATCACGGCCAGTTCTCGGCCGGCGCCTCGCCCTTCTGGGGCCTGATCTACATCGACAACAGCACCCAGCAAGTGCTGCTCGTGGCAGTGCTAAACGGGACGGCGCTGGCTCTCGCGACTGGTTCGGGGTCCTGCACGCAGACGTTCGGCAGCCTCCAGGCCATCCCCTCCAACGTTGTCGACAGTTCGACGGCCGCGCCCGCCGCCTGGAACGACGGTGGATCTGCGTTCGTCACCGCCCACAGTTCTCTTACCTTGACCATGGAGATGGGCTTGGTCGGAGGGGGCTCCTTCGGCGGACTGCCGATCGGGCCCACTTGGGTGGTGACCTACAGTCCGTGCAGCGCCTTCGGGGTGGGCGGCCCATCCGGCACGCAACCGGAGTTCATCGCGCTCATCGACGCGCTCACAGGGGCAATCACGACCGCGACCGCCACGACGACCGTTTGCGGTGCGGGATCCGTTGCCACTCCCCTGGGGACCGTGCTCGCCCTCGGGAACCCGACCTTGTTGTCTACGTTGAACAATACCGCGGGGTGCGCCTCGGGGGATTACTGCTACCACGTGACGGTCGAGGCGGCGGGACCTCTCACCCCAGATGATCTGTCGCTCTCGGTGAACTCGTCCACCGGCGCTCTCGTGAGCGGAGTCCGTGGATTCGCATTCCTCACCCTGAGCGGGCAAGTGCTGGTTTCGAGCTTCGGAAACCCATCGTTGTTCTGGGCCACGGGGACCGGCAATGGGACGAGCCAGCTCCTTGCGGGAATGACGGTCGTCGTCGACATGGGCACCTCGAGCCCGATCGGGTCAGGTTACGTCCTCGAGGCAGAGGGCCTCGGGTCGTACTCCGGGACCGTGCTGGTCAGTCTGCCCTGAGTCTGGGAGACCTGCCCGGCGCTGAAAACCCGTTATCGCGGGCGCAAGGGTCAAACGGTCACCGCTCGGTGGGAGAACGCCGGACCAGCCTCGAGTGGAGTTTCGGGCAACGGCGGCGAGCTCACGCGGGGTCAATTCTCGCCGGTCGATCCTGACCGCCGAATCGGGTTTCGAACTCACGTCGCGGGCGCGCGACGCCTCGAAAATCGTGCTCTGCACGTCACTCGCATCCTCGAGGACTGAGCTTTCTTATAGTCGGACGGACCGTCGAAATTCGATATGACCAGCCGTCGGTCCGTTCGAGGTTCTTGTTGGGTCTTGCCCGGCGTGATTCTGGTCGCGTTGCTCATGGTTGTCTCCGCAGGTGCAGTGGTCGCTTCCCTGTCCGGAGGCGAGTCGACCTCGGCGACTCCGAGCCTTCCCGGCCCCACGTCGTCCTTATCGCCCAGCGCTAGTCCGAGAACCCCCAACCTTCCGAACTTTCCCAGCGCCTTCCCATCCGTTGGATCCGCACTACCTTCCTCCGCCTATTCTCCCAGTTCCCTTGCTCCGGTTGGCGGCGCACCTCTCGGGAAGCCCGCTTCGACCCTGCCCTTCAGCGTTTCCAATCCTCAGACGGCCGCGTTTGTCCAGCAGGTCAACCACGCGATTGCGGCAGGAACCGTACCGCGCTACGCTGCGTACTTGCCCAATTACAATCTGTATGCCCACCCGATCTCCGACCCCAGTCAGATCGTCAGTCCGCGGTACACCACGTTCCCCGCGCCGATGGGTCTGGGGGACTTCGGTTTGAACGGCGGGGGCTCGTACGTCAATTACACCCCGTCCTTTGATGGCCAGTTCACCCTCTCTGCCTACAATGCGACCGCGGGCGGGCTCTACGAGGATACTGGCGCCTACTACTGGGACGGCTTGAGCCCGAATCAGGGCGTTTCGCCCTATCAATCCGGTGTCCAATTGAACACGGTGATGACGAACGTGTCGATCCCGGGTTCCACGACGGCGGCGTTCTGGACGCAGAATGTCATCGATTTCCAGCAGGGACAGCTCACCTTCGTCGACAACGTTTGGAACTTCTCCGCCCTGGCACTGAACCTGGGCACGATCTACTCGGGCAATGGGTCGGTCGTCCCGGGAAATTTCTACTATGACCTTGGTCCAAAGATCCCACTAACGTTCCCCATCGCGGTCAATCTGTACAACAACGCGTCGGTCGTCAACGGGCGAACCCAGGTAACGTTCGGCTACGCGATCGGTGAGTCCGGGCACGTGTATCACGGGGTCTACGACACGGTCGTGTTCAACTCGATCAGCGCACCCTTGCCGGCGGATTTCATGGTGAACGGCAACACCGCGACCCCGATCGGAACGCTCTACGACGCGGAACTCGTCTTCACCGGACCCGGCGGGGGTTCGAACGCCGTCATTAACGCCATCAACGGGACCCTGAACCTCTGGGAAAAGAAGGGGGGCTCGTACATGGGTACTCCGGCCGCGTTCGATTACGGCGCCGACACGGGCGAAACGGCCGTGGGAGTGGCGACCACCTGGAGGGGAACGACGGCGAGCGTCGACACGGGACCGTCGCTCCTCTACGGTCTCTGGGGGGTAACCGGCGGGGTGGGATCCGGTAGCATTCACCTGAGCGTGGCACTCCATCCGAATTACACCTGGATCTTTTTCGGGTTCAGCGGCACCCAGACCTACAACATGAGCTGGGCGCCGACCAACGCGGCCGGAACGATGGACACGTATCTGCCTCCGCACGCTCCCGGATATGCCTCGACCCTCTTCGCGGATGGATACCTCCAGACGAACACCTCGTTCTCGGGCACCTCGGGGTTCTCGGGCAGCATCTCTCTCCTCTCCCCGGACCCAACCTTCCTCGACGCTCCGCTGTACATGCAATCGGCGGCGCAGGCGACCGCGCTTTCGGCGGCGACCGGCGGTTCCGGGTCCGCACCCTTCACGTTCAAGAATCTCAACGTCGCGGTGAACCTGACGTTCAATCGGCTCAACGACTGGGGCTTCCCCACGTTCAACTTGTTCCAGGCGGGTGGCTTTGCTGCTGCGGTCGACGTGGACCACATTGCCCAGGGGCCGAACTGGCACGGGATCACCCAGTGGTTCCAATCCCCCTTCGGCTACACGGGAAATCTTCCCGCCCTCGGCGGACAGATCGTCGTCTACGACGGGTCGAACGACGTGTTCGCCAACCTGAGCCTCGTCGGCCTCTCGATCCCCGCGGGGGTCAACCAGGGCGGAGCGCTCTCCCTCTGGAACGACACGGGCGCCAGCGTGGACAACACGATCGCGACCCGCGCGACGTTCGGGGTATGGGCGGCGAGTTCTCCCCACACGACCGTCAAGAATTCGGCGGCCCTCGACGGCGCCGCCGTCTTCAGCCTGATGGCCTCGGACCACGGAATCGGGCAAAGCCTGTTCAGCGCGCTCGGCTCCGCGGCCATCTACGACGTTGGAGGAACCGCAGGGACCTTTAGCTGGGTCAACACGACCCTGGGCGCGGACGGTTTCTACGGGGTCTGGGTCAACGGGACGACCGCGAATTGGTTCAACGCCAGCGCCAGTTCGAACGGCATCTACCTCACCGGTGGCGTCGGGACCACCGTCACGAACCTGTGGAGCAACGATTCGCACGGCCTAGTCGGCATGGGATTAGTTGACACTTCGGTCACCGACCTAACCGCGCTGAACAACACCTCCCCGGGGGTCGGCTTGACCGGGGCGACCGGGGTCACGGTCACCAACGCCTACGTCAACAACTCCCTCGGCATCGGCGTGGTCGGGTCCGACCCGATCACGATCAGGGGCGTGACGGCGAACGGGAATTCCGAAGGCGTCGTACTGCAAGCGGACACGGGCGCGAGCGTGACCACGGTCAGTTCCAATGCGAGCGTCGGAGTGGTCGTTGTGGGGTCCGTCGGGCCGGTGGCGGTGAGCGGAGTCACGGTGACCGGGGACGGGGTTGGCGTCGACTTGGACGCGTCCTCCAATGACACCGTTTCGAATGTAACCACGACCGGATCTCTCGGAGTCGAGATCGAGATCTCGGTCGGCCCGAACAGCATCTCGGGAGTCACGGTCGACGGACTGCTCGGCGTGAACATCGTGTCCTGTTCCGAGGTAACGGTGTCCACCGTCAGCGTCACGGGCGGCGGCCTGGGCATGATCATCAGCGCGTCGCACGACATCACGGTCTCAGGTGTGACGGTCACGGATGCTTCCCTCGGAGTCGAGGTCGACCCGTCGCCTAGCGTCGCGATCACGGGGGTCACCGTGACCGACCGCAGCCTCGGCGTCGAACTTCTCAGCACCTGGTCGGACACCGTGACGGGAACTTCGGCTTCGGGGATCTCCCTCGGCGTCTGGATTTCGAACTCCAACACGATCACGGTCTCCGATACGACGGTCTCGAACGCGTCGATCGGGGTCTACTCCTACCATTCGGGCGAGATCACGATCTCGGGGGTGACGGCGAGCAACGCCACCCTTTCGAACCCCTGGGGTCTGCAGACCTACTGGCAATCCACCGCTCCCTACGCGCCGATCGCCGCGGTCGACACGATCGTGAACTATCAGACGTCGATCACCAACGTCGTCGCCACGAACTATCCGGCCGCCCTGTTCGACTACGAATCCGGGTACAACACGTACGGCCCGGGCAGCCTGTACGTCCAGAACCTGAACGCCTCGGGCGGGGAATACGCGGTGGTGCTGAACTACACCGAGTACGGATACTTTGGCGACATCGGAGCCTACCGCGACTCGGTCGGGATTTGGCAGAACTACGGCGAGTACGACCAGATCACGAACAGCAACTTCGTGGGGGACGCCGGCTACGGAGTCTCGCTCTGGTTCAGCTACGAGGACTGGGTCTGGAACAACAACTTCATCGGCGACAATGGGGCCACGACGACCTACAACGCCGCCCACCTCCAGGCGTACTCGGGCGTCGGCTCCGGGTACAATTTCTTCAACGGCCCGAACAACCTGTACTACGTCGGCAACTACTGGTCGGACTGGCACACGTACACCTCGAACGGAAGGCTAGCGCCGTACTACGTCGGGGACAACTCCTGGGACTACTATCCGCTCGGGATCGGGGCCGGAACCTACGCCGTCACCTTCTATGAAAGCGGCCTCGCACCAGGCACGATGTGGTCCGTGACCTTCAACGGTGCCAGCCAGTCGACTCAGGGTACCTCCGTCCAGTTCGGCGCCACCGCCGGCACAGCGACGTTTACCGTCGGGGCGGTCACCGGCTACATGATGACGCCCAGCTCGGGGTCGGTCACCACGTCCGCCGGTCCGCAGAGCGTGGACCTCTCCTTCCATGCACTCTACAACGTGACCGTGACCGAGAGCGGTCTAGCGTCGGGGATGAGCTGGACGGCGATCCTCGGCGGTACGGTCGGCACGTCCTCCACCGCGACGATCACCTTCAGCCTTCCGTCGGGAACGTACGCCTACCAAGTGACGCCGATCGCCGGATTCACGACCTCGCCCTCGGCCGGCAGCCTAACGGTGGGTACGGGCGGGTACGCGCTCGCCGTGACGTTCACCCAAGTGAGCTACGCGGTGACGGTCTCCGAGAATGGCCTCTCGGCCGGCACGACCTGGACCGCGACGGTGAACGGAGTAACCCAGTCGACCGCCGGAACCGCGATCACGTTCTATCTGCCGAACGGCACCTATACGTTCTCCGTTCCACGAGTGAACGGCTACTCGGTCTCGGGGGGTACGGGGACGATCACGGTCTCTGGTTCGCCCGGCGGAGCCGAGGCCGGGTTCACACCGAACAACAGCCCGTCCGTCGTTTCATCCAGTACGTACAACACCGGCTTCGCGCTCGCGATCGTGGTCGCGGTCATCGCCCTACTGATCGGACTCCTCGCATTGTTCTGGCGACGGAAGAAGGAACCGCCGGCGGCGCCACCGGCGACGTGGTCACCGCCGGCCGAGACCACCACGACTTCCGCCGAAGCGCCGACGGGCGACGGGTCGAGCAGCTGGAGCGAAGGCCCGGCGAGCCCACCGTAACGGCACTCTGCCTGACAGAACGACCCTCTGGCGAACCTCTTCCTCGCCTCCGTCATTCTCATTCGAATCAGGCGGCTTTGGCCGGGTCGAACGATCGTGGAGATGCCGCTTCGGAAACCGGGTTGACATCGGAGAAACGGTCACGGAGCGTCGGCCGCTGTCGATTCGGCCGGCGCCGGGGGAATCGTGGGAAGGCGCGGTCCGCGGCCGATCCGCCGGCGAATCCTGAGTTCGGGCCGTAGTTCCGGATGCCCCCCTTCCCTCGCCGAGGCGCTATCGAGCGCCAGATATCTATACACCGACGCCGCTCGAAAACCGATATGGCCGCTCTCGACCATGTACCGAAGACTTTCTGGATGCTACCGGTCGTGCTTGCGATAGGTGCGCTGATGGTACTTCCGGGGGTCGCGATATTTGGCGCGGCGGTCGCGACGCCTTCTGCGCAGGGAGGTCATGCGACTGATGCGAGCGCACTGCCATCCCCGGGAAGCAGTGGGACGTTATCGTCCGCGTCCTCGAACCACGCTCAGAGCCCTTCCACGCGCTCTAGTTTGTCCTCGGTCCTCGCGAACCCAGGTACGATCCGTGCTCCGTGGCTGCAATCGCTGCTCGCGCACGGTGGCTCTCCGCGCGGGGGCCCGCTCGCCTCGTACCCCAATTTGAACCTGATCGAACACCCGCTCACCAGCGCAACCGCCGTCGTCAGTCCCGGTTACGTGGCTCAGCCGGCACCGATGGGACTCGCCGACTTCGGCCTCGGTGGGAACCCGTACTCGTACAGCACCGAACACTTCCTCGCCACGGTGTCGTTCAATGCCCCACCCAACATGACCGACCCGGGCTCGTACACCGTCATCGATCCGGGCGCTTCCCGCCTCGGCCATGTTGGCTCCGTCTACGAATTCGGCCTGCAGCTCAACACCGTCCAGACGAACGTATCGATCCCCGGCACCGACCAGGGCGTGTTCTGGACCCAGAACGTCCTCAACGTCAACGACACGGGGATCCACTTTGTCGATGACGTGTTCAATTTCTCCTCGGGCTCCGGCTTCTTCATTCCCGCCACGGCCCCGGCGACGATCGTCTCGGGCTGCGGGACCTCCGACCTGGGCACCTTGCTCGCGTTCGATGGCGGGGTCTATCAGTGCGTCGGGTCGTCCATCCCGATCACTTCCGCCAATTACCCGCTGACGATCCAGCTCTACAACAACGCCACGGTCAACGGCCAGAATAACGACCAGGTGGCGTTCGGATATCGAATCATCGGGGCCGGCGGACTCTCCCTCACGGGGGTGTACGACACCGTGGTCTTCAACAACCCGCACGCCCCGTCGCAAGCGCCTCCGAACCCCGCGGGCTTTACCGTGAGCGGTACGACCGCCGCCCCCGTCGGCCTCCTCGAGGACTCCGAGGTCGTGCTGGTCGGCCAAATCGGCGGGTCGAACGCCGTCTTCCGCTCGCTGAACGGCTCACTCACGCTGCAGTACTCGAACGCGAGCTCGGGAGGCTGGAGGAGCGTGCCGTCCGCCTACAACTTCGGGGCCGACACCGGGGAGACGTCCACGGGGATCGCCGGGTATTGGACGGGTTCCACGGAACAGGTCCATCAGGGACCCTCGATGCTCTACGGCCTCTGGGGGGCCGTGCCCCACGTTTCGGTCGCCTCCGGAGCGATTCAGTTCCAGGGCTCCATTACCCCGTCGTACGGCTTCGTTTTCGTCTCGAATCAGGCGCCGAACGTCCTCGGGTCGAACTTCAGCTGGGTTCCGACGACGGCGACCGGAGCGTTCGACACATGGCTTCCGCCGGCCGTGCCGCCGTCCACACAGTACTACGTCCAGTCGTTCGCGGCGGCCTCCCAGGAACTGAACAGCTCGCCCTTCTCGACCCCCCAGGCGAACTACGCGATCGTCCTTGCGTCGGCGCCCGGCGTGCTGCGCGCCCCGCTCTACATGATGGGTAACGCCCAGGCGGCGGCGCTCGCCCTGGCCGTCGCCGGCTCGTCGTCGACCCCGTACAATTTCCACGGCTTGACCGTCAACATGAACTTCACGTTCAACCACATCAACGACCTCGGATTCCCGTCGTTCGTGCTGTTCAGCGCCGAGGGCGTCACGGCCGGTTTGGACATTAGCAGTGTCCGCCAGGGCTCCGACTCGATCGCGGGCAACTTCTACATCTCCGACGGTCCTCCGGCCGGCCCGCACGGTCTCCTGGCTCCGCCGCCCGCCGTCTACGGCTCGCTCGGCGCCTACACGGACCAGATCCAGGTCTTCGATTGTGCCGGGGCCAACGTCTCGAGCGAGGTTCTTGTCGGGTTGAACGACTTCGGTTCGCTCCAGGGCGGGGCGATCTTCCTCTGGCATGACACCCACGCTCACGTAGCCAACATCAACAACTCCGCGTCGTACGGCATCGTCGTCGGCGATTCGCTGGCGACGTCGATCAACAACCTGGAGGTCATCTCCGGCGGGAACGGGGTCGACGATGTCGGCTCGTCGGGCACGACGGTCACCGGCGTCCAGGCGACGGATTTTGGTAGTCTCGGAGTGTATGGCCTATCGAGTACCGGGGGCAGCTACTCGTGGATCAACGCTACCACCCAGGCCACGGGAGTGTACGCCGGGGCCGACTTCGGCTCCGCCCTCGCCTACTACGCGGTTCCCGGCCTGACCTCGACATCGATCTCCGAACTGAACGCCACCAATTTTGCGCTCGGGGCGAACATCTCGTACTCTAGCCACGTCAGTTTCACTGACGTCGGAGCGTTCTCGGCCGCCTCGTCGATTGCGGTCGACGTGTCGCTGGGGACGACGGTCACGCACCTCGCCGCCTACGGTGCGCGAGGGGTCGACCTCTTCGGCGCCATCTACACGAACCTGACCGACCTTCGCCTGTCGGACCCGACCGGTGCCATCGGCACCTACGGCATGGTCTGGGACGGATCGGACCACACGAGTCTGACGAATGCCTGGTTCACCGAATACTTCTGGGCGGAGCGGGGCTTTTACGACTCCAACACGAACCTCGCTAACGTGTGGGACAACGGGACGAGCACCTATGTGAATTTCGCCGGGCTCGTCCTCCTCTACGCGACGGGCACCACCGCCACGAACCTGTACTCGACCTATGCGAACTTCTCCTACGAGCTCGACTATGGGAGCGGCGGTACGATTTCGGGCGTGACCGCCGACACCGACCAGATCGGCTTCAACGTGTACTTCACGTCGGGCGTGAGCGTCTCGAACGTCCTGGTCAACGAGTCGAGCTTCACCATATTCCACACCGGAGTCCAGGTGGCCGGCGGCTCATCGAACACGGTCTCGGGAGTGAGGGCCGAGTCGAGGTCGGTCGGCGTGCTCTTGGACGACGGAGCCTCGGGTAACACGATCTCCACCGTCACCGCGCAATTTGACTCGTACGGCGTCCAGATCGAAAGCTCGCCCGACAACAGCGTGTCGGGCGTCGCGACGACCACCGGCTCGGTCGGGGTCCTGGTCGACCCGTCGCCCGGCGTGACGATATCGAACGTCGACGCCAGCGGGCAGAGCGTGGGCGTCCAGCTGAACGACACCTGGTCCGACAGCGTGAGCGGCACGACCGCGACGGGGCTGTCGGTCGGGGTCTGGATCTCCGGCTCGAACTCGATCCAGGTGAGCAGCACCATCGCCAACGACCTGTCGATCGGGGTCCTCGTGTATCGGTCCGGTCAGGTTTCGATCTCGGGCGTCACCGCGTCGAACACCACGTTGTCGAACCCGTGGGGCGCGCAAGGGGTCTGGGGCTATCCCATCGCGGCGGTCGTCACCTTCCAGGCCTACCAGGTCTCGATCGCGAACGTCGTCGCGACGACCTATCCCGCGGCGCTCTACGACTTCGACAGCGGCACCGGATTCTCCGGTCCCGGCAGCCTCTCGGTCGAGAACCTCAACGCAACCGGCAGCGACTACGCCGTGATACTCAACGAGACAGAGTACGGTTTCTTCAACGACCTCGGAGCGTATCAGGACTGGCAAGGGGTCCAGATCAACGACGGGTTCTACAACGATGTCACGATGGGCAGCTTCGTGGCCGACGCGAGCTACGGGGTCGCCATCAGTTCCGGCGAGGACAATTACGTGTGGAACAGCAACTTCCTGGGGGACAACGGCGCCACCAGCACCTACAACGCCGCCCACCTGCAGGCGTTCAGCGCGAACTACAATTACTTCGACGACCCGAGCACCGGCTACCTCGGGAACTACTGGGCGGACTGGCACTCGTACAACCAGTATGGGTACCTGAATCCGTACTTCGTCTCTGGCAACGCGTGGGATTACTATCCGCTCGGGGTCTGGGCCGGCCAGTACGCGGTGTACTTCTACGCCACGGGATTGAGCGGCGGGGTCCCGTGGTCGGTAACGTTCAATGGGGTGACCGAGACCACTTCCGCGACGTGGCTGTTGTTCGGCGCGGTCCCGGGGACCTACGCGTTCTCCGTTCCCTCGGTCGCCGGCTACACGGTGAATCCGCCGTCGGGCTCGGTGTCCACGACGACCGGACCCGCGTCGGTCAACCTCACGTACACCGCGGTCTACAACATCACGCTGACCGAAAGCGGCCTGCCCGCCGGAACCGGCTGGTCGGCGATCGTCAACGGCCTCACCGCGACCGGCGCCTCCGCCACGCTCGCGTTTAGCGCGCCGTCCGGGACCTTCGCCTACCAGGTCGAGCCGGTCGCCGGCTACACGGCGTCCCCCTCGCACGGCAGCTTGACGGTGGCGGGCGCCGCGTACACCCTTGCCGTGACGTTCACGGCGGTCACCTACGCGGTTACGCTGACCGAGAGCGGCCTGCCCAGCGGAACGAGCTGGTCCGCGACGGTCAACGGCGCCACGCAGTCCAGCACAGGTACGTCGGTCACCTTCTACCTGACCAACGGGACGTATGCCTTCTCGTTCGAGAATGTGAGCGGATTCACGCTGTCCGGCGGGCGAGGGGCGCTGACGGTCCTCGGCTCCCCGGTGAGCGAGGCGGCCGGCTTTGCCCCGTCGTCGACCCCGTCCCTGGTCTCGTCGAACACGTACAACTCCGGATTCGCCATCGCCCTTGCCATCGCAGTGATCGCGTTGTTGGTCGGGCTCCTTGCACTGTTCTGGCGACGCAAGAAAGAGCCGACCACCGCGCCCCCGGAAGCTTGGACGCCTCCTTCCGCGGCTGCTTCGAGCACGGCCGTCACGAGCCCCCGAGCGTCGCCCGCTACTGGGGCCAACGACTGGAGCGAGGAACCCGCGAACCCGCCATCGTAGGTACCGCCCTCGAAATCGGCGCTCGAGAACCCCTCTCCTCTCCGGGCCCGGCATGGCCTCATCACGGGCCCGGGGCGTTCTCTATATCCTACTTGGACCGTGGATAGGTGGGAGGTGACTCGGGTCCCACCGCAGCATGTTCGACCGCATTCTCGTGGCGTTCGACGGTTCGAACCCCGCGAAACGGGCCAGCCACGCGGCGACCGAGATCGCGGCGAGGTTTCACTCGGTGCTCACCCTCGCGGTAGTGCGGACGGGGGGGGGCTCGACCCCCTCTGACCCGGTCCTAGAAGGCCTGGTGCCTCTTTCCGATGAGGGGAGAACGTTCGGGAGCGTCGTCGAGGACGTCCGGGCCAAGGCCCTAGCCCACGGCGCGGCCGCGGTCGAGTCGGTCCTGCTCCAGGGCGAAGTCGTCGAAACACTCCTACAGTGGATGGAGACCCACCCGCAGGACCTCCTGGTGGTCGGCTCCCGCGGCCTTACCCGAGGCCGTCGGCTGCTGCTCGGCAGCGTCTCCTCCGGCCTGGTCAACCAGGCACCGTGTCCAGTGCTCGTCGTCCGCGGCACGCGCGACCATCGCGCTCGGCCCTAGATGCGGGTTGCCGGTTGGGGTCGCACGTCGACCGACCGGGGTTCCGGGGGGCAACAGTTCCGCCGTTCCCCGAGGGGGTCCCTCGGATCGGATATCTAGTAGATCGACCCTTTCCCCCCTCGTGCGCGCCGGCATGGCGGTCTACCTGGTCGGGCTACTCCAGGTCACCGCAGCCATCGAGCTGACCCTCGCGCTCCTGTTGGCGAGCCAGGGCAAAGTGCCGGCCCCTTCCTCCGATTTCTGGCCGGTCTATCTGTTCGTCGACATCGCGCTGGTGGCCGCCGGAGGCATCCTGATCGCTCGGGGGCTTGAGACGATGCACTCCCCGACGCCCGAGGCCTCGCCCGATCCGGCGGAGGACAACCCTCCGCCGGACTAACCTGAGCACTGGGAGCGGAGCGTCAGCCGTCTTCGTTCGACCCGTCGGGCCGCCGCGGGATTCGCGGATCCGCCGGTCGCTCTTGGCGGCGACCGCTCCAGAGCAGTACGGGCAGCACGCCGGCGAGGACGATCACGCCGGCGACCGCTCCGGCGATCGCGTAGCCCTCGGCGGGGGAGAACGGCGTGGCGTTCTGCGGCGGAGGGGTCGGAGCGACGGAGATCGTCACCAGCGCGGAGGATTGCTGGCCCACGGCGTCTGTGACCACGACTTGGACCGCGAACGTGCCGGTCTCGCCGGGAAGACAGCTCAGGGTGGCCGAGTCTCGACCCGGGCACCCGGGCGGCAGCCCGACGTAGGAGTAGGTCAGTGGTGGGGTGCCGCCGGAGACGTTGGTGACCAGGTTCAGGCTCGCTCCAAGTTCCAGGCTCGAAGGGAGGGCTTGGAACAGCAGGACGGCGGGGTTCACGCTGACCCGCACCTCCGCGCTGGAGTCCCCGGACCCTCCGGACGAGTCCGTGACGGCGCAGGAGGTGTTGTATAGCCCGGGATCCGAGAAAGCATGGCTGACGACCCGTCCCAGGTCCGCCCGGCCGTCCCCGAACGACCACGCGTAGGAATACGGTCCGGTTCCGCCGGACACGGAGCAGGTGAAGGTAACGAGGTGTCCGAAGTCGGAGGCGAGCGGTGCCGACACCACGCCGACTCCGAGCGGGGAGAAGGCCTGGTCGGTCACGAGGGGAGCGGGGGACGGGCCGTCGCGTGCTCGGATCCAGGAAACGTCCCAGGCCGTGCAGTTGGCAGAGCAGTACCCCGCCAGACCCAACTGCGTCATCGGGCCGTTGGTCGCATCGACCTGGCCAACGAACCGGATGTAGTTGGCGCTCCCATCCTCGGTGGAATTGGAGTGCCTCCAGCTGAGTCCGAGCACGTGATAGCCCTGGGTGAAGTCGACCGGACCCGAGACCGGTGGTGTCGGGAACCTCCACGCCCCGGTCGAATTGCTCTGGGCCACCGCCGCTCCCTGGGTGCTGCCCTCCCCGGCATCCAGCACGTAGGAGCTCGGGAACAACTGGTACTCGGTACTGAAGCCCGGCGTCTGAGCGAGGAAGAGCCCGAGAGGCCCGGTGGTGGAGTTCATCCACGCATACGTCTCGACGGTGAGGTTGTTCGGATAGGAGGTGGAGAGGGTGGTCTCGATCGCTCCCGTACCGGTGTGCGCGGCCACCTGGAGTCCGTGGTGCACGATGCCGGCCCAGCCACCGAGTGGCGTCCATGCCGCACCCAACGCCACGCCCGAGAAGTTGCTGTAGGCGTCGAACACGCGCCAGCCGTTGTCGAGGGCCGCGTACGTCTGGCTCAACTGCGGTGCTTCGCCCATGTAACCGTCCTCCGAGAGGTTGAACGAGGTCTTGGGCCAACAGTAGATGGTCACGTTCTGCCAGCCGTCCGCGGGAATCGAGTCGAGTCGCAGCCACAGCTGCGTGTCGGTCGAAGTGTTCGATGCGCTCGACTCGATCCAGCCGTAGACCGGCGTCTCGTTGACCGAGTAATAGGCGAGGGCGTTGCTCCAATTCGCGTTGAGGAGCGTGGCGAATTTCGAACTGTTCACCGCGACCGGTTGTTGGTAGGTTCCGGTGCTGTTCGCCGCGATATTGTGGATCGTGATCTGGAAGCTACCCACCGACCCCGGAGGGGCGGCCGGCTGAACCGCGGAGCTCGGGGAAGCGGAGCTTGCTTCAAGGGGAGGGGTCCCGACGGAAAGATCGAGCGCAGCGACGGAGGCCGCATGGGTGCCTCCCGGCATCCCGCCGAACCAGCCGACGACGCAGACCACCAGGGCCAGCGCGCCCGCCGACGCGCCGCGATGCATCCGCCGACGATGAGAGTGTAAGGCCAAAGCTCCCCCGCAGTCGAAAGTAAGAGTCCTGCGGCCGAGATATACCCGACCCCCTACCCGCGCTCGGATCTATCGTGTCCCGGCGCCATCTCCGGACCTGCGGAGCCGCCGCCGGTTTCGCAGGGGCTATTTTCGGGACGCGCTGAGCAAGTGCGAGACCGGTTCATTGTCGGCGTAGACCTGCCACTCGGCCACCCGACCTTCCCAAACGACCGCCCGCCAGGCTGCCGGTATCCTCCAGCGGCTCACGTTCGGGGGGTCGCCGGAACTCGCGACGGTGCCGCTGGCTGCACCGAAAAGGGCAACGACCTGACCCTGGCACAGGTGTTCGCGGATCGCGATCCGATAGTCCGGGAACATCTGGAAGTACGTCGTCCAGGCCTGGGACATCCGGTCCCGGCCCCGCACCTCGCGCCCAAGACTGTCGATGAAGCGGAAGTCCGACGACATCATCGCCCCGAGAGCTGCCACGTCATGGCGGTTGATCTCGTTCACGAAGCGGATCGCGACCCGCTGGGACTCATCTTCCGACATCGTCGGTTCCGGCGGTCCCCGGCCGCCGCACGGACACTGGGGGAAAGGTGACCCGGGATATCCAATGCGCGGCGGGGTCCACGAGCCGAAGATCGCCCTCCGGTCGCGCCCCCGTTCGTCGGTCTTCTAAAGATGGACGCTGTCTGAGTCGCCCCGGCCGATCGACGGTGCCCGGCCGGCCGCGGTCGAGCGTCTCTGCTCACGGGCGACGGATCGAGCCAGGAAGCGGGAAACCCGGCGCCGACCAGATCCGATAATCCACCACGGTGCGAAAGCCCATCCTTTCATAGACGGTACGCCCGAGCGGGGTGGCCCAAAGGTACGCGGCATCGCAACCCGCCGCCCGGCCCTCTGAGACGATGCGCCAGACCACGGCCTCGGCAAACCCCCGGCGCCGGCACTCGGGCACGGTCCCGATGTAGGCGACGCCCGCCACGCTCTGCGACACAATGAGGGCCCCGTGGGCGACGGGCTCCTCCTGGAAGTACCCGACGTAGAGCGCGACGCCGGGTACCGTGAGCCACCGGGGATCGGGTTCGCCGTAGGGTACGCCGTACGCCCGGGAGGCGGCGCCCTCGAGGTCCCTCAGCTCGCGCAGGGTGCACGCGCGCTCGATGCGCAATTCAAGGGGCGGTGCAGGTCGCTCCGCCGGTATGGGGTAGAGTACCATGCCGGGAAAGGTTCCCTCATCCAGGAACCCCGCGGCGGAGAGGACCGGATCCAGCGCCTCGACCGCCCCGGGAAAGGCGAGGACAGCCCACGGTGCCGGGTGGCGGCGATAGAAATCGGTCGCCCGGTCCAGGAACTCCCGCGGGTCGTCCGGTGGCTCCAGGGCGAACGCGAGGTTCTCGAGGCTGTCCAGACTGTTCAGGCTGGCAAAGAGGCGGCCCGGGCTTTCCTCGAGTGCGCCTCCTTCAGTAGACCGCGCGAACACGCGGTAATCCTCGAGCGTATTGGCGTGGCATCGGACCAGTAGCTCCGGAGCCACGTACGACGGGTCCGGCCGTTCGGTCATAGGACCAACACCGACCCGGGGTCTCCATTCGGCCTCTTAAGGCCGACGCGGGGTGACCGAGCCGAGGTCCCCCCGAGCGACACCGGAGCGAGCTAGGCTGTCCCTGAGATGTTAGTCAACGGCGATTGACCCCGAGGCCATGTACTCTCGGGAGCTTCCGGTCTGGCTCGAGGGGAGGAAACGCCCAGTTCATGGTGACCGCTCTCGTCGTCTTCGACTCTTGGTATGGATGTACCAAGGTCATCGCGGAGGAGGTAGCTCGTGGCCTTTCCTACGACGGCCGAGTGGCCACGGTGGTATCGCACATCCGGGACGTGAGCCCCGAGCAGACCGTAGAACACGAGATCATTGTGTTCGGGTCGCCGGACCACCGCGGGGCTCCCACTGTACCCGTTGCCCGCCTCCTGAATGACCTTCGCGCCTGCGACCTCCGGGCAAAGAGGCTCGCGTTCTTCGGCACGAGCTTCAACCGCGGCCACGCCAGGGTCACGGCCAGGATGGAAGGTATGCTCCGGCATCACAATCCCTTCGTCTCGCCGCCGTTCCTAGGCCTGACGGTCGTCGTGCAGCGACCGCGGGGGCCGCTCCTTCCCGGGGAACTGTCGAAGTGCCGGGAGTTGGGTCGGTCGATCCGCACCAGCTTGCCGATTTCGGCTTAGCCCGACGATGAACCCGGGTCATCCGGGGGACGACCGCGCTTCCATCTAGGGAAAACCGGCTCACGGCTGCGGGCGTGAATCTCTGCGTTGGGAGCGGACCCTTCGACGGCGGAGGCGCGACGCCCGGGCGGCCAGGAATCGGCGGGTGCTCGCCTCCTCCTTCTGCAGGATTCGGCCCAGCTCGGCCACCGGGTGCGCGTGCTGATCGACCCGAAGGTCCACCCACCGGTCGCTCCAAGCCGCATCGAACCACCGCTCCCGTCGGACCACGATCAGGGCTGCCGACTCCATGCCCCGACGGTCCCCGCCCGCTCGCTCTCCGGAAACTAGCGCGGTGTACAGCCGATGTGCCAGGGTCCCGCGAGCCTGCTCGAACGCTTTCACCATCGCCGGGACGACGCGCTCGCTCGTCAGGATGTTCCCCTCGCACGTGAACCCGTCCCCCGTCACGTGGCCAGCCCAGTCCATGCACTTCGACCCGGTCCAGGCCGCGGCCCGACCTCGTGCGTCGACGACCCCGAGCTGACGGTGATCCCGCTTCGGGTCGGCGGCCGTCAGTCGTCGGACGACTTCGGCGGCCGAAAGGCCGCGACGTAGCAGGACGAGTCCCCGGGGTCCGTAATGGTAGTTGGTCTGCGCCTGAGTCGCGATGGCGCCCGCGGGCCAGAGCGCCCACGGGACGACGGCCCCGACACACGTAGGTTTCGTTGCGACGACGACGCCCCAGAACCGACGCTCGGAGTCACACGCCACGAGGGAGAAGGTACCGTGTTCCGGTCGACCGTACATGGTACCTCCGAGGATTTCCCGACTAAGAGTCTTCGCGCGACCTGCTCTGGGACGCGGGGAGGGGTCCCGTCGGCCGTAAGCAACCGATCACTTGGGGGCGAATCGTGCGGTGAAGTGCGGTAGGCGAGGCGGTCGATAGATCATCGTCATGCCGCGCACAGAGTCGCGATGCGCGTAGACCCGCGCGACCACGTCCGCGACGTAGGCGAGGTGGCTCGCGGAGTACACGCGTCGAGGGATCGCGAGACGGACCAGTTCGAGCGACTTCGACCCAAGCTGCGGGTCAGCCCCGAACATGAGGGCTCCGACCTCGACGGTCCGGACCCCTCCTTCCCGATACAGCGCCACGACGAGCGCTTGCCCGGGGAGATCGTCGTCCCCCAGATGCGGCAGAAACCGCCGGACATCCAGGTAGATCCCGTGTCCCCCTACCGGATGGAAGAAAGGTACGTTGGAATCTTCCAGGAGCGCGGCGAGGAAGCGAACCTGGCCGACCCGATGCTCGAGATACTCTAGGTCGGTCGCCTCCAGGAGGCCGACCGACATCGCCTCCAGGTCCCGTCGGGCGAGGCCACCGTACGTCGGAAACCCCTCGTAGAGGATGAGCGCCTCCTTCAGGCGCTCGGCGAGTTCCTCGTCCCGAGTGGCGATGAACCCTCCAATGTTCACCAGGCCATCCTTCTTCGCGCTCATGGTCGCGCCATCCGCTAGGTCGAAGAAGGCTCGGCCGATCTCCGCGATCGACTTCCCCGAGAGTCCTGCTTCGCGCTCCCGAACGAGGTAGGCGTTCTCCGCCCACCGGCACATGTCTAGGTAGACGGGGACGCGATGCGATTTGGCCACGCGCGCGACTTCGCGCAAGTTGGCCAGTGACACCGGCTGGCCTCCTCCGGTGTTGTTGGTGATTGTCACCATCACCAGGGGCACCCTTTCCGGCCCTTCGCGGTCTAGCAGCGTTTCCAGGGCGGCTACGTCGATGTTCCCCTTGAACGGCGCGTTGCTGACCGCATCGTACGCGTCGGGCACCGCGAGATTCACCGGTATCGCCCCTTGGTGACGTACGTGGGCCTGCGTGGTATCGAAGTGCATGTTGTTGGGCACGATCGACCCGGGTTGGCACAAAGTCGAGAACAGCAGATTCTCCGCCGCACGGCCCTGGTGAGCCGGGATGACGAAGGGGAACCCGGTCAGCGTACGGACCGTGCTCTCAAAGTGGGCGAAGTTCCGGCTCCCCGCGTACGACTCGTCACCGACCATCATGGCCGCCCACTGACGGTCGCTCATGGCCCCGGTGCCCGAGTCGGTCAACAGGTCGATCCGCACCTCGTCCGAACGCAGATTGAACAGATTGTAGTGGGCACGCTCCAGCGCCCGCTCCCGGTCCTCCCGGGATGGATTGGGCATCCGTTCGACCACCTTCGTCCGGAACGGTTCGAAGGGCAGCCGTGATGGAGCAGGTTCGGGCACCTCCGGCTCGACCGTTCCAGTCTATTTATCTCGGGCCCCCTCCTCTCGAGAACTCGGCCATGGTGACCCTGGAGTCCGGGGAATCGGTCGTCCGGACCGGCCCAGTGGTCTGGGTCGGGCCCCCCGGACCCCGGCCGGGAACGCTGTCATTGACCGACCGAGCCATCGTGTTCGTAGGTCCCATCGCCCGGCCGATGCCCCCGGGCTCGAGGTGGCAGCCGGGAGGCGGACCGCCGGCCGTCCCGGGTGAGCTCCGGATCGCGCTGTGGCGATGCCGCAACGCCTCCGAAGTGAGGGGTCCTCGCGGTCCGGTCCTCGAAGTTCAACTCCTGGCTCGGCGCGTCTTCTTCCGGACCGAGGACGTCCCGGGGTGGGTTCAAGCGATCAACCGAGCCCGCGCTTCCGCCCCGCCGCCTCCGCCCGGGGCCCTGGGGGGCGGCGCGGGGCGAGCCGCCGGACGGCAGGCGCCGATGCCTCGTTGCGACTACTGCGGCCACCTGAGCGCGGCCGGGTCGACGAAGTGCGAATCGTGCGGCGCGCCGTTCTAGTTCACGAGCGGGTCGGACCCGGCGCAGGGTCCGAGAGTCCCTCCCGCAGCGTCAACTTGGAGACCTTTCCCGTCGAGGTCTTGGGCAGAGCAGGAACGAATCGGAACTCGTCGGGTACCCACCACCTCGGGTAGTGTTGGGTCAGCAGGGCCCTCAGCTCTTCTTCGGTCACCGTGGCGCTCTCCTTTACGACGACAAAAGCGACGGGGCGCTCGCCCCATTTTGGGTCGGGTCTCGCGATGACGGCGGCTTCCCGTACGGCGGGGTGCCCCACCAGAACGTTCTCCAGCGCGACGGAACTGATCCACTCCCCACCCGACTTCACCAGGTCCTTGATCCGGTCGACGACCTGTACGTACCCCTCGGGGTCGATGGTCGCGACGTCTCCCGTCCGTAGCCAGCCGTCGTCCGTCCACTTGCCGGTCGACTCTGGGTCCTCGAAGTAGTCTCGCGCGACCCAGGGTCCCCGGACCTGGAGCTCACCGACCGCTTTTCCGTCCCAGGGGAGGTCGCCCCTGTCGGTGCGCAGGCGGAGCTCCACGAACGGAAGCGGAAGTCCCTGGCGTGCCTTCAGGGCGAAGAGCCGGTCGGGCTCCCAGGCCATCATCGATTCCTTCGGGATCGCGAGGGTGATCACCGGAGCCGTTTCCGTCATTCCGTACCCCTGGATCACCTGGATCCCGAGGGCTTCGAATCGGCGCACCATCGATTCAGGAACCGCGGACCCTCCCACCACCATCCGGAGATTTGGGGTCAATTCCCAGCGACCCGGATGCTTCTCCAGGCTCTCCAGTATTCCGACCCAGATCGATGGGACGCCGGCGGCGAGCGTAACGTGCTCGCGTTCCATCAGGTCGAGGAGGCTCTCCGCATCGAGATGGGGACCGGGGAGCACTTGCCGGGCTCCGAGCATGGTCAAGGTGACCGGAAGGCCCCAAGCATTCACGTGGAACATCGGCACGACCACGAGCACCGAGTCGGCTTGGGTCAATCCAAGACCGAACGCTTCTGCGAACGAATGGAGGACGAGGGAGCGGTGGGAGTACAGGATACCCCTGAGGCGACCTGTCGTGCCCGAAGTGTAACAGAGGCCGGCCGCGTCGCGCTCCCCAAGAACGGGTAGCGTGGTCGGTCCCCGGTGCCGAGCCAGCAGCCGTTCGTAGTCTTCCGGGCCGGCGGTCGGCTTACCCGAGAACGGGACGACCACCACACGGTCGACATGTATCCGATCACGGATTTTGTCGAGCAACGGCAGGAGAATGTCATCGACGATGATCCATCGGTCCCGAGCATGATTCACCACGTAGGCGAGATGGTCCGGGGGCAGTCGCAGGTTGAGCGTATGGAGCACCGCTCCCGCCGCGGGGACACCGAGGTACGCCTCCAGATGAGCGGAGTGATTCCACATGAGGGTAGCCACGCGCTCGCCCGGCTTGATCCCCTCCACTATCAGGGCGGACGCAAGAGATCGAGCCCGACGTGCCACCGAACCGTAGTCCGTGTAATGGATCGAACGGTCGGGCAGTCGAGTCGCGATCGTGACCCGCGGGAACAGCTGTTCCGCTCGGTCGAGCAAGGGGGTCAAGGTCAGCGGGAAGTCGTCCATCATCAGCCCCTTCATCGTTCTCGACCTTCGATTCGGGATCCGGCCGGGGCCCCGGCCGACCGACATCGTCACGGGAGGACGGGGCTTAATCGTGCGCCTGACGGCTCGTGTTACGCGAGCGTCCGTCGGGTCTTACGTTAGCTGGTTACTTGTCCGTCCCTAACAATCTGTCGAGGCTGGACCATCCGCTGACGATCGCCCCGACCGAGGGAACGACGACGCAGGTCGCGCCGGCCGTTTTGGGGGTCGGACGGGTCGTCAACCTTCGTGGGCGGGGGGTCAGGTCGACGCACGCCCTCAGGTCCGGGGCGTGAAGAGTAGAGAAATCGAATTCACACAATACCGGGTGTTCCGGGGGGTGAACCGTTCCCCCTCGAACACATGGCCCAGGTGGCCGCCGCAACGGACGCACTCGATCTCGACGCGAGAACCGTCCCGGTCGGGGATCCGTTTCACGCTCCCCGGGATCTCCTGGTCAAAACTAGGCCAACCGCAACCCGCGTCGAACTTGTCGTCGGAACGGAAGAGCGCGGCTCCGCATCGCTTGCACGAGTACGTCCCCGGAGCGTGGTGAGTTTCGTATTCCCCGGAGAACGGCGGTTCGGTCCCTTTGTGGACGATGACGCGCTCTTCGGCTCGGGTCAACTTCCTCCATTCCGGCGCGTCGGTCATCGCGGGGCCATCACCCGGGGATACTAAGATTCGGTGGGGGCGGCAGCGACCCGGGATCGGCGGGGGTGAACTCCACGAGCGACATCCCGGCGCTGCCGAATACACGCTCGTTGCTGATCAGGCGAGGGCGGAACGTGGTCCCGAGCGCTCCGGCCAGCACGAAGTACGGGGCGAGATCACCTTCCGGGGCGGCTTCCCTCCACTTCGGCCGGTCGAACCGGGCCAGGGCCTGCACATCACCTCGCAAGAGCAGGTCCAGGATCTCGCGTTCGATCTCGACTCCTTCCTTCCAGACCGGGGCGTCCGGCCGGAAACTGAAGTGACTGAAGTTGTGGAGGATCAGTCCGGTGGCGACCACTACGGCGTTCTTTCCCGATCGGGCGACCGCCCGAGCAATCGCCTGACCCCAGCGGATGTGGGTCGACGGCGGTTCATCGGTGATCGACAGCGGGACCACCGGAATGCGCGCGGACGGCGCCAGGGGTCGGAGGACGGTCCATATGCCATGGTCCAAGCCCCAGTCTCGGTTGGCCGCCACCGCAAGGTCAGAGCGCTTTCCTTCTGCCACGAGGAGCGCGGCCAAGGCCGGATCGCCGGGCGGGCGATACGTATGCCCGTACAATTGGGGCGGGAATCCCGTGTAGTCCTCGATGAACCGGGGCGCAGCGGAATCATCGACCAGAAAGGTGGACCGGGACGTCCAATGGGGGGAGATGGCGAGGATGACATCCGGCCGCCACCGGCTTTCCACGTTGAGGGCACGCAGCTGGTCGAGAGTCTCCCGTCCGCCCAGTCCGAGGAGGTCAGGATCGATGAGGTTGGGCGCGTTGGGGGAGAACACCCCCCAGAGGATCGTGCCAGGTTGTGGTGCGTCGTGGTTGTTCATGTCGGTCCCGTGGGCACTCTCGCCCAATCGCGACTCTCATTTGAACCACGCCTGAAGCGCATCTCCGTTGGTGGCCCCATAGAAAGCGCGCCTCTAAAGCAGGCGCGTGGCGCTTCGTCTAGATCGCGCGCATCCGGTTGTTCTTCAGGTTGTGTTCGACTTCGGCGAGGTCGAGCGCCTCGAGAACGGGCGGCACGTACATCCCGAATCGCCCGCGGAGCCCTTTCTTAATCCCATACCAGCCCCCGACCGGGTTCTGGCTCGAACGTCCCCAAGCCTCGACCGTTCCGGGAGCGGCCGGTTTCTGTTCGTCGGCGCTGCCGAGGACGACCCAGTCGCCTTTCTCGCGAAGCATGGCGCGAAGGTCGTCGATACACCGTAGCTGGTAGCGCAGCTCCGTTTTCCCGACCGTAACGACCAGGGCCGGCGGGTCGATCTTCTCGTCGCGATACGCTTGGAACTCCGACTGAGCGCTCGGAGTCTTGAGGGTCCAGGGCTTTTCGCGAGTCCCGGCGCCCTTGACAGGGGCCTTCGTCATGAGGGCAGGTTTAGGCGAGAGGATACTTGAACCCCCATGTTACCGGTTTAACATCCCTCCTCGGCCCGCCGCGTGCGAACATGGCACACGGTACCGTCGCTTTGCGTTCGTTTTATGAGGACGGGTGGGTTCGTTCTGACGAGCCTCCGGGCGGCGGAGCAAGTTCATGACAGACGCTGAGTCTCGGTACTTACGGATCGAGGTCCCGGAAGAGCACCCCGAAGAACGGATCAACGATTTCCGAGAAGTGCTCCACTCCTACACTCGCGAAGAGGCGATGCTGGAAGCCCAGCGCTGCCTGCAGTGCGCCTTGCCCTTCTGCGTCGAGGCCTGTCCCATCACCCAGGACTGCCGAGGGTACATCGGATTGGTCGCGGACGGGCAATTCGACGCGGCCGCGCGTCTCACGCTCCGCGAGAACCCCCTCGCTACGACCCTGTGCAAAGTCTGCTACCACTACTGCGAGGATGCCTGCATCATGAAGGGCCGGGGGGTCCCGATCGCCATCCGCCACCTGAAGCGAGCGGCCCTGGAATTCGGGAATTCCGACCTCGAGTACGTGCCGAGCGCCCCGCGCCATGCCAGGGTGGCCATCATCGGAGCCGGCCCGGCCGGGATCATGGCGGCCTGGGAGTTGTGCATGCGTGGCTACGCGGTGACGGTCTTCGAGAAGCAGCGGGCCGTCGGGGGCCAGGCCGGGGCGATCCCGCACTACCGAATGCCCAACCATGAGCTGCTCATCGACCTCCAACGGTTCCGAAACTTCGACCTGACGTTCGTGGAAGGGAAGACCGGAGGCGTCGATTTCACCCCCGAAAGCCTGTTGAAGGAAGGGTACCGTGCCGTCTTCGTATCCATCGGCGCGTCCAAGGCCGGCTACCCGGGCATACCGGGTGAACGTCTGGCTGGGGTAATCCCCGCGCTCGACTACCTCTACGACGTCAACCAGGGCCGTTCGGTGATCCTCGGCAAGAAGATCGTGGTGGTCGGAGGCGGAGACGTCGCCGTGGACGCGGTCCGGACCTCCCGGCGCCTCTCGCCCGGCGCCCACGTCACCATGGCGTACCGGCGGACGCGCGGAGAATCTCCGGCGGGCGAAGAGGAGATCCGCGAGACCGAACCCGAGGGCATTCAGTTCCAGTGGCTGCTCTCGCCGATGCAGATCCTTGGGTCCGACCACGTCGAGGGCGTCGTGTTCCAGAAGATGGAACTCAGCGCACCGGACGCTTCGGGGCGGCGCGCCGTCCAGCCGATCGCGGGTGCCACGGAGACCATCGAATGTGACACGGTCATCATGGCGATCGGGGAGAAGGCGGACCTGACCGGATTCCCTGCGGAACTCGGCCTGAAGATCGGTAATAAGGGCTGGCCGGAAGGCGGGCATCCAGACTACATGACCAGCCTCGAAGGTGTGTTTGCGGCCGGTGGTCGGTCCGTGGTGCATGCGATGGCCGCCGGCACCAAAGCCGCCGTGTCGATCGAAGCCTACCTCTGCAAGAAAGAGGGGCGGGCCGTCCCTCCTCGACCGGACCCGTTCGGCGAGGGGGAGATCCCGCCGCTGGTGCCCGAGGGCTACTCCGGCCCGGTCTGGAAACCGTAGATTCAGCTGCGACGAACCCGCCGCGTTCGCACTTCGTGAGCCCGCCGCTTCCGCGTCGCGGGGCCGGCCGAGGGCGGCTCCTCCGCGGGAGCCCAATCGAAGTGAAGGAACTCCCGGTCCAGCTTCCATCCGTGAGCGGCGTACAGACGTTGTGCGGGATTGTCGACCGCGGTCTCAAGCCAGACCCCGAGTGAACCAGTCTCCCGGGCGAGTTCCTGGCATCGCCGAAGCAGGTGCGAGGCGACTCCGTGTCGTCGCGCCCTAGGGGCCACGAACATATCATTGAGGTTCCACAGTCGGCCGAGCCGGGTCGAGGAAAAGTGGGGATACAATTGGGCGAATCCCACCGCCTTCCTGTTCCGCCAAGCGAGCAGAATGACCGAGTCGTTCAAACGGAACCGCTCGTCGAGGAACTGCCGGGATGCCACGAGGTCAGAAGGTTGGTGATAGAACTGCCGGTAATCGTCGAACAGCCGCGCGGCCACGTCCAGGTCGTCGGAGCTGGCCCGCGAGACGCGGATCGGGATGCTCCCCCGTTCCGGCCGGGGATTCGCTGAACGTGAGCGTGCCTTTCCCGAGTTCCGACGGGGTCGGCGGTTCAGTTCCCCCGAACAGTTCGGGCACCGCCAGTCGAGAGACCGGGAGCAATCCGGGCAGAAGGTGCAATCGAACGAACAGACGAAGGCCGCCTCCGGCCCCACCAACGCGCGGCCGCATCGCTCGCACTCGTTCTTGTACGTCACGAATGTTTCTCCGCGACACCTGTACGAGCCACGTCGCAGGATTCGAGGATCTTGAAGTAGAGGTCGACACCGTGCAGTGGGCTCACCGCGCCCGTGAAGCGATTCCCGTTTCGCGTGAAAGGATCCGCGTCCTTGATCTCTGTGAGGGGATTCTTTGCGAGATTCCGAACGGTGTTGGGCGATTCGATGTCCGCGTACACCAGGTGGTCCGCACCCCAAACCGCCAGCGATCCTTTGGGCGAGACCCTCGACAGGCCTTCCGGCGAAACCGACGCCACGTAACCGAGCCGTTGGGTTCGGCCAACGTTCATCAGGGCGTTGTTAAGGACGGGCATTTCGCCGATTCCCACTGGGTCCCCCTTCATCTCCATTTCGTCGGAAATGCAACCGGTCGAAGGCGGGTTCACTCGCCCGCGGTGACCGGGCAGTTCGCTAGCCCGGAGGGGTTGCGACCCATCGACGGCCGACGGTCGGATGAAGTGGTTCACTCCACGACTTTCCCCGACTTCCCGTCGGAGCAACGTCTGATCTTGTGATCGGACTGCGGTTCCTCAAGCCAAGACATGACCGTGCGTCGACCGGAGGAGGTCGTCTGCGGCTCTGTAACTCCGAGGAGGGACGGGGGATCTTTCCCCCGCCCATACACCTGGGAGTTACAGAGCCGGCGCCGGGGCTCTACCTGGCGGTCTATCACGGGGCCCTCAGTCACTTCCGCTGGCTTGCGACCAGCAACATCACCGTGGTCTCGCCGCACAGCAGGACGACGATGATCGAGGTGAGCGGGTCGGGGTCGATCTACGTCGTGGGCGAGCCCGGCGCTGCCCTTCAGCCCGCGGGTGGGACCGCCGTCCCGCTTTCCAACACGTCGTTGACGACCGCGGCGATCGGAGTTTCCGATTCTCCGTTTGAAGGACGCCCGGTAGGTTCGCGGAATTGGGCTAGCGAACCCATCCGTTCCGATCCGAAGGATCGCCGGGAGGCACGGGTCGTCGCCCGGGTCGGTCACTCTTCGTGAACTATCGTACTGCCGCCGATCTCCAGGCGAACCGATTTGTGGACCAAGCCCACCGATTCCAGGGCCCGCCGAACGTCGTGATGCCGCGGGGGCGGGACGAGAAAGAACAGGAATCCTCCCCCCCCGGCTCCCATGAGCTTGCCTCCCATGGCCCCGTTCTCCTCGGCGAGCTGGTACGCTCGGTCGATCATCGGATTGCTGATCCCGTCGGAAAGTTCCCTTTTCAATTTCCAGTTCGCGTCCATCAGTCGGCCGATCTCCGGATAGTCGAGTTTCTCCAGAGCCTTGGCGGTCTCCACGGCCAGGTCCCGCATCCGGTCGTAGGCGCCCAGATGAGCATCCACACGGCTGACCTGGTTCGTTTGAATGTCCGTCGAGGGACGCTCCATTCCTGTGAAGAACAGCATGACATGGTCGTTCAGCATCTCGAGCCCATCATGGTCGATCCCGAGGCTGTGAACCGAGACCTGTCCATCGCGAGTAACCTGGATCAGGTTGATACCGCCATACGCCGCGGAGTACTGGTCCTGAATGCCTCCGGGTTCCCGGAGAATCTCCCGCTCGATCCGGACCGCCTCGCTCGCCAACTGGCGGGGTCCGACCCTTTCCCCCTTCCAGGCGTGGAGGGCGTGAAGCACCCCGACGGCGCAGCTGCTGCTCGACCCGATCCCCGTTCCCCTCGAAGGCATCTGGGTTGCGGTGATGACCTGCACCCCGCTCGGGATCTTCAGAAGACGCAACGCCTCCCGAATCGACCCGTGGGCGATCTCATCGATGTTTCGCTTGGCATCCTCGGTGATTCGGTAGCTCACCCGGATCTCGTCAGCGCTGAAGTTCTCGACGACCATGACGTAGATTCCTTTGTCCATCGCGCCCGCTACGCAGGCGCCCGGCCCATGACCACGGTAGTACTCCGGCAGGTCGGTCCCGCCTCCGGCGAAGCTCAACCGGAACGGGGTCTTGGAGACCACCGCGAACTTGCTCATCACGCGGGGGCGAACACGAGGTTCAACGGTATAAACTCCCCGGGGGAATGGACCGCGCCGATCGACCCGCTACGATGGCGGGGGTCCTAAGCGAGCTTTCCTTCCTTCACGAGGGAGTGGCCGTCGACAGAAACATCGGCCCCTCGAATGACCACCCAGGAGAGGAACGGGCAGGGGTTGCGGCCCCCATTGAACTTGTTTCCACCGATTCGTACGGTCACGGCGCCCAGTTCCTGGTCCTCCATCTGGGGGCTCATGAAGAGGTCGGGGTTCAAGCCGATCGAAAGGTACCCTGCCTTGTCCCGCCCTTTGGGCGCAGCGCGGTACGGTTTCTCAAAATGCTCGGCCCCCCGGCCGTAGGCATAGCTCGCGAGTCGACCATCGCGGAAGGTCCATCGGGCGTCGCCGGCGGGACCCCCACCCAGGTTGACCGTCTGATTCCCGACCACCGTCCCATCACCGAAGGACTCATCGACGGACACGCCCACGACGCCGCCCGGGATCACGGTGACGTTGTTCCCAGCTTTGAGGTCGGCGGCGTCGACCAGACCGTCGTCCAATTGTATCGGATAGTGCTTGAGCCGCAGCTCGAGCTTCGTTCCGTTCGGGTGGGAGATGGAGACCCGCTTCCCGCTCAGCAGCCGACGCCCAACTTGTTGCCCGGTGCGGTGGAGAGTTGCGGGAGGGACGAGACTCCCCTTCACGAGTTCATTTCGCCAGGTGTCCAGGTCGACCCCAAAGTGGTCGGCCGCACGTTGACTCGTTCGGCCTAGATACATCCTCGCACCACGGAGTTTGGCCTTGGCGGCTCGACGATACCACTCGCCGTTGTAGGCTAACGCGCGCTCCACGGCCTTGTCCGGGAGGTCGTCGTAGCGGGGCCACTCGTTCGGGCCGAAGAAGAAAATGTAGGCATTGGTCTTCGCGAGCGCGGCCCATTCGTGACTGCCGACGGTTCCGAAGGACCCGGGTTTTCCACCCTTCAGGGCGTCCCAGTACTCCGGCTCGTCCTCGTACAGCGTCATGGGATGCGCGCCGATCCGTCGAGCCTCCGTGACGAACGATTTGGCCCACGGCATCGACTCCGACCAGCTCTCGATCATGACGTTCTCCCCGGACCGGACTCGAAGGGTGTCTCGGAGGACGACCTGGGCCATCTTTTGTGTTAACGCGGAGGAGGGATCGCTCACGACTCTCGCGCAGGAATCGGCCCTATTTGTAGGATTTCGATGCTCTATACCCGCTATAGCAGATTTCGGGGCGGGACAGCGGATTCCGACTCAGAGAACGATCCGCCGGCCCGTGCGGGTCCTTGCACCTACCCCTCGAGTAGGTCTCCGCCGCATGTCGCCGGGGCTCAGTGAGTTCCGCCTTACGCGGCTCCTGTCGGAGTGACGTTGAGCGGGGCTCGTCCGTGCGATTATGGCTCCCCCGATATTCTTCACCTCAGGGTAACCTCTTGGCGGCCGCCAAGCGCTAGGTAAATCCCGTAGTAACCAACGCGAGGAGCTACACTGGGTGGGCACCGATCCTTAGGCGGAAGCCCTGGCTTCGTTCGAAGACCCCAGTGCCGAGACCGTACGTGACATCCTCGCGGAGTCGGGCCTTATCGCGTTCCTCGACTGCAACCTCCACTTGGCGCCGCCGATAGCGGAGCTGCTGAAGCGGGCCGGGGACTCCCCGACGATCTACGCCTAGGTCGCGTCCCCGACTAGCGTCCCCACCGATCGCCAACCCTCTTCCCCATTCTAGACCGGGAACCGGGCTTTTTCGGGCTCGGACACCTCTGGGTCTGCCGTCCGATCCTGATTCGGCGACCGCGAGTCCGCTCGGTCAGCACCAGGACCTAAGGCCGGAATCGAGTCTAGATAGGAACATATTCCCAGGTGTCCATCCGGGGCTGTGTCCGTTCGCTCCATAGCGGCCGTCGTGCTCTTGGTCGTTTCGGGCATCGGACTCGTCGTCGCCCCTACCTCTGCCCAGTCGCCGCCGCCGTGCACCTCGATGCCCTCGAACTTCATGCAGGAATTCTGCCAGCACTTTCAGCATGTGGTGTTCATCGTCATGGAGAACCACGCCTACGACAACTACTTCGCGACGTACTGCCTCGCCGCCAGCGCGCTATGTGACGGTGCGGCCTACGGCATTCCCCCCGGGACCTGTGAGTTCGAAGCCAACTACACCGGCACCGGATATCCGACCGGGTCGTGCCCGAAGGGGTACGTCAACCCGTGGAACTTCGGACCGAAGAACTTCACCACGACGAACTTGAATCACAACGAAGCCAGCACGGTCGAGTCGATCTGTGGAACGTCTACGTCCAACACCGCATGTCTGGCACATCCGCCCAAGATGGACGGGTTCTGGACGGCCGAGGGCAAGAGGTACACGACCTTCGGCCACTACAATGGGACGACCATTCCGGTGTATTGGGATATTGCCCAGGAGTTTGGACTGGGAGACAACATCTATTCTTCGGATCCGTCGTACTCGCTACCGAACCACTGGTTCATCTTGGCGGGGCAAGCTCCCGCCCGCTCCCAGTACTACCTGCTATCCACCGCACAGGAGCACACTTACCTCAACCAAGCCAACGGGACCCGCACCTTCCAGGACGTTCTCAATGCCACCCCCGCAGTGACGTGGAAGTACTATGACTGGTCTCTCTCGAAGTACAAGACCGCGATCTCGGGAACTCAGAGCAATGCCTACGGCAAAGGATCGGCGTACTCTTACTGGAATCCTCTGGCCGGTCGAGCCGAAAGCTACACTCAGTGGTACTCGAACCACTTTGTCAATCGAACTCCCACGTTCTTCAACGACTTGTCCCAGAACCCCTCCCCCGGAAAGGGCCTGCCGAATATTTCGTGGGTCATCCCGGACCAGAAATTCTCGGACCATCCGAGTGCGAACATCACTCAAGGGGAATCGTTTGTCGCGAATGTCATCGACAGCATCGAGGAATCGCAGTATTGGAAATCAACGGCCGTGTTCCTCACGTGGGATGACTACGGAGGATTCTACGATCAGGCATCTCCTCCCAAGCTATCGGGACTCAACCCTCTCGGCCTATCGTTCCGCGTTCCGTTCCTGGTGATCAGTCCGTTCACCCCGAGCGGACTGATCAGCCACCAAGTAGGATACTTCGACTCCGTGCTCCACATGTTCGAGGAACGATGGGGGATGGGCTGCGTCCTCTCCTCGGTGCCGACGCAGGATTGTAACGCGCCCATACTCTCCAGCCTCTTCGATTTTCAGAACATCACCTCCCCGAGGGCACCGTGCCTCTTTCCCACGAACCCGAGCCTGGCCAGTTACCCCATGACCTGTTCGCTGTCGCCGGCGCAGGTTCCCCTAGATACCACGTCGTGGGTAGGGAGCGATCAGGGCTTGAACGCCACCGACGCCGATTGAACGCATGTCGGGCGGTCTCGACCCAATGAACGTCCCGCGTGCCGGTGGGAGAGCGAGCCGGCCGTCCAGGAAGATCGACACTGGTTAAGGTGTCGTGGGTTTCGGCTCGGCCCCACCTAGCCCTTAACTTCCGGTGGTCATAGCCGGGTGCATGAGCGACGTGATCAGCGGGCTCCACGCCGTGACCATCCACATTAGAGATGTTCAGAAGGCTAGAGCATTCTACCGCGACGTGCTCGGCTTCAAGGAGGTCTCCTACGACGAGAAGGGTAGCCGAGCTGTTTACGCTCTTCCCGGAACGACGACGATTCTCACGATGCACATCCAGGCCCCCGGCGAGGAGGGCCGCGACCCCGGAACGGTATCGGGAATCGTGTTCCGGCACTCGGACCCGGTGGCCGCATGCGACGAGATCCGACGGCGGGGAGGAACCGTGACGGTCGAACCCAAAGTGATCGAGTTCCCCGGAGTCAAGTTCGTTCGAGCCGCCATCGCCGACCCGGACGGAAACGAGTTCGTGATATCGAATCGCGTGGACTAGGTTGCGCATCCGTCGTTCTCGCCGTGGCGCGAGGCCAACGACGCCGGCATCCGACATCGGATTCGGGGACCAGAATGGACCCGAGGCTTTCGCGTCGTCTCGGAATCCGTAAGTCAGGTCCTCGGAGTACAGAGTCGGAAGACATACGTGGGGAGGCTACCCTGGCGTTGCACCCACGCACAAAAGCGTCCACCCGAAGCCGATGTCTTGCGCCCGTCCGAAGGAGCTCGGTCATCATATGACTCAGGCGATTCGGGTCTTCGGTAACTATGAGGGCGGAAATCAGTGTCATGTTGAACGTCAAGGACGTCGACCGTTCAGTAGCATTCTACCGGTCCCTGGGATTCACAACGCGATGGAAGTGGAAGGGCGACGACGGAAAACTGGACTATGCGGGAGTCGGGATCGGCGGAGCGGTCATCGCGCTCGGACGCATCACTTCCCGCGAGAACTCAGAGTATCGGGACTATCGCAAGTGGGTCAGTACGCCGCTCGGGGCCGGGATCATTGTGAACGTCGAGCTGCGCAATGTGAAAGGAGTCTACCTGCGGGCAAAGCAAGCCAAGGCGCAGATCGAGTCGCGCTTGAAGGAGTGGCCGTACGGCACGGCCTTCACCATTAACGATCCCGATGGGTATGTCGTGAAGTTTCTGCATTCCAAGGGCGAGTTCGCCTAGCCGTCCTGTCACGAAGCAGGTCCGCTGGATCTCGACGTCGCGCTCAGCGGCGTCTAGCCCACGATCGAACTCGACCAGAAACGCATCCCCAATGGTCGTCACCTCCCGATCCGAGTGCCTGGAAATGGCCGTGCAGACGTCCGGTCAAGGCCTCTTTCTGCCCGCGCGGCAACATTCAAAGAGTAAGTAACTGGGCGAGCCTTGCTGGTGCATGGAACCCACGGGTTCCAAAGACGGTGTCCGGCCGGTTTGGTACGCCGGGCGCGACACGGTGACGGGCGAACTGTGGACGATGCTCCACCTCCCGTACACCTCGATGGTAATGGGCTTCGTGATCGTAGGTGCGGCCCTGGCCCCCGACTTCTCCTGGCCCATTCTTGGTGGAACGCTGCTGGCCTATTTCCTGGGTCTGGGGATCGGTGCCCACCTACTGGACCAGCTGCCGGGTATGGGATCACGGTACGTTCGTCACTGGCCCGACGGGGCGCTCTGGTTCGGCGGATTCGCCTCGCTTGCCGGCGCCGTCTCTATTGGGGTATTGGGTGTCCTTTGGTGTGGTGGGCCGGTCCTGCTTCTTCTGGTCATCGTTCAGACGGTCTGCGCCATCGGCTACCCGCTTGCGAAGTGGTTCCGAGGCGCCCTCCACCGTGACAGTGTGTTTGCGATCTCGTGGGGGAGTCTGCCATTTCTAACGAGCTTCTTCGTTCAGGCGCACACTATCAGCGTTCTGTCGATCATAGTCGCCGGGGCCTTCGCCGGCCTGGCTATCGCGGAGATTCGTCTCTCGCGCGCCTCCCGCCGGCTGCGCGCAGCCGCGAGCTCCGCGGACGCTGCCAGCCTGCGGGGAGCTGGGGTGCCAGCGCGTTCCTTCCGAGACTTCGACCGGGCTCTCCGGGTGCTCGCCGGGGGGACAATTTTGGTAGCCCTGGGTCTCTTCGCCGGACGCATCGTGCTCGGAATATGGTGAGAGGCCGTTGGTGACGACCACTCTCGAACTGGCGAGTATCGATTCGTCCATTCCTAACCCGGGGTACGTTCGGTCACTCTTCGATTGGCTTGCCCCCCACTATGATTCCGCAGTGCTGACGTACTCGCTGGCCCAGGACCTGCGCTGGAAGTGGGAACTCATCCGACGGCTTCGCCCTCGGCCAGGTGAGAGGGCCCTCGACCTGGCCAGCGGTACTGGCCTCATCTACGGACGACTTGCCGCCAAGTTGGGTCGGGATTCGGTGGTGGGACTGGACATCAACCGCGCGATGTTGACGAGTGCCCCGCGTCGGGGTCCCGCACGACTGCTGGTCCGCGGCGACTCGACACGGCTGCCGTTTCGGGACGCCTCATTCGATATTGTGACCGCCGGTTACTTGTTCAAGTACGTCCCCTTGGACGCGCTCGCGGACGAGATTCGGCGCGTCCTGAGGCCGGGAGGTCGATTCGGAGGGTACGACTTCTCCGCACCGGACGAACGAACTCTGGCCGGAAAGGTCTATGGACGCTATCTGCACCATGTGTTGCCGGCGATGGGTCGTTGGCTCGGACGGGGTGACCGGGGCTGGAAAATGTTGCTCGATTTCCTGGCCCAGATCGCAACCCACTCCGGTTGGGAAGACCGTGTCGAAGGGGTACTCCAGGACGCCGGGTTCGATCGGGTCGAGCGAGTGGCGTCCCTTGGAGGGGCTATCACCTGGGTTTGGGCGTGGCTGCCAGGAAACCGAGCAGGTGATGTTCGACCCAATCTCGCCGCGGCCGGTGGGTGACGTGGGGGGTTAGTTCAATCCGCACCGCGAGCCTGGCAATCTCTCTCGAGGGCCGGAGCCAGCCGGCGTCGCCACTCGCCGGAATCGGATCTCTTGTTGGAAACCGAGCGGCGAGCAGTTTCAGAACGAGTGAGGGGTCGGAGCGAGTTTTCGAGCTTGAGGCCGACAAATCTCAGATGAGACTTGTTCGGGCCATCCGCCACGATCCGGTACCAGAACTGAGAGTATCGAAACGGTCCGTCCAGGTGAGTGTTGGTCCAGGCCATGTGTGCCGGGTCGATTCGAACCAGCCGACGAATACGGCGGGGTCCGGCACTCGGGAATGTGACATCGGTCATGACGAGGGCATCCCCGCTAAGCCTTCGAATCGAGCGACGGGTCCGCTCCGAGAAGAGCGGTCCATCTTCTGGACCGAAGTCGGTGCACCAGCGGTAGGCCGTGGGCGCCGAAACGCCGAACGATTGACTGAACCGGTACCGCACCGAAACTAGCACCATCTTCCGACCCCCTTCGCGCGCCTACTTGCAAGGTGAACCCAGGACCCATAAATCGAAACCGCCCGGAGAATCCAGACGGACCCGAGGCGAACAGTTCATCGGGAATGCCCGGACTACCTGATGCACGATTCGCCGCGCGCGGTCCGTGATCTTCGCCGCGGTCCTACGGGTAGGCACGCCACCACTGACCTCTCAGGTGCGAGGTCCCCAGCACCAGCCGGGACCGGTCCCCCGGTTTCAGCTCCGGGCCTAATGAGGCTCCATTTTTCGTACCCGACATTGGGCGTCGTCCGAGTGCGCGAATGGCCGAACCTCGGAAATCGTCCTCTAGAATTATTTGAATCCCAGCGGATTTAGCGGTGTCATGGCGACCCAAGCAGAAAAGGCCGAAGAGTTCCGGAAACTCCACCACCAAGATCGGCCACTCATCCTCCCTAATGCCTGGGATGTACCGAGCGCGCGAATCTTTGAGGACGCGGGGTTTCCCGCGGTGGCGACTTCCAGTGCCGGCCTGATGGTGTCTCTGGGGTATCCGGATGGTCAGGGGATCCCGAAACGTGAGATGGTAGGGGTCGTACGCAGGATCGCGTCCAGAATCGGGGTTCCCCTCAGCGCCGATATCGTCGCCGGATTCGGTCGCGGTCCTCGTGGAGTCGCGGCTACGGTCAAGATGATCGTTGAGGCCGGAGCGGTCGGCATCAACTTGGAAGACCAGGACCCGGTAAAGGAACGGCTCTATCCCGTCAGGGCCCAGGTCCGCAAGATCCAGGCAATTCGGGAGCTTGGGAGCTCGATGGGGGTTCCGATTGTGATCAACGCCCGAACGGATGCGCTGTGGAAAGCTCAGGGAACCCCCGAGGAGCTGCTCCAGGAAGCCATCCGTAGATGCGTCGCCTATCGGGACGCAGGTGCGGATTGCGTCTACCCGATGCGTCTGACCGACGCCGCGTCCATCGCGACCTTTGTGGACGCGCTCCGTTGCCCGGTGAACGTCATGATTCGAAAAGGACTCCCGACGGTGAGCGAGCTCGAGAGGCTCGGCGTGAAAAGGGTGAGCTTCGGGCCGGGAGCTTCGTACGCCGCGATGGGGCTACTTAAGCGGATCAGCGAGGAGGTGCTCTCCCGAGGGACCTTCAGCTCCTTGGTCGACGGCGCGATTACGTTTGACGAGTTGAACCAACTCGCGGTTCCCCGCAGGTCTCCAGCGTCCTAGCCCTGGGGGCGGTCCCCGGTTCCCAGCAGCGGGTCCTGTTTACGCGATTCGACCACCGGATTGCGACCCACCGGTCCGCCTACATTGTCGCTTCGTTAGGGCCCGGTGATTCCGTTCGCTAGCGGATCGCTGTCGCATTGAATTCGGGTGGGAGGGACGGCCAGCGCAAGTCGAGTTTGCCCAGGGTCTTCACAAGAATGCCCGACACTAGAAGGTTCCGGAACCACTTGTTGTCCGATGGAATCAGGTACCACGGCGCACAGTCCGTGCTCGTCTTTTCGAGCATCTCTTCGTAGGCGGCCATGAACTGGGGCCATCGCCTCCGGTCCAGGAGGTCGGATCGGCTGAACTTCCAGTGTTTGGTGGTGTCGGCCAGACGTTCCTGGAGCCGTTTCTTCTGCTCGAGCTTGCTGATGTGCAGATAGAACTTGAGCACCGTTGCGCCTTCCTCCGTCAGGTACCGCTCGAACTCGTTGATCTGGCGGTAGCGTCTCTTCCAGACCGATTTCGGTACGAGATTGTCCACCCGGACGACCAAGACATCCTCGTAGTGGCTGCGATTGAAGATGACGATCTCGCCATTTCCCGGCGCTTGTTGATGAGCTCGCCAGAGGAAATCGTGGTACATCTCGTCGGGCGTTGGGCTTCGGAACGAATGGACACGCACTCCTTGCGGGTTGACCCCTTCGAAGACGTGCCGGATCGTCCCATCCTTGCCACTCGTGTCCAGCCCCTCCAAGACCACCAGCACTTTCCTAGAGTGGTCGGCGTAGAGCAGCTCCTGCAGTTTCTCGAGCTTGACGAGGAGTTTTCGGGACTCGAGGAGCGCACCGGCCTTCGTTCCCTTGTGACCGGACGTGTCCCGCGGGTCGTAGCGGTCCAGGTGGACTCGCCGTCCGGGGCGAATCTGATATCGGTTCATGTTAGATTCCGATCCACCCGACACGACCGGCCCAACATGCTCTCAATGGTCCCACCCGGCGCTCGAGGCGGTCAAGGAGGTGCCAACGGATAGTCCCTACGGTGGTGAGGGTACAATGATCCTAGCACCCATTCGTGACCGAGTTCTGCGCGGCCAAATCGACGAACTTAGAACCACCTGAGGCGGAACTGAGGCACTGCGATGAGGGACCACGTTCCCCAATCCGCCCCCACAACCCCCCCTCCGATCGGCGAAGACCATTCTCGTTTCGGCAGTGACCGGAAGCCAAGGCGGGTACCGAGGCGTACCCAATGTCGATGTATCTCTCGTGGAACCGGACCGAAGCGTTCGGATGACCAGACTCGAAGACCTGTTGCGAGAGGCCAAGTTGTCGTAACGACCGACGGGTCGACGCACCGATGCCTTGGACGCGTGGCGTCGCACCCCTGCGATTCTAGCCACGGTCCAGCTTCACCGGGAGGTATGCGCTGGAATTCCCAGGTTTCGCATCAGTCGGGCGTGTTCTTTTGCGTCGATCCACTCGACCTTCAGGTACTCCTGCAAGTACCTGTTGGTCACGCCGAGCCGTTTGGCCTCCCCGACAGCGAACCCGTACGCCTCAAGCTCGGTCAGGCTTCCGGCGTAGCCGTCCGAGATGTTCCAAAGGTCGCGGCCCGACCTCCTCTGGAACACGTGGTAGAGCTCGTGGAGGATGTCGAGATAGAGTGTCAGGGAACGGCTCCGGCTGAGATGGCGCCGACCGACCACGATGCAATCCGTGTCGCTCGTCACGGGGTTCCAGCCGACCTCCTTCGCGAAGGGGGGGACTTCGTGAGGCGCCACGTACATCCAGACTGTACCCGGGACGATCTCCACCGAGGTCCCACGAACCACTTGCCTGCGTTCTTCGGCCGTCGCGGGATACTTACGGAACGGGGGCACCTTGTCCAATCGCCGAAACACTTCCAGAAGTCGGTGCCGACCGGGGGGAACGGTTCGGTCGATGTGGAACGGATTGGGAGGAGTCACGCGGTCCTTCTCCGTTCGGGGCATCGCTTTCCGCGTCCGCAGGTCCTGCTCCGACGTTAAGGATTTCGAGTCCGACACCGCATGTGGGGGAGACGGGGGCGGATCACTCCAACCCTTCCCCCCCCGGGTCGGTCCGGCGACCGGTGTCAGTTCCCTTCGAGTTGGAGATTCTTCAGAAATACCTCCATTGGCTGGAGACCGGAGACCGTACGTTGGCGGTCGAAAGCATAGAAGGGGACACCACTCGCTCCCAGGTCCTGAGCGTCCTTCTCGTCCAGACGCACCTGAAGCGTGAATGCCTTACCGGCCAGAACTCTGCGAGCGTCGAATTCCGACAATCCCGCCTCCGCAGAGAGACGGAGCAGGGTCGCATGGTCGGAGAGCGAAGCGCCCTCCGTGAAGTAAGCGCGTTGGAATCGCTCCTCCACGACTGGCCGGATCCGTCGGATGTTCGCCAACTGGAGTAGCCGGTGAGCATCGAGAGTGTTGGTGGGCCGGGCCATATCGAGATGGTACTCGAGGCCCTCCTCGGCCGCCAACTTGGCGACACGATCGTTGCTCGCACGCGATTCGTCCAAGGTCATGCCGTACTTCGACGCGAAGATTTCCTCGAAAGACTGGTCGGACTGAATCGGAGCCTGAGGGTCGAGTTCGAAACTATGGAAGACGAGGTCAGTGACCGGTGCGGGTCCTACCGAGGCCAACGCCTTCTCGAGCCGCCTCTTTCCGATGTAGCACCAGGGGCACACGACGTCCATCCAGACCTCGACCCTCATCGACCCGCGCCACCCCAGGCCTACGAATAACGGCGAGCCAATCGGCCCGAGGACCGGCGCTTCAAATCCTGCCTCGCCGGTTCACTCCTTAATATTCTCCCTGGCCTCAATGTAGTCCAAGGGACGAGACGTTGGCGGGGAGCTCCAGCGCAGACGAGATCATCGTCCTGAGCGTCCGCAAGACGCGTCGGGACCTGCAGGTCAGCCTTGGGATGTTGTTGGCGGGCCTGGCCCTTTGGGCCGTGTCCTTCAGCGGCTCCGTCCCCAGCCCCGGCGGCGCGCTCTCACCGACAACCTGGTCCGGGTTCTCGCTCCTTCGGAACGTGGGCAGCCTTTTCGTTCTGGTCGGCGCGATATTCAGCGTAATCAACTGGGTGTTCCTCCGCCGGCGTCGGGCGGTCCGGCCCAGTCTGATGGTGGGCCCGCGCTAGAGCTCCGGAGAGCGTTCGGGTCAAACAACACCGCCTGCCCGGCGTTCCCCCTCACGATTCTTATGCCGCTGGGGCTAATCTCTCATCATGGTCGAGTCGGTTCCCGCACCACAAGATCAGGCTGATCTGGAACAGGTAGAGAAGTATGAATTCACGGTCCGATTCCCGGGATCTCTCCATCCACCGTTGGTTGTCGACGAGCCGGCACCCGTCGGGGCCAATCGTGGGCCCGACCCCGTCCAGGTCCTGGCTGCCGCAGTGGGACACTGCATGAGTTCCACACTGTTCAACACTCTGGAGCGTGCACATGTTCCGTCGACCCCTTTCCACACGACGGTGAGGACGGAAGTGGGTCTCAACGCGAACGGGCGACGCAGGGTGCTGAGCATGGCCCTCACGATCGAAGCGGCTCCCGTCAACGAGAACGATAGGGAGCGCTTCCAGCATTGCGTCTCCATCTTCGAGGATTTCTGCACAGTGTCGGGGGCAGTTCGCGAAGGAGTCAAGATCTCGGCTGCGGTACGACCGCGCCTAGACATCCCCCCGGCATAGGAAGCGGTTCCACTCGGGATCGCACCGGGCCCGATATCGCGACCAGCCAAGACCGTCGAATCAAACCGTGCAGAACACCCGCAGCCTACTTCTGAACGAACTTCCATAGAGCGCGGCGGAGCTTGGACATCTACGTCGAACTGACCGATATCCCGGTACTTCGTATCCGCGCGGACATGAAGGGTGACGGACCCCGGGCCGCATTCGACCGGCTAGAGTCGAAGTTGCCCACACTGAAGGGAAGAAGATTTTACGGGACCTTCCAGGTCTTGGAGGACGGCGAGGAATATTTCGCCTGCGTCGAGCTGATCGGCACAGATGACCCCACGAGCATGCAGGTCGAGCGAGGAGTGATTCCCGGTGGACTCTATGCCCGGCGAAAGCTCATGGATTGGCAGAACAAGATTTCCAGTCTGCCAACGCTGTTCGAAGAAATGGTCGGAGACCACGACGTGGACCCGGGCCGACCGAGCGTTGAGTTCTACCGGAGCCAGAAAGAACTGCACCTTCTACTCCCGGTACGGAGTCGAAGGCTCTGAGGTACTTCGCGAGAATCCACGCAACCTAGGCCGGTACAGCCAGGGCGACCTCGTTCCTCAAAACTCCTTGACTGTCTTCAAACCGGGTCTCGAATGCGTGGGGCCCGGACAGCTTGACGTCCAACCTACCGATCTCACGGTTAAGCCACTCGAACTCCGCGAACACCATCGGGTCGTGGAACTCCTTGCGCCATTCGGATATCCGATGCTGCGGATGGGTCAGGAAGTAGTAGTAGCTCGTGATCCAGCCGCCGAACGCATTCCAGACCATCCGAGGGTCCAGCACTCGTCGGTGAGTTAGGAAGCCCAGAAGTTCGAAGAAGCGACAGACCTCGATATCTCCCGGATCTGGATCCTTGGAATCGAGGAGTTACTGGCTGAGACGTTTCCGGGCAGCCCGAAGGGGTCCCGCATCGTACCGGTCGCGAAGATCAAGGATCGTGGCAGCTGAATTCAACTCCCGTTGCTGAGAGAGTTGCCACCACATTAGGAGAATGGCTCCGAGAGCCATCGCCCAGGTCGCAGCGGCGATCGACAGGGTAAGCGGATCGAGGGCCATGCTCAGCGGTTCGAGACAGGATCCCCACGATTAAGTCTCGCTTAACGAACGCCACGTTGTTGAGTTGGACTCACCGCGCGTCGTGTCCAGCGGCGGACACTGGTTCGGGTCTGGCTCGGTCTCCTCCGGTTGCGTGCACTTACACTTGCACCCCCCGCCGTCAGTCGCCTTCCGGCGGGCTGAACCACGCTGATTCTACAACAGACCCCACGTCGCGTTTACCCACACCGTGGACGGCCCCGCTCCCGCGCCGTCGCACTCAGCCCAGCAGTGGAAAGTTCCGCCACCCGTCCAGAAGGAGTACGCGTCGCCCTGCATCATCCCCCGATGGTTGAACATCATCCCACAGGAACCCTCCATCCAGTACATCATCGCCATCGTTCCGTGATGGTCGAAGTGCACGGTGACCCAGGCCGCCTCGGGTATCGTCAAGTCCACGCTTGCGGAGCTCCCTGGAACCACCTGTATTTGTTTGGAAGCGGAGCTGAACGGGACGAAGATCGCTGCGAGGAGCCCGGCGACGACGACCACGAGCACGATGATTGCAACCTTCAGTAAGCGATGCCTCGCGGGCCTTCTGGGTTGGTCCGGTTCGGGAGGGATAGACTTGCCGACACCACCCGCCGGTGCCTTTTAGGGGGTTGCGTGAACTTCGTTTTGCTTTGACGAATTCGGGATTCTGGAGGGTGCATCACTCCTACGCTAACTGGTTGAGATCAGGAGAAGATCCGAACACCCGGCCACGGGCCTTGACGGAAAGCTCGACGCTCAATCACCTCCACCCGAATCTCCGATCGATAAGAGGACGATGAGGAACGACGCCGTGATCGTCCTGTTAGCGAAGGCGTGGAGTTCCGGAGGGCGTTGGGCGGAGTTCTCCGAACGGTAGGGCGAAAGCACTCTACCAGGACGCTTCAGCGTCGAGGTCGAAGGGACTCCCGGCTTCACGAGACCGCTGACAAGCCACGAACTCGTCCGGCACTAGGGATCTCGGTACACGTATTGGAGAAGATGGACATCCACCCAACGGTCAAATTTCCATCCGACTTCACGCATGATCCCAGCTCGAGTGAACCCGAGCGACTCGTGGAGATGCAGGCTTACGACACTCCCGTCGGCGATACGTGCCAGAAGGGTGTGCAGGCCCACAGATCGGCCGCGACGGACCAGTTGTTCGAGCAGCTGCCTTCCCACGCCCTTACCGCGCAAGTTCTCCGCAACGTAGAACGAGACTTCCGCGGTCCCGGCGTAGGCCTTCCGATCAGACCAGGGACTCAGGGAAGCCCAACCGATTACGGAGCCGGCTTGCTCGGCCACCACTACGAGATGGCTCGGTCCGTGCTCCTCGAGCCTGGAAACCTGATCCGGGAGTGACCGAGCCTCGGTGTCGAACGTCGCCACGGTGTTCCGGACCGCTTCGTTGTAGATCGCGAGGATAGCGGGGGCGTCCGCAACGCTGGCGGGTCGAATGCGAAATGACTCCGCCGGTGTTCGCGGCACAGGTCAACCGTGACAATCACCTCGTCCTTGAAATCATCCAACGTTCAGGTCGGAACTGCGCTACCATCATCCGCCTCGCCGGACGGTCTCGCTCACTCTACCGAGTTGCTATCCCGAGTTCCGCCAAAGGCCTCTCGGCAGGTTCGTATAGTCAGACTGGCTGCCCGTCTCCGTCAGCCAGACTGACGTGTTTCCACCATGGCAGCAACACCCCCGAGTCCGGATCCGGAGAAGCTCAATCAGTTCGTCGGCCAATTCGTCCACGACTTGGGCGCGGCAATGCACGGGGCGACCATAGTCGTAGGTGAGAAACTCGGTTTGTACAGGGCCTTGAACGTCCCCGGCGGGCGGACCCCGAAGCAAGTGGCGGATCTGACCGAGACCTCCGAGAGATTCGTGCGGGAATGGCTATCCGCGCAGGCCGCCGCAGGCTACGTCAACCATGATGCCGCCTCCGGTCGGTTCTGGCTCACTCCCGAACAAGCGTTCACTCTGACCGATGAGGCCGGGACGGCGTACTTTCCCGGGGCGTTTCTTGTCGTGTCGGCGGCCTACAAGGACGAGCCGCGAATCCTGGAGGCGTTTCGCTCCGGAAAGGGAGTGGGCTGGCATCAGCGAAATGAGGATCTGTTCTCGGGTACGAGTAAGTTCTTCCGACCGAACTACCTCGCAAACTTGGTCCCTTCCTGGCTTCCGGCGCTCCACGGAATGGTCCCTCGACTCGAGAAGGGTGCCCGCGTGGCCGATGTGGGTTGCGGGTTCGGCTCGTCGACGCTACTGATGGCCGCCGCGTTCCCCAGGTCAGAATTCTTTGGGTACGACTACCACGGCCATTCCATCAACTCAGCGAGGTCAGCGGCTGCCCTGGAACGAGCCGCCGAGCGTGTCCATTTCGAAGTGGCCACAGCCCAGGACTATCCCGGCTCCGACTACGACTTGGTCGCGACGTTTGACTGCCTCCATGACATGTCCGACCCGGTCGGGGCCGCACGCCACATCCGTTCGACCCTCAAACCCGACGGGACCTGGATGGTAGTCGAGCCGTTCGCAGGAGAACACCTTGACGAGAATCTCACACCGGTCGGTCGAGTCTTCTACAGTGCTTCAACCATGATCTGCGTGCCGGCTTCACTCTACGACCCCGGCGGCGCGGCCCTCGGGGCCCAAGCCAGCGAAGCTCGTTTGCAGGAAGTCGCCACCCAAGGCGGGTTCACTCGGTTCCGCCGGTCCTCGGAGACGCCGTTTAACCGCGTTTTCGAGATCCGTCCGTAGACCGGCGGCCGCTTCGGCCCATCGCGGTGGGCGGCTACCTCTCTGGGTGGATGCAACGATTGTTGCACTCACCCCCAGGGACTCGCCGACCGAGCGGTTGCGACAGGGTGATCGAGCTGCGCGGGAGCCTGCGTTCCATCAATCGGAAGGGGGTTCCCAGACCAGTTCCGTCACATCGAGGACGAGCTCGGTCGGGTTCGATTCCGTCGCCCCTTCCCTCTTGGCAATTCACGCAATCAGGTCGCGTGCGGGTATCTCAGAAGACGCCCATCCCCACGTCGAATCTCCCGTCTAGTCGTTCGGGAGTAGAGCCAGCTCCCTACCTAGTGCCGCTTCCAGATAGGTCGTCGGTGGACTTTCCACTTGCGCATCTGAGTATCCCCGAACCGTTTCTTGCGTAGTCCGCGTTCGCGATTCCGATAGGCGATCGCGCGCGCTACCTCTCTACGAACTTCGGTCCACGAGCCGAAGTTCGATCCCGCCAGCACCAACTTCTGCAGATCCCCGGCGTGGCT